>Ga0160421_1000017_pt1 | contig 246658 bp, 241 predicted proteins | sample TAMARWmetagpilot_FD_108195 | JGI IMG/M metagenome (GOLD analysis project Ga0160421, IMG submission 108195) | Phycosphere-associated microbial communities from TAMU algal ponds, Corpus Christi, Texas, USA - TAMU ARW-7 10/27 metagenome pilot | ecosystem: Engineered > Artificial ecosystem >...
AGCGCGGGCGGTGTCTACGCAATCATTCTCGCCAACATCGTTGCCATCTTCCTGATGCGCATCGTCGGCAAGAACCTGGACGCGTGAGGAGATAGCATCATGGCACGTGCAGTGACCACCCGCCGCAAGACCATCAACACGGTGCTCGCCTGGAGCATCGGCATCCTGATCTTCTTTCCGATCCTCTGGACCATCCTGACCAGCTTCAAGACTGAGGCGCAGGCGATCAACGATCCGCCTTTGTTCCTGTTTTTCGACTGGACGCTGGAGAACTACGCCGTGGTTCAGGAGCGATCGGACTATATGCGCTTCCTGTGGAATTCGGTGATCATCGCGGGCGGCTCGACGCTGATCGGCGTGATCATCGGCATTCCCGCAGCGTGGTCGATGGCTTTCGTTCCTTCGAAGCGGACCAAGGACATCCTCCTGTGGATGCTGTCGACAAAAATGCTTCCGGCAGTGGGCGTGCTTTACCCGATCTATCTCATCTTCATCGAACTCGGGCTGCTCGACAGCCGGGCGGGTCTGGTGATCGTGATCATGCTGATCAACCTGCCGATCATCGTCTGGATGCTCTACACCTACTTCCGGGAAATTCCCGGTGAGATCCTTGAGGCGGCCCGCATGGACGGCGCTTCGCTCAGGGAGGAGATCCTTTATGTGCTCACGCCGATGGCGGTTCCGGGCATCGCGTCCACCATTCTTCTCAATTTCATACTTGCCTGGAACGAGGCGTTCTGGACGCTCAACCTGACTGCGGCGCAAGCCGCGCCACTGACTGCCTTCATCGCCAGTTATTCAAGCCCCGAGGGGCTGTTTTACGCCAAACTCAGCGCGGCCTCGACCATGGCCATAGCGCCGATCCTGATCCTGGGCTGGTTCAGCCAGAAGCAACTTGTCCGGGGCCTGACCTTCGGCGCCGTGAAATAAGGGGACGAAAACCATGGGACGCATCGTACTCGACAAGGTGACCAAGCGCTTCGGCGAAGTTGAGGTCATTCCGCCATTGGACCTGACCATCGAAGATGGCGAGTTCGCAGTCTTCGTCGGTCCTTCGGGCTGCGGAAAATCAACGCTCCTGCGCCTGATTGCCGGACTGGAGGACCTCAGTTCGGGTCACATCGAGATTGACGGCAGCGACGTCACCGAGATCCCGCCGGCAAAGCGCGGGCTGGCGATGGTGTTTCAGTCCTACGCACTCTATCCGCACATGTCGGTGCGCAAGAACATCGCGTTTCCGCTGCGCATGGCCAAGCTCGACCAGGCCGAGATCGACCGCCGGGTGTCCAATGCGGCGGAAGTGCTCAATCTCAACGATTACCTCGACCGCCGGCCGGGACAGCTTTCGGGCGGCCAGCGTCAGCGTGTGGCAATCGGCCGGGCAATCGTGCGAGAGCCGTCGGCCTTCCTGTTCGATGAACCACTGTCCAATCTCGACGCGGCGCTTCGCGTGGGGATGCGGCTTGAAATCTCGGAACTGCACAAGCGTCTCGAAACCACGATGATCTACGTGACGCACGACCAGGTCGAGGCCATGACCATGGCGGACAAGATCGTCGTGCTCAGAGCCGGCAACATTGAACAGGTCGGTTCTCCGCTCGAACTCTACAAGGCGCCGCGCAACACCTTCGTGGCGGGTTTTATCGGCTCTCCGAGAATGAATTTCATCGAAGGCGGGGAGGCTGCGAAACACGGTGCGCATACAATCGGGATCCGGCCCGAGCACATTTCTGTTTCCGACAGCGAAGGCCCCTGGAGCGGCACCGTCGGGGTATCCGAGCACCTGGGATCCGATACCTTCTTCCATGTGCATGGCACCGGGCTGGCCGAAACGATCACGGTTCGCGCCGATGGCGAGGTCGGTTTCCGGCACGGCGACAAGATCCATCTCACCCCGCGCGATGATGTGTTGCACCGGTTCGATCAAAAGGGGCTGCGACTGTGAAACGACTTGAAGGCAAGCGTGCGCTGATTACAGGTGCCGCGCGGGGTATCGGGCTTGCATATGCGCGCCGGTATGTTGCTGAAGGCGCGCGGGTCGCAATCGGTGACATCGATCTTGCGCGTGCGCGCGACGCCGCGGCGGAGATTGGCGACCAGGCCATCGCAGTGGAAATGGATGTCAGCAACCAGGACAGCATTGATCGCGCGGTTGCGGAAACCGTGGACAGGCTTGGCCGGATCGACATCCTGATTAACAACGCGGCGATCTTCACGGCCGCCCCGATCACGGCGATCGACCGGGATGACTACAACCGCGTCTTCGGCATCAATGTGGCTGGTACCCTGTTCACGCTCCAGGCGGTTGCCCGCCACATGATCGACAAAGGCATCCGCGGGCGGATCATCAATATGGCCTCCCAGGCGGGGCGTCGCGGTGAGCCGCTGGTGGCGGTCTACTGCGCCAGCAAGGCTGCTGTGATCAGCCTGACCCAGTCGGCAGCTCTGAACCTGATCCCTCACGGCATCAACGTCAACGCGATTGCGCCGGGTGTCGTTGATGGCGAGCACTGGGACGGCGTCGATGCGTTTTTTGCACAGTATGAAAACAAGGCGCCGGGCCAGAAGAAACAGGAAGTTGGCCAAGCGGTCCCCTTCGGCCGGATGGGGACGGCAGAGGACCTTACGGGAATGGCCGTTTTCCTGGCTTCCGATGATGCCGAGTACATCGTGGCGCAGACCTACAATGTGGACGGCGGGAACTGGATGAACTGATGCGCAGGCCAACGCAAGACACGCCGCAAGCCGGACTGAGGGAAGCGAGACTTTCCGAACTGCCCGAGAGCATCGAACGCCCCCGGTATGACAGGGCGGCGCTGAAGCCGGGCATTGTCCATGTCGGCCTGGGAAATTTCCACCGTGCGCACCAGGCCTGGTATCTGCACCGGCTGATGCAGGCGGGCGATGCACAGGACTGGGCGATCATCGGGGCGGGGGTGCGTCAGGCGGATGCAGGCATGCGGGCGAGGCTTCTGGCGCAGGATTGTTTGACCACGCTGATCGAACTCGATCCGAAGGGGAAATCGGTCGAGATCACCGGGTCCATGATCGATTTTCTGCCGGTCGAAGATGGCAACGGGGCCTTGATCCGCTGCATTTCCGACCCGTCGATCCGGATCGTGTCGCTTACAGTCACAGAGGGCGGATACTTCGTTGCACCGGAAGGCGGTCTCGATCTTTCCCATCCTGACATCCGTCATGACATCGACAATCCCGGTGCGCCGCGAACGGTCTTCGGTGCCATTGTTGCAGGGCTTGAGGCGCGCCGAAAGGCAGGCGACGGCCCATTCACGGTTCAAAGCTGCGACAACCTCAAGGGCAATGGCGATATCACCCGCACCGCCGTGGTGACACTGGCGCGGCAGCGCGACCCGGCACTTGCCGACTGGATCGATAATCAGGGTGCATTTCCCAATTCGATGGTCGATTGCATCGTGCCTGCGACCGGTCCTGCAGAACTGGCGCTTGCGGAAAGCTTCGGGATAAAGGATGCCGCCCCGGTCACCCACGAGAATTTCCGGCAATGGGTGATCGAGGACGATTTCTGTGCAGGCCGCCCAGACTGGGATCGGGTCGGCGCAACTTTTAGCGCTGACGTGCACGTCTACGAGGCGATGAAGATTAGGATGCTGAACGCAGGCCACCAGGTGCTTGCCAATGCGGGTGAACTCCTGGGCGTGGAGACCATTGCAGGATGCATGGCCGATGCCGATATCTCTGCCTTGTTCGACACCGTTCAGCGACGCGAAATCGCGCCGCTGGTCGGGGCCACGCCCGAGATGACGCCGCTCGAATACGTGGAACTGATAAGCCTGCGCTTTTCCAATCCGCAGATCCACGACACCACGCGGCGTGTCGCTTTTGACGGTCTGTCCAGGCATCGCGGTTTCGTTGTTCCGATCATTGCCGATGCACTTGAGGGCGGACATCCGGTCGAGGGGCTGGCGCTGGTGGAAGCGCTCTGGGCGCGCATGTGCGCCGGCAATCGCGAGAACGGGGATGCGATCTCACCCAATGATCCCGAGTGGGAAACCCTGGTTGCCGCTGCCAACATGGCGCGAAGCAGACCGCAGCACTGGCTTGAACAGGAGCCCATCTACGGGGATCTCGCGCGGAATGAACGTTTTTCCCGGGCGTTCGTCGATGCGTTCGAAACGGTCTGGCGTCACGGTACCCGGGCAGCCATTCGCGCCTATGCGGAAGCCTCCGGCAAGGCCTGAAACTACCTTTCCATCCCTGGTCAAAACAAAGGGGCACCGCCGCGATGGCGATGCCCCTTTTTCTTGTCTTGGCGTTTTCGAGCTCGAAGCCCGAATCCCCGTCTCAGCGCAAATCGTCGGGCAGCAGGGCTGCCGGCATGTTCTGGTAGCACACCGGGCGGAGGAAGCGGCGGATCGCCAGAGTGCCCACGGAAGTCGCACCGAAATTGGTCGAGGCCGGGTAGGGGCCTCCGTGCACCATGGTGTCGGAGACTTCCACGCCGGTCGGAAAACCATTTGCGAGCAGGCGTCCGGCCTTGCGTTCAAGGATCGGCATCAGCTTCTTGCCGAGTTCCGCGTCGTCATCGTCGAGATGCAGGGTGCAGGTAAGCTGGCCATGCAGCTTGCTTGCAATCTCGATCATCTCAGCCTCGTCCTTGACGCGGACGATCATGCCGAGCGGGCCGAAAACCTCTTCTCCGAGTTCCTCGTTGGCAAGCCATGCGTCTCCCGTCGTTTCAAACAGATACGGAGCCGCGTGGCGGGTTTCGCAAGCCGTGCCGATGAGCTGCGATACGCCGGTTGAGGCGGCCACCCGCTTGGCGCCGTCGCGATAGGCGGCAGCAATGCCGTCGGTGAGCATGGTCTGCTTGTCGATCGCGGCAAGCGCATCCTTTGCGGCAGTGGCAAAAGCGTCCGCACCGGACCCGGCAATCACCACTGCGATGCCGGGATTGGTGCAGAACTGGCCGGCACCCATGGTCAGTGAACCGGCCCAGGCCTTGCCCATATCGGCGCCGCGTGCCGCGATCGCTTCGGGAAGCACGAACATCGGATTGACGGAGCCGAGCTCTCCGTAAAACGGAATCGGGGTCGGGCGGGCGGCGCACAGATCATAAAGCGCGCGGCCGCCTCCGAGCGAGCCGGTGAAGCCGACGGCGGTGATATTCTCATGCTGCACGAGGGCCTGTCCGGTCGCGCGGTCGCCACCCTGAACGAGCGAGAACACGCCGGGATGCATGCCGCACTTCTTGATCGCTGCGAGAATGGCCTCGGCGACGATCTCGCCCGTGCCCGGATGCGCCGAATGGCCCTTGACGACGACCGGGCAACCCGCTGCGAGCGCCGAGGCGGTGTCGCCACCGGCCGTGGAGAAGGCGAGCGGGAAGTTCGATGCGCCGAAGACCGCGACAGGGCCGAAAGGCCGCTGGATCATGTAGAGTTCCGGACGCGGCAGGGGCTGGCGGTCCGGCAGCGCCTCGTCGTGGCGACGGTCGAGATAATCGCCCTTGAGGATGTGTTCCGCGAACAACCGCAGCTGACCGGTGGTGCGGCCGCGCTCGCCCTGCAGGCGGGCCTCGGGCAGGCCGGTTTCCGAGGTGCCGATCTCGGTGATCTGCTCTCCGCGGGCCTCGATTTCATCGGCGATTGTGTGAAGGAATTTCGCGCGGTCTTCGCGGCTGGAGTAGCCGTAGGACTGGAATGCCTCTTCTGCCGCCTTGCAGGCTGCATCAACCAGTGCGGGCGATCCGACAGCAAATGCATGCGCCTCGCCATGCGCGGGCTCGGACATGAATGTTGCCTCGCCGGCCTTCCATTCCCCTGCGATCAAGTGATTGCCGTGTGGTTTGAAGCTCATAATGTTTCCCTAGCCTGGTCTTTAAAAATGAAATGCGTCGACAACCTGTCGTGTGCCGAGCGTGAATGCGTCAGCGACGTGTACCATGGGTGCCAGATCCATATCGCTTTCGCCGGATCCGACCAGCGCTGCCATGCGCTTGTAGAGGTTGGCATATTCGTGGTCGCTGCCCTCTTTGACGGTCTCGCCGTCAATCTCCAGCTTGGCGCCGCCGGAGGAAAGCCTGAGATGGCCGGCATCTGTTTCGATATCGATGTCCCACGTCTGCCGGCCTTCCTGCCGCCAGTCAAAGGCTGCAGTCATCTCGACGCCGGGCGGATTTGCGAAAACAATGTCCGCGGCAATCGGGGTATCGCGATTGTCCGGGAACTGCAACACCGCGCTTTCCACGTGGACCGGCCATGGCAGGATCTCGGTCATGATAGACAGCGCGTTGATGCCCGGGTCGAAGACGCCCAGACCGCCCGGTTCGAAGATCCATTCCTGGCCCGGGTGCCAGCGCCGAACGTCTTCCTTCCAGGTGATCGTGAGCCGCCGGATCTGCTTGTCCGCAAGCCAGATCCTGGCGTTCGGCACGCAATCGGCCTCGCGTGAGTGCCATGTCGCATAGATCGACACGCCCTTCTTCCGCGCGAGGTTTTCCAGTGCATGGATTTCCGCAAGGCTCTGTCCAGGAGGTTTTTCCAGCATGACATGCCGGCCCGCTTCGAGTGCCGCGCGTGCGTAGGCGAAGCGCGGTTGGGGCGGAATTGCGAGCGACACCGTGGAGATGTCCGGCCGGGCTTCGAGCATTTCCTCGATGCCTGCGTGGTTTTCCACGCCATCGACACTGGCGTGCCGGCTGACGGTCGCGGCCAACTCCCAGTCCGGGTTTGCCGCAATCGAGGGCAGGTGCTGGTCGCGGGCGATCTTGCCGATGCCGACCAGTGCGATTTTTTCGACCATCAGTGTGAATCCTTGCCTACTGCTGCGCCGCGGCACCCCTTCAGAAAGTCGAAGTCGGCACCCGTATCTGCGCCCTCGACCGTATCCTGAAACAGCTTTGCATAGCCGCTTTGCGGTTGTTCATGGGACGGCCTCCAGGCCGCCATGCGGGCTTCAAGCTCTGCGTCGCTGATGTCGAGATGAAGCCTGCGCGCCTCGACATCGATTTCGATCATGTCACCGCTCTGCACAACCGCCAGAGGTCCGCCACTGGCCGCTTCGGGTGAGGTGTGCAGGATCACGGTGCCGTAGGCCGTGCCGGACATGCGGGCATCGGAAATGCGAACCATGTCGGTGATCCCTTTTTTCAGCACTTTCGGCGGAAGGCCCATATTGCCGACTTCCGCCATGCCGGGATACCCCTTCGGACCGCAGTTTTTCAAGACCATAACGCAGTTTTCATCGATATCGAGTGCATCGTCGCCGATCCTGGCCTTGTAGTCGTCGATGTCCTCAAACACCACCGCCCGGCCCCTGTGCTTCATCAGGGAAGGGGTCGCGGCGGACGGTTTGAGGACCGCACCCTTCGGAGCGAGGTTGCCCTTGAGCACTGCAATCCCGCCCTGTTGCGTGAGCGCCTTTTCGACCGGCCGGATCACGTCCTCGTTCCAGTTGCGCGCCTCCTTGACCTCGTCCCAGATCGTCGCGCCGGATACGGTGAGTGCGTCCTTGTGCAGTTTGCCGGCCTCCCCGAGGTGCTTGAGCACGACCGGAAGGCCACCTGCGTAAAAGAACTCCTCCATGAGATATTTGCCCGAAGGCATGAGATCGACAATTGTCGCCATATCGCGGCCGCAACGGTCCCAGTCGTCGAGCGTCAGGTCGACGCCGACGCGGCCGGCCAGTGCCAGGAGATGGACCACTGCATTGGTGGAGCCACCAATCGCGCCATTGGTCCGGATCGCGTTCTCGAAGGCCTGCTTCGTCATGATGTCGGAGGGCTTGAGATCGTCCTTGACCATCTGCACGATGCGCCGCCCGGTCATCTGCGCCATGACGCGGCGGCGGGAGTCCACGGCCGGGATCGCCGCGTTTCCGGACAGTGCCATCCCCAGCGCTTCAGCCATCGAGGCCATGGTCGAGGCGGTTCCCATGGTGTTGCAGGTGCCCGACGACCGCGACATTGCCTGTTCGGCCTCCAGGAAGTCGTCCTGGGTCATCTCTCCGGCCTTTACGGCCTCGGAGAACTTCCACAGATGGGTGCCCGAGCCGATGCGCTCGCCGCGAAACCAGCCGTTGAGCATCGGTCCGCCTGTGACCACGATCGAGGGAATGTCCGTCGATGCGGCGCCCATCAGAAGCGAAGGCGTGGTCTTGTCGCAGCCGACCATCAGCACAGCGCCATCAATCGGCTGGCCGCGCATGGCTTCCTCGACCGCCATGGAGGCGAGATTGCGGTACATCATGGCCGTGGGGCGGAAGGTGTTCTCGGAAGCCGAAAACACCGGAACCTCGACCGGGAAGCCGCCGGCTTCCCAGATGCCGGCCTTCACCTTTTCGGCCAGTTCGTTGAGATGACCGTTGCAGGGCGTGAGTTCCGACCAGGTGTTCATGATCCCGATCACCGGCCGGCCGTCAAAGAGGTCGTGCGGATAGCCCTGGTTCTTCAACCAGCCGCGGTGGTAGATCGTGTCCCGGGAGTTTCCGCCATACCAGGCTTGTGAGCGAAGTTTGCGTGGCCAGCTTGCCGGTTTGAAGGTCATTTCAAAGAGCCTTCACTGTTGCCGTTCCCGAAGATGCCGGAGTGACAGCCAGCGGGTTGCGCAGCGGCACGCCGAACTGGGGCGCCGAAATCTCGAAGACGTCGCCATCCTGCACGGCGATCTTGTCGGCAAAGGACAGGGTCGCGGTTCCGAACATGTGGACATGAATGTCGCCGGGCTGGCGGAACAGATCATACTTGAAGTGATGATGCTCGAGGTTGGCGATGGTGTGCGACATGTTGGCCTCACCGGACAGGAAAGGTTTCTGCCAGACGATCTCGCCGTTGCGCCGGATCGCGCTGGTGCCCTGGATGTCCTCGGGAAGCGGACCGACGAGGATCTCCGGCCCGAAGGAGGCCGGGCGCAGCTTGGAATGGGCCAGATAGAGGTAATTGACCCGCTCCATCACGTGGTCCGAGAACTCGTTCGAGAGCGCGAAACCGACCCGGAACGGAGTGCCGTCATCGCCGACCAGATAGATGCCGGCGATTTCCGGCTCCTCTCCGCCATCATCGGCAAAGGATGGGGAGACCAGAGGCTGGCCCGGGGCGACCGCGAAAACGCCGTTGCCCTTGTAGAACCATTCCGGCTGGACGCCGGCTTTGCCCGGTTCGGGCTTGCCGTTTTCAAGCCCCATGTTGAACATCTTCATGGAGTCGGTGAGCGTCGATTGATCGGCCTTGTTCGCCGCATGCATTGAATCCCGGGTGGACGCCGATCCCAAGTGGGTCAGGCCGGTGCCGGTCAGGTGCATGTGCGCCGGGTCCGGGTGAGAGATCGGCAGCAGCATTCTGCCTTCCGACAGCAGTGCCTCAATGTCGATCGCAGGGCCGAGCGAATGGTTGCGCAGGCATTGAACGATGCCGGTTGCATCCTTGATCGCCCGCTGGGCCAGTTCGAGCGTGCTCGAGACGCCGTTGACAACCATGGCTTCGGTGCCGTTGCGAACCGCGACACTGACGCCGCCGGCATCGTTCTTGAACTGAGAGATCAGCATTGGTCACCCCTGCTTGTTTTTGTTGTAGACATCGAAAATCACGGCGGCCAGCAGAACCAGTCCCTTGATCATCTGCTGGTAGTCGATGCCGATGCCCATGATCGACATGCCGTTGTTGAGGACCCCCATCAGGAACGCGCCCACCACGGCTCCGATGATCGTACCGACACCGCCGGCCATGGATGCGCCGCCGATGAAGACTGCGGCGATCACGTCGAGTTCCAGCGCAAAGCCCGCCTTCGGCGTGGCCGTGTTCAGGCGTGCGGCGAAAACCAGTCCCGCGGCCGCGGCAAGAAGACCCATGTTGGTGAAGGCCAGGAACGTCAGCCGCTCGGTCTTGATGCCCGACAGCTTGGCGGCCTTCTGGTTGCCGCCAAGAGCGTAGACCCGCCGCCCGATGGTCGTCTTCTCGGTCAGGAAGGCATAGATGATGGTCAGAACACCCATCGTTATCAATACGTTCGGCAGGCCGCGGAACAGCGACAGTTTGTAGGTCACGAAAACCAGGGCCGCGGCAACGATCACATTGCGGGCGATAAAGAAGCTGCGGGGTTCGTCTTCGATCCCGTAGGCCTTGTTTCGCGCGCGCTGGTTGATCCCCATCCAGACGACAAAAGCTGCCGCCAGCACCCCGGTCAGAAGCGCAAGAACGTTGACCTGCCGCTCTCCGAGGAATTCGGCCAGGGACTGTCCGATCCAGGCCGGAAAAAGGTCCGGGACAAATCCGGTCGAAATGATCTGGAACTCCCTCGGGAACGGCCCGACTGACTGGCCTTCGAGCAGCCAGAGCGAGAGACCGCGAAACACCAGCATTCCGGCGAGCGTCACGATGAAGGAGGGGATCTTCCAGTAGGCGACCCAGTAGCCCTGGGCCGCGCCGATCGCCGCGCCGGCGACAAGACAGGCGATAACCGTTACCAGCATCGAATACTCGTAGTTGACGATCATCACGGCCGCGAGTGCGCCGATGAACCCCATCACCGAACCGACCGAAAGGTCGATGTTGCCCGAGACGATGACCACCAGCATGCCCAGCGCCATGATGATGATGTAGGAATTCTGCAGCAGCAGATTGGTGACGTTGACAGCGCGTAGAAGCGTGCCGTCAGTGACGATCTGGAAGAACGCCATGACGGCGATGAGGGCAAAAAGCAGCCCGTATTGCCGCATGTGGGTGACAAGATATTCGCCGATACCCTTCGGCCCGGCGACTTGCGGGCTCTCATTCTCGCTGTTTGCCACAGTCATGGTTCTCGTTCCTACTTGTTGACGATGAGCGACATGATGCGCTCCTGGTTTGCGTCCGCCGCCGCGAGTTCCCCGACAAGGGCGCCTTCGTTCATGACATAGATCCGGTCGCACATGCCCAGCAGTTCGGGCATTTCAGACGAGATCATGATGACGCCTTTGCCCTCGGCCGCGAGTTCGTTGATGATCGTGTAGATCTCGTATTTCGCGCCGACATCGATGCCGCGCGTCGGTTCGTCCAGGATCAACACCTCGGGCGAAGTGAAGAGCCATTTGGCCAGAACGACCTTCTGCTGGTTCCCGCCCGACAGGTTGACCGTCTTCTGGAACACGGAGGGCGTGCGAATGGCGAGAGCGTCACGGTACTTTTCCGCGATGGTGGTCTCTTCGTTGCGCGAGAGTATGCCGCCGGACGAGACGCCGGACAGGTTGGCGAGTGTGGTGTTGAAGCGGATCGTCTCGTCGAGGACGAGCCCGAGCGACTTCCGGTCCTCGGTCACGTAAGAGATCCCGGCTTCAATCGCGCGGTCGACAGAGCTTGTATCGATCGGTTTCCCGTTGAGGCGGACCGAGCCGGAGATCTTGCGTCCGTAGGAGCGACCGAAGATGGACATGGCCAGTTCGGTCCGTCCGGACCCCATGAGGCCGGCAATGCCGACAACTTCACCGGCACGGACATTGAAAGACGCGTTCCGGATAACCTGCCGGTCGGAATGCTCGGGATGCCAGACATTCCAGTTCTCGACCTCAAGCAGAACATCGCCCGGGGTGCGGCTATGGGCCGGGAAGCGCTGGGTCATATCCCGTCCAACCATGTCGCGCACGATCTCGTCTTCGCTCAGGCCCGGTTTCGCATCCAGGGTGGATACGGTCATGCCATCGCGGATGACCGTGACGGTGTCGGCGACATAGCGAACCTCGTTGAGCTTGTGGGAGATGATGATGCAGGCAACGCCCTGGGCCTTGAGTTCAAGCATCAGGTCAAGCAGCTTGCGGCTGTCGTTTTCCTGCAGCGAGGCCGTCGGCTCGTCAAGGATGAGCAGTTTCACGTCCTTGGAAAGCGCCTTGGCGATCTCGACAAGCTGCTGTTTGCCGACGCCGATGCTGTCGACCTTCGTTGTCGGCGCTTCCTTAAGGCCGACTTTCGCCAGCAGGTCCTCGGTGCGCCGGTTCGTCTCATGCCAGTCGATAATCCCGCGTCGGGCGCGTTCATTGCCGAGGAAAATGTTCTCGGCAATCGACAGGTCCGGGATCAGAGCCAGTTCCTGGTGAATGATGATGATGCCGCGGTCTTCGGAATCGCGAATTCCGCGAAACTGTGCCGGCTGGCCTTCAAAACGGATTTCGCCGTCATAGGTTCCGGCCGGATAGACGCCGGACAGGACCTTCATGAGGGTGGATTTTCCCGCGCCGTTTTCACCGACGACGGCGTGGATTTCACCGTCCTTGACATTGAGGTTGACGCCGTCGAGCGCCTTGACGCCCGGAAAGGTCTTGGTGATGTCCCGCATTTCTAGAAGATGGGTCATTGGATATGCTGCCGGCGATCGGTCAAGGGAAAAGGGGTCGGCACACATGCCGGAAGAACCCCGCCCCGCGGAAAACCGGGGGGCAGGGTCGAAAGCCTCAAGGGCCTTACTTGATCTGGTCCATGGTGTAGTAACCGGAGTCGATCAGCACTTCTTCCCAGTTGGATGCGTCAACCGAGACCGGCTCGAGCAGGTAGGACGGAACCACCTTGACGCCGTTGTCATATGTGGTGGTGTCGTTGATTTCCGGCTCGCCGCCGCCAAGCAGCGAGTCGACCATGCCGACGGTGACGCGGGCAAGCTCGCGCGTATCCTTGAAGACCGTGGAGTACTGTTCGCCTGCGAGGATCGACTTGACCGACGGAACTTCCGCATCCTGGCCGGTGACGATCGGCATCTTCAGGTCGCCCGAACCGTAGCCGACGCCCTTGAGCGAGGACAGGATACCGATCGAAAGACCGTCATAGGGCGACAGGACTCCGTGGATCTGCTGGTCGGTGTAGTGAGCCGACAGCAGGTTGTCCATGCGCGCCTGGGCGACCGAACCGTCCCAGCGCAGGGTGCCGACGGTGTCCATGCCCATCTGGCCGGAGACGATGTTGATGGTGCCGTCGTCGATCAGCGGCTGCAGCACGCTCATGGCGCCGTTGTAGAAGAAGTAGGCATTGTTGTCGTCAGGCGAACCGCCGAACAGTTCGACGTTGTAGGGGCCGTCGCCGAAGCGCTCCTTCAAGCCGTTGACGAGCGAGGTCGCCTGCTGAACGCCAACCTTGAAGTTGTCGAAGGTTGCGTAATAGTCGACATTGCCGCTGTCGCGGATCAGACGGTCATAGGCGATGACCTTGATGCCCGAGGCGGCTGCGTTTTCGAGCGCGTTGGACAATGTGGTGCCGTCGATGGCCGCGATCACGAGGACGTCCACGCCCTTGGTGATCATGTTTTCGATCTGGGCGAGCTGATTGGGAATGTCGTCTTCCGCATATTGCAGGTCAGCCTCGTAACCGGCAGCGGTGAACTGTTCGACCATCGAGTTACCGTCGGAGATCCAACGTGCCGAGGATTTCGTCGGCATCGCGATGCCGATCGAACCCTTGTCCTGTGCATGGACATTTGCAGTCATCATGCCGGATGAAAGTGTCGCAATGGCGGCCAGAGCCGCCAGGCTCTTTGTCAAGATATTCATGTTTCCTCCCAGGCCGCATTGACGGCCGATACAATTGAGCCGACGCGACCTTCCAAGTCGCAGGCTGGCTGAAACTGCCGCCAATTGACATGTCAGTCAAATTATTTAAATGGATTATTGTATATCATTTTTGTTATTCAATCGAAGGTTAAAATGACTGACGATCTTCTTCGAAAAGGATTGAAAATCAATCATTTGCGATTGATATCGACGCTGGCGCGTTTGGGCTCTGTCTCTGAGACGGCCGAGCATCTGGGCATGAGCCAGCCTGCCGCTTCGCGTCTTGCCGGCGAGATCGAGAAAATCACCGGAACCCCGATCCACGAACGCACCGGGCGCGGCATCGGTCTGACGCCTGCAGGGCGCCTTCTGGCCCGTCGGGCGGCGCGTATCCTCAACGAGATTTCCGATGCGGGACGCGAGATCCAGGAGGCCCGCGAGGGGGCATCCGGCTATGTCAGAATCGGTTCTGTCACGGGGCCTTCGATCGATTATGTGGTCCCGGCGATGCGGCAATTGCGTCTTTCCTATCCGGCCATTTCGGTGGAGGTCATGGTTGCCGCCAGCGACGTCCTGCTCCCCCAGTTGCTTGACGGAGCCCTTGATTTTGCCTTGTGCAGGATCACCGGAGCCGCCGCCGTTGGCGATCTCGAAGCCTTGCCACTCTGCGACGAGCCGCTGAGCTTTGTGGTGCGCACCGGCCACCCGCTGGCCAGGACCGGTGCGCCGGTGGAGCTTGCCGCAATGGCACAATTCGACTGGATATTGCCGCCGCCCGGCGCCATCCTGCGCAGCACCGTGGAACGCGAATTCATCGCGAACGGTGTGGCGATGCCGCGGCATGTGCTGACCACAACCTCGTTTCTTTACACGCTGGCGGCTGTGCGGCTGACGAACGCGGTTGCGCCGATCGCTTCCGCCGTTGCTCGCAGCTTTGCCTCCGACGAAGGCACCGGCAGCGGACTCATGATCCTCAATGCCGAGTCGGCTCTTGCGGTGGAGACGTGGTCATTGCTGACGCGGCGCGGACAGGAACTTACGCCTTCGGCCCGGATGGTGCGCGAGCAGGTTCTTGCAGCGGTCGGGCAAGGCTGAGCGCGGTCATTTTACAAGCGCTACGCCGCGTTGAGGGTGCGCATTGTGATTATCCGTCCGCGGTCGGGCGATTTTCTCTGACCAATGGCACCGAAGCTTCCGCGGCGGCCTTCGCGTCCTCCATCGATTCATCGAGGAGTTGCTCCATCCTCTGGCGCGCGAGGTCAGGCCGGCTGTTCTCGATCGCCTCGGCAACCTGCTCATGCTGCATGAGCCGATGCTCCTTGATGACCTCGGCGCCGCGCCAGGACAGCGAGAAGACCGACAACATCGCCGCCCGGATCAGGGAAGAGAACGAACTGATGAAGGGGTTTTTGGTCGCTGTGAGAATGGCGACGTGGAAATTGAAATCCGCTTCGACGAGCGCCGCTTCCTCGGTGGCGTGCCGTTTCATCGCCTCCAGGGCGGTGCGAATGTTGGTGATATCGCCTTGCGAACGGGTCTTTGCCGCAAGTTCGGCGGCGGCAGGCTCGATCATCCGGCGCAGCGCATAAAGGTCCGAGGCGAGTTCGTCGGCGGGAACCGTCTGCAGATGCCAGGCGAGCACGTCGTGGTCCAGCATGTTCCAGTAGACGCGCGGGCGCACGGACGTGCCGACGCGGGGACGGGCTTCGACAAGCCCTTTCGCGGTGAGCTTGGAGTAGGCCTCGCGCAGCGCCGTCCGGGATATGCCGAAGCGGTCGCGCATGGCGATTTCATTTGGAAGGACGGCGCCCTCGACATAGGCTCCCGACACGATCTCACGTCCCAGCACGTTGACCAGGTTGGAAGAAGACGAGCCGGTCTCGTACAACAGGACCGCGGAATCAGATCTTTTGTGCTTAATCATCCCGCGCGTTAGCCCTTTTGCCCTGGTTTCCTTCACACTTTAGTCCCGTATTCCGAAGAAGCCGACAAGAAAGCGGTGCATGACGATGAATCCGAACAGCATTATACCGCTCACGATCAGGATCCATGCGGAATTGAGCGATCCGTTGAAAATGATGAGAGTAGAGATCAGTCCCAGGATCATGCCGCCAAAGAGCGTTCCCGCAACCGTTCCCACACCCCCGCTCAGCAGTGTTCCGCCAAGCACCACCGAAGCTATGGCCGCGAGTTCCAGCGTGGACCCCGCCAGCGGATAGCCGGACTTCGTGTACAGCGCATAGACCACACCGGCAAGTGCGGAATAGATGCCGCCCGTGGCATAGACCAGCACGGTGGTGCGCTTGATGTTCACCCCCATCAGTCGGGCCGATTCCTTGTCGCCCCCGAGCGCATAGACATTGGCGCCGAACCGGGTGAAATGGGCGATGAAGATCGCAACGGCAAGGCTTGCCAGCATGACCAGAGCGGAGGAGCGCAGGATTCCCTTGCCCGGCAGTCCGACCTTGATGTCCGAGTAGAGATCGGCCCATTCGTGGTTGATCGGGACGGAATTGATGGTGACCATGAAGCACATGCCGCGCAGCAGGAACAGGCCCGCAAGGGTTATGATGAAGGGCTGGATGTCCAGTTCGTCGATCACCCAGCCCTGAAAGGCGCCGAACCCGAACCCGAAGGCCAGCATCACAAGGCTTGTGGCGAGCGGATTCCAGCCCATGCTGTCGAGCACGGCCATGCACACCCCGACAAACCCGATCATCGAACCGATGGAAAGATCGATCCCGCCCGACAGGATCACGAAAGTGGCTCCGATTGCAGCGATGATGATGAAGGAGTTGTCGGCAAGAATGTTTCCGAACACGCGGCTCGAAAGGAAGTTCTTGTAGATCCCGCCGCCGATCAGGAAGATCGCCACGAAGACCAGGACCGTGGCGTAGAAGGGCAGGTATTTTTTGTTGAACAGTGCGCTCATCACGATTTCCGTCCCAGTTTGGACATGATGCCCCGTCGCGCGTTTTCGGACTGAAGAACCAGAACGAAGAGAACGACGAGTGCCTTGATGATCAGATTGTATTCGGGCGGCAGGCCGGAAATCAGGGTCGCCGTGGTCAGCGCCTGGATGACAAGGGCGCCGATCACCGTCATGCCGAGATATATCCGGCCGCCGGCAAGCGAGCCACCGCCGATCACCACCGCCAGGATTGCGTCGAGTTCGATGTAAAGCGCCACGGAGACCGGATCGGAGGTGTGGGTGTCGGCGGTCAGGATGACGCCGGCCCAGCCCGCCATCAGCCCGCAAATCACATAGGCCGTGAAGGTGATGAGCCGTGCGTTGACGCCGGCGAGGTTGGAGGTTCCAGCATTCGCGCCTGTCGCCTCGACGAAAAGCCCAAGAGCGGTCCGCCGGATCAAGAGCCAGAGGGCGATGAACAGTCCGGCGAAAACGAACAGGCGTGTGGGAATATAGAAGATCGAGCCGGTTGAAAGTCCTTGCAGGAAGGGGCTCTGAAAACTCGGATCGGTGCCGCCATAGATCAGATTGATCAGCATGCCGATGCCCCGGCCCGATACCATCAGGATCAGCGTGGCAACGATCGGCTGGATACCCAGAAATGCGACCAGAGCCCCGTTCCAGACGCCGCAGGCGATGGCGGCGAGAAGTGCGTAGATCAGCACGATGCCGTGTGGATCCCCGGCCTGGATTCGCCAGGCAATAACCGCGCCGGATACTGCTGCGATCGCTCCCACCGAAAGATCGATGCCCTTCGTGCCGATCACGACCGCCATTCCCAGCGCAACCATGGCCGTGGGGACCGCACGGTAGAGGATGTCGATCAAATTGCCGAAAAGCCGTCCTTCGACAATCCGGATGTCGAAGAAATTGGGCGAAACGGACCCGGCGACCACAAGAATGGCTGCAAGCGCCAGAAGCGGCCAGATTGCGCGTCCACCGAGGATCCGCCGAAGCGGGGATAGCTCTGTCATCTTGTCAGCCATTGTCGCCTGCAATCATTTTCACGATGTTGTCGCGTGTGATCTCGTCGCCGGTGATCTCGCCGATCTTCTTCCGATCGCGCAGAACGGCAACACGGTCGGAAGATGCGACCACCTCGTCGATTTCCGAGGAGGCGACCAGCAACGCGAGGCCTTCCTCGCACAGCTTGCGGATCAACATCAGGATCTCCGCATGGGCGCCGACGTCGATGCCGCGTGTCGGTTCGTCCAGCAGCATGATACGTGGTTTGGAGGCCAGCGCACGCGCCAGCACGACTTTCTGCTGATTGCCGCCCGAAAGCTGCCTCACGGGTTTTTCTGCGTCCGGTGTCGCGATCGCGAGCGCTCGGATCATCTCGTCGGCAACTTTCTCTTGCTCAGAGCGGGAGATTTTTCTCAGCCAGCCACGCTTGGCCTGCATGGACAGGATGATGTTTTCGCGGATCGACAATTCGCCAACGATGCCTTCGGACTTCCGGTCCTCGGGGCAGAGCGCGATGCCGCCCTCCAGCGAAGCGCGCGGGTTGCTGCCCGCGGTGCCGCCGGTCATCTCGATCTTGCCGCTGTCGTGACGCATCGCGCCGAAAATGAGTTTGAGCAGTTCGGTTCGGCCCGAACCCAGAAGACCGGAGAGACCAACCACCTCGCCTGCGCGCAAGGTGAGATCGAAGGGCGCCAGCACACGCTTTCGTCCGACCGCCGAGGCTGTCAGTACGGTTTCCCCGCTGCCCTCGTGCCGCTGTCCCTTGAAAGCTTCTTCGACCTCACCCAGCTCACGCCCGATCATCATCGAGATCAGTTCCTGGCGCGATATGTCGCCGACCGGGCCGGTGCCGACCTTGCAGCCGTTCCTGAGCACCGTGATGCGGTCCGAGACCTCATAGACCTGATCGAGAAAGTGGGTGATGAAAACAATTGCGATGCCCTTGTCACGGAGACTGCGCATCACTTCGAAGAGGGCAGCGGTTTCCTCGGCATCGAGAGAGGCTGTAGGCTCGTCAAGGACGAGAACCCGGGTCTCCTCATCGAGCGCGCGAGCGATGGCCACGAGCTGCTGGATTGCCACGGAGTAGCTGCCGACCGCACGATCCAGATCGACGTAGAGATCGAGCCGCTCGAGTTTTGTCAGCGCCTGCTGCCGCGCCTTGCGCCAGGAAATCACGCCAAACCGGTTTCCGGTTTTCTGCAGGGTCAGGTTCTGGGTCACCGACATCGCCGGGATCAGGTTGACTTCCTGATAGACGGTCGACACGCCTGCTTCCTGTGCTTCACCGGTGGTGCCGAAGGAAACCGGCTTTCCGTCAAGCGTGATTTCGCCCTCGTCGCGATCAAGCGCGCCGGTGAGCACCTTGATCAGCGTTGATTTGCCGGCACCGTTTTCGCCGAGCAGGGCATGGATTTCGCCGGCATGCAGCTCGAAATCGACATTGTCGAGAGCCAGGACACCGGTATAGGCCTTGCGGATACCCCGCATGACCACGCGATTTTCTGTGGGGTTCGCCGTCATGATCTGATTGTCTTTCGATTGGCCGCCACACCGCGGATCGCGCAGCGGGCGTCAAAGCCCCGCCCCGGAACGGGGCAGGGCGGGGACTGTGCCATTCAGACCTGGCGGATCAATCCGCTGTGTGCAGATCGGACGGGATCACGATCCATTTGTCGAGTTCGGACGGGGCCTTGATGTACTCGGTGACCACCGGGTAGATGAACTCGGCCACAGCGGAACGCAACTCGACGGAAGCGTTGGCTTCGCCGGCTTCCATGGCATCGACGATCGCGGGCACGTAATCGACCGAGACCATCAGGATATCCTCGCCCGGCTTGAGGCCGGCTTCCTTCATGGCCTGGATTGCGCCGAGCTGCATGTTGTCGTTGTGCGCAAAGGCTGCGCAGATGCCTTCGAGGTTGTTGGTCGACTTGATGAAGGCTTCCATCACCCGCTTGCCGCCTTCGGTGGTGAAGTCACCCGACTGCGTTGCCACGATTTCCATCGCCGGGAACTGGTCGATCACGGCTTCGAAGCCGCCCTTGCGTTCGATTGCCGGCGCCGAACCGGTGGTGCCCTGCATCTCGACGATCTTGCAGTTGCCGAGTGACTCCGTGGCGAGCCACGAGCCGGCCAGCTTGCCTTCGAGATTGAAGTCGGCGGAAATGCGGCTCACATAGAGCGACTTGTCTTCAACATCGACGTCACGGTCCACCAGGAACACCGGGATTTCAGCGTCGCGGGCCTCTTCGAGAACATCTTCCCATCCGGTCACAACCACCGGTGCAATGATGATTGCGTCGACGTCCTGGGCGATGAAGGCGCGGACGGCGCGAAGCTGTTCTTCCTGCTTGCCCTGGGCGTTGGCGAACTTCAGGTCGACGCCATAGTTGCCGGCCTCATCCTGCATGTTCTTCGAGAATGCCGGACGCCAGTCGCCTTCCGAACCCACCTGGCTAAAGCCAATGGTGTAGTCGGCCGCGTAGGCGGCAGTGGTCATAAGGCAAGCGAAAACGGCCCCGGAAAGGGGTTTCATCAGTTTCATGGATATTCCTCCCAAAAATTATGACCGACGAGACCTCCTCAACGATGCCCCGGTCATAAGTAATATAATATTATTATTGAGACCTTGGCTGTCAACCCGCTTTTTGAGGCTAAAACATGCATAGGTTGCAATGTGATGGTGGCGAAGGCGGCCATCCCGCAAGTCCAAGCCCAGGGATTTTGGGCCGGCAAACGCCTCTTCGACGGGGATCATAGCTCCATCGGCAGCCCACGCGACTGGCCCGTTATTTCTCTTGAATAGGCTATTAAATTCAACGTGATGCTGGCGTCAGGCCGAGATTTGCCGCAGGATCAATTCCGCCGCTTTCGCCGTACCGGAGTCCGCCGTCATCCCGTCGGAGATCCGTTTGAGGCGCGAAAGCATCTCCTGATCGGCGATCATGCTGAGCACCAGTTCGGCGAGTTCTTTGGGGCTCCAACCGTCGCGCTGGAGATGGTGGCCGGTTCCGGTTTGTTCGGCGCGCAACGCATTGTCGTGGCCATCCCAGCAATAGGGCATGATCAGGGACGGCACGCCGAAATAGAGCGCTTCGCAAAAGCTGTTGTTGCCGCCGTGATGGATGAACAGGTCGGTCTGGGCGACAATCGACGGTTGGGGGAACCAGCTGCCCAGATACACATTGTCGGGCACTTGCTGGTAGCTCTCGAGAAAGCCGCCGACATTGACGTAAAAGCGGGCGGGGAGGGTGGCGAAGACGTCGATCATCCGGCTGATCAGGCTGGTGTCGATTGCGCCGAGGCTGCCGAAGCTGAGATAGACGATCGGCCCCTCGTTGACCGGAAGGGGAGGTGGTTCGAACTTGGCCTCTTCGCGCACGCAGCCTTCAAGAAACACGTACCGGTCGCTTGGCAGCTCAGTGACCCGCCGGTGCCGCACAGCGCTTGGCGCGAGCATCAGGTTGAGATGAGGTGACTGTTCAAGGAACTGCCCGGCGGGCAGCGGGGCGAGGCCGCGCCGCTGCCTGAATGCATTGTAGCGCCGGTGGGCCTTGCCCGTGGTCTTGAGATAACGGGTTTCGAATTCGGCCCGAGCCGGATCATCGGCTGAAAGGCCCGAAAGATAAGGCGGAACGTTCGGATCCGGGATTTCCGTTTCGGCGCAGGAGACAACACGGATCCAGGGTACGCCGGCGTTGGCGATGGCGGGAAACATGATGACATTGTCCAGCACGATCGCATCGGGCCTGATCCGCTTGAGCAATTGCTCCAGACCCGGCTCTGCGCCGATGGCAGTGTCGACGATGGCTTCCCATGTGGGGGCCACATAGGTTTCAAGCTGGGCCATAGGGTCCTGGTTGAAGTGCTCAAGATGGGCGGTGATGAACGCCTGCCAGGTTTCTTCGCTGCGCTGATCGCCAGCGGCCGGCCTTTCTGCGAGCTGGTACTCCTTGAAACCATATTCGTTGAAAACGCCGGTAAAGCCGGGATGGCAGATGAAGACCGGGACCGCGCCCTCGCGCTGCAACTGCTGGGCGATGCCGACGCAATTGAGCGCCGATCCGAAACTGGCTTCCGGGAAGAAGGCGATGACTGGCTTGTTCACGCCATCCCCTTCCTTGCGAGTGGCAGAATTCCGCGATTGGCGGCCTGCGGTTTACGAATCTGTGAGCGTCGCAAATGCAGCACCATCTGGTCCGCGGCAAGCTGGTGCTGCATCCGTTCGAGGCTGTCAAGGATGCCGAGATGTTCTTCCAGAGATTGCCGCAGGCGGAAGTCGGGAATGCTGTGGTCCTTCTGGGTTGTCAGTCGCAGGCGCTGGTGGGCGAGAAGTGCGCCGCGCAGGAAGCGGTTGCCGGAACTCTCCGCGATCAGGCTGTGAAACGCGCAGTCGATGTGCATGAAGGCCATCGCGCTCATCGTGCCATCGCTGTGGGTCAGGAAGTTTTCCATCTGCTGGCGCAGCAAGCCGGCTTTCTGGTTGTCGATCTGAAATCCCGGCGCAAGGATGGCCTGCGGTTCCATGGCGAGGCGGAAGGAGAGGCTTTCGGCAAGCGCATTGGGCGTGTCCAGTAGCGGCTGGAAGGCCCAGGCTCGCCCCGGCAATTGTGCAACGATTCCATCCGTGCTCAGTATTTTTAGCGCATTCAGTACAGCCGATCTGGGTGCTCCGTAGCGGCGTACCAGGGCGCTGACCGATTGCACATCGGTGATCCTGCGCTCGGCGCGATCGGCAAGTATGCGTGCTGCCAGAGAGTCTTCCATGTCTTCGAGTTGGGCGGCGCCGTCGATGCCGACTTTCTCCGGCGACTGGTTCAGGAAGTAGCCGCCTTCTTCGCGCTTCTGGACAATATCATTCTTTTCCAAAAGCTTAAGAGCCGATCTGACAGGAGTTCGTGACACTCCGCAGGCTTCTGCCAGCGTGGTTTCCGGAAGGTGGTCGCCTTGCCTGAGACCGCGCTCCAGGGCCAGTTCGATAATTTGCTGCGCAAGCTTGATGTGGTTCTGCCGGGTGTTGCTGCGTACCTTCAACCGCTCTCTCCGATAACCGCGCTGCACTGCGAAAAGCCGGTCCTCGCCAAGGTGCCCCCAGAAAAAGACTGCAAAAACAGTTTGACGGATTTTTTAAGTTATTAATACTGGAAGTTAGAGGCGATCAGAAGAAATCGCAAGCGAGAAGCGGCCAGAATGGTCGCGTGTCAACAAAGACCCTAGAGGTGAATTCAATGATCAAATTTACCGCGCTTTCGCGCGTATCCTTGCGCAACGGGACCTTCCTTGCAGCCGCCTTGGTGGCGCTCAGCGCACCCGCGATGGCGGATCCTCTCACCGTTTCCAACTGGGACGGCTACATGGCGCCCGATGCCATCGAAACGTTCAATTCGCAGACGGACAACGAAGCCGAACTGGTGCTGCATGCCACCAATGAAGAGATCATGGGCAAGCTCATTGCCTCCAAGGGCGCGGGCTACGACGTTGTCTTCGTCTCGTCGCCATTTGCCGAGGTGCTGCACAATCTCGGTCTGGCCGAGGATCTCGATCACTCGAAAATCCCCAACATCTCCAATCTCTACAAGGAAGCGACCGAGCTTCCGCATGATCCCGGCAATGAATTCTCGATTCCCTACGCATGGGGTACAACCGGACTCTGCTATCGTTCGGATCTTGTCGAGGACCCGACCTCCTGGAATGCCCTGCTTAAGCCGTCCGATGACGTTGCGGGCAAGACCACGATGCTTGCCACCGACCGCTGGCTGCTTGCCGCCGGACAACTAGCACTGGGCTACTCGGTGAATGAAACCGACGCCGACAAGATGGCCGAAGTACGCGACCTGCTGATCGAGGCCAAGAAAACCCTTCTCGCCTATGACGACACAACCTTCTACGCCAAGCTGGTGTCCGGAGAAGCCGAACTCGTTCATGCCTGGGACGGCTGGTGCAACTACGGCATCGGCGAGAACGCCGACATCAAATATGTGGTGCCGGAAGAGGGCTCCGATCTCTGGGTCGACACAATGGTCATCCTCAAGGCGTCGGAAAACAAGGACGCGGCCTACGAGTTCGTGAACTTCATTCTTGACGAAGGCAATCATCGCTGGGCCGCCGAAAACATTCTCTACAAGGTGCCCAACGAGGCAGCGATGGAGGGTGTTGATGCGGCTCTGCTGGAAACCTTCCCGAACATGGCCTTCAAGCCTGAAGACATGCTGAAATACGAGCAGCTCCGCGATGTCGGCGAAGCGCAGCGCGACTACTCGCGCATCGTATCCGAAATCAAGGCCGCGAACTGATCACGCGTCCGATGCTTCCCGGACATCACCCTGTCCGGGAAGCGCTTTCTGTCGAATGCTGGCTTGTCCGGCACAGGCTCTTCCCATGACCACCGATCGCCGCCCAATTCTGCTGATGACACCTGCGCTGCTGTGGCTGACCGCGCTGATGGTCATTCCCTGCGCGCTGATCCTGGTGCTCGCCTTCTTCCGGCGCGGAATCTATGGCGGCATCGAGTACACCTGGACGCTCGAAAACATCGCGCTGGTCTTCGATCCGCTCTATTTCTCGATTTTTCTGAAATCGGCAGGCATCGCAGGCCTTTCCGCCGGTATCGCCTGCGTGCTGGGTTATGCGGCGGCCTATGCCATTGCAGCCATGCCGCGGCGTCTTCAGCCCATGCTGCTCTTCTTCGCAGTGCTACCGTTCTGGTCCAACTATCTGGTCAGAACCTATGCCTGGATCGTGCTGTTGAACCGCGAAGGGCTGCTCGTCAACATTGCCCGCTGGCTCGGTTACCAGGGCGAACTCCCAAGCATGCTCTACACCGAGCAGGCCGTGGTCATCGGCCTCGTCTACAACTACCTGCCATTCGTGATCCTCGCGTGTTACGCGCCGCTTTCACGGATGAACCCGGAGATCACTGAAGCCTCACGCGACCTCGGCGCGTCCGGCTGGACCACCTTTCGCCGGATCACGCTGCCGATGACCGTTCCCGGCATCGCCACGGGCTTTGTCTTCGTCTTCGTTCTTTCCATCGGAAATTTCGTAACGCCCGCGCTTTTGGGCGGCGGGCAGTTCCAGATGATCGGCAATCTCGTCTACGCGCAATTCCTGACCGCCAACGACTGGCCCTTTGGTGCCGCGCTTTCCATGGTGCTGATCATGGTCATGCTCGGGTTGCTGATGGGGCAGGCGGTCGTCGCGGAGCGCGCCTCGGGCGGCACGGGGAAGCGCGATGGCTGACAGAAACACCTTCCGGCTGATGCTCTTGATCCTCGGCCTCGTCTTCGCCTTTCTATATATCCCGATTTCGGTGCTTGTCGGGCTGTCCTTCAACGAGGGCGGACTGCCAACCGCGTGGACCGGTTTTTCGGTGAAATGGTATGGTGCGCTGCTGGAGGATGCCGACATCCTCAAGGCCGCCGGCAACACCCTGATCGTGGCGGTCTGCTCAACCATCCTGTCGACCATTCTCGGTACGTTGCTTGCCGTGGGTGTGGAAATCCGCCGCCGCAACGGCAAATGGCTCGAGACCGTGATCTTCGCGCCCATGATCATTCCCGACATCGTGCTCGCCATTGCGCTTTTGAGCATGTTTTCGCTGCTCAACATCAAGATGGGGCTGCACACAATCACCGTCAGTCACGTGGTTTTCAACCTGGCCTTCGTCTGTGCCGTGGTGCGTGCGCGGCTCAAGAGCTTTGACTGGTCGATCGTGGAAGCCTCCGCCGATCTCGGCGCCTCGACCGTGACCACGCTCTACCGCGTTGTCATTCCGGTGCTGATGCCGGCGATCATCGCGGGCGGGCTGCTCGCCTTCACGCTGTCGGTCGACGAGTTCATCATCGCCTTCTTCACGGCGGGGGCGGGCCGGTCCTCTATCACCCTGCCGATGCAGATTTTCGCGATGATCCGGTTCGGCGTCACGCCGGAGATCAACGCGCTCGCAACAATCGTCATATCCGTCTCGGTCGTCGCGCTTGCGCTGTCGCAGCGGCTGAACAAGGGAGGTCTTCCCGGTCAATGACCCAGGCATTTCTCAGCATCCGCAACGTCGACAAGTACTTCTCCGTGGTCAAGGCCGTGGACAATGTCTCGCTCGACATCCGGGAGAACGAGTTCTTCGCGCTTCTCGGCGCCTCGGGCAGCGGCAAGACAACGCTTCTGCGCATGCTGGCGGGTTTCGAGGAACTCAGCGGTGGCGACATCCTCATCGAAGGCAAGTCGATTGCTGCCCTGCCGCCCAACCAGCGGCCGGTGAACCTGATGTTTCAGTCCTATGCGCTGTTTCCTCATATGACCGTGGCGCAGAACATCGCCTACGGGCTCGAAATGGAGAACCTTCCCAAGGCGGAAGTCACCGAACGCGTCAACGCAATCCTGGACGTCATCCAGCTCGGCCACCTCACCAAGCGCAAACCCGATCAACTGTCTGGCGGCCAGCGCCAGCGGGTGGCACTTGCCCGCTCTCTCGTCAAGCGGCCCAAGGTGCTGTTGCTCGACGAACCGCTCGGGGCGCTCGACAAGAAGCTGCGCAGCGAGATGCAGCTTGAGCTGAAGCGGCTGCAGGATGAATTCGGCATCACCTTCATCATGGTCACCCACGACCAGGAAGAAGCGCTGGTGATGGCCGACCGGATCGCCATCATGAAGGACGGCGCGCTGTTGCAGGTTGGATCGCCCAAAGAGATCTACGAGAAGCCGGAATCGAAGTTTGCGGCCGATTTCATAGGCGTGATGAATTTTCTCAACGTCAAGCGAAACGGAGACGGCTTTGCGACGCCCGACGGCACGCCGATCTCCACGGCGCATGTGAGCGAGGATGTGGGCAACGGTGATGCCACTGCCGCGGTGCGGCCGGAGAGGCTGTTCGTCGGCGACGCCGGCGAAAATCACGTCAGCGGCACAGTCTCGGAGATCGCCTATCACGGGCTCGATCTGCTGCTGCATGTGAAGACCGAACTGTCAGAGTCCCCGGTCATCGTCCGCATGACGGCCGATGTCGCCGACACTCACCGTCCCGAGATTGGCCAGCACATCACGCTGAGCTGGAACGCCCGCGACACCCACATCTTTCCGGCCTGAGAGCTCAACGACAGAACGCCGAACGACAAAAAACCGTCAGAGGAGATAACATGGAACAGAAAACATTCGCCTTCTTCCCCGAGGCCGCTTTCGGCCCGGCGCTGAACTCGGTCGGCATTGCCCAGGCGGTTACCGCCATGGGCCAAAAGGCCGTGTTCCTCTCCGACCCGGGCTTCGTGGATGTGTACAAGGGGTATGGGTTCGAGGCGCATCCGGTTGCACTGTCCGAGCCGATGCCGCCCGAGCAGATGGCCAAGTTCTGGGAAGATTTCATCAACGGCCATATCCCGAACTTCCGCAAGGCGCCGATCGACCAGATCGACAACTACGTCAAGGAATGCTGGGAAGCGATCGTCGACAGCGCCAAATGGGCCGAGAAGGATCTCCCGAAAGTTCTCGCCGAGATCAAGCCTGACGTGATCGCGGTCGACAACGTGATCCTGTTCCCGGCCATCAAGCAGTTTGGCGTGCCGTGGGTGCGCATCATTTCATGCTCGGAAAACGAGATCGAAGATCCGGCAATCCCGCCGCATCTTTCGGGGATGTCGGAGAACGACACCGAGGGCCACGCCGCCTTCCGCAAGAAGTTCAACGAGGTCATCAAGCCGATCCACGACGATTTCAACTCGTTCCTCAAGGAATGCGGCGAGGAGCCCTACAAGCTCGGTGAGTTCTTCGAGGCTTCGCCCTACATGAACATGATGCTGTATCCGCAACCGCTGACCTACAAGCGCGAGCATCCGCTTGATCCTTCACGGTTTCAGTATCTTGAGGGCTGCGTCCGCGAAGACAAACCCTACGAAGTGCCCGAGTTCAAGGCCAACAATGACGGGCCGCTGCTCTATGTCTCCTTCGGCTCGCTCGGCGCGGGCGACACGGATCTCCTTAAGCGCCTGATCACCCTGATCGGCAAGTCACGCTATCGCGCGCTGGTCAATGTCGGCGATTACAAGGACGAGTACACCGACATTCCGCCGAACGTCATTATCGAGGGCTGGTTTCCGCAGCCTTCCGTCATCCCGCAGGTCGATGCCGTCATCCACCACGGCGGCAACAACTCGTTCACCGAGTGCCTCTATTTCGGCAAGCCGGCGATCATCATGCCCTATGTCTGGGACGGTCACGACAACGCCATGCGCGTTCAGGAGACCGGCTACGGCTTCCGCTCGGACCGTTACGAGTGGACCGACGACGAACTGATCGAAAAGATCGAGACCTGCCTGACCGACACCGCCATGCATGAGCGCCTGGACAAGATCTCCAAGCACATGCAGGCGTGTGAAGGTCCCGTAAAGGCCGCCAAGCTTCTGGTCGGGCTCGCGAAATGACCGATCTCGCATCGACTGCGCCGCACATTCACGGCGCTTACGACTTCGACGATCTCGTGGATTGGGGACCCCAGCCGGATGCGCTGGCCGGGGCCTCCCACTCGACGGGTCGGCTTCTCCACAAGGGTCCGGGCAACATTCCCGAAACCGGCATCTGGGACTGCACGCCCGGCCGCTGGCGGCTGTCTGTGCCGCGCGACGAGTTCTGTCATTTCGTCAAGGGCAGGGCGACCTATCGCAGCGACGACGGCGAGGTGATCGAGGTCGAGGCCGGCACCTGCGTCATGTTCCCCGCCGGCTGGACCGGCGAGGCCGAGATCCTTGAGACCATCCGCAACATCTACATGCTCAGCTGAGGCCGAAATCTCATGAAAACACCTCTCCTGCACAAACCGCTTGAGGTCACCGAGACCGTCGACTGGGGCGTGATCCCGACGATGATCGAAGGCGAATCCCATGTCAGCGGTGTGCTGATTCACAAGGGTCCGGAAGGCCGTTCGGAATGTGGCGTCTGGATCTGCACACCGGGCAAGTGGGAATGCCACGTCACCAGCGATGAGTTCTGCCACTTCCTCGAAGGCCGCTGCACCTATGTCCACGAGAACGGCGAGGTCATCGAGATCACGCCGGATACCGCTGCGTTCTTCCCGAAGGACTGGAAGGGCGTGTGCACTGTCCATGAAACCGTCAAGAAGGTCTACATGATCCGATGAGCATGACGGCGAACCTTGCCCCGCTCGCGCCGCCTGCAGCCATTTTCCTGGCGCGGCACGGCCTCAGCGATGCCGAACTGGAGCCGCTGCCGGCCGATGCGTCGCCGCGCAGCTATTGCCGGTTGCCGGGGCAGGGCCAGTTGCTGATGGAAGACCGGACCGATCCGGTCGGGTACGCAGCCTTCATAAGGCTGGCGCGTCACTTGAGAGGCCTGGGGCTGAGCGCGCCGCGTGTCCTCGGGTCGGATCCGACGGTGGGCCTGGCGCTGATCGAGGATTTCGGCACGGGTACCTATGGCCGGCTTCTCGCCCAGGGCCATGACGAGGAAGCGCTCTATGAGCTCGCCGTCGACGCGCTGGTGCATTTGCACAGTCATGCCGATGCGGCTGATGTCTCGGTCCCGGCCTACGACATGGACCTCCTGATCGAGGAGGTGAGCCGTTTCTCCCACTGGTCCGTTCCCGAGCTTTCGTCCCGTATTGACATAGCGGACTTCGATGCGTCCTTTCAGGGCATGTGGATCGACGCCCTGAAGCCGATCCAAGTGGCGCCCAGGACGTTGGTGCTGCGCGATTTCCATATCGACAACCTGATGCTGCTGGAGGGCCGCTCAGGCGTCGCGGCCTGTGGCCTTCTTGATTTTCAGGACGGTGTGATCGGCGCAGGCGAATATGATCTCGCCTCGCTCCTTCAGGATGCCCGGCGCGATCTCGCGCCCGGTCTCGAACAGAAGATGCTCGATAGATATCTCGACACCGTGCCGCCATCCTGCGGCACGCGCGGCGAAATTCTGCACCGCTACCACCTGATGGCTGCCCAGCGCCACACGCGGCTGATGGGCCAGTTCATTCGCCTCATGCGGCGCGACAATAAGCCTGGCTATCTGAAATTCCTGCCGCGGGTGGCTGCCCAGATGCAAGCGGCGCTCGACGCCGCAGGCCTCAACCGGATTACCGATTTTCTTGACGCCGGTCTGCCGGGTTGGCGCGACGCCGGCAAGCGGCTGGCAACTCTTTCCTGAAGGACAACCGATGCTGGACATTCGAAAGCCTCACTACTTTCTCACTCCGGAGTTCCATGTGTCCGCGGGAGAGACGCGGCGTGTGATCGATCCCGCAACGCTCGCCGATGTCGGCGCGCGCGCGCATGTGACATCGGGCGAGATCGAGACAGTTCTCGATCGCGTCAATGCCGCCCAGGCGCTTTGGAAAGACATCGACGCCAAGACCCGGGCCAAGGTGCTGCACACGCTCGCCAACCGCATTGAGGCAACCGACTTCACCGAATGTGCGATCCTGATGAGCCGCGAAATGGGCAAGCCCTATCCGGAAGCCATCGGCGAGATCGCCAACTGCGCACCGATCTTCCGCTATTACGCCGAGATGGCGCGTGACGAGGCCGGCAAGGTGGCGGGCACCACCCAGAAAGGTTCGCTGCAGTTTGCCAAGTACGAGCCGCTCGGCGTGTCCGTCCACATCATGCCGTTCAACTTCCCGATCCTGCTGATGTGCTGGACGGTCGCCGCCTCGCTTGCTGCCGGCAACGGCTGTGTGATCAAGCCTGCCGAACTGACGACGCTGTCGACGCTCGAATTCATGAACGTCTTTGCCGATCTGCCCGAGGATCTGGTCGCCTGCCTTCCGGGCGGGGCAGACGTCGGCAAGGCGCTGGTGGACAGTCCGAAGACCCATGCCGTGGCCTTCACCGGATCGGTGGCCGCAGGGCAGGCCGTGGCTGCGGCTGCGGCGGCGAAGATGAAGCCGGCCGTCATCGAGGCCGGCGGGTCGGACCCGATGGTCATCACCGCCCATGCGCCGATTGATGTCGCCGCAGCAGGTGCCGTGACCGGCGCCTTCCACATGTCGGGCCAGGTCTGCACTTCCACGGAGCGGATCTATGTGGTCGACAGCGTGCATGACGCATTCGTAGACGCCTTCAAGGCGGAAACGCTGCGTCTGAGGATCGGCAACGGGCTGGACAAGGCCGAGATCGGGCCGCTGGTGAGTGAGGCTGCGCGCAACAAGGTCGAGCGGCTGGTCGCCGACGCTGTCGCCAAGGGCGCAACGATCGTCTGCGGCGGCAGCATTCCCGAGGCGCACCAAACCGGGTGGTTCTACGAACCCACCATCCTGACCGGCTGCACGACCGACATGGACATCCTTCACGAAGAAACCTTCGGACCGGTTGTCGCCATCGTCCGCGTTCCCGATTTCGACGCCGCGATTGACGGCGCCAACGCGTCGGAATTCGGTCTCGGCGCAAGTGTGTTCACCACTTCGCTCGAAGAGGCGCACGAAGCCCATGACCGGCTGGAAGCGGGGATGGTGTGGATCAACAATCCGATGATCGACAACGACGCGCTGCCGTTCGGCGGCTGGAAGAATTCCGGCATCGGCCGCGAACTCGGCCGCATGGGGCTCGACACGTTCCGGCGCTCCAAGATGGTCATTCTCGACCACAAACCCGTTCGCCACGAGTGGTGGTACCCGTATCCAGACGACTGGTTCCTTGATGCCGGCGGACGCCAGATCGGCTGAGACAGGAGAGTTTTCGATGAAGACGACACAGCTCTATATCGACGGCGCCTTCGTGGCTCCCCAAAAGGGCGGAAGCTTCGAAGCGATCGACCCGGCAACCGAACAGGCCTTTGCCAGCGTTGCCGCCGGCGCCTCCGAGGATGTCGACCTGGCGGTCAGAGCCGCGCGCAAAGCGTTCGACGAAGGGCCCTGGCCGCAGCTTCCGGCCTCCGAACGTGCTGCAGCCTTGCGTCGGATCGCCAAGGGCATCAACGACCGGCTGAAAGAGATTGCTGCAATCGAGACCCGCGACAACGGAAAGCCGATTCCTGAATCCGAGTGGGACATCGGCGATGCGGCCTTTGTCTTCGAGTATTATGCCGACCTGGCCGAAGCCCACGCTTCCGAGGGCCCGGCACCGGTCGATCTAGGCGACGATGCTTTCACCTCGACGATCCATACCGAGCCGCTGGGCGTTGTTGGTGCCATCACTCCGTGGAATTTTCCTCTGCTGATGGCTGTCTGGAAGGTCGCGCCGGCGCTCGCCGCCGGTTGCACCATCGTGCTCAAGCCCTCCGAATACTGTTCGGTGAGTTGCGCCATCCTTGCTGAAATCATCGATACGGCCGGATTGCCGGCCGGTGCCTTTAACCTGATCACCGGTACGGGACCGGATGCCGGTGCGCCGCTCTCGGAGCATCCGCTGGTCGACAAGCTGGCCTTTACCGGCTCGGTCCCGACAGGTCGCAAGGTCATGACGGCTGCTGCCAGCGGGATTCGCACGGTTTCGCTCGAACTCGGCGGCAAGTCGCCCTTCATCATTTTCGAGGACTGCGACATCGACAAAGCTGTCGAATGGATCCTGTTCGGCATCTTCTGGAACAAGGGCGAGGTCTGCTCCGCCACCTCGCGGGTGCTCGTCCAGCGCGGCCTTTACACGAAGCTGATGGAGCGACTGGTCGAGGCGACGGAAGCCATCACCATCGGCCCGGGCGACGTCGAGGGCATCAAGCTCGGCCCCGTGGTCTCCAAGACGCAGTACGACAAGGTTCTGGCGGCGATCGAGGCCGGAAAGACAACAGATGCGAAGCTTCTGACCGGCGGGGGACGCCCGGAAGGCATGGATACGGGCTACTATATCGCGCCGACGATTTTCGCCGAGGTTCCGACGGAATCTGCGATCTGGCGCGAGGAAATTTTCGGCCCGGTCGTCTGCGTCAATCCATTCGACACCGAGGAAGAAGCGCTGGCGCTCGCAAATGACAGCCCCTACGGCCTCGCCGGTGCGGTGATGTCGGACGATCTGAACCGATGCGAGCGGGTGGCGGGCAAGCTGCGCGCCGGTATTATCTGGATCAACTGCTCGCAGCCGACCTTCACCCAGGTTCCCTGGGGCGGCTACAAGTCCTCCGGGATCGGCCGCGAACTCGGAACCGCTGGTTTCATGGGCTTCCGCGAGACCAAGCAGATCACCCGTTACGATCGCACTCGCAGCTGGGGATGGTATCTCGGGCAATGACGACAGCTTTCGCCCACGCCAGTGAAACTCCGTTCTGGTCATCCACGCTCGAACCGGGGCCCGTCTGTCCGTCCCTCGACCGTGACCTGACTTGTGACCTCGTCATCATCGGCGGCGGTTTTACGGGACTGTGGTCCGCGCTCAAGGCGCGCGAGCGGTTTGCCGATGCACGGATCGTCCTCATCGACGCCAAGGCCTGCGGGCAGGATGCCTCGAGCCGCAATGGCGGGTTCTGCGCACCCTCGATCTCACATGGGGTCGGCAATGCGCTCGCGCGCTGGCCGCGCGAGGCCGGGACGCTCATCCGGCTCGGGCGCAACAATCTCGACGAGCTCGCATCCGATCTCGGGACCTACGGGATCGAGGCAGATTTCCAGCGCTCCGGCAAACTGACGGTGGCGGCCACGCCCTGGCAGGCGGAAGGCCTCAGAACGATGTCGTCAAACTATGAGCGGTTCGGCATCGAGCACCAGCTGCTAAGCGGTGACGCTCTGCGGGAAAAACTCGATAGCGCGGTCTACGGCGAGGGGTTGTTCGAACCCAATTATGCGCTGGTCAATCCCGTGCGGCTCGTTGCGGGTTTGCGCAATGCCTGCCTTGAGGCAGGCATCGAGATCTTCGAGCACACGCCTGTTATGGGAATCCACCATGACCGGTCAGGACTGGTGCTCGAGACGCCCTCTGGCACTGTTTTCTCAGATAAAGCAATCCTTGCGACCAACGCAGCCCGGCCAATGCTTCGCCGGTTGCGCGCCTCGATCATTCCGATCTTCGACTATTCGCTGGTCACTCAACCAATGAGCGAGGCGCAACTGGCCGGAATCGGCTGGACCGGCAATTACGGCGTCGGCGACAGCGGCAACCAGTTTCACTACGCCCGCAAGACGGCGGACAACCGCATTCTGTGGGCCGGTTATGACGCGATCTATCATTATGGCAGCAAACGCGATCCGAAACTGTTGCAACGCGAGGAGAGTTTTGCCCTGCTTGCGCAACAGTTCGCCGAGTGTTTTCCGTCGCTTGCCGATGTCAGGTTCGATTTCAAATGGGGCGGCATCATCGACACCTCGGCGCGAACCACATTCTTCTCGGGCCTCGCTTATGGCGGCAGGCTTGCCTATGCACTTGGGTTTACCGGGCAGGGGGTCTCCGCCACGCGGTTTGCCGCGCTGACCATGCTCGATCTGCTCGAAGGCCGCCGGACCGAGCGAACCGAGCTCAGGATGATCCGCCGCATGCCCGTTCCGTTTCCGCCGGAGCCGTTTCGTTCGCTTGCCATCGGCATGGCCCAGAAGGGGCTCGCCCGTGAGGATGCGACCGGCCGGCGATCTCCGTTTCTTCGTTTGCTTGACGCGTTCGGCGTCGGCTTTGACTCCTGAAAGTGATCCCATGAAACACCAACACGCTTCCCCGGCTCATGTGATCGCTTTCAGCTCCGATTCGGAACCCCGCCAAACCCGCGTCGATGATCCCGCGATCGTCGATGCACCCTATGACGCGAAAAGCTGGCGCTGCTTCACCGACGCGAGCGGCCGGGCAATCAGCGGGATCTGGGAAGCCGGACCCCACCTCGAGCGCTGCAATTGCGATTTTGACGAGATGTGCCACATCCTCGAGGGCGAGGTGCGCCTGACCGACAAGGACGGGACCGCACGGACGTTTGGCGCGGGCGAAAGCTTCGTGGTTTCGGCCGGGTTCGAGGGAACCTGGGAGAACCTGACCCACGTGCGCAAAGTGTTCTTTATTCTCAACCCCTGACCCGGTGCTGATAACTCTGCCAGGCCGTTGGGCTTTCAGGTTGCGTCGGGCTGGTTCTCGGGTCTTGCCTTGTCAAAGGCGGGGAGCGAGAGGCAGCGCTCTTCGATATTCTTCAGGCGCGCGAACCCGGAGAGATCGCAACCCCATCGATGCGCGTTGTAGAGTTGAGGCACGAGGCAAAGATCGGCGAGACCGGGCGAAGAGCCGAAACAGAACGGCGTATCGTTCCGGATCACCTTCGCGAAGGCTTCGAAGCCGCGGGTCATCCAGTCGTTCATCCAGTCGACGCAGGCGTCCTGATCGTGCCCCATTTGCTTGAGCCGGCCGATCACACGCAGATTGTTGACCGGGTGGATGTCCGTGGCGATTACAAGTGCCGCCGCGCGGACCTGCGCCCGCTCGACCGGATCGGACGGCAGCAGCGCAGGTTCCGGAACCGTTTCCTCGAGCCAGTCGAGGATCGCCATTGACTGGGTCAGAATGGTGCCGTTGTCTAGTTCCAGCGCGGGCACCCCGAGGCCCGGATTGATTGTCGCGAAACCTGCGCTTTTCTGCTCGCCCTTGACCAGATCCACCGGTACCGCCTCATAGTCGAGACCCTTGAGATTGAGCGCGATCCGGACACGGTAGGAGGTGGTCGAGCGCCAGTACGTGTAGAGCTTCATTTCCTGCCCGGCGTGCCGTCGAATTTCTTCTCGAGGCTTGTCCAGCAGTCGATGTAGTCCTGTTGCAGCGGCGCCTCCTTTGCGGCGAATTCGGTGAGGTGCTGGGGAAAACGCGTCTCGAACATGAACGACATCGTCTCGTCGAGCTTTTCGGGCTTAAGATCCGCATTCGAAGCGCCCTCGAAGGCTTCGCGGTCGGGCCCGTGCGGCAACATCATGTTGTGCAGTGATACACCGCCGGGAGCGAAGCCCTGCGGCTTGGCGTCATACTGGCCGTAGATATTGCCCATCAGCTCCGACATGATGTTCTTGTGATACCAGGGCGGACGGAACGTGTCCTCGGCCACCAGCCAACGTTCCCGGAACAGGACGAAATCGATATTGGCTGTGCCCGGAACGCCCGATGGCGCCGTCAGCACGGTGAAGATCGAGGGGTCCGGATGGTCGAACAGGATCGCGCCGACGGGGCAGTAATTGCGCAGATCGTACTTGTAGGGCGCATAGTTGCCATGCCAGGCCACCACGTCGAGCGGTGACTGGCCGATCTCGGTGACATGGAACTGGCCGCACCATTTCACGGTGATCGTGGAGGGCACCTCACGGTCCTCATAAGCGGCCACGGGCGCCTTGAAGTCGCGCGGATTTGCGAGGCAATTGGCGCCGATCGGGCCGCGTCCGGGAAGCTCGTATTTCTGTCCGTAGTTTTCGCAGACGAAACCGCGGCAGGGCCCTTCGAGCACTTCGACACGATAGACCAGCCCGCGCGGAATGATGGCGATTTCCTTGGGCTCAAGATCGATGATGCCGAGTTCGGTGCAGAACCGCAGCCTTCCTTCCTGCGGTACCACCAGCAATTCGCTGTCGGCGGAGAAGAAATAGGCGTCCTTCATGGATTCGGTGACAAGGTAGATGTGGCTCGCCATGCCCACCTGCGTGTTGACGTCTCCGGCCGTGGTCATGGTGCGCATGCCGGTCAGCCAGGTAAGGCTTTCGCCCGAATGGGGAACGGGATCCCAGCGGTACTGGCCCAGGCTGGTGACATCTGAGAGAACATGCGGAGCCGACTTCCAGTAGGGAAGATCGATCCTTGTGTAGCGCGTCGAATGCTTCACGCTCGGCCTGATCCGGTAGCTCCAGGTGCGCTCGGGCGGATTGGCGGTGAACGCGGTGCCGGAGAGCTGCTCGCCATAGAGCCCGTAATTGCATTTCTGCGGGCTGTTCATGCCCTGCGGCAGCGCGCCTTCAAGAGCTTCGGTCTCGAAGTCGTTTGCGAAGCCGGGCATGTAGCCGGGCGTGGTCGAGGTGCCGGTCGCCTGAATGAGATTGGAGGTCTGGGGTGCGTTCATGTCGCGTCTCCTGTTTCGGAAGCGGAACCTGATGCCCTGGCTGCAGCAAGTGCCTGGCCGAGCGCTTCATGGTCGCCGATATGATTTGCGAGAATGAGGATGAGTCGGGCGTTGAGCGCCGCACTGGCATCGTCCGTGAGGCCCTCATGTGCCGAGAGCAACTCGCTGTAGAAGCCATCGGGGTCTTTGAGATTGGGATGGGTGTTGAGTTTTGCCATGATGGTCACTCCCTCCCTGTGGCCGTGCGCAATGCGGCGCGGACGGCGGCTTCGTCGAAACGATCCCACCTGGCGGCGACATGCTGGTCGGGCCGGATCAGATAGACCGCGCCTCGAGCATCTCCAAGATAACGTGCTGCCAGCGCGCCCGTCTTATCGTCGCCTGCGGAGACCCAGATCCGCCGGGCGCTGATCCCGTCTTCCTCGAACACATCCGGAGCTTCGGTGTCGATCGTGAGCAGGCAAAACCCGCCGCCAAGCCGCGAAAGCAGGAAGCCGTTGCCGACCGGCGCGTCGGGGCAGGGGCTGCCGACGCGCGTACGATCTGGTCCGCCCGTCAGCGCATCGGGTCCGTTGAGCGAAGACTGGTCGTAGACGCAAGGCACCGACAGGCGACCCGAATTGACCATCGGCCGTGCGAATGGGTGGTGTTCGGCCAGATCAAGCACCGCATTGCGGAAGACATGGCTGATCTTCGACTTGGGGGTGATGAAGTCGGTCGAACGGGTCGAGTTGAGGATGTTCTCGTCGGCGCCGAAAATCCGCTCGTCGTCATAGGTGTCCAGAAGCTGATCAGGCGCCTTGCCCTCGATGACCAGGCCCAGCTTCCAGCCCAGATTGTCGACATCCTGCAATCCGGAGTTCGCGCCGCGCGCGCCGAACGGAGAGACCTGGTGGGCGGCATCTCCGGCAAAGATCACCCGGTTGTGCCGGAACTTCTTCATCCGCCGGCACTGAAAGGTGTAGATCGACGTCCAGACCAGTTCATAGTCCACGTCCGGACCCAGCATCGCATCAAGCCTGCGGCGTACATTCTCCTCCTTGAGCTCTTCCTTGCGATCCACATCCCAGCCGATCTGGAAGTCGATGCGCCAGATCCCGTCCGGTTGCTTGTGCAATAGTGCCGAAGCGCCGGAATCCTTGAACGAGGGTTCGAACCAGAACCACCGCTCGGTCGGGAATTCCGCAGTCATTTTGATGTCGGCGATCAGGAAGCTGTCCTGGAAGACGCGCCCCTCGAAGTCGAGATCAAGCATCTTGCGCAGCGGTGAGGAGGCGCCATCGCAGCCGATCAGCCAGTCGGCCTCTATCCGGTAGGGCCCCTCGGGCGTGGAAATGTCGAGGATGACATGATCGTCTTTCGTCTCGACTGCATCGACCCGGTTTTTGCCGCGCACTTCGATCGGCGCACCGGCGGCCTGGGCAGTACGCACCCGGTCGACCAGGTACTTTTCGAACCGGGGCTGCGGCAGATTGATGAAGGCCGGAAACCGGTGGCCTTCTTCGGGCAGCAGGTTGAATTCGAATACCTTGCGGTCCTGGTGGAACACCTTGCCGACATTCCAGACCACCCCCTTTTCGAGCATCTGGTCGGCGCATCCGTAGCGCGCCGCGATTTCAAGCGTGCGCTTGGCAAAGCAGATTGCCCGGCTGCCCTGGCCGATCCCCTCGTGATCGTCGAGCACCACGACGGGAATGCCCTGCAGGCCGAGATCCAGCGCCGTGGCGATGCCGATCGGACCGCCACCCATGACGACGACCGGATGCCGGACCGTCGCGCCTGAATCCTGATCCCCAGACCGCTCGTAGGGATAGAGCCTGAAGGCCAGTGAATAGCGTTCATCGAACATTGTCTCTCCTCCCGAAAGACGCTTCAGCCCTGAAGCTGCTCCCACATCTCCTGGTCGCGTGCGGCCGTCCAGATTCGCGGCGTGTCGATGTCGAGCGCCTCGTCATAAGCGCGCGCGACGTTGAACGGCAGGCAATGCTCGTAGATCGCGTAGTCTGCGAATTTCGGATCGCATTCGGCGCGGACAGCGTCCCAGGCCTGCTTGAGCGTTCCACCCTTGAGAGCGACCCGGGCTGCCGGCAGATAGGTCGAGCGCACAAAGTCGGTGGTGCTGTCGAGGGCCGCGTTGACCATGTCCTTGCCCACGAGCGCGTCCCCGCGGCCGGGTGCGATCGCATCCAGGCCGAAGTTGCGGATGCGGTTGATCGTGCCCGGCCAGTCGTGGAAATGACCATCGCCGCAATAGCAGGCGGAGTGGTACTCGACGATATCGCCGGTGAACATGGTGTTGGCATCCGGCACATAGATGACGATGTCGCCGGCGGTGTGGGCGCGGCCGAGATGCATGAGGTCGATGCGGCGCTTGCCGAGATAGACGCTCATGCGATCGTTGAAGGTTGTCGTGGGCCAGGTGAGCGGGGGCACCTTGGCGATGTCGTCATAGCCGGCGAACAGTCGCGGAAAGCGCATGAATTCGGACTCGCGATCCTCCGCGCCGCGTTCGGCGACCATGGAGCGGGCCTTCTCGCCCATGATGATCGTCGGGGCATTGTAGGCGGCTGCACCGAGTACGCGCACCGCGTGATAATGGGTCAGCGACAGATGCGTGATCGGTTTGTCGGTTACGGAGCGCACCTTTTCGATGACCTTGTTGGCAAGTTCCGGGGTTGCCTGGGCCTCAATGATCATGACGCTGTCATCGCCGATGATGACGCCGGTGTTGGGATCGCCCTCGGCGGTGAATGCGTAGAGACCGTCTCCGATTTCGGTGAACGAGGTCTTCTTCTCGGTCATGTCGCCCTTGGATGCGAATGCCTTGGCCATGTGGGGTCTCTCCTGAACTGGTGCGCGTTGCTGATTTCGAGGTGAAATCAAAATCGTTGCGTCTGCAACGACATTTTATCGTTGCAACGGCAACCAAAGTCAATATCGTTTCAAGTGAAACGAACCGGGTTTTCATCCATGCCGAACACCTTTCAGCTCTCGGCCTTCATGCCCTACCGGCTTGCCGTTCTGTCCGAGCGCGTCAGCCGGCGGCTGTCGATCGAATACGGGCAGACGCACGGGCTCAACGTCGCGGAATGGCGCGTGCTGGTGCATCTGCAGCGTCACGGGCAGGTTTCCGTTCGCGACATCCACAATTGCGTCAATCTCGAGAAGCCGCGGGTGAGCCGGGCGGTGGCGCGGCTTGAGGGTGCGGGGCTCGTGCAAAAGCTCGGCAAGCAGACGGACGGGCGGCTGGTGGCGATCTCGCTGACCGCATCGGGTGAACGTGCACTCGGCGAGATCCTGCCGTTGGTCACGGAGATCGAAGCGCGGCTGATGGGCGAACTCAGCGAGGTGGAGCGGAAGACGTTTTATTCGGTGATGGAGAAGCTGCATGCAGCCCTCGACGCGGATCCCAAGGCGAGGCCGCGGTCGGCGGTGGAGCTTGCGCCGGACCAGGGTTGATCGCATTCCGGCCCTTGAAGCGAGAAAACACCAAGCGGGCCGCGAAAGAGATCCGCGACCCGTTCGGGGAGGATTGCCGGTGATCAGAGATCGGCAATCGGGGTGGTCTCGATGCCGGGCCACTTGCCGAAGGCGCCGGAAATGACGGTTTCCCGGTCCTCGAGGTACTTGTCGAAGATCGTCTTGTTGACGAACAGATAGAGCTTGCCGTCAACGATATCGGCGTAGCGGACGTCGCCGTCGAGTTTTTTGCCGACATAGACGCCGAAGGCGCAGAAGCCACCGAACTGCGGCAGCATGGAGTCGGGATTCGCGTCAAATGCGGCCTTTGTCTCAGCCGAGGCGAAATAGTAGTCGACACCGTCATGGGCGGAGGTGAACTCGGCGTTTCCGATCGCAGGCGCTTCTGCCTTGAACATCGAAACCGGGTCGACGCCGTGCATGCCGAGCGGATTGCCGGTCAAGGTCAGCCCGTTCGAAACGTTGTATTCGTCAGCGGCGAATGCGGCGGGAACGATGCACAGCAGGGCAGCCGACATGGCGGCGATCACGTAGAATTTGGTCATTGTCTTGGTCCTTTGGATTTGAGTTGAGTGTATGTTGGATAGGCAGGCGGCATTCAGGCGCCGCGGGCGATGCGGTTGACGGCGTCGTCCGTCCACCAAACGCCGTTGGCAACCATTCGGAAATTGATGATGGCGGCGAGATAGCCGTCGCCTTCGGGCACCTTGGCGCCGGCTGTCGCATCGCGGACAACGGCGACCTCGTAGCCCAGCTCAAGCAGCTCGTAGAGATGCGCCTGGGTGCACAGGTTGGCGGACATGCCGGCCAGGATCACCTTGTCGATGCCCTGTTTGCGCAGCTGCAGGTTCAGATCGTTCTGAGCCGGGCTGTAGACCTTGTGCGGTGAGCAGACGACGGTCTTTCCGTCCTCGATGTATTTCTTGTACTGCGGCATCCAGTCAGCGCCCGACCCCTCGAAACCATCGAGAGACAGCGGATTGGGACGGTCGAACATGCCGATGGAATGCATGGTCTTCTCAAGCGTGCCCTCGAATTTCCACTGGTGGTCATGCGGGTAATAATAGTGGGGCGAGATGAAGACCGGCATGTCGACGGCCTTGGCGGCCTTGAACAGTCGTTCGATGTTGTCGACGGTTCCCTGTTCGGTCACGCTTTCGCCGACCACGCCCCAGGTGACGCCCTTTTCGGACAGGAAATCGATCTGCGGATCAGTGACGACCAGCGCCGTGCGGCCGGGCTCGATCTGCATGTCCACCTGCGGGAGCCCCGGTGTTTCCGGGTCGGCATAGGCTTCACGGGCTTCAGGCGTCGCGGCGGATGCATCGGTTGATGCCAGGGCAGTCGCGCCAGCGGCGGTCGCGGCGACACCGGCAAGAAGCCGCCGGCGGGCCATGTCGACCTTTTCCTGGGTGACGTCGCAGCCGCAGTGTTCGTGGTCGTCGTGTTTCATGGTCTGTCTCCTTCAGATCGGTTTTCGGGTTGGGTATCGACAGCGCGGGTGACCTTGCTGCCAGGGTGGCGGAGGCCTTTTTCGGCACGGCTTCGCCATTCGCGTGCACGGTGGCGTCGCGGTGAAAGGGCCTTCGCTTTCCTTGGTGGTGCGGTCCGCGGGGTGCAGACCGGAAACGGTCTAGTCTTGTGGTCGGGCCGGCGGCGTGCAGACCGTGCCGTGCGACATCGACTGCGCTTCTGAATGTGCACTGCCGGAGTGCTTACGGTTGGCGAGCAGCAGCGACATTCCCGCGACGCCCGGATCCGGAAGCGCAACTTCCATCACCGGCAGCCCATCAGCGGGTGCGGCGGCTTCGACGGGGGCCTGCCCGGCCATCGCGGGCGTTGCCATCAGGATCAGGTTCGCGGCACTTTCGGTGGCGATTTCGGCAGCGGTCGCCGCGACCAGCAGAACGGCGATCTCCGGCATGCCGGGCCTGCGTCCGCGGACCAGTGCCCGGATGATGGCGGTTGACCATTTGCCGGGTCGGCGGCGTCTGTCGCGAAAGGCCGGTTCCCCGAGAATGCGGCTGTTGAGATTGCTGTTGAGTGTCATGTCCCTGGCTTTCCTGTGGCGGGTTGGCCGGAGCCCTTGCTCCTGGTTTGTTGCGACGGAACGACCGGTCTTGATCCGGCCTTCCTTGTTGTGATGACAAGAGATTAGAACGCCGCCGGCGCCATCGTATCGGCCCGTCCTGCCAGCCTTTGGGCAGTTCCTGCCAGCGTGGGGTGCGACTTCCCCGAACGGCTCATACGGAACTGCGCCGGCGCCTGTCCGACCCACCGCTTGAAGGCTCGGCCGAAGGTGCTTTGTTCGGCAAATCCGGTCAGGAAGGCGACTTCCGCAATCGAGACATCGCTGTGGGCCAGCAGATCGCGCGCAAGGCTTGCCTGCGCCTCGCGAACCAGGTCGCGGAAGCTCGTGCCCTCGTCGGCCAGACGCCGAAAGAAAGTGCGCTCGCTCATGCCCATCTGGGCGGCGAGTTCGGCGGCCTGCGGCACACCCGTGCTCAGTGCGGTCGAGAGGCGCCTGAGCGCATCGGCCCTGATCGGGTTTTCCGGTGCAAAGGCATCGAGCTCCCGGTCGAGGTGCTGCGTCAGAAAATCAGAGACCGCCGCATCGCCCAAACGGTTTGGCAATCTCAGTGTCTGTTCCGGAAAAACGATCGCATCCTCGTTGCAACCGAAACTGACGGGGCAGCCGAAAAACGCTTCGTAGTCCTTCGGGTCGCCGACGCAGTGATGACGGAAGGTCACGGCGGACAACTCCAATGCCTGCTGTGCGAAACAGGCGGTTTTTCGTGCAACTCCGCCCAGCGCGCATTCGGTGCGCAAAGCTCTTGAAGCGTCGTCCGGTGTCGTCTGATGGAGCACCAGCCGCGATTGGCCGGGACATTCATCGAGCCGGTAGATTGCCGTGTCGGTAAGAAGGCGGTGGTAGCGCTCAAGGCGCTTGAGCGACGCATGCAGTGTTGGCGCCGTTTTCAGCGCGAGCCCGAGAATGCCAAGGTCGTCGACCTTGAGTGCATTCGCATAGGCTTCCACGAGCGTCAGCCTGCGTGGCTGGCGGCGGGTGATCCATTCGAGAAGCCCGTAAAAGGCTTCCGCGTCGATATGGTCCCCGGTCCCGGTGCTGAGGCTGTAAACGATGGTTTCGCCCGAGCGGATCGTGCCGTCGGTTTCGAGGCTGAAGCCGGCGGCGCGAACGAACGACCTGGCAAAGGCGGCAATAACTTTGGGCATGGTAATCTCCGTCTTGATAATCCCCGACGTCAGGCGGGGTCAGAAATGAAAAAAAGCCGTCCCGGGCGAGCCGGGACGGCGTGTCGTTTTCTCTCATGCCAAAGCGAAGAGCTGCTGCTCAAGCTCGGCGATGCGGTCTTTCAGATGTCGGATTTCGTTTCCGAGTTCGGCGTCGGTGAGGCGGACTGGGATGTGCTGGGGGCAATTCCAGTCGAACGCCTCGACATGAACGATCACCGCACGCTCCGCTTCCGGGCGGCCCGGGCCGTTCAGATAGGCGATCACATCCGGATCCTCGCTGATTTCCGCGCGACCAAGAAGCTTGAGCCGTTTGCGTCGCGCAAAGTCGATCGCCAGAATCGAGACACGGTCATCGCGGCGGAGATTGCCGGTGCTGATATATTGCCGGTTGCCGCGATAATCCGCATAGGCAACGGTTCCGCTGTCGATCACCCTGATGAATCCGGCCCGGCCGCCGCGAAACTGGACGTAGGGCCAGCCGGTTTCTCCGACGGTCGCCTGGAAGATGCCGTCGCGGGCTTCGAGAAACGAGGCTTCCCGCGCTGTCAGCAATGAGCCTGCGTCTTCGGGGCCTGACAGGACACGGGAATAGATCCGGTCCGAACCATGGCGGGCCTGTTCGGCGCGAACCGTCGGGGTGAAGGCAATCCTTGCATAGGCGCTGGACATCATCGTTCTCCTAGAGGCCAAGTTCCGAAAGACCGGGATGGTCCTTCGGGCGCGGGCCGGCTGACCAGCGCAGCAGCCGTTCGCTTCCGGCAATCGGCCGGTCATTGATGGAGGCCACGCGGCGTTGCATCAGCCCGTCGGGGGCGAATTCCCAGTTCTCGTTGCCATAGGCGCGGAACCAGCGGTCGTCATCGTCGCGGTATTCATAGGCAAAGCGGACCGCGATGCGGTTGCCGTCATGGGCCCAAAGCTCCTTGATCAGCCGGTAATCGTGTTCGAGCGCCCATTTCCGGGTCAGGAAGTCGACGATGTTCTCGCGGCCCGAGAAGATCTCGGACCGGTTCCGCCATTGGCTGTCGGGGGTATAGGCGAGGGCGACTTGCTTTGGGTCGCGGCTGTTCCAGGCGTCTTCGGCCAGGCGCACCTTCCGGAACGCGGTCTGCATGTTGAAGGGAGGAATCGGCGGGCGGGGCATTTCGGTTTACTCCGTTTCTTTGAAAGGGGGCGCCCCGGCGGGGCGGGAGGGGAAGAGCCGGGGCGCGGGGAACCTCAGGCGACTTCGGCTGAAACGGCAGGGAAGTCGATCGGGGTCCCGAGGGCGTCGTTGAGGTAGTTTGTGAGCGTGTTCAGTGCGACATGAGCGATGATCTCGACGATCTCGGCATCGCTGTAACCGGCGAGCTTGACCGCTGACACGTCCGCATCGGAGACGCTTCCGCGCGCCTGTACGAGCGCCACGGTGAACCGTACGGCGGCATCGGCCCGAGGGTCGGTCGAGCCGCCCTTGCGGTTGGCGGCGATCTCGGGGGCGCTTAGCTTCGTGACGTTCTTGCCGACGTAGCTATGGGCAGCCAGGCAATACTGGCAGCCGTTTATCTGCGCCACGGCCAGGGCGATGCGCTCGCGGGTCGGGGCGTCGAGCTCGCCTTCGGAGAGCGCGCCGCTGAAGCCGAGATAGCCCTTGAGTGCGGCAGGGCTGGTGGCAGTGAGGCGGAACAGGTTCGGCGCCGAGCCGAGCTGGGCCTTGACCTGCTCAAGCAGCGGGCGGGCGGCCTGCGGTGCGTCTTCGATGGAGGCGGGGAGGGGAATACGGGTCATGGAGTGTCTCGTTGTGTTGTTTCAGGTGTCGTTGGATGAGCGGTGCAACGCTCGGAGATATATAAACAGACAAGTCTGTATAGCTGTCAACATTGATCCGGACACGGATCTGTGAGAATGAGCCGTTGAAAAGGCTTGCGGGTGCACCATCTGCCAGTCTAGATGGACAGAACTGTCTGATTTTTGTGGAGAATGTGATGAAGTCGCGCCGCGACGAGCTGGTCGAAACCGCCCTGAAACTTTTTTACATCCACGGCTTCAATGCCACGGGGATCGACCGGATTCTGGCCGAATCGGGCGTAGCCAAGATGACGCTCTACAAACATTTCAGATCCAAGGATGAGTTGATCCTTGCCGCACTTCATCTGCGTGACGAGCGGTTCCGGAACTGGCTCATGAGCGAAATGGAAAAGGCCTCGACCGATCCTGTCGAGCGGCTGCTGGCGATGTTCGATGCGCTTGAAACATGGTTTCGGGGCGAGGCGTTCAAGGGGCTGGGGTTTTCCGGATGCGCCTTCATCAATGCCGCCAGCGAATTCGGAAGCCAGGACCACCCCGCGCATCGCCTTTCCGCCGAACACAAGCGAAGGGTCGTGGAGTATCTGGAAAAGCTGTGCATCGAGGCCGGTTTCATCGAGCCGCGAAAGATGGCCGAGCAGCTGGCGCTCTTGAAGGAGGGGGCGATTGCCACCGCCCATGTGCGCAACATGGTCGAGGCCGCGGCGACAGGCAAGGACATTGCGAAGTCGCTGATTGCGGCCGCAGGCAGGGAGACGCAGCCGCCAGAATGACAGCCGCAGCACCAGGAGCGACAATGGCCTGCCGCATCGTTCGCAATTCCCGTCGGGATTATCGTCGCGCGACGACGATATGTTGTGCAGGGCCTGCCACAAGGGTTACACATGAAGCTGTTTAACCCCGATCTTGATATGGAATCCGAAGGTTGAAAGCGTCGCTGTCCCATGTGTGAAATCGCCTGTTCCGCTATTTGTTTGTCGTCGGCAGTGGCGTTCGAAGTGTGTCCAAACACAAGGGTTTACCGTGAGAACGTGTCTTCTCGGTCAAGCGACTACGACCCTCTTGCCAGAGGTTGATTGTGCGGATTGCAAGCTACAATATCCGCAAGGCCGTGGGACTGGACTGGCGACGCGATGCGGACAGGATTGTTGATGTCCTGTGTGAAATCGATGCGGATGTCGTGGTTTTGCAGGAAGCGGACCGGCGGGTCGGCACGCGTGGAGGAGTGTTGCCGCTGGATCGCCTGGAAACCGAACTCGGCTATATCATGACGGACGTTTCGCTTCGCCCGCTCAGCCATGGCTGGCACGGAAACGCGATCCTTGTTCGATCGAGTTTCACCGATTTTGTTCCCGGGCGGATAGAGTTGCCGGTTATGGAGCCGCGCGGGGCAATTTCTGTTGAGTTGAAGAAACCGCATCTGGAAGTGATCGGCGTTCATCTTGGGCTGACGCCGGGGATGCGCCGCAAACAGTTGTTAACACTGCGAAAGGTGCTGGAAGAGCGTCATCATCCCGTGCTGCTGGCGGGGGATTTCAATGAACGGAATTCCAAACGGCTGCCATTCGATCCGCCTGCCACCATCGTGTCTCCGGGCCTCACATTCCATGCGTCCGGGCCAACGGCTGCGCTTGACAGGTTTGTTCTCGGCCCGGGGTTGCGCGCGGTCTCGGCGCATGTGCACCACTCCTCGCTTGCGAAGCGTGCATCCGATCATCTGCCCATCGTGATCGAGATTGCGTTCACGGAGACCGCCTGATGGCGACATTCCTGCTCAGCCTTCATGTGTTGATCATCATCGGGTTTACCTTCCGCATCATGTTGCGGGACGATCTTTCGCCACAGGCGCGACTGGCGTGGTTCATTGTCCTTATTGTGCTGCCGTATATCGGGAGCGTTATCTATTTTCTGTTTGGTGAAATCGATCTCGGGCACCATGCGACCCGGCGTCACAAGGAGGTTTTTGAGAAGATACGTGCCAAGGCGTCCCACCTCATGGGGGCGCAGGATGGCGCGGAGCGACTGATTGATCCGCTCTACAGATCCGCTTTTCAGTATTCGGGCTCGATCAACGGATTTCATCCTGTTGCCGGAAATCGTGCAGAATTGATGGCTGACGCTGCCGCCACCAGCGCTCGCCTCATCGCCGATATCGACGCTGCGCAAACCCATGTTCATGTGCTCTATTACATCTGGCTGGAGGACCGGACCGGTACGGATATCGCGCAAGCTTTGATCCGCGCCGCGAAGCGCGGCGTCACCTGCCGGGCGATGGCAGACGGGCTGGGATCGCGTGCGCTTATCAAGTCGCAACTGTGGCAACAGATGAAAGAGGCTGGCGTGCAGATGGCTGTCGCCCTGCCGCTGGACAATCTGATCCGCACATTGCTCACAAGTCGCATAGATCTGCGCAATCACCGCAAGATCACGATCATAGACAGCAAGATCACCTATTGCGGCAGCCGCAACTCCGCTGATCCGGAATTCCGTATCAAAGCCAAGTATGCCCCTTGGGTCGATATCATGCTGCGCTTCGAGGGTGCTGTCGTCGCGCAAAACGAATTGTTGTTTCTCAGTGACTGGATGCAGGCGACCGGCGACACTCTCGACGACTTCACTCTTCATGCAAACACGATCGACGACGGCTTTCCCGCGCAGGTGATGGGGGATGGCCCGACCGAACGCCGAGGTGCCACACCTCAACTGTTTTCGGCCCTCAGTGCATGTGCGCAGGAAAGTCTGACGCTCTCCACACCGTATTTTGTGCCGGATGCAACAGTGCTTGACGCATTGTGTTCGGCGGCTCATCGCGGCGTGGCGGTCAGGTTGATCTTTCCCAAGGTCAACGATAGCTGGATCGTCGCGGCGGCGAGCCGAAGCTACTATCGCAAACTTCTGTCGGCCGGATGCGAGATACACGAGTTCAAGGGTGGCCTCCTGCATGCCAAGACACTGACGCTGGACGGGAAGGTGTCCCTCATCGGATCATCCAATCTCGATATACGCAGCTTCGATCTGAACTATGAAAACAACATCCTTCTGCAAGACCATGGTGTGACCCTTGCCGTCCAGACCCGCCAGGAGGACTATATTGCCCAATCCGATCCCGTGACCCCGGAGCTGGTTGCCGCATGGCCACGCCACAGGCGCATCTGGAACAATGTGGTCGCCACGATTGGCCCCGTTCTTTAGGTCGGGTTGATGGTCTTCAAGCCTGACAGCATCCTGGTCCTTCCATGCTTGTGCTTGTATTTGTCCGGCGTCTCGATGTAGTCGAACACGTCCTGCCGCACTGAGGCGGGAAGTCCAACCAGACAGCCCCGACCACTCGCCTTCGGACCGGGTCGGGTGGCGGACCAGATGCGGCGCGCTTATAGTAAGCGTTGCGGGCCGGTTCGAACCAGAGCGGCCCCGAGGAGATCGCTGAATGACATTGAAGCCAGCAACCCAGGCAGCGCGTTTCGCCATTGCGCCCATGATGGACTGGACGGACCGGCATTGCCGGTTCCTGCATCGGCAACTGACCCGGCACGCGTTGCTCTACACCGAGATGGTGGTGGCGGACGCTGCCATTCACGGTGACCGTGAGCGGCTGCTTGGTTTCGATGCGAGCGAGCATCCTGTGGCGCTGCAGCTTGGCGGATCCGATCCGGACAAGCTCGCCGAGGCAGTCCGGATTGCGCGCGACTTCGGCTATGACGAGATCAACCTGAATGTTGGCTGCCCATCGGACCGGGTGCAGTCCGGCACGTTCGGCGCGTGCCTGATGCGCGAGCCGGATCTCGTGGCCCGCTGTATTGCGGCCATGAAGCAGGCTTCGGATGTGCCGGTTACGGTCAAGTGCCGGATCGGAGTTGATGAGCAGGATCCGGAGATCGCCCTGTCCGATCTCGCCCGCGCGGTGATCGCAGAGGGCGCCGATGCGATCTGGGTGCATGCCCGGAAGGCTTGGCTCGAAGGGTTGTCGCCCAAGGAAAACCGGGACGTGCCGCCGCTCGACTATGATCGAGTATACCGGCTCAAGCAGGATTACCCCAATGTTTTCATCGGTATAAACGGGGGTATTGGGGATTTGTATCAGGCTCTTCAGCATTTGAATCATGTCGATGGCGTCATGATCGGCCGTGCCGCCTACCACAATGCGCAGATCCTGGCCGATGCCGATCGGCTGATTTTCGGTGATGATCGCGGTCCGGTGGATTGGCATGCGGTCTGCGGGGCGATGATGGCCCATGCGGAATCCCATATCCGGGGTGGCGGGCGCCTCAACCACGTCACCCGGCACATGGTCGGCCTGTTTCAGGGCGTGCGCGGCGCGCGGCGTTTCCGGCAGATTCTCTCCACGGAAAGCACCCGGCCCGGAGCCGGCCCCGAGGTGATCGCGCGTGCCTTCGCCGAGGTCGATTTTTCCGGTTTGACGGCGGCCGCCTGAGACCCTCATCTGATCGAGGTTTGAACCGACGGGACCGGACATGACTGCCTTTCGCACCTATCCGATCCTCGGTGCAGCCGCAGCACAGCTTCTGGGCTTTGCCGCACTTGTGCTGGTCCGGATCGGGCTCGAAGCCCAGATCGGGGCGGAGGCCGCATTCTGGTCGGGTCTGGCAACGCAATGCGGTGTCGCCGCCTTGGCGACGCGGCTTCTGGGGCTGCCCGTCTGGTGGGTGCTGATCGGTGCGGCATTTCCGCTCGCTCTGGCCGCAGGTCTCTATTTCGAAACGCTTCCGGCCTGGCCCTTCGGCATCGCCTTCGTGCTCATCTACCTGTTTTTCTCGAACACCGCGCGTGACCGGGTGCCGCTTTATCTGAGCAACCGGAAGACGGCGCAGGCCTTGCTCGATCTCATGCGTCAGCGCGGCGCGCGGCGTTTCATCGATCTGGGATCCGGAATGGGCGGGGTGGTGCGAGTACTCGACGGGGAGGGGCGCGTTGCCCGCGGCGTCGAGACCGCGCCGATGGTCTGGCTGATGTCGGCGCTGATGTCGCGGCTGACCGGCCGGGGACAGATCCTCAGGCAGGATATCTGGTCGACCGATCTTGCGGGCGAAGACCTCGTCTATGCCTTCCTGTCTACCGAACCGATGCCCGCGCTTTACAAAAAGGCATCTGCCGAAATGAAGCCTGGGAGCCTGCTCGTCTCCAACAGCTTTCCGGTTCCCTCCATCGATGCGGACGAGGTCTGGGAACTCTCGGACCGCCGCAAGACAAAGCTTTATCTCTATGAGATCAAGGAGACGACTTCTGAACGTGAGAAATTGCTAAAAAGGAAGAAAAAACAGTAGATTGTGTCGGTAAGCCGCGAAACCGATTCCGCCGCCTCACAACTTGATTAAAGTCCCGGTATAGGCCAGCGAAGGCCGTTCTCGAAAATCACTCGGCGGGCAGGGGCGTGGGTTTTCCCGTGGCATCAAGCGCGACCATGACGAATTGTGCATTGGTGACCTTGTCCATCTGTGGCGAGAGATAGCGCTGCGCCCAGGCTTCGACGAGCAGCGTCATCGAGGTGCGACCGGTTTTGACGATGTCCGTGTAGATGCACAACGTGTCGCCGATCTTCACCGGCATGGCGAAGGACATCTCGTTGACGGCGGCGGTGACCACGCGTCCGCGGGCCCGTTCGGCAGCCCGGATGCCGCAGGCAAGGTCCATCTGCGCCATTACCCAACCGCCGAAAATGTCGCCGGCGGCGTTTGCGTCGCCGGGCATGGCAAGGGTGCGCAGTGTCAGTTCGCCTGTCGGTTTCATCGGTGCATGCTCCTTTGGCCTGATCTTCCTTAACCCGTGGGCGGCGCAATTGCAGCCTGTTCAGGGTCGAAAACTGGGGATGAGAGCAAGGCACGGACCGGACCTCCTGGTGTCTTCGCCGTGCGGCGGCGGTTCCGCTTGGGTGAGCGTCGCATTTGCCCTGAAATCGCCCCACACGTTAACCGCCGACGTCAGGCTTCCTTTACCCTTCGGTGCGATTGTCATCTCAGTATTGCGTCTGTTGGAGCCATCCATGTTGTATTGCGTTTCCGGATTGCGCCGCCGCCGGCTCATCTCGGTGAGCCTCGCGCTGATATCAGCCGGTCTTGTCGCCGGTTGCTCGGGCGAGGGCGGCCTTGTGCCGCCCGGCGAGGTGCTGGAACTGACGCAGAGCGCGCCCGTCATGCGGGCCGAAGCTGCAGCTCCGGTCATCTCCCCCGTGCTTTCTTCCAACCGGTCGGTCTCCAGCGGTTCTGCATTCATGTCCACCGCACCGTCGGGTCCTGACATGCCTGCACAGAACGTCCTGGCTTATCCGGTGGGTGATGGTGTCGATGTTTCGGGCGTCACCTCGGCACTGCCCGAAGGTCGGGTCAGCCAGCCGGTCGTGACCGGGATCGGAACCGACCAGCCGCAACTCGCGGGTGTTCCAAGCTATCAAGAGCTTGAGGCGGCGGGGACACCTGACAGCGTCTCCATCACTCCGGTCGAACCCGTGACCGTTGAAAGCGAGCCGGAGCCGATCGAACGCAAGCCGCGGCTGTTTGCGGGCTTGTTGCCACGCATTTCCAATCCGCTGGCGAAGCCGGAATGGGCCGGGGGGATGCCGGCCGCCGAGAAGGCCTGCCGTCAACGCCTCAAGCGCCTCGGCGTCACCTACCGCGACCTTCCGGCGATCAACAATGGTCCCGGATGTTCCATTCCCCATCCGGTCGAGGTGACCAGGCTTTCGGGAGGCATCGAGATCAAGCCGGCCGCCAAACTCAACTGCCAGATTACCGATGCCTTCGCGCAATGGGTCAAGAACGAGCTCGCGCCGGCGGCGCGCGTCAGATACGTGTCCGGGGTGAAGTCGATCCACCAGATGTCGTCCTATTCCTGCCGGACGATGAACTCGAAGCGCGGTGCGCCGATGTCAGAGCATGCTTCGGGCAACGCCATCGATATCGGCAAGATCACGCTGAACAACGGAAAGGCGATCAAGGTCCGTCAGCCGGGATTGTTTGCATTTCGCGAAAAGAGCCTGCTCAACACGGTTCGTGCGGACAGCTGCAAATATTTCACCACGGTGCTTGGTCCGGGAAGCGACGTCCATCACAAGGATCACTTCCATTTTGATCTGAGAACCCGCAAGAGCAGCTATCGTCACTGCGACTGAGATCTGTGAAATCGTTTTTGCGGGATCTGACTGGCCAAAAGAGATCTGACTGGCCAAAAAAATGGCCGGTCTGACCGGCCGAAACTCCGCTGCGGCGGATGGGACGCGTTGCCGCTGCGGGCAGGGTGTCTCCGGGCCGGGGCGGGGAAGCCGGTGGGCGGAGCGCTGCAGCGTTTCCACGCCGCGATAAAAACAATGCTTGAAATATGTCTCGGTTTGATGACGCTTGCGCTGCGACAGGCGGCCCGGTAACCCGCCATGCCCGCTGCGGCAAACATTGACAGGGAAACTCAAGCACATGCCTCCATTTGAAGAGTTGATCTGGTTTGCAGCCGCACTCGCTGGCGCGGGCCTCGTGGCAGGTGTGCTCGCGGGATTGTTCGGCATCGGCGGCGGTGCGATTCTGGTGCCGGTGTTCTATCAGGTGTTCGGATTGCTCGGTGTTGACGAGGCGGTGAGAATGCACCTTGCCGTGGGCACATCGCTGGCGATCATCGTGCCCACGTCGCTGCGGTCATTCCTGTCGCACAAGGCGCGGGGCGCGGTCGACATGGAGTTGCTCAAGAGCTGGATCGTGCCCATTCCGCTTGGCGTTGTCGCCGCTTCCCTGATTGCCGCATCGGTTTCCAGTGGTGGACTGAGGGCGATCTTCGCAGTCATTGCGATCCTGGTCGGCCTGCGTATGCTGTTCAACCGGGTCACTTGGCGGCTGGGCGCGGATCTTCCGCCAAACCCGTGGCGCGCCGGTGTCGGCGTGGTGATCGGACTCCTTTCCGCGCTGATGGGGATCGGCGGCGGTGTTCTCAACAACACCTTCATGACGGTGTTTTCGCGTCCGGTGCACCAGGCTGTGGCAACTTCTGCAGGAGTTGGCGTTCTGATCTCGATCCCCGGTCTGATCGGCTATGTCTGGGCCGGATGGGGATCGGCGGGCTTGCCGCCGTTTTCCACCGGTTATGTCAACTGGGCAGCGGTGGCCCTGATCATTCCGATCACCTTGATGGTCGCGCCGCTCGGCGTGCGGCTGGCCCATGCCCTGGACAAACGGCAGCTCGAAATCGGCTTCGGGGTTTTCCTGCTGCTGGTCGCAGCACGATTCTTCTTCAGTCTGACCTGATCCGTCGGGCGGGAGCGGATCCGGAATCTTCTGAACCGGCTCTACACTCTCCGAACATCAGGGCGTTTGCAAGGTTCAGAAGGCCGAACCGGTGCGCAGTTGCGCAAGAGCGGCCACGGTCTCGTAGTTGATTGTTGTATTGCCGCTGAACACCGAAAGGACCGGGTTCGGTGTGCCGTTCTCAAGGTCATGCAGCGCCAGGAAGCGCTGGATCATGGTATCCACCTTCTCGGGGTCCTGAAGGTCCTCGATATCGAACCGGTCTTCCAGCAGGGCGGCCTGCATGTCGATGTCGCTGCTGGCAGTTTCGGCGGGAATGGAGAAGGAGGTGCGAATGAACTCGGCCAAGGCGTTGTCGGCGAGGATCGTGTAGACGCTGTTGATCGAGGGCGCCTGGCGCTGGAAATAGAGCGCCAGGCGAGCACCGACGCTGTCCTGACCGGCTTCCTCCTCCAGCATCTGGGTAAGGTAGAAATTGTTGGTTTCGATCTGACCGCGGTCGTTCTGGACTCCCGTTTGACGGGCGGCTTCCACAAACCCCTGGGCGTTGAAATTGAAGGAGCCGGCGAGCTTCTGGAGGCCGGTGTCGCCTTGCGTGTTGGCAAAGCTCTCCGGGTCCTGAAGATCGGAAAGCAAGACGCTTGCAAGCGTTTCCGGGATGACGTCCTCCGGCTCAAGACCTTCGGCGACGAGCAGGAAATTGACCAGCCGCGGGTCGGAGACGATTTCATCGACGGTTTCCAGCGTCTGCATCTTGGAGCGGTAGTAGGACACTTCGTCCTCCGCCTTGTCCTTCGCGGCCTGGCTATCGTCGAGGCGGGTCATCTCGACGTAATAGGCCTTGGAAAGACGAGTGATTTCGTTTTCCGATTGGGCAAAGCGGGGCGTGCCGATGCTTCCGTCAGGCGCGAAATTGAAGGCCTTGGCCAGTCGCACAAAGCGTTCGTCGCCAAGCGAATTCAAGTAGCTTTTCGGATCGTAGGGATCGCTTGTGAAGATTTGCTTGAGTTTGTAGGTCGAAACCTCGCCGGGCGTGATGTTGAAAGCCTTGAGGGCGAATTCGCGCACCACCACGGCGGCGCCTGCCGGGGACAGGAAATCATCAAGGCTGGCTGTCAGGCCGATATAGCGTTTGTAGTTCTTGATGGCGTCCTCATCCTTCTTCTCGTCCTCATCGTCGAAGCGAACGATGTATTCGGAGAGCATGGCGTATTGCTGGTCCGTGTTCTGCGCCGGGACACCGGCCGCCAGTGTTCCGTCGCTTTCAAAATTGAAGGCAGCGGCGAGAGCCGCAAACGCCTTGCCTTTCTCGTGAACCGGGCTGTCGGGGTCGGACGGGTCCTGCTGCAGCGTCCACTCGATATCGGCGCGGCTGGTGTTGAGCGAAATGCCAAAGGATTCGAGCATGATGGTGGCCATGCGACCATTATCAAGCAGGTCGTCAATCGTCGTGACGCTGCCGATCTGCTCTTCGTAATAGGCCTTGTTGAGAAGCGCGCCCGTGGTCGTCAGCCGTGGCTGGTCGAAGAGATAGCGCTCCGTGACCATTTTCTGCTGGGCTTCGGTCTGGACAGGAAGGTCCGGGTCGAGCGTGCCGTCGGCATTGAAATTGAAGCTTGCGGCCAGTTCGAAGTAGCTGTTCGCCTTGTCGATCATCTTGGAGTACTGCGCGATCAGATAATCGATCCGCTGGCGGTCGGCGGGGGTGTTGCCCGGAAGAATCCGCTCGTCATAGAGGTCCAGCACGATGGTGTCCCACTCCAGGATCTTGGGAACGAATTCGGTGTTCACGAAGCTTGACGGGTCGCTGATATCGCTGGTGATGACGTTCTTGATCGTGTCGTAATCATAGGTTTCCGGATCAATCTTGAAGGTCTCGAACACGTAGTCGCGCAGCCTGGTGTTCTTGAAGATGTCGTCGACCTCGGAAATGCTGGAAGACACAGTGCGGAAATAGGCGGTTTCCTGCTTAAGAAGCTCGTCATTGTCGGCGATCGTCTGTCCATAGGTTTCGATCAGGTTTTCGATCTGCGTGGAGGTCTGGACCGCCTCGCTCGCGACGGTCTTGCCAAAATCATACGCCGCGGCGAGATTGCGGTACTTCACGTCCTCAAGCCTGTTGGCGAAGCTGTTTGAATCCGTAAGGTCGCTTTCAAGAACTTTCCGGATCAGCGCCTTCGCATACCCCATTTCCTCAAGACCGTAGGCCTTCATGGCGTAATTGTAGATCCGGTCATCGGCCATGAACTCGTCAAGCGTGGTGATCGAGCCGATGGTCTCCTTGTAATAGGCCGCTTCTCTGGCGACGATCGGGTCTTCGGCCTTGCGCTGAAGCGAAAGCGTCAGGTCTCGTGCGTAAAATGTGTAGGACTGATAGCTGGTCGAAAACATGTCGGACACCGTGTCTGGAAAATACAGTAAGCAAACAATGGAGGTGCGGCGATGACGCAGTCCTTCCACCCATACACTGCGCCATCTGGCTTGCCTGTAGCTTTCCCGTGCGGGTCCCGGTGGTTTCAGTGGTCCCGGTTAATCGAACCGAAAGGACCGGCATTACGGTCGCGCTTTCCGGAGAAAGTTGTGCACATTTGAGCCGGTGTGTGCGAACCCTGTCAGTCGCGCAGGATGACCTCGCCCTTGCGCATTTCGAAAGCGGTCAGCGAGGAGATGAAATTCATCCCCAGCAGGCTCTGGTCGAGCTTGCCCGGTTCGGCCACCATGGCGCGCAGGCCGATGCGGGAGATCGATCCAACGGTCAGGCTCTCAAGCCGGACCGGCGCCGCCTGTGCGCGACCATTGGCGGTATTGATGATCAGCGTGTAGTTGAGGTCGCGTTCGTCGAAACCGACCCGCAGCGCATCGGCATGGGACAGCGCCACGGTGGTCGCGCCGGTGTCAATGAGGAAGTTTACGTTCTCTCCGTTGACCTGACCGGCGGCGTCGAAATGGCCACTGAGCGATTTGCGGATGGAAACTGCCGCGCGACCGTCCTCGTCAGGCAGCAAGATGGGTTTTCCGGGCACCAGTTCCGCCGCCACGCGGAGCGCGATTTCCTCGGCCTGGTCCCGGTAGAGCCAGCCGGTGACGAGCCCCAGAATGATCACGGTCCAGATCATCAGGTTCTTGAACATTTCGCCGATGTCGCGATGCGCGCCGATCACGCCCGCGCCGACCACGGCCCCGAAAAGGCCGAGATAAACCACACTGGCAAAATCGTCGTTGGGCAGGCCGAAGCTCAGTCCGGTGTCATGATTGAAGATCAGAACCCCGAGAGCAACCGCAAGCAATGTCAGGATGAAGGCCATGGCGATCAGCCGTCCTGCTGTTCGCGCGCCATGCGCTGCCTGCGTGTTTCGCGGCGGGGTTTGCGTTCGACGGTTTCAAGCCGCATCGGGAGTTCGGCCATGATGTCGCTGCGTGTCTGGTCCGAATAGCCCATCCATCCGGCGATTTCGTCGCGCGTGCGTCCGCAACCGAAGCAATAGCCGGTCTTCATGTCGATCGAGCAGATCAGAATGCAGGGGGACTGGATGCTCATGGTGCCTTTCGCGGGCCGCTGCCGGGTATTTACAGTTTTAGCATGTTTTATATCGGGCGTTCACAGCAAAAGAGCAAGGGTGGCAAGCCCTACCGTCTCGGTGACCTGCTGTGTTGCGCCGATTGTATCGCCGGTGTGTCCCTGAAGGCGCGCGCGGACCGCAGCAGTCCATTGTGCTGCTGCGACGGCGACCGCAGCCAGCGCGGCGATTGCCGTGAGCGGCCCCGTCGCCAGGAAGGTGAATGCGAGAAACAGTCCCGCGCCTGTCAGCACCGCGAAGCGCGCGCCTGCGGGTTCCGGCGCCCCCACCGACGAGGCGACGCCATCGGCGCGCGCCGGGGGAAGCCGGCTCCAGTGCCAGGTCATGGCAGCGCGCGAGACGGCGGCAATGCCAAGCAGGATGAAAAGCGCATTCAGTCCGCCCGTGGTCGCGATGATGATGGTCAGCGACACTGCGCGCAATGCAAATGATGTCATGAGCGCGAGGACGCCATAGGCGCCGATGCGACTGTCCTTCATGATCGCCAGCATGTGATCGCGGCCGCCGCGGGCGCCGAAAGCGTCGGCCGAATCGGCAAGCCCGTCCTCGTGCAGCGCACCGGTCGTGCCGATCAGCACCACCAGTGCAAGCAGGGCCGAAAGAGCCGCGTTCGCTTCAAGCGCGGCCAGCAACAGGACCAGCAAGCCCGCGGGCAGGGCGATCAGCAGACCCGATGCGGCAAACATGGCCGAGGCGCGCGAAAGTGAACCGTCGTGTCCCTCGAAATGGCGCGCCGGCAGCGGCAGGCGGCTGAGGAAGCCTGTCGCCCGCACCAGATCGTCGAGATAGTCCCTGAACTGCATTTCCGCCTCGTTTCGGTTGGATGCGGCGTCACATGGCGCGTTTAACGTTGACCCTTACGTGATTCGACAATTACACGGGCGGTGGATGCCCGTCACCGGGCTGTGTCAGCCAGGAGAGACGTGATGAGCGCCAGCGGTATGCCTTTTGATGATTTTCGCGAGCTACTGCGCAACCTGCCCGGTCCGGATACGGCCGCGCTGGCCGCTGCGCGCGAACGCGACGCGCAACTGACCAAGCCTGCTGGCGCTCTGGGACGACTTGAGGAGATCGCGTTCTGGCTCGCTGCCTGGACCGGCCGGACCCCGGCGGTAACTCGCCCGCTTGTGGCGGTCTTTGCCGGCAATCATGGCGTCACGGCCAAGGGGGTGACCCCGTTCCCGCCCTCGGTCACCGCGCAGATGGTCGAGAACTTTGCCGCGGGGGGAGCCGCCATCAACCAGATCTGCGTCACCCATGATCTGGGCCTGAAGATATTCGACCTGGCACTGGAAGTGCCGACCGGCGACATCTCCGAGGAAGCGGCGATGGACGAGCGCACCTGTGCCGCGACGATGGCGTTCGGGATGGAGTCCATCGCAGGCGGCACCGATCTTCTGTGCATCGGTGAAATGGGCATCGGCAACACCACGATCGCGGCCGCGATCTTCTTCGGGCTTTACGGCGGAACCGCGGCCGACTGGGTCGGCCCCGGAACCGGATCGGAAGGTGAGGTACTGGAGCGCAAGGTCGCTGCGGTCGAAGCCGCGATTGCGCTGCACAAGCCGCATCTCGACGATCCGCTAGAGTTGCTGCGCCGGCTTGGCGGGCGGGAAGTGGCGGCGATGGCCGGCGCGATCCTTGCTGCCCGCATGGAGCGGATCCCGGTGCTCATCGACGGTTATGTGGCGACAGCCGCGGCTGCCGTTCTTCACCGGGCCAATCCGCAGGCACTCGACCATTGCCTGATCGGGCACGTCTCCGCCGAACCGGGCCACATGGCGGCCATCGGCAAGCTCGACAAGACGCCGCTGCTGGCACTCGGAATGCGTCTGGGCGAGGGGACAGGCGCCGCCCTGGCCGCAGGCATCGTCAAGTCAGCCGCCGCCTGTCACACCGGCATGGCGACATTCGCCCAGGCCGGTGTCTCCGGCAAGGATTGAGCTATCTGCCTCAGGGTTGTCCGGAAGGATCATAAGTCAGCGGTTTGATTTGCTGCCGCGGATGTTGCTGCGTCCCCTCAACCGAAGGCGCGCTTCTTGCCGGCGGCTGCGTTCGGCAGGCCTTCGACCGGCGCCATGCTCTCAAGCACGCGCTCGCGCGGAAGGATGGCGATGCCCTCGGTGCCTTCGCGCAATTTCGACTTGAGCACGAACTCTCCGCCGTGCTTCGCAAGGATGGCCTGCACGATGGGCAGGCCGAGACCGGTGCCCTGTTCGGCGCTCTTGATGGCGATCGACCCCTGACCGAAGGCTGACAGCACCACCGGAATTTCCTCCTCGGCAATGCCCGGCCCGTTGTCCTTGATGGCGATGTACTGGCCACCGCCGGCGGTCCATCCGAGCTTGACCCGGATCTCGCCGCCCGACGGGGTGAATTTGACCGCATTCGACAGCAGGTTGAGGATCACCTGGCGGATCGACTTTTCGTCGGCCCAGACCATCGGCAGGTTCTGTTCAAACGCTTCGGTGATCTGGATGTTCTTGCTGCGCGCCTTGAGCTGGATAAGACCGATGCAGTCTTCGGCAATATCCGACAGCGCCAGCGCGCCCTCGTTCAACTCGTAGCGGCCGGCCTCGATACGGGACAGATCGAGGATCTCGTTGATCAGGTTGAGCAGATGCTGGCCGGAACGGTGGATGTCGCCGACATATTCCTTGTAGCTCGGGTTGCCGATGGGGCCGAGAACTTCGCCGCTCATGACTTCGGAGAAGCCGAGGATCGCGTTCAGCGGTGTCCTGAGCTCGTGGCTCATCGAGGCAAGAAAGCGGGATTTCGCCAGATTGGATTCCTCGGCGCGGCGACGGGCCTCGTCGGAGACCGATTTGGCGACTTCAAGTTCGGCAATCAGGTCGTCCTTCTCGGTCTGGAAGCTGAGCATCTTCAGGTTGGTCGAATAGAGCCTCTGGGACATGAAGATGAAGAACAGGCCGGAGGCGCAGATCATCGCAAAGACCGAGAAGTCGGAAATGTCCCGGGTGATGCCGGCCCTCAATGCGAGCGCAATCGCCACCGGAATGACGATCATGTAGAGCGCGAAGCGCAGTGCGAATGTGGCCATCGCCGTTGCGGCGAGCGCAATCAGAAGGGCAGCGGATTTGTAGTAGGTGAACGTATCGAGCTGGCACGATGTGCAGCCCTGAAAAGAGAACGCAGCCCAGGTGAGGCCGATCAATGCATAGATCAGCAGAAAGCTGCGGTGCCAGCGCTTGGCCTGCTCCTGATCGCAGGACCCGCGCGAGGCGCGGCGAGCGAGAAGAACGAGGACAGCATAGGCGGTCATCGTCGCCAATGCCCAGGCGAGAAGCCAGACTGCATCATCGAACCAGAGGCCGCCCACGGCCGTCAGCATCACCAGCACCGGTCCTGCCGCCGCCCCCTGAAGCACGGTGTTGATATGCAGGAGCACCATTTCCCGTTCAAAACCCGGTGATGCCTGCCTGCCATACTGCAATTGCTCGCGCGTCGCGCGCACGGTCTTGGCCACGGCCGCGTTCTTGTGGGCACGCGAACGGTCGACGATGTTCTTGTCAGTCATGGTCTGGTGCTGATTCACCTGGGCATCCGGTTGCATCTAATTTGAGTGTTGAATCTAGATGGCAAAGTTTAAGAAGCTGTTTTCGATGTTTCGATGTTTCGATTGGCGTGGTTCTTCTCGGGCGGATAGCCATCGCGGCGGTGTCCCGAAACAGGGTGATCCTGGACGGGTCGGCTTGTTCAGGCGCGCCGAGTCGGCGCATTGTCGGGCATGGTCGCCCGTTTCCGCTCCAGACGCCGTTCGCGCCCCTTGTGGCGCAGGCTTGTCGACATCCTGATTGCGTTGTCGGTGATCGCCGCCGTGGCGTTTGCTGCCGCTCGGCTTGAACAATGGTCTGCTGAGAAGTTCGCCGGGCAGGTGCGGGTCATTGATGGCGACAGCCTGGCAATGGGTGAACGACGGCTGCGGCTCAAGGGGATCGATGCGCCCGAACTCGCACAGCGGTGCCGCAAGGACAGTTTCGAGTATGATTGTGGGGTTGAGGCCCGCTCGAAGTTGCGCGCACTGATCGGCGGGGACACAGTCAGCTGCGTGGGCGAGGGTGTCGACCGCTATGGGCGCGATCTGGTGCGATGCGAGGCCGGTGGCCGGGATCTCAACCGGATCATGGTGCGCTCGGGCCACGCGGTTTCCTTCGGTGATTACGGTGCCGAGGAGCGGGTGGCGCGCCGGCAGGGAGCCGGACTCTGGGCTGGAGATTTCGACATGCCGAAAGAGTGGCGCGCACTGCATGGCGGGCTGGGCGAGGACGTCCACGGCGGATTTGCAGCATTGCGCGCTCTGCTGCGCCGGTTGACGGGCTTATGACGGATTTTCGGCTTAGCGGCTTGATCCTGGATATTGGTTGCACCCGGACCGACTTGATTGGACCTCGCAGGGCATTCAAATGTATATCGAGACCGCGGGGCATCGCGGCGAATGCAATGCTCTGAACGGGCCGGTCACCAAGGGAGGAAGGCGAGATGAAGCTTTATGATGGCGGGCGTGCGCCCAATCCGCGCCGGGTTACGGTGTTTCTTGCGGAAAAGGGCATCGAGATCGAGCGCGTGCCGGTCGATATGGGTCAAATGGGACACAAGTCTGCGGAGGTCACTGGCCTCAATCCGCTGCAAAGGCTGCCGGTGCTTGTGCTTGATGACGGAACCGCATTGTCGGAGTCCGTTGCGATCTGCCGGTATATCGAGGAACTCTATCCGGATCCGCGGCTCATGGGTGTCGATGCGCGTGATCGGGCAGTTGTCGAGATGTGGGACCGGCGGGTGGAGTTGCATTTGCTTGCCTCTGTCGCCGCGGCATTCCGGCACATCCATCCCGCCATGAAGGAATGGGAAGTGCCGCAGGTGCCGGAATGGGGCGAAGCCAACAAGCCGAAGGCAACCGCCTTTCTCGAGCTGCTTGACCAGGAGCTTGCCGATCGCGAGTTCATCGCCGGCGAACGCTTCACCGTTGCCGACATCACCGCAATGATCTCGATGGATTTCATGAAGCCCGCACGCATCGAGAAACCGGTTCACCTTGAAAACGTGATGCGCTGGTATGAGGCGGTTTCGGCAAGGCCAAGCGCACGCATTGCATGACGAAGACTGCCAGCGATAGCGGATTGCCGGCGCTTCTGGCGGAAATATACGCCTGCCGGATCTGCCGGGATGCGCCCGCCGGGGGTCCGGAGAATGCGCTGCCGCATGAGCCCCGGCCGGTCTGCGTCGCTTCCGCATCGGCCCCGGTGCTGATCGCGGGGCAAGCGCCGGGAACGCGGGTGCACCAGAGCGGCCGGCCGTTCACCGATCCGTCGGGCGACCGTCTTCGGGACTGGCTCGGCGTAGACGACGCACAGTTCTACGATCCGTCGAAATTCGCCATCGTGCCGATGGGGTTCTGTTTTCCGGGACAGGATGCGAAGGGTGGCGATCTGCCGCCGAGGCGGGAGTGCGCTCCGGCCTGGCGGGCACAGGTGATGGCTCGGATGCCGCAGCTCCGCCTGGTGCTTGCAATCGGTCAATATGCCCAAGCCTGGCACCTGGGGCCGGCCCGCGGCAAGACGTTGACCGAAACGGTCGCGAACTGGCGCAGGATATTCGAGGACACCTCGTCCGGTACGGCGGTTTTACCGCTTCCGCATCCGTCATGGCGCAACAGCGGCTGGCTGCGGCGCAATCCGTGGTTCGAGGAAGAGCTGCTGCCGGTGCTTCGGACGAGGGTCGCAGAACTGATTTCTGACAGATAGAGCGGTTCTATGCTGGCGAACTTGCATATTACGGAAAATTTTTCTTTGTGATGCGCTCTGGCGCGCGATATCAGGAGGGATATTCCGGATATTGGAGATTGTCATGGACCGCCTCGACCGTAAGATCCTGCGCCTCTTGCAGGAAGATGCCACGCTTGCGGTGGCCGAAATCGCCAAGAAGGTGGGCCTTTCGACGACCCCTTGCTGGCGCCGCATCCAGAAGCTCGAGGAAGACGGTGTCATCGAGCGCCGTGTCGCACTGCTCAATCCTGTTGCCGTCAATGCGCGGGTGACGGTGTTTGTCTCGATTAGAACCAATTCGCATTCCAATGAATGGCTGAAACGGTTTTCTGAGGTGATTACCGAATTCCCGGAAGTGGTTGAGTTTTACCGGATGAGCGGTGACGTCGACTATCTGCTGCGCGTCGTCGTTCCCGATATTGCCGCGTATGACGCCTTTTACAAGCGCCTCATCACCAAGATCGAGATCAGGGATGTGTCCTCATCGTTTGCGATGGAGCAGATCAAATATACCACCCAACTGCCGCTCGATTACCTGTCGCTGGCCAAGGAAAACAACTGAGTGTGGTAAGGATCAGGACCGGTTCCGGCCTATTTTTGCGATGCGCTCGGGGTCCGAAAGCTCCCTGAATGCATCCTTGCCGATCCAGCGTGCCGTCTTGTTATTTGAGGAAGCAAGCTTTTCCGCGAGTTCCAGTGCAGGGCCGTGCAACCGCATGGATCTCTTGCCGATCTGCCGCAGCGCCCAGTTGACCGCCTTGCGGACAAAGTTGCGCGGATCTCCTGCATGCGCCTCGATCAGCGGAAGGTAGCGAAGAAAATCGGCATCATCTCGCGCCTTCAGGTGAACCGCGCCCCAGGCGATCATGGCAAAGGCAGTGCGGCGTGCGAATTCACGCTCATCAGCCGCAAGTTCCGGAACCAGCTCGTCGAGATGGCCGGCGTCGACGAACAGATCGGCTGCATGGTCGACAATCTCCCAGCTGTCGAAATCCCCCACCATCGCCCGTGCCCGCGCGAGGCCAAGCAAACCGGGGTCATCGGTAAACAACGCCAGAATGCGGGCCTCGCGCCAGCCGGTCTCCCACAGCTCAATTGCTCGCGCGTGGTTGCGGCCGAGAGTGCGGGCAAAGGGTCGGAGCGCCCTATTTCCGACCCCAAATGCTTTTGTGGTGTTGATGCCGAAACGCCCCATACCGGCGCGGTTTTCAGTGGAGCCGTGCTCTTCGAGCCAGGCTAGAATGTCGGCCACCGTCCAATCCGCATTGGCGGGCGGCTTTCTGCCTTTCGCCTGGCCCGGGGCCACTTACTTTTCCAGGCGTGCAAGCAGCGAGGAGGTGTCCCAGCGGTTGCCGCCCATGGCCTGGACGTCGGCGTAGAACTGGTCGACAAGTGCTGTCACCGGAAGGCGGGCGCCGTTGCGCTTGGCTTCGTTGAGCACGATGTCGAGATCCTTGCGCATCCAGTCGACCGCGAAGCCGTGTTCGTACTCGCCGTTGTTCATGGTCTTGTGGCGGTTTTCCATCTGCCAGGATCCGGCGGCTCCCTTGGAGATCACGTCGATCACCTTCTCGATGTCGAGCCCCGCCTTTTTGCCGAAGTGAATGCCCTCGGACAGGCCCTGCACAAGGCCGGCAATGCAGATCTGGTTGATCATCTTGGTCAGCTGGCCGCTGCCGACCGGCCCCATCAGGCCGACCATCCGTGCATAGGCGTCAATCACCGGGCGGGCCTTTTCAAAGGTGGCCTCGTCGCCGCCGACCATGACGGTGAGAACGCCGTTCTCCGCGCCCGCCTGACCGCCGGATACCGGCGCGTCAAGAAAGCCGCAGCCCTTCTCGGCGCAGGCGGCGGCGAGATCGCGGGCCACTTCAGCCGAGGCGGTTGTGTTGTCGACGAGGATCGCGCCTTCCTTCATGCCTTCCAGCACGCCGTTTTCGGCGAGCGTAACCGCGCGCAGGTCGTCGTCATTGCCGACGCAGGTGAAAACGAAATCCGCGCCCTGAGCCGCTTCGGCCGGTGTCGCGCACGCCGTGCCGCCGAACTCGGAGGCCCATTTTTCGGCCTTGGCAGCGGTGCGGTTATAGACCCTGACATCGTGGCCGCCCTTGGTCTTGAGGTGACCTGCCATGGGGTATCCCATGACGCCGAGACCAATGAATGCAACTGTTGCCATAACGTCTATCCTTTTGTCACAAATGCGCTTTACGCCTGACCTGCCGACGCGTTACGTAAGGAGGTTCAAGGCGCTCCGGGAGGGACATAGACCAATGATGCGCATCGTCAAAGGGATTATCAAGCTCATTTTCATCGTGATCCCGGTCGCAGTCCTGGCCGTCGGAGTGATCGTGCTGTGGGCATCGCGCTCTCAGGCGCCGCTTGACGGGTCGGTCTCGATTGCCGGATTGGGCGGGGACGTCCGGATCGCGCGCGACGGCAATGGTGTCCCCCATATTACCGCGGCGACGAGGGCGGATGTGGCCACCGGATTGGGTTTCGTTCATGCCCAGGAGCGGCTGTGGCAGATGGAAGTGAGCCGCATGGCCGGGCAGGGGCGGCTTTCGGAGATGTTTGGTTCCGCCACGGTGGACACCGATATCTGGCTCCGGACAATGGGCATCTACGAGGCGGCAGAAGCCTCGTTGTCGGTCATGGACGAGGATACGATGGCGATGCTGGAGGGCTATGCCCGCGGCGTCAACGCCTGGATCGGGCGGGAGCCGCGCGCCTTTTCATCGCGCCTGCCGCCCGAATACCTGATCCTGGGCTACGAGCCCGAGCCATGGACCCCGGCGCATACGCTCACCGCCATCAAGATGATGTCGATCTCGCTTGCGGCCAATCTCGACGAGGAGGCGCTCCGGCTCGCCTTCTACCGTATGGGATTCAGCGAGGCCGAGATGCTCGACCTTCTGCCCTATGTCGAGGCCGACACCCCGCCGCCGATGCCGGACCTGCGCGCGCTCCTGGGGCTCGAAAGCGATGAGATCGGCAGCGAACAGACCACGGCCGACGCGCGCGCCGCTTTCACGGAAGTCGAGGCGCTGCTCGGCACCGGCGCTTCCAACAACTGGGTGATTTCGGGCGAACGCACCGCCTCCGGCGAGCCGGTGCTTGCCAACGATCCCCATCTGCTGCTCGGGGCGCCGTCGATTTGGTATCTTGCGCATCTGGAGGTGGCGGGCGAGTTTGACGAGCCGAGGCACCTCATCGGCGTGTCGCTGCCGGGCACGCCCTATGTGCTTCTCGGCCGCGGCAACGATATCGCCTGGGGCTTCACCAATACCGCGACCGACGCGCAGGATGTCTTCATCGAACGCGTCAACCCCGATGATCCCGACGAGTATCTCACGCCCACCGGCTGGACGCAGTTCGGCTCTAAGCAGGAAACGATCAGGGTCAAGGGCGGCGAAGCGCGCGAGTTCACGAGGCGCTGGACCCGGCATGGGCCCGTGCTTCCGGCAGGCTTCAAGAACTTCGACAAGCTTCTGCCTGACAACACCGTTGCCGCGCTGCAGTGGACGGCGCTGGCGCATGACGACACCACCGCGCTCGTCGGCCCGAGGCTTTATGACATGCGCACCGTCGAGGATTTCCAGAACGGGTTTGATGCCTTCGTCACGCCGATGCAATCGATGGTGGTGGCCGACACCAGCGGCGATATCGGTTTCGTCGCGGCGGGCAGGGTTCCGCTGCGCGATCCTTCGAACCAGTTGATGGGCCGTGCGCCGGCGCCGGGCTGGAACGCGATCTACGACTGGCGCGGTTTCGCGCCCTATTCGGCGCTGCCACGTGTCACCAACCCCGAAAGCGGGATGATCGCCACCGCCAACACCAAGATTGTCGGCCCGGATTACCCGCTGCACCTGACCTTCGACTGGGACGAGGCCTACCGGCAGCAGCGCATCGAGACGCTGATCAACGGCGCGAACGAGCCACACGACATGGCTGCATCGCGCGAAGTGCAGGCGGATGTGTTCTCGCCCGCCTTTGCCGATCTGAAGCCTTTGATGCTTGGTGCTCTCGACCGGTCTGCGCTCAGTGATTCCGAGCGGGACCTTGTCGAAGAACTGGAGGCCTGGAACAGCGAAATGACGCGTGAAAGCCGGGCGCCGCTCGTCTTCATGGCGTGGCTGCGCGCAACCATGGTCGCCACTTTCGAGGATGACCTCGGAATGAGCTTCAAGAGCTGGTTCAAGGCACGGGGCAAGGTGATGGAGCGTCTGCTTGAAGGCCGCACCGCGCGCAACTGGTGCGATGTGCGCGACACTTCGGAGGAGGAAGACTGCTCTCAGATCGTCACCGAGGCCTTCCCGATTGCGATAACGGATCTGTCCGAACGGTATGGCGAGGACCCGGGAGAATGGCGTTGGGGCGCGGCCCATTACGCCAAGGGCACGCACCGGCCGTTCGGGGAGGTGGATTTGTTGCGCAAGGTCTTCAACGTCGAGGTCGAAAGCGCCGGCGGCCCGTTCACGCTCGATCGCGGCTACACCCAGATCTACAACGAGGCCGATCCCTACGCCAATACCAACGCGTCGAGCTATCGCGGCATTTTCGACCTGAGCGATCTGGAGCGGTCCACCTACATCCAGACCACGGGACAGTCGGGCAATGTCTTCTCCGGCCAGTACAACGACATGGCTGAGATGTGGGCCAATGTGCAGGCGATCGAAATTCCTTCGGAGGGTCCGTCCGACCCCGCCGGGGTCTGGACGCTTGCGCCGGCCGAGTGAGGTTGCAGCCGAAGTCGCCGGAAACTGCTGTCGGCATCCTTGGTCGGACGAAACCGGGTGGCGGGCTTGCATAGTTGCTGACTGCGGACAATCCTAGCCGTCAGTTCAGGATCCGGACGCGTGACCATGAAGCCCGCACACATCGCCATCGCCGTTGCCGCAGTGATTGCGATGCTTGTTTCGGTTTTCATCCTCGAAAAGACCCGTTCAGGGCTCAAGGTTTCGCCGCTCGAGGTTGGCTCCACGCCGGTCACACGCTATCAGCTGCCCGGGGCGACCGGTCCTGCCGTTGTCGTGGCGCACGGGTTCGCCGGCTCTCGCCAGATCATGCAGGCCTATTCGCTCAATCTCGCCCGGGCGGGCTACCGGGTTCTGGCTTTCGATTTCGAGGGGCATGGCAGCAATCCGCGGCCCATGTCCGGCGATGTCTCCAGCATTGACGGCACGACCGCGCTGCTGATCGCGGAAACGCGCCGGGTGATCGATGCGGCGAGGGCGTTGCCGGGAGATCAAGCGGTCTCTCTTTTGGGCCATTCCATGGCCACGGATGTGCTTGTTCGTGCGGCTTTGGCGGAGCGGGAGGACGGACAACCGGTTGCGGCCCTGGTGGCGATCTCGATGTTTTCCGAAGCGGTCAGCGCCACCGTACCTGAACGGCTGCTGATCATTTCCGGGCAATGGGAAAGCCGGTTGCGGCAGGCAGCACTTGACGCTGTGCGTCTCGTCGAAGCCGACGCGGAAGAAGGTGAGCTCGTCACGTCCGGAAGCGCTGCCAGACTGGCGGTTGTCGCGCCCTGGGTCGAGCATGTCGGGGTGCTGTTCAGCCCGACGGCTGTCAGGGCCGCCATCGACTGGCTTGACGAGACCTATGGGCGCGAAAGCAATACGCGAGTTGCGGCTATGGGCCACTGGATCCTGCTGTTGCTCGCGGGGATCGTCGCGATGTTTTATCCGCTGGCCGCGCGGCTTCCCGAACGGGCGTCAACGCCAGGGCTTCCAACCCGGCGGTTTCTGATGGCTATCCTATTTCCGGCAATTGCCGCACCGGTCATTGTTGCGCCTTTCTACAGCAACTTTCTGCCGGTTCTGGTGGCCGACTACCTGATGATACATCTGGCGGTCTACGGCATTCTGCAGGTGTGGCTGTCGGGGCAGATCCGCGAGATCGTGAAGCCGGTTGCCTGGAGAGCCGTCGCTCTGTTGGCATTCTGGGGCATCGCGGTCTTCGGGCTGGCGCTCGACCGTTACGCAGCCAGTTTCTGGCCGAACAGTGAGCGGCTTGTGCTGATCGTTCTTCTCGCGCTTGGAACCGTTCCCTTCATGCTTGCCGACAGCGTCGTCACCGGGTCCGGTCGCGGAGCGTTGTGGCGGCGCGTCGCGGCCCGGGTGGCGTTGCTGGCCTCGCTGATTGCCGGCGCGCTGATCGATCCGGAAAACCTGACATTCGTCCTGATCGTGCTGCCGGTTTTCGTGCTGTTCTTCTTCGTCCACGGACTCATGGGCCGATGGGTCGCGCGGCGGTCCGGCGCGGTCGCTGCCGGGCTGGGACTGGGGCTTTGCCTTGCCTGGGCGCTCGGGGTCAGCTTTCCGCTTTTTGCCGGGGGCTGAACTGCCGAGTGAAACAGCGGGACGAGATGCCGGTGGGGTCAGTCGCCTCAAATGACCCGGCGAGGAGGGCATTGGTGCTTCCCCGCCGGGTCGGTGTGCTTGAGCGCCCGGTGCTCAATACTCAATAATTGTAGGTGCGCCCGGTCTTGATGGCGCGACGAAGGGACGTTTCGGGCCAGCTCGAGGCGCCGCCGCGTGCCACGATCTCCGCCAGTTGCGTGCGCGCGGCCTTGACGTCGCCGGCTTCAACCAGACCCTGGCCCATATAGGAGCGTGCGAGCAGATTGTCGGGATCGGCGTCCAGGGCCTGCTGGTAATACCGCATTCCCAGCTCAGTGCGGCCCGCCTTGCGGTGGGCAAAGCCGAAATAGGTCAGGACGCGGCTTTCCGTCTGATCCGACATGGCCGCAAGCACATGGAGCGCATCGTCGTAGCGCCCGGCATAGGCGAGTTCCCGGGCCGCTTCGTACCGTGTGTCGTCATCGATGCGGCTTTCCTGTGCATCGACGCAGGCTTCGGTCGTCTTGTCCCAGACCTGGCCGTTCTTGCAGGAAGTGCTGGTCTCGGTCGGTTGCGGTGGCGAATCGTCGGAGGTTCCGGCTGCGAAGGCCGCGAGAGGCGAGAGGAGGGCGATTGTCAGAACAAGTGCACGCATGATGAAGCTCCCTGATTGATGTCCTCACCAGCATACGTATCCATGACCCTTTCGAGTTGCGCAGATCACGCTCTTGTGATCACGTCTCGCCGATTAGGTTAGGACCTTCGGATCAACGCTTCCGAGCGATGAACAGATGCCCGGCGATCGGCAGGCCCTGTTCGTGGCGCACGGTGATGTCGCCCGCCTCGAGGCAGACGAAACCGGCAGCGTCGAGCGTCTGGCGGACATAGGCCTCGGTGTGGGCAAAGCGCTGGTAGCGGCCCACAGTGTAGGGGCGGCCTTCGAATTCGTCGTCCGGCAGGGTTTCGCTTGAAAAGGCGAACAGTGCGCCCGCAGTCGCGTTTTTCGCCGCCGCCTCGAACAAGGGTTCCAGTGCGCCCAGATAGGGCAGCACGTCGGTGGCCGCGATCAGGTCGAAGGGCTCGTCGTCATTGTCTTCGAGATACTCGATCGCGTCGGCGACGTAGAGCGTGTCATAGAGGCCTTTCTCATGGGCGATCTCGACCATGTTCTCCGCCAGGTCGACTCCGGTCGCGTCATCGGCCATGTCCTCGACCGCTGCGCCGGTCAGGCCGGTTCCGCATCCGAGGTCCAGCATTCTCTCGAAGGCTATCTCGCCGAGATCGAACAGGCGCTGGCGCAGGAGCAGAGGCACGTGATAGCCCAAATCCTCCACCAGAACCTTGTCGAACACATCGGCGTGCTGATCGAAAAGGGTGGCGACATAGGCTTCCGGCGCGCGCACCGGAATGTCTCCCCGCTTCATCGAGGCAAGGCGGACCACGGCGCCGCCATGGTCGTCGGGATCAAGCGCCAGCACTTCGGCATAGGCCTTGGCGGCGGCGTCGAAATCACCCGCCTTTTCCAGGGCGAGTGCCCGGTCATAGGCTTCGCCCAGCGCGTCGTCTTCGGTCTTGGCCATTTCGGGCTCCACGGAATGCGAGAAATTCCGGGCCTGTCTTGCAGATGCGCGGCGCTGCGGCAAGCCCGCATTTTTAGTGGTGGCGACTGCACCGCGGCTCTTCCGGACTGATCAGTTCCCGGACTGTTGCGCGGCCAGCATGGCTTCCGCTTGTTCGAGGTCGGACGGAGAATTGATGTTGAAGAACGGATCGTTGCCGCCTTCCGGGGTGAAATCCACTTCGACATTCTTGATGCCGCGAAGATAGGCCGCAAGACTCAGGTCGTCGGTCTTGCCGAGATAGAGCCCCAGGCTGCTTGCCAGGTTCACCGGCCATAGCGCTGCAACGGGATGTCGGCGGCCGTTGCAGCGGGCGATGCGCACAGCCTCGGGATCTCCGCTTCCCTTGCCGAGTCTTTCGGCAAGATCGGTTGGGAGGAAGGGCGTGTCAGCCGGAACGGCCAGCAACTGGCATGCACCCCGGGCTTGCGCTGCCGTCATCAGGGCATGAAGACCCGCGAGCGGACCTTTGAAGCCCTCCACCAGGTCGGGCACGACTGAAAGCCCGAACGGAGCGAACCGGTCTTTCGGATCATTGGCGTTGATCAGGATGGGATCCGCCTGCGGCGACAGCCTCGCGATGATGTGGGCAATCAGTGGTCTGCCGCCGAGTTCGGCGAGCGGCTTGTCGATGCCGCTCATGCGCCGCGCCAGTCCGCCGGCGAGAATGCCGCCGACCGGTTTCACCGCGCCTCCCCGGGCCTTGTCTGCTCTTCCGGCGGCAGGCTGTTTTCTACCTTGATGACATAGAGCGTGGCGAGTACACCCACGATGGAAGAGCCGAGCATGACGCCGATGAGCGGGTAGGGACCTGTTTCGACAGAGAGGATCGCCCCTGCAATGGCCGAAAGCGCGGCCCCGCCGCCGATCATCATTGCGCCGCCCAGTCCGGATGCGGAGCCTGCAAGGTGCGGCCTGACGCTGACAATGCCGGCATTGGCGCTTGGGAGCGTGACGCCATTACCAAGTCCCACCAGCAGGATCGGCCCGAAGAAGGAGAGAGGATGGTACAGGCCCGCCAGAAAAAGGATAAGCGAAACGCACATTCCGAACGTGGAAAAGACGCAGCCGGCCACCATCATCCGGTTAATGCCGACCTGGCGCGAGAAGCGGCCGGACAGGTAGTTGCCGGCCATGTAGCCCAGTGCGATGAACATGAAGTAGAACCCCAGTTCGCTCGGATTCATGCCCAGGATCTCGGTGGCGACAAACGGCCCCCCGCCGAGGAACGAGAAGAACGCGCCCGATGCAAAAGTGGCTGTCAGCGTGTAGCCCCAGAACCGGCGCGAACGCACGAGTTCGGGATAGGCGCCGAACTGTCGCAGCATGCTCGATGAGCGATTGTGGTTGGTTTCGCCCAGATCAAACCAGGTCAGTGCGAAGACTCCGGCGCCGAACAGCAAAAGCAGAAGGAAAGTGGATTGCCAGCCGAAGACTTCCTCCAGCACACCGCCAAGCGCGGGGCCGATCATGGGTGCAAGGGTCATGCCCATGGTCACGTAGCCGATCATCGAAGCGGCTTCATCGGTGTTGACCATGTCGCGCACGATAGCCCTTGAAAGCACCATTCCGCAGGCGACGGTGGCCTGGATCATTCGGATGAAAAGAAAGGTTTCCACGTTTGGCGCGAGCGGCGCGAGCGCCGTGGCCACCATGAATATGGCGAGCCCGCCGAGAAGCACCGGGCGACGGCCGTAGCGGTCGGACAACGGACCGATCAGCAGTTGCAGGAGGCCGGTGAAAGCGAGGTAACCGGAAACTGCAAGCTGCACCAGCGCATAGTCCGCCTCGTAGAAGCTGGCGATACCCGGAAGCGACGGCAGAAGCAGGTTCATCGTCAAGGCACTCAGCCCCGCGATCATCACCAGGGTAAGGATGTGAGGCGGCGTCGTGCGGTCGAGGAAGGTGGTCTTGTTCATTTCCGCTCTTTTGAAATGTCGGGCGCACTGTTGCAATCAAAATCGTGCATGTGACACAATATGTCCGTTCTCGGCTGATGCCGCGTGACTTGCCAGCTGGCGGGTCTGTTCCACCGGCGCCGTGTTCCTGATAGGCTTAACTCCGGGTTAATTTCCCGGGGGTATTATTTCACGGTTCAGGAGTTCAGGAGACGCATACCCTTGGTCGGCTCATATATTACTGACACCTGTCCCTTCTGCGAAGCTCCATGGGGGAAATGCGGCCACGTCAGGCTGCTGGTCGCCTTGCTCAGGGAAGCCGAAGCCACCGAGGCGGTCAATGCGGAGATCGCGAAATTGGGCTTCATGCCCGGCGACACGACCGAACAGGGCGATCCCGGAGAATCCCGGTCCTGAACCCAGGCATGCGGCCCCTTGCTGGCTTTCCAATGTTCGATCGACCGTGCCTTGCCGAGCCCGGTATGGGTCATGGGGAATGACGCGGCGCGGAACGGCTCGCCGGCTTCTGTTTGCTGCGGACCTGCTCACGGTAGAGAGTAAATAGGCCTGAGCCGATGACGATCGCGCCGCCGGCAATCATGAAGCTGTCGGGGACCTCGTTGAACATCAGATAGCCCATGAGAACGGCCCAGAGAAAGCCGGTATAGCGAAATGGTGCGACGAAGGAGATTTCGCCTTCGCGCATCGCCATGATGATGCACTGGTACCCGACCAGCACAAGACATGCCGCCATGGCGATCAGGCCAAGTTCGCCGAAGCCGACCGCCCGCCAGCCACCCATGGGCCATATCAGCAGCAGGCCGGCGACCGTTACCGCGCCGGCTGTGACAGTCGAAAGGTAAAGCGACGGGATGGCCGCATCGACCTTGCGGGTTGCGAGATCCCGGGCCGCGGCGAAGATGACCGTGCCGACGATCATCAGCGAATAGGGTGAGAACTCTTCCATGCCGGGGCGGATGATGAGAAGCACGCCACCAAACCCGACCAGGATGGCCAACCAGCGGCGCCAACCCACGGGTTCCGCCAGAAACAACGCCGCGCCCATCGTCACCGCGAGCGGGAGCGCCTGCAGGATCGCGGCGGCGTTGGCGATCGGGACATTGGCAAGACCAATGAGGAAGGTGACGGTGCCTCCCACTTCGCCCACAACCCTGAGCGCCACCCATTTGTCCATCAGGACACGGATCGGACGGATTGCGCGCCGTCGCCTGGCAAGCAAAAAGATCAGACCGGTGGCGATGACCCCGCGCAGGAACATCACCTGTGCCACGCTGATGTCGCCCGTCAGCAGCTTCACGATCGAATCGTTGAGCGTGAAGCCCGCCATCGAAAGCGACATCAAAAGCGCGCCGCGGAGATTGGGAGTCATTGCCATGGTGTGTCAGGCCCGGATCTGTGAGTGGTCCTGGCGGAATCGCTCAGGGCCCGGCTACGCTTAACAGGTTCCGGCCGTTCAACCCATCCATGCATAATGGATGACCCATCAGCAATATTGATTGACCGATCAGCCCCCGGTCACGCTCATGTGGCGGGAGACCGCAGGTTGCCGGGTTGTGCGGTCGATGATGAAATCATGACCCTTGGGCTTGCGGCCGATGGCCTCGTCAATCGCTTCGGAAAGCAGTTCGTTGCCTTCCGATGCCCTGAGCGGTGCGCGCAGGTCGGCTGCATCATCCTGGCCAAGGCACATGTAGAGCGTGCCGGTGCAGGTCAGCCGCACCCGGTTGCAGCTTTCGCAGAAATTGTGGGTCATCGGCGTGATGAAGCCGAGCTTGCCGCCGGTTTCCCGGACGGTCACGTAACGGGCCGGGCCGCCGGTGCGAAACGGAATGTCCTCAAGCGTGTAGCGGCGCTCGAGATCGGCGCGAAGCAGGGACAGCGGCAGGTACTGGTCGGTCCGGTCCTCGTCGATCTCGCCCATCGGCATGGTTTCGATCACCGTCATGTCCATGCCCTGACCATGGGCCCATTCGAGCATCTGGGGGATCTCTTCGTCGTTGAAGCCCTTGAGCGCAACGGCATTGATCTTGATCTTCAGACCGGCCGCCTGTGCCGCCGAGATGCCGTCGAGCACCTTGGACAACTCGCCCCAGCGGGTGATCTTGCGGAACTTGTCGGGATCGAGCGTGTCCATGGAGACGTTGATGCGCCGTACGCCGCAATCGTAGAGCTCGCTTGCGAAACGGGTCAGTTGCGAGCCGTTGGTGGTCAGCGTGACCTCGTCCATGCGCCCGGCGTCGATGTGCCGGCTGAGACCACGGATAAGCTGCATGATGTTCTTGCGCACGAGGGGTTCGCCGCCGGTAAGGCGGATCTTGCGAACGCCCTTGTCGACGAAGACCGTGCAAAGCCGGTCGAGTTCCTCGAGCGTCAGCAGGTCCTTCTTGGGCAGGAACGTCATGTTTTCCGCCATGCAGTATGTGCAGCGGAAATCGCATCGGTCGGTCACAGAGACGCGCAGATAGCTGATCGCGCGCCCGAACGGGTCGATCATGCTCGGGGTCTGGTCGGCACTGTTGCTCATTCAGTTTGGTCCTTCATGCTTGTGCACAATGTCGTTGCCGACTGTGGCTGCGTCAAGGCATAGCGTAATCGTCCCGGCCGTACTGGTTCAGTGGCGGCTTGTGTGTGTCGTCTCCGGTGCTTATGTCAACGCGATGCGGCCTGCGGATTCCGCTTGCGGATATGAGGCCGGTCGAGCACGGGAGAGTGAAGCATGGCCATCGAACACGACAAGGCCTGGCCGGAGCAATTGCGGGTGTCGGCCGACCGCAGGACGCTGAATGTGCGGTTTGCCGACGGCCGGAGTTGCGAACTGGAGGCGGAACTGTTGCGCGTCCGTTCGCCGTCCGCCGAGGTGCAGGGCCATTCGCCGGACCAGCGGGTCACGGTTGCCGGCAAGGCAGATGTCACGATCTCGAACGTGCTCCCGGTGGGGAATTACGCCGTGAGGCTTGTCTTCGATGACGGCCATGATACCGGCATCTTTACCTGGAAGTTCCTGTCGGAAACAGGCGAGACTAGGGACGAGGTCTGGGCCGGTTACATCGCCGAACTGGCAGAGAAGGGCCTTTCGCGGACCGCCTGATCAACGCTTTTTCTGCCCGTTCCGGAGCTTGGGATGGCCGGAAACACTCCCTGGAGCCGGCTCGCCCGTGTCGTCCGGCTCCCCGGTGATGTCACCGCTCTGTGTCAGCTCCCGAATCATCCGCGTCATCACCCCGCCTACCAGGTTGCACTCCTCGGTCGTCGCGGTCTTCATGGTCCGGTCGATCAGGTCTGACTGGATGGCAATCGCCTTTTCGGTCAGTTCGGTGCCGTCAGGCGTGAGTTCCAGCCGCAGTACTCGCCGGTCCTGCGGGTCGCCGCGACGGATCAGCAGTCCGCGCTTTTCCATCTGCGGCAAGAGCATGGAGAGGTTGGAGCGCCCCACAAGCAGCTTGTCGGCCAGATCCTGTTGCGAGATGCCCGGCGTCCGGAACAGATTGACGAGAATATCGAGATGCGGCGGCTTGATGTCGAGTGGCTGCAGTTCGCGGGCCAGCGTCTGTCCCATCACATGACAGGCGCGGGCCACGGCAATCCAGTTGCGGAATCGCGGGTTTTCCCAGGGCAGGGCTTGCTTTTTGTTCATACTTGGACAATTCTGTTCATCGTTGAACCAATCAGGATTTTCACTATGGCATCTCTTCTGGAGAAAATCACCCGTGCCGGATTTCGGATCGCCGACGCCGTCTCGCCTGAAAAGGCAGGTGAACTGGCATTCCGGCTGTTTACGCGCACCCGGTCCACGAAGCCGCAGAGTGAGAAGGAGCGGATCGCGCTCGATAAGGCACGGGTCCGGATGGCAGAGGCGGAGATCGTGCGGCTGATGATTCCCGGCAGTGTTGTCGCCACGCACGTGTTCCGGCCTCCTGTCACGGATGACAATGGTGGACGCGTTCTGATCGTTCACGGCTACCGCTCGCGCAGCGATCACATGGTGGCGATGGCGGACACACTGGTCGCAGCCGGTTTCACGGCGGTCTGTCTTGATCTGCCGGGGCATGGCGCCTCTACCGGGCGGGTGCTGCATCTGCCCAAGGCGGTCGAGGCAATCGACGCGGCCTGGCGCCAGCACGGACCGTTCGATGCCTTTGTCGGCCATTCCTTTGGCGGACCTTCGGTGCTGGCTGCTGCCGCCGGCGCGATTCTGCACGTACCGCGCAGACAGCCGAAACGTATCGTCACGATCGCAGCTCCTTCCGACATGGGCGACGTGTTCCGGTGGGCCGGAAAGTACTTCGGGCTCAGTCCTGCGGCCCAGCGGTCTTTCGAGAGCCAGGTGATGCGCGTCGCGGGGCGTCCGCTGTCCGAGTTCCGGGTCGACCGCCTGGCGCATGACCTGAGTGTCCCGATGCTCGTCATTCACGCGGAAGACGACAAGGAAGTCGCCTTCGAAAACGCCCGGACCATCGCCGCGCTGGGAAGTCATGTCGAACTGTTTCGCGCCAATGGATACGGCCATCGCCGAATCGTTTCCGTGCCTCCGGTGACCGCCGCCGTGGCAGATTTTGTCTCGAGGGCCGGGACCGGCGGTGATATCGTCGGGTTGCGGCTTCCCGCCTCCGTTCAATCGCCTATGGTGGATTCGGGTGCCCGGGGGGATACGCGGAGACTTGCATGACCACCACAATAGCGACGATCGAAGACCTCGAGGCGATCTATGGCGAGACCGGCGAAGCGTCGATCATCAAGGTCAGCGACCGTCTGACCGCCGGCTATCGCAGCCTTGTGGAAGCATCGCCGCTGGTGGCGCTTGCCACGGTCGGCCCCGAGGGGCTCGATTGCTCGCCGCGGGGAGATACGGGACAGGCAATGGTGATCCGCGACGAGCGAACCCTGATCCTGCCTGACCGTCGCGGCAACAACCGCATCGATTCGCTGCGAAATATCGTTCGAGACGGACGGGTGGCGCTGCTTTTCCTGATACCCGGTTCGAACACGACGCTCCGGGTCAATGGCCGGGCGGAGGTTTCCATCGATCCGGATCTGCTCGAAAGTCTGGAAAGGGAGGGCAAGAGGCCCCGTTCGGCGATCGTCATCACCATCGGCGAAATCTATTTCCAGTGCGCCAGGGCGCTGATGCGTGCCGAACTCTGGATAACCGAGGCCTGGCCGGATATTTCCGGGCTTCCGACACCGGGACAGCTGATGCGGGAGCTTAAACAAGACTTCGATGCCCGGACCTATGACCGGGAATGGCCCGAGCGCGCGAAGAACAGCATGTGGTGACACAAAAAAAACCGGCGCTCAGGCCGGTTTTTTTCTTGTGCGGATCTAGGTCTGATCAGTTGCGGACCACGACGCGTGTGCCGATATCGACCTGTTCGTAAAGGTGCTTGACGTCCTCGTTGGCCATGCGAATGCAGCCCGATGACATCGCCTTGCCGATTGTCCAGGGCTGGTTCGTGCCGTGGATGCGGTAGATGGTCGAGCCGATATACATGGCGCGCGCACCGAGCGGATTGTCCGGGCCACCAGGCATGTAGGCCGGCAGAATGCGGCCTTCCTGGCGCTTGACGCGGTCACGCATGACCTTCGGCGGAGTCCAGCCCGGCCATTCCGCCTTGCGGGTGATGCGGTTCTTGCCCTGCCAGGTGAAGCCCTCGCGCCCCACGCCGATGCCGTAAGCCATGGCCTTGCCGGGCTTGACCACGTGGTAGAGACGGCGGTCGGAAGTGTCGATGACAATGGTGCCGACCGAGTGGTTTTCCTTGAAGGAAATCATCTTGCGCTTGATCGGCGATTTATCCGAGCGCCGGTACTTGTTGTAATTGTCCGAAGGCGGGAACAGGATCTGCAGCAGCGACTTGCCTTCGTTTGATGACTGGGCCTGGGCGGCCGCCGGAACCATCAGGCAAAGAGCGAGGAATGCGAAGGAAATCAGGCGGGTCATGAAAGAGTTCCAATGCTTGGCCGACAGTGCACGTGTTGCCGATGCCGGAGTTGAAGGATCTTGCGGTGCGGGATCGGCATGACAGACCCGGCGGACCGTTGGGCTAGGGGTAGCTGCTTCGTGGCCGGATGTCCAGTATTATGGCGGGAATGTGGCGGGTTCGGGATGCAAAAAAGCGGCCTTCACTGTGACCGCAGTTAGGCGACTGCTTGGAATGCCCGATTACTTTTTATAGAGCGTCCAGTTTTTCTCGAATTCCTGGTTCAATTCGGGATTGTAGACTTGGAAGCAGTTTCGTCCGCCGTTCTTGGCTGAATAGAGCGCCAGGTCTGCCTTGTTGTAAAGCTCTTCGGCGCTGTCGGCGTCGCTGGCCATGCAGATGCCCAGCGAAAGCGTGATCGGACCGTATTCAAGCCCGGTCTTCTGGTTCTTGAGCGGTGTCCGCTCGACCGCACGGCGAACGCGTTCGGCGATCTCGGTGGTTACCATTTGGCTGGTCCCCTCGAGAATGATGGCGAATTCCTCGCCGCCCGTGCGCGCAAGGAAAACATCCCGGCGCAGCGCGCTCTTCATGACCGCAGCGACAATGGTGAGAACGCGGTCGCCGACCGGGTGGCCGTAGGCATCATTGAATTTCTTGAAATGATCGACATCTGCGACGATCAGCGCGTAATACATCGCCTTGCGGCGGTCGTTGTAGATCGCCGAGAGCATCTCGTCGAACGCGCGGCGGTTGGCAAGGCGGGTGAGGGTGTCGGTGTTGGCGATGCGCTTGTATTCGTCGAGTTCGAGCTTGACCTGCTCCATCTCGCGGGCGCGCTCGACCATATGCTCGACAACCACCTTGCCCTTTTCCATCGTGTCGCCGGTGGCGTTGCTCATGACATTGATGATGCTGGTCAGGATCTCGGCGCTGGTGGCGCTTTTGGTCGAAATCCGGTTGTAGGTTTCGCCCAGAAGTTTCGAGTAGCTTTCGAGCGAGCTCTGTTCCTGTTTGAGCAGGCGCAGCATGCCTTCAAGTTCGCCGGAGATCTTCTCGTGCGCTCCATCAACCACGTCGTGGCGGCTGTGGTGCGGGAAGTGTTTCTTGCAAAGCAGATCCAGCTCGCCTTGTGCCGGCATGCGCCCCAAGGCATCGAATTCCCTCGTCAATGCGCTGTTTGAGGCATTGAGGGCCTCGTACACAAGCTCGTAATTGCGGGGCAACCCCGAAATTCCGCGCTTGCGCATGGTCGCCAAGACCAATGTGGCCGTGTCCAGTGTCTGAACCTTGCTACCGGTTGCTGCCGACATCTCTCGTCCCCAAGAATTGCACAATACAACTTTATCGGATCAATATTACGGGTGAATTGTTGGTGAATTGTTAATTGCTGATTATCTTTGATAGCAAAGCTTTGTTTGTTGCGCCCGGCTCCCCCGGCCGGGCTGCCGTTGACTGGCGATCAGCGGTCTCGGGTCGCTTGATCCGGGCTGTGTTCAGCCCAGATTGAGCTCCTTGAAGAAGTCGTTGCCCTTGTCGTCGACAACGATGAAGGCGGGGAAGTCCTCGACTTCGATGCGCCAGATCGCTTCCATGCCGAGTTCTTCGTATTCGACGACCTCGACCTTCTTGATGCAGTCCTGGGCGAGCCGTGCCGCCGGGCCGCCGATCGAGCCGAGATAAAAGCCGCCATGGCGTTCGCAGGCATCGCGAACCGCACGCGAGCGGTTGCCCTTGGCAAGCATGACCATCGAGCCGCCGAAGGACTGGAACTGGTCGACATAGGAATCCATCCGGCCTGCGGTGGTCGGTCCGAAAGATCCCGATGCGTATCCTTCGGGGGTCTTTGCCGGTCCGGCATAGTAGATCGGATGGTTCTTGAAATACTCGGGCATTTCCTCGCCTGCCTCGAGCCGGGCGCGGATCTTGGCATGGGCCAGATCCCGCGCGACGATGATCGATCCGCTCAAAGACAATTGGGTCTTGATGGGATGTTTTGACAGTTCGGCCAGAATCTCGCTCATGGGCTGGTTCAGGTCGATCCTGACCACATGCTCCGAAAGCTTGCCCTCGTCGATTTCCGGCAGGTATTTCGACGGATCGGTTTCCAGTTGTTCGAGATAGATGCCGTCCTTGGTGATCCTGCCCTTGGCCTGACGGTCGGCCGAGCAGGACACGCCGAGGCCGATCGGCAGCGAGGCGCCGTGGCGCGGGAGCCGGATGACACGGACGTCATGACAGAAATACTTGCCGCCGAACTGCGCGCCGACGCCCATCTGCTGGGTGAGCTTGTGGACTTCCGCCTCCATTTCGAGGTCGCGGAAGGCGTGACCGGCTTCCGAGCCTTCCGTGGGCAGTTCGTCGAGATAGCGGGTGGAGGCAAGCTTGACGGTCTTGAGGTTCATTTCCGCCGATGTTCCGCCAATGACGATGGAAAGGTGGTAGGGCGGGCAGGCCGCGGTGCCGAGCGTGAGGATCTTCTCCTTGAGGAAGTCGATCATGCGGTCGTGGGTCAGAAGCGAAGGCGTCCCCTGGAACAGGAACGTCTTGTTGGCCGAGCCGCCGCCCTTTGCCACAAAAAGGAAGTCGTAGCTGTCGTCGCCTTCCTCGTAGATGTCGATCTGCGCGGGGAGGTTGGTCTTGGTGTTCTTTTCCTCGAACATCTTGAGCGGCGCCAGTTGCGAATAGCGCAGGTTCTTCTTCTCGTAGGCATCCATGACGCCGCCGGCCAGCGCCTCGTAGTCGCCGCCCTCGGTCCAGACCCTGCGGCCTTTCTTGGCCATGATGATGGCGGTGCCGGTATCCTGGCACATTGGAAGCACGCCGCCGGCGGCGATGTTGGCGTTCTTGAGCAGGTCCAGCGCCACGAAGCGGTCGTTTTCGGTCGCCTCCGGATCCTCGAGGATCGAAGCCAGCTGCTTGAGGTGGCCGGGGCGCAGAAGGTGGTTGATGTCGCCGAAGGCTGCTTCGGACAGAAGGCGCAGCCCCTCTGTGTCAACCGTCAGAATGTCCTGACCGCGAAAGGTCTCGACACCGACATGCTTGTCGGTGAGCTTGCGCCAGGGGGTGGTGTCAGGTCCAAGGGGGAAGAGATCGTTGGCCACTTTATGCCTTTCCGGTCGCTCATTGTCGGTGGAGACTTGTTGCGACGGGTATTAAGGGGGCGGACGAGCGAATGCAATTGCAACATGGGGCGTAGAAAGCGGATGGGCCGTGTTGCTATGTTCTATATATCATGATTTATCGAAATGTAATCGGTCATGTCCATTGCGCCGACAGGCTCGGGACACGAACCGGGATGCCGGGTGATCAATTGCTTGAAAAAGGAACGCGAAATGTCGACGTTTGAGCGGTATCTGACAATCTGGGTGGCCCTGTGCATCGTTGCCGGCATTGCGCTTGGCTATGCATTCCCTGTGGCTTTTCAGGCAATCGGATCGGCTGAGGTCGCCAATGTCAACTTGCCGGTCGCGGTGCTGATCTGGCTGATGATTGTTCCCATGCTGGTCAAGATCGACTTCGCCTCCCTGGGGCAGGTCCGGCAGCACTGGCGCGGAATTTCGGTGACGTTGATCGTCAACTGGGCGATCAAGCCGTTCACCATGGCCGTGATGGCCTGGTTCTTCATCGGTTGGCTGTTCGCGCCGATGCTGCCCGCCGGGCAGATCAACAGCTACATTGCTGGGCTGATCCTTCTCGGAGCTGCGCCCTGCACGGCCATGGTGTTCGTCTGGAGCAACCTGACACGGGGCGATCCGCTCTTCACCCTGAGCCAGGTCACAGTCAACGATATCGTCATGGTGTTTGCCTTCGCCCCGATCGTTGCACTGCTGCTTGGCATTTCCGCAATCACGGTCCCTTGGCAGACCCTCATCCTCTCGGTGTCGCTTTACATCATCGTTCCGGTGATCATTGCCCAGGTTCTGCGGAACAGGGTCATGGCAACACGGGGCGAAGCCGGGCTGGAGGCTCTGCTTTCGAAGCTCCAACCGCTTTCGATCGTGGCATTGCTGGCTACCCTGGTTGTGCTTTTCGCGCTCCAGGGGCAGGCAATCCTGGCCGCGCCTCTGATCATCGTCTTTTTGTCGGTGCCAATCATCCTTCAGACCTATGTCATCTTTGCCATCGGCTACTTCGCCAATCGCGTGGTTGGCGAAACCCATGTGATCGCGGCCCCGTCCGCTCTTATCGGCGCCAGCAACTTTTTCGAGCTTGCGGTTGCGGTGGCCATCAGCCTGTTCGGCTTCAATTCCGGTGCGGCGCTCGCGACCGTGGTCGGTGTCCTCATCGAAGTGCCTGTCATGCTGTCGTTAGTGTGGGTCGTGAACCGTTCCAGGGGGTGGTACGAGATGGCGCCTGCGCTTGCCCGGCGCACCGGCGCCGCAAGGGCGCGCCAGACCGGCAACTCAGGCTGAACAGTCGTCCAGTACATAAGGGGGCAGAGGCCGGATTGAGCCGGTTTCACTTCAACAGTGCATTTAGGCCGATATGGGAGAAAGCTGCCATCAATTCGTGCTCAGGCGGCACGTCGAGCAGGCCAGGCTTCTGCTTGAACGCAGTTTTGAGTCTGGATGAGGTCGCGGCAGCGGTGGGCTTTCGAGACGCCTCGTATTTCCAGAGAGCCTTCAAGGCCCGCACCGGCATGAACCCTTCCGAATTTGCCAGAAAGCTCCGCTGGGTCTGGTTTGGCGGCAGGGCCCGGGCACATTTCGGCAGTTGACCGGGCTTCCTGGTCCCCGTTCCGCTTGGTCGGGCTCCGGGGCAAGCAAGAAAACTCGCATATTGTTGACCCGTGAGTTTCTTTCTTTCCCGGGCGCGATTTGCTAGTGTCTGCGGGGAGAATGTTTTGTAGTGAAAGCGGGCCGTTTTCCGGCTGGCAGATTGATCCAGGTGGGGCATGACTGAAACAAGGACTGGCAGGAAGATGCGTATTGGCGTGGCAATGGTCGCGGTTGCTGTGGCCGTCACGGGTGTTGTGGCCTCGCCGCCCCCGGCAAATGCCCAGAACCTGCTCGAGATGCTGTTCAAGAGCCCCGAACAGCGTCAACGTGAGCGTGCTGCGGCTGAACGCGCCCGCCAGCAGGCGCAGGCCCCCAAGCCGAAGCCGGTCCGCATCTCGGGCCCCCGCTACTACAATTATAAAGCTGACGAACTGGTCAGCGTCGATTTCGGAAAGATTGCCGACCCCGTGGTCACCGGCGCGATCGGCGACATGGGGCTGGCTCCGCTCGGGATCGACACCTTCGCCGAAGGACGCCCGGTCCTCGACGAGCTTTCGGTTCGCGCGCTTCCCGAAGTGGCGGAAGCCGTTGTCGCCCATTACTCAGAACATCCCGAATACAACTGGGTTGCGGGAACCGCGGTCACGGACCGGGCGCGCGCCGTTGTCGCCGTGCTCGAGGCCGCCGACGCTGTGGGTCTGTCCGCGGACGACTATGCCGTCGCGGTTCCTCAGGATGCTTTCGATGTCACGCAGGGCACCGCGCGCCAGAAGGAACTGATGGCGTTCGAAATGCGGCTGTCGCTGGCGGTTGCCGGCTATATCCTCGACGCCAGCCGCGGTCGCGTCGATCCCAACCGGATTTCCGGCTATCACGATTTCAAGCGCAAGAGCCCGGATCTCGCCGCCCATCTCGAGGCGCTGTCCAGGGCTGACGATCCGGCGGAAGCGCTTATGGCGCACAATCCGCAAGGGGCGCATTTCGAAGCGCTGGTGACCGAACTCGAGCGTCTCAAAGCGCTCGACGACGCCGACCGCATCGACATTGCCGAAGACATCATGCTTCGGCCCGGCCAGGCCAATCCGGAATTGGCCAACGTGATGGCGGCGATCGAGAAGAAGGCGAGCGACGAACTCAAGGAAAAGCACGCGCTGCTGTTTGCGAGTTACGCCGGCAAGCCCGAGTATGACGAAGAGCTCGTAGGCCTCGTCAAGGACTTCCAGAAGGAACTCAACCTCGCCACTGACGGCGTCGTCGGTCCTGCGACACGGCGCGCAATGGTGGGCATCACCAATGCCGACAAGATCCTCAAGGTGCAGCTTGCCATGGAGCGGGCGCGCTGGCTTCCGGGTGTTCTTGCGCCGCGCCGCGTGTTCATCAACCAGCCGGCCTACACCGCAAGCTATTTCGAGGGCGGAAAGCACGAGCTTTCAATGCGCGTGGTCGTCGGCACCAAGCGAAACCAGACCTATTTCTTCGACGATCAGATCGAAACGGTCGAGTTCAATCCATACTGGGGCGTGCCGCAGTCGATCATCTTCAACGAGATGGTGCCGAAACTCCGCAATGATCCTTCCTACCTTGACCGGGCGGGCTATGAGCTGACGGTTGGCGGCAAGCGGGTGTCTTCGAGCAACGTCAACTGGTCTGCCGTCGGCTCGGGAAGCCGCATCGGCGTGCGCCAGCCGCCGAGCAGCGCCAATGCGCTCGGCGAACTCAAGATCCTGTTCCCAAACAGCCATGCCATCTACATGCACGACACGCCGTCCAAATCGCTGTTCGAGCGGGACACCCGTGCGTACAGCCACGGCTGCATTCGCCTGCAGGATCCACGCGCGATGGCCGCGAAGGTCCTAGGCACATCCGTCGATGATATTCGCCAGCACATCGCCGGTGGGCAGAACAAGCCGGTGACCGTGCCGGAGCAGATCCCGGTGCATGTCGCCTATTTCACCGCCTGGCCCGATGAGACCGGCAAGATAAAATTCTACGCCGATGTCTATGACCGCGACAGCTATCTGCGCAAGGCGATCGAGGCCACGCGGGAGGTGCGCGCCGGCTCCTGAGCGAGCGCAACCAAGGCGTCGCGTTGCCGGAATCCGGCCTGATTGCCGTATCGGTATCGCCAGTTTGATCCGTGTCACATTGCGGTCGGGCGCTTATTGCTAAGGGAGGATACCGGTGCGGCTCGGCCGCGCCCGTCGAACCTCGGAGCGAAAACGCCATGAAGATCGGAATCGTAGGAAGCGGAATGGTCGGCAGCGCCGCCGGTTATGCAATGGCGCTGATGGGGGTGGGCACCCGGATCGTCCTTGTCGACGCCGAACCCGCGATGGCCCGCGCCCAGGCGCAGGACATTGCCCATGCGACGCCGTTTGCGTCCACCGTCGCCATCCATGCGGGCGATTACACCGACCTCAAGGATGCCGCGGTTGTCGTGATCGCCGCCGGCGTCAGCCAGAAACCCGGCGAAAGCCGTCTGGCGCTGCTCGAACGCAACGTCGCTGTGTTCCAGTCCGTGATGTCCGGCATCATGCAGCACGCCCCGAACGCGATCCTGTTGATAGCCAGCAATCCCGTCGACGTGATGACCTTTGCCGCGCAGCGCATATCCGGCCTTCCGCCCGAGCGGGTGATCGGATCGGGCACCATTCTCGACACCGCCCGCTTCCGCACTCTGCTGGGGGAGCATCTCGCGATTGCGCCATCCTCCATTCACGCCTATGTCCTGGGCGAGCACGGCGACAGCGAGGTCGCGGTCTGGTCGAGCGCCATGGCCGGCAGCGTCCCGATCATCTCCTTTGCCGATCAGATCGGCCGTCCGCTTGATGCGGGCGCGCGTGAGCGCATCGCCGAGGAGGTCCGCAGCGCCGCCTACACCATCATCGAGGGCAAGGGCGCCACCTGGTACGGCATCGGGGCGGGGCTTGCGCGGGTGGCCAGATCCATCATCGATGACGAGAACGCGCTTTTCAGCGTTTCGCAGGTCAGCGAGGAAGTGGAGGGCGTTTCCGATGTGGCGCTGTCGCTGCCGCGCATCGTCGGCGCACGCGGTATCGTCGCCAACCTTATGCCTGATCTCGATGAAGGCGAGCGGGCAGCACTGAAGCGCAGCGCCGTTGTGATCTCGGACTATACGTCGAAGCTTGGGTTCTAATGGAGGGGATCATACCTCTTCGGTCACCACCCGCCCCATAATCTCGTCCGCTGTTGCCTTCGAGCACAGTTCGGTGGCCGGGGTAAGCACGGCAGAACCGGCGGCGGCCACGCCGTGGCGGACGGCGTCGCGGAAATTGTTGCCGGCCGCAAGCTGCATTGCGATGGCGGCGACCATGCTGTCGCCCGCGCCTACGGCGCTCACCGCCTCGAGCTTCGGCGGGCGGACGAAGAACCGCTCGGAAGCCGAGACGCCGACAGTTCCTTTCGCACCCATCGACATCACCAGATGGTCTGCCACGCCGCGCGCCACCAGATCCCGGCCGTAATCGGCGAGGTCCGCCGGATTGGCAAAGCTCCTGCCGGAGACTTCATGAGCTTCGGCGCCATCCATCCTGAGCAGGAAGAAGGGTGGGCCGGGATTGGCGGCGGCCTCCGTAAGTGCCGGGCCCGAGGTGTCGACGATCAGCCGTGCGTCCTGTCCGGCCGCCGTGCGGTTAAGCTGAACGGCGATGTCTGCCGGCACGCCGCCGGGGATGCTGCCCGACAGTACAGCCAAGCAGTTGCCGGCCAATTGGCCCTCCAGCCGGTCGAGCAGGCGCTCGGTCTGGTCGGCCGGCCAGTCGGGGCAGGGGAGTTGAAACCGGTACTGCTTTCCGGTCGATGTTTCGCTGACGGCGATCGACTGCCGCGTGTTGCCCGCAACCCCGAATGCCTCGACTTCGATCTTCTCGTCATCGAGCATCGCCCGGAACGCTTCGCCGGTTTCGCCGCCGAGCGCCACGAAGGCCCGGGAGACGCCGCCGAGGCGCTGGATCGCGCGGCTGACATTGACGCCGCCGCCGCCGGGATCATAGCGCGGTTCGGTGCAGCGCAATTTCGGCCCGGGGGTCACAGTGCCGACGGACGTCGACACGTCGAGTGCAGGATTGAGCGTGATGGTCAGAATCTCGGACATGGCGGGACCATCTCACGGCTGACGGGGAAATTTCAATCATTCCCGTCAGCCCTATCGATCAATCGAAGCTCAGCCCTTTTCCGCTTCCGCGACATTCTGCTTGACGGCGACGAAGCTGTCCGGAGTCACGGAAATCGTGTCGATACCGGCCTTGACCAGAAGTTTGGCAAAGGCCGGGTTGTTCGACGGGGCCTGACCGCACAGCCCCACCTTGGCGCCCGCCTCGTGGGCGCGGGCGATCAGCGTTTCGATCATCCAGATCACCGCGGGATCGGATTCATCGAAGACATCGGCGAGTTCACCCGAATCCCGATCGACGCCGAGCGTGAGCTGGGTCAGGTCGTTGGATCCGATTGAAAAGCCGTCAAAGCGTGTCGCGAATTCGGCGGCGCGGATGACGTTGGACGGGATCTCGCCCATCACATAGACCTGCAAGCCGTTCTCGCCTCGCTTGAGACCGTTTTCAGCCATGACGCCGAGCACCTTGTCGGCTTCGGCCGGCGAGCGGCAGAACGGGATCATGACGACAACGTTGTCGAAGCCCATGTCCTCGCGAAGCATCCTGATCGCCTTGCATTCGAGCGCGAAGCCTTCCCGGTAGGCGTCGGAATAGTAGCGCGACGCTCCCCTGAAGCCGATCATCGGGTTTTCCTCCTTCGGCTCGAAGGCGTGCCCACCCAGCAGCTCGGCATATTCATTGGTCTTGAAGTCGCTCATCCGAACGATCACCGGTTTCGGATAGGCGACGGCTGCGATGCGCGAGAGCCCGCGCGCCAGCGTTTCGACGAAGTAATCGCTCTTGTTGTCGTACCTGCGGGTCAGCACCGCGATTTCGGCCTTGGCATCCTCGTCCTTGAGCGTGTCGAAATTGACCAGCGCCATGGGGTGTACCTTGACCGCGGAGTTGACCACGAACTCCATGCGCGCAAGCCCCACCCCGTCCGCGGGAAGGCGCCACCATCGGAAGGCGGCGGACGGATCGGCGAGATTGAGCATGATCCTCGTCTTGGTGTCAGGCACATGGTCGAGATGGACATCCTCCACCTCGTATTCGGCAATGCCCTCGTAAACCGCGCCTTCCTCGCCTCCGGCGCAGGAAATGGTGACCTCCTGCTGATCGTGCAGGATATGGGTGGCGTCTCCGGTGCCGACGATTGCGGGCAGGCCGAGTTCACGGCTGACAATGGCGGCATGCGATGTGCGTCCGCCATGGTCGGTGACGATCGCCGCCGCCCGCTTCATGATCGGCACCCAGTCGGGGTCGGTCGTCGATGTCACCAGAATGGATCCGTCGACAAAGCTGTCGATGTCACGCACATTTTCGATCAGGCAAACCCGGCCCGCCTTGACCGCCGAGCCGACGCTCAGGCCGGTCAGCAGCGTCTTGCCGGTCTTGTGAACCGTGTAGGATTTGAGCGCGGTCACGTCGGCGCGCGACTGAACCGTTTCGGGCCGGGCCTGGACGATATAGAGCTTTCCGGTCTCTCCGTCCTTGGCCCATTCCATGTCCATCGGCTGGCCGTAGTGTTTCTCGATCGTGGCGGCCTGACGGGCAAGTTCGAGGATCTCGTCGTCGGACAGCACATAAGCGCCGCGTTCGGCCTTCGATGTGGGTACGTTCTTGGTCTCGCCGCCCTCCGCTCCGGCGTAGATCATCTTGATTTCCTTGGCGCCGCAGGTTTTCTCGACAATCGGCTTCAGGCCCGGGTTCTCGAGCAACGGCTTGTAGACCTCGTATTCGTCCGGGGTAACGGCGCCCTGGACGACGTTTTCGCCCAGACCCCAGGCGGCGTTGATCAGAACGACCTTGTCAAAACCGGATTCGGTGTCGATGGAGAACATCACGCCGGAGCCGCCGATATCGGAGCGGACCATCAACTGCACACCGATCGAGAGCGCCACCTGGTTGTGGTCGAACCCCTTGAGCTTGCGGTAGGTGATCGCCCGGTCGGTAAACAGCGAAGCATAGCAGCGCCGGCAGGTTGCCAGCAGCGCAGCCTCGCCGCGGACATTCAGGAAAGTCTCCTGCTGGCCGGCAAAGCTTGCATCCGGCAGGTCTTCCGCTGTTGCCGAAGAGCGGACCGCGACCGAGAGCTCATCATGGCCGGTGCGTTCGGCCAGTTCCCGGTAGGCTGAGAGGATGGCCTCGCGGATGTCTTCGGGCCAGTCGCCCGCGACGATCGCCGCCCGCACGGCGGTTCCGGTTTCGGCCAGCGTCCGCTTGCCCGCATCAAGCTGGTCCATGGCATCGGCAATCACCTGATTGAGATTGTTCGCCTTGATGAATGCGCGGAAGGCGTCGGATGTCGTCGCGAAGCCCGGAGGGACCGAAATTCCCTTCTGGCCGAGTTGCTGAACCATTTCGCCCAGCGACGAATTCTTGCCGCCGACCAGGCCGACATCGCCGCGTGAAAGATCTTCAAACCAGATTACGTTCCTGTTGGCTGCTGACATGGGGGTCTCCAGTTGGCTGGTTGCGACAGGCAGGACAGGGGCAACTATAGAAAGAGGCTGACAGGCTGCCTTGACATGCGTCAACGCGCACCGGTCTCGCGTGTCTTTCGGGCTGGAAATCTGCCCGGGCGAAGGCCTCGATTCCGGAGGGAACCTTTGCCGATCCGACACATTGTGCAATTGTAATATAATGGAGGCGAACTTGACCCTGACCAAGACGAGCCCGTCACGCGGCAAAGGTTCCGCCGAGGTGACAGGCTTTTATGACGAACCCACCGGCAGCATCCAGTATCTGGTCTCGGATCCGCAAACAGGACGTGGCGCGGTGATTGACGTCGTGATGGGTTTCGATCCGGCGCATGCCGTCACCGATACCGAAGCTGCGGACGCTATCCTCGATCATGCGGACAAGGCCGGCATTACGATTGACTGGATTCTCGATACCCATCCCCATGCCGATCACCTGATGGCCTCTGCCCATCTCAAGCAGACCCTCGGGGTCCGGAACGCGATTGGCGAGAAGGTCGTCGAGATCGCCGAACTCTGGCGGGATCTTTATCATTTGCCGGGCGCGTTTGACCCTTCGCGGGATTTCGACCGGCTGTTTGCGCACGGCGACACATTCGAGATCGGTTCGCTTCGGGTCCGCGTCATGCTGACGCCGGGGCATACGCTCGGCTCGATCACCTACGTCGTCGGCTCGGATGCGGCCTTCGTCAACGACACCTTCATGCAGCCCGATGTCGGGACCTCGCGGGCGGACTTTCCGGGCGGATCGGCCGCCACACTCTATGACAGCCTCCAGTCAATCCTGGCGCTTGGCGACGACACAAGGCTCTTTGTCGGCCACGACTACGGTACCGACGAGCGTGAACAACCGGCGTGGGAATCCACCGTCGCCGAACAGCGCCGCGACAATGCCCATATCGGCGGCGGTGTTGCCCTCGAGGCCTATGTGGAAAGGCGCGAAAGCCGCGACAGGACGCTCGGGCTGCCCGACAGGATGCTCCATGTGCTGCAAATGAACCTTCGGGCAGGCCTTGCCCCGGCGCCGGAGGACGACGGCCACAGTTACCTAAAGATTCCCCTCAACCGGTTCCCCAAGGAGACATCATGAAAACCGAATCCACAGCAAACGGCACCCTCGAACACTGGACGCCACAGGAAGTTGCCGAGGCTTTCGCCCGCGACGAAATCGTCCTGATCGATGTTCGCACGCCGCAGGAATACGGTTTCGAACGCATCGACGGTGCGCTGCTCGCCCCCATGCAGGCGTTCGATGCGCGGCACCTGCCGGGACAGGAGGCAAAACGCATCGTCCTTCATTGCGGCTCGGGTGTGCGGTCGAAAAAGGTTGCCGAGATCTGCCAGCAGGCCGGTTTTGACCGGATCGCCCATATGGAAGGCGGCTTCGGAGCCTGGAAGGAGGCGGGGCTCGCCTATACCGGCACTGACATGACGACCGGCGCGCCGAAACAGATGCAGAAATCCGGCTGATCCGCACAAGAGAAACCGCCCCCGGCGGGGGTTGCGTGCCGGGGGCGGGTTCGGGCAATGGGCCGGTGGTTTTGGAACCGGTGCTTCATACCGGATCCGTCTGCTTGTGGCGTCGAAGGATCAGAACTCGGACCAGCCATCCTCACTGGCGGCCTGGTTGCCGGCGCCGAAGGCATTGGCGATCTTCTGGCCAAGTGCGCGCGCCGGCGAGGGGGCGGGGCGCGAAGACTGGCTCGCGCTGACCGGCACCGGCTGGGTCGTCCGACCCTCCGAAGCCGGTCCAGCTGTGGGGCGGGCATGGCTGCGGGCCTCTGCCGTTCCGGCTGCGCCGACGGCGGTGCTGACCGCGCCGGCCGAAAGCCTGAAGCGGCGAACCAGCCCTTCCAGTTTCAGCGCTTCGCTGGTCAGGCCCTGGGTTGCCGCGTTTGTTTCTTCCACCATCGCCGCGTTCTGCTGAGTCATCTGATCCATCTGGTTGATGGCCGTGTTGATCTCCGCAAGGCCCGTCGCCTGTTCGCGCGATATGGTGACGATGGAGGCGATGTGGTCGTTGATCTTTGTTACCTCGACCTCGATTTCTGAGAGCGAGTCTCCGGTTTCGTTGACGAGCGCCACGCCCGCACCAACCTGGTTTGACGACGTTTCGATCAGGTCCTTGATTTCCTTGGCGGCGGTGGCGGACCGCTGTGCGAGTTCACGGACTTCCTGGGCGACGACAGCGAAGCCCTTGCCCGCTTCCCCGGCGCGCGCCGCCTCGACGCCGGCGTTGAGCGCCAGAAGGTTGGTCTGGAAGGCGATGTCGTCGATCACCGAAATGATCTGGCTGATCCGGCCCGAGGATTCCTCGATCTTCTGCATCGCGCCGATCGCGTTGCGGACCACAGTTCCCGATTTTTCTGCGCCGTTCTTGGCATTGGCAACCATGGCGCTGGCTTCATCGGCCCGTTGCGACGAGCTTCTGACCGTGGCCGTGATCTGGTCGAGGGCCGCAGCAGTCTCCTCGAGCGACGCCGCCTGTTGCTCGGTCCGCTTCGAGAGATCGTCCGAGGCGGAGCCGATTTCGGTGGCGGAGAGCTGGACCGATCGTGTCCCCTCGGAAATGTCTTCCATCGTGGTCCGCAGCGCGTCGACGGATGCGTTGAACTCGCTGCGCAGCTTTTCGTATTCGGGTGCGAAGCTGTCGGTGATCCGGTAGCTCAGATCGCCGTTCGACAGGCGCTCCAGCCCGGCGCTGAGTGCGTCGATGACATGCGCGCGGGCCTCTTCCTCGCGGGCTCGTTCCTCGGCTGTGGATGCGTCGACACGCTCTTTCTCATAGCGTGTTCTGGCGGCTTCCTCGTCTCCGCGCGCCTTGTCGGCCAGCGCCTGGCGGAAACTGACAAGCGTTTGTGCCATCTGACCGATCTCGTCGGTGTTGTCGGCACCGTGGATGTCGCGGGTCAGGTCGCCTGCCGCGACCTCTTGCATGTCTCGGGAAAGAACGGAAAGGGAGCGGATAATGCCGCGGCCGACCCAGAAGATGAAACCGACCACGAGGATGAGAAAGGCAAGTGCGGAGACCGATTGCATGATTTTTGTGTGCTGCGCGGCTTCGGCCACTGCCTGAAGCTGTGCCTCGACATAGTCGTTGCCGATACGCGCCAATTCGCTCAGGTTCTCGTTCAGGCGCTCGCCGCCGCCGTCGATGGCGTCGTCGAGTGCGGCAAACTCCTCCTGCGAGGCGCCGCTTTCGATGAGTTCGGGCAATGTGACCTGGATTGCCTGAGCCACTTCGGCGACGTCGGCCTCGAAGCTGTCCATCAGGGCCGGGTGGCCGGTCTTGGTTGCCATCGACCGGGCCGTGTCGGCGCCGTTCCTGATGGTTGTGAGTGCATTCGCAATGACTTCCACTCGTTCCGGCTGAATAACGCCTTCGTCGCGATCGATGATCGAGTCCATGGCGGCAAGGGTCATTTCGACATTTGCCAGCTGCATGGCCCTGACCGTCGTGATTTCCTTGTTCATGGCGTTGGCCGTTTTAACGGACTCCTGGGTGTGGGACCCTTGGGTCCACCCGATCGCGATGAGACCCGAGAAGCCGACGGCGGCAATCGCGCCAATGACGATCAGTTTGGTGCGGATGGAAGTCTTGTTCATGTCTGTGGTTTCCGTTTCTTCATCAGCGCCTGCCTGAGCGCATCAACCCTGTCGTCTGCCTGCCGCGGCAAAGAGACAGTTTCGTATGGTCGCGGTCTCATGACCTGTGTATGGAGCCACGCGTGATGCGGGGCGCGCCGACAGTGCCGGCGGAACTTGTGCTCCTGCCAAGAGTGAACAAACGTCCTTAAGAATGGATAAATATTCTTGTATCAGGAGCTCGGCAGATGCCGTGTCGCGTTTGTTGTCGCGGCTTGCATGAGCGGACTTTTCGACATTCCCCATCGTGCGCGAGGAGGATGCGGGGTCGATGCAACAGACGCGTGCTTCGATCGCAGCCGGTCCATGCAAAACCGCCTCCAAAGCCGTGTGGCTCAGGAGGCGGTCCCGGGTGCTGAAACCGGCGGATTCCGGATGCTTGAACGCGACTTGCGAAGCGGTTGTCAGGCGGCCTTCATGGGCTCGACCGGCTTGCCGGCCACGGATTTTTCGACGGCCTCGAAGGCCCATTTCTTGATCTGTTCCTCAAGCTCCTCGTTGCGCTGGCGCAGCGTCTCGATTTCCCCATCGACCTTCTCGCGCTCGGCCTGATGGATCACTTCGAGTTCGGCCTCGAGTTCCTTGATGCGCTCCTTGAGGCTTTCGTTGGTCTGGCCGCCGAGCGAATCGAGCTGGTTCTGAAGCGCGATGATTTGCGAGGTGGCCTTGGACTGGAACTCCTGCAGGGCGGTGAGCTGTGCGCTGTCGGCACCACCTGCCGCGCCGGGTTTTCCGCCCATAACGATCCCTGCAATTGCCAGCATGGCCCAAAGCGGCACGAGGCCGATGGCCAGTCCCTTGAGGGTATGGTGCAGCCCGATCTGGCCGACATCATACATCGATGCAAAGAAAACCGCGGCCAGAACGACCGAGATCACGGACAGCAGCTTTGGAACCAGAGCCGCAATTCCGGGTTTCGTGTCGGGCGTCTTGCCCTTTTCTGCCTTTTTCGCCGCCACATCCTGCTCCTTACGCAAATGCTCAAAAAAGCCCTTGGGCCGACGGGCGCAACGGGTGCGTCATCATGAAAATGCGCACATCCGGCAACGCCGTCTGAATTTCGGGTTGATTGTCATGACCGGGACCAGATGTGATCAAACCGGCCGGCGCGGGACCGCGTCATGCTCGTCCCCGGAGGACGCCCGCAGCGCTACGATAAGCCGGAGGGGTTTAAGGAAAGGTGAAACCGGTGGCGGAAAGCACCATGGGATCGGTGTCCGACAAGCTGCCGGGCGAAGCGACCGAAGAGGGCGCTTCGCAAGCCGGTTCATTGCGCGGGGCAGGGGTCAACTGTCCTGCAAGCCGCCATCTTCCGAGTAGCGCTGGTGAAGCGCTGAAGCCGGTACATCGAGCGTCCAGACGAGGCCTTCACTCCGGTAGTCGAGCTCCGTGGTTCCACCAAGGGAACTGCTTGTATGACCGAGCAGAATTCGTGTTCCGAAACTGGTCTTTTCGGGAACCGAGACCGGCGGCCCGCCCTGTTCGCGCCAGGTGAGCTTGAGCCGGGCGGGATCTTCGCTGTCGTCGAGTGTCCAGGTGATTTCCACCCGTCCGGAGGCGACGCTGAGCGCGCCGTGCTTGGACGCATTTGTGGCCAGTTCATGAAACGCCATGCCAAGGTGCTGCACCACGTCGGGGCCGAGTTTCACCACCGGACCCGCCAGGATCACACTGGTGCCGATCTGGGCGAAGGTCGAAAGATGGTTTTCTATGAGGTCGCGCATCGTCACGCTGTTGCTGTCACCCGATGTCAGCAGGTCTATCGAGCGGCCGAGGCCCTGAATGCGCTCCGTCGCGGTGCGGACGAGTTGCTGTGGCGTCTCGGCATGTTTGGCGCTCTGCCGCAGGATCGCAAGGACCACCGCGATGAGATTCTTGGTCCTGTGCGCCAGTTCGCCCATGACGAAGCCGAGCTGCTCGTCCTTGGTGCTTCTGTCATAGGATGCGGTGGACAGCGCGCGTGCGACGAGGTCGATCTCCCGGATGCGCGTTTCCACCGGCGGGACGATGTCGCCGCGTCCCAGATCGAGCGCCATCTGGGTCATGCCGCGGACTTCGCGCTTGAGGAGCCGGGAGGCGGCATAGATGACGACAATGCAGACCACCAGCAGCGTGAGTGTGCCCGCCAGGAGCATCTTCCAAGTCTCGACAATGGGTTTCTGCGCGGAGGAGAGCGGACCCCAAACTGCAATATTCCAGGATGTTCCCCTGACCGGGGAATAGGCGAAGACCTGCTCTTCACTGTCTTCGAAGTGCACAACCCTTGGGCCGTCGCTCATGTCGAGGTTGCCGAATTGGTCGGGAAGCAGTCCCCGGTCACCGCGCTCCATCGTCTCCGGCCCGTCGGCGAATAGCACATTGTCTTGGCCATCGACGATCACCGCCGACCATCCCGCAGACAGCGGAACCTGCGACACTGATGCGGCAAGATCGTCGACATTCATGGTGGTGACCAGCATGCTGGCTTGCGATACGGTCCCCTCGTTGATCGGATCGAGCACGTTGAAGACCCATTTGCCGCTGGTCCGTCCCATGAAGAAATCGGAGACGATGGTCCGGCCTGCCTCCAGCGCGCGCTTGAACCCGTCCATGTCCGAGATCGTTCCGAGCTCTTCGCCATAGGCGACGCGGGTGTTGAGCAATTGCCGGCCATCCCTGTCGGTCACGATCACGAACTGGCCTGTGCCCTGGAGCGCGTATTGGCTGCGGCGGTGAAACGTCTCCAGATCGCCGGCGGCAAGATCCTCGGTCGAGGACAGCAGGCTCAGCGTGGTCTTCATGCTTTCGATAAGCGCTTCGACGGTGTGGGAAATGCTCTGGGCGGAACGCAATGTCTGGCGGTCCACCGCGTCAGTGGCGTTTTGCTGCAACTGGGCGGCCAGAAACCACAGGAACAGGCAGAACGGAGCCACAATGCCCAGCAAGGCCAGGCCCAGCCAGGTTGAGATCGAATGCCGCCGATGCATGAACGTTCCTCGAAAATCAGGTGTCGGAATTTATTCGGATGGATGCGCAAGTCAATGCAGCCGGACAGGAGGGTTTGTCAGGGGCCGCGTGCGCCGGGTAGTGCAGGCCCGCGCGCCCCGATGCCTGCCATTCGTGTCGGGAATTGGGCACGGTGTGCACGGCGGGCCTCGGTTTCCGAGAAAGACAACATCTTCTCAGTCAGTGACGGCTATGAGCGCGCGAGCCTGTCAGACACGGAGTCTCCGGGATATTGTCAGCGTCCATTTGGCTGACGGGCACGAAGTCAGGGTCTTCGTGTGGTTTGACGGCCGCTACAACGATTATGTCACCGACCCTATGGTGCTGATCGCAGATTGACCTGCTCGACAAATCAAGGCTGTTGGTAAAAATGGTGGGCGCGACAGGGATTGAACCTGTGACCCCTGCCGTGTGAAGGCAGTGCTCTCCCGCTGAGCTACGCGCCCGTTGCCGCGCCGGAAGTGGTCCCGGGCGAACGGTGAGCGGGGTATAAGCGGTGCGGCGGCCCGTCGTCAAGCCGCAGAGTGAGGCTCCCGACCGGTTTTTGCGGTCGGTTCGCTCAGGCTCGTCAGCCGGTCGCGGGCGCGGCGACAAGGCGTCTGACGAGCTCCGTATCCAATTCGTCGAAATGCGAGATCACCACATCCGGCGAAAAGCTCTCGACGGGTTTGTCCGAATAGCCGAAGGGCACGCCGATGGCCGGAATTCCGGCATTCTGTGCCGCAAGAATGTCGTTGACGCTGTCGCCGATCATCACTGCCGCGCGGACGCTTCCGCCGGCGCGCTCGATGGTTCCGAGAATGTGGTCGGCATGGGGCTTGCGCACGGCGAAGGTGTCGCCGCCGGTGATGGCGGCGAAGCGTGAGGTCAGATCCAGGCTTTCCAGCAACTGTCGCGCCAGCCGCTCGGTCTTGTTCGTGCACACGGCCAGCCGCATGCCTGCCGTTTCAAGCCGGTCGAGCGCTGCGATCAGACCCGGGTAGGGTTTCGAATGTCCCGGCATATGGCGGGCATAATGCGTCAGAAAAGCTTCGAGTGCTGTCTCGAGCTGCTCGGGCGAGCCCGGATGGCCATGCATCGACCAGGCCCGCTCGATCATTACCTTGGCGCCCTGGCCGACCAGCCAGGTGACATCGTCAAAGGTGACATGCGGGTGGCCGTTCATGTCCATGACATGGTTGAGGCTGTCGATGAGGTCGGGCGCCGTGTCGACAAGGGTCCCGTCGAGGTCGAAGATGACAAGTGGTTGGCTCATCGCAGTCCCGCATTCCTTTGCCGCCGGTGGATTGTGCGGACCCCTGTAGCAGCCGCATCGGATGCGGGCAATCGCGATCAGCATCGGGCAACCAGGACCTCCGAATGCCCGTTGAAAACGGCGAAATGCGGTGAGCAGGCAGCGGAATGGGCCATGTGGCCGCAACAGGCGACATGGCGGGCTTTGCCTCCCGCGCCTTACATGCTAACAGGCGGACCGGTATCAACAACGACGGCAGGCTGGCATGGATGCCACGCAACTCAAGATTCAGGCCGCGAAGGCCGCTCTCGACCATGTCGAGGACGGAATGCGGCTTGGAATCGGCACCGGATCGACCGCAGACGAATTCGTCCGGTTGCTCGCCGAAAAGGTCGCCGACGGCTTCAAGGTCCACGGGGTTCCGACCTCCGAGCGCACCGCGCGCCTTTGTGTCGAACTCGGGGTTCCGCTCTATTCGCTCGATGACATGCCGGAACTCGATCTGACGATTGACGGGGCGGACGAGATCGATGGTGCGCTCACGCTGATCAAGGGCGGCGGTGGCGCTTTGCTGCGCGAGAAGATCGTGGCCGCCGCATCCTCGCGCGTCATCGTGATCGCCGATGAATCCAAGCTTGTCGAAACCCTCGGCCAGTTTCCCCTTCCCATCGAGGTGGCGCAGTTCGGGATGGTGGCGACAAAGAAGGCCGTCGAGCGACTGGCGTCAAGACTGGGGCTGACCGGATCCATCGATCAGCGCAGCGACAAGGATGGCGCCTACCTCACCGATGGGGATCATTTCATCCTCGATGCATCTTTTGGCCGCATTCCCGATGCAGAAGCGCTCGCTAACGGGCTCGCTGCGATTCCGGGCGTGGTCGAACACGGATTGTTTCTCAATATGGCAAGCGCCGCTATCATCGCTTCACCGGGCGGTGCGCGTACGTTGCTTGCAACAGACCCCTAACAGGAGTGAAACCGAAAATGATTAGTCACACCGGTCTCAAGCGTTTCGGCGCCGGGTTGATCGTCGCTTCCAGCCTCGTCTTTTCCGGCAGCGCGGTTCAGGCGCAGGAATTGAGCGAGTCGCATCTTGCGGCCGCGCGCGCGGCCATCACCGCGCTGCAGTCCACCGATCAGTTCGACGCCATCATCCCGGCCGCAGCGCAGGAGCTCAAGGTTCAGCTGATCCGCGCCAATGGCGACCTTCAGGAGGTCATTTCCAACACGGTCGACGAGGAAGCGCTGAAGATCGTCAGCCGCCGCGGCGATCTGGAGCGGGAAGCAGCGCAGATCTACGCAAAGGCGTTCAGCGAGCAGGAACTCACCGCGATTGCCGATTTCTACAGCTCGCCCGCCGGTCAGAAGCTGATCAACAACGGTCCGCTGGTCACGCGCGAACTGATCAAGTCTGCCGAGATCTGGTCGTCCGGAATCGGTCGCGATCTGGCGCAGAACGTCAACAAGGCGCTGCAGGAAAAGATCGGCGCCCGGCCGAAGCTCAACAGCGCCGAGGAATAGGCTGCCCTTCCGATCATGCGTCTTGAGTAACCAGCCATCACAATGTTGTGCAAGGCGTTCAATTCAAAGCCCGGGTGTCCAGCTCGGGCTTTTTGTTTCGGTTTCGCATCGCTACAACGTGCGCCGCGGCGGGCGGTGCCTGAAATGAACCATCCGCCGCGTTCCGACTTTACTGATGGCGGCCTTTCTGCCGCCCGATGTTTATGAACCGAGGTTTTTGAAAGGACCGCCATCCATGAGCGAATTCGACTACGACCTGTTTGTGATTGGCGGCGGTTCCGGCGGCGTGCGTGCGGCACGACTGGCCGCGGGGCTGGGGAAGAAAGTTGCGATCGCAGAGGAATACCGGCTTGGGGGCACCTGTGTGATCCGCGGCTGCGTGCCCAAGAAGCTTTTTGTCTATGCGTCCCAGTTCTCAGAGCATTTCGAGGATGCGAAGGGCTATGGCTGGACGGTCGGCAAGTCCGAATTCGACTGGTCGACCCTGGTCGCCAACAAGGACAAGGAGATCGACCGCCTTGAGGGGCTTTATCATCGCGGCCTGGAAAATGCCGGCGCCGAGATCATTGCCTCGCGGGCGGAGCTGACCGGACCGAACACGATCCATATCAAGGCCACGGGTCGGGATGTGACCGCGCGGCACATTCTGATCGCGGTTGGCGGCAAGCCCAATCCGCATGCCTCGCTGCCGGGCCACGAGCTGTGCATCAAATCCAACGAAGTGTTTCACCTCGACACCCTGCCGAAGGCGATCATCATCGCGGGCGGCGGTTACATCGCGGTGGAGTTTGCCAACATCTTCCATGGGCTCGGCGTTGAAACGACCTTGATCTATCGGGGAAAGGAAATCCTGTCGCGCTTCGATATGGACATGCGCCGCGGCCTGCATGCCGCCATGGAGGAAAAGGGCATCCGGATCCTGTGCCACGAGATTTTCGACCGGATCGAACGCGGCACCGATGGCCGGCTTGTCGCTCATACCAACAACGGAAAGTCCTTGGTTGCCGACCAGGTGATGCTGGCGCTCGGCCGTGATCCGAACACCGATGGCCTCGGTCTCGAAGCTGCCGGAGTGGAGACCGGGCCCAAGGGCGAAATCCTGGTCGACGAGTATTCAAGGTCCAATGTCGAAAGCATCTATGCGGTCGGCGACGTGACCAACCGCGTGGAGCTGACCCCGGTGGCGATCCACGAGTCGATGTGCCTGATCGATACGCTCTATAAGGACCGGCCGACATCTCCAGATCACGACCTGATCGCCACAGCAGTGTTCTCGCAGCCGGAAATCGGAACGGTCGGTCTCTCGGAAGATGAGGCGTCGAAGAAGTTCGACGAACTGGAGATCTACCGCGCCGAATTCCGCCCGATGAAGGCGACGCTGTCGGGACGTTCGGAAAAGACCGTCATGAAGCTCGTGGTCAATGCCGAAGATCGAAAGGTTCTCGGTGCGCATATTCTGGGCCATGATGCGGGCGAGCTGGCACAGATCCTCGGCATCGTTCTCAAGGCCGGCTGCACCAAGGACGATTTCGACCGCACCATGGCGGTTCACCCGACCGCGTCCGAAGAGCTGGTGACGATGTACCAGCCGAGCTACAGGGTACAGGGCGGGGAGCGGGTCTGACCGCCGGTGACGGAAAACCGACGGGAAGCCTATGAACCGCGCCGCCTTTTTCGCTCACCTGACCGAAACCGATCCGCATCTGTTTCCCGATGGCATGTCTCAGGCACAGCAGGCAGGGCTTTCGGTCAAGCTCGATGTCTGGTCGAAATGGTATGCGCGGGACCATCCGCTGACCTATCTTGCCGCCGCACTCGGCCAGATCCATCACGAGACCGGCGGACGCATGCAGCCGGTGCTCGAAGCCTTTGCGCCCGACCGGGCCAGCTCCGCCGAACGGCTGCAGAAGGCCTGGGACGAGGGCCGCCTCAAATGGGTGCGCGCACCCTACTGGCTGCCGGATGAAACCGGGCGCCATCCGGTTGGGGGAGGCGACATCCAGCTCACCCACCGGCGCAACTACTTGGCTGCCAATGCGGGGCTCTACCGCCGTTTTGCCGTCAGGGTCGGGCTGGACGAGAATTACGATCTGATCCTTGATCCGGTCGTCTCGGCCCATGTGGCTTTCTCCGGAATGATCGAAGGCTGGTTCAGACCGTGCAGGCTCGACGATTTCCGCACCGCGTCAGGGCTTGACTATGCGGCCGCGCGCGACATCGTCAATGGCGATGCCGGCTTGATCGGCGAGCGGATTGGCCTTGCTTGCGCCACCTTCGAGGCAGCACTCAGGGCCGCGGGCGCGGATCGCGATTTCGGGCCTCCGCATGGCCCCGTAGATTGGCCGCGATCAGGCCCGGGTTTGGTTTGATGGCGGAAAAAGTGATAATTTGCAGTCTGTTGGACCTAAAAACCGAGACATTGATTCAGAGAGCTCAGAAAGTGATTCATGCGTAACGACAACAACGCCAATCCGGAAGACGCGCTGTCGCCGTTGGATTCAAATGAAGTCCGTGAGCCGGCAGGCGGCGGGCTGGTTGCCTATTTCGGCTATGGTTCGCTGGTCAATCGGGCAACGCTCAGGACCGGCATCGTCGCCGCGCATCGCGCCCGGCTCAAGGGCTGGCGGCGATCCTGGCGGTCGCGACCCGATGGCGGCCCGTCGCCATCGCAAACCGCTGCCGCCGGCGTCACGCCGTCGTTTCTGACCGCGGGGCGAGCGGCGGATGCGGCCATCGACGGCTTGCTGATTGTCGACTACGCGCACAATCTCGCAGCCGTCGACGCGCGCGAGTTCCATTATCATCGCCGCCGGATCCGTCTCGAGGATCTCGACCTCGCCGAGCCTTCGGGTGTCGCCGGAAACGGGGAGCGCGAAGGGCAGGGGCTTGGCTCCGAAATTGCGCTTTATGTCTATGAGGGGCGCACCGATCTTCCGCATGCGCCCGCCCCGGCCCCGATCCTGCGGTCCTATCTCGATGCCGTCATGCAGGGTTTCCTGCGCGAGTTCGGCGAGGCCGGCCTGCACCGGTTCGTGGCCGAAACCGATGCGTTTCACACGCCGATACACGAGGACCGGGAAGCGCCGCTCTATCCCCGCGCAGTCACCCTGTCTGCGGACGAGGCGGATCTGTTCGAGACAGCGCTCCACGCGGTTGCACGCCCGGCCGGAAACTGATTCGCCCCGCCGGGTTTGCACGCGGCAAAACTATCGCTATAAGCCCGGGCTTATCAGAATAACGGGCGGGATGCCCTCAGATCACCGGTGAACGACATGGCACAGAACTGGACTCCGAAAAGCTGGCGCAACAAACCGATCCAGCAGGTCCCGGATTATCCGGACGCTCAGGCGCTCGAAGCCACGGAAGCGCGTCTGGCCAAGTTTCCGCCGCTGGTTTTTGCGGGCGAGGCCCGGCGGTTGACCTCGGCGCTTGCCGGTGTGGCCGAAGGCAAGGGCTTCTTGCTTCAGGGCGGCGATTGCGCCGAGAGCTTCGCCGAGCACGAGGCCGACAACATTCGCGATTTCTTCCGCGTGTTCCTGCAGATGGCCGTGGTTCTGACCTTCGGCGCGCAGCAGCCGGTGGTCAAGGTCGGCCGCATTGCCGGCCAGTTCGCCAAGCCGCGCTCGTCCAACATCGAGAAGAAGGACGGCATCGAGCTGCCGAGCTATCGCGGCGACATCATCAACGGCATCGAGTTCGAAGAGAGCGCCCGTATTCCCAATCCGGAACGCCAGATCATGGCCTACCGGCAGTCGGCTGCGACGCTCAATCTTCTGCGCGCCTTCGCCCAGGGCGGCTACGCCAATCTGGACAATGTGCACCAGTGGATGCTTGGCTTCGTCAAGGACAGCCCGCAGGCCGAGCGTTACCGCAAGCTTGCCGACCGTATTTCCGAGACGATGGACTTCATGAAGGCGATCGGGATCAACGCCGACAACCAGTCCAATCTGCGCGAGACCGATTTCTTCACCAGTCATGAGGCGCTGCTGCTTGGCTATGAAGAGGCGATGACGCGCACCGATTCCACCTCGGGCGACTTCTACTCGACCTCGGGCCACATGATCTGGATCGGCGACCGCACGCGCCAGACCGACCATGCGCATGTGGAATACTGCCGCGGCATCAAGAACCCGATCGGGCTGAAATGCGGCCCGTCGCTGGATCCCGACGAGCTGCTCACGCTGATCGACATCCTCAACCCGGCCAACGAGCCCGGCCGTCTGACACTGATTGCCCGCTTCGGCCACGACAAGGTGGCCGATCACCTGCCGAAGCTGATCCGCGCCGTCGAGCGTGAGGGCCGCAAGGTGGTGTGGTCTTGCGATCCGATGCACGGCAACACGATCACGCTCAATTCCTACAAGACGCGCCCCTTCGAGCGCATCCTGTCGGAAGTGGATTCGTTCTTCCAGATCCATCGTGCCGAGGGAACGCATCCCGGCGGCATCCACATCGAGATGACCGGCAAGAACGTGACCGAATGCACCGGCGGGGCGCGCGCGCTGTCGGGCGAGGACCTGCAGGACCGCTACCACACCCATTGCGACCCGCGTCTCAATGCCGACCAGGCGCTTGAACTCGCCTTCCTCGTCGCCGAGCGCATGAAGGGCGGCCGGGATGAAGAGAAGCAGGTCGTCAACGGCTAGTTGTCAGCTTCAACGACGGATTGAATTGCCAGAACGCCGGGGGAAGACCCCGGCGTTTTCTGTAGTGATTGCAAGATTTTGCAATGAAATTCCGGATATGTCAGCCTAGGTTTCCGGGCCAGCGATCCCGGTTCCGTCATTGTCCGGAGCAGGGCCCTTGCGCGGTCCGCACATGCTTGCCGCCGGAGGCGCCAATCAAAGAGGTTTTCCATGGAACTTAAGTGCCGCATTTGCGTTTTCAGCGTATGACATCTTTCGGTATTGCCGGAGTGGCGCGAAATGTATCTCCTCCCAAGGTCACTTGGCCGGTAAGCGTTCAATGACGTTTTTCGAATGGCTTGAAATCATCTACGCCTATTGCACCAGCGCGGAGCCGGTCGCAAACTGGCGTCCGATCGCCATATCGACCAACATTGCCATTGCGCTCGCCTATTTCTGGATCCCGACAGACATGGGGATCGTGTTCTACCGCTGGCGGCGCGAGATTCCCTTTCCATGGTTGTGGACAGGCTTCGCCGTCTTCATCATCGCCTGCGGCATCAGCCATGTCGCCCATGCCTTTCATGCGCTGCGCCAGACAACACCCTATTCGGTGATCGAGCTTTCCATCCTGGTGGTCACCGCCGTGGTCTCTCTTGTCACCGCTGTCGGGTTCACTTTCATACTCCCGCGGATCATGACCCTGACCGCACCGTCCGAGATCAAGAAACGGCTGGAGGCGGAAGTCGAGAAGGCGACGGCGGACCTCGAACAGGCGCTGGAAACCGAACGCCTGCTGCTTCTGGAAGTGCATCACCGGGTCAAGAACAATTTGCAGATCACTGCCAGTCTGGTCGGGCTCCATCTTCGCCAGGTGCCGCCGGAGCAGCGCGAGCCGCTCGAGGTGCTCAGGACCCGCATCTATGCCATGGCCGACATCCACAACCAGCTTCAGGAAGCTGGCGTCAGACGGCTTTCGGCCGGCCATTTCCTGGATGAGCTTTGCAGGAAATCGAAGATTGCCTTCGGGCGTGAAGACATTTCGCACACTCTGCGCGGGGATGACTGGCGCGTTTCCTTCGAACAGGCGACACCGTTCTCACTGTTGATGAACGAGGTCGTTTCCCAGATCTTCAAGCAGGCCTTTGCCGATGGGGCGGGCTCCCGGATCGAGATCAGGTTCAGCCAGAATGAGGGGCTCAACAGGACATCGGTATCGGACGACGGTTCCCGGATCGTCTATGACGGGGCGGCCGTCAAAATCGAGGCCAGGCTGATCCGGTCCCTGGCCGAGCAGCTGGATGCCCGGATTTCCTGGTCCGAACTCCCGGAAGGCGGCAACGAGTTTGCCATCGAGTTTGCTGCGGAGTGAAACCAGCTCACTGCGACTGTGAGACATCTCCCTGGGCCATGTGAGAACTCTGTCCGGTACTGGTTTGGGGGCAGGAGGATCCGTGGCGGCGCCGTCCAGGCCATGTCGCAAATGTCAGTGGAATGGCAGGGTGAAACCGTGATCTTATTTCCCCGAGCTTGAGTCAAACGGGGAAACAATCATGTCAGACGACCAAATACGCACCGGCCGCTGCAATTGCGGTGCGGTCACCTTCAGGACCCGGGGCGAACTGCGCGAGGTTGTCGCCTGCCACTGCTCGCAATGCCGGCGTCAGACCGGGCTTTATTATGCCGCTACCAACGTCGCTGACGAAAACATCGAGATCGAGGGCGGGGCGAACATCACCTGGTACCATGCCTCCGAGGCCGCCCGGCGCGGCTTTTGCGCGACCTGCGGTTCGGCGCTGTTCTGGAAACACAGCTCCGACCCGTTCATCTCGGTGCTCGCCGGCGCGTTTGACGAGCCGTCCGGGCTCAAGATGACCAAGCACATCTTCTGCGCCGACAAGGGCGATTTCTACGAGATCGGCGACGGCCTGCCGCAATATGCGAAGGGATCGGCAGGCATTCTGGTGGCGGAATGAGTGTGCTTTTCCTCTCCCTTGGTGGGAGAGGAAGAAAAATCACGGTCTTGGCGCGATAGCGTCAAGTCGTAGATTTTTCAGGTGAGGGGGACATTCCGGCGCCGAAACAGCCCCCTCTCTTGCAAAAATCTATGACTTAGCTGACGCTAAGATCATGATTTTGCTTTCTCCCCCACCAAGGGGGAGACGGCGCGCGTCGCACCCCCCACACACATTTCATCCACACACCCGCATCCCGTGCCACACTCTTCGCACTCCCGCTGCCGGATGCGGCGCGAACATTGCGTGGCAGGCGGGAGGAATGCCCTTCAGGCCTGGCCGGAACGTGCGGCAGGGCCTGGGGGGAGATGGTGGGCCTTCCGCGGTCCGCTGGCAGCGGTGCGCCCGTCCGGGCACGACGCCAAGCCAGCCACCGGAGAAGTTCCGGGTCCCTGTGCCGGTTCGCCGCCGGCAGCCGGGTCGGGGATGGAAACGGGCCTGTGGCGGACGGGTCTTGCGGATGCGGGGAGGGCGGTCAACGCCCGGGCGATCCCGCATTGTCAACGCGAGACAGCCGTCCGTGCCGGAGCGCGGAAGCGAGGCGATGCCGGGTTGCCCCTGTCCGGGCTGTCCGGCGGGACCGGCTCACTGTCTGTCGGATGCGGACACCATCCGGCGAAATTCGGGCCGCGCGCGTGGGCGCGCCACCGTTCTTTTGCATTCTCCAGAGGCAAACCCCGCGTGCGGCCCTCCGGACCTTATCAATTCACCCCGAATGGTGCCCATCCGGGTTTTTTGGCATGCGCGGAACATGCCGCACTTGCAGGCCATTGCCGGGCGAGGGAGATGGTGTCCGTTGTCCGTAAATGCTGAACACTCAGTGGCCGGGTTTGGGTCTTTTATGAACGGTGTCCCGGGCCTATGTTGGATGAAAGGAGTTACATCATGACCCGGTCCGCATTTCCCGCACTGTTCATTTCGCATGGTTCACCCGACACCGTAATCGCCGATACCGAGGCGGCCCACTGGATGCGCGGCCTTGCCGCGGACATTCCGCGTCCACGCGCCATCGTCGTGGCGAGCGCCCATTTCGAGGTTTCGGGCGGCGTCGCGGTGTCGGCCGATCCCAGCCCGGAAACGATCCACGATTTCGGCGGCTTTGCGCCGGAACTCTACCAGATCGATTATCCCGCACCCGGGGAGCCGGAACTGGCTCGGCGCATCGCTGCCGACCTTGTGACGGCGGGCTTTTCGGCGCGGCCGCTCGAAAAGCGCGGTTTCGACCACGGGGTGTGGGCGCCGCTCAAGCTGATCTACCCGGAAGCCGATATTCCGGTTGTCGCGTTATCGGTCGATCCGAACCGGGGACCGGACCACCACTACAGTCTGGGCAAGGCGCTGGCAGGGCTCGGCCGCGAGGGCGTGCTGGTGATCGGATCGGGATCGTTCACCCACAATCTCCGCGAGGCCTTCCCGGCGCTTCGCGCGGGCCAGCGGCATCTCGATGTGCCCGAATGGGTCAGCGGCTTCACCGAATGGATGGATTCGCGGCTGGCCGAGGGCAAGGTCGATGCATTGCTCGAGTATCGAAAGCGCGCGCCGTTTGCTGTCGAGAACCATCCCACAGACGAGCACCTGCTGCCGCTCTACGTGGCGATGGGTGCGGCGGGCGAGCGCTTCACTGCCACGCGGATGCATGACAGCTCGGATTTCGGCGTGCTTTCGATGGCGATGTGGCGCTTTGATCCGGCGATGGCCGAGACGCCGGCCATCTAAAGCTCGTTTCGGGCCAGGCGCTTAACGCGGCTTTAGAGGATTGCCTGATAGGCGGACGGGATGAGAGCTGTTCCTTCCTGCCCCGTTCGCCGACCATGCCTTGCGGTTGTCCTTTTCGCATCTGTGCTGATGCTGCCGGGATGCGGCACCTATGTGGTCGCCAAGACGGTGACCGGCGCAGGCTCCGCGGTCGTTGGCGGCGCGGTGGGGGCGGTCAAACTCACCGGCAGGGCTGCCGGAGCTGTCGTGAAAGCGGGCAGCGGGACCGACGAGATGGAAGAGTAGGGCGCTTGATGGCTGAGCGGTTGCCTGAAGCCTGACGGCCGGTTTGCCCGCGCCAGCGGATTTCTGTGATTTTCAAGCGTGGCCACATGCGCTAAGCACGGATCATGACAAAGCCAGAGACACCCCGCGCGGACATCGTCCGCATCGCGATTGCGCAGCTTAATCCGGTGGTCGGCGATATCGCCGCCAACCTTGCCAAGGCGCGCGAGGCGCGGCTTGATGCGGAGCGCCATGGTGCGGATGTGGTGCTGTTCACCGAACTGTTCATCGCGGGCTATCCGCCCGAGGATCTGGTGCTCAAGCCGGCGTTCCTGAAAGCCTGTGCGCGGGCCATCGAGAGCCTTGCGCGCGATACGGCCGAGGGCGGTCCGGCGCTGATCGTCGGGTTTCCCCGCTTGGACGACGAGGGGCGGCGGTACAATTCCGTTGCGGTGATCGACGGCGGCAAGGTGACGGCCACCCGGGACAAGGTGGATCTGCCCAATTACGGCGAGTTCGATGAAAAGCGGGTCTTTCACGCCGGCGAAATGCCGGGTCCGGTTTCGGTCCGTGGTGTGCGCTTCGGAATTCCGGTGTGCGAGGATATCTGGGGCGACCTGGGCGTCTGCGAGACCCTGAGCGAAAGCGGAGCCGAAATCCTTCTCGTTCCCAACGGGTCGCCCTATTACCGCGGCAAGGTCGACATCCGGCACCAGGTGGTGCTCAGGCAGGTGATCGAGAGCGAACTGCCGATGGTCTATGCCAACCAGGTCGGCGGTCAGGACGAACTGGTGTTTGACGGCGCCAGTTTCGCCATGAACGCCGACAAGAGCCTCGGCTTCCAGATGAGCCAGTTCGAGGAATCGGTCTCGATCGCCACCTTCAAGCGGCAGGAAGATGGCGCGTGGCGCTGCAGCCAGGGGCCGATGTCGGTGATCCCGCAGGCCGAAGAGGCCGATTACCGCGCCTGCATGCTGGGCCTTCGCGACTACGTCAACAAGAACGGCTTCCGCAACGTGGTGCTCGGTCTGTCGGGCGGCATCGATTCGGCGATCTGCGCGGCACTTTCGGTCGATGCGCTGGGCGAGGAACGGGTCCGCACCGTGATGCTGCCCTACCGCTACACCTCGGAAAGCTCTTTCACCGACGCCGAGGCTTGCGCGCGGGCTTTGGGATGCCGCTATGACACGGTGGCGATCGAGGAGCCGGTGCAGGGCTTCCTCTCGGCGCTTGGCGACATGTTCGAAGGCACCGACGAGGGCATCACCGAGGAAAATCTGCAAAGCCGGGCGCGGGGCGTCATTTTGATGGCGATTTCCAACAAGTTCGGCTCGATGGTGGTGACCACCGGCAACAAGAGCGAAATGTCGGTGGGCTACGCCACGCTTTACGGCGACATGAACGGCGGCTTCAATCCGATCAAGGACCTCTACAAGCTCCAGGTCTACGCGCTGTCGCGCTGGCGCAACGCCAATGTGCCCGCCGGCGCGCTCGGGCCCTCAGGGGAGGTGATCCCGGTCAATATCATCGAAAAGGCGCCGTCGGCCGAACTCCGGCCGGACCAGACCGACCAGGATTCGCTGCCGCCCTATGAGGTGCTCGACGACATTCTCGAATGTCTCGTCGAACATGAAATGGGTGTCGAGGAAATCGTCGCGCGCGGTCATGACGTGGCGACGGTCCACCGCATCGAGCACCTGCTCTATGTTGCCGAGTACAAGCGCCGCCAGTCCGCGCCCGGCGTCAAGATCACCCGCAAGAACTTCGGCCGCGACCGCCGCTACCCGATCACCAACAGGTTCAGGGATCGGGATTGAGAGTGAAAATTCCAGGCAGGGACGGAACGGTATTGCTCATCGGCAGCAAGAATTGGTGCAGAAACAATTCCCCAGGGCAGTGCGTTGAAACCTATTCACCGGTCCCTGATTGGTTTAGTCCGGTATCCTAGCGGGGCTCGATACGATTGACGAACCCTGCCTTCCTGATTCCGAATTGGCCAAGACTTGACACATCTGCTTCTTTTCCTGCGTGAGAACGCCCGCTGGGTGACCGGTGGCTTTTTGCTCACCTTCTTTTCGTCCTTCGGGCAAACCTTTTTCATCTCGCTTTCGGCGGGCGACATTCGCTCGGAATACGGGCTGAGCCACGGCGATTTCGGGACCATCTACATGCTTGCCACGCTCGCAAGCGCCGCCTCGCTGCCGCAGGTGGGCAAGATTATTGACCGCATCAGCGTGTCCGCGACGGTGCTGCTGGCAGCCCCGTTGCTCGCATTCGCCTGCCTGCTCATGGCCTGGTCGCGCTCGCTCCTGCTTCTGGTGCTGGCGATCTACCTGCTCAGGCTGTTCGGGCAGGGGATGTTCACACATATCGCCATGACCGCGATGGGGCGCTGGTTTGCCGCCCAGCGCGGCCGCGCGGTGTCGCTGACTGCCATCGGCGTCAATCTCGGCGAGGCGATGTTCCCCGTCAGTTTCGTCTTCGCGGCCGCCATCTTTGGCTGGCGAGGATCCTGGCTGCTTGCCGGTGCCTTCATCCTGCTCGTTGCCCTTCCCGTGATCTATCAGCTCATGAAGGTCGAACGGGTGCCGCAATCGGTGGTGCGCCAACCGGGCTCGCCGGTCGAACGCGACTGGACGCGCGGCGAGGTGCTGCGCGATCCGCTGTTCTGGGCCGCGCTGCTCGGCGTGCTGGCGCCGGCCTTCATCGGCACCACGATCTTTTTCCATCAGGTCTATCTGTCGGAATTGCGCGGCTGGCCGCCCACCGTGTTTGCCGCATCCTTTGCGATCATGTCGGTCATGACGATCCTGTTCGCGCTGGTCGCCGGCCAGCTTGTCGACCGGTTCTCGGCCATCCGGCTGCTGCCGTCGTTTCTGGTTCCGCTGTCGCTGTCATGCTTCGTGCTGGCCTCCACCGAGGCGCCCTGGGGCGCCTATGTGTTCATGGCGCTGATGGGCGTGTCCTACGGCTTCTCGTCCACGCTTTTCGGGGCGCTTTGGCCTGAACTCTACGGGACCAAACATCTGGGCGGCATCCGCTCGCTGATCGTCGCCTTCATGGTGTTCGGCACGGCCATGGGGCCGGGACTGACGGGCACGCTGATCGATTACGGGGTATCCTATCCGGGACAGATCACGGCCATGGGGGTCTATTGCGTTGTGATCATCGTGGTGATGTCGCTTGTCAGCCGCCAGGCGCTGCGCCGCAGGGCGGCGGAAGGGGCTGCCTGACCAACAGACGTGCGGGTCGATCCCGCGCCGGTCAGATCGGGGATCAGGGAAAGAGCCGCGGGGCTCCGGCCTTGAGGTCGAGGCTTTCGGTCTGTTCCGGCAGGAATGTCGGGCCGACCACTCGAACCTGACGGCGCTCCTGATCCAGCGGACGTTCGATCCTCGAGGCCGCAAGCACAGCTGCCACATCCTCGCTGGTCAGCCTGGTATCGGCATTCATCATGGATTCCGGGTCTTCGCCCGGGTCGGGCCGGCTTATCGGGCGAGCCCATGTCGTCACCGGCGCATTCTCGTCCGCGGTCCCGTTCAGGATGGCCTCGCGGCGGGCCATTTCCTTGTGAAAGGCGCGCATGTTGCAGCCGCAGGCCTTGCTCATCGGCGCACTGGTGTTGCGGTAGGCAAAGGCCGCCGGCATGTCTGTGTAGGGTTCGTGGGTGCGCGCCGACATCATGTCTTCGCTTTCCTGCCCCTGAGCGGAATGGAAATAGAGCGCGGTTTCGGTGCCCGGGCACATCATCTGGCAGGTGCGCTCATCGCGGGCGAAATCCGACGGCGAAGCTGCCGAGGACACCGGGAAGAAGAAGCCGTCGCAGGTGCGAACGCAAAGTGTCCGGTAGTTGCCGCCGCGAATGGGCCGCGGTTCGACCACGATGCGTGACCGGGAGCCGGGGGTGCGCGCTGCTGCTGTGTCGATGGTGGTCGTGACGCGGGTCTGATTGCGCTGTTCCGCTGGCGAGGGGTTGAGAAGTGCAATCTCTGTATGATCATTCCGTCTGGCGCGTTCGGCGTCGCGCTCGCCCTTGAGCGCAGCCGCGCGGATGACGGCGCGACTGCCGTCGCAATCATTGGCTTTGAGTGCTGCCTGGATGCGGCGCGCGGCGGCCTTTCCGTCATGACGGGCATAAGAATCGCGCTTGCGCTCGAGTGCGGCGAGATTGGCGCGCATCTTGGTCTGGGCGGCAGAGAGCTTGGCGCATGTCTTGGTGTTCTTGCCGCCGATCACGATGAAACTGCCGCTGGTGCATCCGTGCTGGCTCAGATCGGCGCGGACCTGACGCAACTGCTGGTTCTGCTCGACGACCGCCTCGGCATAGCGGCGATAATTCGATGACGAGCCGGAGGTCTTTGAAGTGCTTGCCAGTTGCGCCCTGAGGCTTGTGCAGACATCGGATGCGTCCGCCGTCCCGGCGCTGCCAAGAGCCGCGACAATAGCAATTACGGCGCTGTGAAACCATATCCGGCGCATGGTGTACTCCAGACTTTGACGCAGTTACGCGACGCGTCTGAGGACCTGTGCCAAATGACGCGACCAGATCCATATTAACCGGAGCTCCGGTCTGCGCCAAATATTACCGTCTGTTTACCTTAACCGGCACCGGCCGAGCGGCGGTCACTCCGGGAAGGAGGCCTCGACAACCGCAAGGGTCGCCATGTTGACCACGCCACGCGAGGTCACCGACGGCGAAAGGATATGGGCTGGCATTGCCGAGCCCAGCAGAATGGGTCCGACATGCAGCGCATCGGTCATGGTCTTGACCACGCCGAGCGCGATGTTGGCCGCGTCGAGATTGGGGAACACCAGTAGGTTTGCTTCTCCGGTCAGGGTGCTGTCGGGCATCACCCTTTTACGCAGCATCTCCGAAATCGCCGAATCCCCGTGCATCTCTCCATCCGCTTCGAGTTCGGGAGCGATGGAGCGAATGATCTGCATGGCCTTGCGCATCTTGCTGGCGCTGTGGGAATCGCGGGAACCGAAATTCGAGTGCGACACCAGCGCCGCCTTGGGCGTGATGCCGAAGCGGCGGATTTCATGCGCGGCCATGACGGTCGTTGCGGCAATTTCCTCGGCACACGGTTCGAGCGAGACATAGGTGTCGGTAAAGAAGGTGGCGCCGCGCTGGGAGATCAGCAGGCTCAAGGCCGAGTAATCGGCAACCCCATCGCGCTTGCCGACAATCTGCGAAATGTCGCGCAGATGCCGCGCATAGCGTCCCTCCAGCCCGCAGATCAGTGCGTCCGCCTCGCCGCGCTTGACGCCGAGAGCACCGATGACGGTCGAGTTGGTCCGGACGATCGTGCGCGCTGCTTCGGGGGTCACGCCCCTGCGTCCGACCAGCGAAAAATACTCGTCGACATAGTCGCGAAAGCGCGGATCGTCCTCGGGATTGGTGACCTGGAAATCGACACCGGGACGAATTCTCAGCCCGAAACGCTGCAGCCTTGTTTCGATGATCCCCGGGCGGCCGATCAGGATGGGTTCGGCGATGCCTTCCTCGAGCAGGACCTGGGCCGCGCGCAACACCCGCTCGTCCTCGCCTTCGGCGAAGACCACGCGCTGTCGGGTGGCGGTCTTTGCCGCGGTGAACAGCGGCTTCATGATCAGGCCGGAGCGGAACACGAACCGGTTGAGCTGGTCGACATAGGCTTCCATGTCGGAAATCGGACGCCGCGCTACCCCGGATTCAGCGGCAGCCTTCGCAACAGCCGGCGCTATCCTCAGGATCAGCCGCTGGTCGAAGGGGGAGGGGATCAGGTATTCCGGACCGAAGACCGGGGTTTCACCCGAATAGGCCCGGGCTGCGATGTCGGAAGGCTCTTCACGCGCCAGCTCGGCGATGGCGCGCACGGCGGCCATCTTCATCTCTTCGTTGATGGTGCGCGCGCCGCAATCGAGCGCGCCGCGGAAGATATAGGGAAAGCACAGGACGTTGTTGACCTGGTTGGGGAAATCCGACCTACCGGTGCAGATCATCGCATCGGGCCGTGCTTCCCGGGCGACGTCGGGCATGATTTCCGGAGACGGATTGGCGAGCGCCATGATCAGCGGCTTCTCCGCCATTGTGGCGAGCATCTCGGGCTTGAGGACGCCGGCTGCGGACAGGCCAAGGAACACATCGGCGCCTTCGATCGATTCAACGAGAGCCCGGTGATCGGAGGGCTGCGCATAGATCGATTTCCACTCGTCCATCAGCACTTCGCGGCCTTCGTAGACGAGGCCCTCGATGTCATGAACCCAGATGTTCTCGCGTTTCGCGCCGAGCGCCACCAGAAGATTGAGGCAGGCCAGCGCCGCAGCACCTGCGCCGGAGGTCACGATCTTGGCGTGGGCCAGCGATTTGCCGGCCAGTTCGAGGCCGTTGAGGATGCCGGCAGCGACGATGATGGCGGTGCCGTGCTGATCATCATGGAAAACCGGGATGTCCATCTGCGCGCGCAACTGGCGCTCGACCTCGAAGCACTCGGGCGCCTTGATGTCCTCGAGATTGATGCCGCCGAAGGTGGGCTCGAGCGCCGAGATCACGGTTACCATCCGGTCAACTTCCGGTGCGTTGATCTCGATGTCGAAGACGTCGATGCCGGCAAACTTCTTGAACAGGACGGCCTTGCCCTCCATCACCGGCTTGGAGGCCAGCGGCCCGATATTGCCGAGCCCCAAGACCGCAGTGCCGTTCGAGACCACTGCGACCAGATTGGAGCGCGCGGTGTAGGCCGCTGCCGCATCCGGGTTGTCACGGATGGCCAGACAGGGCGCTGCGACCCCCGGCGAATAAGCAAGCGCGAGATCCCGCTGGTTGCCCAGAGGCTTGGTAGCCTGGATCTCGAGTTTTCCCGGCCGGGGGTAGCGGTGGTAGAAAAGGGCGTTTTCGTCCAGTTCCCCGCTCGAGGGCTTGGGGCCGCTACCGTGCCTTGAATCGTTGGAGGTCATGATCGGATCGATTCCTGTAAGAACAAAACGGGGCGCGGTGCGGCGGAGATGCTAGCCCGCTTTGCGGCGCACCACCTTCTGCGTCTGTTCGCCAAGCTTCTCGATGCCGAGCCGCATTTCATCGCCTTCGTTCAGCCAAACCTGCGGTTTCATGCCCATGCCGACGCCGGGAGGGGTGCCGGTGGTGATCACGTCACCGGGCAGCAGAACCATATGGCGCGACAGGTAGGAAACGATCTCGGCAACGGGAAAGATCATGGTTTTGGTGTTGCCGGTCTGACGGCGCTCGCCGTTGACATCGAGGAACATGTCGAGGTCCTGTGGGTCGCCCACCTCGTCGGCTGTGACCAGCCAGGGGCCGACCGGGCCAAAGGTCGGGGCGCTCTTGCCCTTGATCCACTGTCCGGTGCCCTCGATCTGCCAGGCCCGCTCCGAGACGTCGTTGCAGACCATGTAGCCGAAGACGTAATCAAGCGCATCCGACTGGCTGACGTGATCGGCTTCGCCGCCGATGACCACTGCCAGTTCGACTTCCCAGTCGGCCTTGGCAACGCCTGCGGGCAGAACCACATCGTCGTTGGGACCCGATAGCGAGCTCGGAGCCTTGGAGAAGACAACCGGTTCGGCCGGAATCGGCATGCCGCTTTCCTCGGCATGGTCGGCGTAGTTGAGGCCGATCGCGACAAAGTGCCCGGTGCGGGAAATCGGCGAGCCGAAACGGCCCTCTTCGAGACGCGGCAGGCTCGCAAGATCAAGTCCCTCAAGCTTCCCGGACAGTTCGCCAAGCGTGTCGGGGGTAATGTCCGAAATGACGGATGACAGGTCGGCGTAACCGGAATCAGTTGCGACTGCCGGCTTCTCAAAGCCCTTCGGGCCGATGCGAACGAGTTTCATGCAGGAGTTCCCCCTCAACGTACAAATCAAATGCGGACCCCCTTCTAGCCCAGCAGTGGCGTGTGGGAAATCCTGTTCTGCGCAAAATCGGTGCATGATCTCGCAAATGGCCTCCGGAAATGGCAAGCGCCCATCCGAAAGATGCCGATCAGGCTTCTGAAAGGTCACGTTACCCGCGGATGGCCGCGAAGCAGGATCCGGATGCGGGAGGTTGCCTTACCCCCAGAGTTCCGGCGGAGGCGGAGAGACCAGCGACCCGGAATAGGACAAGCCCGGGGAACGGTCGCGCGCGAGCAGCAATGGCCCGTCAAGATCGACCCAGTCAGCGTCCTGCGCCAGCAGCACTGCGGGTGCCATTGCCAGCGAGGTGCCGACCATGCAGCCGACCATGACGCCGAAACCGAGTTCCCGGGCGTGGTCCCGCATCTGCAGCGCCTCGGTCAGTCCGCCGGTCTTGTCGAGCTTGATGTTGATGGCGTCGTAGCGGTCGGCGAGTGCCTCGAGGTCGGCCAGCGTGTGGACGCTTTCATCGGCGCAAATCGGCACCGGATGGGGAATGTGCGCCAGAATCTCGTCCTTGCCCGCGGGCATCGGCTGCTCGATGAGCGAGATATGCAGTTCGGCCGCCAGCAGAAGGTGTTCGCGGATATTGCTTTCGTCCCAGCCTTCGTTGGCGTCGAGAATGATTTCCGCGTCGCGGGCAGCACTCGCCACCGCATGGATGCGGGCGCGGTCATCGGAGGTGCCGACCTTGACCTTGAGAAGTTTCTGCGCCGAATGGGCACGGGCCTCGTCGGCCATGTCGGACGGATCGCCGAGCGAGACCGTAACCGCGGTCGGGACCGGACGTGGCAGGATGTGGCAGGCGGTGAGCGCCGCGCGACGGCCGCTGAGTTTCGCTTCGATATCCCACATGGCGCAATCGATGGCGTTGCGCGCTGCGCCCGGCTTCATCGCCGACTGCAGGTCCTGGCGGGTCGCGCCTGCCGAGATCGCGCCGGCATAGGCTTCGATCGCCTTGAGCACGCCCTCGACGGTTTCGCCGTAGCGCTTGTAGGGGACGCATTCGCCGCGTCCGGTCATGCCATTTTCGGTGATTGTGCAGGTTACCACGTCGGCTGTCGTCTTGGCGCCGCGGGAAATGTTGAACGCCCTTGTGAGGGGAAAGCTCTCGATCATGGCGCTGAGTTGTCTGGGCATTGATGGCTGGTCCGTGAAAATGTGAAAATTGGAGGGCAGGACGGCACCGGATCGGGATGCTGTGCGGTGACAGTCCCGCCGCGAGCCGCTATGTGTGAGACATGTTGACCGAACCGCAGAAAGATACAAGGCCCGATGTGGATGCATCCGAGAGCCGCGCCGCAGCGCGCGATGCCGCTCCGGCGGTTTCGCTTGAGCGTTCGGGAGACCGGGACAGGCTTTCGCTTTCGGGTGACTGGCGCCATGCGGCAATTGCCGGTGTGTATGGCGACCTTCTCGGACTGCATGGCAAGATGTCCGGCAGCACGCTGGTCATCGAGTTGTCGGAACTGAGCAATTTTGACACAGCCGGCGCATGGCTGGTGCGCAAGACGATGGCTAGCGCCAAGGCACGCGGCGCCGGGGTGGAGCTTGAAGGCGCATCCGGCCCGGTGGCGTCGCTGATCGAGGCGCTTCGCGATCCGGCGGAGCATGCGGCCGATTCCGGCAGCGGCAAGGCGCCGCTGTTCGAGCGGATTTTCGCGCCGGTCGGGCGGGCAATCTTCGAACTGATCGATGACTTCGTCGCCTCCATGTACATTCTCGGCTCGGCGGTGCGCGGCGCGCAGTTGAAGCTCAACCGGTCCTCGGGCATTTCGCCGGCGGCCATTGTCACCCAGATCGACCATATGGGCGTTCGAGCGGTTCCCATCATCATGCTGATGAGCTTTCTCATCGGTGCGATCATCGCCCAGCAGGGCGCGTTCCAGCTGCGGTATTTCGGTGCCGAGGTGTTCGTCGTCGATCTGGTCGGTATCCTGCAATTGCGTGAAATCGGGGTGCTGCTGACGGCAATCATGATCGCCGGCCGGTCCGGCAGCGCGATCACCGCAGAAATCGGCTCAATGAAGATGCGCGAGGAAGTCGACGCGCTTAAGGTGATGGGTCTCAACCCTATCGGTGTGCTGGTGTTCCCGCGTCTGGTGGCGCTGACTGTGGTGCTTCCCTTGCTGACGATTCTCGCGAATTTTGCGGCGCTGGCGGGAGCGGCCGCCGTCGCGTGGAGCTATTCCGGCATCACGCCCGATGTCTTCACCGCCCGGCTGCGCGAGGCGATCGACATGAGCACCGTGGCCTCGGGCATGATCAAGGCGCCGTTCATGGCGCTGATCGTCGGCATCGTCGCGGCAGTCGAGGGCATGAAGGTTGGCGGAAGCGCCGAATCGCTCGGCCGACGGGTCACGGCCTCGGTGGTCAAATCGATTTTCGTTGTGATTCTCGTCGACGGGCTTTTCGCCATCTTCTACGCCGCGATCGATTTTTAGGGCCCGAGCAGATGCAATCCAATTCAGATCAAGGTTCCGCTGCAGAGAACGCCGACCGCGAGGTGGTCCTGTCGGTCCGCGACGTTCGCGTGGCCTTCGGGAGCAATGTGGTGCTGGACAAGCTCGATCTCGATGTCTACCGCGGCGAAATCCTGGGATTTGTCGGAGGCTCCGGAACGGGCAAATCCGTGCTGATGCGTTCGATCCTCAGGCTGATTCCGCGTCAGAAGGGGGAGATCCGGATACTGGGGGAGGACTATGACACCGTCGGCGAGGCAACACGGATCGCGCTCGACATGCGGCTGGGCGTCCTGTTCCAGCACGGGGCGCTGTTTTCGGCGTTGACGGTGCGCGAGAACATCCAGGTGCCGATGCGCGAATATCTGGATCTGCCGCAGAAACTGATGGATGAACTGGCCGAGTTGAAGATCGACATGGTGGGCTTGGCCCCCGATGCGGCGGACAAGTACCCCTCCGAACTCTCCGGCGGCATGATCAAGCGCGCAGCACTTGCCCGGGCGCTGGCGCTCGATCCCGATCTGGTCTTCCTCGACGAGCCGACCTCCGGGCTCGATCCCATCGGTGCGGCGGAATTCGACGAACTCATCGCGCAACTGCGCGACACGCTCGGCCTGACAGTCTACATGGTGACCCACGACCTCGACAGCCTGTTCTCCGTCTGCGACCGTATCGCGGTGCTTGGACAGAAGCGTGTGCTGGTGGACGGAACCATCAAGGATATGCTTTCATTTGACGATGAGTGGGTGCAGTCCTATTTCAGAGGCAAACGTGCCCGCATGATCCCGGAACAAAAACAGCTTGATGCCGCCGATGAACGGCAGGAAGACGCAGCCACCTGATGGAAACCCGTGCAAACTACGCCATCGTCGGCTTTTTCACCCTGCTGGTGATGCTTTCGGCGTTCGGCTTCGTCTACTGGATGGCGCGCTATGGCAGCACCGGCGAAACCGCGCAGCTGGTGGTGCGCATTCCAGGCTCGGCGAACGGTCTTTCGGTCGGCTCGCCGGTGCATTTCAACGGGATCCGCTACGGCGTGGTCCGGCAGCTCAACATCGATCCCGACAGCCCGAACTTCGTGATCGCGGATACGGAGGTGCGTTCGAACGCGCCGATCTACACCGACACCCGTGCGGCGCTGGAAATTCAGGGGCTGACCGGGTCGGCCTATATCGAATTGCAGGGCGGCACGCCGACCAATCCCAACATTCTGGAAATGGCCGCGGCCAGCGAAAGCACCGCGGTGATCGAGGCCGACCCGTCGGGCGTCACAAATCTGCTGGCCACGGCCGACGAGATTCTCCAGCGCGCAAACCGTGTGATCGGCCAGGTGGAGGGCTTCGTCGCCGACGCGCGCTCGCCCCTGACCGAAACCCTGAAGAACGCCGAAACCTTTTCGGCGGCGCTGCGCGACAATGCCGAAGGGATCGACGAGTTTCTCCAGAGCGTCTCCTCGCTGTCCGGTACGGTGCAATCGCTTTCGACCAGGCTCGAGGGCACGCTGGGGTCGGTGGAACGCCTCGTTACGGCGGTGGAACCTGAGCGGGTCCGGAGCATCGTGACCTCCGTGGACAAGGTGACGTCCGACTTCGCCGCGTCGTCGGGCGACATCACCGAGACGCTGCAATCGCTGCGCGGGACGGCAGAGTCGCTGGAAACCTTCGTCACTGATGCCGGCGCCTCGCTCGACAAGGTCGATGCGGTGATTGCCAGCGTTGATCCGGAAAAGGTGGGCGAAGTGATGGACAACATCACCGTGGCCAGCGCCGATGCGCGGCAGACCCTTGCCGATGCGCGCGGCGTGGCCGAGACCTTCAATGCGCGCAAGCAGGATTTCGACCTGATCATCACCGATGTGCGCGAGATGTCCGGACGGCTCAACGCCGCGTCCGAGCGGGTGGACGGTGTTCTCGCCAAGCTTGACGGCTTCCTTGGAGAGGGCGACGCCTCGTCGCTGATCGCCGATGCGGAAGAGACGCTCCAATCGTTCCGCGATGTGGCCAATTCGCTCAACGCGCGGATCGGACCGATTGCCGACAATCTGCAGCGGTTCTCGGGCTCGGGGCTGAGGGAGGTTGAGGCGCTGGTCAACGATGCGCGTCGATCGATCCAGAGAATAGAGCAGTCGATCACCAGTATCGAGCGAGATCCGCAGCGTCTGCTCTTCGGCGGCGATACAGTCAAGCAGTATGACGGGCGGAACCGGCGTTGACTCTTTGGCACAGTCATCGCAAGACAAAACGAGTTTATTTGCAGCGGGGCATGAGGCCGCGCGGGGAATTGGTATGGGCGTGAGACAGGGCCGGCTGTTTTTTGCCGCTGCGTTGCTTCTGGCATTGGCCGGGTGTGCAGGCGGCATAGGGGGAGGCACCCCGCCGGACACCTACGGGTTGTCGCCGGCGCCGGCGGTCACCGGTGACCGGGCCAGCAACCGGCAGATTCTGATCAGCGAACCGAACGCGCTGAAAGCTCTCGACAATGAGCGGATCGTGATCCGGCCTTCACCGTCGTCGATCCAGTACCTGGCCGATTCGCAATGGTCGGACCGGTTGCCCAAGATCGTTCAGGACAAGCTTGTTCAGGCCTTCGAGAATTCGGGACGTGTCGGTGGCGTGGGGCGGCCGGGCGACGGGCTTGCGATCGATTACAACATCATCACGTCGATCCGCGCCTTCGAAATCAAGGCCGATACGGGCGAGCAGGCGGTAGTCGAGATATCCGCCAAGGTGCTCAACGATCGCAACGGCGTCGTGGCCGCCACACGGGTGTTCAGGGCAAGCTCGCCGGTCAGCGGCTCGGGCAATGTCGCTTATGTCCGCGCGCTTGACCGTGCATTCGAAACCGTAGTCTCGGACCTGGTGACCTGGACCCTGTCACGGATCTGAGCCGGCGTCGGGGCAAAGCTCCGCGCCGTGCAATCATTTCTCCCAACGCATGACTCTGGATCGAAGCGCCCGCGTGGCCGTCCAAATGCCGGCCGCCATCGGAATGCGGCAGGCCTCAGCGCAGATCGTAGTCGTCCTCCCGGGTGTCGTAAGGCTCGGTGACTGCGACCGGGATTCTGAGATCCGACGAGGTCATGACCACCAGGAACAAAAGGAAGCTTCCGGCAGCCGCGACCGCCGGCAGGATCAGCGCGGGATATCCGAAGAGCCAGATCGCGCTGAGCCACAGAAAGCCCAGATTGACGATGAACATCACCTTCTCGGTCTGGCCGCCGCGCCAGGCAGACCAGCCCAAAAATCCGATGATGGCCAGATAGGCCGGAATAGCGAGTGTCATGTGCATGTCTCCGCATTCGGGCATGGCGGCATGAGATGCCGGCACCGCCCCGGTGTCGATGCGGTTGATCTAGTGCGTCGGCCTCAGGGTTTCAGGATGTCGAGGTGTCGCAGCGATGCGCGAAATGTCGCATCGCATCACGACTTTCCCGCCAACGCGCGAGAGGCAAAGCTGCCGCGCGCAGTTGGCACTTCGGAACGTTGGTCAGGGGGCGATTTGCCACCCGGCCGAGACAAGCTCGACCGTGTTCCCGTCCGGGTCAGAGAGGAAGACGCCACGCCAGCCGATCCAGGCAAACTCCTCGATCCGATAGGGTATGCGCTCGGTGTCGAAGAAGCGGCACGCCGCGGCCTGATCAGCCTGGCTCAGGCTGAGCGCGAAGTGGTGCAGGGTGGAGCTTCCGACGCGCGGGCCGTCAAGATCGGGGTTGCGATCAGCGGCAAACAGGGCCAGCACGGCGGTATGGCCTTCGACGCCGTTTCCGAGCCTGAAAAACACCAGTCCGGTTCCACGCTCGGCCAGAACCTCAAGCCCGACGACATCGCGGTAAAAGCGGACCATGGCCTCGAAATTTCCGCAGCGGACGGCGATTTCGCCAAGCCCCGAAACGGAAAATCCCCGCCTGGAAGCGGGGATTTCGGAGTTCGACATGTGCGCCCGGCCGGTCAGTTTCGGCCGAAGCGGCCGCTGGCATGGGCCAGCATGGTGTAGACCTTGCCGGTATCTGAAGTCAGATAGGTCTGGGTCATCATGTTGTCACGGTCGTTGCGGGCAACATCGCTCAGAAGCTTCTCGAAGTCCGCAATGTAGCGGTCGACGGCGGACCGGAACTCGGGCTCGCGGCCATACTTGTCCTTGATCTCGTCGAAGGTCTGCTGGCCCTTGAGGGTATAGAGGCGGCGGGTGAACACGTCGCGTTCGCCGCGCTGATAGCGCCGCCAGAGATCGACCGAGGCGTCGTGGTCGATGGCCCGGGCGATGTCCACGGACAGCGAGTTGAGCGATTCCACCACATGGCGCGGATTGCGGTCCGGTGTGCGGTTCTGCGGCTTGCGGGCAGGGGCTTCCTCCTCGCGCGAGGCCGCACGCAGCAGGTCGCTGACCCAGCCCTGTCCCTTGGAAGGCGCTTCGGTCGGGGCAGCATCCGCGGGTTCGAGGCTGCCGCGCAGCGGAGCGCGCTGAACCGGCTGCTCGTTGCGTGGCGCCGGTTCACGACGCGGTGCCACTGGAGCCTGACGGGCAGGGGCGGTGCGTGCGGCGGCGACCTGGCGAGGCTCGCTCATTTCGGCCTGCTGGGTTGACTGGCCGACAATCTGCGACAGCTCCTGGAGCGCCTTGATCTGATCGGCAACGGCGCGCCGCATGGCCGCAGCGCTTTCACGCGTCTCCTCGGGCAGATCGAAAGCGCCACGCTTGAGCTCGTTGCGGGTGTTTTCGAGTTCCTGACGGATGCTCGAAGCCGACTCGCGGATCTCGTCGGTGGCGCCGGCGAAGCGACCGATCGCGTCTTCGATCGCCTCGCGGACGCTTTCGCGCATCGAACCGGCAGCCGAGTGAGCGCGGCTCTCAGTGTCCGAAAGCAGCTGGCTGGCATTTTCCGCCGCCGACCGCAGTCCGCCTTCAAGCCGGCTTGCGGCGCGCTCGGACAACCGGTCGGCGTCCGCAAAGGCCTTTTCAACGATTCCTTCGAGCGAGCGCATGGTCTCCTCGATCTGCTCGGAGCGACTGACCAGACCAACCGAGAGCGACTGAAGCGCCTCTCGGCGTTCCTCAAGCGTCGAGGCAAGGTTCGACTGGGCGGCGCCGAGAAGATCCGAGGCGGAGGCCAGAACCTTGGAGTGATCCTCGAAGCGTCCGGCGATCGCGCCGACCTGATTGAGCGTGCGGCTCGAAATGTCGGTGAGCTTTTCGACCTTGCCGTCCAGAAGGCGGGCTGATCCGGTGAGAAGTTCTGCAGCCTTTTCGCTCGAGGAAGAGAAGTTGCCAGTCGTTTCCTCAAGCTTCTGATTGGCGTCGCCGAGAGTGGAGGCGGCGTTTTCGATGACTGCGGAGATTTCCTTGTTGCTGGTGCCGAGCCGCTCCAGAAGATCGCCGACATTGCTGCTGAGGCTTTGGTTGACGCTTTCCAAGGCCGAAAGCGTTTCGCTGGTGCGGTTGGTGATCGCGTTGATCAGGGCTGCATTCTCGGCGCGCAGGCGGTCAGTGGAGGTCTGGGTGACCTCGGTGAGACGGTTGGCGAATTCCTCGCCGCTTGCCGCGTATTGCTCGACCAGCGGGCGGGCCTGCTCGTCGATGACGCGCGACAGCTCGGCGGAGCGGCTTGCGAGCATGGAATTGAGCTCGCGCGTGCGCTCGTCGATGGTCGAGTGAACCCGCGTGGCGCGCACGTCCATCGCCTGTTCGGCGTTGACGAGGTGCTGAACGATGGCCGCGGCCTTCTGTTCGAGCGCTTCGCCGACGGAGCCGGTGCGGGAAACGAGGTTCTCGCCGGTTTCCGCAAGGCGGCTGGAAATCGCGTCGGCCTTGGTGTCGAGGGTCGAGACCAGGTTGTCGGTGGTCTGGCCGATGCGGCCTGCAATATCCTGGGTCTTGCCATCGAGGGTCGAGACCAGGTGCTCCGTTGTCTGGCCGATGCGGCCCGCGATATCCTGGGTCTTGCCGTCGAGTGTGGTGACAAGCGTGTCGGCTGTTTCGCCCAGACGATTGGAGAGTGCGCCGGTCTCGCTTTCAAGGCGCGCAGCCAGCGCGTCGGCCTGCTGAGCAAAGCGTGCTTCGCTGGCGTCGAGCGTGCCGGAAATCCGATCAGCCTGGCTGCCCACGGTTTCGCCGACGCGCTCGACCAGATCGCTGATCCGGCTAGCCTCGGCACTGAGGTCGGATGCCCCGGCGGAAATCCGGCTGGCGATAGTCTCGGCATGCGCTGCCAGGTTGGCAGTGCGCTCTTCGACGTGACTGTCGAGACGGGCCCCGAATGCGCGCGCCTGCTCGTCCATGCGACCGGCAAAGCCTTCGCCGACCTTCTCCAGCGTTTCGCCCGCCTTGAGGGCTTCGGCATCGAGTTCGACCGCTGCGTGGGACACCGCCTCGCGCAGCTTGGCTGCGAGGCCGGTCGCCTTGCCCTCGATGGTCTTCGAGACCGAATCGAGGCCGACACCGAGCATATTGTTCATGGTCGACAGGCGTTCGTCGACGCGGTCGGTACCCTTGACGAAGGTTTCGTCGACCCGGTCGATTGCTGTCCGTGTGATCTCGTCGAAACGGCGGCCTTCCACGTCCAGGGTCGCTGTCAGTCGCTCGGAAGCTTCCGAGAAGCCCGACTGCAGTGTGTTGGTGCGCTCTTCAAGGCCACCGAAGAGGGCCTGGGAGCGCTCGTTGAGGCTGGCATCGATGCGTTCGGCGCTCGCCGACAGCGCGGTTTCCATTTCCGTCATGCGGCCGGCAATGCCAGAGACAAGCGCCGAGGACCTCTCCGCCAGGTGGGAATCGATGCGCTCGGCACCGAGCGAGAGAGCCTTGTCTATGGCCTGTGCCCGTTCGGCGAGGGTGGCGTCGATCTTCTCGGCCCCGGCTCCGGTGACAGATTCGAGGCGTTCGGCACCGGAGCCGATCGTCGTCTCTATGCGGTCGGCGCTGGCGTTGATGCTGCCCTCTATGCGCTCTGTGCCGGAACCGATGCTGGTCTCGATCCGCTCGGCGCCCGAGCCGACGGTTGTTTCAATGCGTTCCACACCTGAGCCGATGCTCGTTTCGATGCGTTCGGCACTCGAATTGATGGTTGTTTCGATGCGTCCTGCGCCCGACCCGATGCTTGTCTCGATGCGCTCGGCACCGGAACCGATAGTGGTCTCGATGCGCTCTGCGCCGGATCCCATGGTCGCTTCAAGCGCCTGTGTACGGTCGGCGAGGGTCGCGCCGATGCGGTCGAGGCTGGCCGACAGGATGCCGTCCATGGCACTGCTCGAACCGCTAAGCGTTTCATTGATGCGCGCAAGGCTCTCGCTGAGCTTGTTGTCGAGGCTTCCGGCACGGCTGTCGAACGCGGAGGCAAACTCGGCAACGCGCTCGTCGAAGGCCGCGGAAAGGCGGCTGATGGACGATTCGAGTTTCTCCTCGAAGAACCCGGACCGCAAATCGAGGTCCATGATGGCGTCGTCGGCACTTGCCTTGAGGGCCTGACGGAACGAGGCGCCCTTTTCGTCGAGCGAGGCATTGAGGGTCGCGAGAGTTTCATCCAGGCCGGAGGCGATTGCCTGCTGGCCAATACCCAGACTCTCGGAGATTTCGCGGGTGCGCTCGATCAGCGTCTCGTTGAGCTGGCGGGCGCGCTCGCCCAGCGCCGTATTGAGTTTTTCGGTGTTGGCATCCAGCGTCGAGGCGCGGGTTTCAAACTCGGCCAGCAACGCCTTGCCGCGCTGGTTGAGCTGAACATTGAGCATCTCGAGCCGAGTGTCGAACTCTTCGGTCAGTTCGCCGCCCGAGGTCTTCAGCGCGGTCACCAGCGCGTCGGTGCGGGCTTCCAGAATCCGTTCGAGATCGCGGCTGGTCTCTGCGGTGCGTTCCTGCAGGTTGGCGGCGCGCGTGTCCATCAACTGGGCCACGGCTTCGCCCGACGTCGAGATCCGTTGGGCGATCTCCTCACTGGCGGTGGTCAGTTCTTCCTTGAGCTGCTCATGAGCGCCGGCAATGGAAGCGCGGACGCGCTCGGCATGGCTGACGATGGCGTCGCGCTCGGATCCGAGTTCCTGAACCAGACCTCGCACACGGATTTCGTTGTCGCTGTAGCTGCGTTCAAGTGCATTGACCTCGGAATGAACGAGGGTCTCCAGCTCGGAAGCGCGCGCAATGGTGCGCTCAATGCCCTCATTCATGGCCGAGACTTCGCGGCGCACGGCCTGGCCAACCGTGAGGATACGGTCGCCGGCAATGTTTTCCGGCTCGGCGAGGCGCAATGCGACCTCGGCCATGGAGCGTGCGGCCGAGCGCATCTCGCGGGCGCGGGCCATCATGATGGAAAAGGCAAAGAAAACCAGAACGGGAACGAAGATCGCGGCTGCGAAGCCAATCGCGGCGGGCATGCTCAGAAGGCCCTGAACGGAGCGGATCTGCCAGATTTCCGGTCCGTAGAGCAGGTTGGCGAGACCGAGCACGCCGACCGACCACAGGACGGACAGAATCAGCGCATTGCGGAGCGCGCCGCGGCTCGAGCGGATTTCGAGCGCGCGCAGCAGGCCGGCGGTGGTCTTGCGGCTGTCGTCATTGGCCGGAGCGAGCGAGGCTGCAGGCGTGAAGGCCGGCGGCGGGGTGCGCGGCGCGGTGCTCTTGTCCGGCTGCGCGGATCCAGCCTCGGCTTCCGCGTCCTTGAGCTCGCGGGCAGCGTTGGAGACCTTGCTTTCAAGCTCGTCGAGCGAGATGTCGTCGAGATCCGCGTCGCTGCTGTCGTCGAAATCAAGCGTCAGCGCGTCTTCCAAAGCTTCGAACGTCTGCTCATCGATGCTTTTGTCCGCTGGTTTCTTACTCATGCCACTCAAGCCTCGTTACTCAATGGAGGGGAACAACGCGCGGTCCGCCAGAGCCGCGCTTGCCAATGCGGCGCCGGCGGTCCTGGACCATGCAAGAACGCATGCAGAGTCCCATTGACCGCCATTCCGTACCTCAAACTTCAGATGTAGTGACACAGAAGCCCGGATTTAACAATTGAAAGCCGTTCAAGTGGGACGGCATCCACGTGTTTTTGGGGTTTCGCTGTGCCGGATTGGTTCATTTTTGCCAAGCAAACGCCACATTTACGAGGCGTTAACCATGCCGTCAGGTTTTTCCGTTAACCGCGCTGCAATGTTTACGCATTCGTGAGGATTCCGGAGCACACTTGGCATAGCCCATGTTCTATTCAAGGAATCCCGCCATGGCGGCGCTCAACATCGCCTTCGATATCCCGGAAATCAGTCCGCAGCCGCGCCCCTCCGGCGTCCGGCCGATCGACCTCGTGCATTTGGCGCGCCAGACCGGCGGCGACAAGACACTTGAGGCCGAAGTGCTGGCGCTGTTCGCACGGCAGGCGCGGCAGGCGGTGGCCCACATCGCGAGCCTGGAAGACGAGGGCCGCACCGAACTCGCGCACAAGCTTGCGGGCGCGGCAAAGGGTGTCGGCGCCTTCGAGGTTGCGCGTTGCGCCGAGGCGGTCGAGCAGACCCCGGCCAATCCGGCAGCCATCACGGCCTTCACGAAGGCGGTTGTGGACGCCGACAGTTTCATTGTCGGGCTGATGCGCTGACATTTTTCGTCTGCAAGGCCGAAATAACCGGATTTTGAAAAACCATGCTGCGAAGCGCTGTCGCAGCGTGGTTTTCATTCTTGCCTCGTGCTGTCCAGCGTGTATGAAAGCCTCATCAGACAGGTAAGCAGCACAGAGGCCGTGATGACCAAGATTTCCATTGTCGCATTTGACGGAACGCGTTTCGATGTCGATGCCGAGAACGGCTCGACCGTTATGGAGAACGCGATCCGCAACTCGGTGCCGGGCATCGAGGCGGAATGCGGCGGCGCCTGCGCCTGCGCCACCTGCCACGTCTATGTCGACGAAGCGTGGGTCGAAAAGGTGGGGTCGCCCGAACCCATGGAAGAAGACATGCTGGACTTCGCGTTCGACGTCCGGCCGAATTCGCGGCTTTCCTGCCAGGTCAAGGTTCGTGATGAACTCGACGGCCTGGTTGTGCATGTGCCTGAGCGGCAGGCCTGATTTCCCTCAACTTTCCGGATTGCGTTTATGTCTACCCCGATAGAAACCGATGTCGTCATCGTGGGCGCCGGCCCGGTTGGCCTGTTTGCCGTCTTCGAACTTGGTCTTTACGATCTGAAATGCCATCTGATCGACATTCTCGACCGGCCGGGCGGCCAGTGTGCCGAGCTGTACCCGGAGAAGCCGATCTATGACATTCCGGCCTGGCCGGAAATCTCGGGGCAGGCGCTGACCGACCGCCTGATGGAGCAGATTTCGCCGTTCTCGCCGGAATTTCACTTCAACCGCATGGTTTCCGGGTTTCGCAAACTCGACAATGGCCGTTTCGAGGTCGAAACCGACGAGGGCGAGCTGTTTCATTGTCATGCCGTGGTGATTGCCGCGGGTGGCGGCTCGTTCCAGCCCAAGCGCCCGCCGGTGCCGGGCATCGAGGCGTATGAGGGCACGAGCGTCTATTACTCCGTGCGCCGCATGGAGGAATTCCGCGACCGTGACCTGTTGATCGTCGGCGGTGGCGACTCTGCCCTTGACTGGACGCTCAACCTGCAGCCAGTGGCAAAGTCGGTGACGCTGGTGCATCGACGCCCTGACTTCCGCGCAGCCCCTGACAGCGTCAACAAGATGTTCGCGCTGCGCGAGGAGGGCAAGATCGATTTCCAGGTCGGTCAGGTGACCGGGCTCAAGGGAGAAGACGGCCAGCTTTCCGCCGCCACGATCAAGGGCCCGGATGGCGAGGTCGAGATTGCCTGCGACCGCTTGCTGCCGTTCTTCGGTCTGACCATGAAGCTGGGTCCGATTGCCGACTGGGGGCTCAATCAGCACGAAAACCTGCTGACGGTCGACACGGAGAAATTCGAGACCAGCATCCCGGGCGTCTTCGCCATCGGCGACATCAACTGGTATCCGGGAAAACTCAAGCTGATCCTGTCGGGCTTCCACGAAGCTGCGCTGATGACGCAGGCGGTCAAGCGGATCGCCCATCCCGACCAGAAGCTGGTGTTCCAGTACACGACATCTTCGACAAGCCTTCAGAAGAAGCTCGGCGTCCAGTAGTCTGGGCTCGTCTTCAAGCTAAGCCCGATCCGGTCGCGCTTTTTCAGGCGCGGACGGCGTGGATGTTTGCCTGTCATCATGATCCAGAAAAAAGCCCTGCCGATCCGAGACAGGAACGGCAGGGCCGAGTGGGCGCACCAGATCTCAAGCCCGATGCGGGAGAAGCATCAGGCGAATTCCTTGCGCTGGGAAACGTAGCGCGTCGTTAGACGAATCAATTGTAGCTTAACGCCCCTTGAGCTTCAGAATATCTGAGTCGGACCTTGCGGATACTGCCAGGAATTCCCGGTGGAAATTGAGAGTTATGCCTTTCTTCTGACTCTTGCGCCGGTGTTGCTTGAGGCAGCCTCCGGGCGTCGACCTTCCACATGCGGGATCTGCTGCGGTGCTTCGGCAGGCGGTCAGCCGCCGGTTTCCATTTGCTTTGCCTTGTAGCGCAGAATGCGCCCGATGCGGCGTTCGAAGCTCGCCGCTTCGACCCGGTCAAACCGCTCATGGTCGGCGGCATGTTTTTCAAGAATGGACTTCGAGGTGGATTCCACCTTGGCCTGCATTCGCACGCAATCGGCCTCGGGCCGGAGGTTGCGAAGCGCGGTTTCGAGTTTCCGCGACCATTGGCGGGCGATCTCGGCATGACGTTCTTCATGGCGTTTGATGTCGGAAGACAGCGTGCGCCACACCAGGTGGGCCTTCCGTTCGGCGCCGCTGCTGTCGGTCCAGCGCGGCAGGGTGAGACGGGTGTCGAGCTTGACCGTGACGTCGCCGACGGCGCAGCGATTGCCGGACTGCTCGAAGCTGATCACGCGGTTGATCCGGATCCGTGTTGCGCCGGGATGGCGGTTTCCGGTTTCTTCAAGTTCGGGGCCGCCGCGCCAGAGTTCCTCCTCCAGCTTGGCGGCTGTTTGCCCGCCCACCGGATAATAGCTGTAGGATTTCGAAACAATGGTTTCGGCACCCGCTGAGGCAGTGCCGAGAGAAAGAATGAACGCCGTCAGAGCGAGGCGGATGCCGAGCATTGATGTCTCCAATAGGGCCGGCCCACGCGGATACTCCGGATGCCGCTGTCACATCGCAGAACTTGCGCCATGCGGCTCGCTCATGCAACAGGAAGCAGTCCGTATATAGCCCGCGGGAAGGAAAAGGCCAGACCATGCAGACAGCACCGGACACGGCGTTCGAGCCCAGGAAGCTCAAGCTCGGGCGGGGGATCGAGATGGATCTGGGGCCGCGGTCACGGATCATGGCGATCCTCAACGTGACGCCAGATTCCTTTTCCGACGGCGGCCGGTATGAAGCGACAGAGGCGGCGATTGCAGGCGCCCGGGCCATGCACCGTGAGGGTGCGGACATCATCGACATAGGTGGTGAATCGACCCGTCCGGGCGCGGAGCCGGTCTCGGCGCTCGAGGAGCAGCGCCGGATCCTGCCGGTGATCGAGGCGCTGTCGAAAGATCCCGGACTGCTGATCTCGGTCGATACCTGGCGGGCGGAGACCGCACGGCTTGCGCTTGCGGCGGGCTGCCACATGATCAACGACGTCTGGGGTCTGCAGCGCGAGCCGGAGATTGCGCGGATCGCTGCCGGGCAGGGCGCTGCGGTGGCGATCATGCACACGGGCCGCGAGCGCGAGGTGCTTGCCGACCCGGTCGCGGATCAGTTCGCATGGTTCGGGGAATCCCTCAGAATTGCCCGGCAGGCGGGGCTTGATGATGACCGGATCCTGCTCGATCCGGGCTTCGGTTTCGCAAAGGACGCAGAGCTCAATCTCGAGCTGATGGTCCGCTTTGCCGAATTGCACCGGCTCGGATTTCCGCTGCTGGCGGGCACCTCGCGCAAACGATTCATCGGCACGCTGACCGGGCGCGACGCCGACGACCGCGATGCCGGGACGGCGGCCACGAGCGTGGCGCTTCGCCTGCTCGGCGCGGCGGTATTCCGGGTGCACAATGTCGCTTTCAACAAGGACGGACTTGCGGTTGCCGATGCTATGGTTCAAAGCAGCCGCAAAAGGGAGCCGGGCGATGGCTGAGAGTTACACAATCCGTCTTGTCAACTGCGCGTTCTTTGCCCGCCACGGCGTCCATGACGAGGAGGAGTTCCTCGGTCAGCGGTTCTTTGTCGATGCCGAACTGGAGGTGGAGCCGGGCCGCGCGCTCGAAACCGATTCCATCGAAGGCACGGTGGACTACGGCGTCGCCTTCAAGGTGATCGAGGAGATCATCACCGGAAAACGCCGGTTCCTGATCGAGGCGCTGGCGCTGGAAGTGGCCAAGGCCCTGACCACGCGGTTTTCGCAAATCCGGCGCGCCCGCATCACCGTGCGCAAGCCCAATGCGCCCGTTCCGGGTGTGCTGGATCATGTGGAGGTAGTGGTTGACCACCGTGCTTGAGGCCAGACCCATGAATGAAGCTGGCGCAAAGGCCCCGAACGTGATTGCGGCGATCGGCCTTGGCGGCAATATCGGCAACCCGCGCCGGACGATGGCGCGCGCGCTCGGACTGCTCGATGCTCGCGATGACGTGCACATCCGGCGCGTGTCGCGGCTCTACCGGACGCCGCCCTGGGGCAACACGGACCAGGAATGGTTTCACAACGCCTGCGCGCTGGTGGAAACAAGCCTGGATCCGCATGAACTGCTGGAGGTGTGTCTTGAGATCGAACGACAACTCGATCGCGTGCGCACCGAACGCTGGGGGCCGCGCACCATCGATCTCGACGTGCTGTTGCATGGCGACTTTCTGTCCGATCACGCCGATCTGACCGTTCCCCATCCGCGCATGACCGAACGGGCCTTCGTGATGGTGCCGCTGTCCGACATCGCGCCGCAGGCGGTCATCAACCTGCAAAGCGTTGCGGACTGGGCGAACGACGTCGATTCCGAAGGGATCGAAAGCCTGAGCAAGTCCGGAGACTGGTGGCTTGAGGAGCAGGCCGGCTGAAGCAGCCGGCGAAGACCACATGTTGCTTCGTCCGGGATTTTGAATGCCGTATGGTCTAGCGGAGCAGTCCGGTCTTGACCCTACCGGCCGTGCGCTTGAGGGTCATGCCGATGACCGGGACCATCTGTTCGCCGACCTTGACCGAGATCGTCACATTCATGGTTTCGGGATCGTGCAGGCGGGCAATCATGGCGCCGTCGAGCGTCTTGCGGTTGATGCCCATGACGGCCCGGTTGCCGCTGATGCGGCCGGAAACAATGTCGAGCCCCTTGCCGGCTGCGCCGTCGAGGAACTGGCCGGTATAGCCCTTGCCCTTGCGGGTGATGACGGCAGACATTTTCTGATTGAACACGCCGACACGGCAGGTGCCGTCAAGCGAGATACCGCTTTGCTTTGTGGCGGTCGGATCGCCTTCCAGATTGCAGACGAACTTGGTGCCCTTGTACTTGCCTGCAACAATCTCGCCTGGCCCCTTCCAGGTTCCGGCAACGGATTCGAAGAAGACGCTGTCGGCGTCGCGGGCCTGCGATGGCGTTGCAAGGAGAATTGCGGCTGCCGCAAAACAAAGCGGGAGGATGCGAGACTTCAGGAACATGGTCACACCTGTTGCGGCTGGAGATAGGCTGCAGGATTGACCGAAAATGGTTAATGGACGGTAAGTTCGACTGTGGAAATCAACCGCGACGGCAGCCGGGCGGCTGCTGTTACGCGCGCTCGGCCTTGTCGCCGGGCTTTGCTTCGGCTTCCGCGAAACTGGCGATATCGCGGATGAAATTGCCGATCCCGGGCCGCTGGACGGCGCGAAACGGCATCGGCCGGCAAAGGTCCATGGCCGAAATTCCGATCCGGGCTGTCATCAATCCGTTTATCACGCCTTCTCCGAGCCTGGCAGACAGCTTGGCGGCGAGGCCGTGGCCGACCACCTGCTGGATCAGGCTGTCGCCGGCGGCAACGGCGCCGGTGACGGCAAGATGGGCGATGACGTCGCGGAACAGCCGGATCATGCCGATGGTCCCCGGGCGGCCACCATAGAGCTCTGCCATCGCGCGGATGAGGCGCACCGCCTCGAAGACAACATAGGCGAGATCGACGAATGCGCGGGGACTGACGGCGGTGACCACGGAGACCCGCCGGGACGCGTTGAGCACAAGCTGCCGGGCCTGACGATCGAGCCCGGCCATCAGTTCGCGCTCGGCAAAGGCGAGATAGTGCGGGCCGTCGATGATTTCGCCTTCCAGCGCCTCAAGGCTCTTGCGGCCATGGGCGGAGAGGGGATTGGCTGCAATCAGGCTTGAGACCTGGGCGGCAAGGGCGCGGGCCTCCTTGGCGCTCGCTGCATCGGCCTTGCGCGAAATCTCGGCGCGGAGTCCCGCGACACGGGCAAGCCGCCGCAGGCCGGCGATTTCGCGGATGACCAGCGCGATCAGCGCCAGCGCCGCTACCCCCGCTGCAGCCGAGGCGACCCAACCCAGCCAGGGCAGGCGGTCGAACAGTTCCCGGATCAGCGTGTCGGTCCATATTCCGATGGCGAGTGCTGCCAGAAACCCCAGTGCGGCAAGGAGCACCTTGCCCGCCGTCAACCGCCGCTTCCGGGGCCGGGCAGGAGGGGGTGTCAGCGCATCGGGATCGGCTGCGGGCGTGTCGAACGGATCGTCGCCGGCTTTCGTCATCTCGACGGTGACGGGCAGGCTTGCGGGCTTGCGCGGTTTGTCTGTCTTTCCACCGTCCCTCCCGCGAGCGGGGCCGGACGCCTGCCTTGTGTCGCGCCCGGATGATGCGTCCTCGTCAACGCTGAAGGCGCGGGGTTTGCGTGATGGTCCGCTGTCGTCGTGGTCGCTCATGCGAGGCGGTCCCCCAGAAGATATTGCAGCGCTCTGTCGAGGCGGATGTGGGGCAGCGACAGTTTGATGCCGCTGTCGGTTTCCTCGATCAGCGGCGGGCGGAACCGGACGATGTTGATATCGGGCGGCATGGTTTGAGAATTTGAATCAACGGCCTTGAAGAATGAATCCGGTTTCCTTGGCAAGTCACCGGGAAATATGGCTGTTTTGCGTTTGCCGTCGAAGATTTCGCCGGCGATCTTCTCGCCTTCGAGCGGTGTTCCGACGATCACCGGCAGGTCTTCGCCATCCTGTTTCGCCGTGGCCTCGCGGGTGGCGCGGACCGCAGCCAGGGCCAGCACCTCTATGTCCGCGCCCGATGAGCCGATGTGCGCCGAGGCCCGCTCGACGATACGGCGGGTGAGGGCTTCGAGACGGTCATGGCTCTCGTGGTGGAGATGATCGGCCTTGGTGGCGGCGATCAGAACCTTGTCGATTCGGCGCGAGACGAGACTGGTGAGGATGTTGCTCCGGCCCGGGCGGAAGCAGGTCAGCACATCGGCGAGCGCGCGTTCGAGATCGATGACCGCCTCTCGTCCGGCATTCATCGCCTGCATGGCGTCGATCAGCACGATCTGGCGATCGAGCCGGGCCACATGTTCGCGGAAGAAGGGTTTGACGACGACCGATTTGTAGCTCTCGAAGCGGCGCTGCATCATCGCCATCAGCGATCCCTTTGGCGCCGCGGTGTCGGGCAGATTGGGCAGCGGGGCAAAGGTAAGGGCGGGCGAACCGTCAAGGTCCCCCGGCATCAGGAAGCGGCCGGGCGGCAGGGTCGACAGCGCCCGCTCGTCGGCCTTGCAGGCGCGCAGATAGTCCGTGTAGAGCCGGGCGAGTTCGCGGGCATCGGTTTCGCTTGCGGGTTTCAGCGGATCGATTGCGCCTGCCGTTTCAAGCCAGGGGGCTGCAAGATCCGCACGTGCAGACGAGCGCGCCAGCGTGGTGGCGTTGAGCGAGAATTCGCCAAAATCCTGCCCCAGCAGAGGCAGGTCGAGCAGCCACTCGCCGGGATAGTCGACGATGTCCAGGCAGAGCCTTCCACCGGAGAAGAACCGGTTCCATCCGCTGGCCGATTCATATTCGATGACCAGTCGCAGTTCCGAGATCGCGCGGGTGGAATCGGGCCAGACGCGTTCACCGATCAGCTTTTCGGCGTGGTCCTCGTACTGGAAACGCGGAACCGCATCGTCCGGTTGCGGCTCAAGCACCGCCCGGGCGAGCCGGCCCGAATGGGCCGCCTCGAACAGTGGCAGCCGGCCGCCATGCATCAGATTGTGGACCAGCGACGTGATGAAGACGGTCTTGCCTGCGCGCGAAAGACCTGTGACGCCGAGCCTGAGTGTCGGCTGCACCAGATTGCCGGCGCGGTCGGTCAGGGTATCGAAGGCGATCAGCGCTTCATCGGCAAGGCTTGTGATGGAGGGCGGCACGGGCGGCTTTCACGGTTTGGGTGGTTGGTCTCGATATAGGTAAGCAGACCCGGGAATGAAAGCGCAACCCGTGCCCGGGGATGTTCCGCCTTCGGCAGCTTCGGCAAGAACCGGGTCGTGCGGATCGGCTCTAGGCGTCCAAAGGGGAAAGAAGGCCCATGAATCTTGTCCGGCCGGATGTCGCAGCGTCGGAGTCCGTGCCGCAGTCGGCAATGAAAAGGCCCGCGGTCGGAAAGCCCGATCCGAGAGCACCTTCGTCAGCCTTGTTGTCGCGCTGAAGCAGGGAAAGAGCGGTATCCTCGATCATCGGATTGTGGCCGACGATCATGATCGAACCGCTTTCGCGGGCACGATCGGATTCAATCAGCTCAAGATAGGTCTCATGGGTCTCGGAATAAAGCGCGCCGGTGTGCTCTACGGTCGGCGATATTCCAAGGCGGGCAATCAGAAGATCGAGCGTTTCGACACACCGCTTCGCGGTTGAGCAATAGACCAGGCCGGGTGTGAACGCATTGACCGACATGGTCGCGGCGAGACGCTCAACCTCGTCCCGTCCGCGCTGGTCGAGCGGCCTGTCAAAATCACGCGTGCCGGGAAGCGCCCAGGCTGCGTGGGCATGGCGCAGGAGAAGGACTCGCAATGGAAGGACCGGCATCGTTGTCATCGCCCGAACTTAAGGGTTTTCATTGCCGCTTCAATTGGCCCAAAGGTCAATGTGCATTGCAGCATGTGACCGGCGGGCCCGGTGGAGGCCCTTGTGGTTTCCCAGGATGTGAATAAGGCCTGTTTTCAGGGCTTTGACGCCAATTTGACAGAACTGTGAAATTGCAGGTGGGCACGACTTTACCGCTTGTGCCATGGCAGCCCTGTGGCTATACAGCCCCCGGAATAGCTTATCCGGGAGAATCGTAATGAGTGAAGACTTCGATTTTTCCTCCTATGTTCCCTCTGATGAAGAGGATTTCATGAACGCCAAGCAGCGGGCCTATTTCAGGGCCAAGCTCAACGCCTGGCGCAATGACATTCTCAAGGAGGCACGCGAGACGCTTGACCATCTCGCGGAGGAAAGCGCCAATCATCCTGATATCGCCGACCGTGCGTCGTCGGAGACTGATCGTGCGATCGAATTGCGTGCACGCGATCGGCAGCGCAAGCTTATCGGGAAAATCGATGCGGCCCTGGGCCGCATCGACGAGGGGACCTATGGCTACTGCGAGGAAACCGGGGAGCCGATCAGCCTGAAGCGGCTCGATGCCCGTCCGATCGCCACGCTGTCGATCGAGGCACAGGAACGCCACGAGCGTCGCGAGAAGGTCTACCGCGACGAGTAATCAGGTTGCGGCAAGATCCGACAGACCCGCAAAACCGGCCATCTGGCCGGTTTTGACGTTTTGGGCATATTATCGCTCGCGACAGGCATCGAAGCCGGAGCAGGGCTTTGTGACAGCGTGAAAGCAAGCGATAGATTTTCCGGTCACGCATTGCTATCCCGGGCCGGGGCATCCTATATGAACCTGGTCGACAACCTTGCGCCTGGTGACCGTTCAATCGGCAGCAGGGTTGAGAATTGACCGGCTCACAAGCATTCCGAAGACCGGAGCGGCTGCGCTGCCGGACATCCCGACCCCACCAATGGACCCCGCGTGTTAATTGAAGTCTCAGTCGTCATATTCCTTATTGTGATCAACGGCGTTCTCGCCATGTCGGAATTGGCCGTCGTTTCCTCGCGGCCCGTCCGGTTGAAGATGCTTGCCGACCAGGGAAGCAAGGGTGCAGCCATCGCCATCCGTCTGGCCGAAGATCCGGGGCGTTTTCTGTCGACTGTGCAGATCGGCATTACACTTGTAGGTGTGCTTTCAGGCGCTTTCTCCGGCGCCACGCTGGGCGCCCGGCTCTCAATCTGGCTTGAGAGCCGGGGGCTGTCTGAAACACTTTCAGACGCTGTCGGCGTGGGCGCGGTGGTGGTCGCCATCACCTATCTTTCGCTAATCGTCGGAGAACTGGTCCCCAAGCAGATTGCGCTGCGCGCGCCCGAGGCCGTGGCTGCACGGGTGGCGCCGGCAATGGAATTGTTGTCACGGGTGGCGCTGCCGCTTGTCTGGCTGCTTAGCGCTTCGGGGAAAGCCGTTCTGGCGCTGCTCGGACATTCGGGCGGCAGCGAGAGAACGATGACCGAGGAAGAAATTCGCAATGTGCTCCTTGAAGCGCAACATTCAGGTGTTATCGAGACCGAAGAGTCTGAGATGATCTCGGGCGTGATGCGGTTATCCGACCGGTCCGCACGCGGGCTGATGACGCCACGGCGGGATGTGGAGACAATAGACATTGGGGATACGGCCGCCGCCATTCGCGAGCAGTTGCGCAGTTCGCAGCGATCACGTCTGCCGGTGCGCAACGGGCCCTCTGATGAGGTCCTTGGAGTGGTGTTCGTCAAGGATGCGCTGGACGCCTTTTTGCAGGGCGGCAAGCTTGATGTCCGCAATCTGCTGCGCGAGGCGCCGGTTGTTTCGGACCGGTCGAGTGCTCTGGATGTGATCCGAATGTTGCGCAAGTCACCGGCGCATATGGTTCTGATCTATGACGAGTTCGGACATTTCGAGGGAATTGTGACGTCTGGTGATGTGCTTGAGGCGATTACCGGTGCTTTTGAGGAGGATGGCGTCGCCGATCCTCCTATCGTTGAGCGGTCGGACGGTTCCTTCCTGATCGCAGGCTGGATGCCAATTGACGAGTTTGCCGATGAAATGGGCTTCCCGCTCGACAAGGATCCCGATTATGAGACGGTTGCGGGGCTCGTCATCAACGAACTCAAACGGCTGCCTGAGACCGGAGAGATCTTTTTGCTGAAAGGCTGGCGTTTCGAGATCATCGATCTTGATGGCCGGCGTATCGACAAACTTCTGATTTCCAAGGTCGAGGCCTCCTCCGACGGAGCCTGAATGGGGCGCGCCTGATCCGGTCCTCAAAGTGCCCGAGCCGTTTTCAGTTCCTACGCCTTTTCAAAACGGTTTGAAGGCTCGCAAAGATAATGCCGAGGGTCAACGCGGGCACAAGGTCGTCCGACATCACACCCCAGCCGGAGGGCAGTTGCTCGACATAGGACATCGGCCAGGGTTTGAGCCGATCCACGAACAGGAAGATCGCAGCAAACGGCACCAGCAGTCTCCAACCGCTCTGGCGAATGATCGCGGCTGCGAAAAGGAATGCGGCGACTTCGTCGATCACGATGCGGCGGTCATCCTTTTCGCCGGTCGCCAGTTCGATCTCGGATGACACGTGAACGCCCAGCACGAAGACCACAAAGACGAGGGTTGGAAGTACGTATTTCGGAAACGCCGTTACGAGCGCAAGCACCGGAAGCACAGTCAAAACGGCAAGCCCGGCCCGGAATGGCGCCAGCAAGCCTGCACCGAACCAGGTTGCAGCAAGCCAGGCCCAAGCCGGCACAATGCCGGCGCCGGGCGCGTCAAGCAGTTGGATATGGGTTGAAATGTCCAAATTCAGGACTTCTTGGAGAGTTCCCCCAGAAGCCGTTCCATCTCCGCCTCCAGAGAATCCCGTGATGCCTTGGTTTCGCCCTGCACCTGCGGTGCGGGTTCAGGTTGCGGCGGTGCGGGTTCGGCAACTGGCGGATCGCCCGCAGTTTCTTCGGGAAGCGGATCGATTGCCAGATCATCCGAAAGTTCCGCCGCAAGCACCGATTCGAAGTCGAGGCCGGGTTCGGCGGGTGCGCTTGGTTGTAGCGGCGGTTGCGGCACGGTTTGCGGGCCGGTGTGCAGCGTGGTGGCCGGATTGTCGAAAGGATCCCCGATATCCCAGTCGTCCGACCCGAACTCCTCGTCAGAAAGGATCTCGTCGTAGCCTGCTGGCGCCGCAAGACGTGGCTCTGGCGCTGCCGCGACCTGAGGGCTTTCGACAGGCTGCGCATTTGCCTGCTGATTGGCGGGTGCCTGCTGATTGGCGGGATTTTGGGCGGCGTCCCGTGGCGCTTCCTCCGGTTGTGGTGGCGACTGCTGGGCGCCGGCAGCTTCCGGCTCGCGGGCCGGCGGCTGTTCTTCGAAAACCCTGGAGCGGGCGGATTCGAGGATATCCGCGGCTTCCGCCTCCGCCCTCGGGTCCGCCTTTATGGCAGTTGCCGTTGCCAGGCTGCCGGCCGTCGCGCCGTAGGAGACCGGAGACAGCGGCGATTGAGGTGCCGCAGGCCGGTCCCTGGCTACAGGTGCTGCGGGCGCGGAAGCTGCGGGTTTCGGCTGAACCCGGGCCGGCTCCTCCCACAAGGCCTGGTCCGAGCCGGACTGCCGGACGGATACCGGTCGCGGGCTCGCGGGCTCAGGCGCGGCGGGCTCGGCTCTGGCCTGCGGCTCAGCGGTGGCGCGAGGCGGCCTCGGGTGTGTTGCGTCGGGTTCGCCGGGTTGAACGATGCGGCTTTCGATGACGACGTCCGTAGGCCCTCCGATCATGACCAGATGCTCGACGTCGTCGCGCCGGATCAGGACGATCCTGCGGCGGGTGTCGACCGCAGCCGCGTCGAGAACCGCGAGCCGGGGCTGGCGGGCGCGGCCGCCGCGTATGAAGGTCGATGACGAGCGTTTGCGGATCAGCCAGAATACGGCCACCAGTGCAAGCAGCGCGATGGCCACGATGACGATCGCCATCAGCAGTGTCGCACCCTGTCCGCCCAGAATATCGTCCGGCATTGGCTGTTCTCCCTGTTTCCGGCAGCACGTACCGGTCATGCCACCTGTCCGCCCGCCCGGCCTTTGTGCCGGGGATGCGGATCTGCCTATTCCCGATGCGGTGCGAACCGTGTCGTGCATCGGGAGCGATAGAGCCGGCTTGTCCGAGCATCCGTCCCGTTTCCTAACGCATTTGACGTTTTTTGGTTGCCGTTCACAAGTCTTGCGCGCGGTTATCCCAAGTCCTGTGACCTCTGTGGCGCCAGAAAGCACAGTGGGGAGGTCGCTTTCGCCGCTCAAAGCAACCGTGTTGCGGCAAGAAGAACCGGTTTGGGCTTTCCATAACCTGCGGAATGTGATTCAACCCGGACAATCCGTGGCGGGACGAAAGAGCGATTCATGACAGAGACGACGCCTGCGGCCGGAACCCCGGCACCGCTTGTGGACCGGAGCGCCAAACCGCGCTCGGTATCGAGGCTGATTTTTCTCGCGCTGGTGATGATCGGCGCTTCCTTCGTCTTTTTCCTGTTCAAGGAACAACTCAACAGCGATCTGATGCTCGGCATTCTCGGCGTGCTCGCCGTGGTCGGAATCTTCTTCCTGGTGTCCACCGTCATCGGCTTCGTCACCATCATGCCGAAAGCGACGACGGACCCTCTGGCGCGCGCCTTCATCGACACCCATCCCGAGGGCACCCTTGTCACCGACGACAAGGACCGGGTGATCTACGCCAACCAGGCCTATGGCCAGATCACCGGAACCACCAGCGCCTCCGACGTGCAGTCGATCGAGGCCATCCTTTCACGCCACCGGGAATCGGCTGAAGCGGTCTACCGGCTGACCAATTCGATGCGCAACGGGCAGGCGGGGCAGGAGGAATTCCGCATGCCGCACGCGCTCAACGAGGCGCCGAACGGCAACGGGGCGGGGCACTGGTATCGGCTCAGGGGCCGGCCGGTCAGCGGCGGCGAAGGAGCAGGATTGCTGATGGCCTGGCAATTGTCGGACATCAGCCAGGAGCGCACCGAGCAGGAGATGGTGTTCAAGGAGCTGCAGAACGCCATCAACTATCTCGACCATGCGCCGGTCGGCTTTTTCTCGGCCGGACGCGACGGCTCGATCGTCTATCTCAACGCGACGCTTGCCGACTGGCTGGGCATCGACCTGACCTCTTTCCTGCCGGGCAAGTTGATGCTGCGCGACCTGGTGGCGGGAGCCGGGATGGCGCTGGTGGATTCGGTACAGGCCGAGCCGGGGCTCAATTCGACCGCGCAGCTCGATCTCGACCTGCTGAAAACCAACGGGCAGAGCTTTCCCGTCCGGCTTGTGCACCGTGTCAGCGCCACCCGTGACGGATCACCCGGCGAAAGCCGCACCATCGTCATCGGCCGCGAAGAGGGAGGCACGGACGCCAACGACGCCGCCAATGCCGAGATGCGCTTCACGCGCTTCTTCAACAACACGCCGATGGCGATCGCCTCGGTCGATGCCAAGGGCAGGATCCTGCGCACCAACGGCCCTTTCCTGCAAATGTTCAGCGGACTGGTGAGCCGCGACGACATGGAGCAGGGGGCGCTGTTCGAAACCGTGCTGCGCGAGGAGGATCGCGCGGGCCTTGCCGAAGCGCTGCGCCAGGCTGCCGACAAGCAGGGCGACATCGCGCCCATCGACAGCCGCCGCGCCGACAGCGAGGAGCGGCATTTCCGCTTCTATGTCAACGCCGTGATCGAGCACACCGAGGAAGCGCCGGAAGAGACCGCCATCATCTATGCGGTGGAGACCACCGAGCAGAAGGCGCTGGAAGCGCAGATGGCGCAGACCCAGAAGATGAACGCCGTGGGCACGCTTGCCGGCGGCATCGCGCACGACTTCAACAATGTGCTGACCGCCATCCTGCTTTCGGCCGATCATCTTTTGATGTCGCTCAGGCCGTCGGATTCGAGCTTTGCCGATCTCATCGAAATCAAGCGCAACGCCAACCGCGCGGCGGTGCTGGTGAGGCAGTTGCTGGCGTTTTCGCGCAAGCAGACCATGCGGCCCACGGTGCTGTCGATGACCGACGTGATCGGGGACTTGAGGATGCTGGTCGACCGGCTGACCGGCACCCATGTCAAGCTGGAGCTCGAATTCGGCCGCGACCTGTGGCTGGTCAAGACCGATCTCGGACAGTTCGAACAGGTGCTGATCAACCTCGCGGTGAATGCCCGGGACGCCATGCCCGAGGGTGGCACGATCACGGTCAGGACCCGCAATGTGGAGGCGGAAGAGGTTGTCCGGCTCAACAATCGCGGCATGGAAGCGGGCGATTTCGTGCTCATCGAGGTGGCCGACGAGGGCACGGGCATACCACCGGAAGTGCTGGAGAAGATCTTCGAGCCGTTCTTCACCACCAAGGATGTGGGCAAGGGCACCGGGCTCGGCCTGTCGATGGTCTACGGCATCGTCAAGCAGTCCGGGGGCTACATCTACCCTGAATCCGAGGTGGGCAAGGGGACGACGTTCCGGATCTACCTGCCGCGCCATGTCGAGGACGAGGCGCAGGAAGCCTCGACCGAGGCCGAAGCCGCGGCTCTGGTGGAGGCCGGCGCCGCAAAGCAGGGCAAACCCGCAACCGAGGGGCCCGAGGATCTGACCGGCGGATCTGCGGTGGTGCTGCTCGTCGAGGACGAGGAGGCCGTGAGGCGTGGCGGCAAGCGCATGCTCGAGGCCCGCGGCTACGAGGTGCACGAGGCCGGTACCGGCGTGGAGGCGCTTGAGGTGCTGACCGAGCTCGAGGGCAAGGTCGACATTGTCGTCTCCGACGTGGTGATGCCCGAGATGGACGGACCGACGCTCCTCACCGAGTTGCGCAAGGACTATCCGGACATGAAGTTCATCTTCGTATCGGGCTATGCCGAGGATGCGTTTGCCAAGAACCTGCCGGCGGACGCCAAGTTCGGTTTCCTCGCCAAGCCGTTCTCGCTCAAGCAGCTGGCGACGTCGGTGCGCGAGATGCTGGACGAATAGACGCCCGAAGCGGCGCATTTGGAGGGCAAGCCCCGACGGGCAGGGCCTTCGCCCCGCGCTAACCGCCGATCAACCACATCCGCATCTTCTTGCCCGCGCAGGCTTGCGCAGCGGCCGGTTCGGTTCTCGTCTCGGGGTTGCAGCAGGCGGGAATCGCAATGAACAGGCCGGACGAGCAGACCCAGATGAACGCGCAACGCCCGGGCACACGTCCGCCGGTCAGCGCGCCGCCGCTTCCGCTTGGTTCGCCGCGGCGGATCCTGCGCGCGATTGCGCTTGCGGTGCTGATCGTGATCGGGCTGCCGATCGCCATCTGGAATACGATCTATCCTGCCTATAGCTTGGGCCAGAAAACCACGGTCACCGTGACGACGCCCCGGGGTGAGCGCAGCGGAAGTGCGGTGGTGCAGGTGAGTTGGAAGGACAATCCGGACCTGTTCCCCGATGCGCCGGATCTGCATTATGACGTACGCGGCGAGGCCACCGTGGTCGATCTTGGGGACGGAAAGCACCTGTTTGCGCTGATCAGCGGCGCCGAACGACGGGGGCTTGGAGTGTTCGGCGGTCGCGAAGAGCTGCCGAGGTTTACCAACTCATTATTGCCGCTGGTGAAAGCCACGGCGGAAAGCCGCGGTGAAAGCCGCGAACTGGCCGCCGCACAATACCCCCTGCTGGTCACCTTTGCCGACATCGATGACCCGGCGAGCGTTGCCCGCGTCGATCCCGATGATCTCGCGGCCCACTTTGGCCCGGGCTATGCGCTCTCCTCAATCACGCTTGCGATTACCGACGAGCCGGTGACCAAGGGCCGGGTGGAGGCGGTGTTGGGGTGGTTGGAGAAAGTTGGCCGCGAGCGGTCGACTTTGATCCCCAATCCGCCTCGTCTGCGAAAAGACGCATCTGACCCCGAAATTCAATACCTTACACCAGGCCCCTTTTCGACGGAGCTTTTCAAATGAGTATTTCACCGGATCTGTTTATGGCCATCCTTTCGATGGATTCCTACAGTTGCGGCTATGATGCCGATACCCGGTTTTTATAATGACACGCCCCCACCGTCGTCATTCGAGGATGACGAGGAGGGGGGAGGCTGCAATTGACGAGAAGAGAGCGCAGCGAGATGACGAATGGAAGGCGCAAAGGCGCAGGGGCAGCGCTGCGCGGCGCAGGGTTAATATTGCGGTGACAAAATATTCATCATCCTGCCGCAATTTCCGCTACAGTCCGGCATTCGAGTATTTTCAAGAGGGGCCATCATGAAATCCAGACTCCTGATCGCGGCCATGGCCGCCGTCTTCGTTTCCGCCTGCACGACCGATCCCTATACCGGCCAGCAGAAGGTTTCCAACCTGGCGGGCGGGGCTGCGCTCGGTGCGCTGGGCGGGGCCGCGCTCGGCACGCTTGCGGGCGGCGACGACCGCAGGAACGCGCTGATCGGCGCGGGCATCGGCGCTCTCGCCGGCGGGGCGGTCGGCGGCTACATGGACCAGCAGGAAGCCCAGCTTCGCGCACAGCTGCAGGGCACCGGCGTGTCGGTGACGCGCTCGGGCAACCAGATCATTCTCAACATGCCGTCCAACATCACGTTCGACACCGACCAGTCGGCGGTCAAGCCCGAGTTCTACCCGACGCTGAATTCGGTGGCGCTGGTGCTGCAGAAGTTCAACCGCTCGCTGGTCGACGTCATGGGGCACACAGATTCCACCGGGTCTGACCAGTACAACCTGACCTTGTCGCAGCAGCGCGCGCAGTCGGTTGCGAGCTACCTGGTTTCACAGGGCAACGATCCGCGCCGTTTCTACACGCAGGGCTTCGGCGAGAGCCGACCGGTCGCCGACAACTCGACGGAAGCCGGCCGCGCCGCCAACCGCCGTGTGGAAATCCAGATCTCGCCGCTGAGCTGACTGCGGCGGGGCCTGCCGGTTTCCGGCGGCTCTCAGCTCCGGCCAGAGGCGTGACACAGTCGTTTGAGGCGACTTTGGGCCCGGCAGCGAAAGCTGTCGGGTCCTTTTGATTCGCGGTGGTCGTGAAAAGACGCAAAGAGCCCTTTCACGCGCCGTCATGCCGGATTTGATCCGGCATCCCGCAGACCGGGCGACTGCCGGGTCGAAAGACCCATTCAGCCCAACGACCTGGACAGGCTGGATCCGGCTCATGGCCGGGATGACGGAAACGGAAAGCGGCTTTGCCAACAATCACCGGACATGCCGGGCCGGGCGAAGCGACGGCTATTCCCCATCCAGATTGGCTGCCTTGCGCAGTGCTGTGTTGATGCGGTTCTGCCAGCCGGGGCCATCTTCCTGGAAATGCTCGAGCACGGCGCGGTCGAGCCGGATCGAGACCATCTCCTTGCCTTCGGGTATGGACGTGGACTCTTGCGCGGGTTCGGCCGGCCTGGTGGTGGCGGACTTGAAGGCGGCTTCGGCGCGTTCGAAGGCGCTGCCGGGTCGGCGGGTCGGTTTCATCGAGATGTCCTTTCGGGTGACGGCAGGCGGTGACGGGCGCTCATGCCCCTTCAGAGGCGAGAGCCGTGGCGATGCGGGCGGCGAGCCGCGCGTTGTTGAGCACCAGCGCGATGTTGGTCTTGAGGCTCTTGCCATCGGTGAGGTCTAGGATTTCGCTGAGCAGGAACGGGGTTACCGCCTTGCCCTCGATGCCCTTTGCCCTGGCGGTGGCCAGCGCCGCGGCGATGTGGCGGTTCATCTCACTGGCCGGGATTTCATCTTCCAGTGGCACAGGATTGGCGATCAACATGCCGCCATGGCCGCCGAGCGCCCGTCGTGTGGTCTCGAAGCGGGCGATGGCGGCGGCGTCATCGAGCCTGAGCGGCGCCCTGAGGCCGGAATCGCGCGACCAGAAGGCCGGCATGGCGTCCTGACCATAGGCCACCACCGGCACACCCCGGGTTTCAAGCGCCTCGATCGTCTTGGGGATGTCTAGAATAGCCTTGGCGCCGGCGGAGACGACAATCACCGGCGTGCGGCCGAGTTCGTCGAGATCGGCCGAGATATCGAAGCTCTCCGAAGCGCCCTGGTGCACGCCGCCGATGCCGCCGGTGGCGAAGACGGAAATGCCGGCGAGCCGGGCCGCCATCATGGTGGCGGCGACGGTGGTGGCGCCGGTGCGGCCTTCGGCAAGCGCGTAGGCGAAATCGGCGCGCGACAGTTTCATTACGTCTTTTGCCTGGGCGAGCTGCGTGATGGTGCCTTCGTCGAGGCCCGCATGCAGGTGTCCGTCTATGACCGCAATGGTGGCAGGCACCGCGCCCCCGGCGCGGATCGTTGCCTCGACTTCCAGCGCCATGTCGCGGTTGCCGGGCCAGGGCATGCCATGGGTGATGATGGTGGATTCGAGCGCCACCACCGGGCGGCCTTCTGCCAGCGCATCGGCCACTTCGGGGGTCTTTTCGATCTTGATCGGGGCGGTCATGGGAAGCTCCTGGAGGGCACTCCGGTTCGGGGTTGGCGTGTTTCGCGGGCTGGCTGGTGTCTACAGTGCCGCGCATCCGCGTGAGTGCGACATGCATTAGCCGTTGGCGGGCTTTGGCATGGCGGCAATTGCCTGCGCAAGCCTTTCGCGTGTGAGATCCTGCCGCACGGGCCCTGCGGTTGCCGCCGTCAGCCGGGCAAGCGCGATGCCCGAGATGAGACAGGCCTCGATCGCCTTGCCCCCGAGCCAGGCGTCGAGATAGCCGGAGACGAGCGCATCGCCGGCGCCGGTGACATCCTCGACTTCGCCCAGCGGCGGCGGGAGGAGCGAGAGCGCGGTCTCGCCGGTATAGGCAAGCACCGGTCCCGCCCCGGCACTCACCAGCCCCGAGGCGAGCCCGGCTGCGCGGAGAGCGTGTGACCAAGCCGCGGGACCCTCTTCGTTGCTGCCGGCAAGGGCCGCGGCCTCGGCGGTGTTCATGGCGAGAAGCGTGAGCGCGGAGAGCGAAGGCTTCCATCGCACCACCTTGGCCGGTGAGACGGCGATGGCGGCCAGCGGAAGGCCGCTGGCAGTTGCTTCGCGCGCGATGGCTGCGAGCGCATCCCGCGGCAGGTTGGCATCTGCGAGCACAAGATCGCTCGCGGCGATGCGGGCGCGCATCCGCGCGGTCATCAGCCGCCGGGCCGGAATGATGTCGTAGAGCTTCATGTCCGCAAGCGCGGTGACCAGATTGCCGTCCGGCTCGAGGATGGCGGTGTAGCTTGGCGTCGCCCTGTCCAGAAATGTGAGCGGGCAATCCTCAATGCCTGCGGCCTCGGCCGCGTCCGCGACCTGGGCTGCTGCCGCGTCGCCGCCGCGCGGAGAGACCAGGGTGACGTGGTGGCCGAGGCGGGCGAGGTTGCGTGCGGCATTGAAGGCGCCACCACCGGGTTCCCTGACCCAGCGTCCCGGGTTGGATGCACCCGGACGATGGGGTGCATCGAGACGGCCGGTGAGGTCGATATGGGCGCCGCCGATTGCCAGGATACGGGCCATATTCAGGATGTCCCATGGAGAGGGGCAGGCCGAATCGCCCCCGTTTGGCCCGCGTCGGATTGCCCATAGACGCAGCATGCCCCATCCGGAGTCCACGGGATAAAACAAAAAAAGAACATGTGAGCGTTTATCATTGTATTACAGTCGGTTGAGAGGGGCTTGTACAATCGGAACAAAAAGTGTACAAATCTGATCACAGCGCACTCATTGCTTGCGACGGCACGATAACCTAAAGGTGGACGGAATGGCACAGAACTCTTTGCGGCTTGTAGAGGAAAAATCCGTGGATAAAAGCAAGGCGCTCGACGCCGCACTTTCCCAGATCGAACGGTCGTTCGGCAAGGGCTCCATCATGAAGCTCGGCGCCAATGAAAAGGTCGTCGAGATCGAGACCATTCCCACGGGATCGCTCGGTCTTGACATCGCGCTGGGCGTGGGGGGATTGCCGAAAGGCCGCGTGATCGAGATCTACGGGCCGGAAAGTTCGGGCAAGACCACGCTGGCGCTGCAGACCATCGCCGAGGCGCAGAAGAAGGGCGGCATTTGCGGCTTTATCGACGCCGAACATGCGCTCGACCCGGTCTATGCCCGGAAGCTTGGCGTGGACCTGGAGAATCTCCTGATTTCGCAGCCCGACACCGGTGAGCAGGCGCTCGAAATCACCGACACGCTGGTGCGCTCCGGCGCGCTTGATGTGCTGGTGATCGATTCGGTGGCGGCGCTGACCCCGCGTGCGGAAATCGAGGGCGAGATGGGCGACAGCCTGCCGGGCCTGCAGGCGCGGCTGATGAGCCAGGCGCTCAGGAAGCTCACCGCTTCGATCTCGCGGTCGAACTGCATGGTGATCTTCATCAACCAGATCCGCATGAAGATCGGCGTGATGTTTGGCTCGCCCGAGACCACCACGGGCGGCAATGCGCTGAAGTTTTACGCATCCGTCCGTCTCGACATCCGCCGTATCGGCTCTGTCAAGGAACGCGACGAGGTGACCGGCAACCAGACCCGTGTGAAGGTCGTCAAGAACAAGATGGCGCCACCCTTCAAGCAGGTCGAATTCGACATCATGTATGGCGAGGGCGTCTCGAAAATGGGCGAACTTGTCGACCTTGGTGTGAAGGCCGGGATTGTCGAGAAGTCCGGCGCCTGGTTCTCCTACAACAGCCAGCGGCTGGGGCAGGGCCGCGAGAACGCCAAGCAGTTCCTGCGTGAGAACTCTGCGCTCGCCGACGAGATCGAGACGGCGCTGAGGCAGAACGCCGGGTTGATCGCAGAAAAATTCCTGGAAGACGGCCGCAAGGGTGGCGACGAGGACGACATCGGATCGGACGCTGCCGAAGGTTGAGGATTGGGCCAGGGCTCTTTGCCCTGGCGGAACGGTGCTCCGGCTCTTTTGCAGGGTCGCTGGACCGAAAGCCCGGTCCGGGAAGCTTCAACACCAGGGATGACATTTTCAAGCCGGCCGCCATCTTGTTTGGATGGCGGCCGGTTTCGTGTTTGTCGGACCGGGCTCCCGTCTGGACAGTGCGCGGAGGGAGCGATAAAAGCGGCGGTCCGCGTGCATGGGCAGCGGATTTCCAACCGGCGCCGGAGATTTCGGCTCGGTCCATCAACAAAGGGTGAAGCATGAGCGGCGTGAACGAAATCCGGTCGGCGTTTCTCGACTATTTCAAGAAAAACGGCCACGAAGTGGTGGCATCAAGCCCGCTCGTGCCGCGCAACGATCCGACGCTGATGTTCACCAATGCGGGCATGGTGCAGTTCAAGAATGTCTTCACCGGGCTTGAGCATCGTCCTTACTCGACGGCTGCGACCTCGCAGAAATGCGTGCGCGCCGGCGGCAAGCACAACGACCTCGACAATGTCGGCTACACCGCGCGCCATCACACCTTCTTCGAGATGCTGGGCAACTTCTCCTTCGGCGACTATTTCAAGGAGCGCGCCATCGAGCTTGCCTGGAACCTGCTGACCAAGGATTTCGGCATCAACAAGGAGCGGCTGCTCGTCACGGTCTACCATACCGATGACGACGCGTTTGATCTGTGGCGCAAGATTGCCGGCGTTCCGGAAAGCCGGATCATCCGCATTCCGACCAATGACAATTTCTGGGCGATGGGGGATACCGGTCCCTGCGGTCCCTGCTCGGAGATCTTCTACGATCACGGCGACCATATCTGGGGTGGGCCTCCCGGATCGGCGGACGAGGATGGCGATCGCTTCATCGAGATCTGGAACCTGGTTTTCATGCAGTTCGAGCAGACGGCGGACGGGCGGCTGGAACTGCCGCGCCCCTCGATCGACACGGGCATGGGGCTCGAGCGCATTGCAGCACTGTTGCAGGGCCAGCACGACAATTATGACATCGATCTGTTCCGGCGGCTGATCACTGCGTCGGAGGAATTGACCGGCGTCGAGGCCAGGGGCGAGCGGCGCGCAAGCCACCGGGTGATCGCCGATCACCTCAGATCCTCGGCCTTCCTGATCTCCGATGGCGTTCTGCCGTCCAACGAGGGACGTGGGTATGTGCTTCGTCGGATCATGCGCCGGGCGATGCGTCATGCGCAGTTGCTCGGAGCCAGGGATCCGCTGATGTACCGGTTGCTTCCGACGCTTGTTGCGGAGATGGGACGCGCCTATCCGGAACTTCAGCGTGCTGAAGCGCTGATCTCGGAAACATTGAAACTCGAGGAAACGCGCTTCTCCAAGACGCTTGAGCGGGGCCTGAGCCTGCTCGAGGAGGCGAGCGCCGATATGGGCCAGGGCGACCGGCTGGGCGGTGAAACGGCGTTCAAGCTTTACGATACCTACGGCTTTCCCCTCGACCTCACCCAGGATGCGCTCAGGCAGCGCGGCATCGAGGTCGATACCGAAGGCTTCAAATCCGCGATGGAAAGGCAGAAGGCCGAAGCACGGGCAAGCTGGTCCGGTTCCGGCGATGCTGCGACCGAGACGATCTGGTACGAGATCAAGGACCGCGTCGGCGCCACCGATTTCCTCGGCTACGACACGGAGACGGCTGAGGGCGTCATCCAAGCCATCGTGCGCGACGGCGCGGAGGTTGAAGCCGCAAGCGCCGGCGATACCGTCGATGTGGTTGTCAACCAGACCCCGTTCTACGGTGAATCCGGCGGGCAGATGGGCGATCAGGGCGTGATTGCGGGTGAGGGCTTCCGGCTCGAGGTCAGCGACACCCAGAAGCGCGGCGAAGGCGTGTTCGTGCACCGGGCGAAGGTAACCGAGGGCGAGGTCAAGACCGGCGCCGTGGCGCAGCTCGAGGTTGACCGTGCCCGCCGCGCCAAGATCCGCGCCAATCACTCGGCCACCCACCTGCTGCATGAGGCGCTGCGCGAAGTGCTCGGCACCCATGTTGCACAAAAGGGATCGCTGGTTGCGCCGGACCGGCTGCGCTTCGACATCTCCCACCCGAAGCCCATGTCGGCAGATGAAATCGGCGAGGTAGAGACCATGGCCAACGAGATCATTCTGCAGAACAGCCCGGTGACCACTCGGCTTATGGCCGTGGATGACGCGATTGCCGAGGGCGCGATGGCACTCTTCGGCGAAAAATACGGCGACGAGGTTCGCGTCGTCTCGATGGGGACCGGTGTTCGCGGCGTCAAGGCGAACAGGCCATATTCAATCGAGCTTTGCGGCGGCACCCATGTCCGCGCGACGGGTGAGATCGGTCTGGTGCGGGTGCTCTCGGACAGCGCGGTCAGCGCCGGAGTGCGCCGCATCGAGGCGCTGACCGGTGAGGCCGCGCGGCGTCACCTCGCCGATCAGGACGAGAAGCTCAAGCAGGCGGCCGCCCAATTGAAGGTGCAGCCTGGCGACGTGCCCGGCCGGATCGAGGCATTGATGGACGAGCGCAAGAAGCTTGAGCGTGAACTGAGCGAGGCGCGCAAGAAGCTGGCGCTCGGTGGCAGCAGTTCCGGCGGCGACGAAAGCCGTGAAATCGGCGGCGTCAAGTATCTCGGAAAGGTGCTCACCGGCGTGCAGCCGAAAGACCTCAAGGGCCTTGTCGATGCGGCGAAGTCGTCGCTCGGCTCTGGTGTTGCGGCCTTCGTGGCGGTGAGCGATGACGGCAAGGCGAGCGTTGTCGTCGGGGTCACCGAGGATCTGACGGGCAAGTACTCGGCCGTGGACTTGGTCCGGACCGCATCGGAAGCCATTGGCGGCAAGGGCGGTGGCGGCCGCCCCGACATGGCGCAGGCCGGCGGTCCGGACGGCTCAAAGGCGGCTGCCGCCGTGGATGCGGTGGCCGCAGCCCTCGGGTGAGCCGTCGTCATTTTCCGTGAGGGCAAGTCAGATGCACCACGGTGCGTTGCCGGGAATTTCTGGTTTTCGGAGCCTGACAAGCTCGCCTGCACACAGGCCGGGTTCCGCGGCCGTGTCAGGCGAATGCGGAACAGGTCCGGGCGAACCGCCACCAGTTCCGTAGCCGTGGGGCGTGGTCGGGCAATTGAGTTCCAACAGCGCTGTCGATGACGTACTCCATGCACCCGGCGAGATAGGCGTCGGCCAGCGAAGCGTCGCCGCCGCAGAGCCACTCATCCCCGGCAAGCGCCTCAAGGGCTTTGAGAACGATGATTCCGTCTTCAAGTATTCCCGGGGCCGGCGGCCGGCCCTCTGACCGAGGGACATGGAGACCCCAGACGAGCACCGGATAGACCTGTGAGTCGACGGTCGAGATGATCTGGTTCATAAGCGCCCGATCCTCGGGATTTTCCGGCTGCAGCGATGGACCGTCAAATGCCTGATCGACGTAACGGGTGATGGCGAGGGTCTCGAAGATGGTCAGGTCGCCATGGCGCAAGATCGGGATTTTCCCGAACGGGTGCCCGGCCTTTTGTGCTTTGGATGTGCCGCCTTCGGCAAAGACATCGAGATGTTCGAACGTGTGCTCCACACCCTTGAGGCGCAGCGTCAGCCGGCATATCCGCGTGTAGACGCTGTAATCGGCGCCGATCAGCGTGACATCGGCTGACTTGCGCGACTGGCTCATTGGCTGACCTTCGTCGACCGGCAGTGACGGCCTTGATTCGGCAGGATTAGCATTGTCTCACTGATCCTGACACTGTGTAATCGCAAAAAGAAAACGCCGGCGCAGGAGGTCAATTCCTGCGCCGGCGGTGATGTGTGGGCCAGGGCCGATATCGAACCGCCAATCGCTACGAGAAGAACTGTCTAGCGCGGCGATTGGCCCAAAGGTCATTGCTCAGCCCATTGCCTTCTGAAGGTTCTCGTCGATTTTGTCGAGGAAGCCGGTGGTCGACAGCCAGGGCTGGTCGGGACCGATGAGCAGCGCCAGATCCTTGGTCATGAAGCCTGACTCGACGGTGGCGACACAGACCTTCTCGAGCGTGTCGGCGAAGCGCGCGAGTTCGGCGTTGTCGTCGAGCTTCGCACGGTGTGCCAGGCCACGTGTCCAGGCGAAGATCGAGGCAATCGAGTTGGTCGAGGTTTCCTCGCCTTTCTGGTGCTGGCGGTAGTGACGGGTCACTGTGCCGTGGGCAGCTTCGGCTTCCACGGTGTTGCCGTCCGGCGTCATCAGAACCGAGGTCATCAAGCCGAGCGAGCCGAAGCCCTGCGCCACGGTGTCGGACTGCACGTCACCATCGTAGTTTTTGCAGGCCCACACATAGCCGCCCGACCATTTCAGGTTCGAGGCCACCATGTCGTCGATCAGCCGGTGCTCGTACCAGATCTTGGCTTCCTTGAACTTGTCTTCGAATTCCTTCTCGTAGACCTCCTGGAAGATGTCCTTGAAGCGTCCATCATAGATTTTCATGATGGTGTTCTTGGTCGACAGATACACCGGCACGCCGCGCTGCAGGCCGTAGTTGAGCGATGCGCGGGCGAAATCCTCGATCGACTTGTCGAGATTGTACATGCCCATGGCGATGCCAGCGGACGGGGCGTCGTAGATTTCGTATTCCTGCTCCTGGCCGTCTTCTCCGACGAACTTCATGAACAACTTGCCCTTGCCGGGAAACTTGAAATCGGTGGCGCGGTACTGGTCGCCGAAAGCATGACGGCCGACGATGACCGGCTTGGTCCAGCCCGGCACAAGCCGCGGCACGTTCTTGCAGATGATCGGCTCGCGGAAGATCACGCCGCCCAGAATGTTGCGAATGGTGCCGTTGGGCGAACGCCACATCTTCTTGAGGCCGAATTCCTCGACGCGCGCCTCGTCCGGCGTAATCGTGGCGCATTTGACACCGACGCCGTGCTTCCTGATGGCGTTGGCCGCGTCGACCGTGACCTGATCGTCGGTCGCATCGCGGTGCTCCATGCCAAGATCGTAGTATTCCAGATCAAGATCGAGATAGGGATGGATCAGCTTGTCCTTGATGAACTTCCAGATGATGCGTGTCATCTCGTCGCCGTCGAGCTCCACCACCGGATTCGCGACCTTGATCTTTGCCATTCTTTTGAACCTTCCAAGAGGGTTGTCGGGGAGGGGCGGAGGACCGCCCGTCGGGATGGCGTTCTCTTAACAAAAGCCGCAACCGCGCACAACACGCGAGCGCTCCTATGCGCCCGCTTCGCGACGAAGGTCTTGCGTCCCCCCGGAACACGGCTTTCCTTGCAGGGCGCAATGTGCCATGGAGGCGCGCGGCGAGCGGAACGGCAGGGCATGGCAGGCACCGACAGAAATCGCGAACTCATCACCGGCGGGCCGGCTATCATCCTGGTGGAACCGCAACTGGGCGAGAACATCGGCATGGTCGCGCGCGCCATGGCGAATTTCGGCCTCTCGAACCTCCGGATTGTCAATCCGCGCGACGGATGGCCGAATGAGAAGGCAATCAGTGCGGCCTCGCGCGCCGATCACGTGATCGACGCGGCCCGTGTCTACGGGACGATCGAGGAGGCCATGGCCGACCTCAATTTCGTCTATGCAACCACCGCGCGCTCGCGCGACGGCCACAAGCCGGTTCGCGGGCCGGTGGAAGCGGGCGGGACGCTGCGTGTTCGCGAAAATGCAGGAGAAAAAACCGGCATCCTGTTCGGCCGCGAGCGGATCGGTTTGCGCAACTGGGAAGTTGGCCTGGCCGACGAAATCGTTACCTTTCCGGTTAATCCCGCCTATGCCTCGCTCAACATCGCCCAGGCGGTGCTGCTGATGTCGTATGAGTGGATGAAGTCTGGACTTTCCGATCCCAGCGAGACCGCGTTCAACGCGCCCGAGGTGGTGCCGGCGCCGAAATCAGATCTGCACGGGCTTTTCGCGCAGATCGAGGAGGGGCTCGATGCGCGCGGCTATTTCCGTTCCGATGACAAGCGCATGAAAGCCATCGACAATCTGCGCGCGGTGCTGACCCGGCCCGGCTTTTCGACCGACGAGATCAGCGTGCTGCGCGGCGTGATCGCCTCGCTCGACCGGTTCGACCGAAAAGGTGAGCGGCGCTCCGCCGAGGGCCTTTCTCTGGAAATTCCTGAAGACGGTTCGGGAGAACGTCCGTGAGTGTTGACGGCCCGGTTCTCGTTTTCGACAGCGGTATTGGCGGGTTGAGCGTGCTGCGCGAAGCCCGGGTGATCATGCCTGGCCGGCGATTCGTCTATGTGGCCGACGATGCCGGCTTTCCCTATGGAGCCTGGGATGAAGAGCGGCTTCGCGACCGGATTGTCGGGCTGTTCGAGGGATTGATCGAACGCCACGCGCCGGCGCTGGCACTGATTGCCTGTAACACCGCTTCAACCATCGTGATGCCCGCGCTCAGGCAGGCCTATCCGGATATTCCCTTTGTCGGGACAGTGCCCGCCATCAAGCCCGCAGCCGAGCGCACAAGATCGGGTCTGGTCTCGGTGCTCGCCACGCCCGGCACGGTCAAACGGCAATATACGCGCGACCTGATCCGCGACTATGCCGACAAGGTGCACGTGCGCCTCGTGGGGTCTGAAAACCTCGCAGGCCTGGCTGAAACCTACATGCGCAACGGGTTTGTCGACGAGGCGGCGGTGAAGGCGGAAATCGATCCGTGTTTCGTCAGTCAGGACGGACTCAGGACCGATATCGTTGTTCTGGCATGCACGCATTTTCCGTTTCTGGTCAACAGGATGCGCAAGATGGCGCCATGGCCGGTGGACTGGATCGATCCGGCCGAAGCGATCGCCCGGCGCGCGCTTTCCATCGTCGAGACGCTGCCCGGCGGCACGGCGCTTCCGGATGAGAAGGACCGGGTGGTGTTCACTTCGGGCAACCCGGATTACAGTGCGATGCGGCTGATGCACGGGTTCGGGCTGACCACGGGATAAGCCCCGGGACCGGTTGACCGAACCGCGGCCTCCTTACGGCAATTCCCTGTGTATTTCCTATCGTGCTGGCCGCGTGCGCCGAATAATCTGTTACAGCGGTTCGAGGCGGGTTCTGAAAAGAATCAGTCGGGTGCGTGCGTCCAGTTCAAGGGAGTTGCAAAGGTGCAGGTCGGGATCAACATGGGGGAATTGGCCGGTGGTCAGCCGGCCATGCTCGACATCGAGGAGTTGCTTGCCACGCGTCTGCTTGTGCAGGGCAATTCTGGCTCCGGCAAGTCGCACCTGCTCCGCCGCCTTCTCGAACAGTCGTCGGAGTGGGTCCAGCAGGTTATCATCGACCCGGAAGGCGACTTCGTCACGCTGTCGGAGAAATACGGACATCTGGTGGTCGATGGCGAGCGCAGCGAAGGCGAGCTTGCGGGCATCGCAAGCCGCATCCGCAAGCATCGTGTGTCTTGCGTCCTGTCGCTCGAAGGGCTTGAGATCGACGACCAGATGCGCGCAGCCGCTATCTTTCTCAACGCGATGTTCGATGCCGAGCACGAGTTCTGGTATCCGGTGCTGGTGGTGGTGGACGAAGCGCAGATGTTCGCGCCGTCAGCCGGCGGCGAGGTGGCCGAGGATGCGCGCAAGATGTCGCTCGGCGCCATGACCAACCTGATGTGCCGCGGCCGCAAGCGCGGCCTTGCGGGTGTGATCGCCACCCAGAGGCTTGCAAAACTTGCGAAGAACGTGGCGGCGGAAGCCTCGAATTTCCTGATGGGCCGGACCTTTCTGGACATCGACATGGCGCGTGCAGCCGATCTTCTGGGCATGGACCGGCGACAGGCGGAAATGTTCCGGGATTTGAAGCGCGGCAATTTCGTCGGTCTCGGTCCGGCGCTGTCGCGCCGTCCGCTGCCGGTCGTGATCGGCGAGGTGGAAACACAGGCGCGCTCATCGAGCCCGAAGCTGATGCCGATGCCCGAGGCGGTCGTCGATGTCGAGGATCTGATCTTCACGCCGGATCCGGATGAACTGACCCGCCCGGTTGCCCGGCGGTCGCGGCCTGCGCCAAGGCCGACCACGGATATTCTTGCCGAACTGTCCCAGGCCACCGCATCCGGCGATCATCAAGCCGCTCTCTCCGGGGATGCAAAGCCCGAACCTGCGGAGGCGCAGGCGGAAAGGACGCGCCGTATTGCCGATGTGCTCGACACGATCCTGTCGGACAGCGGCTCGGGCTACCGGACGGATGCGGCGCTTTATCAGGACTTTCTGGTGCGTTCGCGCATGGCGCGGATTTCGGGCTCGCCGATGTCGCTCGCCGACTTTCGCCGCCAGGTGGCGATTGCCCGGTCGGGCGTGGACGAGGAGACCGCGGCAAGCGAGAGCTGGGCTCAGGCGCTGGGGCTCGCTGACCGGGTGTCGGAGGATCTGCAGGGCGTGTTCCTGATGATCGCCAAAGCCGCGATCAAGGCCGAGAGCTGCCCGTCGGATGCCCGCATCGCCCGCGCCTATGGCACCCATTCGGCGCGCCGCGCACGCAGGCTCCTAGGCTATTTCGAAGAGCAGGGCCTGATCATCGTACACGCCGATCCTTTCGGCAAACGCATCGTCGGCATTCCCGAGCTTGAGGCCGAAACCGCGCCGGGAGCAGCGGACGCCCCGGATGAGGAGGCCGGCGCCGAGGCCCAGGCAGCGGAGTAGGAAGCCTCAGACCGCGTGCTCGCGCCCGGAATCCCCGATTTGAATCGGTCGCTCGACCACGAATGCCCTTCTGAGGGCTGCGGCCGCTGCGAGCGGCATGGCTGCTGTGCCGAGAAACATTGCCGAAACCCCGAATTGTCCGGACGCTAACCCGGCCAAAGCCGGACCCACCATGCTGCCACCGGCTGTTGCAAGGAGGGTCATTGTAAAGCCGAGTGACGGAAATCGCGGAAACAGCCGTTCGGACCAGAAAGCGAGAACCGCACTGGTCATCATCACGTAAACGCCCTGAAGCCCAGCGGACGAGACCAATCCGAACCAGCTTCCGGGAAAAAGAGTAACGAACGCAAGAGAGGCTGCGCCAGCAACCATGAGCAAGCGCAATAACATCGGCAGTCCCGTCCGGTCTCGGAGGCGGTCGGTAACGAGCCCTGTCAGGCCGAAAACTCCGTAGAGGATAAAGGCCAGCGCCGGTGCTGAGCCATCGGGCGCGCCGGGAACGCCTTGTCGGGCAAAACGGTCGGCCGCGAATGAGAGATAAACCGCTGAGGTAACGCCGAAGACGAAGGCAATCCCGAACAACGGAGCGGCCGCGATTTGTATCAGGTCAGGCCATCTCCTTTTCGGATTGTCGTCGGGAGCCTTGTCGATGTGGTACATCGCACTCCAGTTGATCATAAGCGTCAGCGCCCCGGCCGCCGCGAAAATGATCCAGCAAGTTCGCCAGTGGAAATCATACATACTCATCATCAGCGCCACTGTGCCGGCGAGGGCGATCCCGACACTGGTGCCGGTGCTGATTTCGGACAGGGCCGTCGGCCGGTCTACCTCTCGGACCTTTCGATGCACCGCATCATTGAAAGGTGTCCAAGCGAACCCTGCGCTCGACGTCGAAACGAATACTCCTAACGCGAGAGCCGCCGGGCCGTTGGCGAGAGCAACGATACACATACCGATCGTGGCGGAAGCCAACCCGACGAGGACCGGGGCCTCCGGGCCTTTCCGGTCAAGAATGCCTTGCGCGATCAACAATCCGGCGAAGAAACCCGCGAAGCCGAGGCTCGAAACGATTCCCACCCTGGAGGGTGACATTGCGAAACTGGACTGGAATTCCGGCACGAACAGACCGAAGCCCATACGAGCAGGACCGTAGCTGACGGCCGTGGCCGCGAAACCGGCGATGGACAAACTCCTGAAAAAATTCATCGGTCGGCCCTCCGTTGGGCAATCAACGCCCGAGTTGACCGGCGAGTTCCTCAAGTGAATGAGGCTCAATTTGGCTCAGATCAGCTTCAGCAGGGGCGCGACTGGCAAGTTTTCCAGTCGCAAGAGTGTCTGTGAGGCGGCTCCGAACCCGGACCCGGTGCTTGCTGCCGTGCAGCAAAAAAAGCGGCAAAAGCGCTCAAAGCCGTTTGCCGTGGCATCCCGCTTTGGGCCATGGTGTGATTGTAGCCCGACGGGCACACATGCCCGGTGGTATTCGTCCAAGGAGAGATCGCGCGGTGTTTGAAGTCATAACCATCAGTTTCGCCTTCTTCTTCGGGCTTGCAGTCCGCCAGATCGGGCTGCCGCCGCTGGTGGGGTTTCTCGCCGCCGGATTTGCCATCAACCTTTTCGGCCCGGCGCTCGGGCTGCCTGTCTATACCGGCGAAACGCTGGAGCATGTCGCCCATCTCGGCGTGCTGATGCTGTTGTTCACGGTCGGGCTGAAGCTCAAGCTTGAACAGATCGCGCAGCCGCAGGTCGTGGGCGGAGCCTTGCTGCATTTTGCGATCTCGGTTCTGGTCTTCATGCCGGCGCTCAAACTGATCATGGGGCTCGACTGGAACACGGCGCTGCTGCTGGCGATAGCGTTGTCGTTCTCGTCAACCGTGCTGGCGGCGAAACTGCTTGAGACCAAACGCGAACTGGGCGCATTCCACGGCCGAACCGCCATCGGCATCCTGATCGTTCAGGACATCATCGCGCTGGTGGTTCTGGCCGTCTGGTCAGGACAGACGCCCAATCTCTGGGCGCTTCTGGTGTTTGCGCTGCCGCTCCTGCGCCCTGTGCTTCACTGGCTCCTGAATTTCGCCGGTCATGACGAGCTTCTGGTGCTGATGGGCATGCTGCTGTCGCTGGTGATCGGCGGCATGGGGTTCGAGGCGATGGGCCTTTCGTCCGAGATCGGCGCGCTGGTGATGGGGGTTCTGCTTTCCACCCATGTCCGGGCCAAGGAATTGGGCGCATCGCTCTGGTCGCTCAAGGAGGTTTTCCTCGTCGGCTTTTTCCTGCAGATCGGGCTGACGGGCCTGCCGGACTGGGGCGCCATGGCCTTCGCGATAGCCGCCGGAGTGGCGCTGGCCCTCAAGGGCGTGCTCTTCTTCGCGCTTCTGGTCGCGTTCAAGCTGCGCGCGCGAAGCGCGTTTCTCAGCGCCCTGAGCCTGACCGCCTATTCCGAATTCGGCCTGATCGTGGCTGCGGGCGTTCTGCCCGAGTATCTCGTGCCGCTGGCGATCGCCGTGTCGATCTCCTTCGTGATCTCGGCGCCGCTCAACCGCTTCGCCCATCCGCTGTTCGAACGCTATGAGGCGGCGCTGGGCCGCTACGAGCGCGACACTGTCCATCCGGACGAGCAGCCGCACGACATGGGCGAAGCCAATGTGCTGATCTTCGGCATGGGCCGCACCGGCAGTGCAGCCTACCGGCATGTCGAGGAGGAGGGCCTGAAGCCGCTCGGCCTCGACGCCGATCCCTACAAGGCCAAGGCCCATCAGCAGGCCGGGCGCAACGTTCTGTTTGCCGATGCGGAGGACAGCAACTTCTGGCAGGGCTGCGATTTCGGCAGCATAAAGGCCGCGATCCTTGCGATGGACGATCTCGAAGCCAAGCTGATCGCCGCCCGTTCGCTCAGACAGCGCGGCTTCAAGGGGCCGATCGTCTCACATGCCCTGCATGAATCACACCAGGAGCGGATTCGTGAGGCCGGCGCGGACTACACCCATCTGACCATGAACCAGGCCGGGATCACCCTGGCCGAGCGCGCGGCGGAGGCGATGCGGAACGGCTGACGGAAAGCAGAGCCTCTTTTGCGAGTGCCGGGCCTGCGAGCGTAACGTTTTTTCGCGGTGACCGGCGATGCCTACCTCAGTCGATCCGGGTTACGTTCTGCAGCAACTTTGGGTCCAGGTGCTGTCCATGCAGCACAGAAATGTCTCCGGTCGTCTCCAGTACGACGGCCCTTATGTCGGCCAAGTCAAGCACATTGGCTTCACGTAGTTTGGCGATCAGATCGTCCTCCGCAACCCGGGTCTTGGTGAGCGCGGCATCGAGTATCACGCCGTCCTGCATCAGCAGCACGGGGGAATTCTGGACGACCTGGTCGAAGCTTTCCGACGATTTGCGCAGTCTGGCCGTAACATACTGGAGCCCGAGGAGAACTCCGATCGCCATGAGCGTCTGCCAGAATGCGGACCAGCTGTCGGATTGACAGGCGCCTGCGAGCAACGAGCCGGTGGCGACGGTCACAACGAAGTCGAATGCGGTCATCTTGGAGAATGTGCGCAGGCCAATCAAGCGAACGACAAGGATGACCCAGATCAGCGCAACAAGCGAGAGCGCGATTGCAGCGGCGATTGTCTCGTATGGTTCGGTCTCGAAGAACATCAGCGTGTTGCCTCCGCGGAATGCTTGGCGGGCGGGACCAAATCGGGGCGAAGGGTCTCATCTCCCCGAGGCGCCCGGTGTCCGTGTCTTATGAACAGCCGCGCCAAGAGGATGACCACGGCGCACGCAAGCAGACCCAAGTATCTCTCATAGATGCCGTCAATGGATGTCGGCAGAAAGAAGAAGACCGGAGCCGAGACCGCCCAGAGACCGGAAATGATTTTCAGAAGACTGCCGGTCGTCTGACTGACGACCGCCGCGCCGTGTGACATCAGCCAGGGCAATGCTGCCATCAGCAGGCCGAGCGCGTAGACAAGATAGATGTGGATGACCACGCCTTCGCTGTCACGGTCGCCATATTCGTTGCGGGCGCCCACGAGAAACACGATGAGCGCCAGTAACGCGAAACCGACCGTGCCAATGCTCCAGCGGGTTCCCCCGAAATGCACATGCGCCCCCAGAAGGGCGATGGAGATCAGAGCCGCCGAGAAGGAATAAAGCCCGACATCGACGATAAACTCGTATCGTCCGGCCCCGAGGTCGCTGATCGTGTCGGAAATCCAGTCGTGGTCCGGGACGATGAAGTCCGCCACCAGAATGCTCGCCCCGAAGATGGCGCAACCAAGGATCGCATACCAGCCCAGCACGGCCACCAAGGCTCTGCTGTGCTGGTGATTTGAAGTCGCTGTCGCGTTTTGCATTGGTGGTTCCCCGCTCTTGCTGGGTCCAACGCCGTCGCGACAGTAACGTTCCTCTGGCTCAGGCCCGCTCTTCCCAGACCTTCACAAGCTCGACAATCGTGTCGACGGATTTCTGCATGTCCTGAACGCTGATCCATTCGAGCGGTGAATGGTAGGAGTGGCCGCCGGTGTAGATGTTGGGGCAGGGCAGGCCCATGAAGGAAAGGCGTGAGCCGTCGGTGCCGCCACGGATCGAGCTGGTGACCGGTTCGAGCCCGACACGGCGGACCGCTTCGAGAAGATTGTCCATGATCTCGGGGTGGCGGTCGAGCACCTGCTTCATGTTGCGGTACTGTTCGGAAACGGTGAAACGCATTGTGGAACCGGGGTATCCGGTCATGACCTCCTCGGCGATGGAGCGGAGCAGGGCTTCCTTCTCTGCAAGGCCCTCATCGACAAAATCGCGGATGATGAATTCGAGATGCGCCGCGTCCATCGAAGCAGAGATGCCGACGGGGTGAATGAAGCCCTCGCGGCCTTCCGTCGTTTCCGGCGCCAGGTCCCGGGGCAGACGGGCGACGATGTCGCTGGCGATCTTGATGGCGTTTTCCATTACGCCCTTGGACGTGCCGGGATGCTGGGCGACACCGGTGATGTCGATCGTGACGCCGTCCGCCGAGAAGGTTTCGTCGTCGATCTCGCCAATGCGGCCGCCATCCATGGTATAGCCGAAATCGGCGCCGAGCTTTTGCAGATCGACCTTGTCCGCGCCGCGGCCGATCTCCTCGTCGGTCGTGAAAAGGACCTTGATGACGCCGTGGCTGATGTCGGGGTTTGTGACCAGCGTTGCCACGGAAGTCATGATTTCGGCGATGCCGGCCTTGTCGTCGGCCCCGAGCAGGGTGGTGCCGTCGGTGGTGACGATGTCGTGGCCGATCTGGTCGGCGAGATCTGGATGTTCGCTGATCTTGATTATACGGCTTGAATCGCCCGGAAGCCGGATGTCGCCGCCCTGATAGTTGCGCACCACATTGGGCTTCACATTCGATCCGGTGAAATCGGGCGCGGTGTCCATGTGGGAGCAGAAGCATATGACCGGCACATTCTTCTGCGTGTTGGCGGGAAGGGTGGCGTAGACATTGCCGTGCTCGTCCATGTGCGCGTCTTCCAGTCCGAGCACCAGAAGTTCCTCGACCAGGATCCGGGCCAGGTCCTTCTGTTTCTCGGTCGAGGGCTGGGCGGAGGAGGCGGGATCGGACTGGGTGTCGATGACGACATAATTCAGCAGACGGTCGAGAACATTGTAGGGCATCGGCATCCGTATCCGGTTTCTGGGTCTGCCCCAGCTATAACGGTCAGTGCAGGATTCGGAAACAGTCGTAGCGAAACGGAACAGCGCGCGGGGATCTTCGCATGCAGCGTTGACAACGCGTGCGCGATCCACTAGAGACCTGACCAGCGCGGGAAGCAGTGTTTCCCGCGTTCTTTACGTGTCCCGTGGATGGTTTGTCACAAAGCGTGCGTGAACCATTCTGTCAGGTCTCGAAAACGGGGGCCAGAGGAGGGCGCGTTTCCTTCATCCGATCTGGCGACAGGTCGGATCAACCCTTTGAAAGGAAATGCGATGAGCAAGCGCGAATCCGCAAAATACAAACTCGATCGCCGCATGGGCGAAAACATCTGGGGCCGCCCCAAGTCGCCGGTCAACCGTCGCGAATACGGTCCGGGTCAGCACGGCCAGCGCCGTAAGGGCAAGCTGTCGGACTTTGGTGTTCAGCTGCGCGCCAAGCAGAAGCTCAAGGGCTACTACGGCGACATTTCGGAAAAGCAGTTCCGCAAGATCTACGACGAAGCCAACCGGATGAAGGGCGATACGCCTGAAAACCTGATCGGTCTTCTGGAATCGCGTCTCGACGCCATCGTCTACCGCGCCAAGTTCGTGCCGACGATCTTTGCCGCGCGCCAGTTCGTCAACCACGGCCACGTGATGGTCAACGGCCGTCGCACCAATATCGGTTCGTTCCGCTGCAAGCCCGGCGACGTCGTTGAAGTGCGCGAAAAGTCCAAGCAGCTCGTCCTCGTGCTCGAGTCGGTGGGCCTTGCAGAGCGCGACGTGCCTGAATATGTCGAAGCCGATCACAACAAGATGACGGCGACCTACACCCGCGTGCCGAACCTTTCGGACGTGCCGTATCCGGTCCAGATGGAACCGAACCTGGTCGTCGAGTTCTACTCGCGCTGATCCTGACTTCGGATCCGAAGATTTCAAGGCCGTCCCTCGGGGCGGCCTTTTTCGTAATGTGCTGTTTCACACCCGTTTCAAGCAAGAACAGGGAGGCCGATCATGGACCGGCTGCAACAAGTGCTCGACGAGATCGCCGCGGAAGCTGCGTCGGAGGACGACCGTGGTCTGGTGGCGCAGTACATTCCCGAGCTTGCCAAGGTCGATCCGCAGCAGTTCGGCATCGCCGTGGCCCTGCCCGATGGCCGGGTTCTTTGCGCCGGCGATGCCGCGACGGGGTTTTCGATCCAGAGTGTATCCAAGGTGTTCACGCTGTCTTTGGCATTGGGGAAGCTCGGGGATTCGCTGTGGACACGGGTCGGGCGCGAGCCATCCGGCAACCCTTTCAATTCGATCGTTCAGCTCGAGCAGGAAAAGGGCCGCCCGCGCAATCCGTTCATCAATGCGGGCGCCATCGCTGTTGCAGACCTGATCCTGTCAGGACATGAGCCGCGCGAGGCGATCGGCGAAATCGTGCGGTTCATGCGCTATCTGGCCGACGACGATTCGGTCGTTATCGACGAGAGGGTGGCAGCATCGGAAACCGCCCATGGCGACCGCAACGCATCGCTGGCGCATTTCATGCGCTCTTTCGGCACCGTTACCCATCCGGTCGATCATGTGCTCGGCGTGTATTTTCACCAATGCGCGATCGCCATGAATTGTCTGCAACTGGCCCGCGCCGGGCTGTTTCTTGCTTGCCAGGGACACAACCCGCTCACGTCCTCGCAGGTGGTGACGGCGCATCGGGCCCGACGGATCAACGCCATCATGCTGATGTGCGGTCACTATGACGGGTCGGGCGAGTTCGCGTATCGCGTCGGACTGCCGGGCAAGAGCGGCGTGGGCGGCGGCATCCTTGCCATAGCACCCGGCATCGCCTCGATCGCCGTCTGGTCTCCGGGGCTCGATACGGTGGGAAATTCCAAGCTTGGCAGTGCGGCGCTCGAACAATTGACCAAACGGATGGAATGGTCAGTGTTCGGGTCTTGACGCGGGCGTGCAAAGTCCGCATCCCCGATGGCATGAGCGACGTGATTGATAGCCAAGCGTCATCGCGGAAGGGCGATCTTCCCGAGACGACGATCCACGAAAATGAAGGGGCGGGGACGGAAAGTTCCGGCGCCGGCCCCACCATGTTTGCCGACGCACCATCCAGCGTATCGTTCAACAAGCTCCGCAAGCGGCTGATCCGCAACGTACGACAGGCGATCGAGGATTTCTCGATGGTGGCGCAGGAGGGGCAGGCGGAACGGCCGCGCTGGCTCGTTGCACTTTCTGGCGGCAAGGATTCCTATGGTCTTCTGGCGCTACTGATGGACCTGCAGTGGCGGGGCATGCTCCAAGTCGATCTGATCGCCTGCAATCTCGACCAGGGACAGCCGAATTTCCCCAAGCACATCCTGCCCGATTACCTGACCAGGCACAGCGTGCCGCACCGGATCGAATACCGCGATACCTATTCGGTGGTCACCGAGAAGGTGCCAGAGGGGGCGACCTACTGTGCGCTGTGTTCCAGGCTCCGTCGTGGCCATCTCTACCGGATCGCGCGCGAGGAAGGCTGTCAGGCGCTGGTGCTCGGTCATCACCGGGATGACATCCTGGAAACCTTCTTCCTGAATTTCTTCCATGGCGGAAGGCTTGCGGCGATGCCACCGAAGCTGCTCAATGACGAGGGCGATGTGATGGTGCTGAGGCCGCTGGCCTATTGCGCCGAGGAGGATCTGACCCGCTTTGCCGAGGCGCTGAAGTTCCCGATCATACCCTGCGACCTTTGCGGCTCGCAGGACGGGCTGCAGCGCAATGCCATGAAGGCGATGATCGGCGAGATCGAGCGGCGGATGCCCGGACGCAAGGATTCGATGATCCGGGCGCTCGGCAACACCCGCCCGTCACATCTGCTTGATAGAACCCTGTTCGACTTCGCCAACCTTTCTTCCGCTTCCTGAAAAGGCCAGACCATGACGAAACTGACTTCCGCCGATTTCGATTGGCTCACCAATCTGTTGTCCGAAGTGGCTGCGGTCGAAATCATGCCGCGGTTCCGCAATCTCGGCTCCGGATCGGTTCAGCACAAGACCTCGGCCGCGGATCTGGTCACCGAAGCCGATGTGGGGGCCGAGCGGGCCATCACGGCAAGCCTCAAGGCGCGCTTTCCGGGCGCGGTAGTGATCGGCGAGGAAGCGGTTTCCGAGACACCGGCACTGCTCGATGGCTGGAGCCTGACCGACGAACTCGCCTTCGTGATCGATCCCGTGGACGGGACGTTCAATTTTGCCACGGGCGTGGCCGCATTCGGCGTGATGCTGGCGGTGGTGAAGGACGGCGAGACGATCGGCGGCATCATTCACGATCCGGTCGGCAAGGACTGGATCATGGCCGAGAAATCAGCCGGCGCCAGGCTGATGCGAGCGGACGGCCATTCGGTGCCGCTTGCGGTTTCCTCACCTGTCGGGTCGATTGGCGACATGATCGGTGCCGCGTCATGGCAGCAGATGCCCGAACCCGACCGCAGCATCATGGCGCGCAATCAGGGCAAGTGCCTGGGCAATGTGGGCTATCGCTGTGCGGCGCAGGAGTACCGGCTGGTTGCTGCCGGCCATATCCATTTTGCGCTCTACAACAAGCTCATGCCCTGGGACCACCTGGCAGGAGCGCTGATCGTCGAGGAGGCCGGCGGCCATGTGCGCCGGTTCGACGGCAGCGCTTACCGGCCCGTGCACCTCGATGGCGGGCTGCTGGCCACCACCGACCCGGACAGCTGGAAAATGCTGCGCGAAGAACTCTGGGCTGCCTGAGCGCCTGCTGCGCTGTTCAGGCGTCGGGTTCGCCAACGCCGAACAGTCTGCCCTTTTCAGCGATAAAGACCATTACAAGAGAGATCGTCGAGACGATCGCATAGCCTGCGGCGAGCGGCAAAATCGTGCCGTTGAATGCCTGACCGATGGCCGCACCGACGAGCCCGCCGCCCACCGTCTGGGCGAAGCCGAGCGTTGACGACGCCGTGCCGGCGATCGCGCCGAGGGGTTCCATGGCGATCGAGTTGAAGTTCGATCCGACGAAGCCGAACAGCGGCATCATCAGGAACGAGATCAGGAAAAACAGCCAGAACGGAACCTGTCCCATGGTCGCAAACGCGGCGAGGAGCAGCGCAAAGCCGAGATAGGCGATCAGCGCGGTATGGGAAAGCCGCCGCTGGCCGAAGCGGCCCACCAGCCGGGAATTGATGAAGGCCGATCCAGCCATGGCGACGGCAACCGCGCCGAAGGCGAGCGGGAAATAGGCGCCAAGCTCGTAGATTCCGACATAGATCGGCTGGGCGACATTCAGGAACGCAAACAGCGAGCCGAAGTAGAAGCTGGTGGCAAGCGTATAGAACAGCGCCGTGCGGTTGGTCAGTATGATCCTGAATGCCTCGATGACGCTGGCAAGCGTGAGCGGACGACGGTTTTCGGGCGCAAGCGTTTCGGGCAGCCGGAACATTGCCCATGCGCCGACGGCAAGCGAAATGACCGCCATGAAAAGGAAGATCAGGTGCCAGTCGCCAGCCAGCACGATGACCTGGCCGATCATCGGCGCAAACACGGGAACGACCATGAAGACCATCATGACCATCGACATGGTTGCCGCCATGGCTCGTCCCGAATGGGTGTCGCGAACGACCGATAGCGCAATGACGCGGGTTCCCGCCGCGCCGATCCCCTGAATGAAGCGGGCGATCAGCAGGAACTCGAAATTCGGAGCAAAGGCGCCGGCAATGGAACAGACAGCATAGAGCGCTATGCCGAAAAACAGTGGCGCCCTGCGGCCGAAACGGTCCGAAACGGGACCGAAGAAGAGCTGCGCGCCTCCAAAACCGATGATGTAGGACAAGAGCACGAACTGCACACGGTTGGCGTCGTCCAGTCCCAGCCCGGAGACGATCTCCGGGAAGGCGGGCAGCATGATGTCGATCGCCAGTGCATTGAGCGCCATCATTGAGGCCACGATGGCGATGAACTGGGCACGGCCTATGCCCCCCAGCATGACGGGTTGGGTTGGGGCTGCCGCCTGATCTGCGTGCATGAAAATGTCATCCTGTGGCGAACGGGTGTGCGGGGCGCATCCGTGTCTGGTGAAGCTGACCCGGCCTGCGCTCAGCTATGGAGCTGCAAGGCGTGAACCAAAATCTCCTGGATCAGAAGGCCGGCCGGAGTGGCGGCGACCGGGACCGTTCTTAAACCCGGTCCATTCCGAGGGCAACCCGCACAATCTTGCATCAAACGCGCCGAATGCAGGCACTTTGGCAGACAGTCTGTTCAATCTTTCGTGTTCAGCTGGCGGCAGCGTGACTGCGAGCCTGCGGGGAGCGCCAAAAGATCAAGGATTGCTGTAGACGAGCGGGAAATCGGCCGGGTCGGTCTCGACGCCGTCACAGTCGCTCTTTTCGCGATACTCACGCAGTGTGAATTCAAGCGTCTCGCCCTCTGCGTCGTCGAGCTCAAGCAGGGTGTAGCTGCCGCAATCGCCGCTGCGGTCGAGCGAGATCGATGTGACGGTGCCGCTTTCCGGATCGACGATCGCATCAAGAACCTCGGCGCCTTCAGTGTCTCCGGAGCCCGGAACGGGCGGGTTCATGAGAATGGTTGCGTGATCGGGATAATAGGTCCAGCTCAGCGCGAAGACGCTTGATCCGCGGCTTGCATAAAGGTTGCAGGGGATTTGCCAAAGGGTGATGTCGTCATTGACGGCAAAGGCGGAGGAGAAACCGGGCGTGGCCGATGGCTCACATTCGGGCGCCTGGTCTGCAATTTCCCTGAGGATCGGGGCCGGAACCTGGTCGAGACTGTCGAAATCCACCGGCTGACCGAGGGTGAGTCCATCTACCGGGCCCGAATCCGCGATCACGTCGTCTGCGACGCTTTCCGACATGCCGGGGCAACCGTTCAGTCCCTTGACCCGGACCGGGAAGGGAAACTTGTCGTTTAACAAGAAGGTCAGACGGGCGTCGTGGATCTCGATGCCGCGGTTCGAACGCGACTGGTCGTTGATCTCCACGAGAAGGCCGAGTTTGCGGTCCGCGTCCCGGTAGAGCCGGAACGGCTCGAGCATGCCGGTGTCTGCGCTGCCGATATCCTGTTTCGACATTTCGATGATGTCGTCGCCGATCTTGACCCAGCCCGGAAGCGCCTCGCCATCGGGGATGGGGGCAAAGAACACATAGGCGTAACGGTCCTCGCCGGGTTCGCGGTTGTGCTGCCAGAAGGCGAGCCGGCAGCCATCCCAGCCCTGGATCACGTTTTCGCCGAACAGCTTGAGGTCGATGTCATTGTCCTCCTGCGCTGTGGCTTGCGGCGAAGACAGCCCGAGCAGAAGAGCAAAAGCGGTGGCAAGGAAGGTCAGGCAGGATCGCATTGGGCGTTTTTCCGTTGTCTGCAGGTTCAGGCGGGCTGTTCGGCGCGAGCTGCGCGGATCGGATCGACGGCCCGCCAGCCGAATTCAAGCAGGGGCAGCGCGGCCCGGGCAACCTCCACCATCTCGTCGATCAGCGCGTGGCCGCCGAGCAATTTCTGGTCGAAAGGGCGCGAGAGCGCGATGTGCTTGAGCTTGAGGAGTTCGAGCGTCTCGGTGTCCTCGATCCCCTCGAACCCGCGCGGCGGCCGCTTGAGTTTGTCGCGATCGATAAAGCTGTGGCCGCGCTCGATGAGCGGCGCGGTTGCTGTGCGAAATTCATCGGGTTTTCCGGCGATTGCCTCGCGAAACGCGCGCAGTTCTTCGCCTTCGAGTCGGTAGAACCCGGCGCCGACGAAACAATTGTCCGGCGCGATGTTGATGTAGAGAAGCCCTGGATCCTTCTTGGCGCCGGAGCGCGTTACGACCGCGCCAAGATTGGTCTTGTAGGGTTCCTTGTTTTTCGAAAAGCGCACATCGCGGTTGATGCGGAAGACCGACGTTTTGGCCGAAGACGTCAGCGGGATATCCTCTTCGCGGAAACGGGCGGCGAGGTCCTCCATGAGAGCGGCCATGGGCTGCTGAAGTTCGGCCTCGTAGATGGAGCGGTTCTCCTCGAACCACTCCTTCGACTGATGAAAGCCCAAAGCCTTCAGGAAGGGCAGGGTCTGCGAGCCGAAACCGGAGTAACCGGCGTCACTCATTGCGCGGCGTCCAGCGCCTTGTCGGTGTAGCCCTTCAACTCGCCGCCGATCACATAGCGCAGGATTTCGACCACCTGGTCGGGTGTCCTGGCGACGGCGAGGGCCGCGGCGTCGACCTCCTTGAGCGCGTGGGCATGCTCGTCCTGATGCAGGATGATCAGCGGCTTGCCGAGAGCCGCGGCAAAGCCTGCGTCGAAGGCGGCGTTCCACTGCTTGTACTTCTCGCCGAAGCGGACCACGACGATATCGGCCTTTTCGATCAGCGTGCGGGTGCGGATGGCGTTGATCTGTGCGCCCTTGTGATCATGCCAGAACTTGTTCGGCTCCGAACCAAGGATCGCGACGCCGGCGTCATCGGAAGCCTCGTGATGGGTGACCGGAGCACTGAAGGATACCGGTAGGTCCGCTTTGCCCGCGCCCTGCTGGATCTGCTCGCGCCAGTCGGTGTGGATTTCGCCGGACAGATAGATGTTCCAGGTCATGGTGATGTCTCCTGTTGCCTGTCGGGGAATTGTCCTGAGCTTAACGCAGGACGCCCCCCGGTAAAACAAAAAGAGGCGGAAAAATCCGCCTCCTTGAATTCGTTATATGGGGCCGGTCAGGCGGCCTTGACGGGCACGCCCTTGCCGCTCAAGTGCTCCTGCAACTCGCTTGACTGGAACATCTCGCGGATAATGTCGCATCCCCCGACGAATTCGCCCTTGACGTAGAGCTGTGGGATCGTCGGCCAGTTCGAATATTCCTTGATGCCGTTTCTGAGCGCGTCGTCGGCCAGCACGTTGACACCCTTGTAGGGGACGCCGAGATAGTCGAGGATCTGGACGACCTGGCCTGAAAATCCGCATTGCGGAAACTGCGGGGTTCCCTTCATGAAGAGAACGACGTCGTTGGACTTGACTTCATTGTCGATGAATTCGTTGATGCCGGACATTGCAGTATCCTTTCAGAGCGTGCCGCGCGCGAGGGGCTGCCTCGGTGATTTGTAACCCTGAGATAATGCAGGCAGCATGACAAGACAAGCGCGGGCGCTCTATATGTGCGAGGATGAAGCGCGGAGTAAAAACTTTCTTGTCCGCCGCACTGGGTCTCGCGGCAGTCGCCGCGACAGCGGTAGCGCTTGTGCCGAAGGACCCGGCATCCAAGGGACGGCAGATGGGTGATCGGGAAAAATCCACCGCGGAGGCTGACTTGACCGGGACTGACTGGCCTGATGGATGCAGCGAACAGGTTTTCGAAGAGGCCAGAGCCATTCTGTGCGTCGTGGATGCGTCGGCGGATAGTTTGCGTCTGGTCTACCGGACCGATCAAGACGGGGTTTTGGGAACGGTCTCCAAAGCAAGCGAGCATGTTCGATTGGGGCTTGCCCCCGGGGAACGGTTCGTCCTGGCAATGAATGCCGGGATGTATCACGCGGACATGCAGCCGGTCGGGCTCTATGTCGAAGCGGGCGTGGAGATGGCACCACTCAATCGCGACGACGGTTTCGGCAATTTCTTTCTCAAACCCAACGGCGTGTTCTTCGTCAAGGATGACGGCAGCGCCGGGGTGCTGGAGACGGAGGCTTACACGCAAGCCGGCATCAAGCCTGCGTTTGCGACGCAATCCGGTCCGATGCTTCTGATCGATGGCGCGATCCATCCGCGCTTCCTGCCTGACGGAACATCGAAATTCATCCGCAACGGCGTCGGCGTGCGCGCCGACGGAAAGGTGGTGTTCGCGATTACGCGCGACAAGGTGAGCCTCGGCTCGTTCGCGCGGCTGTTTCGCGACGTGGCTGATTGCGAGAATGCGCTGTTTTTCGACGGGGCGGTCTCAAGCCTGGCCCTGGGCGGCGACATGCTCATCGATTCAGGCGAGCCGGCGGGGCCGGTTGCCGTGGTCATCACGCGCCCGAAAGCGGACGAGAGTTCGGCTCACCCCGAGATCTGAGACCAATTTCCATGCATGACGCGGCGGGAACCGCAGTCTTGCGGTTCCGCCTGAGGTAGGCCAAGCCTTATCGGGGCGAGCTTGCGCCCGGTCGGGTTTCGCGTGATGGCTTCAGGTGGGAGGCTTCAATCGGGAACGCTGGTCTGCAGCGCCAGAGCGTGCAGCACGCCGCCCATGTTGCCCTGCAGCGCGTTGTAGACCATCTGGTGCTGCTGCACACGGCTCTTGCCGCGGAAGCTTTCGGACACCACCTCGGCGGCATAGTGGTCGCCATCTCCGGCCAGATCCCGGATTGTCACCTGGGCATCGGGAATTCCGGCCTTGATCATTGTTTCGATATCGCCTGCATTCATCGGCATTCGCAGAACTCCTGATTTGACTATTCCGCGGCCATTGCGGCGGCGGTGTCCATGAATGAAGGGAACCACGATTCATGGGTTTTGCGCAACGTGGAGACGGGCACAGACATGAGGCCTTCGATGGCAAGGCTGTCGCCAGCCACAGTGCCAAGCTTGCGGAACGGTACGCCTGCGCCCTCGGCACTCGCCAGCATGAAGTTCCCCAGGTCTCGCGACACGGCGATGACGTAGCGTGCCTGGTCCTCGCCGAACAGAAGCGCGTGGTTCGGCGCCTGTGCGCCGGAGAGATCAATCTCCATGCCGTGGCCTGACGAGATCGCCATTTCGGCGAGCGCCAGCGCAAGACCGCCCGTGGAGATGTCGTGGCAGGCGGTAATCAGGCCGTTGCGGATCGCCGAGCGGATGAAATCGCCATTGCGGCGCTCCTGCATCAGATCGACCGGCGGCGGCGCGCCTTCTGATCTGCCGAGGCAATCGCGGAGCCAGGCGGTTTGCCCAAGATGGGAGCCGTCGCCGCCGATCTGGATGATCACGTCGCCGGGCGCGGCGCTGCCGATCCGGGCCATCTGCGACCAGTCGGGAATGAGCCCGACGCCACCAATCGTCGGTGTGGGCAGGATCGCCTCGCCATTGGTCTCGTTGTACAGCGAGACATTTCCCGATACGATCGGGAAATCCAGTGCACGGCAGGCTTCGCCGATGCCCTCGATCGCCATCACCAGTTGCCCCATGATCTCGGGCCGCTCCGGATTGCCGAAATTCAAGTTGTCGGTTGCAGCCAGCGGATCGGCGCCGACGGCGGTCAGATTGCGCCAGCATTCAGCCACCGCCTGCTTGCCGCCTTCATAGGGGTCGGCCTCGACGTAACGCGGGGTTACATCCGAGGAAAAGGCCAGCGCCTTGGTGTCGTGCCCCTCGACGCGAACCACGCCCGCATCGCCTCCGGGGATCTGCAGCGAATTGCCCTGGATCAACGTGTCATACTGCTCCCAGACCCAGCGGCGCGAGGCATTGTTGGGGGCCCCAAGCAGATCGAGCAGGGACTGGCCGTAATCCTCCGGCTCTTCGACATCAGTCGCCAGCAGCGGCGAGAACTTGCCGATCTCGCGCCAGGGGCGGTCATATTCGGGCGCTTCGTCGCCAAGCTCCCGAATCGGCAGATTGGCGACCTCATCGCCGTGATGGAGAACCCGGAACCTCAGATCGTCCGTGGTTTTTCCCACGATGGCGAAATCGAGCCCCCATTTGACGAAGATCGCCTTTGCCTCGGCTTCCTTTTCAGGCTCAAGCACCATCAGCATGCGCTCCTGGCTTTCAGACAGCATCATCTCGTATGCGCTCATGTTCTCCTCGCGCACGGGCACCTGATCGAGGTCGAGTTCGATGCCGAGGCCGCCCTTCGCGCCCATTTCCACCGCGGAGCAGGTCAGTCCGGCCGCACCCATGTCCTGGATGGCGATGACCGCGCCGGTCTGCATGAGTTCGAGACAGGCTTCGAGCAGGCATTTTTCGGTGAACGGGTCGCCGACCTGCACGGTCGGGCGTTTCTCCTCGATCTGTTCGTCGAATTCGGCCGAGGCCATGGTGGCGCCGCCAACGCCGTCGCGGCCGGTCTTGGCGCCCAGATAGACCACCGGCAGCCCCACACCCTTGGCCTCGGACAGGAAGATCGCATCGGTCTTGGCGAGGCCCGCGGCAAAGGCGTTGACCAGGCAATTACCATTGTAGCGCGGGTCGAATTCGACCTCGCCGCCGACTGTCGGCACGCCGAAGGAGTTTCCATATCCGCCCACGCCTGCGACGACGCCTGAAACGAGGTGGCGGGTCTTGGGGTGATCGGGTTCGCCAAAGCGGAGCGCGTTCATCGCCGCAATGGGGCGCGCGCCCATGGTGAAGACGTCGCGAAGAATGCCGCCGACACCGGTCGCCGCACCCTGATAGGGCTCGATGTAGGAGGGGTGATTGTGGCTCTCCATCTTGAAAACCACGCAGTCGCCATCGCCGATATCGACCACGCCGGCATTTTCGCCCGGTCCCTGGATCACCCGCGGACCGTCGGTCGGCAGCGTCTTGAGCCATTTCTTGGAGGATTTGTAGGAGCAGTGCTCATTCCACATCGCGGAGAAGATGCCGAGTTCGGTGAAACTCGGCTCCCGACCGATCAGGTCGAGGATGCGCTGGTATTCGTCGGGCTTGAGCCCGTGTGCGGCGATCAGATCTTCGGTGATGGCGATTGTATTGGGGATGGTCATGGCGCGGTTCGCCCCTGTCTTTGAAGGGAATGGGCAGGCTATAGCGCAACAGGGCGGCGGATGGCACCTTGAATCTGCCCGTTTCCGCGATCCCGCGAGCAATCCTGTGGATGCCCGGAGCTTCAAGCCTTGTGCGCACGTCTTATCAGAGTTTGCGCCAAGGATACACCAAAGGGGAGCGTTGCGGCTCGCCAGCAGCCCCGAGGGCGCGCTTCTAGCAGCCTGCGGCGCCTGCGGCCCAGCGCGATATGTCGTCGTTGATCCGTCCCGCCAGCGGCGAACTGGACAACGGGCCGTAAAACTGAGCGCCGCCGCCGGTGGAGACGATAACGGCCTTGGGGAGCGCCTGCGGCTTGCCGCGCGGAACGATCAGGAGCCGCGGGGTGCTTGTGGTGTCGAGTTCCGGCACAAGGCCATACTCCCTGAAGTCGGAATCCTTGAGCCAGCACTCGTGAGCACGCGTATTGACCCGCTGGAGCGTCGCAACGGCCTGGGCGTGCGCGCCTGCGCCGGACGGCACGCTCGGTGCCGCGCATCCGGAAACGAGCGCTCCGCAGGCAACAAGGATGAGCCCGGCCTTTCGGGGGGCGGGGAGGGACATCAGGTCCATTTTGGTTCTCCGGTGCCGGCCTGACCGCCGGTCAACAGGCGTTACCATGATTCCCGGGTTTCGGACATAGTGGCGGAACACGCCGCACCCCTTCGAGTTGACCCGGCGAGCCAGGCTGCTATTGGTTCGGCGTCTCCTCCAGAAAGTTAATATACGAGTAACTGCATTGGGCTTTGAGCATTTCCGGGTTTGTGTCATCGGGGCGGGGCCGACAGGGCTGACAACGCTCAAGAATCTCGGCGATGCGGGTATCGACGATGTGATCTGCCACGAGGCGCAGGACGCCACGGGCGGCATCTGGGTCTTCAGCGATGACCCCGAGCGTCCCAGTGTTTACGAATCCGCCCATACGATCAGTTCCAGACGGTTGTCCCAGTTCCCCGACTTCCCGATGCCGGACGACTATCCGGATTACCCGTCGAACGCCCAGATCCTCGTCTACATGCGGGCCTATGAAGCGCATTTCGATCTTGGACGCCATATCCGTCTGAACTCGCGCGTCGAGACCGTGACGCGGGAGGCAGATGGGCGCTGGAAAATCGAGGCTATGCGGGAGGGGCGAAGCCACATCCACACAGCCGACGAGCTTGTGGTATGTTCGGGGCACCACCGTGCTCCGGTCATGCCGGATCTCCCCGGGACTTTCGACGGTGAGCAAATCCATTCGGTCCGCTACAAAAAGGCGCAAGATTATGCCGGCAAGCGGGTTCTGGTGGTGGGCGGCGGAAACTCGGCCTGCGACATCGCGGTCGCGCTGGCGCCGGTGGCCGGTCATGTCAGCCTGAGCCTGCGCGGTCCCCAGGTCATCATTCCCAAGCTTGTCGGCGGACGGCCTGTCGATGTGCAGTTCAGGAAGCTGCACAAGCCGATATTCCGCTGGGCGCGTGACTGGTTGGTCGAGAAAATCGTCAAGTTCACCGTAGGGCCTTATGCACAGTACGGTCTGCCGGAGCCCGATTTCCCGTTCTTGAGCCGTCACCCGACACTGAATACCGATATTCTGGAGCGTATCCGCCACGGCAAGATAAAGGTGCGTCCGGCAATCCGTTCAGCCGAAGGCGCGAGTATCACCTTTTCGGACGGAACAAGCGATCGATACGACACCGTAATCTGGGCAACCGGGTTCAGCTTGGGCGTGCCTTTCCTGGAGCAGGTTTGCGATGAATGGGACGACGTCGCTCAGGTGCCGCTCTATCTGCGAATGCTGCCGGAGACCGAGCCAAATCTGTACTTTATCGGACTGGTTCAACCGGTGGGCTGTATCTGGGTGGTGGCTGACCTGCAGGCGCGTCTTGCGGCCGCCGAGATCAGTGGCGCTTGGAAAAGGCCACCCGATATCGGTGCGCGTATTGCCCGCGACATGCGCCGGGACGCGGGACGATACAAGGCAAGCCGGCGACATGCGATCCAGATTGACATTCATGAATACACGATGGAAATCGAAGCCGAGTTGGCAAAGGCTTCAAAACCGGCCGCTGCCGGAAGATGATGCGGTAGGCACCGCGCTAGCGCACGGTCCGCCTGATGGCGCTCGTGATTTCCTTGCTGATCGCCGCGTTGTGGGTGACTGTCCAGTGATCATCGCCTTCGCCGGCGATATCGACGCGCTTGCGCATGTCGATGTTCTTGATCCGCTTGGCTGAAACTGATCCCGATGCGAGCTTGGCGCCAAGGCCGTTGCCAGGGAAGTAGTAATTCACGTACTGCCGGACGTTCGAGGACATCGGACCTGACCGGGTCGGGTCGACGGTGATGACCAGATCGACAGTGATGTCCTTGGAGCGCAACCGGTTGGCCACGGCGAGCGCCGCATTGCCGCCAAAGGAATGGCCGACCAGCACCAGCTTCTTGCGGCGTTTTCCGGACTGGCCGAATTCCTTGGCGATCCTTGACGAAATCGCTCCGCCGCTCATGTGGCCGTAGACTTTTGCGTCGATGCCGGACTTCTTGAGCTCCTTGGCCATCTTGTCAAAACCGGTGGAAAAGACGCCCAGGAAGCCGCGGATGAAGTAAACCTGCGTGACCTCGTCATTGCTCTTCTTCGAGGCTGCAGCCGCCACAGTGGGAGTGAGCGTTGCCGTGCCGGCTGCAATACTGAAGACAAGAGCGCAGGCAAGGAAAAGTGCATGCAAAGGATGTGCTCCCGCACCCTGCGCGAAGCAACGGAAGAAAACACTCATTTTCAGCTCCTGATCGGGTGCGCCGGAATACGGCATTGGCAAGCAACGCCGAATAAACACCATGCTTCAGGCGGCGACAAGTCCAAGGGCGCTTTCGAAGAGCGCGCGTCCGTCATCTCCGCCATGGGCGGATTCGATCAGGTTTTCAGGATGCGGCATCATGCCCAGCACATTGCCCGCCTCGTTCACGATGCCGGCGATGTTGTTGACCGAACCGTTGGGGTTGGTGTCGGCGGTGTAGCGGAATGCCACCTGGCCGTTCGCTTCAATCTTCGCGAGCGTGTCGGGGTCGGCGAAATAGTTGCCGTCGTGATGGGCAACCGGGCAGCGGATGATCTGGCCCTGCAGGTAGCCGGCTGTGAAAGCGGTCTTGGCGTTGGCGACTTCCAGCATCACTTCGCGGCAGACGAATTTGAGCGAGGCGTTGCGCATCAGCGCGCCGGGCAGGAGGCCCGCCTCAAGCAGGATCTGGAACCCGTTGCACACGCCGATGACGCGAACGCCCTTTTCGGCCTTTTCCCGCACCGCCTTGAGAACCGGCATGCGGGCTGCAATCGCGCCGCAGCGCAGATAGTCGCCATAGGAAAAACCGCCGGGGATGACGATCAGGTCAACGTCATCCTCGATGGAGGTTTCTGTCTGCCAGACGGTCTGGGGCGCCTCGCCGGAAATGCTGGTGAGGGCGGCGATCATGTCGCGATCGCGGTTGAGACCGGGAAGAAGAACGACGGCTGCTTTCATGGCTCAAAGCACCTCGACCGAAAAATCCTCGATCACGGTGTTTGCGAGCAGCTTCTCGCTCATCGCCTTGAGTTCGGCTTCGGCCTTGGAGCGGTCGTCGGTCTTGAGCTCGATGTCGAACACCTTGCCCTGGCGCACCGAGCCGACGCCCTCAAAGCCCAGGCCGTCAAGCGCATGGCCGATCGCCTTGCCCTGCGGATCGAGAACACCGTTCTTGAGTGTCACCGTGACGCGTGCCTTGATCATCTCTCGTCGTTTCCCGTTTTGCTGCGCTTACTTGACCAGAACCGGGCCGGTGGGGCGGTTGGGTTCGTTCTCGTTCATGATGCCGAGCCTGCGCGCGACTTCCTGGTAGGCCTCGACCAAATTGCCGAGGTCGCGGCGGAAGACGTCCTTGTCGAATTTTTCATTGGTGTTGACGTCCCACAAACGGCATGAGTCGGGGGAGATCTCGTCGGCGACGACGATGCGCATCATGTCGCCCTCGAACAGCCGCCCGCACTCGATCTTGAAATCGACGAGCTGGATGCCGACGCCCAGGAAAAGGCCGGAAAGGAAGTCGTTGACGCGGATGGCAAGCGCCATGATGTCATCGATCTCCTGGGGGCTGGCCCAGCCGAAGGCGGTCACGTGCTCTTCGGAGACCATCGGGTCGTCGAGTGCATCGGCCTTGTAGTAGAACTCGATGATCGAGCGCGGCAGCACAGTGCCTTCCTCGATGCCGAGGCGCTTCGACAGCGAGCCGGCGGCAACATTGCGGACCACAATCTCGAGCGGGATGATCTCGACTTCCTTTATCAGCTGCTCGCGCATGTTGATGCGCTTGATAAAGTGGGTGGGGATGCCGATGCGGTTGAGGTGCGAGAATATGAACTCGGAAATCCGGTTGTTGAGCACACCCTTGCCGTCGACCACGTCATGTTTCTTCTTGTTGAACGCAGTCGCGTCATCCTTGAAAAACTGGATCAGCGTGCCGGGTTCGGGACCCTCATAAAGGATCTTGGCTTTGCCTTCGTAGATACGGCGGCGACGGTTCATCGGGGGATCTCTGTCTTGGTGCGCCGGCTGACGCCGCGGCGCTTCGGCTTTTGGACGGAATTGAGCCGTGCTTATCTGATTGCCCGGCTTTTCACAACGCCGTTGTCCCTCTGTCCCCGAAATAGCGCGTGCCCGGGAGCCGTTGTCATTGCACTTTTGGCGGACTTTTGTTTTATGGGGCAAACCCCCATATGAGGGGAAGGACGACCAACCTTCGGAGCCAGGCCATGAGCAGCATGAAAGACCGCGAAAACGCATTCGAAAACAAGTTTGCCCATGACGAGGAACTCAAGTTCAAGGCGGAAGCCCGCCGCAACAAGCTTCTTGGACTGTGGGCGGCGGAGTTGCTTGGCAAGTCCGGCGACGAGGCGGAAGCCTATGCCAAGACCGTCGTGCTCGCCGATTTCGAGGAAGCCGGTGACGAGGACGTGTTCCGCAAGATCCGCGGCGATTTCGATGCGGCCGGCGTCCAGCAGTCGGACCACCAGATCCGGCGCCAGATGCTGGAGCTTCTGGCCGTTGCTGTCGATCAGGTCCAGAGCAGCTGACCGGATGTGCAATTCCACTGCCGTGATCTGAATTCAAGGCGGCAGGGATTTTCGGACAACCGCCCGGGGCTTGCAACGGGCGGTTTGTCGTTTGTGGGTCTTGCGACCGCTCGCCTTGGGGGGAGATGAAACATGGAGCTTCGTGAAAAACTCGACCGGAACACAGCGATGGTAACCGCTTGGTCGACCTCGCCTTCGGCCGAGATTGCCGGTCAGCTTGCGGCCTGCGCCTTCGAGATGGTCACCGTCGACATGCAGCATGGTGCCCATGACGAGGCCTCTGCCTACGCTTCCATTCGGGCCATTCACGCCCGCGGCAAGCCGGGGCTATTCCGGATTCCGGTGGGGCGAAACGATCTGGCCAGCCGGGCGCTCGACATGGGCTTTGAGGGTGTGATCGCCCCCATGATCAATTCGACTGACGATGCACGGGCGTTCGCCGATGCGATGAAATATCCGCCGCTCGGCAGCCGGTCGTGGGGGCCGGTCAGGGCGCTGGAACTGCATGGAGACAAGACGCCCGAGACCTATTTCCGGTCCGCCAACCGAGAGACACTCGCGATCGCGATGATCGAGACCCGCGAGGCCGTCGAGGCGCTCGATTCGATCCTTGCGGTCGAAGGAATCGATGGCGTGTTTGTCGGCCCATCCGATCTTTCGATCTCCTGGTCGAACGGCGAGGGCGTGAACCCGCACCGGGCCGACATGCAGGATGCCCTGGCCGATATCGCCGGGAAGGCCGTCGAAGCGGGCAAGTTTGCCGCGATTTTCGCGGTCGACCCGTCCGATGTGCAGACATTCTTCAAGATGGGTTACCGCATCGCTGCGCTCAATACCGATCCCGGTGCGATCATGGCGGGCGCCGAAAGCATGCTCTGCGCGGCCAAGCCCTGAAAGCCGGGTCCTGAATCAGGCCGGCAGCCGGGAGAGGAACCGGGCAAACACCATGGTGCCTTCCGGCCATGGGCCGTGGCCCGATTCGGCCGTGATGTGGCCCGCCTCGCCGGCGTCCACCAGTAAAGATCCCCAGGCATTGGCGACGTCGCCTGCATGCTCGAAGGAGCCGAAGGGATCGTTACGGCTTGCCACGATGATTGACGGGAAGGGCAGCGGCTCGCGCGGGTAGGGACCGAAGGTCATGAGATGCCGTGGGCGGATCTGCGGGTTTTCCACTTCCGGGGGTGCGACGAAGAAGGCTCCCTTGATCGGCTTTTTGAGAGCCGGCAGGGCCTGAACGACCGTTGCAACGCCCAGCGAATGGGCAATGACCACCACGGGTCGCTCCGACTCGTTGACGCAGTCTGCGAAACGGGTGGTCCAGTCCTCGCGCACCGGCTTGGACCAGGCGTCCTGTTCGACCCTGCGGGCGGTGGAGAGTTTTTCCTGCCAGCGCGATTGCCAGTGTTCGGGACCGGAATTGGTGTAACCCGGGACGATCAGGATATCTGCTTGTGCGACTTTCATGGCGCCCGAGGTGAGCGAGGCGGGGATGAATGTCAAGATCATGATGCCCAAAGACCCGCTCCGGGCATTGCCGTGGAGGGTGTCAGAATCCCCGGGAAGATTGTGCGCCAATCTCGCTTGAGGGCGTGATGACGAAAGGCGCGCCGCCGTTCCTCACGTCGTTCCGGGCGAAAAGCGAAAGACCCGCGAGGATCAGGATGATGGCGGCGGCGGCGATCCACAGGGCGGCCCCCGTTTCGCCGAGGTCGGCCGGTTCGTAGCCCCGGTGGCTGGTTTTGTCACGTTCGCTCACTGTGAAGCGCGGTATGTCATGCATGGCAACCTCCATGAAATCATTGTGGAGGCAATTTGCCGAATAACGGCGGCGGGATGGCGGCAGGATGATGACAAGAGCAAGGCGGACCGCTCACGTTTCGTGACAGTGATGACTACGCGCCATCCTGCATGCGGCCCGTCGCCGACGCGTGGGCCCAGTCGGGACGGCCATTGGCGGCGGCGGTCCGTGCGGCGGACTGCCAGTCGTAGTCTATTGCGCGGAGAGTGAAGGTCCATGTGCCGTTGATTTCTTCGATCAGCGCGTAACGGGCATGGGGGCTGTGATTTGCCATGACATGCGACGTCGGCGTCGCATCGGAATAGGCCTGCAAACCTACGCTGCCCGGGTTGAGAACTGTCTGTCCGGTGGCGTGCAAACGCACGACAGACGGCAGGTGCGAATGACCGCTACAGATCAAGCCGGACGTCTCTCCATCCAGTCTGTGTAGAATGTCGGCTTCGTCAGCGGTCCGCGCCGAACCGCGGTCGACCACTTCGGTCAGATATGCGTCGTCGTTTCGGGGTGTGCCATGGCACAACAGGATATCGTCCGAGAAGCGAATCGCCGGCTTCAGGCTCCGCAGCCAGTCGAGGCTCTCGGCGGACAGCGCCGCCTCAGTGAAACTGTCGGTTCGATTTTCGGGAGGAACATTCCCCGCTGCGACCACGCGGTCATGGTTCCCGCGCACTGTCAGCCAGCCCAGGCTGCGGAGCAGCACAGCCGTCTCCTCGGGCCAAAGCGGCCCGGATACACAATCGCCAAGATTGACGATTGCATCGGGCGCGTGATGCGCGAGATCGTCAAGCACCGCTTCGAGGGCTTTGACGTTGCCGTGAATGTCGGAAATCACGGCAATTCGCATGGCTTCAGTCCGATGCGCCGGATTTACCGAAGACGCGGGTGAAGATCGTGTCGACATGCTTTGTGTGATAGCCGAGGTCGAAGCGGTCGCGGATCTCGTCTTCAGAGAGATACTTGCGCACATCTTCGTCGGCCAGCAGTTCGCTCAAGAAGTCGACGCCCGAATCGCCGGACAGCTGGTAGCTGTTCCAGACCTTCATGGCGTTGCGCTGCACCAGCCGGTAGGCGTCCTCGCGCGACGATCCTGCCTGGGTCAGGGCCAGCAGGATGCGCTGGGAATGCACCAGTCCGCCCAGCCGGTCCATGTTGGAGACCATGCGTTCGGGATAGACCAGCAGCTTGTCGATCACGCCGGTCAGCCGGGCCAGTGCGAAATCCAGCGTCACTGTCGCGTCCGGGCCGATCATGCGTTCGACAGAGGAGTGGGAAATGTCGCGCTCATGCCACAGAGCCACATTCTCCATGGCCGGCGTGACCGCCATGCGCACGAGACGGGCGAGGCCGGTCAGGTTTTCGGTCAGCACCGGGTTGCGCTTGTGCGGCATGGCCGAAGAGCCCTTCTGGCCCTTGGAGAAAAATTCCTCCGCTTCCAGCACTTCGGTGCGCTGCAGGTGCCGGATTTCGGTGGCGACGCGTTCGATGGAGGAGGCGATGACGCCGAGTGTCGCGAAGAACATGGCGTGACGGTCGCGCGGGATCACCTGCGTTGAAACCGGTTCCGGCTCCAGCCCCATGGCCTTGGCGACATGTTCCTCGACGCGCGGATCGATGTTGGCAAAGGTTCCGACGGCGCCCGAGATCGCACAGGTGGCGATCTCCGCGCGGGCATTGACGAGACGGGTGCGGCACCGGTCGAATTCGGCATAGGCCTCGGCCATCTTGAGGCCGAAGGTGACCGGTTCGGCGTGAATGCCGTGCGAGCGGCCGATGCAGACCGTATCCTTGTGCTCAAGGGCGCGGCGCTTGATGGCTGCCAGGAGTGCATCCATGTCGGCCAGAAGCAGATCGCTGGCCTTGACCAGTTGAACGTTGAAACAGGTGTCGAGCACGTCGGATGATGTCATGCCCTGGTGGACGAAGCGCGCATCCTCACCGACGATTTCGGCCAAGTGGGTCAGGAAGGCGATGACGTCGTGCTTGGTTTCCCGCTCGATCTCATCGATCCGGTCGATGTCGAAGGTGGCGTTGCCGCCCTTTTCCCAGATGGTCCGCGCTGCTTCGGCCGGGATGACGCCAAGTTCGGCGAGCGCATCGCAGGCATGTGCCTCGATTTCGAACCAGATCCGGAATTTCTGTTCGGGCGACCATACGGCGACCATTTCCGGACGGGAGTAGCGGGGGATCATGGCAGGGTCCGTGATGTCTGTTTGCGATGGGCTGTGTCTAGACCATTCGCGCCGGGAAGCAAATGTTCAGCGGACGCCGATCACTGCGCGGCGGGAGTTTTCACCGGTTTTTGCAGACTGTGTGTCCGCGAGAGCAGGAAGGCGGCGGTAAACAGAAGTGCTGCGCCAACGGGCAGGTACATCCGCAATCCGACAACTGCGAACTGGTAGAGAGCGGATGCCGATGTAAAGGCGATTTGAACCAGCCAGAGCTTGGTGAAGGGATCACCGTGCCACTGGGCGTAAAAGTTGCGATAGATAATTGCAAACAGCACCGCGGTGATCGCGATGCTGAAGATCGTCAGACACAGAAACGCCGCTGCGAAACTCGTTTGCCGGCGGCGACCATAGGCAAGGAAGCGATGTGCCGCCAGACTTGGCGGCCAGGCCAGGGCCGCCCCGGCGAAGAACATGGCCGTTACACTCCAGTAATGCGACGTAATCGCGCCGGAGGACAGCCAGAGCGAAGCCTGGGCGGAGAGTGCCATCCCGGCCCCCCAGCCGATTGCACCGATGAGGGTTTCGGCAAGCCCGATCCTGGCTGCGTGCAGCCGTTCGCGCAGGTTCGAATTGTCGTTTGCCGGTTTCGGTTTCGGACCCCGGCGCTTGCGGATCGGGGTCTTCATGCGGTCCTCGGCGATCCGGTTGCGGCGCGCCTGTGGACGGGTGCTGCCGCGGGACGTGGCGAGAGGTTCCTTGCCTGACCGGTGCGGCGCATGATGCCCAATCCAATCTCTCCCAGTTTCCTCATGGTGATGCATCGCCGGTTGACTGCCGGGTCGTTGCGGAGGCTTCCGGGTATCACCGCAGGTGCGCGCGGGCAACAGGATATGCAAGGGCGATCACGCCGTCCGTGTCGTCCAGGCCGGCATCATGTCGCGCGGATCGGTGCTGGCGGCGTACACCCCGCGGGCAATCGCGCGGCTCATGGTCGATGCCGCGGCAGCGCTCAAGTCGAGAAATTCATCGGGTGAAGGCGTGCGCCCGGAGGCTGCCGTGGCCAGTCCGAACACCAGATCGCCGTCGAACGGGGTGTGGCTCGGCCAGATCGCCCGGGCAAAACCTGCATGGGCTGAAATCGCCAGCCTCTTGGTCTCGGCCTTGCTCAGCTTCGCATCCGTGGCAATCACCGCAATCGTCGTGTTGGCGCCGTCGCGCTGCATGTCGCGAAACTTGATGCGCAGTTCGCTTGCATCGTCGGGCAGCGGCGCAGGCATGCCGAGGCCGCCGAACTCTTCGCCAATTTCGAAAGGCGCTGCCCAGAAGTGGCCGGTCTCTCCGATGGTTGCCGAGCCCATGGGATTGACTGCCACAAGCGCGCCGACCGTATGGCCTCCGGCGGTCATGAAAGACGCGGAGCCGAGCCCGCCCTTGAAGGTGGACGTCAGAGCCCCGACTCCTGCGCCCTGCGAACCGATAGCGAAGTCTTCCGAGGCGTTTGCCGCAGCCTGGTAGCCCAGTTCGCGATAGGGCGGATAGCGGCCCCAGTCCTTGTCGCCGCCATTGATCAGGTCGAAGAGAATGGCGGCGGGCACGATCGGGATCCGGTGCGGCCCGACCTCGAAGCCCACGCCGGCTTCGCGCAGAAACGCCTGTGCTCCGCTGGCGGCATCCAGTCCGAAGGCCGAACCACCCGACAGGACAAGGCCGTCGACCGCTTCGACGGTGTTGTGGGGTTCCAGCAGATCGGTTTCGCGGGTGCCGGGCGCGCCGCCGAGCACTTGGACGGCGGCGGTGGCGCCACCATCGCAAAGTATTGCGGTGACGCCGGAATTGAGACCGGAATCACTGGCGTTGCCAACCCGCAAGCCCCTGACATCGGTGATCAGATTGCGCTGGCCTGGGGTCTTCACTGATCTTCACCTGTGACATCAGCCGCGTCCTCAATGCCAAAGCGGCGAAACTCGCCGTTCTCAAGAACGGCAAGCACGAAACCCGGTTCGATGCGCTCCCCTTCTTCGGAAAAGGTGACCGGACCAAGCGCAGTGTCGAATGTCGAAGCACGGAGCAGGTCGCCGAGGCTCGCCTCGCCATAGTCCGATCGGCGGGCGACCGCGCCCAGAATCTCGGCTGCGGCATAGGCCGGGGCGCGAAGCCCCTCGAGCACAAGACCCTCGTCGGCGAAAGCGGCGCGCGCCGGATCGGCCTCGGGGCCGGGGATGGCGCCTTCGGCCAGGACCGCGATGGTTCCATCCGGCAGCGGCAGGTCTCCGTCCGGCGCATGCAGGGTATCACTTCCCATGAAGCGCAGCGGCACATCCTGGAATTCGGCCTCCTTGGCGATCACGGCGAGGTCGGAGCGCTCGCCGCCGACAAACACCCGGCTGACGCCTGCGGACTTGAGCCGGCGCAGCAGGCTTGGCTGGGTGTCCTGTCCCGGCCTGTAGTTGTCGACGAAGGTGGGGTTCAGCCCGCGTGATTCGAGGATCGCGCGGATGGCTTCCACAAGCTCGCGGCCGGAAATGGCGCCGTCCTCGATCAATGCAAAAGGCTTGTCGGCCCACAGCCGGAATATCGCATCGGCTGCGACCTGGGCTTCCTCTCCGGCCCTCGGGGCAAGGCGGAAGAAGCGCCAGCCCAGGCGTTCGGCCTCTTCGCCAACGATGTCGGCCCGCACGGTCAGTGTCATGGCCGGTATGCCCTCCTGGGTCAGCAGCGGCAGCGCCGCAGCAAGGCTTTCGGTGCACAAGAACCCGACTACGATGTCGACGCCGGCCTCGCTCATGGCTGCGGCCGCATCGACGCCGGTTTCGGCGGTGCAGCCGTCATCGCCCTCAACAATATCTGCAAAGACCTGAGGGTTGTTCTTGCTCCACAGCGCGAAGGCTTCGCGCACATGGTCGCCAAGAAGGGCAAACTGGCCGGATTGTGGGATGACGAGGCCGACACGCAGTCCGTCCGCCCTTGCGTACGGTGCGACGGCAAGCAGCATCAGGATCAGCGAGGCGATGCGAAACCAGGGTCTGCAATTGGTCATGGCCGATGTTTAGACCGGGCCATGCGGCTACGCCAAGCGAAAACCTTTCCAAAGGCCCTAATGCATGTCGCGCTCAATGGGATTCAATCGAGCGATCACGGACATGCATTCCTTCAAAGCTGTCACAGCGCCGCGCATCCGAGTGGATGCGCGGCGCTGCAGGCGGCGTGCGCAAGGGAGAAAAAGTCGTGGCTGCGGGTTTCAAATCCCTGTCCGGCCTTTATGTATGAGCCTCGTAGACGACCCGAAGCAAAAGGCGAAGGCGTGTTGAAGAGGCAAATCATCGAACCGAATGACTACCGCGACGCGATGGCGCGGTATGCCGGCCACGTCCAGATCGCGACCACTGCGCTCGACGGGGTGCGGCGCGGCGTCACGGTGACGGCGGCGTGTTCGGTATCGGACAATCCCGGAACGATCCTGGTCTGCCTCAATCACGCCAATCCGAACAACCGCATATTCGTCGATGCCGGCGTTTTCGCGCTCAACACGCTCACCCATGCCCAGGAAGAGCTGGCTTCGGCGTTTGCCGGTTTCGGCAACCTGGACGTCGAAGCACGTTTCGCGCTTGGACAATGGGATACGATCTCGACCGGCGCGCCGACGCTTTCGGATGCTGCCGCGGTGTTTGATTGCCGCATTCGCGAGGCCAAGCCGGTCGCCACACACATGGTGGTGATTGGCGAGGTGGTAGGCCTGAGGGTGGGCGCCCCGCGGCCTGCGCTTTTGTATCTGGACCGCGGTTACAGATCGCTTTAGCGTCTTGCCCGTTGCGTGAACGCGCCAGCCAATGCCGGAGTCATGATGTCCTTAGCCAAATCCCTGCCTGCCTCCATCGACGAAACTCTCGAGATGCTCTCGAACGGTGAATATGTTGCCGGCCGGGCGCTGGCGACGGTTCTGTTCCTGAGTCTCAAGATGAAGCGGCCGCTGTTTCTGGAAGGCGAAGCCGGGGTGGGCAAGACGGAGATCGCCAAGGTGCTGGCGAGCGAGCTCGACCGGCCGCTCATCCGGCTGCAATGCTATGAGGGGCTCGATGTGTCCTCGGCGGTCTATGAATGGAACTATCCCGCACAGATGCTGGAAATCCGGATGGCGGAAGCCACCGGCGAGAGTGACCGGACCGCGATCGAGCGCAGCATATTTTCGGAAAAGCACCTGATCCGGCGTCCGGTCCTGCAGGCCCTGCAAAGCACGGGAGGCCGCGCTCCGGTGTTTCTGATAGACGAACTCGACCGGACCGACGAGGCGTTCGAGGCTTTCCTTCTGGAAATCCTTTCCGATTACCAGGTCACCATTCCCGAACTCGGAACGATCAGCGCGGACGAGCCGCCGATCGTCATCATCACCACAAACCGGACCCGCGAAATCCACGACGCGCTGAAGCGGCGGTGCCTGTATCACTGGGTCGACTATCCGGCGGCCGACGTGGAGCTGGAAATCGTTCGCCGCAAGGTGCCCGGCTGCCGGGACGAGCTGTCCCGGCAGGTGGTGGCCTATGTGCAGAAACTCAGGCAGATGGACCTTTTCAAGAGCCCGGGCGTGGCCGAGACCATCGACTGGGCAACGGCGCTCACGGAACTGGACAGGCTGGCGCTCGATCCCGAAACCGTCTCCGACACGCTCGGCACGCTGCTCAAGTACCAGGACGACATCGCCCGTATCGAGGGCAGTGCCGGGGGGGAACTGCTGGCGGAAGTCAAGGCCGACCTGGCCGCTGCGGTCTGATGTCGGGCTCCGGCACATCGTCGAAAGCCAAAGACGGCAAGGACGATGGCGGCGGACGCATCGCCGACAATATCGTCTATTTTGCACGGGTGCTGCGCAAGGCGGGCATGAAGGTCGGCCCGGCGGCGGTTCGCGATGCGGTCGAGGCGGTGCAGGTTGCGGGCGTCGGTAGCCGGGAGGAATTCTACTGGGTCCTGCATTCCGTTTTCGTCAAGCGGCGGGAAGATCATCAGGTCTTCGATCAGGCGTTCAAGCTGTTCTGGCGGACCCGTGATCTGGTGGAGAAGATGATCGCGATGTTCTCGCCCGTGGCGATGGAAACCCAGCGCAAGGAAAAGCTGAAGGCCGGGGAGACCCGAGTGAGCCAGGCCTTGTTCGAGGGGCACGAGAAGAGCCGCCCGCCCGAGGAAAAGCCGATCATCGACATCGATGCGCAGCGCACGAGTTCCGGCAGCGAGGTGCTGAGGCAGCAGGATTTCTCCCAGATGACGGCAGCCGAACTCGCCGAGGCCAAACGCGCTATCGCCGGTCTGGCGCTGCCATTCGACGAAGTGGAGACCCGGCGCTACAAGACCTCCTCCCGGCCAGGACGGATAGACCCGCGCGCCACCATGCGCGCAGCCATGCGCACCGGCGGAGATCTGATTTTGCCGCGATTCCGAAAGCGCCGCAAAGTCCATCCACCGTTGGTGATCATCGCCGATATCTCCGGCTCGATGAGCCAGTACACCCGGATCTTTCTGCACTTTATGCACGTAATCAGCGAAAAGCGCCGTGGCGTGCACACGTTCCTGTTCGGCACGCGCCTGACCAACATCACGCGGCAGATGCGCAGCAAGGATCCGGACGAGGCGGTCGATCAGTGCACGGCGTCAGTCAGGGACTGGTCCGGCGGAACGCGAATCGGCGAGGCCCTGAAGCTGTTCAACCGGCTGTGGTCGCGGCGGGTTCTGGGGCAGGGGGCCATCGTCATTCTGATCACCGACGGCCTCGAGCGTGATTCGATCGAGGAGTTGGACGCCGAGATCAGCCGGCTGCACCGCTCCTGCCGCCGGTTGATCTGGCTCAACCCGCTGTTGCGCTTCGACGGTTTTGAGGCGCGGGCGCGCGGGGTGCGGACGATGCTCGCGCATGTCGACGAATTCCGCACGGTTCACAACATCGACGCCATGGCGGATCTGGTGGCGGCGCTGGGCGAGAGGCCGGCCGCGGGGTCTGACCCGAGGCGCTATCTGCAAACCTCTTGAATTTGGGCCGGTCCGGGCGTCATACTCGCACGCAATAAATCAGGGAGCAGGGAATGACCACGAATTCCGTCGAGACCGATATCGATCCGCTGATGGTCGCGGAGCGCTGGATGCTGGAGGGACGGGACGTGGCCCTGGCGACGGTCGTGGCAACCTGGGGCTCGGCGCCACGTCCCGTCGGCAGCCATCTCGTGATTGATGCGGACGGCAATTTTCACGGCTCCGTTTCCGGTGGTTGTGTGGAAGGCGAGGTCATTTCCGAGGCTGCGGGCGTGATTGAGGACGGTGAGCCGAAGATGCTTGAGTTCGGGGTCGCCGACGAGACTGCCTGGCGGGTCGGGCTCTCCTGCGGCGGCAAGATCGAAGTCTATCTCGAACGGGTCGGCTGATGGATCCCAATCTTCTCAAGAAGCTCAACGCCGCGCGCCGGGCGCGGCAGGCGGCTGTGATGGTCACAGATCTGGTTGACGGGCGCGACCGGCTGGTGATGAAGGGCGATCCTGTCGCGGGAGACCTCGGCGACGCGGTGGCCAAGCGGTTTGCCTCGGCCAAATCAGGCGTGGAGGAACTGGAAGGACGGCGTTTCTTTCTCAATGTGCATGTGCCCGCTCCGCGAATGACCATTATCGGCGCCGTGCATATTTCGCAGGTTCTGGCCCCAATGGCTCAGATGACCGGTTTTGATGTTCGGGTCGTGGATCCGCGGACGGCCTTTGCGACGCCTGAGCGGTTCGAGAATGTCGATCTCGTCGCCGACTGGCCGGAGGACGCGCTCAAGGATCGTCCGATCGATGCGTACACAGCGCTCGTTGCGGTCACCCATGATCCGAAGATCGATGACTGGCCTCTGATCGAGGCGCTTCGCAACGGATCGTTCTATGTCGGCGCGCTGGGATCGCGGAAAACCCATGGCCGACGTGTGGAGCGTCTGTCTGCCGAGGGGTTGAGCGAGACGGAAATCGGCCGGATTGCCGCGCCCATCGGTCTCGACATCGGCTCCCAGAGCCCTGCGGAAATCGCGGTGGCGATCCTTGCGCAAGTCGTCGGTGCGCTCAGGCGCCCATTCGGTAACGGCAAGGAATAGGTCATGCGTTTCGGCCCTGTCGGTTTGGACGAGGCGGAAGGGGCGTTGCTTGCGCATGCGCTTTCGGTGGGGACGCTCAGGCTCAAGAAGGGGCATGTGCTCGGCCATTCCGACCTGACGCTTCTCGATCAGGCCGGAATGAAAACCGTAGTCGCTGCTCGGCTCGAACCCGGGGATGCCAGTGAAGACGAGGCCGCAGAAGCCCTGGCCGGAGCATTTCGCGGAGCGAACATCCATGCTGCGAACGCCGCGACCGGACGGGTCAACCTGCATGCCGCGCGTGCCGGGCTGTTTCGTGCCGACCGGCTGATGGTCGATCATCTCAATTCGATCGATCCGGGAATCACTTTTGCCTGTCTCGGCGACCGGGTCCAGGTGGCCGAGGGCGACATGGTGGCGACCATCAAGATCATTCCGTTGGCGGTGTCCGCGGTTTCGCTCAAGCAGGCGAGATCGGCGATCGCCGCGCCTGCTCTGGCGCGTGTGCTGCCCTTCAGGCCGTCGCGCGCTGGCCTCGTTGCCACGCAATTGCCGACCCTGAAGCCGAGCGTGATGGACAAGACCCGCGACCTCTTGCGCGACAGGCTCGCTGCTGCAGGGTCGAAGCTTGTGGAAGAGGTCCGCGTCGACCACGAAACGGAAGCGCTTGCTTCGGAAATCGGGCGGTTGGCGCGGAAAACCGATCTTGTGATTGTCTTTGGCGCCTCTGCGGTGACCGATCCGGACGATGTGATACCTGCGGCGATCAGGGCTGCGGGTGGCACTGTTGAGCGGGTGGGGATGCCTGTCGATCCGGGCAATCTCCTTGTGCTCGGCTCCTGTCAGGGCGTTCCGGTGGTGGGGGCGCCAGGATGTGCACGCAGTCCAAAGGAAAACGGGTTCGACTGGATTGTTGCCCGCATTCTTGCCGGTGAAACACCGGATTCGAGGGATATTGCCCGGATGGGGGTTGGGGGACTGCTCAAGGAGATTCCGACGCGTCCGCAACCCAGGCAAACCGGCGAAGACCGGGCGGATGGCGGCGTTAGCGTCGTGCTGCTGGCAGCCGGGCGGTCGAGCCGGATGGGAGAGACGGCCGGTCACAAGCTCTTGGCCCGGTTCGATGGAGAACCGCTGATCCGGAGAATGACACGCGTGGCGCTCGCCTCGAAGGCCACGGCCACTGTCGTGGTAACCGGGCATCGCGCGGACGATATCTCCGGGAGCCTCGATGATCTTGACGCCACGGTGGTGGTCAATCCGGACTATGCGTCGGGGATGGCCTCGTCGCTGAAAACCGGGCTGGATGCGCTCAATAACAAAGCCGGTGGCGCCTTGATCCTTCTGGGCGACATGCCGGCGCTGACCGCCGGGCATCTTGATGCGTTGATTGACGCCTTTGCCGAAGACGGAGGAAAATCCATCATCCGCGCGTCAGACGGTGAGCGGCGGGGCAACCCGGTTATCCTGCCGCGAGCGGCTTTTTCCGAAGTCGGCAGGCTCTCCGGTGATGTCGGCGCCCGGATGCTGGTTGAAAGCGGTGCATGGCCGGTGATCGATGTCCCGATCGGCCCGTCGGCGCGTCTTGATGTGGACACGCCGGAAGCCGTGAAAGCGGCCGGCGGGGAAACCGAGAACGGCGACTGAAGACAATATGCCGGTTCGAAATTACCGAACCGGTTTCCGCTCGGAGCGTGCCTGCCGGGCGCATCGTTGCGAACAATATTTGACCTCCTCCCAGACCCGCGCCCATTTCTTCCGCCAGGCGAAAGGCCGGCCGCAACTGATGCAGGTCTTGCGCGGCAGATCTGATTTTTCGATGCGTTTCGGCATGCCCGCGATATGGTGCGTTTCGACAGGCCGGCAATAGCCGGGCCGGGCAGCTCAGACGGCTCGTCACCTTTTGCAGGGAAGGCATGGACCATGGACAATGACCTGATCCGAGAGATGTTCGACAGCCTTGGAGACATCACGATCAAGCGGATGTTCGGCGGCAAGGGCATCTACCACAAGGGTGTCATCCTGGCGCTGGAGGTGGATGGCGAGATCCTGCTCAAGGCCGACGGGGTGAGTGCTCCGCAGTTCGAGGATGCGGGGAGCGCGCAATGGACCTATGCGGGCAAGAAGAAGCCCGTGGCCATGCCTTACTGGTCGATCCCCGATGCGGCGATCGACGATCCCGAGGAAATGGCGAGATGGGTCCGGTTCGCCTGGGAAGCGGCGTTAAGGGCTAAGTCGTAGACCACATGGGCCGCGTCGGACGTCAGAATCCGGCGCTGCGAGCGCGATCAACCGGGGTCAGGCCGTCCTGCTTCCAACGCCGTTCCTGAAGACCACAAAGGCAAACAGGGCCATGGCCGCCAGGGCCAGCACCGACCCTATCTTGGCCAGCACTTCGCCCGAACCGGTCATCGCCATGACGATGCCGGGCACAAGGACCACGACCGCGGCGAGCGTCAGGAAATAATGGATGCTGGCGAGTTTCGAGGCGGCGGCATTGGCGCTCAGCGCATAATAGGTGCCGAACACTGCCATTACGACGAAGCCGATCAGATTGAGATGGCCGTGGGCCGGTGAAAGGGTGTGGTCCTGCGTGGCGGACATCTGGATGCCCCAGGCCATCCCGACAAGTGCAAAGATGGCGGCGGTGGCGTAGAAGCGGGTGGCGATCCTGTTGCTCATGGTGGTTTCCTCAGGTGTTGGGGTGGGGATCAGAGTGGCGGGCCGGTGAAGCTCATATTGTAGTGGGCCGCACATTCGTTGATGGTTTCCATGTCCTCGGGAATGCGGTAGCTGCCGGTTGCCATTTCGTGGAAGAATTCCTCGAAGCCGCCGGGCGTCAGAATGACAAGGTGCCGGCAGGGCGTGGTGCTGAGCACGCGGAATGTGTGTTCGCTGCCGCGCGGGATGAACATCGTCTCGCCGGGGCCGCGGGTGCATTCCGCGCCCTGAAGCCAGAACCTGGCATCGCCGGAAAGCACGACGAAGGTCTCGTCGGCATCATGATGGATGTGGCGCGGCGGGCCGGAGCCGGCCGGCGACACGGAATCCACCACCGAGATCGCACCGCCGGTTTCGGCGGCTTTCAGGATGGTCTTGTAGTGGACACCGAGCCATTCGATGGCGTCAGCGCCCAGAATGTTCGATTTCACCTTCATCGTTTTCTCCGAATACTCCGGCTTGGGCGAAACGAATGCGCATTCGATTGATTGAAAGATAGAATGGACGTATTTATTCGTTAAATCGATTTTCTGTATCCGAGGTATTTGTCCGATGAATTTGGGAAGTTTTGATCTCAATCTGCTCAGGGTCCTTGATGCTCTGCTGCGCGAGGGATCGACCGTGGCGGCGGGGCAACGGATCGGACTGTCACAACCGGCGGTGTCGGCGGCGCTCGGGCGGCTGCGCGGCCGCCTCGATGACGAACTGTTCATCCGCCGCGGGCAGGGGCTTGAGCCGACGCTCTATGCCAAGTCGCTGGAAATCCCGCTGCGCGAGATCCTCGACGGTATTGAGCTGATGTTTGAGTCACCAAGGCGTTTCGATCCGGCGACCGCAATCGCCAGCTTCAAGATTTCCGGCAGTGATTTCTTTGCCGAACTGCTGATGCCGCGGTTGGCTGATATGGTATCGCGGCAAGCTCCGGGAGTGAGGGTGCAACTCGTCAACCTGGTGCCTGACAGCCATGTAGACACGATCGAGCGTTACGAGGTGGATCTGGCGCTGATTCCAGCCACCGAAATGCCGGACTGGGCTGAGCAGCAACCGATATTCCGCTCGCGGTTTTGCGTGATCGCACGCCATGGCCATCCGCGGCTTGACCGCGCCGGTCTCAAGCCCGGCGATACAGTCCCGATCGACCTGTTCTGCGATTTGGGCCATGTGCTGTTCTCGCCCGAAGGCAAGCTCAGGGCGATGGGGGATGCGGCGTTGGCCCGGGTCGGGCGTGAGCGCCGTGTTGCAATGACCATGCCGGTGTTCTCCGGCGTCTACCGGGCGATAAGCGAATCCGATCTGATTGCGCTGATCCCCTATCAACTGGCGTTGCATGTGGCCGACAAAGCGGGCCTTTCGATCTATGAGCCGCCGATGCCCGTCGATCGCGCTCATCTCATCATGGCCTGGCACAAGCGCACGACTGCCTCTCCGGGCCATCGGTGGCTGCGCGATTGCATTACCGACATCGTTGCTCCGCTCGATGACGGGCCGCCCGCCCAAGAGACCTGACCACCGCGAGAGCGCGGCGGCACAGCCGCGAGACTGACGACAAGAAAAAACCGCCGGAGTGTGCCGGCGGTTTGGTCTGTCTTTATGTCAGATGATCAGCACTTGCCGGCGATCATCATGAAAGCGGGGATCTCATCGCCGAAACCGACCGGGGTCGAGTCCCGGTCGTCATTGTTGCGGCCGCCCCGCCGGTTGCGGTTGCGGTCGTCATTGGCGGGTTCCGGCGTGGTTGGCGGCACCGACCGCTTCGGTCGTTCCTTGCGCTCGGTGCGGGCGGGCTCTGCCGCGTCGGACGAGGGTTCGTTGGCTGCGGCTTCCGCAGCCGCCTTGGCAGGCGCGCTGGCAGGCACTTCGGCGACGATCGGCTCATCCACCTCGTTTGCGGCTTCCGCGGCCTCGGTCTGCTCCGGCTTGCTGCTTTTGCCTGAACGGCGCTTCGGGGCGCTCTTTGCTTCGCCGCGTCGGCCGCGGCGTGGCTTTTCGTCGGCCTCTTCGGCAGCAGCATCGCTGACGGCTTCGCCGTCGAGCCACTCGATATTGCGGGTGATCAGCTTCGTGATCGCGTCGACATATTTGGCTTCGCGACGGGTGACCAGCGTGAAGGCAGCGCCTTCACGCCCGGCCCGGCCGGTGCGGCCGATGCGGTGCACGTAATCCTCGGCATGGATCGGAACGTCGAAATTGAACACATGGCTCACCGCCGGGATATCGAGCCCGCGGGCTGCGACATCGGATGCAACCAGCAAGGTGATCTCGTTGTCCTTGAACCCCTGCAGCATGTTCGTGCGCGAGCGCTGGTCCATGTCGCCATGCAGGGCGCCAACCGAAAAGCCGTGTTTCTGAAGCGACTTGAACAGATCGGCCACATCCTTCTTGCGGTTGCAGAAGATAATGGCGTTGGTCAGATCCGTCTGTGACCGGATCAGTTCGCGCAACCGTTCACGCTTCTCGAAATCCTTGCCTCCGCAGGAGACCAGTTTCTGGGTGACTGTGGCGGCTGTCGACGAAGGCGGTGCCACCTCGATGCGGACGGGGTTCTGAAGGAACTTGTCGGCGAGCTTCTGGATTTCCGGCGGCATGGTGGCCGAAAAGAACAGGGTCTGACGGGTGAAGGGGATCAGCTTTACAATCCGTTCGATATCGGGAATGAAACCCATATCGAGCATGCGGTCGGCCTCGTCGATGACGAGCAATTCAACACCACTCATAAGCAGCTTGCCGCGTTCGGTGTGATCGAGCAGGCGGCCGGGCGTTGCGATCAAGACATCCGCGCCGCGCTCCAGCTTGCGGTCCTGTTCATCGAAGGAAACGCCGCCAATCAGCAGAACAATGTTGAGGCGGTGGTTCTTGCCGTATTTTTCGAAGTTCTCGTGGACCTGTGCCGCCAGTTCGCGTGTGGGTTCGAGGATCAGTGTGCGTGGCATGCGGGCGCGGGCGCGCCCTCGCTCGAGCATGGTCAACATCGGCAGCACGAAGGATGCGGTCTTGCCTGTACCAGTCTGTGCGATTCCGAGGATATCGCGCCGTTCCAGCGCAGGGGGAATGGCCCCTTCCTGGATGGGGGTGGGCGTCGTGTAGCCGGCGTCAGTGACGGCGGACAATACTTTTTGGCTCAAGCCAAGGTCAGCAAAAGTGGTCAATTGGGAACTGTTTCCGTTTCGGAGATGTGCGGCAGTGCGCGGGAGAGCGCGCGATGCGCCGGTCCATGTGGCACTGACGTAGTCGGTAGATCGCGCAAAGTCAAGAAACCGCCGGGATTCAGGGCGTGAAGCGCCACTTGTTCGCAAGTGCAGCATCCTTCTTTTTCAAGAGGCTGGCTCCGAAAAACCGGTGCCGGACTTTCACCCCCGCAAAGCCGGTCAAATGGTGAACCGGTCACCCCCGGTCTGCGTGTACAGGGTCGCAGGGGGCACTGAATGCTCACAAGGGAGTTTACTTATGAAACTGTTCAAGACAATCGCAGCCGCACTTTTCGCCGTTGGCATTGCGGGTGGATCCGCACTGGCTGCGTCCCATTCGGAGAAGAAGGACATCGTCGACACGGCAGTTGAAGCCGGAAGCTTCTCGACGCTGGTCGCTGCCGTTCAGGCGGCTGATCTGGTTGAAACGCTCAAGGGCGAAGGTCCGTTCACCGTCTTCGCACCGACCGACGAGGCCTTCGCAGCACTCGGCATGACCGTCGACGAGCTGCTGAAGCCGGAAAACAAGGACAAGCTCACCGCCGTCCTTACCTACCACGTCATTTCCGGTTCCGTGATGTCGGGCGATCTGGTCGATGATTCCACCCCCGCCACCGTGCAGGGATCGAATGTGACGATCGACCTCGACAACGGTCCGATGGTCAACGACGCCAATGTGGTAACTGCAGACGTCGAAGCCAGCAACGGTGTCATCCACGTGATCGACAAGGTGCTGGTGCCGGAAGGCGTTCTCTAAGCGCCAAATCCTCATACATCGAGAGCAGGGAGCGGGGCCGTTTGCGGCCCCGTTTTCTTGTGGCCTGATCGAATTTCTGCCGACGGCTTTTTGGCGGGAAGCAGGTTCTTACCGGGCTTTATTGAGCGACCAGCAAGGGTTCGAGTTTCCGCGCGGTCTGGAGAAAACGCATCGGGTCGATCGAATTGCCGTTCTGGCGGATCTCGTAATGCAGATGCGGTCCGGTGGATCGTCCGGTCGAGCCGGCCTTGCCGATGCGCTGCCCAAGACTGACATGATCACCCTTGTTGACCAGAACTTTTGAAAGATGCGCATAGCGGCTGGTGAAGCCTCCGCCGTGGTCGATCTCCACCATCTTTCCATATCCGCCGTTGCGTCCGGCGTGGACCACGACGCCAGCCCCGGCGCTGTTGATCGGGGTTCCCGTGGACGCGCGGAAATCGATACCGCCATGAAACGCCATCCGCTTCAGAAACGGATCGCGGCGGTTGCCGTAGCGCGAGGTGATCTCCGAATCGGGTGCAGGAATGCCGATCGGCAGCTTGCGGGCATGATCGCGCATGGTATCGAGCTGGCGCAGCGCGTGGTCGAGATCCTCGAGGGTCGCATCGAAAGCCTTGGGGTCGACCGGGCGGACGAACGGACCGCCGACAGCGCTTTCCATTCCCTCCGGAAGTGGCAGGCCCGAATCCTCCATGATCTCGCCGATCTGTGACGCTGTCTCGTAGGCGTCGATGGCCAGTCCCTGCATCTTTTCGATCTGCTCGCGCTCGATCGACTTGAGCGACAGCGTGACTGTGGAGAATATGCGGTCTGCGCGTTCGCTGACCGTTTCGCCGCTGGCCGGCACGGAAGAGACATTCGCATAGGCCAGCGGATTGATGCGCACGGTCTTCGGGTCGGCAATGACCTGTGGCGTGGCTGCAAGGCTCGCAAGACGCTGGCCCTTGACGGTTTCTGTTCTCGCCGCGGCCTGTTTCCTGGGATTGGGCGAGGGCAGGGGGATCGTCTCGGGCCTGACACCGGCACGGTCAAGCAACGGGCCGAGTTTGCCATGGCGGTTGGTCAGCGCGTTCTGGCGGGCGATGAGTTCGGCAACCTTTTCTTCCATCAGTTGCTGGTCGAGCAGTTGCCGGCTGGTCACGCGGTCGACCTGTGAACGCAAGGCCGCGATCCGGTCTTCATAGGCATGCTGCATTCGCGCCTGACGGGCCATCGACGCACCAATCAGGTCATCGCGCAGGATCAGATAGGTGGTGGCTGCCAGATAACCTATGGCCATGACGCCGATAAACGACATCAACAGCCCTGCCATCCATGGCCGGACAGTGACGTGGCGGATCGAATCGCCGCTGGCGAAAATGATGGTGTGGGCCTCTTTGGGGCGCTTGCCGAAAACCCGGCTGTCCTGCCTTTGCGACACGAAATATCCTCGTCGGAATCGGTTTGTGCAAATTCGTTGACGGGGATTACACCTTGTTAAGGTTAACAAACGCTTGAGTACTGTGTGTGCGGAGGTCGTTTCTCATCCGCATGGGCGCGGCAATCGAGGAAGCGTGGCGGCCTACACTGCCGTGTCAGGACATGTTCTGGCTGGACAGGGCGCGGTAGAAAGTCGGGGTCAGGCCGGCGGCGGCGCGGGCGAGATCGTTGAACGGCGGTTTCAGCCCGCCGCGGAAGTTGGCGCGCACCAGCTTTTCGAAGGTTGCGGCGGCATCCTTGTCTTCGCGTGCGCACAGGAAACGAAACCATTTGGCGCCGATGGCCACATGTTTCTTCTCATCTTCGTAGATGATGTCCAGAACCGCAGCGCTTTCCTCGTCTCCGGCCTCGCGCATCTTGGCGCGCAGCGACGGGGTGACGTCGAGACCGCGCGCTTCCAGGATCAGCGGCACGACAGCCAGTCGCGCGGCGAGATCGTTGCGGGTGTCGTGGGCGGCCTGCCAGAGCCCGTCATGGGCCGGCATGTCGCCGTAATCGGCACCCAAGGTGCGAAGTCTTTCACGTACAAGCTTGAAATGCTTGGCTTCTTCAAAAGCGACCTGCATCCATCCATCGAAGAAGCTCTGCGGCATGGGAGCGGCGGCAAAGCGCGCGACAATATCGAGCGCAAGGTCGATGGCGTTGAGCTCGATATGTGCGATCGCGTGCAGCAGCGCGACCCTTCCACGGGGCGAGTGAAGCGAGCGCCGGGTGACTTTGGTTGGCGGAACGAGTTCCGGCCTTTCGGGTCTTCCCGGCCGGTCCGGAGGCCGGGTGTCGAGGGGCGAGCGCAACGACATGCGCCGTGCATGCCAGCGCCGTGCGGTCTCCTGAGCGAGCGCTGTCTTGATGTCGAGATCGGCCGCCAGAATGGCGCGCGCCGCGCCATCCCTCAAGGTTCCGGGGCGGTCCAACCCCTCGATTGCCGTTTCGCCTTCAGGCTGCAACGGGCCGTGATCGCCCTCGCTCATAGGGTCCTGACGGCCTCGAGCACCTCCTGAGCGTGGCCCTTGACCTTCACCTTGGGCCAAACCCTCGCCACGGTCCCGTTCGCGTCGATAAGGAACGTGGAGCGTTCGACCCCCATATAGGTGCGGCCATACATGCTCTTTTCCTTCCAAACACCGTAGGCCTGGAGCACGGATGTGTCCTCGTCGGAGGCGAGAATGACACCGAGTCCGTGCTTGGCAATGAACTTCTCATGCTTTTTAACCGTGTCCGGCGAGACCCCGACGACCACTGCGTCATTGGCTGCAAACTCATCAGCGAGCGCGGTAAAATCCATCGCTTCGTTCGTGCAGCCGGGGGTGTCGTCCTTGGGGTAGAAATACAGAACCACTTTCTTCCCCGCCAATTGCGACAATGACACGTTTCCGCCGCCATCGCGTGGCAAATCAAAATTCGGGGCTTGGCTGCCTTGCTCTAGAGCGCTCATGTAAAAAGCCTTTCGTTGTGCGAAGCCTGTGATTAGCAGATGACCTTGCCTCGTGGCGATATATAAACGCAATCAGCGCAGTCCAGCGGAATCAGTTAAAAAAGGAAGCGGTTTCCATCCCGATGCCTGAACATCCGGTTTCCAGGGTACGTTTTGCAAAGCGTGATATCGCCGCGCTGCATGACATGCCCTCTTCAACTGCCGACGACCGGATCGTGCTGCGCGGGCATTCCGCCTGGTCGCGTGGCAGAAAGCTGTTTCTTTGCATCATCGCGCTCCTGCTTGTTCCAGGGCTGATCCTGGCCGGACTCGTGGTGGCGCTGGAAGCGGGGGTCGCCGACGGCGAAATCCGGGATCGGGCCCGCATCGCACTTGCCAAGGCGGTGGGGCCGGCGAATCGCGCCGATCTCGGGTCCGCGGCTGTACGTGTCACGTCTCGCGGACAATTGGCGTTGGAAGCGCGCGACGTGGTGATCGAGCCGCTTTCGGGTGGTGCGAAGCAACAGGCAGATCAGGTTCTGATCTCACTCGATCCGATGGCACTTCTGGCCGGGCGGGTTTCATTGTCCTCGGTCGCCGTGTCCGGGGTCGGGCTCTCCGCCCCCCAGGGCGATGGTTTTGACCTCTCGGATTTCGCCGGATTTCGCATCGATGCCACCGGTGAGGTGATCAATGGGCTGTTTGCCTCGCTCAACACCGTGATCGGCCAGATTGAGAATGCGGGAACCAGGGTCTTTCGTTTCTCGGACGTTACCATTTCGGGTTCCGGCGCGCCGATTGTTGTCGAGGCGGCGAGCTTCGAGCGGCTCGAAGGCGGCGGCTATGGCATCCGTGCCGATGTTATTCAGGCCGAGCAGCGGATCGTGTTCGAAGGGCGCGCGCGCAACCAACCCGGAACGTCGGGGCTGTCCAGGATCACAGGCAAGATCGAGGGTCTTGCCATCAAGATGTTCACCAATGCGATTCCCGAACGCCGCAACGGCCTGAGAACCAGCGTCGACGTGGAGTTTGAAGCCAGACGCGGTTCTGAAACGCGCGACCCGGCGCTTCGTGCAACGCTTTCAGCACTGGGCGGCGCGCTGACGATGGGTGGTGTGGAAGCGCAACTGGCCCAAGCGCGGGTTCGGCTCACCTACATGCCTTCCCTCAACAAGATCGAGATCACACCCTCGATTATCCGCCTTGGCGAGACGGTCATGCCGTTTACCGGCGGCCTTATCGACGTGGACCGTGTCGAGAGCCTGGACGGGGCGGGAATCGCCTTCGATTTCGTGATCAAGAACGGACGGGCCGCGCCGGGTGATTCCGATGAGGCCCCGATTGCCTTTGACGGAAAGGCGCTTGGCTGGTTCGACCCGTCGACAAACATGCTGGTGGCAGAAGAACTGACCGTCGCATCGGAAAGCGGCGGATTGTTCGGATCGGCCTCATGGCGTTTTGTCGACGGCATGTCGCCGGAGCTCAATATTGCCGCCGAGGCTCCCGGACTGTCGATAACCGCAGTCAAGCAGCTTTGGCCTTACTGGATCGGCAAGGGTGCACGGCAGTGGGTGCTGAACAACCTGTATGGCGGCCGGGTGAGCAATGGCCGGATCCAGCTTTCGGTTCCGGAAGGACATTTCCCTCCCGATGGTCCTGCGCGGTTTTCGGCCGATCAGCTGCAAATCGATTTCGACATCGAACGGGCGCGAATGAACGTGGCGGGCGACATCCCGCCGCTGCGCGACACGATCGGTCATATGCGGCTTCGCGGATCAAGCGTCGAGGTTTCGGTTTCGTCCGCAACAGCGTTCTTCCCGACGGGCAGAAGGGTCGAAGTCAGCGATGCGTCGTTTTCTATTCCCGCGACAGACGAATTGCCGCTGATGGCGGAACTTTCGATGTCGGTGAGCGGCGAAGCCGATGCCGTTGCCGAACTCATCACCTATCATCCGATCGCAGCTCTCGAGCGGATCGGACTTGAACCGGAGGATTTGAGCGGGGCCATTTCGTCGAAGGTGAGTGCTCGCTTCGGCCTGATCGCCGATCAGTCCCCGCCTGCGCCCGACTGGACGGTCGATCTGGAGATGACCGATGTCGATATCGCAAAACCGGTGGAGGGGCGGTTGCTCACCCGGATGGATGGCGACTTGTCCGTGACGCCCGCTCGCGCGGAACTGCGAACCGAGGCGGACATCGACGGTGTGCGCATGATGCTTGATGTGGTTCAGCCAATAGGCGATTCCGGTATTGAAGGGCGCAGGCTGGTTTCAGGCGTGCTCGATTCGGAAGCGCGCGAAAAGCTGGCGCCGGGCAGCGGGCTGCTGATCTCGGGTCCGGTGGGCTTCACGATGGAGGACGAAGGCGAGGGACGGTCGCGCATAGCACTCGATCTCAAACCGGCGAAACTTACGGTCCCGGGAATTGGCTGGACCAAGGGAAAGGGCGTGCCGGCCGAACTGGATTTCATGATGGCCACCACGGACGGGGTCACGAGGCTCTCGGATCTGGCTCTGAGGGGGGACGGGTTCGAGGCGCTTGGGGCCTTGTCGATCAAGGACGGCAAGGTGAACCGCGCCGAGTTTTCCAAGGTGGCGCTGTCGCCGCGCGAGAACTACCGCGCAACCATTACCGGGACCGGCGACGGGTACCGGATCGATATCGGCGGCTCGGCGTTCGATGCGCGTCCGCTGATCGATCTTGCGAAGTCGACATCCCCCTCCAAGGGAAACTCGGCGTCGGGCGCACCCCGCATTGAGGTTTCTGGAAGCCTGGAGACAGTGTCCGGTTATGCGGACGAAGTGTTTACCTCGCCGTCCATCAGCTACCGAGGGCGCGGCGACCGGATCGATCTGCTCGATTTCAAGGCGGTGAGCCGCAGTGGGCAGGCCGTCGTGATCGCTGTCGAGGGAGACGGTGACAGCGAGACGATTCAGATGACCAGCGGCGACGCCGGGGCGTTCGCGCGCTTTGCAGGGGTCTATTCGCGCATTCAGGGTGGGCTGCTCAACATCCGGATGAACAAGCAGGGCGATTCGCCGCGGCGCGGAACCGTGGATATGCGCAATTTCACCGTGGTCGGTGAGCCGCGGCTCGATTCGCTGGTGTCCACGCCGAGCAAGCAGGACGGGCGGAGCCTCAAGGATGCGGTGCGTTCCGAAATCGATGTTTCAAGAGCCCGCTTCGAAGTTGCCAATGCGAGGATTGTCTCCGGCAATGGTGGCCTTGCGGTTCGCGAAGGTGTCTTGCGCGGTCCGCAGATCGGAGCGTCCTTCCAAGGCACGGTGCGCGACGGTGAAGGCCGTATCGACATGACGGGAACCTTCATGCCCGCCTACGGGGTGAACCGGCTGTTCAGCGAGTTGCCGCTGATCGGAGCAATTCTCGGCAATGGCCGCGACCGGGGCCTGATCGGCATCACGTTCAGGCTGACCGGGGAAACGGGCTCCCCGCTTCTTCAGGTCAATCCGCTTTCGGCAATCGCGCCGGGCGTGTTCCGCTCGATCTTCGAATACAGACCGTGACCCACAAACACGCCGCCGCCTTCGGATCAAAGCCGGCGGCGCGCAGAGCAAGCGTTTTGTTGGCTACTGAGGCCGCACCAGAACGTGCTTCTTCTTGCCCAGCGACAGCTTGATCACTCCGTCGTCGTTGAGGTTGCCCGCGCCGACGACGGTCTTGTCATCCGAGATTGCCACGTCGTTGATCCTGATGGCTCCACCCTTGACGTGCCGACGTGCCTCTCCGTTGGATGCCGCAAGTCCGGCGCGGACGAACAGGGCCAACAAGCCGATGCCCGCGTTAAGCTCGTCAGAGGCAATCGTGATCGTCGGCAGATTGTCCGAGATCGCCCCTTCCTCGAAGGTCTTGCGGGCCGTTTCGGCGGCTTCCTCGGCAGCGGCGCGACCGTGCAGCATGGCGGTGACTTCGGTCGCAAGGATCTTCTTCACCTCATTGACCTCTGATCCGCCAAGGGCTGCGAGCCGGGCGATCTCATCCATCGGAAGCACGGTGTAGAGCTTGAGGAAGCGCTCGACATCGGCGTCTTCGGTGTTGCGCCAGTACTGCCAGAAGTCATAGGCCGACAGCATGTCGGCGTTAAGCCAGATCGCCCCCGAGGCCGACTTGCCCATCTTGGCTCCGGACGACGTCGTAAGCAGCGGTGAGGTGAGTGCGTAGAGCTGCGGCGTTCCCATCCGGTGGCCGAGGTCGATGCCATTGATGATATTGCCCCACTGATCCGAACCACCCATCTGCAGACGGCAGTTGTAGCGCTTGGCAAGCTCCACGAAATCATAGGCCTGGAGTATCATGTAGTTGAATTCCAGGAACGAGAGCGACTGTTCCCGGTCGAGGCGCGTCTTCACGCTGTCGAAGGAGAGCATGCGGTTGACGGAGAAGTGCCGGCCGACGTCACGCAGGAACTCGAGGTAGTTGAGTTCGCGCAACCATTCGGCATTGTTGATCATCTTTGCGCCGGTCTCGTAGTCCAGGTATTGGGCAAAGCAACGTTTGATCGAGGCGATGTTCTCCTCGATGATCTCTACCGTCATCAGCTTGCGGGCTTCCTCTTTGAAGGAGGGGTCGCCGACCATGCCCGTGCCGCCGCCCATTAGCGAGATCGGCTTATGGCCGGTCTTCTGGAACCAGTGCAGCATCATGATCTGGATCAGGCTACCCGCATGCAACGAAGCTGCGGTCGGATCGTAGCCGATATAGCCGGTCACGCTTTCCTTGGCGAGCAAGTCGTCCAGTCCCGTCTGATCGGACATCTGGTGGATGAAGCCGCGCTCGTGAAGAGTCTGAAGGAAATCGGATTTGTAGGCTGACATGTCACTGTCCTTGAGGTTATCTCGGCGGTGCCGGAAAAACAGGGGCGCCGACAATGCGCCGACGCCCGGCGGGGCTTTAGCACCGGCGCGTGGTGCATTCAACCAACACCGCGCGCGGGCCGGACGGCGTGGCGTGATCGCGGGAAACGGAGACAGGTCAGAATGGCGGGAGAACGCAAGGTGAAGCGGGCAATCGGGCTTATGAGCGGCACATCCATGGACGGGATCGATCTGGCGCTTCTCGACACCGACGGAGATGCGGTGGTGGCTCGCGGGCCTTCCCAGTTCACTCCCTATGACGCCGGGTTTCGCAAGCGGCTTGAAGCGGGCCTCGCTGATGCCAAACAGATCGCCCGGTGCGAGGAGCGGCCCGGTGATCTCGCCGCGCTCGAAACAGACCTGACGGACCGGCACGCGGCAGCGGTCGACGCTTTTCTCTTACGCGAGGGGCTGGCTGCCGGCGACATCGACGTGATCGGCTTTCATGGCCAGACGGTGCTGCACCGTCCGCGCCAGGCGCTGACCGTGCAACTGGGTGACGGCTCCGGACTTGCAGCGCGGCTGGGCATTGATGTGGTCCACGATCTGCGCGCCCGCGACATGGAACTGGGCGGGCAGGGCGCGCCGCTGGTGCCAGCCTATCACCGCGCGCTCGCAGCAGGGCTTTCGGGGGAATGGGCGAGCAAGATGCCGGTGGCCTTCGTCAATATCGGCGGGATCTCCAACATCACCTATATCGGCGCCGACGGAACCCTGCTGGCTTTCGACAGCGGGCCGGGCAACGCGCTGATCGACCAGTGGGTCGCCCGGCAGGCAGGCATTCCCTACGATTCCGGTGGCGCGATCGCGTCCGAGGGCCGAGTATTGTCAGCGCTTGCCAATCGGTATCTCTCCTCACCGTTCTTCACGGCAAAAGAGCGGATCTCGCTTGATCGCAACGATTTTCTGCCGCCCGAAGACCACGAGGCGGGGCTAGAGGATGGTGCGCGGACGCTGGCCTTTGTCACGGCCGCGTCGATAGAGAAGGCGCAGGCCCATCTTCCCGAAAAGCCAAAACTCTGGATTCTGACAGGCGGCGGGCGGCACAACCGGATGATTGTCGAGGACCTGAAAGTGGCCACCCGCCATTCAGGCGAGGTGATCATTGCGGAGGACGCGGGGCTGAATGGCGATTCGATGGAAGCCGAGGCCTGGGCCTGGCTCGCGGTCCGCTCGCTTACCGGCCTGCCGATCACCTATCCCGGAACCACCGGCGTCAAGGAGCCCGCAAGCGGCGGAGTTCTGGCGCGCGGGAAGCGAGCCGGCTAGCTTTGCGGGCGCTCGGCCCAGCCGGCGAAGATCCGCTCCAGCGCCACAACGGCGTAATAGAGCACGATCCCGAGGACCGCGAGGGCGATGAGAACCGCAAACATCAGCGGATAATCGCCATTGGTCTCGCCGGACTTGAACAACGCGCCGAGACCGCGGCCATGGGGCGAGACGATCTCCACCAGATTGGTGCCGATAAAGGCGAGCGTGACCGAGACTTTCAGCGCGCCGAAAAACTCCGGCAGTGTCTTGGGGAGTGCGATCTTGCGGAAGATGGTGACCTTCGAGGCGCCGAGGCTGCGCAGAATGTCGCGGTATTCCGGCTCCAGCGTGGACAGGCCGATACCCACCGACACGGCAATCGGGAAAAAGGAAATGAGGAAAGCCATCAGTACGGTGTTGAAATCATGCTGTCCGATGAAGATCAGCGCGATCACGGGAACCAGAGTGGCCTTGGGGATGGCGTTGAAGCCGACGAGCAGCGGGTAGAGCGCGTCGCGGGCGATGCGTGAAAAGCCCATCGCCATGCCCAGGAGCGTACCCACGATCACGGCGAGTCCCAAACCCGCGACGGTGCGCCAAAGCGTCTGCCAGCCCATCTCGATGAACAGGCCGCTGTAGCGCGAGAACGCAGGCGGCAGGTCCGAAGGCGAGGCCATCTTGTAGTTCGGCCAGCCGTTGATCCAGACGATGAACTCCCAGAACGCCAGGAAGGCGATGATTGCAAGGGTGGGAACAGCGATCTTCTTGAGCGTTTCCATCAGTTCGGGTCTCCGTCGCGACCCTGCGCAATGCGGATCTGGTCTCGCAGCACGTGCAGCATCTCCGTCGCCTCCGGGGTGTAGAGGCTTTCGATCGTCCGGTCGGCCGGCAAATCAACGTCGAGCACGTACTGGGTGCGGGCAGGGCGGCCCGAAAGCACGATGACCTGGTCGCCCAGAAAGACCGATTCGCGCAGGTCGTGGGTGATCAGCACACAGGTGAAGGGTTCGGCCGTGCGCAGGTCGCGCATTGTTTGCCAAAGGTCCTCGCGGGTAAAATTATCGAGCGCCCCGAAAGGTTCGTCCATGATCAGCACGTCGGGCTTGTGAACGATGGAACGGCACAGCGACGCGCGCTGGCGCATTCCGCCGGACAATTCGGACGGTCGCTTGCGTTCGAACCCCTTGAGGCCAACCATCTCCAGAAGATGCATCGCCCGGTCCTCGCGCTCGCGCTTCGGCATTCGCGGGGCGACGATCTCAAGCGGCAGGATGACGTTGTCGATGATCGTGCGCCATTCCAGCAGCACCGGGTTCTGAAATGCCATGCCCACGGTCTTGCGCGGCGATGTCACCCGCTCGCCGTGCAGCCAGACTTCGCCCTGGTCTGGCTTCATCAGCCCGGCGATAAGCCGTGTCAGGGTGGACTTGCCGCAGCCGGAGGGCCCGACGACGGCACAGAACTCGCTTTCGGGGACCGAGACATCGAGACCGTCGAGAACGGGCAGCGGGCCTGCCTTGGTGCGGTAGGCGTGGGTTACACCCTTGATCTCGATTAGGTTGGTCATGCGGAAATTCAGTCTTCAGGCAAGGGTCAAGGAAAAGGCGCCCCCGGTTGGTCAGGGGCGCCGGATATCGGTTTATCGGGTCATTCCAGCATCAGGCTGCCATCGGTCGGCAGATACTGCGAGGTGAAATAAAGCGCGGCATCGGGAGCGTTGACGAACTCGTAGACCGACTTGGTCTGCTCGATCGCCGTTGCCATTCGCGCCTCGTCGATGCCGCCCATGCCATTGGCCTTGACCCAGTCGGTCAGCACGTTCGCATCGACCGCCATTTCCAGGCGGCGTTCTTCAAGGGCCGGATCGGCGGCCGGGTTGCGCTTGACCAGGGCTTCGATGGCCATTTCCGGGTCGGCGATTGAATCCTGCCAGCCCTTGGCGACCGCACGGATGAAGCCGGTGACGGCCTCGGGGTTCGCCTCGGCAAATTCGGTGTTGACGATGATGGCATTGCCGTAGAGCGCCACGCCGTGATCGGCCATCAGGAGGACGCTGATGTCATCCTCCGGCACGCCCAGGCGAATGAGATTGAGCGTCGAGGAGAAGGAGAAGCCTGTGACGGCTGCGACCTTGCCCTCGGCCAGCATCGGCTCGCGGGTCGGGAAGCCGACGGGCTCCACGGTAATTGCCCCCATGTCGAGGCCGGTTTCGGCGGCAAAGATCGGGAACTGGGCCCAGGCGCCATCCGGAGGGGGCGCGCCGAGAACCTTGCCTTCGAGATCGGAGGGGGTCTCGATGCCGAGCGATTTGCGTCCCACAACAGAAAAGGGCGGCTTGTCGTAGACCATCATGACCGCGGTCACCGGTGCGCCGGGGTTCTGGTCGAGAAATTTCATCAGGCTGTTGATGTCGGCAAATCCGACGGGGAAGGCGCCGGTGGCCACCTTCGGAATTGCGTCGAGCGAGCCGGCGCCCTCGGACACTTCGACCGTCAGCCCTTCGGCTTCGAAATGGCCCTTGTCGACAGCGACGAAGTAGGGCGCCGCCGGCCCTTCGAATTTCCAGTCCAGCGCGAAGGGCATTTCGGTTTCGGCTGCCGCGGAGGTGGCAAGGGCCAGGGCTGCGACAGCGGCGGCGATAGTGGTGCGGATCATGGGAACTCCTCGGGTTCGGATTGGCATCAATGGTTGGTGGCCGCTGCGTAACTGGGGGCGAATGTGTGCGGCAGGATTGTCAGTGCCGTGGCAAGTTTCATGCCATCATTCAAAAAGGCCACCTTGACAGACAGGGGTCTGGCAAGCAGCAGCCGGCGCCGGTCCTTGATCTTGCCGAAACTGTCGATGATTTCGCGGATCAGTTCGAAGATGTCTGTTTTGGCGGCAGAATGTCTAAATATTGGGCGCTTTCGGCGAATCTTTGAGGCCGCTGAGCAGGCCTGCCCCGGACGCTGTCGCGGAGGCGGGAAGATGTTCTTCGCTGGATCCTTTCGCCTCCCCATCCTTATTGGCCGTGGCGGGGATCGGGGCTTCCGTCAGGTTCTGTGAGCACGGGCGGCAAAGCCCGTGGCGCTATCAAGGCTGTTTCCAAGATAGGACCGGCGCACCTGTTCGTTGGAGGCGATTTCCGCCGGTGTGCCGTAGGCCAGCACTTTCCCGGCAACGACAATATACGCATGGTCGACAATGGAGAGCGTCTCGCGAACGTTGTGGTCAGTGATGAGGATACCCAGCCCCGAATCCCGAATGCGACGTATCAAGTCTTGCAGGTCAGAAATGGCCAGTGGATCGACGCCGGCGAAGGGCTCGTCGAGCATCAGGTATCTCGGATTGGAAGCCAGCGCCCGTGCGACTTCGCAACGACGCCGCATGCCGCCTGACAGCTTCGCCGCGTTGCGCGCCCGAACGGACGCCAACCCGAATCCATCAAGAATGCGATCGAGGACCTTGTTTCTGGTGGGCCGATCCGGGTAGCAGCTTTCCAGAGCCACCATAATGTTGTCTTCGACCGACAGACCCCGGAAAACCGACGGCTCCTGGGGCAGATAACTCAGGCCCAGCCTGGCCCGCGCGAAAACCGGCATGCGTGTCGCATCCGTGCCATCAATCCTGATGGCGCCGGCATCCGGTTGCATCGTTCCGGCGATCATGTTCATCAGGGTTGTCTTGCCGGCACCATTCGGGCCGAGAACCGCGACTGTTTCGCCGCGTCCGATCGTCAGGCTGATTTCATTGACGACGTTTATGCCTCCGAATGATTTTTCGAGCTTGTTGGCCGACAAGCATTCTGTCTGGTTACTGGAGGGTGTTGTCAAGACCTGTGAACCCCTGTCTGACCGGCTGAACCGGCTCCGCGGTCATCCGACCCGATGCCGGCCCTGTATGCTACATGAAAACGCAAGAGGCCATTCATATCTGATATGCTCCGGCAAGGGCAGCCGTATCATGGCTCGTTGCTGCGTCATGTCCGCTCTTCAGCGATCAAGTCAAGCACCGGACTCCCTGCGACTCTGCGCCTTTTGATTGCCCGGGTCTTTCGACTCGCCAAACGCACCCCCCCCCATATTGTGTTTTGCGATCAAAAGCGTCCCGGAGATTGGCTGCCTCGATCCTCGCTTCGACGCGCTTGGAAAGCGTTACATCTTTTGGCACGCATATTTCTTGTGATAGCGTATCTGGCGTCGAACGCATTTTCGGAGCGTGCGAGCAGAGAGTGGGCGTGGCCATGCAGATGTGCCATGGATCTGTGTAGCGGATCAGATGGGGGCGAGTTTTGACTGACATGTTTGGGAAGACGCCGTTTGCGGCGTCTCGGCCTCTGGAATCCAGCCCTTTGAATGAGCCTGACCTCGGCAACAAGCAGAGCGAGGGTCCCGGTTACCGGGTTCCGCTCTATTATCGGAAATTGAAGCACAACATAGGCGGTTCCGGCAGCGTCGGTGCAGGCGACCTTTTCTATCAGGTCTTCGAAGGTCTCAACAACAGGATCGCGACCAGTGAAGGCCGGGATTTCATAAACTTCTGCAGCTACAATTATCTTGATCTGTGCGGGGACCCGGATGTGGCCATGGCAGCCGAGGCCGCCATCCGGAAGTACGGAACGTCGGTGTCCGCCTCCAGGATCGTAAGTGGCGAGCGTCCGCTTCACCGTGAACTCGAGGCCGCCATAGCTGGCTTTGTCGGCACGGAAGATTCGATTGTTTTTGTCGGCGGCTTTTCAACCAATGAGGACACTATCGCCCACCTCATGGGGGAGGGGGATTCGATTTTCCTTGATGAATACATTCACAAAAGCGCCCAGCTCGGTGCTTCCATGTCCGGTGCGAAAACCTATTCCTTCCCGCACAACGATCTCGAGGCGCTTGAACAAATGCTGTCGGCGCATCGTGCCGAAGGCAAGAATGCCCTCATCGTCGTCGAGGGTGTCTACAGCATGGATGGCGATATCCCGGACTTACCGAAGCTGATCGAACTCAAGCGGCGGTATCAGACCCTGCTCATGGTCGATGAGGCGCACTCCATAGGTGTCCTCGGGCAGACCGGGCGGGGGCTGTCAGAGCATTTCGGAACAGATCCCGGCCATGTCGACATCTGGATGGGTACGCTCAGCAAATCCTTCGCAAGTTGCGGCGGCTACATTGCCGGAAACGCCGAACTGATCGAATATCTCCGCTACACCGCGCCGGGATTTGTCTACAGCGTCGGACTGGCGCCACCGATGGCTGCGGCTGCCTTGAAATCAATTCAACTGATTGAAGCCCAGCCCGATCGGGTTCGCGATTTGCGCTCCAGGGTTTCGACGTTTCACGAACTTGCTCTGAGCGCAGGGCTCAACATAGGCGATGCCAATCAGGCGTCCGCTGTCATTCCGGTCATTGTCGGTCGGGCCGACAGCACAATCGCGCTTTCCAGGGTCTTGAAGGACAACGGGATCCTTGCTCTGCCGATAGGATATCCGGCCGTTTCGAAAACAAAGGCGCGCATTCGTTTTTTCATCAGTTCAGGCCATACCGATCAGGACATCCGGCGGACGGTCGAGATCATCGCGGAAAGCTCGATAAGCGGATGAAACAAGGCGGGTGGACATGAAGTGGACCCGGCTTGATGGCAATCGGTCTGTCTCAAACCGGTATCTGACCGGCCTTGCGGCCGAAATCGGCAAGATTGCACTGATCGTTCTGGCAACCATCGAGGCGGTGTTTCTCTGCGACATCATCGTCAGCCGATTCATGCCCGAACTGATGGCCTTGGGTGCAAGTGTGCCTGTGATCGCTCTTGTCGTTGTCTATTCCATTCCCAATGGTCTGTTCATAGCGCTGCCGACGGCGCTGCTGATCGCTGTGTACGTCGTGGTCTTGCGAAGGCGGGAAAACAATGAATTCGGTGTGTTTGCCGGACTGGGATACAGCCACCGGATCCTGAGTATCGGTGCGGTGATGATCGGTTTTACCGGCGCGATCATCTCACTTGTCCTTTCCGGATTCGTGGAGCCACCCGCCAGGTTTCTGCTGGCTTCGACCCTCGAGCAGATCACCTACAAGGCTGTCCGGGACGGTGAACTGGCTTCCGGTCGCTTCTACCAGATTGGCGACACGACATTTTACGCGACCTCGGGGCGCATGAACGAAGTGGCAGGTGACGTGTTCCTGTACCAGAAGTCGTCGGAAGACACCGGACGGGTGATCGTCGCGAGCCAGTTGCTGAATCCCCAAGCGCGCGATTCGGAACAATCGGGTGTGCTGTTCAACAATGTGAACATTTATGAATTCGCCGACACCGGAGGTACGGAGACCGCCCAGGCTCAGCCGGCGCTGGACTCCGTCTGCCCCGAGTGCGGTCCGAGCGAATATTTCCAGCCGTTGAGCCACATGTATTTCGACAGGTTTTACATGGAACTGCCGAAAGTCGACCTGCCATCGACAAGAGATTGGTTGAGCCCGGACGAAGCGGATTTCTTCGAACTGTTTTCCGCGCCGGATTGGGGGGCTGCGCACGTCCAGGTGTTCGGAGAGCGGTTGATGAGGGCTGCGTTATGTCTGGTAACGCCGCTGATGGCGTTGGTGGCTGTCGCGATGACTTCGAAAAAGACCTTGCTCCTTTGTCTTCCGCTGGCGTCGGCAATCGTCTTGATGTTGAGCTTTTTCGCCTCGAGCGGCGTGGGTATCGTCAGCGGCAGCGGTCTTTTTGCTACCACGGCCATTGTCCTGAGCGCTGCTGCCATGATCACCATGGCGTGCATGCTGATGTTGCAGGGCATGAGCGGGCGGTTTGTGCGAAAGATAGGCGTTGTCGTTTGAATGTTGCGCTTCCGGCTTGGGGAGGCGGTTGCAGGTGAAGCGGGCAGCGACGGCCCTCCGGCCGGGGCGATCTATTGCGCTGCGGCCAGACGAATATGCGCTTCGCCCATTGCCACCATCTTGTCATCCTGGATCAGGGTGAGCCGCAGAATGGCGACTTGTTCCGCTTTCCTCACAGCCATGACTTTCCTACCGACCCTGATGTCCCGATTTGCAAGCGTGGGGGCGACAAAACGCACATGGAGTTTGCGTGTACCCTCATGATGCTCCCATTGCGCGATGCAGTCGCTGACGAGAGCCATCAGATACATGCCCTGCACGGGAACATCTGCAAGTCCAAGACTGCTGGCGAGTTTTCCATCCGTGTGAATGGGATTATCGTCTCCGGAGACATCGGCGTAGTGCCCGATCTCTTCGCGTGACAATCCAGCTATGGTGATCTCCTGCAGGACGTCGCCGGATGCTGGCTCGGTGCTCATTGCAGCTCCTTGGGAAGGTCTGAGACAAGGAACAGGCTGGACATGGAAGCGAGCGGGGAGCCCCGCGAGTTTCGAACCTCTGCCGACACACTCAGCTTGCCGTCGGAGCCGGGATCTCCGATTTGGACACAGAGGTCGTATGCACCACCGACCTCAAGGTCTGCATGCATCTCGATTGATTGCTCCAGATGCAGCAGTGCGAATTGTCCGGTGCCAGGCGCGGCATCGATGCGCTTTCTGATGAGCGCCTGGACCTCGGGCATGCCGTACCAGGTCGCTGGGAACGTCAGCGGCACCGTGGAGGCGGGTTCGGTTCTTCCGCCGATCACCTGCTTGAAGCGGTCGACATCCTGTTGTCGGACATGGACCCGGAACCGGTGCGCTTGTTTTTCCATGTCCTCGAAATCGCTGGCAGAAAGGAAAGGTCAGTCGGCAACACGCGTTGCGACAAGGGAAGCATTGACGCCGCCAAAGGCGAAGGAATTGCAAAGGACCGCCTTTGAAGACGCAAGTCCGACACTTTGCTCTGGAAGATAAAGATCGCACCTGGGATCGGGTTCAGAAAGATTGGTGTGCAGCGGACAGACCTTCTCGATCAGGGATTTCACCGTGACCACGAACTCAAGCGCACCTGAAGCTCCAAGCGTGTGACCAATCAGCTGCTTGACGGAGGAAACGGGTATTGTGGACGTCCTCTTACCGAAAACCCGCTTTATCGCGGCTGTTTCGTTGATGTCGTTGAGGATGGTGCCGGTGCCGTGCGCATTGATGTAACCGATTTCGCCGGGTTCCAGTCCCGCATCCTCCAGCGCCAGTTGCATGGCCCTGGCCGCGCCCTCCTCGTCGGGCTGGATGATGTCTTTGGCGTCACTGCTGGTACCGTAGCCCGACAGCCATGCAAGCGGTTTCGCACTGCGGGCGTTCATCGAAGCTTCGGATTCAAGAACGAATATCCCGGCTCCCTCGCCAAGGACGAGGCCGTTGCGGTCCTTTGAAAAGGGACGGCACTTGTCTGGGCTCAGAACCCGCATGAGTTCCCACGATTTCATGGTGGCTGCGGTGAGCGAGGCCTCGCTTCCGCCCACCAGTGCACGATCAACGAGCCCGTGACGAACCATTTGCATGGCCAGCCCTATCGCCTGGGTTCCGGACGAACAGGCGCTGGAGACAGCAAAGCTGGGGCCGGTGATCTTGTGAACGATGCTCAGGTGCGAGGCTCCGGCACTGGGCATGACCTTTGGAATGGTAAAGGGGTCGAGCCGACGCTCTCCGGCAAAGAACTGGGCATAGGATTCGTCCATGGTGGTCATGCCACCGATGCCCGTGCCGACGATGACCGCAGATCGAGACCCGGCCAGTTGTTCGGGCAGGATGCCGGATTGGTTTATAGCTTCCGCAGCCGCCACATGGGTGAAATGCGCAAACCGTTCGGTTCGCTGCAGCTCTTCCCGTGAAAGGTGATCTTCCGGCCGGAAATCTTTTACGGCGGCGGCGATCCTGACGCGCAATCGCTCCGATCGCGGCACCTCCAGCGCCCCGATTCGGGATGTCCCTGTAACTGCTGTTTCCCAGAGACTGTCCGCTCCAAGGCCTGCCGCACTGATGGCGCCGAAGCCGGTAATTGCAACCCGGTTGTGCATTCAACCGGCTTCGGCAGGTTTGCCGGCTCTGAGGGCCCGATCGATTGCTGCAACGAACTCCGACATGTTCCTCGCCTCGGACAGGTCATTGTCCATCGGCAGGTAGATGTTCAATTTTTCCTCGGCTCCCATGAGGATCATCACGACGTCCATGGATTCAAGTCCCAAGGTTTCCAGCGTCGCTTCCGGAGTGATCAGCGAACGATCGATGGCCCCGTCTTCGGCGATGATGTCGATGATCTGGTCGAGGCGTTCAGGATCTTCCATCTCGGGCCATTGTGCTGGCACGGGTTGTTCGCTCGCGTTACTCATTGTGGAGGTTCCCCAAGTCACTTCCCAATCCGGCTGCTCAAGGGCCGGTCATATAATCGCAGTGTTCGACTTATTTGAAAACCCTGCTGCATCAGGATGTTTCGCAGCGGGTGATTGTTGTCAAGCACCCATCCCGCTTCAATCACACCGCTCTTCCGGTTGAGCTTCAAAAGCCAGGCAACCATGTGATCGATAATCGAAATGGCGATCACTGCGCCGCCAACGGAATGGCGTATCTCCGGGCTGATGCCGAAAAGGATCACTCTGCCCGACTGGAACTGGTGGAAAAACCTCCGGTAAGCCAGTTTGGCCCATCCAAGAGGCGTCGGATTGGGGCCGACGTCAGCGGTGATTTCCGACAGGTTCGGGATCATCACCGCCATCGCCTCCGGCTTGCCCTGCCTTTCGACAATGATGCCCATTTCCTTCTTCAGGAATGGCTTCATTTCGTTTCCGAGCCCCTCCATGTCCTCCGGCTGCAATGGAACAAAGCCCCAATTGTCTTTCCATGCCGTGTTGTAGAGGCCGCGCACGATTTCCACGTCCCGGTCGAATTGGCCGAAATCCAGGTTCCTGATCTCGTAGCCATTCGGCAGACGTGACAGTTTCTTGCGCTCAGCGTAGCGGGCATTCATCGTTGAAGACCATTCCAGACGCCAGTAGTGCAGGTCCCTGCACTGCTCGTAGGGCAAGTGTTCAAAATGTTTCTCAAGGTAGGGTGGGTGCCATGGCACCATGATCATGGGCTCGAGATCATGCCCTTCCACCAGAAGGCCGCCGAGCCCGTTCAGGTTCATGGTAAGCGGACCGATCACGCGCTCGACGCCTTTCAGTCGAAGCCATTCTTCTGCGGTCTCCAGAAGCGCTCGGGTTACGTCGATATCATCTATGACATCAAGGCAACCGAAAAGGCCGGCATTGCCGTAGGCCTCGACCGGCTGGGTCTCATCGATCTGGGCGGATATCCGTCCGACCACCACGCCATTCTTGTGCGCAAGCCAGTACTGGGCTTTCCCGTATTTGAAGAACGGAGCCACCTCCGGATCGAGCAGCTTTTTGGTTTCAAGCGCCAGGGGAGGGACATAGTTTTCGAAGTCGCGATAAAGTGTCGTCGGCAGTGCCATGAATGTCTGCAGATCCGGCTTCGACGTGACCTTGGTGATTTCTACGACCATTGACCTTAGGACCTGTTGCGGCGAACGAATTGGTGGATTGAGAGAGCGAATCGCAAGCTTTCGTCAAACATGGCATTACGCCTGCCATTATGGTTGGTCGATACCCGGCCACCAAGCCTGATCTGAATCGGGGCAGCGGCATTTGTATTCCGGCCGTGTCACGACTGTCGGAATTGCAGGGGCTCGGATCAGCCGGCTTGGCTTTGGAAAGCGATGCTCGGCGTCTTGTATGGCTGGCCGACCTTTGCTCAATCTATTCAAAAAGGAAAATGCCAGATGCATGTCGCGATCACGGGTGCCACGAGCGGGTTAGGATGGGAACTGGCAAAGCTCTACGCCGGCAAGGGGCATTCGTTGTTGCTCTCCGGACGAGACGAAGGGCGGCTTCGCGAAATTCAACAAATCTGCACCGGGCTCGGAGCGCATGTCGAGACCAAGGCCATAGACACGACAGATTTTCCGGCAATGGAAGCCTGGCTGGCAAAGGCATACTCGGAAAAGCCGATCGATTTGTTCGTGGCCAATGCTGGCATGGGCGGCGCAGAGGTTCTTGTCTCGGCTGGAGCGGAAGACGCAGGCCTCGCCCGCAAGATTCTCGAGGTCAATACGACCGCAACGATCAATGCTCTCGCCACGCTCATTCCATTCATGATGGAGCGGCGGATGGGCCACATTGTCGTTGTCGGGTCAATATCTGCGAAGATCGGTTTGCCGCAGTCACCGGTCTACTGCGCTTCCAAGGCTGCGCTGACTGTCTACGCGGACTCGATACGGCGCGCGTTGAAGCCGCACAACGTGCAGGTCACGACCGTTCTTCCCGGCTTTATCGATACCCCGATGAGCCGTTCCCTGGAGATGGCGCGGCCCTGGTGCTGGCCCGTGGAGAAAGCCGCCAGGCGCATTGCGCGTGATGTCGAAAAGGGCGCGGCGAAGTCGGTCTTTCCCTGGCAGTTGAGGTTTCTGATCGGCATTGAAAACCTGCTACCGGCTGCGGTTTCGGACCGCATCCTGCAAATCGGCCAACGGGCAGGCTTGGGGTGAGGCGCTTCCCCTGTGCTCCCTCAGGTGTCGAAGGGGGCCGGTCGAAAAACAAGGCAGGGACCGACAGTACAGACACTTCGCAGCGAGTCCGCATCACCGTTCATTGTTTCACGGCAGGCGTTTGTGACCGGCTCTTGTCACGTTCGTAGCTTTCGCGCACCCATGGGAAAACCCTGGCCGTCTCGTCGTCATAGCCAAGATTTCGCACTGTCGGCGATTGCCTTGGCTTGGCATCATCGGTTCCCGCAATCCTGTCCATCAATTGGGTCCCGATGCCATAGTTCTCCGTTTCGCTGATGAAATGGTGTCGCAGATGGCTCTGCCGATGGCGGGAAATCCAGCCGTCCGTAAATCCAAGCTTCAGATGTGCGCTAGCGTGCATCACTTCGTAATAGGTGAACATCAGGAAGTTGGTTGTGACCATGGCGAGAAACAAGCCCTGCACATCGATCAGCAGTGCCGGTATCGTGGCCAGGACGAACAGCAAGGGAACGGATGTCACCGGCGCAGCAAAAAGGACGGTGAGATTGGTCGGTTTCATGTGGTGGTCGTAGTGCAGTCGACGCCAAAGGTCCGCCGTGAGCGGGCTTCGGTAAAGCAGCCTGGAATGCAGAACGAAGCGGTGAAGCACGTACTCCACCAACGGGTAAAACAAGACGGTGATCGCAATTGCCAATGGCAGGGCGAGAACCGAGCCGCCCGTTGCCACCAGTGCCGCAAGGCCGAACAGGCTGACGGCCATGTACAGCTTTATGGCGTAGTGGTCGTAACACGCCCGCAACAGTTCGCGCTTGGTCTCCAACTGGCGCTGGCTGTATTTTTCGGACCAGGCCCTGTCACCCATCATGTCGGCTTTCCTCGCTGAACCAGTCCGTACCGGACCTTTTGACCATCCGTCGCCAGCCCAGCCAACTGTCGACACCAAAGCCTGATGCGGCGGCCTTGCGTGAAAAGGGTGCCGCCTCGACTGCGTTGATCCTTACCATCTTACTGCTGCTCCCCTCATGTAGGAGTAGGTGGCTTTGCACAGGATGATCAACGCAATCACAGGAATGATCCATGCCGAAAATAGCGTCGAAATGTAACCATGGTGGCCCAGCATCAAGGTCACGCTGAAGAGAAAATACGCCCCGAACCCCACCAGCGCCACCGACAAAGCCCGATACGGCATCATGCCGGAACTGAACCGGGTCATGGCGAGGTGCGCGGTCAGCAACATCGTGACCACACAGTAGAGTATGCTTGCATAGCGCTCATATACCGTCATCTCGTATTTGTAGAGATTTGGAACCAGATCCCCTTGGTCGATAAGTTCTGTCAGCACATTTTGCGGCAACAGTATCGGCAGGATTCCGATGTTCTCGACCCAGAGCGGGCTGAGAGCAAAATCGGTTTCAAGCGTCTCGAATCGATTCTCATTGAGCGCCGGACGGTTGCTTCCGGTCGCATCGGAAAGCGTGGAGAAATACGACACCGTTCCGGAGTAGAAGGTCCAGTATCCGGGTTCCGGAGAGGGTCGGGCGCTGGCCGCTCTTACAATGTAGTGAAGGTCGCCGCTCTCGCCGTAGTCAAACACGTAGACATCGTTCAGAGCCACGTCATCGGCGAGTTTCACCCGAGCCCTGGCGATGAAGTTCGACCCGGCAAACCATTCTTCGCCGCTTTGGGCCGGGCGATCAAATTTCAGCCCGTAGGAGCGGTGGGTGGTCGTCGCTTCGAGTTCGACCGTGGCGGGTTTCACGAAGCCTGCAACCGCGAAGTGAATAGATCCGACGATGAGGCCCACGATGAGCGCTGGCGCCAGCGACGGAATGTAGGCACGGCCGCAACTGAACAGCATGATGCGCTCATTTGACGTGGCCAGCGTGTATTCCGCCCAAACGACACCCCAGATGCCCGCAAACAGGAGAACCGATGGCGTGACGAAACTCACCCGCAGAAGAGCGTAATAGACGATGCGTCCCAGATCACCGGAAGCCTGGGGCTCAGCGGCAGAATCCAGAAGCGCGCCAACGTTCGCGGAGATATCGAGTGCAACGATGATCGATATCGTTACGAGCGCGAGTATTGTCATGCGCTGAAGATACAGGGCTGTCACGAAACGGGTTTCGAGCCGGAAAAGCGCTGCGAAGACCTGGTTGACCACGCTCGCTGGCGCTGGACGCCTGGCGAAATCGCGCAGCAGGGATTCTTTTGAGAGATCGCTCAAAGCGTCTATTCACCGTGGTTTGGCCAACGAGCCCGAAAAACCTGTTTCGATAACGCTACGCACAATGAGTGGGCGGCGCAACAATGCCTGCATATGGCGCCTTCCCGGCGCTGCTGCAAACCATGCGGGCAGGAGAGACGACAATCGAATCTCAAGCTTGGCGGGCTGAACACGCTCAGTGATCCTGTGGAGGCCGCGCGTCGGTTTTCGGGGTGGCACGCTCACGCGGCTCGTGAAGGATGCGGTTGAATGTCGACATGGACCTGTCGGAAATGAAGCGCATCAGAACCGAGCTCCAAGAGCGGTAGGATTTCAGATTGTCATAATACTCCGGGGCAAGGCTCTTCAGCTTTGGCAGTTTGTTCCATGGAATGCTCGCAAAATCATGGTGCTCGGTGTGATAGCCGATATTGAAGCTAAGCCTGTTCAGCGGACCGTAATAGGAGTGCGTTTCCTGTCCGTCTCCGTCGGTATAGTGCTCCTGGATCCAGCGTCCTCCGACAGGGTGCAGGCCAAGTGCAAACAGGGTTGAGAGGCCGATGTAGGCAAGAGCCTTCGGGCCGAGAACAGCAAGCAGGAGAATATCGATGGCAACCACCGCCATCACGTTTGCAACGAACCAGCGGTCGACAAAGTTCACACCCTTGAGCCTGAGCGGCCGCAGAGCCTGCGACAGGCCGAGCAGGAACACCCATAGCGCCTTGCGCAGCGTTGAATTGCCAATCAGCCTTGCTTCAGTGCGGCTGACAATGTCCGCATCCTTGTCATAGAGGCCAAGGTACTGATGGTGCATCAGATGATATTTGCGGAACCCTATCGCACCCGGGACAAACAACGCCAGATCGCCAAAGATGCCCAGGAGCTTGTTGTATGCCGGATTCCGGAAGACCAGATTGTGGGCACATTCGTGCATGAGCGCGTACAAGGCGTGGTTGACGAAGGCACCGAACAGATAGGCCGCCACGAACACCCAGACCCATGAGACCTGGGTCATGCCATAGGCGACACCCCACTGCAGCAAGACCAGAGCCAAGGTCCAAAGCGCAGTGGCCGGGTTCGTACCCATCAGTGCGCGCACCTCGGGGTGACTTGTCCGGATCTCTCGCGCCCTTGCTATATGGACGTGGTATTCGTTGTCGTAAACGAAGTCGAGCCCCACACCGCTCCTCCCTTGCCCCAAGTCGGAACAGCAGTTCCAATAATTCCTAGATACCAGTATTGCGCGTTCGATCAAGTTCATCGCGGCCTGCGGCAAGCGCCACACTCCATCCGGCGCGACGACAGACGGTTGGTGAGAGCGTTCGACACGGACACTTGCGCCCGTGGGCTGATGCGACAGGCTATGAGACCGGTCGCTCTCCGTGCGGATGAATTATGAACCGCGATAAATGTCTGTCTTTGTTCAAGAGACTGGAAATCGGTGCCGCGGCGGGGTAGCACCTGACACGGTTTCACGCGGCCCAAGAGGTAATTCTGACATGGCGATTGCGATTTCAATTGTCACAATCGCAGCGCTTGCCCTGCTTGCCTTTGTGGCGGCGGTTATCCGGACGCTCAGCCGCAACCCGGTGGTGCCTTGGGATATCGCCGTGTCGAGGTTTTCCGAGAACCCGCGTGTGCCGCTTGTCGTATCGCTGACCACCACGCCGAAGCGGCTTCAGGAAGAAACGCTGCGCAGCGTGCTTGCTTCCGTCATGGCGCAGGACCCCGCACCGGAGGCGATCCAAATCAACATTCCCTACGAGATGAAGCGTCTTGGGCTGAAATACGAGATCCCGCAGTGGCTGACGGACAGTCCGGTGGAGATCCACCGCTGCGAGGACCTCGGCCCCGCGACCAAATATGCGAGCACCGTGCAAAGATTCGATCAGACGAACAAGAATCAGAAGATTCTTGTGATTGACGATGACATGATCATGCCGGCAGGTCTGGTCGGCGCGGCCAATGCCAGCATGAATGCCCATCCCGAGAGCGCCGTCTGCGGTCATGGCATGGTTCTGAAAGGCAGGGGGACGCCCGAGGTCAAGTTTTCCCTGACGAACTTCGTCACTGGTGACAAGACGGTCCTGCGGTGGATCAGTCAGCACGAGCAGCGCATCCGCAGACCTGAAGATGTTCAGGCGGTCGACATCATCACCGGGTACCAGGGTTACGGTATCCGGCCGAGCTTCTTTGATGTGCCAACCCTTGTCGATTACAGCGACCTTCCGCCGGAAGCCTTTTTCGTCGACGACATGGTGATCTCCGCCCGGCTCGCAGAGCGGGGTATCCCGCGGATCGTGTGTGGCTCTTGGCGAACCTTCACGCTGGAAAACAGCATGAAGATCGCCCTTTTCGTGGCCGAGTGGCTCAAGAATTTCATCAAGCTGGATCCCCGGACCGACAATTTGAGCAGCGGTGTCAACCGAAGCGATCACAACAACAATGCCGTTGTGCGTCATTTCTGGCGCGTTTGGTAATCGTGGTGTTTGCGGTTGATCAAGTTGGGTGCTCTTCGAAGTGGAACGGCCTTGCCGTGCGGCGTTTGAAGCCATCGGCCGAAACCGGCTTTCGCAAAGTGCGACAAACAGAACCTGGGCGGCGGGACGGGGTGCAGCCGGCGGCGAACAGGCGAATTTCCGATTCAGGTTGAACGGGGCAGGTGAGGTGTTGTATGCGCGTTCCGTGTAAATGATGAGGGGCGTACCGACAGGTTGGGTTTCGACCGGAATGCGCAATGTCTCGATGACACCGCGTTTGTGGGAGGATTCGGCATGTGGGGTCGCAGTTCGCCTTGATGGGCAAGCAAAGCCTCTTGATATGTCTTAGCCCTGATCGGTGCGGGCAGTAATGACAAGGCCTGCACTGGTGAATTCCCAATGAACGGGAACCGGCATGGCTGGAGGAAAATGACATGTTCCGGTTGATCACGTCCACTTGCCGCCACCGGCCTCGGGGTCAGTCCTGACATGGACGCGGCGGTAGAATTGGACGGTGCGGAAATCCGGGATCATTGTTCCCTTCACAATCCCCATCCGGGCATTGATCTCGACCCGGGAGAGAGGCCGATCACCGAGTTGATGTATCTCATCTGGGTGCAGCGTGCGGATCTGCAGAAGAAGTATGATCTGGGCTCTGCCAAGGGGCGGAAACGCTTCCGGGTCTGGTACATGACCCATGGGGCCATCGAACTTGATCTGGTTCACTGGTTGGCCGATTGCCCTTCGGCTCCGAAGGAGCATCCGCGCAGCTATGGCGACGTCGCCAGAAACCTTGTCACCTGCTTCAAGCCTTGGCTCGTTTTCGCTTTGATAGGCCTGTTGTGGCGGTGGGACAGCTCCATCGTTCGGTGGGCAGAAAAGATCGGCCTGACGATCGGCCTTTACTCGCGAAACTTTGTGGTTTCGCTGACCAAACGTCTTCCCGATCTTTCACGCTGGCTGCATACCGAGGACCTGATCCCGACGCCTGCCGCAGGCCCCGGGCGAATTCACCCGTTGCTCAGACTGTCTGCCGCTGAAGGGTTGGAGCTTGAAAGGCTCCTGCCATCCAATCCCCATCTGCCGCCCAAAGGGGTCAACATCATCGGCTATGCCTATGGTGAACTCGGATTGGGCGAGGATACACGCACGGCCGCACGGGCATTGTCATTGCACGACGCACCGGTCGCCGTGGTGAATTTCAACAGGGGGCTGTTCACCCGGCAGCAGGACCGATCTGCCGAGCGCTGGATCAGCAATCGGTGTGAATACCGGACCAACCTTTTCCCGATGGCGGTGAACGAGGTGCACAGCGCGATCCTTGATATCGGTATCGAGAACTACAACCGCCGCTACAATATCGGTTACGCGCCCTGGGAGTTGCCGAGGTGGCCACAGGCGTGGATGCCCTACCTCGAGTTGCTCGACGAGTTCTGGGTCTCGACCGCTTTCACCTACAATGCCCTGCGCCCCTACACCGACAAGCCGGTTCAGCTCATGCCATTGGCCGTGACGATCGACGAGGTTGAACCGGTGCAGCGGTCCGACTTCGGTCTGCCGGAGGACGCTTTTCTTTTCTTCTTCTCCTTTGACGTGACATCTTCGGTCGATCGCAAGAACCCCTTCGCGACAATTCAGGCCTTCAAGCGCGCGTTTCCGCGAGGGGACGAACCGGCAGGCCTCGTGGTGAAAGTGATGAACCTCGATCCGTTGGTTCCGAACTGGCACAAGCTTACAAAGCTGGCGGATGGCGACAAACGGATCCACTTCATCACTGGAATGCTGTCGCGGCCGCGACTTATGGGACTTGTCTCCAGTTGCGATTCCTATGTTTCGCTTCACCGGTCGGAGGGGTTCGGACGGGGGCCCGCGGAGGCGATGCTTCTCGGAAAGCCGGTGATTGTTACTGGTTTTTCGGGAAACATGGACTTTACCAAGCCCGACAATTCCTGCCTGGTTGACTACAAGCTGATTGACGTTCTGCCGCATCAGTATCATTTCAGCGAGGGGCAGCAATGGGCCGATGCCGACGTGGATCACGCAGCCGATTATATGCAAAGGCTGGTCAATGACCGGGAGTTTGCAAAACGGTTGGGGCTGGCTGCGCGTGAGCAGATCCTGACGCATCACAGCGCCAAGGCCGCCGGCGCGCGCTATCGGGCGCGGCTCGACGCATTGGGATTGCTGTAGAGGAAAGCGGACAAGCAACAGCTTCAAGGCAGTTGCGGATTGGCCGGATATGGCGTTGCATTGTCAACGAAAGCTCAGCCGGAGAAGGTGTCCAATTTGAACGCCGTGCAAAACCAAAGACGCCCTTCCGGCTCGAGGAACCCTTCGGTGTTTCAGAAGATGGCGCGCCCGTTCGAGACGCTCATGTCAAACCGGGATCTCTTTGTCCGGCTGCTGGTCCGTGACCTTCAGGCCACCGTCCGTGGCAGCGTTCTCGGGCTCGCGTGGATTGTCATCAGTCCGTTGGCCATGGTCGCGATCTACACTTTCGTGTTCGGAACGATCCTCGATTCGGTCTGGACCGTCGGCGATCCCGAATCACTGGAGGTCCCGCTGATCTACCTTACGGGCCTTGTGATCTTCGGCTTTTTCATGGAGGTGATGTTGCGGGCACCCGATTATATCCGGGTGAACAAGACATATGTGACGAAGATCGTGTTCCCGGTGGAGCTTCTCGATTGGGTTCTCGTGGGGTCCGCTGCTGCAAAACTGCTGATCAGCTTTGTCGTGATCATCGTCTTTCTGGTCCTGCTGACAGGCACGGTTCCGCCGGCGGCCCTGTTGCTCCCGTTCATCGTGTTGCCGTTTGTCTTTCTTGCAACCGGACTGGCCTGGTTCCTTTCGGCCTTTGGAACCTATGTCCGGGATGCCGGGCATGCCATGATCGCCTTTGCACCGGCGCTGATGTTCATGAGCCCGATATTTTACTCGGCCGAGCAGGTTCCGGACAGCGTGCGGTGGATCTACAGCTTCAACCCTTTGACCTTCGTAACCGAGACCACGCGTGGAATCCTGTTCTTCGATCAGGGGGTCACGCTGGCCGACTATGGCGGCTACTGGTGCGCGGCCCTGGCCGTGTTCTTTGCCGGTTACTGGTTCTTCACGAGAGCGCGGCGCGGGTTTTCGGATGTCTTGTGAAGTCTCGCTGCAGGCAAGGGGGCTTCAGAAGAAATACGAGCTCCACGACAACGGCTTCGGAGCCCTGGTGGGGTTGATGACCGGACGTGCGGCCGGCAGGCATCATTGGGCAATAAGAGATTTTGACCTTGACGCGAAGGCGGGCGATTTCATCGGTATCGTCGGCCGCAACGGGGCCGGGAAATCGACACTTCTTCAAATCATCGCCGGGATCATGCCGCCGGATTCCGGCACTCTGACTGTCCATGGACGCGTTGCGGCACTTCTCGAACTTGAAACCGGGTTCAGCCCTGATTTCACGGGCTGGGAGAACGTCGAACTGAGCGCATCGCTTTACGGTTTGAACTCCCGGCAGATTGCGGAGCGCCGACAGGCAATCAGTGATTTCGCGGGACTTGGCAGCTACATGGACAGGCCCACCCGCGAGTATTCCAGCGGGATGCGGGCCAAATTGGCATTCTCGGTCTGCCTGCATGTCGATGCCGATATCGTGATCGTTGACGAGCTTTTCGGTGTTGGGGACTACCGCTTCCGGCAGCGCGCGACCGAGCGTCTCAGGCAATTTTCGGAAACAGGCATCGTGTTTTTTGTGTCGCATAGCGAAACGACGGTGCTGTCGCTTTGCAATCGGGCCATTTTTATCGAAGGCGGCAGGAAACTGGGTGACGGCTCAACGAAGTCGGTTTTTCGCGCTTATCAGCGCACGATGTCGAGGCTCGGCGGCGAAACAGGCATGTTCCGTGAGACCGGAGGCGCAACCGACGACATTTCCCAGAGCCTGGAAGACCAAAAGCCCGATCAGGATCCCCCAGCGGCAGCGCTTGTCTCCGAACCGAATTTCTATAAGCGGTCTCGGCCTGACCGTGGCGCCTCTCCGGGGTTGATTGTTCAGGTCGAGCTGGAGGCTGCGAACGGGTCACACGAACGGATTTATGAAGGAGGCGAGCGTCTCATTCTGTCGGTGCACACCGAACCGCTCGATTTGGCGCAGGTGTTCGTCGCCATTTTGTTGCGCGACGGTTTCGGTCAGATCATCTGCGCGCGCGATACGCTCGAGCTTGCAGGCGAGCCGACGCCGGACGCAGACGCGCCAGCCTTCGGAGCCGCGTTCGAATTTCCGCTGCCCTATCTTCCGAGCGGTGACTATGGTTTCGACGTTGCCATCGGGCGCGATGACGCCTCAGGCAAGTGGCTCGACTACCTTGAAGCCGCGGCCGAGTTCGTGATTGTCTCGCGGCATATTTCAGACGGGCTCGCCAATGTCGCCATGGAAGAGGTGGTCATTACGGCGACGGCGGAAGCATGAATGGGCACTGATCCGGTTGTCATCGAAACCCGTGGGCTTGGCAAGGCCTTCGACATCAGTTCCGGCCCGTTGCGGCGGATCCTCGCCACCCTTGCAAATGATCGCGCCACGGGTGGTCTTTGGGCGCTGAAGGAGTTCGACATTTCGGTCTCCAGGGGCGAGGCAGTCGGCATTGTCGGACTGAACGGCTCCGGGAAATCCACGCTCCTGCAACTGGTTTGTGGCACCGTCCTTCCCACCGAGGGCTCGGTTTCGATTGATGGCAGAATTGTTGCAATGCTGGAACTCGGCGCCGGCTTCAATCCGGATTTCACCGGGCGCGAGAATGCAATATTGAGTGGCATTGCCTACGGCCTCGAAGCATCAAGCATCGAGGCCCGCATGGGCAAGATCGAGTCGTTTGCGGATATCGGCGATTATTTCGAGCGTCCGGTTCGAGAATACTCCAGCGGGATGTATGTCCGGCTGGCTTTCGCAGTCTGCGCGAATGTCGATGCCGATATTCTGGTTGTCGACGAGGTTCTGAGCGTTGGAGACTCGCTTTTCCAGAGCAAGTGTCGCAGGTTCATCAAGGATTTTCTGAACCGGGGAACGGTTCTCCTGGTGTCCCACGATGCGAGCGTCGTGCGCTCGCTCTGCACCCGAGCGGTGTTGCTTGAGAACGGCCGCAAGACCGCCGATGGTCCCGTTGATCATGTGCTGGACCGTTACAGCCGGTCTTCGAAGACAAGCCGGGTGGGGCAGCTGAATGAACCGGCCCGGGCTTCCGGTGCTGATCAGTCCGCAGGCGGGGCGGCTTATTCGGAACACGGGTTTGATCCCATCTGGGGTCAGGAGAACCTCATTGAGGTCGGCAGCTTCAATTCCAACGCACTGCGGCACGGACACGGCGGGTGCTTGATCACGTCTTGCCATTTCTCGGCGGATGGAGATCCGCCTGCCTCGCAATTGCGTGGCGGGCAGCGGGTGACGTTGCACATCGAGGCCCGGGCCGAACGCGAAGTGGCGCAACCGATCTTCGGCTTCATATTTCGCAATGAAAGCGGGCAGAACCTGTTCGGCGACAACACGTTCCAGACATACATGACCGATCCCGTGAGGTTGATGCCCGGAGAGATCGGTACCGCAAGGTTTACGTTTCAACTGCCCTATCTGCCGCTTGGCAAATACGGACTTTCTCCCTCCGTGATCGAGGGAACCCAGCAGGATCACATGCAACTCGACTGGCTTGAAGATGCACTGGAACTTACCGTGACCGCGTCCGAGGTGCGCGGCGGAAAGATCGGTTTCAGGCACCACGGCATTCGTCAGATCCGCAGGCCCTCTTAAATGGGAACGGACAGCGCCCAAACCGCGCCGTGCGCGGGCGCTTGGAGGGGCCGTGTTCCAAGCGGGTCAACCTGTGCGGTATGCCGGGGCAAGATGACGTCGTTGAAAAAAACGCGGTATTCGACACCACACACACCAGGCCGTTCCGGTGCGGATCGAGAAATAGCCCACCAGCATTGCGGCGGCGATTCGAACAGGAGAGGGCGCTTGTCCATTGCTGCAACGATTTCAACGGTATGAATGCTGCGGCCTGCAAGGGGTGTGAGCGAGCAATCGCCAAACCCTTCGAAATCGCAAAGATATTCAGATTGCTGTCGGGGAATGGTGGGCGATGAGAGACTCGAACTCCCGACATCTTCGGTGTAAACGAAGCGCTCTACCAACTGAGCTAATCGCCCCCAATCAGGTGGCGTCTGCTTTAGGGTGTTCGGGCACGTTCCGCAAGAAAAAACACGCATGCCGACCGGTATTATCCGACGTGGATTGTGATCGCACCGCTCGACCGACGCGGCTTCAGCAAGGCGAATGACCGCAAGTTCCGAAATTGTCGTTTTTCCTTCGCATTGAGCGCTTGACACCTTTGGGCGAACGCCGTAATCAGCCGCTCACGGAACGGCGGCCACCGCTTGTTCCGAATGAAAAATGCGCGGGTGTAGCTCAGTTGGTTAGAGTGCCGGCCTGTCACGCCGGAGGTCGCGGGTTCGAGCCCCGTCACTCGCGCCATTTTTCAATGACTTAGCCAGAGCGTTCCAACTGTCAGATTGCGAACCTGGCCGGGTGTTCCAACTGTGGTTCGGTGTCTGTTTCATTTTGGCAAGCCTCGATACAGGCTCGCCGCTTACTCTCAGGGTGTATCCGGTGGTGGCAGCTTGGGTTGTCCGGTGTCGGAAACGTGTGTAGATGAAAGTGCTGACTACTAAATCACACCGATTATTTTTCACAGTGGCTGGCCCTTGTTTCGAGGATTACCGTTGCGCCCAATTAAAAGGGGAAGCCGTGCAACGGATGGGTGAGGCCGTAGGAAACTTAAAGGGTCGCTTAACCGTTAAGACGGTATAAAGAGCAGGGAGCCAGAAGCCGTGCGGTACGAAACTATGCGATACAATGAAATTCCATCAGATGATGAAGTGGTGAGCGCGCTGGACGAGCTTGGAGGTCGTGCCACAGCTGCTGTTCTGTGTGATCGTTTGGCGCAGGATCACCCGCGCCGAGATTGCCAGCTGGCTATACAGAGGGCGGCTGAGCGTGGGCGTCTTCAATGGGAGCATGATTGGGCCCTAACCATTACCAAAGAAGTGGTGGCTGCCTGATCGAGGTGGCTTGGACCCAAGCGGATCGGGAGTCCCGCCGAGACCCCCGCGGTACCAAAGATCAACGTTCTGAGTTTGAGCGTGATCGGGACCGACTTCTATATTCCTCAGCGTTTCATAGGCTCGCCGGCATAACCCAGATTGTACGAGCTGGCGAAGCGAGTGTGTTTCATACTCGGTACCAACACACAATCAAGGTGGCGCAGGTTGGCCGTCGGATAGCGCAAAAGCTGATTGCCGAGCAGCCTGAATTCGCCGAAGCGAGAGGGCTGCACCCAGAGGTCGTAGAGGCAGCGTGCCTTGCTCACGATTTGGGTCATCCTCCCTTTGGTCACATCGGCGAATCGGTATTGGATAGACTTGTCACCGAACACGACTCAGATGGCTTTGAAGGTAACGCCCAGTCATTCCGGATCGTGACAAAGCTGGCGGTTCGTTTTCCAGATTTTCCCGGCATCAATTTGACCAGGGCGACCTTAGCAGCGTGCCTGAAATACCCTTGGTATCGTAATCACGAAGGCGTCAAGCAAAGGAAGTGGTCCGTCTATCTTTCTGAGAAGGATGATTTCGATTTCGCGCGGGAATTCCACAATCATGATCATAAGACGCTAGAGGCAGAGTTGATGGATTGGGCCGATGATGTGGCCTATTCCGTGCACGACCTTGAAGACTTCCACCGGTGCAACGCCTTGCCATGGCAACGAGTCTTCAACGAACGTGATCTGATTATCGATCATGCGTTGGGTGACAACAAACGCAATGAGACAAGGCGCAGGCAACTCGAGGCTGCTTACGAGCGCCTCAGTGATATGTTCAATGGCACCTACTCGACATTGCTCTCCGAAGCCTACACAGGTGAGCGAGAGCAGCGCGAACAGCTTCGAAGGATGACCTCTCACCTGATCGGCACGTATATAAAAGCGGTAAAAATCAACCCAGACCCTGAGTCAGAAGTCGCCGTGAAGTTCGACGAAAAGCGCCGTGATGAAGTCCTGATTTTGAAGCAGATTACTCGAGACTACATCATTGGAAGCCCGACATTGGCAGCTCAGCAGCACGGCCAGCAGAAGATAATTGAAGAGCTATACGAATGCTTATATCGAGGCGAAGACGCCCAGACCGGCGGCGGCGGCGGTGTCCCGAAAATCCTGCCCACAAGGCTTCGCTACCTATTCGATCCCAAAATCAGCAGAGCAAGATTCGTGGCTGATTGCATTGCTAGCCTCTCGGAGGCTGAGGCGATCTCGCTTCATCGACGCTTGATGGGCGTTACAACAGGATCGGTTCTTGATCCTATCGTGAGATAAGCGATGCACGGACGCTCGGCGATAGAGCGTCCCGATCACTTGGTTAGGCCCACAAACACGCGCCTTATTTGTTCTCTCTCAAGGCAGCGCGGCCGAGCTTTCGCGCCTTTGCGGCTTCCCTGACTGTCTGCACCTGTATGGGCGCGTATGTCTGCTCGAGCGCCTTGGACTGGCCAATCGAGTTGGCCATCATGGCGCTGAGATGCGTTTCCTCAACGCCGCCGGCAATGGCCTCGGTGGATGCGGAGCGCCGTACATCAAGCAAGACGCGCGATTCCATGGGGCCGAATGCGAGCGTTCGAATATCCCGGTGATCTTCTGCTAGGCTGTTCTTGGTGTAGGCCGCGCCGCGCCGGGTTCTGAAGAGCGCTGTGCCAGGCGCGATGTCGAGCCCGTGGTAGTTCTTGAGCAGATACCAGCTTATCAGCTTCTCCGCGGGCCTGGAGAGGGCGATGACGCCCTTCCGGCCTGTCTTGCCCCGCTGGTACTCGAACCACGTCCCATGCCTGTCCTTGCGCATCTGTGCGGCTGTTATTGTGCGCCCATCGACAGGGGAGAGGGCCCCATCCCACATTATGGCAGCGATACAGGCGTATCCATGGAAGCCGGCCCGAATCGCGACCTTGATCAGCGTGGCGACTTCCCGCTGCGAGTAGATCGCGCTCCGGCCCTTGGCTTCCTTGTTTCGCACGGCCGATGATGGATCGGCGCCAGCGATGCAATACCCCATGGCCGCGGAAACTCTCCACAGCGCTCGCCAGATCTTCATGGCGCGATGAGCCTCGCGCAGGCTCTTGCTTTCCTCGACAGCCAACCTCCATTCAGAAATCACCTCCAAGGTGACGGACGCGGGCTTGTGGCGGGCGAACACGGGCTCGATGTACTTCCACCCCCGCTCCCAATCCTCGCGTGTTCTGGGAGCCTTTGCGGCCCATTCGTGCGTCATCCGGTACCGCTGCATGGCCTCGCCGATCGATCCGGCAGAATAGACGCGGGCAGCGAGTGCGACTTTTTCAGGCGTGACGGGCTTTATTGATCCGCGAACCTTGTCCCATTCGGCATTGAGTTGTTCGGCCTTGGCCCATGCTTCCGGGCCGTCCGGACCGAGCGGCTGCGACGAAAAACCAGCCCTCTTCATCTTCGGCGTAGGCGACCAAAAGGCGCGATTGTTTCGCCTGATGATGTAGTGCCTGATCTTCACTTTCCCCATGCCCCGGCCCTGATCGCTGATTTCATGTCAGCGACAGGGTTGATCTGAGGATCGCGGGGCTGCAATCCGGCGCGTTCATCAATCCAGTTATCCACAGCTTGTAAACAGTATGTCCCCAGGATGTCGTCGGCGCGCGGGAACCCCGCGGCGATCAACGCAGGAAGCCGTTCCTCGAACGCGGCAACGGTCAGCCCGAGGCGTCTTGCAACCTTCGGGGCAGGGACCATTCGCGGATCGATGGGGAAACGGAAACCCATTGATTCACGCAACCTCTCGGTCGCGCTGCATGTCGTTCGCCAGATCGGCCGCGCCGTCACGATCAAGCACAAGCCGGGATGGTCGCGCCGCGGTAGAATTCTCGACAATGGGCGGGAAATCGGCAGGTCGGGCGTAGGGGTTCAAATCGAGCCATGCCACGGCCACTGCTTCCGACACATTGACCGGAGCGGCTGACATCGACAGGTCAAGCCGATAGACCGCCTCGACGTTGTCCAGATCGCAATTCCATGCGCACAACCATTCCTCCGCTGTTTCAAATTCCGATCCGAAGTGTTCGGTCTGGTCGAAAAAGCGCGCCATGCCGGAACGTGATCCAAGCGGTGGGAGCGCGGTCAGGACGAGGATGGTCTGGTTTGGGGCGAGGAAGGTCATGCCGGCATACTCCAATCTGCAGCGCAGGCCACAAACCACGCCAACCCAATTAGGACGGTGGCGGCGACGAGCTGCACAAGGTTGTTCGGATAGGTCGGGCAGGGGCGATTTGCCCGTGCCAGGTTCTCGCCTTCAAACGGCGGGTGGATGATGCGGGTCATAGGTCGGTGACCTTTCCGCATGAACGGCATTCATAGAGGCTGTCGTCGTTGACAAACCAACGGCAGGCGCCTGCCGTCTTCTGATTGCAGGCCTTGCGCAGAGCGGCACGCATTTCAACTGCATGCTCCATGTCACGACAGACGTCATCTGCTGCGTCACCCATCGCCCTACACCTCACGATGCTCGACGACATCGAAGCCGGGGATCGACCGCTTACCCGCGCGAACGTCGGCATCGGCAAATCCCTGAATAGCCGCGATCAGTTCGGCGTTGTGGTGCTCCCATGCCCAGCGGGCGGCAGCGACCTGATCGGTCATGGTCGGGCGCCAGACAGATCGCAGGCCTGTTGCGCGGCCATCGCCCTTTGCATGCGCCTTGGCATTCTCGGCACGCTTGGCCTCGGCTTCCGCCCTCTTGGCTTCCTGCACCAGTCGCTCGGCTTCCTCGGCCTGTTCAAGATTGGCCTTGTCGCGGGCGCGCATCGCCTCCATGGCGGCGCGTTGCTTTTCCTCGGCTTCCCGACGAGCCGCTTCGGCCGCTTCACGTTTTTGCCGGTCCAGTTCGAGCAGATATGGCCGGAGCGCCGCCTTGACGGCCTCAATGGCTGCCGGGGCCTTGCCGGTGATCTTTGTCGTCTTGCCGACCAGCGGGTTGTAGCGGTCCTGAATTTCAGCCTTGGCCTCGTCGAGCGGCTTCACTTCCTCCTTGCGCAGCGCCTCGGCTTCCTTTGCCGCTTCGCGGATGCGATTTTCGAGCGTATTGAGCGCGTCGGCCTGTTCCTGCGTCGTGACCGGATCCCCGTCGAGCCACAGCTTGGCCTCGTCGTACAGGTCTTCGATCCGTGTCTTGATCAGGTCGAACGGCGATTGGTTGTGCGTCTTTGGCGGGTCGATGATTGCGGTGGCTGGCATGGTCGTATCTCCGGTGAGGTGAGGGGTTAGGCGCCGGGCGCGGCGGGCGGATCAATGATCGCGCTGCCGGTACGGTTGCTGCCCTGCTTTTTGATTTCGCGGTCCCCGGCACTGTTGACCTTGAAGACGCCAGAGACGAGCTCGTTGATCGTCCCGTGAAGCGACAGGCGAAGCTGATCCTTGAGCGCGCCGCCGACATTGACGACGTGCTGTTTCATCTGACCTTCGAAGTCGTCGGCGACCATCCTGGCCATGACCCATTCGGCGCGGGTCAGCTTCGCGTAGCTGGACGGCTTGCCGTTGCTGTCGACATTTTGATTCCAGTAGTCGCCGATGACTTTTTCGAGCTCTTTGCGGATCGTCGTCGGCGCACCTTCGCGCTCACCCCATGAATTGACGCGGGTGTATTCACGCTCAAAGCCATCAGTGATGGCCTTGTCGATTGCGGCCCGGATCTGCGCGTCGGCACTGTCCTTGAAAAGCTTGTCGATCCGCGTTTCGACAGCGCTGCGAACACGGCTGAAAAGCTCGTCTTCACCAATGATGCGGTCTGCCACTTCCGCGACAATCGCCGCTTCAATGCGTTCCTGATTGAGTTCCATAGTCGTGCTCCATTCGCCGTGATTGGCTATGGAGCAAAGCATACATATACAAAATGTACCGTCAATACAAAACGTACCGTAAAAGACCAAAAAAATATCAGAGCGGACGAAACGCACCGATCACGATGCCCGCGATTCGCGTCTCTGTGTCACCGTCGCTGTGGTCGACAGGCATTTCGGATTGCTGGTTCAATCCCGCGTCATCAGTGTAGAGTTTGCCTAGTCGAAACACTTTGATCGTATGTTCACGCAGGCCTGAGCGGATCCGCTCGACATCGACGAGTGTGTCATTCGGAATTGCGCCCGGGTAAGCGTCGAAGCTGACGACGATCGCGTATTCTCCGCTCTTGATCCTGTTGCTGACACTGGTCCCCTTGACCAGTCGGGCGTATTGCGCATGCGACGGATAGCGCGGATCAGGGCTTATTGGCACAAATTCATCCGTTTCCGGGTCGTCGGCATTCTCCAGCCAGACGCCACCGGCCGCCGCACCATAGACCGGGACATTGAGGACATCTGTCTGTTTCGCGCGCTCCGGCCCGTTCGCTCCTGTGGTCAACCAGGCGACTGAAACACCAAAGGCTTCTGCATACTTTTGCGCGACCGGGAGACGGATTCCGCGAATGCCATTCTCATGGCTTTTGTAGGTGTGTTCCGACCATCCAAAGCGGCGCGCAGCGTCAGAAGGCTGCTTGAAGCCTGCGTTCTCTCTCGCCAATTTTAGCCGGTCGTGAATTTCCATGGCCGGAAAATAATTCATTTGCGCGGTACAATCTGTGTTGACATGCGGTACGAAATGTATTTTGTTGGCGCCATGGAACACGCAAAGATCATTTCCCTCTGGCCTTCAATCGCAGCTTTCGCCGACGACATCGGCGTGAGCGAGAACACGGCCAAGCAAATGCGGACCCGGAACCGGGTCAATGCGAAATACTGGCCCGCAATGGTCGCCGGGGCTCAAGTCCGTGGCATCAAAGGCGTCACCCTCGAAGCATTGGCAAAAGCCATTTCCGAGGCCGCAGCATGATTTCCAACACGCGCACATTCCCGTCCCAACCCGCTTGTGCGCGGATAGCCGGACAGGCTTTTCCTCGGGGTCTGTCCGGCGCATTTTCCTCGATTGAACGCGCCAGCCGCCAAGCATCGCCGCGCCAATCGCTCAATTCACCGTCCTTGTCTCCGTCTCCCTCAACATTTCAGGAAGTGGAGACAAGGTCATGGGTAATTGCCCGCAAACACGGACGTCAAAGGAGCGCGGCATGTCTGGCATAACCGTTCCATCATTCAACTCGTCACAGGTCGCTCACGATCTGGTCAAGAAGATCGCCGGGCATTGCTGGTCGGGCAAGGGCGACATGATCGATCGCGTGTTTGATGCGATCACCGAGTTTTATCCGCACTGGACACATCGGCGCGTGCGCGGCCTGTTTCACAAGGAAGCGGCAAAGATCGACTGGCGCGAGATCCGCGAGCTGGAGGTGATCAACGAAATCGAGCGAAAGCGTCGGGAAGCCGAGAGAGCGGCACGCGCCGACCACAACGAGTTCCTCTCTCATATCTCAAACACACTTTCGCGAATGGAGGCCACAGATGCGGAATTTCACAGCCAGCATCGTGCAGCGCTTCGCGAAATGGCGCTCGGATCGGCTCATAAGGCGAGCGGAAACGCTGCGCGCCAAGGCGATCGCAACGCTGCTTTGGGCGGCTCGAATTTCGAGGCGGCTGACTGATGCTGGCCCGCAACACGATCAAGAACCGGACGACCGTGCCAGGCGTCCCGACCGGGGCGGATGAGGTTCCCAAGCCCGTCCCGGTCACATTCACGCTGCCCGCGCCACCTTCGACCAATGCTTTGTTCAAGGACACGGTGAAGGGCAGGGCGCCGACAGCGCAATATCAGGATTGGAAGATGCAGGCCGCGACCGCAATCAGGATGCAATGCGTCCAGAAGGTCGCGGGCCGGGTCATCATCCTTATCGGTGTCGAGCGGCATTCATCGCAGGCCGACATCGACAACAGGATCAAGGCGACACAGGACGCGCTGGTTAAAGCTGACATCATCGATGATGACCGGTTCGTGACCGCGGCCTTCGCCTTCTGGTCGCCGAAAGCCAACCATTTGGCGCACGTCGCCATCTACCCATGCCAGCGCATGACGCTGACGTTCCACCCCTCGCACGATGGCGCAAGCGGGGCATTGGTGGTTGACGCGCCACAACTCGAAAATGGAGAAGATCATGCCGATTTCACTCGCTGATCTCAAACAGGTGCGCGCCGACAAGCCGCCGCGCATGCTCATCTATGGCCCGCCCGGGATCGGGAAAACTACTCTCGCATCGGAATTTCCGAACGCCGTGTTCCTGCAGGTCGAGGACGGGACGCCAGGTGACGCCGAGCTGACCAGCTTCGGCAAGCTCGGAACCTACGGCGAAGTCGTCGAGGCGCTGGCCGCTCTCTATGAGGGTGATCACGCTTACAGGACCGTTGTCATCGACAGCGTGACCGAAATGCAGAAGCTCGTCTACGAGGAAACCTGCACGCGCGGCGACGAGAATGGCGTGAGCTACGCCCGCATGGAGGACTTCCCATATTCCAAGGGCTTCATGTTCGCGACTACGGTCTGGCAGGAGTTCATCGCGTATCTCGACGCCCTGCGCAATGACCGGAACATGGCGATCATTCTGATCGCCCATTCTGCAGTCCAGGAGCACAAGGATCCTGAGCTTCCGGCCTATGATCAGCACCAGATTTCCCTGCACGCTCCGAAGAAAGGCGATCAGGGCAGGGCCGATCACCGGGCGCTTTTCGAGCGCTGGCTTGATGCCGTGATCCTGCTCAAGCGCAACGTCGTCATCAAGCAGGACGACAAGACTGGTGTTGCTGCCAAGAACGACAAGAGCACGGCCCGGGTCCGCGCGGCCGGTGGCGAAGTCGTGACCATGAACACGGTCGGCAAGCCCTCGCTCAACGCCAAGAATCGCTACGGCATTCCCGCGACGGTTCGCTACGACAAGGGGCAGGGTTTCGCCGCCCTCTCTCCCTATCTCCCCGGATTTGACGAAACACAGACCGAAGCCGTGGGCGCGGTCGAACAGAAGGATGCTGCGTAATGGTACAGATCGCAGGACACTACGACCAGAATGCCGAGCCATCGTCGGGCGATTTCGATCCGATCCCGGCCGGCGAATATCTTGCCATCATCGAGCAGTCCGAGATTGCCGAGATTTCAAGCAAATCCGAAAAAGGCCGTTGCCTGGTTCTGACTTGGAAAGTTCAGGGCTCGACGCATGACGGGCGCCTGATCTGGCAGCGGCTCAACATGTGGGCCGAGAACATGAACAACCTCGAGAAGGTGATCAGTATCGCCAACTCTCAGTTTGCCGCTGTCCGTGAAGCCACCGGCAAGTTGAATGTGGCTGATACCGACGAGCTTCTGCAGATCCCGTGCATCATCAAGGTCAAGGTCAAGACCGATCCGAACGGGCAGTATGCGCCACAGAACGAGGTGACAAGCGTAAAGCCGGCCAACAATGGCCCAGCACAGCGCTCCGGTCCGCCAGCATCGCGCGGTCCCGCTCCGACGCAACAGCGCGGCCCGGCACCTGGCGGCAAGCCCGCAGGCAACGCCAACCCATTCGGTCATCTGAAGTCCGGCGCGCAGCAGCAGCAGCTGGTCGACGACGACATTCCATACTGATGATCCAGCCGGGCGGGCAACTGGCCTAGTAAACCGACCCGCCCGGCACCTTCACCATCAACGATTTTCACATTGACCGCGAAAGGACCGCGACAATGAACGGCGAAGCCTTGCCTTGCAAGAGGCGCGATTATGAGCGCCCTGACCAGCCCAATCCGAACCTCACCAAGACGCCCGACTTCCTTCTCGCTCCGGCCGATCTGGTCGCTGCAAACGAGGTCGAGGGCTTCCATGCCTTCAATCGTGCCCGTGCTCGCGCATTGATCAGCAAGACAGCGCAGGTCATGCGGCGTGGGGAGGTGGCGTGATGGAGGACTGGAAAACAGAAGTCGCGGCACGCCTGACCGGTGGCGAGATCGTCAGCATTGAGCCGTGCGGTTCGCGCGTCACCTGCGACCCGGCACCGCTCGATACCGACGAGGACTTTCTTGTCGAGATTTCGCCGAAAGAGACGGACGTGGGCGAAGTCGTCAACTGCCTTGGCGGGCTGCATTTCCACTGGGAAGGTGGCGAGCATTACCAGATGGCAGCAGACACTTTCATGTCGTGGCGTCGTGGCAACGTCAATCTGATCGTGACCGCTAACAAGCGCTTCGCCGATCGCCATCGCACTGCAACATGGCTTTGCAAGCGTCTCAATCTGCTCAACAAGCAGGACCGTATCGCACTGTTCCAAGCCGTTCTCTATGGCGAGCAATGGACTGGCAAGGGCGATGCGCCATTCAAGCCAGCCGATCCGGTCATGGACTTCATGTCATGACCGCGCTCCCCGCACCCATCAATCCGACGCTCGACGCCATCGAGGTGTTTGACCGTCCGCAGTCGCGACCCTCGCGGCTCTCGCTGTCCGATGTCGGCAATGCTTGCGAGCGGTCTATCTGGTACGGCTTCCGCTGGGCCTCAAACCCGCAGTGCCGCCCGGCTCGCTGGTCACGTGCCGGCGATATCGCGATGACCGTCAAGCCGCTCTTGCTGCGATGGCTGACCGATAGCGGCGTGACCGTCGAAGTGCTCGATATGGCAACGGGCATCTATCACGGCATCGAAGCGCTGGACGGCCATTTCTATGCGCCGATCGATGGCATTGCGTCCGGTGTCAAGGAAGCGCCGAAAACGCCGCACCTGGTCATTTCCGCCGCGCTCAACACGCAAGCATTCCGCCGAGTGGCCAAGCTCGGTGTCGAGAAGGCAAGGCCGGATCACGTCGCCAAGGCTCAATTCGCGATGCACATGCGCTGTCAGGTACGGGCAATCTATGTGTGTTGCGACCGCAATGACGGGTCGATCCATGCCGAGCGTATCAAGTACGACGCGGCCCACGCCATGGCGATCATGGCCCGGCTTGAGCGGATCAAGTTTGCCCAGCGCGCTCCGGTCAGGATTGCCGACAAGCCCGATCACTACGACTGCAAGACATGCGCGGCGCATTCTGTCTGCCATGGCGGCGAGTTCTCGCCTCGCAATTGCCGCACCTGTTTGCATAGCGGCCCGGTTCAGAACGGCGAGTGGTATTGCGTCCGTTATGACCGCGAGCTGACCAGCGACGATCAGCGGGCCGGTTGTCCCTCGCATCTCTACTTGCCGGACCTTGTGCCCGGCGAACAGATCGATGCAGATCCGGAAGCCGAGACCGTCACCTATCGCCTGCCGGACGGCGGCGAGTGGATCGATGGCGCGGATCGCGGGAGGGCGGCATGAGCGACCTCTACGTTCAGGAATGCTGCGCATGTTTCATTCGCTTCGCCGTTCCGAAGTCGTTCGACGACGCACGCCGACGCGATGGCAAGAGCTTCTTTTGCCCGGCCGGACACTCTCAATCCTACACCGAGAGCGAGCACGACCGTATCCGTCGCGAACGTGACCGGTTCAAGCAGGAGGCCGCGCGCCTTGAGGAAAATGCCGCCCGCGAGCGCAGTCTTCGCGAAGCCGCCGAACGCTCCGCATCGGCCCGTAAGGGGCAGATCACCAGACTGAAAAACCGAGCCGCCGCAGGGGTCTGCCCATGCTGCAATCGCTCTTTCCAAAACCTGAAAAACCATATGAGCGCGAAGCATCCCGGCTTTGTCGCCGAGGAGGTCGCATGACATTCAACCTCGCCACCACAGCGGGCGCGCTGCATGCCGCTCTGAAAGCCGTCAAGCCAGCGATCCGCCGATATTACACAGTCCCGATCCTGTCGCATGTCCGGATCCGTCGCGATACCATGACCGCCACCGATCTGGATATCGAGATCAAGGCGAAAATCCCGACATCGACCGCCAAGGGTTCGATCTGCCTCGATCATCGTGTCCTGTCCGCAATCGTGGGAAATTTGCCCAGAGACATGGTCGTGACGATCACCTCGGAAAAGGATCGCGGCGCAACGCTGGCTTTCGAGGGCGGGCTCTACACGCTCAACACGCTGCCTGCCGAGGACTTCCCGGACCCGGTAAACAGACCGATCAAACGCACCTTCAAGGCTCCGGAAGGCTTTCTCGACAAGCTCCGCTTCGTGTCGCATTTCATGTCGACCGAGGAAACCCGGTACTATCTCAACGGCGTTTGCATCTATGACGGCAGACTGGTCGCGACTGACGGGCATCGTCTCGGTTATGTCGCGGTCGCAATTGAGGCCAAGGCAAGACCGATCATTCCCCGCATGGCTGTCGAGGCGCTGCTTGCTCTCGGTGGGCCGTCGCAGATCAGCTTTGGCGAGAACGTCATCGTATTCGATCTGCCGGGCGTCGTGCTCCGGTCGAAGCTGATCGACGGCACCTATCCGGACTATCAGCGCGTCATTCCCAGGATTGCGGACAATGCGCCCGTGATGGTGGTCGATGTGAAGCGACTGGTGGCCGCAATCAAGCGGGTATCGGCGACCGTCATCGATAGTCGCACCAAATGGACCGACTTTGCGATATCGGCAGATGGCCGGGTGGCTGTTTCCTCCGGCAACACCGGCATCGGCAAGTCCCGCGAACTGGTCCCGGCCGACGTATCCGGCGTCTCCGATAATCCGTTCATCTTCTCAGTCAATGGCCGATATCTGCGAGACATAGCAGCTGCGCATCGCGGCTCCGGATCATTGACCATGCGCTTTGTCGATCCGGGCGCTCCAATCCGCATCACATCGGAGCGCGACGGATTCAATTCAATCCAGATGCCAATGAGGATATCTGACAGCAAGAACGCGGTCGAAGCATTGACCCTGCTCGCCCCGTCGCCTCGTCTGGAGGCGGCGGAATGAACGCGCACCCGTCCTATGAAGATCTGATCGCCCGCAAGGCCGTGGCCTTCACCCCGCGCGGTTTCGATCAGATCCCCGACCTGCACCCCGATCTGTTCCCGCACCAGCGCGCCGTAACCGAGTTCGCCCTGCATGCCGGGTGCGCGGCCATGTTTCTCGACACCGGACTCGGCAAGTCGTTCTCGGCTCTGGAATGGGGCAGGGTGGTTGTCGAGAAGACAAACAAGCCCGTCCTGATGCTTGCGCCCCTCGCAGTCGGTCCGCAACACGAACGCGAGGCCCGGCGCTTCGGCATCGACGCCAAATACATCCGCACCGCCGACGAGATCGAAGGTCCGGCCCGGATCTACATCACGAATTACGAGCGGGTCGACAACTTTCTCGTCAATCGGTTCGGCGGCGTGATCCTGGATGAAAGTTCGATCCTCAAGAGCTTTGCTGGCGTCACCACGCGCAAGCTGATCCAACTGTTCTCGCAGACGCCCTATCGGCTTTGCTGCACCGCCACGCCGGCACCGAACGATCACACCGAGCTTGGAACGCATGCCGAGTTCCTTGGCGTGATGCGCCGTGACGAGATGCTGCCCCGATGGTTTATCAATGACACGGCCAACACCGGAACATGGCGGATCAAGGGCCATGCCGTTTCCGATTTCTGGCGCTGGGTGGCGTCATGGTCGCGGTGCGTTTCTCTGCCGTCCGATCTTGGCTTTCCCGATGATGGCTATGTTCTGCCCGAAATCCGGACCTATGAGCACACCGTCAAGGCGGACAGGTTCATCGATGCCGGTGAGGAAAAGAACGGCAAATTCATCGGACAGCAGCGCCTGTTCCGCATGCCCGACACGTCCGCGACGGCCATCCATGCAGAAAAGCGCCTGACCAGTGAAGACCGGGCCGATCTTGTCACCGAGTGCATCGACAGTGATCCGGAAGAGCAGTGGCTGATCTGGTGCGACACCGACTACGACGCCGATGCTGTGGTAGAACGCATTCCGGACGCATTGGAAGTGCGCGGATCGATGCAGCTTTCCCTGAAAGAGGAACGGCTGGACGCCTTCACCCGTGGGGATCTGCGAGTCCTCATCACAAAGCCTTCAATCGCGGGGTATGGCCTCAATTGGCAGCAATGCGCCCGCATGGCCTTTGCCGGGCTCAGCTTCTCCTATGAGAACTATTACCAGGCGATAAGGCGAGCATGGCGCTTCGGGCAAAAGCGCGAAGTCGAGGTGCATATCGCCATGGCTGACACCGAGGCGGCCATCAAGCGCGTTATCGACCGCAAGGCTGGCGACCATCTGGCCATGAAGCGCGAGATGCAGATCGCGATGCGCAACGCTCACCAATCCCACATCCGCAAGACATCCTATCAACCGAAATCAGAGGCGCGCCTTCCGGCGTGGTTGATCCATGAAAGTGCTTGATTCCCATCACGGCGACAACTTCACGGCATACAATGCTGATTGCGTCGAAGGCATCCGCGAAATCCCGTCCGAAAGCGTAGGCTTCTCGATCTACTCCCCGCCGTTCTCGCACCTGTTCATCTATTCGGACAGCGAGCGAGACATGGGCAATGCGGCAAATGATGCCGAATTCCTTGAGCATTACGGCTTTCTAGTCCGCGATCTGTTTCGGGTCACAAAGTCGGGCCGGCTGACTGCTGTTCACTGCACTGATATGCCGCGCACGAAGGTCAGTCACGGCGTTGGCGGGCTCTGGGATATGCCGGGCGATATCATCCGCGCCCATGCCGAGGCAGGATGGACCTATCACAGCCGGATCACGATCTGGAAAGACCCTGTCGTCGAGATGCAGCGCACCAAGGCGCATGGGCTTCTGTACAAGACGCTGCGCAAGGACAGCGCGCGATCGCGCCAGGGCCTGCCCGATTACCTGCTGGTTTTCCGCAAGACGCCGTCCGACGAGAAGCTGATCGACCCGGTCGGCAAGGATGCACGCGAATTTCCGGTCTCGCAGTGGCAGCAATGGGCGTCGCCTGTCTGGATGGACATCAACCAGACCAATGTCCTCAACGTCCGTACCGCGAAAGACGACAAGGACGAGAAGCACCTTTGCCCGCTGCAGCTTGATCTGATCGAGCGCGCAATCCGGCTCTGGTCCAATCCGAACGACATCGTGCTCTCGCCATTCATGGGCATCGGCTCGGAAGGATGGGGCGCGCTCAAGGCGGGTCGCAAGTTCGTCGGGTTCGAGTTGAAAGAGGCCTATTTCCGGCAGGCCATCAAGAACTTGTCGCACATGTCCGACACCCAATTCGGCGGCGATCTTCTCGACACATTTTCGGGAGACGCGGCATGAAAATCACCGATCCAATCGACGCCAAGGTCTCGACGATCGAGGCGGAACTGGCGCGCGAAAACCAGCTCATCGAAACTGCCATGGCCGCAAAGCAGATCGGCGATGGCTACTGGAAACGCCGCTGGCAGATCGAGAACCAGCTCGCCGTCGCCAAGGCGCTGCAAAGCGCTGTGCGGGAGGTGTTGGGATGATCGCCCTTCGCTCATATCAGCAAGATGCAATCAAGGCGGTGACCGATTACTGGGCCAAGGGCGGCGGCAACCCGTTGGTCGAGATGGCCACCGGCACCGGCAAGAGCATGGTGATCGCCGAACTGACCCGATCGCTCATGGAAGAATATCCGCGGATGCGGATCCTCATGCTGGTCCATGTCCGCGAGCTTGTCGGCCAGAACTTCGCAGCACTCCTTAAGGTCTGGCCGGATGCTCCGGCCGGGATCTACTCGGCAGGCCTCGGGAAGCGTGACGCGCACCATCGCATCACGTTCGCCTCGATCCAGTCGGTGTTTCGCCGCGCCGATCTGCTTGGCGATCGCGACCTGATCCACATCGACGAGGCGCACCTGGTCCCGGCCAAGGGCGAGGGCATGTATCGCCAGCTTCTCGACGACATTCATGCCCGGTCACCCCATGCCCGGGTCTGCGGCTTCACGGCCACGCCCTACCGGCTCGACACCGGACGGCTCGATGCGGGAACGTCACGGCTCTTTGACGAGACGGTCTACACCTACGGCATCGCCCGTGGCATCGAGGACGGCTTTCTCTCGCCGCTGGTGTCAAAGGCAGGATTGACCGAGATCGACGTGTCTGCCGTCCAGCGTCGGGGCGGTGAGTTCGTCCCGGCACAGCTTGAAAAGGCCTCCGACAAGATCACTGCGCAAGCCGTGGCCGAGATCTGTGACTTTGGAAAGTCGCGCCGCTCGTGGCTCGTCTTCTGCGCGGGCGTCAAACACGCGTTTAATGTCCGAGATGCCATGCGCGGACAGGGCATATCATGCGAGACAGTGACCGGCGACACGCCATCCGGCGAGCGTGACAGCATACTGCGACGGTTCAAGGCAGGCGAAATCAAATGCCTGACCAATGCGCAGGTTCTCACAACCGGTTTCGATGCGCCTGCCGTTGATCTGGTCGTGATGCTCCGCCCAACGCTCTCGACATCGCTCTACGTGCAGATCGTCGGCCGCGGCACTCGCCTGTCGTCAGGCAAGGAAAACTGCCTTGTGCTCGACTATGCCGGCAACATCCGTCGTCACGGCCCGGTCGACTCGGTAGGAGCTGAAAGCAAGACCTTCAACCCGGATAGCGAGACGGGCAAGGTTCCGGTCGACAGCGTCCGAGCCAAGGAATGCCCGGGCTGTCAGGAACTGATCGCCATCAACTCGATCACCTGCAAGATTTGCGGTCACGAGTTCCCACGCGAGGAAAAGCCCAAGCATGAAGCCGAGGCCGAAAAGTCGGTCGGCATCCTGTCCGGTGAGAAGGTCGCGCCGCAACAGATCCCGGTCGTGGATTGGCGTCTCGATCGATATCAGAAAATAGGCATGCCAGACAGCATCAAGGTCACCTTCATCGCGGGCATTTCCGAATACCGCGAATGGATCGCGTTCGAGCACGGCATGACCCGCTGCCAGGCTGCAATGCAGTGGTGGGCAACCCATGGCGGATCCTCGCCCTATCCCAAATCAACTGACGAAGCCCTGCATCGTGTCGATGAACTGATCATGCCCGTCACGATCAGCGTCGAACCGAACAAGAAGAATCGCAAACACATCGACATCGTCGGCCGGTCATTCCCGGCGCGAAAGGAATTGGAGGCCGCGGAATGAAAATGCCAATCATAATCGACTGCTTTGCCGGAGGTGGTGGAGCCTCGACCGGAATTGAAATGGCACTTGGGCGCTCGCCGGATTTCGCGATCAATCACGATCCGGTGGCGGTGGCCATGCATTCGGTCAACCATCCGGAGTCCGTGCATCTGTGCCAGAACGTCTACAAGGTCGACCCTCTCGACCATTTCAATCGCGCCCATATCGGCTTTGCCTGGTTCTCGCCCGACTGCAAGCACTTCTCCAAGGCCAAGGGCGGCGCGCCGGTGCAGCGGAACATCCGCGACCTTGCATGGATCATTCCGGGCTGGATCGAGCGGATCCAGAAATCGGGCGGGCGTGTCGATGTGGTGGCGATCGAGAATGTTGAGGAGTTCCGCACCTGGGGGCCGCTGATCACGACGGAGAAGGGGCTGGTGCCCGATCCGGAGCGGCGCGGCGAGACCTTCGAGCTTTGGTGCCGGAAGCTGAAAAAGCTCGGCGGCAGGATGGAATGGAAGGAATTGCGCGCCTGCGACTATGGCGCGCCGACGATCCGCCGCCGCGTGTTCATCATCATCCGGTTCGACGGCAAAAGAATCGTTTGGCCGGAGCCGACGCACGGGGCGCCCGACAGCGACGAAGTGAAGACCGGCAAGCTGAAGCCGTGGCTGACTGCCGGGCGCGACGTGATCGACTGGTCCTTGCCGTGCCCCTCGATCTTCGACACCAAGGCGGAGATCCTGCTCAAGCACAATTTGAGGGCCGTGCGGCCATTGGCCAGCGCGACACAGGCGCGAGTGGCGCGGGGCATCCGGCGCTATGTGCTGGACGCGATGCGACCGTTCCTGGTGAACCTCACCCACGGGGCCCGGCTGGAAGATGCGGGCGAACCGATGCGGACCGTGACCGGCGCGAACCGGGGTGAGAAAGCGGTGATCGCCCCGTCGCTCGCTGCCTATTACGGCAAGGGCAATGGCGGCGAAGACCGCAGCGCCGATGCGCGCGACCCACTCAAGACGGTGGTGACCGAAAACCGCCACGCCGTCATTGCGCCATCACTGACCCGGTTCAACTCCGGC
>Ga0160421_1000018_pt1 | contig 235507 bp, 225 predicted proteins | sample TAMARWmetagpilot_FD_108195 | JGI IMG/M metagenome (GOLD analysis project Ga0160421, IMG submission 108195) | Phycosphere-associated microbial communities from TAMU algal ponds, Corpus Christi, Texas, USA - TAMU ARW-7 10/27 metagenome pilot | ecosystem: Engineered > Artificial ecosystem >...
TACGGTGCGCGCCATCTTGGCCGCGATTGCGGTGTAGGCCTTGCGGCGCAGATGTGCGTTGTGTCGATCCTTCGAGATGTAGCGCTCGAACTTGTCGCGGAAGCTGTTGGTCCGCTTGAGAACGGCCGTCTGGCCTGCCATCCAGAGCGTGCGGCGCAGCCGGGCATTGCCATACTTCGAGATCCGGCTCTGACCATGGAACATGCCGGACTGCACGGTGGCCAGGTCCATGCCGCAGAACTTCAGGAACTGCCGGTGATGCCGGAACCGCCGCAGGTCGCCGGCCTCCGCGAGGATGGTCATCGCATTGATCGGGCCGATGCCGGGGATGGTTGTCAGCAACTGATAGTCCGACAGATCGGAGAGCAGTTCGACCGCCCGGGCCTCAATCTCGTTGCGCTGGCGGACAAGGCTTCTGCCTTCGGCAAGGACGAGACGGAACATGCGAACCGCGTCGGAATCCGGTCCGACGGGCAAGCCAACAGAGTCTATGGCCGTGGCGTAAATATCTGAAAGCAGGCGTTCTTTGGAGACCTTCTTGCCAACCACCTGCCAGGCATCAGCGATGAAGGCGTCCCGGCTCATAGCCGTGATTATCGTCGGCGTTGGATACTTCTCAAGGAACGCCAGGAACCAATCTGTTCGAGAGCTTTGATGAAAGCGCTCCGCCTCTGGGAAGTAGAGCGGCAGGTAATGCGTCAGGATGCGGTGCCAAAGCTCGGTCTTGGAACGTGAGACGATCTCGTGGGTCTTTGACAGCTCCTGGATGTCGGCGGTCCCGACGACCAGCGGGTCATGGAAGAACTGCACGGCGCCGATCTCCAGCATGTGCAGGATGACCTGAGCATACTTCGGGTCGTTCTTGTCCCAACTGTTGTGCAGGGCCTCGCGCGTCCGGGCCAAGCCGACCGAGGAAAAAAGCGTCACGGTTACCGCGGACTTGCGCGCGGTCCGCGACCAAGACTGAGCCCACCATCCAATGAAAAGGAGGAAGACCATGACCGACTTCAGCAGAAAGACCGTGATCGTCACCGGCGCCAGCCAGGGCATAGGCGCGGCGTCCGCCCGGCACCTTGCCAGCCTCGGCGCTACCGTCGTCCTCGGAGCCCGCAGCGCCGACAAGATCGAGGCCTTGGCGAAGCAGATCCGCGAGGGCGGCGGCAAGGCGCTCGCCGTGCCCTGCGACGTCGCGCGACCCGAAGATGTGAAGCGGCTTGTCGATACTGCGCTCTCCGAGACGGGGCGGATCGACCTGCTGGTCAACAACGCCGGACTCATCGACCCCATCGCGCGTCTGACGGACAGCGATCCGGACGCGTGGGGCAAGATCGTCGACGTGAACCTCAAGGGCGTCTACCACGGGCTGCGCTTCGTCATTCCCGAAATGGTCGCGCAGGGCGGCGGGACGATCGTCAACATCAGTTCGGGCGCGGCGACGAGTGCGCTGGAGGGCTGGAGCCACTATTGCGCCACGAAGGCGGCCGTCCTTTCCCTCACCCGCGTCGCGGACAAGGAATACCGTGAGCAGGGCGTCCGGGTCATCGGCCTCAGCCCAGGGACGGTGGCGACCGATATGCAGGTGCAGATCAAGGCCAGCGGGATCAACCCAGTCAGTCGGCTCGATCCCGGTGTGCACATCCCGCCCGAATGGGTTGCGCGCGCCATCGCTTGGCTTGCGGGTCCTGAGGCGGACGCGCACCGCGGAACCGATTTCTCGCTCAAGACCGACGATGGGCGCGCCGCCGTTGGGCTAGCGGCGGTGGCCTGATGCGCGCTCACGGGCGGGAACACCCGTCCGTGCCCGGGGTAATGCTTGCCCGATCTTTGGCGTTCGCTGTTGCGGATGCGCCAGGGGCCTGTGATGGTTGCCGGTCGCCTCGAACCCGATCCGAACAGGCAGGTCGTACCCGACCAGCGCCGCAGACAAGCGCTGGAAATCTTCTAACGTGTTCATGATCGTCATACGGCGATGACGCTTTTTGCCCGGAACCCCGATCAGCACCTCGTGGCGGTGCTTGGAAATGTCGATGGCGACCAGGACGGTCGAAGGGATAGGATGGGTAGCGGTCATAGCCGGTCTCCTCAGCAGTGTGGTTTGTGCAAAACCACTGTTGAGACCTGAGAACCGGTTATGGCCACCCGCTGCGCCAATTGAGGGCTGCGCGCGTGGCCATAACCTCAAAACAGCGCTCTTTCCCGACGTGCTATGGCTGTGACTAAATTTGAGCGCGCGGCGAATTGCAAGTTTTCAGACCGATTTGCTTTATCCCGGATCAGGCCCGGCATCACATGAAGACCGAAAGGGCGGCTCAGGTCGAAGCTGGAAGGTTGGCAACGAAAGACCCCGAAAGCGGGGTGCTTTCGGGGTCCGGTTTTCTTCCGGTGAGATGGCCCGCGGTCAGTCCTCGACCGAGACCAGTGCCTTGTCACGCGCCGTGGCGGCCTTCTGGACCGCGTCCTGCACCTTTTCAAAGGCACGGACCTCGATCTGGCGCACGCGCTCGCGACTGATGTCGAACTCGCCCGACAGGTCCTCGAGCGTGATCGGATCGTCGCGCAGGCGGCGAGCCTCGAAGATCCGCCGCTCGCGCTCGTTGAGCACGTCGAGCGCGTTCTTCAGCATGCCGCGGCGGGATTCCAGTTGATCCTGCTCGACCAGCATATCCTCGGCGCTGTCGGAATCGTCGACCAGCCAATCCTGCCACTGACCGGATTCGCCTTCACTGGCCTTGATCGGCGCGTTCAGCGAAGCGTCGCCCGACAGACGGCGGTTCATCGAGATCACCTCGTCCTCCGACACGTTGAGCTTGGTGGCGATCTCGGCCACCTGGTCGGGGCGCAGATCACCGTCCTCGACCGCCTGGATCCGGCTCTTGACCTTGCGCAGGTTGAAGAACAGGCGCTTCTGGTTGGCGGTGGTGCCCATCTTGACCAGCGACCAGGAGCGAAGGATGTATTCCTGGATCGAGGCCTTGATCCACCACATGGCGTAGGTGGCCAGACGGAATCCGCGTTCGGGATCGAATTTCTTGACCGCCTGCATGAGGCCGACATTGCCCTCGGAGATCACTTCCCCGATCGGCAGGCCGTAGCCGCGGTAGCCCATGGCAATCTTTGCGACCAGCCGCAAATGGCTGGTGACGAGCCTGTGGGCGGCCTTCGTGTCCTCGTGTTCGAGGAAACGCTTGGCGAGCATGTATTCTTCCTGCGGTTCCAGCATCGGAAACCGCCGGATTTCGGCAAGATAACGGTTGAGACCGTTCTCGCCGGCGGAAATGGTAGGCAAGCTTGTTTGGGCCATGACAGCACCCTTTCTCGAGATAGACGGCTTCCTGACGGCAAGCCTTCCGGCCCGGATCGTATCGCGGCCGGGATATGCTTCCATGGCATTTAATTGTGGCAAAAGCCGGGTTCAAGATCCCGGTTGCCCTGCAATGGTCACATTTGTGTAATCGGCCGAAGTTCAGATCGCTGCAAAGGCCGCGCGCAATTGCGCCATGTCGGCAGGAAGCGGCGCTTCGAAACGCAACGTTTTCCCGGTTGCGGGATGTTCGATGACCAGCAGGTAGGCATGCAATGCCTGGCGGCTGAAATCGTTCACGATGCCGCGCAGCGGTTCGGGCAGACGGTTGGCCTTGGTCCTGAAGGCCGCGCCATAATCCTCGTCTCCCACCAGCGGATGACCGATATGGGCCATGTGAACCCGGATCTGGTGGGTTCGCCCGGTTTCGAGCCGGCACTCGACCAATGAGGCCGCGCAACTGCCATCCGGTTTTTCGTCATAGCGTTCGCGCACCAGGTAATGGGTGACGGCGTGGCGCACGTCGGGGCCGTCATCGGTGCGAACAGCCCTGCGCACCCGGTCGCGGGCGCGGCCGAGCCCGGCGTCGATGGTTCCCTTCAATCCCTGCGGCTTGCCCCAGACGATCGCCTGATAGGCCCGTTCCAGTGGCCCGGTGAGCCCGTGATCGGCGAACTGACCGGCCAGGTGGCGGTGGGTGCGATCGTTCTTGGCGATGACCATCACACCGGTCGTGTCGCGGTCGAGCCGGTGCACGATCCCGGGCCGGCGTACGCCGCCGATGCCGGAAAGACTGTTGCCGCAATGGTGAATCAGCGCGTTGACCAGAGTGCCTGTCCAGTTGCCCGCGCCCGGATGCACCACCAGACCTGCCTGCTTGTTGATGACGATGAGATCGTCATCTTCATACAAGACCTCGAGCGGAATGTCCTCACCCTGTGGAACCGGATCCTCCGGCTCGGGGAGGGCAAGGCGAACGACATCGCCGGGTTGGATCTTCTGTTTGGCCTGACGCGCCGGCTCGTCATTGACCAGTACCGCACCGGTCTCGATCAGCGCCTTGATGCGGCTGCGGGAAAGATCCGGGCCAAGGGCTTCTGCGAGCCAGGCATCCAGCCTGCCGCCGGCGTCAGGACCGGCCACGAGTGTTTCGTCGCCCGGGTGGTCTTCCCTATCAAGCGTGGCTTCGCTAAACGGTGTCGCGTTCTTCAATTTCAGGGTCCGCCCGGCAAGGAATCCAAATGTCGCACATCAACGAAGACACTCTTGAAGAGAAGCCGCTCGATCCGGAAATGGAGAAGGTCCGCCGCAAGATGGTGCGTCTGTTGGCCGTGTCGATCGGCATCATGTTCATCGGTCTTATGACGGTGCTGGGCGCAATTGTCTATAAATTCACGCAGGACGATGCTTCAGGCAGTCAGGTCGCTGCCCGGCAAGCCATGCCGCTGCCGGGCGACGGTCCGCTCGAGGCGGTGGCGACCCTGCCTCAGGGCTTTGCTGTCGAAAGTGTGGCGCTTGACGGAGCAAGGATCGGGTTCTTCGGCCGTGCCGCAGACGGATCACAGCGGCTGATCATTCACGATCTGGCGCTGGGCCAGATCGTCAGCGATGTCGTCGTGATCGCGCGCTGACCGTGTCGGAGCAGGGGCGTGGATCAAACCGCGTGATCAGGATCGATGATCCCTTCGATCTCCGTATCATCGAGTTCACGTCCATGCGCGACCGCGACCTTGCCGGTCGCGGCGATCAGTTCATCGCCGAGGGCCGCGTGGTCCTGCAGGCGCTGATCGATGGTCTGGACGGGGAACCTGACAGCCATAGGCAAGCGCGGTTTGTCCTCGAAAAGGTTCTGATCCTGGAAAACCGGATGGCCGGTCTCGCCGCGCTGGTCGAACAGCTGCACCCGGATTGCCCCGTCTATGTGGCGGGCAGGGACGTTCTCGATGCGGCGGTCGGGTTTGCGATGCACAGGGGTGTTCTTGGCCTGGGGCGGCACCGGCCGGCAGCGTCATTCGGAGCATTCCTGGCGGAAATGCCTCAAGACGCTCTGCTCGTTGTATGCTGCGGCATTGCCAATCATGACAATATCGGCGGAATCTTTCGAAATGCCGGCGTCTTCGGCGCCAATGGTATCGTGCTCGATGCGACCTGCTGCGATCCGCTTTACCGCAAGGCGATCCGGGTGTCGGTCGGCGCGGCGCTCAGGGTTCCGTTCTGCCGTGGCGGATCGGTTGCCGAACTTGTCGGCGAACTGCTGGCGCATGGGTTCGATGTGATGGGTCTGTCGCCGCGCGGATCGGAAGCGCTCAACGGTTTCGAACCGGCCCGCCGCCAGGCGCTCCTTTTGGGAACGGAAGGCGAGGGGCTACCGGAAGAGATACTCGACCAGGTACGAACGCTCGCCATCGAGCAGGCCCCTGGCTTCGACAGCCTGAATGTTGCGACCACGAGCGGAATCGCGCTTTGGCATACAGCGAGGAAGATGGGCCGGCTGGGCGATTAAAGCCTTGTCGGGGGGCAATCGTCTCTACCGTTGCGAAGCGGAGATCAAATCCCGGGCGCGAGCCGCGAGGCTGGGGCCGGGATTTCGCGAACCCGTCCGGTCCTCGCTGCTTTCGAGTATTTTTGCAATCGCCGAATTGTCGCCGTCGCGTCCGGCGGTCAGTTCCACCATCATCGCCGCGACGGTGGCTATTTCGGTGCGCAATGCGGCATCATTCTTGTTGGTGTCGGCTTTCATCAGGCGTTCTGTCAGGGCTGCCTGGCGCGCACGCAGACGGTCGACCTTCTCACTGTCGGTGAGATCGAATTCGGGCGTGTCGTCGATTTCGACATCGGGATCGTGAGGCTCAGGCCCCGCGGTGGCTGCTGACGCCGCCGCGGTCTTGGCCGCGGAGTCGGGGGCCGGCTTCGGCTGCGCCCCATTGGCGGCGGCTGCCTTCTGGGCGTCACGCTGCTGAGCGCGGGCTTTGTCGATCTTGCTTGCGGTATGTTCGCGCCTGGCGGCCTTGAGTTCCTCGACCAGACTCTTGTTCTTTTCCTTGTAGCGCTCGACTTCCGCCACGCGGCGGTCCAGGGCATTCTCGCGGTCGGTCAGGCTGGTTATGGTTTTGGCGAGCTTTGCTTCGGTTTCGACCAGACGGGCTTCCTCGCGCTTGAGGCGGAAGGCCAGGTCATGATTGGTCTCTTCCGTGGTCTTGAGTTTTTCGCGCAATGCACGCCGCTCGTCGCGCAATTCCTTTATCTGAGCCTTGAAGTTCTCCGCCTCGGTGTCCAGCGTGGCAACGTCGATCCGCAACTCCTCAATTTCCGACCCCAGGCGGCTGATCGCCTGCTCCTTGGAAGCAATCTCGGTCTTTCGGGCTTCGGCGAGACGGATGGCCGCGCCCAGGTTCCCCGAGAGATTGGTGATTTCCTGATCGCGCTCATGCATCGTCGCATTGAGTTCGCGGATATTGGCGTCGCGTTCTTCGATGGTCTGCTCGGCGGCAAGCTTTTCGGCCCGAAGGCTGACGAGTTCATTGCTCAGGCGGGTTCCCTGCGCGGTCGATTGCGCCAGCGCCTCGCGATTCTGCTTCAGGTCGATGGAAAGCCGGGCGTTGTCGGCTGCATAGGCGGCGCGGGCCATGTCCTTCTCTGCGCGTATCTCCGCGGCGGAGAGCGGAACGCTTGCCCGGATGCGGCGCTCGGTCAGCGTCACGATGCGGCGTTGAATGATCGGCGCGACGATGAGCGCCACAAGAGCGGCGGCAAGAAATCCCAGGGCAAAGAGCAGGGCAAACTCGATCACGGCGCGGTCACATCCTCTGTATCGGGGCGTTTCCGCCCTGAAGGAGATGCAGACGCTTTAAGCATGGCCCACAGGTATCAGCAAGCCGGTTGCCGCATTCGAATAGTCTCAGGCAAGAAAAAGGCGGCCTCCAGGGCCGCCTTTGACTGCAGATATGATGCTTTCCGGATCAGAAGGGATTCCAGGTCGGCGTCGCTGTCATCTTCAGATATCCGACATTGACACCCAGACGAGCGCCGACGCCGGTGCGGATCGGGACCACCAGGACGCCGTCACGCTTGAGGACCGTCATTCCGAGGCCGGCGATGGCGTAGGCGGACCCCGAGACGCCACCGAAGCGGCCATAGACCCCGTCTACGCTTGGGAGATTGTAGACGAGCATCATGGTGCGGTTGCCCGTGCCACCATAATCCCATCCGAGCGATGGGCCCTGCCAGAAAACCTCGTGCTGGCCGGCGTTCTTGGTGAACAGGTTGCCCTCGCCATAGGTCAGGCCGCCGATGAAAGCGCCGGAAGCCTCCTGTCCGAGGATGTAGCCATTCGGAAGGCCGTAGGAGTTGAATGCCTTTTCGACCACCTTTGCCAGGCCGCCTGAAGTGGCGCCGAAAAAGCCGTGGCCCGCATCGACAATTTCCTGGGCCGAATACTGGGAAGAATTGGCAGCCGATTGTGCAAGCGCACCCGAAACCGGGCTGAGAACCAGCAGCAGCGGCAGGATGAGTTTGGCAAGAGAGCCAAAGCGCGACGCGATCATGGGGTCCACTCCGTTGTTGGCACGGCAGATACCGCAGAAAACATTGATCACAGTGTGACGCACCGATCTTAATAAGCGGTTTACCAAATGTGGTGTCTTTGGGGCGGGAGTGTTTGACATGCGAAACGCACCGGTAGGGGGATCTCCCGGGCGGTTATCCTTGCGATAACCGGACTCCGGTGCGATTTTGCACCAAGATGATTCGGCGCCGTGCGCGCGAGAGGAGATTTTCCATGGCGAAGAACAAGAACCTGACCCTTGCCGGCCCCGATCTCGCGGCGTTGCTGTGCAGCCGCGTGTGCCACGACATCATTTCGCCGGTCGGCGCGATCAACAACGGGCTGGAACTGCTTGATGAGGGCGGCGCCGATGCGGATGCCATGGATCTGATCCGGACGAGCGCGCTCAATGCTTCGGTCCGGCTGAAGTTCGCACGGCTGGCCTTCGGTGCATCCGGGTCCGTGGGCGCCTCGATCGATACCGGTGAGGCGGAGAAGGCGGTTGTCGACTATGTTTCCGCCGACAAGAAGACCGAGGTGAAGTGGAACGGTCCGCGCGCGATCATTCCGAAGAACCAGGTCAAGCTGCTCCTGAACCTCTTTCTTGTCGCATACGGGGCAATTCCACGCGGCGGCGAGATCGATGTCACGCTGGAAACACCGGATACTGATCCGAAGTTTCGCCTCGTCAGCCGGGGGCGCATGGTTCGCGTTCCGCCAAAATTCCTCGAAATTCACTCCGGCGAAATCGAGGAGGCAATCGACGCACACTCGATCCAGCCCTACTACACGGTTCTGCTGGCCGATGAATCCGGAATGAGCCTGTCCTGCTCGGCCAATGCCGACGAAGTTGTGTTCACGGCGCAACGTGCCCAGGGCGAAGCTGCCTGACTGATCGCGGACTGCTTGTCAGGGCGTTGGCACGCGCCTTCTGTCCGATTTCAGGAAACTTGCTCGTGCGCAGCGGAGCCGTGTGCCGTTGCGCGAGACAATGGCCGGCTCGTCCGGAAAACCCGGCAACTCTCCGTTAAGCCTGTCTGATTACGGAATCTTCGCGACCGCCTGATAGTCTGGCCTCAATCGATGGCGGATCAGGTTGCTGATGCCGCCGTGACACAGAAGAGGAGAGCTGCCATGCGCCGCCTGATGATCGCCGATGACTCCGCCGTAATCTGCAAGGTTGCCAAACGCATCCTGACCGGTCTCGACTTTCTGGTCATCGAAGCCTCCAATGCCGGCGAAGCGATGATAATGTGCGATGCGGAGCTTCCGGAAGTGCTGCTGGTTGACGCCGGGATGACCGGCGCGCTGGATCTGATTTCGTCCGTGCGGCAGATGGAAGGCGGCAAGGATGTGCGTATTCACTATCTGATGATTGAAAAGGAATTCAAGCAGATGATGGCCGGCAAGCGTGCCGGGGTGGATGATTTCCTGCTCAAGCCATTCGACCGGCGCAGCCTGACCTCGGCATTTGCACCTTACGCCGCAGCGGCCTGAGGCAAACTTCCCGGCACGCCGGCTCAAAACCCTTTGCAGATCAACAAGAAAAAGCCCGCCTTGAAAGCGGGCTTTTCGAGTGTTTCCGTGGCGAGGGAAGATACCGATCAGGCGCTTTCGAGAATTTCGCTCTCGTCGGGTTCGCGCAGCACATACCCGCGGCCCCAAACAGTTTCGATGTAATTCTTGCCGCCAGCGGACGTCGCAAGTTTCTTGCGCAATTTGCAGATGAAGACATCGATGATCTTCAGTTCCGGCTCGTCCATGCCGCCATAAAGGTGGTTGAGGAACATTTCCTTCGTCAGCGTGGTGCCCTTCCTGAGGGAGAGCAGTTCCAGCATCTGGTATTCCTTGCCGGTGAGGTGAACACGCTGCGATCCAACTTCCACGGTCTTGGCATCAAGGTTGACGACCAGGTCACCGGTGGTGATGACCGATTGTGCGTGGCCCTTGGAGCGCCGGACGATGGCATGGATGCGTGCAACCAACTCATCCTTGTGGAAAGGTTTGGTCATGTAGTCGTCAGCGCCGAAGCCAAGCCCGCGCACCTTGTCCTCAATGCCGGCCATGCCGGAAAGGATCAGGATTGGCGTCTTGACCTTCGAAAGCCTCAAGGTCCGCAGAACCTCGTAGCCGGACATGTCCGGAAGGTTGAGATCCAGAAGGATGATGTCGTAGTCGTAGAGTTTGCCGAGGTCGACACCTTCTTCGCCCAGATCCGTGGTGTACACGTTAAAGCTTTCGGACTTGAGCATCAGTTCGATACTCTGCGCCGTTGCGCTGTCATCCTCGATCAGTAGAACCCGCATATTTATCCCCTTTTCCGCCGCCGCAAGGTCGTGTTGATCCAAATACGCGATACGGATCCAGTCGTTGCCTGATTTGGAGGCTGCCATGGAATGGTTAACAAATTCTAATCGGATTACGCAACCAATATCGAACTGTTAATTTTCATCGACATACTCCTGATTTTTTTCCAGAAAATCGTTTTGAACGAGTTCAAGCGATACATGAAGAAGCGTCGCCAAACGATTCAAAGGACTCCGGAAGAACGGACGGAAAAATCATGTTTCCCGTTTACTCCGCCTTAAACCATGTCCGCTAATATTAACCATGCCCGTAAACGAATGGTTACCGCGGGGTCAAAAAGTTAACAGCGCGGTCATTTTTCGTACACGGGTCCGGCGATCTTGCCGGAGTAACGAGTTTCAGTAGCCGGGATCTCGCATCACGGGAGTATTGCGTATGAAGTCGCGTGAGAGCCATGTTCGCCTGAAGCAATTTCAGGTCAATGAGAAAACACGTCAGCTTGGACAGATCCAGCTGATGATGGCCGAAATGGAGAAGATGGCTGCAGAGCTGGAGTACCAGATCGCCGCCGAGGAAAAGAAGGCGGGCAACACCGATCCTTCCCATTTTGCCTATCCAACCTTCGCCAAAGCCGCACGCCAGCGGGCCGACAATCTGCAAACCTCGATTCGCGAATTGAAGGTGCAGCTTGACGCGGCCGAACTGGCACTCGAAGAGGCCCAGGCAGAATATGAAAAGGCCGCCGCGCTCGAAGAGCGGGACGGCGGACAACGGTCGAACCGGGCGGTCTGACGTCAGGCATCCGTACCGTTCAGCTTGCCGCCGAAAGCCGGGTTCACGCAGATACGTGAACCCGGCTTTCGGCGTTGGCTGGTGAAACTACATTACGACATCACGCCATTCGGGATGGCGCTGAGCCTGAGCCTTGAAGAACGGGCAGAGCGGAATGATCTTCCAGCCGCCGGCTCGCGCGGCTTCGACCGCATGTGCCGCCAGTGCCTGTCCCACACCCTTGCCGCGCAGGCTGTCGGGCACGCCGGTATGATCAATGATGATCAAGGTGTCCGAGGTGCGCGAATAGGTCATTTCAGCCTCTTCGCCATCGAGCCGCGCCACATAGCGCCCGCCTGACGGGCCGGTTTCCTCACTGATATCCATTGTTTGCCTTTTGCCTTCGATCCCGGGTAAGCAGCATATCAGTTCGCGGGCGGGAGAGAAGGGCCGGAAAATGCGATGGATGCTGGTAACGGCCCTTGTCCTGGCGCCGCTTTTCTTCGGGCTTGGCGTGGTTCTGCCGCTGGTCCGGTTCGAGACGCTTTACTTCTTTGACCGTTCGCCATCGCTGCTCGGGGTGGTCGCCGCACTTTGGGCCGGTGACGATGCGGTGCTGGCGGTCGTGGTGGCGCTGATTTCGATCGTTTTTCCTGTCATCAAGATGATTGCGATCACGGCCGAGGCGCTGGGCGAGGGATTCGATTCAGCCTTTGCGCGCAGCGTGCTTCCGCAACTCAGTCGGTGGTCGCTTATGGATGTGGTGCTGGTCGCGCTGGTGATCGTGGCCGCGAAGACCGGCGGCATCGCGCAGGCCTTTTCCCAGCCGGGGCTGTGGTTCTACGCCGGATCGGCGCTCATGGCTGCGCTTGCACATGCCCTCGCGGAGCGCAGGCACTTGAAACGGTGATATGCGTGGAGGCTGTGTGAGACAGCCATGCGAAACCACGCCTGTTCAGAAGACTTCGGCATGGCGCTTGAATCGGGAGCTGGAACTTGGCCGGTGGAGTCGGCACGCCTCTCCGCAGCAACGCGCACCCCGGCGGATGCGCGATGATGGCCGTTCATCCGCGAGCGGTGCTGTCGGCTTGTGTTTCAGGCAAGCCGTGCGAGCATGAACCGGGTCAGTGCCTGTATTGCTGGATTCGCGTCGTGCGCAGGCCGGCGAGGCCATGATCGCTGATCGAGGACTGCCAGGACAGAAACTCCTCGACCGTCAGCGTATAACGCTCACAAGCTTCTTCGAGGCTCAGCAGCCCGCCGCGGACCGCGGCGACAACTTCCGCCTTGCGCCGGATCACCCATCTGCGGGTGTTGGCGGGCGGCAGATCGGCGATCGTCAACGGACTCCCGTCGGGGCCGATCACATATTTGACACGGGGTCGTACCATCTCGGTCATTGGACTCTCTTACACACTCAAGACCTATGGACCGGAGACTACAGCCCGGGTTTTAAAATTTGCCTAAGGGGGCGGCAAGGTTTCGGTAATCTTTGGCGTGGGCCACGAAGCAGTGCGACAGGCCCGATGCGGCGGACTTGTTGGCGGCCCCGTGAAGCCCTATAAGAGAGGTGTCCGGTAAGGACATTGGTGCAACCGCTTGATCAGCGCCTTGAACGCTGTTGAATGCCGGGGAAAAACAGTGAACAGTCTCGATATCGACAAGGACCCGCGCGACACGCGGGTGGTCGTCGCCATGTCCGGCGGCGTGGACAGCTCCGTTGTGGCGGGTCTTCTTGCCCGCGAGGGCTATGACGTGCTCGGCGTGACGCTGCAGCTTTACGATCACGGCGCGGCTGTGCATCGGGCGGGCGCCTGCTGCGCCGGCCAGGACATCGACGATGCGCGACGGGTGTGCGAAACGCTCGGCATCCCTCATTACGTGCTCGACTATGAAAAGCGTTTCCAGGAAGCGGTGATCAATCCGTTCGCCGAAAGCTATGTCATGGGCGAAACGCCGATCCCCTGCGTGGCCTGCAACCAGACGGTCAAGTTCGCCGATCTGCTGGCGACGGCGCGCGATCTTGGCGCCGACGCGCTGGCGACCGGGCACTACATTCGTTCGCGCGCCAATCCGTCGGCCGACAATCCGGGCCGCAGGGCGCTGTACCGTCCGATCGATTCCGAGCGCGACCAGAGTTATTTCCTGTTTGCGACCACCCAGGATCAGCTCGACTATGTGCGCTTTCCGCTTGGCGAACTGCCAAAGATCCGAACCCGCGAACTGGCGGAGGAAATGGGGCTGGTGGTGGCTCAAAAGGCCGACAGTCAGGACATCTGTTTCGTGCCCCAGGGCAAATATGCCAATGTGATCGAGAAGCTGAAACCCAATTCAGCGCTCGCCGGCGAGATCGTCCATATCGACGGTCGTGTGCTGGGCGAGCATCCGGGCATCGTGCATTACACCATCGGGCAGCGCCGCGGCATCGGCGTGGCCGTTGGAGATCCTCTGTATGTGGTGCATCTCGATGCCCGCTCGCGCCGGGTCATCGTCGGCCCTCGCGAGGCGCTCGATACGCGCCGCCTGATCCTGCGGGACATGAACTGGTTGGGCGATGTGCCGCTTGAGGATCTGGGGCCCGAAGGGCTTGCCTGCTTCGCCAAGGTTCGGTCCACCCGGCCGCCGCGGCCGGCCGTGCTGCACCGTCAGGACGGCGAGATCTCGGTCGAGCTTGTCGACGGCGAATCCGGTGTGGCGCCGGGCCAGGCCTGCGTGCTCTATTCGGCTGCGGGCGACGAGGCGCGTGTTTACGGCGGCGGCTTCATTGACCGGTCGGAACGCTCGGCGGCGGCGGAAGCCATGCTTGCCAATCTGATGCAGCCCGCAGCCTGACAGTCGGCCAAACCGGTTCCCGTTTTGGCGGAATTGCCGAAACGCGCGAGCGCTCAATCGTGGCGGACTGTGCCTTCGGACAGGATCTCAATTACGGCGAGGCCGTCAGCGACGGGCGTGCGCGGCGTGGCGCCATCGCGAATGCATGCGATAAAATGCTCGCATTCACGCGTGAGCGGCATCCCGTCGGGCAGGGCTACATAGTCCGGATCGACCATTTCAGACTGCCAGCCGTTTTCGTCTTCCCAGAGCTTGTGATGATAGACGGCCAGTTTTTCGTTCCACGGCGCGACATCGTCGAACACCGCCATGGCTTGCGAGCCGATCACCGTCAGCCGGCGCTCGCGGTAGGGGTTGAGCCGCGAGGTGAAGACGTGGCTGCGCACCCCGCCAGGAAATTGCAGATGCAGATGGGCGAAATCCGACAGCCGGTTCAGCATGGCAGACCCCATGCCGCGCACATTCACCGGATTTTCGCCGGTGAGCGCGAGAATCAACGACAAATCGTGCGGGGCGATGTCCCACAACGCGTCGTTTTCAGCGTGGAACTTTCCGAGGCCCACGCGGTGGGAATGGATGTAGCGGACGGTGCCGAGCTCGCCTTCCGTGACCAGTTTCTCGAGCGCCTCGAATGCCGGGTGAAACCTCAGCACATGGCCGGTCATCGCCACCAGTTCGGGCCGCTGTGCGGCGGCGTCGACGACACGGCGCGCATCGGCGACCGACAGCGCGATCGGCTTTTCCACCAGCACATGCTTTCCGGCCTCAAGGGCCGCGACCGCCATGTCGGCGTGGTATTGCGGCGGCAGCGCCAGCACCAGCCCGTCGACCCCGTCGTCTGTCAAAATCGCGTCAACCGGCACGGCCCTGACGCCATGGCGCTGGGCGAGGGCACCGGCGCGGTCGTCATGGCGGTCGGCAACGGCTGCGAGCGCGCCGAGGTCTGCCAGTGTGCGGGCGTGGTTGGTGCCCCAGTAGCCGCAGCCAACAACCGCGATACGGGGGGAAGAAGAAGTCTGCATTCTGAGGAACGTCCTGTTTTCCAAGGTCCGGATCAATTCCGGTGGGCTTAGACCCGATGCCGTGCGAAGGCAAGTTTGAGCCTCCTCTCAAGAGCATGGCCAATCTCTCTGAGAGGCCCGATCCCGGTGCTGCCGGGGCGGGGGCAAGAAAAGCCCATTCGAAGCTTGACACCAGCCGGGACCCACCCTTATATCCCGCCCGTCCAGCGGGTTTGCAAACACGGTTTGTGACCGGCGGCCGGCGGCGGGGTAGCTCAGGTGGTTAGAGCAGCGGAATCATAATCCGCGTGTCGGGGGTTCAAGTCCCTCTCCCGCTACCAAAATTATCCCGGTCCGACCCGGCCCTGCCGGACTTTTCCCTCAAATCCCCAGCCGGTCGCGCAACCGGAAAAAGGCGACCGACGGGGCCAGAAACCAGGGGGAGCCTGTGTAGAAGGGGCGGGTCTGGTATTGTCTTCGGCTGAAGGCGCCGGGATCGGTGTCGAGGCCGGCTGCGCATCTGCCGATGCGGGCGCCGAGGTAGCCAGCCATTCCCACGCCGGAGCCGCAATATCCCATCGCGTGGTAAAGCCCCCGGTCCTCGCCGCAATGGGCGAGCGTGTCAAAGCTGAAGGCCACCGTGCCGGCCCAGGAATGGCTGATGCGGGTTGCGGCCAGCTCCGGAAAAAGCCTGGCGAGTTCGGCATGGAGCTTCGGGCCGCTCTTCTTCGGATCGGTTTCCGACAGGGACACCCGCCCGCCGAACAGCACCCGTTTGCGGTCGGGGGAAGGGCGGTAGTAGTAGACCAGCTTGCGGGTGTCCGAGAGGATCCGGTTTGTCGGAAACAGTCGGTCCATCAGGTCCGGTGCGATTTCCTCGGTGGCGATCACGTAGGAGCCGATGGGAATGACGCGGCGCCGGTGCCAGGGCGTGAGGCCGCCGGTGTATCCGTTGGTGGCAACGATCACCTTGCAGGCGCGGATGCGCCCCGCAGGCGTGGTCACCTCAAAGCCCGCACCTGTCCGGTCGATGTCCGTTGCCGGGCAATGGCTGACGATCCTGGCGCCCGCTCCGCGGGCGACGCGGAGAAGTCCCGCGTGATATTTGCCGGGGTCAAGGCTCGCATGGTGCGGGAAAACGGCGCCGCCGAAATAAACGCTTGTGCCGAGTTCGGAGCTCTGCTCGGACCGGGAAACCATATAGGCGCCGGTCTCAAAGCCGGGGTGCCTGCTTTCACAATCGCGCGCCAGAACATCGTAATAGCGGGCTGTGTGCGCCCCGTGGAAGCGGCCGACCACGGAGAAATCGCAATCAATCTGTTCGTCGCGCACAAATGCGCTGACATGATCGAGCGAGGCCTGGCCTTCGCGCAGAATGGCGATCGCGAGGTCCTGGCCGTAGCGCTTTTTGAGTGCCCCGAAGGACGGCTTGACGCTGGTGGAGACCTGGCCGCCATTGCGGGTGCTGCAGCCCCAACCGGCAGCTTCCGCGTCGATCACCACTGTGGAAAGGCCCGCGCGCGCGGTCTGAATGGCGGCGTGCAGGCCTGTGTAGCCTGCCCCGATCACCAGAACATCGGCTTCTCGGGGCGGCGCCTCCCCGGTGGCAGGCTCTTGCGGACTTCTGTCCCACCAGTAGGGCAGGGGCTTGAAATCCGGGCTGAATGTTGTTTCCGGTGTGCTCATCTCAAGCTCCTGCGTGATCGGAGAGGATCATGTCGGCGCCCTTTTCGGCGACCATGATGGTGGGTGCGTTGGTGTTTCCGGAGGTCACTGCCGGAAACACCGATGCGTCGACAATGCGCAGATTGCCGATGCCGTGAACCTGCAGCCGCGCGTTGACGACGCTCTCCGTGGCATCCCGACCCATGCGGCAGGTGCTGACGGGGTGAAAGACGGTGCCCGCCCGGGCGCGGATGTCGGCAATCATCTCGTCATCGCTCTGAACCGCGGGGCCGGGCCGGATTTCCTCTTCGATAATGGCTGAAAGTTCGGGGCTTGCCGCAATCCGGCGGATCAGCTTCACGCCTTCGAGCTGTTCGGCCATATCGTTATCGGTCGACAGGTAGTTCGGATGGATTGCTGGCGCCTCGAAAGGGTTTGCCGACTTCAGCGTAAGGTGCCCGCGGCTTGTCGGACGGCTCGGCTGCGCGCCCATGATCAGGCCGGGGAAGGGGTCCGGGCTCATCAGGGCCCGCTTGCCCGGAACAGCCTTGGTGTAGCTGACGGGGGAGAAATAGAGCTGCATGTTCGGCCGTGCAAGGTCCGGTCTCGACCGGACGAAACCTCCAGCCTGGTTGACCCCGAGCGAGAGCGGGCCGCGGCGCCTCAGGACATAGTTCAGTCCGTGGCGGAACTTGCCCCACAACGGTCCCAGCTCGTCATTCAGGGTGCGGATATTGGCGCGGTAGATGTGGTCGACGCACAGATGATCCTGAAGATGACGGCCGACATTGGGTTGGTGCAGGCAGACATCGACCCCCTGCGCCCTGAGTGTATCGGCGTCCCCGATGCCCGAGAGCATCAGGATTTGCGGCGAATTGACCGCGCCCCCGGAGACGATCACCTCGCGGCCAGCCCGGGCGTTTTTCAGCTTCCCCCGGTGGCTGTACTCCACGCCTGTGGCCTTGCTGCCTTCAACGAGCACGCGGGTGACGTGAGCGTGTGAAACGATGTGCAGGTTGGGGCGGCGGCGTGCCGGTCTCAGATAGGCCCGCGCGGATGACATGCGGAAGCCGGAGCGGGCTGTGTTCTGGTAACGTCCGACGCCTTCCAGGCTTTCTCCGTTGAAATCGCCCGTGCGGACATAGCCGCAGGCTTCGGTGGCGCGGATGAAGGTTTCGCATGCCGGATGCAGGTCGCGATCCATGTTGGCGACGTGGAGCGGCCCGGTCCGGCCTCGCCACTCGATGTCGCCGTCCTCGCAGGTTTCGCATTTCTTGAAGTAGGGCAGCACATCGCGCCAGCCCCAGCCGGCATTTCCAAGTGCTTCCCAGTCGTCGAAATCTCCGGCCTGTCCGCGAATATAGACCATTGCATTGATTGATGAAGACCCTCCTAGGACCTTGCCCCGGGGCCAGTAGCTGACCCGGTTGTCCGTGCCCGGATCCGGTTCGGTCTGGTACATCCAGTTGATCCGGCGGTCATAAAACGCCATGCCGTAGCCGATCGGCATCCAGATCTTGAAGTTCATGTCGGAGCCGCCGGCTTCCAGCAAAAGAACCGAGTAGCGGCCGTTTTCGCTCAGCCTGTTGGCCAGAACGCAGCCGGCCGAACCGGCGCCGGCAATGATGAAGTCATAGGTTTGCATCGGTAAATCCGGCCGGAGCGGGCAAGGCGGTCAGGTCTTTGGCGGGTCGCGTTGAACCAGGATCGAAACCAGTGCCAAGAGCGCCGATCCGACCATCAGGAAAAAGGACACCGCATTGAGCACCGGCGTGGAGCCAACCTTGACCATGCGGTCATACATGGTGATCGTCAGCGGCGCCTCTGAACCGACGAGGAACAGCGTCGTGTTGAAGTTCTCGAACGACACCAGGAACGCGACGATCCCTGCAGCGGCCATCGCCGGGAACAGGAACGGCAGCGTGATAGTCCGCAGGACGCGCACCCTGCTGGCGCCGAGATTGTAGGCGGCCTCTTCCATCGACTGGTCGAATTTCCTGAGACGCGCGACGATCACGAGCGAGGTGATGGTGGTGATGAAGGAGAACTGGCCAAGCACCACAAGCACGATGCCGGGCCTGAGGAAATCCAGATCAAGCGACAGCGTCTCCTCGACGCCGTTGGCGATGGTGCTGGCGAGAAGCAGGATCGAGATGCCAAGGATCACGCCCGGGATCACCAGCGGAACCACCATCATGATGTAGAAGAAATCCTTGGCCGGAAACTCGCAGCGCACGAACAGGAAGGCGTTGCAGGTGCCGACGAAGACCGACAGCAAGGAAACGCTGGTTGCAATCACGAAGGAATAATACAGCCCGCGCAACAGACGCCTGTCGTGGAACATGCCGAGCTTCGGTTCGGTGTCGTTGAAAAACCAGTCGAGTGTGAATCCCTGCCAGGGCAGCGAGGGAAACAGCGAATCGTTGAACGCGAATGTGCCCGCAGCTACCAGCGGCGCGGCAAGGAAGATAAAGAAGGCCGCGACGTACAACCGGTAACTTGTCAGGAAAACGGGGTTCGGTTTGATCGCCATCAGCTTTTCGCCACAGTCGAATTGAGGGTCTGCCCCGAGAGTTTCAGCCCGCCCCAGACAACCAGCGAGGTGAACGCAAGCAGCAGGAAGCCGAAGGCTGCGCCCGATTCCCAATTGTAGCGGGTGATGAACTGGTCGTAGATCTGCTCGGTGAACCAGCTCGAGTTCTTGCCGCCCAGAAGGATCGGAGTGAGATAGCTGCCGGCGGTGAGCATGAAGACAACGATACAGCCAGCGACGATACCGGGCATGGCATAGGGGATGATGATCCGCCGCAGCACGGTCGGGCCGTTGCCGCCAAGATTGTAGCCGGCTTCAATCATCGCGTTGTCCATGCCGTCAAGCGTGGAGACCAATGGTACGATCATGAACAGGATGACGGTGTAGACGAGGCCAACGATCACGGTCGCGTCGTTGTACAAAAACTCGACGGGTTCGCCGAGGATGCCCGCCCATTGCAGGCTGCTCGAGATCACGCCGGTTTCGCGCAGGAGCAGGATCCAGCCGAATGCACGGATGAGATCACTGACCCAGAGCGGGATCAGGCACATCAGGAACAGCGCGCCGCGGGTCCTGTTGCCGGCGATCTTGGCGATGTAATAGGCGATCGGAAAGCCGAGAATGAGGGCCAATGCCGTGACCAGCAGCGACATGGAGCCGGTGCGGATCAGCGTGTTCCAGTAGATCGGCTCGTTGAAGAAATTGATGTAGTTCTCGAAGCCGAATTCATAGACCCGCGGCGCGACCTTCTCGCGCAGGGAGATGTAGAACATTCCGATATGCGGCAGAATGATCAGCAGGGCGATCCAGAGCGCGAACGGCGCGAAAAGCAACAGGAGCGAGAGCCGCTTGATGTCCTTCTGCATCATCGCGCCGCCCTCACGCCTTGAAGCTCATGGTCTGATCGGCGGACCAAGACAGCGTCACCGCATCCTTCGGCTTTAGGTCCTCCGGACCGCCGGTCAGCACAACGTCCGCCTCGATCAGCTCGCCCGCCGCGTCGCGCACCAGAATCCGGCTGTTGGCGCCGTTGAACAGGATGCTGTCGACCCTGCCTTCGATGACGTTGTGGCCGGACGGAACAGGCGCGGGCATGTCGGCCGTACGTGCGGCAGTGATGAATTCCGGCCGCACGAACGCGCTGACCGCATCGCCAACACCTGGCCGGGCTGTCCCGCGAACGGACCCGCGCATGGTCAGCCCGGCTTCGGTGGCCACCTCGACTGCACCGTCCTCGACTCGCGTCACCTTGCCGGCCCAGCGATTGGTGTCCCCGACGAAGCCGGCAACGAAGGCCGCCGACGGATTGTGGTAGAGCTGCTGCGGCGTTCCGATCTGAACGAACTTGCCCTCGTTCATGATCGCCACATTGTCGGACATCACCAGCGCTTCCGACTGGTCATGGGTGATGTAGACGAAGGTGGTGTCGAACTGGTGCTGAAGCAGCTTGAGCTCGATCTTCATGGCTTCGCGCAGCTTCAGGTCCAGCGCGCCGAGCGGTTCGTCAAGCAGAAGCACATCGGGATCGAGCACCATGCAGCGGGCGATGGCGATGCGCTGCTTCTGGCCGCCGGATAACTGGCTGATTTCGCGGTTGGCCACGTCCGGCAGCGAAATGCGCTCGAGAACGTCACGGACCTTGGTGCGAATTTCTTCCTTCGACGCCCCGGCGCAGCGCAGCCCGTAGGCGATGTTCTCGTAAACATTCATCATCGGGAACAGTGCAAGATGCTGGAACACCATCTTCACGTTGCGCTTGTTGGGCGGTGTGCCGATCACCGACTTGCCCTTGATCCTGATGTCGCCGGACGAGGGCGTTTCGAAGCCCGCGATCATGCGCATCAATGTGGTCTTGCCGCAGCCCGACGGGCCGAGGATGGAAAAGAACGAGCCTTTGGGAATTTCGAAGGAGACGTTGTCGACAGCACGGACACTGCCAAAGTGCTTCTCGACTTCACTGCATTCCAGATCGTTTTCTGCTGTCGATTGCATCGGGCACCCGGTTCTGGCGCGGCCTGAGCCGCGAGATTGGTGCGGCTGCGCATCGGGTAAACACGCAGCCGCTGTCAGTCCTGTATCCCGGCCCGTTGGGCCGGGTCATTTCAGGGCTTATTCGGAGCCGGTGGCCGCCTTGATCTTCTCGAGCGTCTTGCCTTCCATGTCCTCCACACCGGGAGGAATGTTGGCGAAGAACTTGAGATTGTCGATGTCTTCATCGGTGAAGGCGGCGTTCACGGCAGCCTTCTTGTCGTCGGGGAGCAAGTCCTTGCCACCCTTGACGGCTGCGATGGCGCCGGTGCTTGCCGACATCATCTTCACGTTTTCGGGCTCGAGCACGAAGTTGATCCACTTGTAGGCGGCGTCATCGGCTTCGCCCTTGCGGGGCAGGGCGAAGGTGTCGATCCAGGCGAGTGCACCGGTCTTCGGCGGGACGAAAACGATGTCCTTGTTTTCGCCGTAGAGCTTGTAGGCGGTCGAATCCCAGGTTTCGGACGCCACGATCTCGCCGGAAAGCATCATCGCCGAAAGGTCGTCGCCGCCCTTCCAGTAGGCCTTGATGTTGCTCTTGCACTCGATCAGCTTGTCGGCAACCTTGTCGAGAATCTCCTGGTACTTGTCGAGATCGGCATAGGCCGCGAACGGATCCTCGCCCATGTCGAAGGCCATGCCGAGAAGAATGGTACGGCGCAGACGCATCGAGGTCTTGCCTGCGTATTCCGGATCGCAAAGGTCGCCCCAGGCCGCAACGTCCGGCGCCATGGACATGTTGGTCATCAGGCCGGATGTGCCCCACTGGTGCGGAACGGCATAGACTTCACCGTCGATGGTGGTGTTGGCCTTCACGCCTTCAAGCAGACTGTCCTGCATGTTCGAGGTGTCGATCTTCGAAAGGTCGAGCGGCTTGTAGATGTTGTATTCCTGCTGGGCCGCGAAGATGCGGTCGTGGCTCGGCTGTGCAAGGTCGAAACCGGCGCCACCGGTCGCGCGCAGCTTGGCGATCATTTCCTCGTTGTTGGAAAATGTCACTTCCACGCTGATGTCGGGATATTTCTCCTCAAATTTCTTGACGAGATCGTCCGGCGCATAGGACCCCCAGGTCAAAAGGCGGAGCGTTTCTGCCTGTGCCGGTACGGCTGCAAGAGCTGTCGCCGCCAGAAGGCTGGCGATTGCAATTTTGTTGATCATGGTGTTCTCCCTGTGAAGTCTCTGAAAACTAGAGCATATTGGCCGAAATTTCGCGTCGACGTCCAAGACCGTATCCGCTCATTGGACTGCAACGCATATCCAATATAGATATTTTTCCATACCAATTTTTGACACTTATCCAACTTCTTGGCAGAGCGCCTTGAGCGTTTCGATGCCTGAACGTATTTCGGATTCGCTCGCTGCGCCATAGCCGATGACGATTCCCTTGTGGTCGACCGGGGCCAGGCAATAGCGCTCGATACCGGAAAGCGTCAGTCCTGCGGAGGCGGCGTCTGCGACGAAACGGCTTTCCTCGCGGCCGAGGGGGTCGCGGAAGAACGCTACGGTGTGGAACCCGGCGGATGCGCGTTGTATCTCGAGCTCATCTTCGAGACCGCGGGCATGGTGATGCAGCATTTCATGGCGCTGCCGGTAGTGCTGGCGCATCGTGCGGATGTGGGTGGCGAAATAACCCTCGTCGATGAAATCGGCGACCACGGCCTGAGGCCATGTCGGCACGCCGCTCAGGGCTGCGGAAAATACCCGCGACACCGCATCGACCATGCTCTCTGGAGCAACCATAAAACCCAGCCGCAAGGAGGGAAAAAGGGTCTTGGAGAAGGTCCCGACATAGATCACCCGCCCGTTGGTATCGATGCTCTTGAGGGTGGGCAGCGGCTGCTCCCCGAAATAGAAGTCGCCGTCATAATCGTCCTCGACGATAAAGGCATCAGCCTGTTCGGCAGCATTGAGAAGCGCGAGCCGTCGCGACAGGCTCATCACGCGGCTGAGCGGCTGTTGGTGTGATGGGGTGACAAAGGCGAGGCTGAATTCCGGCGCCTTGGACAGGCCGTCGGCGACCACGATGCCTTCATCGTCCACAGCCACCGGGACGAGCTCAGCACCGCAGGCAATGAAGGCATTGCGGGCTCCGATCGCACCGGGATTTTCGAACCAGACCCTCTGGCCGCGATCAATCAGCAGACTGCCGATCAATGCGAAGGCCTGTTGTGCGCCGCCGGTGATGAAAATCTGCTCGGCATCGCATTGTATGCCGCGGCTGGCATTGAGGTGCGACGCGATTGAAGCCCGCAAACGCGGCAAGCCAAAAGGATTTCCGTATCCCATGACCGCGTCGCGATCCGAACGAAGGTGCCGCGCAGAGAGACGCTGCCATTGTGCCATGGGAAAGGCATTGAGTGCAGGCAGCGCGGTGACGAAGGCCTGGGACTTGTGTGGAAGCCGCCGCCGGTCGGCGAACAGCTGGCGGGCGCGGTCGGCAAGTGGCGCAAACCGTGGTGGCGGAAGAGGTTTCGTGCTTCCCGCGCTGGAGCTTGGCTGCACCCGCCCGGTCAAGGTGCTGCTGACAAAGGTGCCGGCGCCGATGCGGGATTCCAGCAGCCCTTCGGAGACCAGCCGGTCGACAGCGTCCAGTGCAGTCGTGCGCGAAACGCCGAGTTCGCTCGCCAGCGTCCGGGTTGCCGGCAGACGCTCTCCGCCATTCAAGCCGCCCGAGAGGATGATGTCCCTCAAGCCCATGTAGAGCTGAACACTTATCTTGCGTTCCGAATTCCGGTCTATCCGGATCGAGGAGAGTATCGCGCCGGCTTTCGTCTTCACGTGGTCGCTCCGGGCATCGTCAGAAATTGGTCTGAAAACTTTGCCATAATGGACCTTATCGTAAGTCCAATCGATCCGCTACGCGTTGATCCCACTTTCCAGCCGGATGCGCACTCATGAAAATCGCCGATATTGAAACCTTCACCAACGAATTCGTCTGCTTCGTCAAGGTGACGACCGACAGCGGCGAGACCGGTTGGGGCCAGGTTGCGCCCTATTGCGCCGACATCACGGCGCAGGTGCTCCACCGGCAGGTCGCACCTTATGCACAGGGCCAATCGGCGCTCGATATCGAATATCTGGTCGATCTCATTCCTGAAAAAGAGCACAAGTTTCCCGGGTCATACCTGCAGCGTGCGATCGGCGGGCTGGATACGGCGCTTTGGGATCTTCGGGGCCGCATCGACGGCAAACCGGTCTGCGAACTGATCGGCGGCACACCGGGCTCCATTCGCGCCTATGGATCCTCCATGAAGCGCGACATCACGCCAAAGGAAGAGGCGGCGCGGCTCAGCCGTCTGCGCGACCAATTCGGCTTCGATGCCTTCAAGTTCCGGATCGGAGCCGAGTGCGGCCGCGGCAAGGACGAATGGCCGGGCCGGACCGAAGAGATCGTGCCAACCATGCGCGCTGCGATGGATGACGGTGTGGCGCTGCTGGTCGACGCCAATTCGTGCTATTCGCCGACCCAGGCGATCGAGGTCGGCAAGATGCTCGAACAGAACGGCATCAGCCATTACGAGGAGCCCTGTCCCTACTGGGAGTATGAGCAGACCAAACAGGTCACCGACGCACTGTCGATCGATGTGACCGGTGGCGAGCAGGATTGCGAACTGCCCAACTGGCGGCGGATGATCGACACGCGGGTGGTCGACGTGGTTCAGCCTGACATCTGTTATCTCGGCGGGCTCACCCGGACGCTGCGGGTGGCGGAGATGGCGCACAAGGCGGGCCTTCCGTGCACGCCGCATGCGGCCAACCTTTCAATGGTGACGCTGTTCACCATGCACCTTCTGCGCGCCATCCCGAACGCCGGGAAGTATCTCGAGTTTTCGATCGAGGGCGAGGACTATTATCCTTGGCAGGACGGGCTGTTCGTTTCCTCGCCCTACGACATCGTCGACGGAAAGGCGACCGTGACCGATGCGCCGGGGTGGGGCGTCGAGGTCAATCCGGACTGGCTCGACAAGTCGGCGCATCAGATCAGCACCTGGGAGCGCTGACCTCAGCACAGCTGTGTAGTGGCTGTCTCTGTTTTATTACAAGAGTTTAACTTGGTTTGGATCATCAGTCCGAATACTTCTTTCTGTGTGTTTTAAGCCGCAAATTGAAGGAGTTTTCAGATGGGTCGGGCTTTTTCGTCGAAGTATTTTTTCTGGGCAGTGCTGGCGCTGCCTGCCATTCCAATGCTGGTCGCGGTTGCGTCCGATCCAGGCAAGGTTGAAAGTCTGCTGCATCCCACCGGAGAGTTTGCTGCGCGGTTCATGATCATCGCGATGATGATCACGCCGCTCAGGATGATGTTTCCGAAGGCAGGATGGCTCAACTGGCTCATGCGCAGGCGGCGGCCGCTGGGTGTGGCAGCGTTTCTCTATGCGCTGCTGCATACGGTTTTCTACATCGTCGACAGTGGCGCGCTACAGCCGATGCTCGAGGAATTCTCGAAGCCTGGAATCTGGACCGGCTGGCTTGCATTCGCCATCTTCATCCCGCTTGGGCTGACCAGCAACAACGCCTCTCAGCGCTGGCTGTTGGCTGGCTGGAAAACACTGCAGCGATTTGTGTATCCGGCGGCTGTGCTGACCTTGCTGCACTGGATATTCGTGCACAACAATCTCGGTCCGGCGCTGGTTCACTTCATTCCGCTGGCGGCGCTGGAAGCTTGGCGGATCTGGAAAAGCCTGTCGAACCGCCCCGGTCAGCGCATCGCTGCATAGAGCACCGCTTTGGCCTATCCCGGCTCGCCCCCGGCCGGAATGGGTCCCAAATGCCGGCGAACACTCTCCAGCATTCTGCGGTGGACGTGGGAATGACGATTGCGCAAATGCATTGCGAAGTAGACGCCCTGCGGAATGCGCGGGGCGTCCTCGACATATTGGAAGCCCTGATTTGCCACCATGTCTTCCGCGGATTCCTCAAGCACAAAGGCAGAGCCGCCGAGTGAGGACAACAGCCCGCAGACGGTGGTATTCTGGCCGCTCGACAGCGGCGCTTCGGCGAGTTCGGCCATGAGCTGATTGTGCACTTTCTCGAAGGCTGGTGAAAAGCGGGTGAAGACGTAGCTTTGCGGTTCGATGTCGGCGATGCGGCGGGCATGCGAACTGATCAGCCGGTAACCGATCTCGCCTACCAGTTCATGATGCAGATCGGGCATGTGTTTTGGGGTGAACATGATCGAGAGGTCGATCTCCCCCGAGAGCAGGTCGATGCTCATCTGGTTGGAGAAATCGAGATCGATGTAAAACGCGGCCTTGGGAAGGATGTTTCGAAACCCTGAGACCCAGTCGGCGACGTGGCTGGAGGCCAGATCGTGCTGGATGCCGATGCGCAGCGACTGATCGAAATTGCCGGTGCTTTGCACGGCGCGTCGGGCCTCGTTCCACTGGTGCCGGAGCGACCGGGCATGATCGAGCAGGCGAATGCCGGCCGGTGTCGGCTGCGTACCGGCGCGGCTTCGGGTAAACAGCTTCTTTCCGAGCAGGGTCTCCAGGGTATGGATGCGTGCCGAGACGCTCGACTGCGTGAGATTCAGGCGTTCCGCGGTGCGGTTGAAGCTCTTGGTCTCCATGAGGTCGAGAAAGGTTTCCAACTGTTCGATCTGCACCGTCATTCCCCCTCATATTCAGCCCTGCAGGCTAATCGATTTCTTCGATCAATAATGGTCCGCGCGCGGAATTGCGAATTGAAAATTCGGACTGAATACTCGCGGCAGATCGGTTGATTTGGGGGAATGGCGTGTGAGTGAGATTGCAGGGCATGCGCGGGTAGTCATTATCGGTGGAGGGGTTGTTGGTGTCTCCGCGCTCTATCATCTGGCGAAGGGCGGATGGACCGATTGCGTGCTTCTCGAAAAGAACGAACTGACGGCGGGGTCGACATGGCATGCGGCGGGAAACGTGCCGACGTTCTCCTCTTCCTGGTCGATCATGAACATGCAGCGCTACTCGGCCGAACTCTACCGGGGGCTGGCGGCTGAGGTCGACTACCCGATGAACTACCATGTCACCGGCTCGATCCGGCTCGGGCACTCGAAGGAGCGGTTGCGCGAATTCCGGCGGGTGGCCGGCATGGGCCGCTATCAGGGGATGGATCTGGATATCCTGTCACCAGACGAGATCAAGTCACGCTACCCCTTCGCCGAGACCCATGATTTGACCGGCGCGCTCTACGATCCCAATGATGGTGACATCGATCCCGCGCAGCTGACCCAGGCATTGGGCAAGGGCGCGCGGGATCTCGGTGCGAAGATCTATCGCTTCTGCCCGGCCACCGGCGCCCGGCGTGAGGGCGACGAATGGGTGATCGCGACGGCCAAGGGCGAGATCCGTTGCGAATACGTGGTCAACGCCGCCGGGTACTATGCCCGTGAAGTCGGCAAGTGGTTCGGGCGCGATGTGCCGATGATGGTGATGAGCCATCAATACATGCTGTTCGACGAAGTGCCGGAAGTGGCGGCCTGGACGGCCGAGGCCGGGCACAAGCTGCCGCTGCTGCGCGATGTGGACAGCTCTTATTATCTGCGGCAGGAAAAGAACGGGTTCAACCTTGGGCCCTATGAACGCAATTGCAAGGCGCACTGGGTAACACCGGACGATCCGATGCCGGAGGATTTCTCGTTCCAGCTCTATCCGGACGATCTGGAACGGCTGGAATGGTACATCAACGACGCGGTCGAACGGGTGCCATTGCTCGGCACCGCAGGCCTGACCAAGAACATCAACGGGCCGATCCCCTACACACCGGACGGCAACCCGCTGATCGGTCCCATGCCCGGCGTCCCCAATGCCTTCGAGGCCTGCGTCTTCACCTTTGGCATTTGCCAGGGCGGCGGCGCCGGCAAGGTGCTGGCCGAATGGGTGATGGAGGGCGAGACCGAATGGGACATGTGGTCCTGTGACCCCCGCCGCTTCACCGCGTTCTGCGATCAGGACTACACGATCGCCAAGGGTATGGAGGTCTATGGTCATGAGTACGCCATGCATTTCCCGCATCATGCTTGGCCCGCTGGCCGCAACAAGAAGCTCTCGCCGGTGCATGACCGGATCGCTGCGCTGGGCGCACAGTTCGGCGCCTACAATGGCTGGGAGCGGGCCAACTGGTTCGCGCGGCCGGGCGATGACATAAGCGAAGAGGCAACCCAGACCTGGAGCCGCGAGGGCGCTTGGTTCGAGGCGGTCGGTGAGGAATGCCTTGCCGTGCGTGATGCAGCCGGCATACTCGACCTTCCCGGATTCTCCCGCTACCGGGTCGAAGGACCCGGCGCGCGCGACTGGCTGTCCACTTTGATCACCGGCGCGGTGCCGAAGCCCGGACGCATCGGGCTCGGCTACTTTGCAGACGCGCAAGGACGGATCGTCACCGAAACGTCGATCATGGCGATGAGCGAGGATTTCTTCTTCCTCATCACAGCTGCAACCGCGCAGCTGCATGATTACGAGTGGCTTCTGAACCACCTTCCCGATGGGCTGGGCGTGAATATCGAGGACGTGACAGAACAGTTCTCCTGCCAAATCCTATCCGGCCCGAAATCACGCGAGATCCTTTCGGGCATTTCGGATGCTGATCTTGGAAAGCCCTGGCTTACGCATCAATCCGCCAGGGTTGCCGGCATCTGGTGCCAGCTTGTCCGGGTGTCCTTCGCCGGAGAACTCGGCTGGGAAATCCACAGCAAGGTGGCGGACACCCCGGCGATCTTCGATGCCGTCATGGAGGCAGGCAAGCCGCACGGGCTGAAACCTTTCGGCATGTTCGCGCTCAATTCGCTGCGGCTTGAAAAGGGCTACCGGGCCTGGAAGGGCGATCTTTCCACCGACTACACCGTGCTTCAGGGCGGGCTCGACCGGTTTGTCAAATGGGACAAGGCCGAGTTCATCGGCAGGCAGGCGCTTGAAAGCGAGCGCCAGAACGGGGTCACAAAGCGGTTCGTGACGCTTGTCGTGGACGCAGGCGATTGCGATGCGCCCTACATGTCGACGCTTTGGCATGACGGAGAAGTCGTGGGCGAGACCACCTCCGGAGGCTGGGGGCACCGGATCGGAAAATCGATTGCGCTCGGCATGGCGCGGGCCGATCTGGCGGTTCCGGGAACCAGCCTCGAGGTCGAGATTTTCGGCGAACGCTTTGCTGCGACCGTGCAGGAGGACAAACCGCTCTGGGACCCGTCCAATGAAAGGCTTCGGGCATGAGCGCACGTGTTCCCGACAAAGCACGGGCCGTCATTATTGGCGGTGGCGTGTCCGGCTGCTCGGTCGCCTATCATCTGGCGAAGCTTGGCTGGAGCGACATCGTTCTCTTGGAGCGCAAGCAACTGACCTGCGGCACCACCTGGCACGCGGCTGGTCTGATCGGGCAATTGCGCGCCTCGCGCAATATGACCCGGCTCGCCAAGTACTCGGCTGATCTTTACGTCAAGCTGGAGGCCGAGACCGGGATTGCGACGGGGATGCGCCAATGCGGTTCGATCACCGTGGCGTTGACCGAGGCCCGCAAGGAGGAAATCTTCAGGCAGGCATCGCTTGCCCGCGCTTTCGACGTCGATGTGCACGAAATCGGGCCTGACGAGGTCCAGGCCATGTATCCCCACCTCAATGTCACCGACGTCAAGGCGGCAGTGCATCTGCCGCTCGACGGACAGTGCGATCCGGCCAACATCGCCATGGCGCTGGCAAAGGGCGCGCGGCAGAACGGGGCGCGGATCATCGAAGGCGTCAAGGTCACGGGGGTCGACACTTCAAATGGCCGGGTCACGGGGGTCCAATGGCAACAGGGCGAGGAGACCGGCACGATCGCCGCCGACATCGTTGTCAATTGCGGCGGCATGTGGGGCCGCGATCTGGCCGCTCAGTCGGGGGTTACGCTGCCGCTTCATGCCTGTGAGCACTTCTACATCGTTACCGAGGCCATCGAGGATCTTCCGCGCCTTCCCGTGCTGCGCGTTCCCGATGAATGCGCCTACTACAAGGAAGATGCCGGAAAGATGCTGCTCGGCGCATTCGAGCCGGTCGCAAAGCCCTGGGGCATGTCCGGCATTTCGGAGGATTTCTGTTTCGACCAGTTGCCCGAGGATTTCGATCATTTCGAACCGATCCTCGAACAGGCGGTCAACCGGCTGCCGCTGCTTGCTTCGGCGGGAATCCACACCTTCTTCAACGGGCCGGAGAGTTTCACCCCGGACGACAGCTATTATCTTGGCGAAGCCCCGGAAGTGCGCGGATACTGGGTCGCGGCCGGCTACAATTCGATCGGAATCGCATCCTCCGGGGGTGCCGGCTTCGCACTGGCGCAATGGATGAATGACGGGGAACCGCCCTTCGATCTCTGGGATGTGGACATCCGCCGGGCACAGCCGTTCCAGAAGAACCGGCATTACCTGCAGAACCGCGTGAGCGAAACGCTGGGCCTGCTTTATGCCGACCATTTCCCCTATCGCCAGAAAGCCACCGCCCGCGGCGTCCGGCGCTCCCCGATCCATGACCAGCTGGAAAGCCGCGGCGCGGTGTTCGGCGAAATGGCTGGATGGGAGCGCGCCAACTGGTTTGCGGACCAGGGACAGGACCGCGAGTATCACTATTCCTGGAAGCGGCAGAACTGGCTCGGAAACCAGGCCCGCGAACACAAGGCGGTGCGCGAGGCTGTCGGGCTTTTCGACATGACCTCGTTCGGCAAGATCCGTGTCGAGGGCCGCGATGCCCTTGGCTTTCTCAACCGGCTCTGCGCCAATGAGATGGATGTCGACGACGGCCGGATCGTCTACACGCAGATGCTCAATCCGCGCGGGGGGATCGAGTGCGATCTCACGGTCACCCGGCTGACGGAGACCGCTTTCCTGCTGGTGGTGCCGGGCGCCACGCTGCAGCGCGATCTTGCATGGCTCCGGCGACACCTCGGTGAGGAATTCGTGGTGATCACCGATGTGACCGCAGCGGAATCCGTGCTCTGCGTGATGGGCCCCAATGCGCGGTCGCTCATGCAGGCCGTCAGCCCCGACGATTTTTCCAACGAAGCGCATCCGTTCGGAAGCGCGCGCGAAATCGAGATCGGCATGGGGCTCGCTCGTGCGCACCGGGTCACCTATGTCGGGGAACTGGGCTGGGAGCTCTATGTCTCGAGTGACCAGGCCGCCCATGTTTTCGAGACGCTGGCGGAAGCCGGCGCGGATCACGGGCTGAAGCTGTGCGGGCTGCACGCGCTCGACTCCTGCCGGATCGAAAAGGGTTTCCGGCACTTCGGTCATGACATCACCGACGAGGATCATGTTCTCGAAGCGGGTCTGGGCTTTGCGGTCAAGACCGGCAAGGGCGATTTCGTCGGGAGGGATGCCGTTCTGGCCAGGCGTGACGCCGGTTTGGCCCGGCGCCTGGTCCAATTCCAGTTGAAGGATCCCGATCCGCTGCTGTTCCACAATGAGGTCATCGTCCGGGACGGAGAAATCGTCTCTATCATCACCTCGGGCAATTACGGCCATCATCTCGGCGGCGCTATCGGGCTCGGCTATGTACCTTCGGCCGGCGAAAGTGCCGCCGATGTGCTCGCCTCAACCTATGAAATCGAAATTGCCGGGGAGCGCCATGCAGCAATTGCATCGCTCAAACCGCTCTACGATCCCGGCGCGCTCCGCGTCCGGATGTGAATTGAAATTTGCTTCGGACCCATGGAGACCGCGATGGAAGTCACACTTGATCCTCTGGCCGTACCCGTTGTCGAACCGGCCGTTATCGAAAAGCTTAGCCGCCGCTCGGGTGGGCGTGCCGGTCGGGTTGCGGTCAGGACCGCGCCGCTGGCAGAGAACCTGAGGCCGATCCGGCCCGGAATGAGCGGCGGTCAGTATTCGCCGCTCACGGCCGCCAATGTGCTCCGCATCCATCAGGCCGCACTCGATGCCCTTGAAACCATCGGTCTTTCACAGGCGCCGGAGTCCGGAATCGAGATCATGACCAAGGCTGGAGCGGTTCTCGGCGAGGACGGGCGGCTTCGGTTTCCGCGCGCCCTGGTCGAGGACATGCTTGCTGTTGCCAACAAGGATCTGGTGCTGTTCGGACGTGATCCTGCCTATGATCTCGATCTCTCGGGCACGAGGGTGCATTACGGCACTGCCGGGGCTGCGGTGAATGTGGTCGATGTCGAAAACCGCACCTATCGCGATTCGACGGCGCGCGATCTGTTTGACGCAGCGCGGATCACCCATGCGCTCGACAATGTCCATTTCTTCCAGCGCGCTCTGGTCTGCAGGGATGTGGCCGACAATTTCGAGATGGACATCAACACACTCTACGCCTGCTGCGGCGGCACCACCAAGCATGTCGGCACTAGCTTCTCGGATCCCTCCCATGTTGCCGGGTGCATGGAGATGCTGCACATGATTGCCGGCGGAGAGGATGTCTGGCGGGCGCGGCCTTTCGTCTCCAACTCCAACTGCTTCGTCGTGCCGCCGATGAAATTCGCCGAGGAGAGCTGCATCACCATGGAGCACTGTATCCGCGCTGGAATGCCGGTGTTGCTGCTTTCTGCCGGGCAGGCGGGCGCCACCGCGCCTGCGCCGCTGGCGACCGCGATCGTGCAGGCGGTGGCCGAATGTCTCGCCGGAGTGGTCTATGTCAACGCCATGGCGCCGGGTCATCCGGCGGTTTTCGGCACCTGGCCGTTTGTTTCGGACCTGCGCACTGGGGCCATGTCGGGTGGCTCTGGCGAGCAGGCGCTGCTGTCGGCGGGCTGTGCGCAGATGCACCGGTTCTACGGATTGCCCGGCGGCGCTGCGGCAGGCATTGCCGACGCCAAGCTGCCTGACATGCAAGCCGGTTGGGAGCAGGCGATTTCCAACACGATGGCGGGCCTGAGCGGTCTCAACATGGTCTATGAAGCCGTCGGCATGCACGCCTCGCTTCTCGGGTTCTGCATGGAATCGCTCGTGCTGGGCGATGATCTCCTGGGCCAGGTGCTCAGATGCGTGCGCGGCATCGACGTGACCGAGGACAGTGTGAGCATTGAGGCAATGCGGCAGGTCTGTCTTGAGGGACCCGGGCATTATCTCGGCCATCCCCAGACGCTGAGCCTGATGCAGACGGAATATGTCTATCCGGCCGTGGCCGACCGGACCAGCCCGAAGGAGTGGGTCGAGATCGGAAAACCCGATTTGGTCCAGAAAGCCATTGCCCGGAAGAACCGAATCCTGGAACACTCGACCACACCGCTGTTTGATCCGGCAGTCGATGCGGCGATCAGGGCGGCGTACAACATCTACGTTTGAGAAGGGATCCTTGTCATCAGCTACAATACCGGACAGTTCTATATCGACGGAGCATGGGTCGAGCCGTCAGAGGGCGCATCCTTCCTGGATGTGATCAATCCGGCCACCGAGGCCAGCGTGGCGCAGGTGGCGATCGGGACGCAGAAGGACGCGCAGCGAGCGATCGCGGCGGCGCGGGCCGCTTTCCCCGTTTTCAGCTCCACCAGCAAGGCTGAACGGGTGGCGCTTCTGCGCCGGATCCGCGACGCCTACGAAGCCCGGATGAACGACATCGCAGCAGCCATTACCGCCGAGATGGGCGCGCCGTCGTCGATGGCGCTTTCGGATCAGGCCGGTTCGGGGCTGGGCCATATCGAGGCGACGATCGAGGCGCTTGAGCGCTTCGAGTTCGAGGAAAAGCGCGGCTCGACGCTGATCGTCCGCGAGGCCATCGGGGTTGCCGGGCTGATCACGCCGTGGAACTGGCCGATGAACCAGATTGCCTGCAAGGTGGCGCCCGCAATCGCGGCGGGCTGCACGGTCGTGCTCAAGCCAAGCGAGATCGCGCCCTTGAGCGGCATCCTGTTTGCCGAGATCATGCATGAGGCCGGAGTTCCGGCCGGAGTGTTCAATCTCGTCAATGGCGACGGGCCAGGTGTCGGGCAGGTGCTTTCAAGCCACCCTGACGTCGACATCGTCTCTTTCACGGGCTCCACGCGCGCCGGCATTCTGGTGGCAAAGTCTGCCGCTGACACGGTCAAGCGAGTGGCGCAGGAACTGGGGGGCAAGTCGCCCAATATCATTCTGTCCGATGCCGATTTCGAGACGGCCGTGAAAGCAGGAGTGGAAGGTTGCTTCGGCAACAGCGGTCAGTCCTGCGATGCCCCGACTCGCATGCTGGTTCCGCAAGACCGCCACGACGAGGCCGTCGGGATTGCCAAGCGGGCGGCCGAGGCCATGGTGACGGGCGACCCGAAGGATCCGGCGACGGATCTGGGTCCGGTGGTGAGCCAGGTCCAGTATGACAAGATCCAGGCGCTGATTGCCTCGGGCATTCAGGATGGGGCAACGCTGGTGACCGGGGGTCGCGACCGGCCCGACGGGCTTGCGCAGGGCTATTATGTCAAACCCACGGTGTTCGCAGCGGTGACACCCGACATGCGGATCGCGCGTGAGGAAATCTTCGGACCGGTGCTGGCGATCATGCCTTTCGACAGCGAGGAACAGGCCGTCGAAATTGCAAATGACACGGTCTACGGGCTCGCCGGCTACGTTCAGTCGGGCGATCTCGATCATGCCCGCAGGATTGCCCGCCAGTTGCGAGCCGGCCAGGTGCATATCAACTCCCCGGACTGGGACCTGTTCGCACCCTTCGGCGGCTACAAGCAATCGGGCAATGGCCGGGAATATGCCGACTGGGGCATGCACGACTATCTCGAAACCAAGGCGCTCATCGGTCACGGCTGAAGCGCGAGCAAATTCGTCAATTATACGAGAATCAGGGAATTCCATCATGCGTTATGGATTTATCGGGCTGGGCAATCTTGGCGGCCATCTGGCTGTAAGCATGCTCAAGGCGGGCTTCGAGGTGACGGTCAATGACCTCGATCCGTCGCTTGGCAAGCGTCATGTCGACATGGGGGCCGCCTGGGCGGCGACGCCGGCGGATCTGGCCCGCGACTGTGACGCCATCGTCACCTGCCTGCCGTCGCCCGCGGTGTCGGAAAAGGTTCTCAGGGAGGTGCTGACGACCGCAAGATCCGGCGCCACCTGGATCGAGATGTCAACACTCGGAAGAGACGAGATCCTGCGGCTCGGTGAGGTCGCTGCCGAGAAGGGCGTGCGCACCATGGAGCTGCCGGTGACCGGCGGCGTGCATCTGGCGGCGCAAGGCCAGATCACAATGCTGGCGGGCGGCGACAAGGACCTGTTCGACCTTCACCTGCCGGCGCTCCAAGCGATGGGAAACCAGATTTTCCACATGGGGCCGCTTGGCAATTCCTCGATCATAAAGGTGATCACCAACATGCTGGCCTTCATTCATCTGAAGGCCTGCGGCGAGGCGTTGATGCTCGCCAAGCGCGGGGGGCTCGACCTTGGCCAGGCCTGGGCGGCGATCAAGGCGTCTTCGGGCAATTCCTTCGTGCACGAGACCGAGGGCGCGCTGATCCTGAACGGCTCCTATGACATTGCCTTCAATATCGATCTGGCGCTCAAGGACCTCGGTTTTGCGATGGAATTCGGCCGTGAGTTCGGGGTGCCGCTGGAACTCGCCTCGATGACCGAGCAGACCTATGTCGAGGCCAAGGCGGCCTATGGCGGAGATGCGCAGTCGCCGATGATCGCCAAGCTGCTCGAGGACGCGCTGGGAACCGATCTTCGAGCCGACGGTTTTCCCGCCCGGCTCGAGTAAGGCCCTTGTTCCGGGTTGTTGATAAACCCGGTCGTTGCGGCTATCAGGCGAAACGTGTTGGCAAAGATCGACACGTTTCGCGGACCGTGTGATGCCCAAATTGCTGATTGCCACTGATGCATGGCGGCCCCAGATCAACGGGGTGGTCCGATCCATCGAGCACCTCGTTCGCGATCTCGAAGCATTCGGTATCGAGGTCGATATCCTGTCGCCGGCGGAATTCCGCACCCTGCCGATGCCGGGTTATCCGGAAATCCGCCTTGCACTTGCAACCCCGGGGCAGATCGCCCGGCGGATCACGCAATCGGCTCCCGATTTCATCCAGATTGCAACCGAGGGGCCTATCGGCATGCTCGCGCGGCGCGCCGCTGCCAAGCACAACGGCTACACCTCGAGCTACCACACCCGCTTTCCCGAGTATGTTTCCGCCCGGCTGCCGATCCCGGAGTCGTGGATGTATGAAATCATGCGCCGGTTTCACAATTCTGCGCGCGGATGTTTCGTCGCCACCGAAAGCCTCCGGAGGGAGCTTGCCGGCAAGGGCTTCACCAACCTGCACATATGGTCGCGCGGCGTCGACACGGAACTGTTCAATCCCGACTACGCCGCACCGTTCGAATTGCCCGGTCCGGTTTTCCTGCATGTCGGGCGAATGGCGGTCGAGAAGAATGTCGAGGCGTTTTTGAAGATGAAGCTGCCCGGCAGCAAGCTGGTTGTCGGTGACGGCCCGCAACTTGCCTATTTTAGGGAGCGCTATCCGGACGTGGTTTTTACCGGCGCGAAATCGGGGCATGAACTGGCGCAATTGTATGCCATGGGGGATGTCTTCGTCTTTCCCTCCCGCACGGACACTTTCGGGCTGGTGCTTCTTGAAGCGCTGGCCTCCGGCGTTCCGGTCGCAGCCTATCCGGTGACCGGCCCGGCGGACATCATCGGCGACAGCCGTGCGGGCATACTCGACGAAGACCTCAGGTCGGCTGCGCTCGCCTGCCTTGAGTTGTCCGGCTCCGATGCCCGTGCCAGGGCGCTGGAGTTCTCCTGGCAAGCCTGCGCACGGCAGTTCATTGATGCGCTCCATGCAAGCTATGGGCTTCCGGTTTCGTAACAACCCTGTCCCGGGCGGGCATCCAGGCAAGGCGTTAGGCTCCTGTTTACCATCGATTTGGCCTGTCCAAACTGGATGTATCGAGTGTCGCAAACGGTTAACCTCGAGGCTGCTATTGAGACTAGGTGCATGATGCAAAACGAGAAATGCGAAATGCTCGCGGTATCTGACCTTCCGAATCAAGTGTCGGTCAGTTGAGCGGTCTTCCGCCCGTGTTGTCGCAGAACAAATGGATAGAACCCTGTTCCGTCTCATTTCGGATCGGGAAGCGTCCATAGCCGATTGGCGGAGCAGACAATGCGCGAATTGAAAAGCCGACGCACCAAGGAAGCAACGGAACTGGTTTTCGGACTGGCGGTCTTGCTCCTGACAGGGGCGCTGGTCACCGGCCATCAGTATCTCGGTCTTTCGGTGCCTGGCAGTGAGAACACCGCACATCCGGATCTTCTGGTCGTTGCAGGTCTGGGCTTCATCACCGTAACGCTGTTTCTGCTGATCTGGGTTCTTTCGTTGCGGGTGCGGATTGCACAACTCAACGCCGCACAGGACGAGTTGCTGGCTCGCACGGAAAGTGACGTTCTCACCGGCGTTCTCAATCGGGAAAAGTTCATTGCGACGGCAAAATCGGTGCTCGATGGCCGGGAGAAGAGCCGTTTTGCGGCGCTTTTCCTTGTCGACATCGATCATTTCAAGCAAGTCAACGATACCCACGGTCATCCGGCTGGCGACAGCGTCCTGAGTTTCTTCGCCCGGATGCTGAAGGCCAGTTTTCCCGATGGCCATGTCGGGCGTCTCGGCGGGGATGAGTTTGCGGTGCTGGTCGAGCATTCCGATCCGATGACGGCGGCATTCGCGCACCGCCGATGCTCGGAATTCGTGGAACTGCTGGCGCATGGCGTCAACATCGGTTCCCAACGGCTCGGTGTCAGCGCTTCGGTGGGTGTCACACTGGCGCCGTTTCACGGCAAGACATGGACATCACTGGTCGCAAACGCCGACATGGCGCTTTATGCCTCCAAGCGCAACGGGCGCGCCTGCTCGACGATCTATACCGAGTCGATGCTCACCGACCTTCGGAACGAGAAAGCGCTGGTGCGCGAGATCCGGGCCGCGCTGCTGCTCAAGCAGTTCCGGGTGGCCTATCAGCCGATCGTCGATTCCATCGGCGAAGTCACTGCCTACGAAGCGCTGCTGCGCTGGAACCATCCGCTTCGCGGGCCGATTTCGCCAGATGTGTTCATCCCGGCCGCAGAGCGGGCCGGCCTGATCACCGATGTCGGATATTACGTACTTAGACAGGTTTGCCAGGATCTTGACCATTTGCTTCCGGTTTCGGTCAATGTGAACCTTTCGGCCGAGCAGATCACCTCATCGGATCTGATCGAGGGCATTCTCGACATTCTCAACGAAACCGGCACCGACCCGCGTCGGATCGTTCTCGAAATCACGGAGAGTGCTTCACTGATCTGCAATGCGGGTAATGCAGAACGTCTACTGGCGCTTCAGTCCTATGGCTTCCGCATTGCCTTCGATGATTTCGGAATGGGTTATTCCGAATTCAACCAGTTGCGCATGCTCCCCTTCGACATCATCAAGATCGACAAGAGCTTCATCCGCTCTCTGGGTGACGATGTGGTCACCGACGTGTTTGTCAGTGCGATAGTGGAGATCTCGCGCAGGTCTGGTAAATCGGTCGTGGCCGAAGGCATCGAAACCAAGGCAGACAGGCAGCGGGCCTTGGCTGCGGGTTGCGACAGGTTCCAGGGATTTTACTATTCGAAGCCAAGGCTCCTGGAAGACTTCGAGGACAATGATCTTCGCAGCAAGCCCGCCATCGAATTGCGGGTGATGGATGCGATTGCCTGACAGGCCCGAATTCCTGCCCCCTTCCAGTTGAAGTCCAGAGACCCAACGTATCCTGTTTCATAAAACTGTCATGCCGTCGTCATGAAGCTGCGATTGAAGAGGTGACAGATCCTTCTGGTTTCAACCGGGAGAATTGCAAAATGTCGCGCTTGCTCAGCTTCACATCCGTTCTCGCCCTGATCGCCGCTTCGGCATCGGCGGCGGACATGAATTTCAACCGGGTTGCTTCCTTCGCCACGCCACAGAACATGCCGCAGGGCCAGGATACCAACCGGGAAAGCTCATCCGAAATCATCGCGGCAACCGAGGATGGTCAGCGGTTGGTCTACACCGACAGCCCGCTCGGTGCGATCGAAATGATCGACATCTCGGACGCCGCCAACCCGAGGCCTCTAGGCAACATCGACATGGGCGGCGAGCCGACATCGGTGACCGTTATCGGCTCTACCGCTTTCGCAGCGATCAACACGTCCGAAAATTACATTGCCGTCGGCGGCAAGCTCTTATCCATCGATATGGACGGCAAGTCGGTGACCGGCGAGTGCGATCTCGGTGGCCAGCCCGATTCCATCGCTCGGTCGAAGGATGGATCCTTCATCGTCATCGCGATCGAGAACGAGCGTGACGAAGACTTGAATGACGGCGTGATCCCGCAGATGCCGGCCGGTCAGGTTGCGATGATCGATGTCAGTGAAGGCGCAGCCGATTGCGCTTCCCTGCGTTTTGCCGACGTCACAGGATTGGCAGAGGTGGCGCCTGGAGATCCGGAACCCGAATTTGTCGATGTCAACGGGCTCGGCGAGACCGTCGTCACGCTTCAGGAGAACAACCATCTTGTCGTGCTCGATCGCGACGGAAAGGTCGTATCGCATTTCCCGGCGGGCTCGGTCACGCTTGAGAATGTGGATCTGACCGACGAACGCGGCGCGCTGCGCTTCACCGAGACCCAGGCCGACCGGAAGCGCGAACCCGATGCAGTCAAGTGGATCGACGACAACCACTTCGCCACCGCAAACGAGGGTGACTACGAAGGCGGTTCGCGCGGCTGGACCATCTTCAACAAGGACGGCACCGTGGTTTACGACTCGGGCACTTCCTTTGAATATGCAGTGATCGAGGCCGGTCATCATCCGGACAAGCGCTCCGACGCCAAGGGCGTCGAACCGGAATCGATCGAATTCGCGAGCTTCGATGGCGTGCCGTATGTGTTTGTCGGCGCGGAACGTGCATCCGTTGTCGGCGTCTATGACGTCTCCGATCCGGCGGCACCGGTACTCACCCAGCTTCTGCCGTCGGGCATTGCACCTGAGGGCATCGTCGCCCTGCCGTCGCGCAACCTGCTGGTCACGGCCAATGAGGCCGACCTTATCGAGGACGGCGGCGTTCGCAGTCACGTCATGGTCTATGAACGGCAGGAAGCACCTGCGGCCTATCCGCAGATCACATCCGCCGGAGCCGACAGGCTGATCGGTTGGGGTGCGCTTTCGGGCCTCGCGGCAGATCCGGAAAACAACGGCATTCTCTATGCCGTCAATGACAGCTTCTATGGCTACCAGCCGTCGATCTTCACCATCGATGCCACGCAGGTGCCGGCCCGGATCACCTCGTCGGTCGAAATCACCCGTGCGGGACAGACCGCTCAGAAGCTCGACCTTGAGGGTGTGACCACCGATGGGGATGGCGGATTCTGGCTGGCCTCGGAAGGACGGACCGACAGGCTGATTCCGCATGCGATCTACCACGTGGATGCAGATGGCCGGATCAAGAAGGAAATCCCGCTGCCGGCCGAGCTTCTGGCCCAGGAAAAGCGCTTCGGGATGGAGGGGATTGCCCGTGACGGCGATACGCTCTGGATGCCGGTGCAACGGCCCTGGAACGATGACGCAAAGAACGAGGTCAAGCTCGTGGCCTACAACACAAGCACCGAGGAATGGGGCGCGGTTCGCTATCCTCTGGACGCCCCGGCCGACAAGGGCTGGGTCGGCTTGTCCGACATCGAGATCCATGGCGATTACGCCTATATCATCGAGCGCGACAACCAGATCGGCGACAAGGCAGCAATCAAGAGGATCTATCGGGTCGCCATGAGCGACCTTGAACCAGCGCCCCTTGGCGGTGACTTGCCGCTCATTGAAAAGCAGCCGGTGCGCGATCTGCTGCCCGATCTCAAGGCACTCAACGGCTTTGTGGTCGACAAGGTCGAAGGGCTTGCGATGGACACCGATGGCAAGGCCTACATCGTGACCGACAATGACGGGGTGGATGACAGTTCCGGTGAGACGCTGTTCTTCACCGTTGACGGAATGGCGTCAGCGTCCAACTGACATCAAGGGTCAGCACCGCATTCAGGGGCCGGGCGCAATCTTGCGTCCGGCCCTTTCCGTTCCCATTGCCGCTAGCGGCCGGTCGAGACCGCGAACCAGATGGCAACGAGCGCCAGCAGAACGGCGAACACGCGCCGTGTGGTCTGCTGACGCTCCGGGCTTTCGAGGTAGGGACGGAACGTTCCTGCCGCGAGCACGATCACCGCGTGCACAAGCGTGGCGATCAGCACATAGACGGCGCTCAGCCAAAGGGTCTGGGCCAGCACCGGGCGGGATGTTTCCAGGAATGCAGGGATCACTGCCACGAAGAAGATCGCGGCTTTGGGATTGAGAAGATTGGTGATCAGTCCGCGCCGGAAGTACAGCGCCATGCCGCGATCCACGCTGATGATTTCGGCGTCGGCCTCGCGCCAGCTGTCCCATGCCAGGAACAGAAGGAACGCCACGCCCCCCCAGCGAAGGAGTTCATAGAGCGCGGGAATGCTGTTGATGAGGCTGGCAACACCCAGTGCCGCTGCCACGCCCACAATGCCGAGCCCCAGGGCCACTCCGCCGACAGCGGAGAAACCGCGCTTGCGGCCCTCGGAGGCGGAAATCATTGCGAGCCAGGTCATGTTCGGGCCGGGTGTGAGCTCGATCAGCACCGAGGCCGCCGCCAGTGATGCGACCGCTTCGAGGCCGGGAAAGTTATCGAGCATGGTACAGGTCCGTCTGGTTGCAAATCCGGCTGCCGAGAGCCTTCGACCGGTTCGAATGAAACATTGAGAACATCGCGACCCGACCATACAACCGGCGCTCACCATCGCAAGGCCGTCATGCCCATCTGGCGGTGGTGACCGCCGGTCGATAGGATCGCGACGCGATGAACCGATTCCCTCTTTGGTCCTCATCGCTGAAGTCGCTTCACCGTCAAGGAGACACACCACATGCCGCCAGTCTCATGGCAGGCGCCTCTACTGACATTGGGCATTGGTGCGCTGGGCGCGGCCTTGTTCGCCGCACTGTCGTTTCCGGTGCCGTATCTGACGGGCCCCGCAACCGCGGTGACCATCGCAGGACTGGCCGGGATCAGAACGGAAGCTCTGCCTCAGCGCGTGCGCGACGTCGTGTTCGTCATCCTCGGGCTTACAATCGGGCAGGGTGTGACGCCGGAGGTGCTTGATGCCATCCGCGCCTGGCCGGTCACGCTGGTTTCACTTGCGGCGAGCCTGGTTGTGATGATTCTTGCGACCCGGGCACTGCTTGTCCGCTACTGGTCGATGGATCCGAAGACCGCATTTCTCGCGTCTTCTCCCGGGCATCTGAGCTACGTGCTCGGACTGACGGAAGGTGTGAAGGCGGATCTCAAGGCCGTCGCCATCGTCCAGTCGATCCGTGTCCTGGCTTTGACCCTGATCGTTCCCGCGGCAATCGCGTTTAGCGGCGAACTCCCGGAGCGCGCACTGGCGGCGCCGGAAGAGACCGCGCCGGTTCCCTTCATAGCCATGACCCTGATTGCGGTCCTTGCCGGGTACGGTCTCAAGTGGCTCAAACTTCCGGCAGCCTTTCTGATCGGCGGAATGCTCGTTTCGATAGCTCTTCACGTCACCGGGCTTGTGGAGGGAACGGTGAACCAATGGCTCGTCGCGGTGGCCTTCATATCGCTCGGCGCGTTGATCGGATCGCGGTTTTCCGGTGTCAACAGGCAAGAGCTTCTCCGCTCGCTCAGCGCCGGTGTCATGATCACGGTCGTGAGCGTGGTCCTCGCCGCCGCATTTGCGGCAGTTGCCGCCTATCTGACCGGCATGAATTTCCTTGCGGTGCTTATCGCTTTCGCGCCTGGCGGACTTGAAACCATGGCGGCGATGTCGGTGCTTCTCGGTCTCGACCCGACATTCGTGGCAAGCCATCACGTCGCCCGCCTGCTGATGCTGACCGTACTCGTGCCGGTTCTGGTGCTGGGTGGCCGAAAGTCTCGCGATTAAGCCTCCTTTTTCCGCCTCCAGCCATTTTATTGGTGTATCGCTTGCATTATGTCAGGTGCACGAACCGAACCATGACTGGAGTGCATCGTGAGCGTTACCAAGGAAGATATCCTGGCCAAGCTGAAAACGGTCAAAGGACCGGATCTGGAAGGCAACATCGTCGATCTCGGGCTGGTGTCCGACATCTTCATCGCCGACGGCAAGGCATATTTCTCGCTGACGGTTCCGGCTGCACGTGCACGCGAACTCGAACCGCTTCGCGAAGCCGCCGAGCGGGCGGCGAAGACGGTGCCCGGTGTCAACGGCGCCATGGTCGCCCTGACCGCATCCCGTGAACCCGGCGCCGGCGGACCGCCGCCCGCCGCAGCCAAACCGCAGGCCGCTCCGCAGCACGGCGCGCCCCGCGGCCAGCCGCAGGGCCGCGGAAAGGTCGAGGTCCCGGGTGTCAAGACGATCATCGCGGTCGCTTCTGGCAAGGGCGGCGTGGGCAAGTCGACCACCTCCGTCAATCTCGCGCTCGGGCTTCAGGCCGACGGGCTGAAGGTGGGGCTGCTCGATTCGGATATCTACGGACCATCCATACCGCGGCTTCTGGGGATCTCCGGCCGTCCGGAGCAGCTCGAAGGCCGGATGCTCAAGCCGATGGAAAATTACGGCCTCAAGGTCATGTCGATGGGCTTCATGGTCGAAGAGGACACGCCGATGATCTGGCGCGGACCGATGGTGATGTCGGCGCTCAACCAGATGCTCCGCGAGGTTGCATGGGGTGACCTCGACGTGCTTGTGGTGGACATGCCTCCCGGAACGGGTGACGCGCAGCTGACCATGGCGCAGAATGTGCCGCTGGCCGGTGCGGTCATCGTATCGACACCGCAGGACCTTGCCCTGATTGATGCGCGCAAGGGGCTCAACATGTTCAACAAGGTCAATGTTCCGGTGCTCGGCATCGTCGAGAACATGAGCTATTTCCTCTGTCCCGACTGTGGCGGTCGCCACGACATCTTCGGACACGGCGGCGCTCGCGACGAGGCGGCCCGGATCGGTGTTCCGTTCCTTGGGGAAGTTCCGCTGGCGATGCCGATCCGTGAAACCTCGGATGCGGGCAAGCCGGTGGTGGCCACGGCCGCTGACGGCCCGCACGCGCAGATCTATCTCGATATCGCGCGCAAGGTCCGGAACCGGCTCGACGAGATTGCCGGAACCCGCGCCGCCCCGGAAATCGTGTTCGAATAGATCGCTTGTGCAATCACCTACCCGGCGTTCGCCAGTGCCGCGAACATCCTCAGCATCGGCTGGTCGAGGCTGTCGCTCTGCGGTTCATGCTGCGATGAGGCGCAGACGATGACCGTTGCCGTCGCCGGATCGCAGTAGAGAAACTGCCCGTGGATCCCGGCGGCCAGAAACGCATCGGAGCCGCCGCCGACCTGGTACCAGTTGGCACGATAGCGACCATGGGGAAGAAAATCGGCCTGCGTTCCACGGGCCCAGACGCCGGTGTCGCCTGCCGTCCGCATGTCGCTGATCCATCGTTCCGACACGATCCGGCCACGCGGGCCGATGCCGCCATTCAGAAGCATCTGGCCGAGTGCCAGCAGGTCGTGTGGCCGCAAGGACATCCCGCCCGCGGTGCGTGGAGCACCAACGTTGTCGACGGTGATGAAGGCGTCGGCCGTCGCCTCGATGGGCTCCCAGAGCAAGCGTGCGCACAGGTCGGAAAAGCGCTCTCCGCTCGCCCGCTCGAGCACGATGCCGAGCATGTCGGAATTCGGCGAGAGATAGGCGTGGTCGCCGCCATGCGCGTGATCTGCCTTGTCGAGCGTCCTTAGGAAGGCGAGCATGCCTGCCGTCTCGCTCTCGTCGCCAACCGAGGGATTCCAGGCCATGGCGCGGCGGTAGCGGGCATAGGCGTCCTGTGAAAGATAGGATTCGTCAAAATCGAGGCTGACGCGCATGTCCAGAAGGTTGCGCACGGTGGCGTCCTCATAGGCTGAGCCGCGTATTTCAGGCACGATGTCTCCCACTGGCGCGTCCGGATCAAGCGCGCCCTGGTCCTCAAGGATCCCCGCGACCAGCGCAGCGATGGATTTGGAAATCGAAAAGACCAGATGCGGATCGCCGCGTTCAACACCCGCAGCATGCCATTCGCCTATCATCTTGCCGTCCCGGCTTACGAGGAAGCTGTCCACCTGCGCGAGTTCGAGCAGAGATGCCACGGAGTGGCCGGAGCCCGGCGAGGCTGGCTGCGCCAGCAGGGAAGGGTTGGTGGCGAGCGGCGGAAGGTGTCGGGGATTCGATGTGCGGATACGGGCCGACCGAACCATCTCGGAAACATTGCGAAAAGCCCAGAAGCTGTAGGGCCGCGTGCGCCAGTTGGCCAGAGAGATCTGATCGCGGGGAAAGCCGTTGGTGGCTTCGAATTGTGATGAGAGGGTCATTAGAGCCTTGGAACCTGAGCAAGCCGAAGTGTGAAGCGGAAAAACATGAACAAAAGGGTTTTCTTTTTCTGGAAGCATTCTAAATTGGAGACTGTCGCGAACACAAGCACGCGGCCAGGGATTGGAGCAAGACGATGCGGTTGACCCGGCAAACCAATTATGCGGTGCGGATGCTCATGTATTGCGCAGCCAATGACGGTCAATTGAGCCGTATCGGCGATATTGCCAAGGCCTATTCGGTCTCCGAACTGTTCCTGTTCAAGATCCTCCAGCCGCTCACCAAATCCGGCCTGATCGAATCGGTCCGCGGACGCAACGGGGGCATCCGGCTTGGCCGCGCCGCCGACAAGATCACGCTTCTCGATGTGGTGACCGTGACCGAGGACAGCTTTGCAATGGCCGAGTGTTTCGAAAACGACGCCACTGAATGTCCGCTGGTGGATTCGTGCAGCCTGAATACGGCTTTGCGCAAGGCTCTGGGTGCCTTTTTCGAAGTGCTGGAAACCTACTCGATCGATGACTTGGTCAAATCCCGTCCGTCGATCAATTTCCTGCTCGGTCTTGAGAACCAGCCGGCTGTGCCTGCTGCCTGACCGGTCCTTTCCTTTTGGTTGCGGCTTCATCGGCCGGACTGTGGCATCTCATGATCCCCGGGCATGGCAGGGCCTTGTAAGCTCAAACCTGCTGATCTAAGCGAATATCGAACAGCGATTGCCTGCAGGACACGCGGGTTGCGGAAGGAACAGGCCTTGAGCGAGACAACTTCATCGGACTGGTGGCGCGGGTGCGTCGTCTATCAGGTCTATCCGCGGTCCTATCAGGATACCTCCGGTGACGGTATCGGCGACATTCGCGGCATTATCGAGCGCCTTGATCACATCGCCTCGCTCGGCGTGGACGCGATCTGGCTTTCGCCGTTCTTCAAGTCGCCAATGGCCGACTTCGGCTATGATGTCTCGGATTATTGCGATGTCGACCCGATGTTCGGTCTGCTGTCGGATTTCGACGAGCTGGTGAGCCTGGCCCACGAGAAGGGCCTCAAGATCATCATCGACCAGGTGATTTCGCACTCCTCGGATCAGCACAGCTGGTTCAAGGAAAGCCGCTCAAGCCGCGACAATCCGAAAGCTGACTGGTACATTTGGGCCGATCCGAAACCCGATGGAACGGCGCCGAACAACTGGCTGTCAATTTTCGGCGGTCCCGCCTGGGAGTGGGACACGGTCCGGCACCAGTACTACATGCACAATTTCCTTGCCTCGCAGCCGGACCTGAACTTTCACAATCCGGATGTTCAAAATGCCATACTGGACACATTCCGCTTCTGGCTCGACCGGGGCGTTGACGGCTTCCGGCTCGACACCGTGAACTTCTATTTTCATGACAGGCATCTGCGTGACAACCCGCCGCTGTCGAAATCGACGGAAGACGGAAATTTCATGGGGGTGGATGCGCCTGACGTCAATCCATATGGCTATCAGGATCACCTTTACGACAAGTCCCAGCCCGAAAATGTGGACTTCCTGCAGCGGCTTCGTGGGTTGCTGGACGAGTATGGCGGCAGGACAACAGTTGGCGAGGTCGGCGATGGCCGCCGCTCCCTGAAGACCGTCGCGGCCTACACCAGCGGCGGCAACAAGCTGCACATGTGCTACACGTTCGATATGCTTGGATCGGAATTTTCCGCCGCGCATTTTCGGCGCAGCATCTCCAACTTCCAATCCGTGGTCGATGACGGCTGGGTCTGCTGGTCCTTTTCCAATCATGATGTCGAACGCCATGTCACCCGCTGGCTGCAGGAGGGCGATGACAGCGATCATCTGGCCCGCTTCGCAATCACGCTGCTCGCTTCGTTCTGGGGCTCGATCTGCCTTTATCAGGGCGAGGAACTCGGCCTGCGCGAAGCGGATGTCGACTATGAGGATCTGGTCGATCCCTATGGGATCCGTTTCTGGCCGGCCTACAAGGGGCGGGACGGTTGCCGTACGCCGATGGTCTGGGAACAGGATGCCGTGAATGCCGGCTTTTCAGATGCCGTGCGGCCGTGGCTTCCGGTTCCGGATGACCACCGCCTCAAGGCGGTGGATCAGCAGGATCATCTGAGCGGCTCGGTGCTCAACCACTATCGTCAGACTCTGGCATTCCGGAAATCTCACCCCTGCATGATCGACGGCTCGATGTCGTTTCTCGACAGCAACGAAAATCTCCTGGCGTTCGTCCGGGAAGAGGGAAGCGAGCGGCTGCTTTTCGTCTTCAATTTGGAGCGGCATCCGCTTGACTGGACGCCGCCATCCGAGCTCAAGATCGGCGAGGTGCTCACACTGCCGGGCTTTGCCCCGGCCTATGAGGGCGGGTGCGTCCGGCTGCAGGCGCTCGATGCCTTCTGCGCGAAACTTGGATAGGCAAGAAGACCGGCATTTTTGCAAGACACGAAGGTAACCCCTTTACGAAGCGGCCCGACATGCTTCTGGCACCTGCCGAGACCTTTCAGGGATCGATGATCTCGAAGGCGTCGACGTCGATCATGCCGCGATCCGAAATCTTGAGGTGCGGGATCACCGGCAGCGGCAGGAAAGCCAGTTGCAGGAAAGGCTCGTCGAGGGTGCCGCCCAGCGCTTTTGCCGCCTTGCGCAGCGGAATCAGTTTCTCGCGCACATGCTCGTAGGGCTGATCGCTCATAAGGCCAGCGACCGGCAGGGCTATCTCCGCCACCACCTCGCCATTTTCCGCGACGACGAAACCGCCGCGGATTTCGCTCAGGCGGTTTGCTGCGAGAGCCATGTCCGCTTCCGAGGCGCCGACGACACAGATGTTGTGGCTGTCATGGCCGATCGTCGAGGCGATGGCGCCGCGCTTGAGCCCGAAACCCTGGACGAAGCCGGTGGCGATGTTGCCGTTCTTGCCGTGGCGCTCGATCACGGAGATCTTGAGAATGTCCCGGTCGAGATCGATCTGTTTTTCGCCATTGTCGATGGCGAGATCGAGATCGCGCCGTTCGGTGATGATCTTGCCGGGAACGATGCCGATCACCGGTGTCGAACTCCGGTTCTTGCGAACGGTGAATGAGGACGTCTCGACCCGCGGCGCGCGCACGCTGTCGGTGCCGACCGGCTCGGGGACAGCACGGGTCGCGAACAGCGCATCGGTGACGAGGCGGCCCGCGCTGAACACCATCTGCGCGTTGCAATCTTCCAGGCTGTCGAGGACCACGAGGTCGGCGCGCCAGCCCGGCGCGACCAGGCCGCGATCGTGCAAGCCGAAGGCGCGGGCGGCCGAGACCGACGCGGCGCGGTAGATCGCCAGCGGTTCCACACCCTTGGAAATGGCATGGCGGATCATGTAGTCGAGATGGCCGTGCTCTGCGATGTCGAGCGGGTTGCGGTCGTCGGTGCACAGCGCCAGGAAGGGTGAATTGCGCTCGGTGATGATCGGGATCAGCGCGTCGAGATCGCGGCTGACGGAGCCCTCGCGCACCAGCACATGCATGCCCTTCGACATCTTTTCTAGCGCCTCTTCGGCGGCGGTCGATTCGTGCTCGGTGCGGATGCCGGCGGCGAGATAGCCGTTCAGTCCAAGGCCGCGCAGAAGCGGCGCGTGACCGTCGATATGGCCGCCCTGGAAAGCCTCGAGCTTGGCCATGCAGGCGGGATCCTTGAAAAGCACGCCCGGGAAATTCATGAACTCTGCAAGACCTATGACCTGCGGATGGTCGCGGAACGGCAGAAGGTCATCGATGTCGAGGCGCGCGCCGGCGGTTTCGAGATGGGTGGCGGGCACGCAGCTCGAGAGCTGCACCCGGATGTCCATGATGGTCTGCTCGGAGCAGTCGAGAAAATACCGGATGCCAGCAGCGCCGATGACGTTGGCGATTTCGTGCGGATCGCAGATCGCGGTTGTGATGCCCCGCGGCAGGACACACCGGTCGAATTCGTGCGGTGTGACCAGCGAACTCTCGATGTGCAAATGAGTGTCGATAAAGCCGGGAACGACGATCTGCCCCGAGATGTCGATTTCCTCGACACCTTCGTAGGTTTCCAGCGTGCCGACGATCCGGTCGCCACAGATGGCGATGTCGCCGCCGCGCAGCTCACCTGTCGTCAGGTCGAACAGCCTGCCGCCCTTGAGCACGATATCGGCGGGAGCCTTGCCCTGGCCCTGATCGATCATGTCGCCAAGCCTGTTCGTCATGATTGGTTTCTCCTGCCTTGTGGTCCGAATCAAAAACCGGCCGGCTTTGCAGCCGGCCGGTCCAGTTTACCCGAAACGGGTGATCACATGGACTTCATCTTGTCGGTGACGGCATGGGTCCAGGCGCCTTCCGGCTCCTTGGTGATGACCGGATCGGAACCGCCCGACAGCAGGCTGTCGACGGTGCGCTGGTAATCGGCTTCGTCGAGCGTGCCGTCGGTTCCGGAGGTCAGCTTGGAGATCTCGCGCATCATGCGCTTCTGGTGCTTCTCGGTCTGGGCGCCGCTGGCGTCGTTCTCGAGAACGATCTCGGCGGCTTCATCCGGGTTTTCCTCGGCCCATTTCCAGCCTTCCATCGAGGCCTTCACGAAGCGGGCGAGCTTGTCGACCATTTCAGGGTCTTCAAGGCTCGACTCGAGAACGTAAAGGCCGTCCTCAAGCGTTGCGACGCCTTCGTCCTCATACTTGAAGGTGACGAGTTCGTCGGCGGAAATGCCCGCGTCGATGACCTGCCAGTATTCGTTGTAGGTCATGGTCGACACGCAGTCGGCCTGCTTCTGCAGCAGCGGGTCGACGTTGAAGCCCTGCTTGAGCACTTCCACGCCGTCTTCGCCGCCTTCGGTCGGAATGCCGAGCTGGCTCATCCAGGACAGGAACGGATATTCATTGCCGAAGAACCAGACGCCGAGCGTTCTGCCCTTGAAGTCGTCCGGCGAGGTGATGCCGGTTTCCTTGAGGCAGGTCAGCATCATGCCCGAAGCCTTGAACGGCTGGGCGATGTTGACCAACGGCACGCCCTTCTCGCGGCTGGCGAGAGCCGACGGCATCCAGTCAACGATGACGTCGGCGCCGCCGCCTGCGATCACCTGCGGCGGAGCGATGTCGGGGCCGCCGGGCTTGATTTCCACGTCCAGGTCCACGGCATCATACATGCCCTTGTCCTTGGCCACGTAGTAGCCGGCAAACTGTGCCTGGGTCACCCATTTGAGCTGCAGCGTCAGCTTGTCTGCCGCAAGAGCCGATCCGGCCATCATCGAAAGGGCCAGCCCCATTGTGATTGAGATCGTCTTTTTCATGCTATTCTCCTCTGGTTGCGGCTCCGTCTTGTTATGCACCGGCTCTGCGCCGGTAGGACGGATGCCAAAAAGTTACAGCCCTTTCCGCGAGCGCAATCAGCCCGTAGGAAAGCGACCCGGCCAGTGCCGCGACAAAAATCGTGGCCCAGACCATATCCACATTCATGCGCCCGACTTCGGTGGAGATCCGGAAACCCATTCCGACAATCGGGGTGCCGAAGAACTCCGCAACAATGGCCCCGATCAGGGCGAGAGTCGAGTTGATCTTGAGTGCATTGAATATGAAAGGCATTGCGGCAGGAAGCCGCAGTTTGATCAGCGTTTGTGTGCGGCTCGCGGCATAGGTGCGCATCAGATCGCGCTCCATCGGCGCGGTCGCAGCCAGACCAGCCACCGTGTTGACGAGCATCGGGAAGAAGGTCATCACGACCACGACCGCGGCCTTGGACTGCCAGTCGAAGCCGAACCACATTACCATGATGGGGGCGACGCCGACGATCGGAAGTGCCGCGACGAGGTTTCCCACCGGGATGACGCCCTTGCGCAGGAACGGGCTGCGGTCCACCAGGATCGCCGTGATGAAGCCGATGCCGCACCCCATCACGTAGCCCGCCACCACCGCCTTGAGGTAGGTCTGCTGAAAATCGGCCCACAGGATGTGGGTGGAATTCAGGATCCGCTCCCAGATCATTGATGGCGCGGGTAGAAGCACGCTGGGGACGTTGAAGCCACGGGTCACGCCTTCCCAAAGCGCGATTAGAGCCGCGCCGAAAAGCACTGGAATCACGATGTTGATCAGGTTTGCAGTTGCCCGGTTGCCAGGCTTGAGCCGCGCAAGCCAGATGTTGACGGCCCAGGCCAGAAGCCAGAACAGGATCGCTGCAAGGAAGGGACCATTCATGCCGCGACTCCCATCCTGCGGTTGACGCGCGCTCCAATCAAATCGACCGTCATCACCAGAATGCCCGCAAGGGCTGCAGCCATCAGCAGTGCCGACCAGATCTGAACCGTCTGGCCGTAGTACGAGCCTGCCAGCAGCCGCGCGCCGAGACCGGCGACGGCACCGGTCGGCAGTTCGCCGACGATGGCGCCAACCAGCGCGATCGAGATCGCAACCTTCATGGAGGTGACGAGAAACGGCACGGCTGCCGGCAACCGCAGTTTCCAGAAGGTCTGCGACGCACTGGCCGAATAGGTGCGCATCAGGTCGAGATGCATCACTTCGGGCGAGCGCAGCCCCTTGGTCATGCCGACCGCGATCGGAAAGAACGAAAGATACATCGAGATCGTCGCCTTGGGCAGCAGCCCCGAAATGCCTATCGCGTTGAGCACCACGATGATCATCGGTGCGATGGCGAGGATCGGGATCGTCTGCGAGGTGATAATCCAGGGCATCAGCGACCGGTCGAGCGTCTGGAAATGGACAATGCCGACGGCCAGCGCGACGCCGAGAACCGTGCCCATGGCAAAGCCGAGAAGCGTCGAGGACAGCGTGATCCAGGAGTGGTAGACGAGACTGCGCTTCGACGTGATCTTCTTGCCGACCGTTGTGTCCCACAATTCCGCAAACACCTGGTGCGGAGCAGGAAGAACCGGGCGCTCCTGAGCCATGGTGCGCGGCAGGATTTCCGTGAAGCTGATTTCGGTTCCCGCTCGGCCTGCCTGGTCTCGCTCGAACGGGGCGTTGAGGAACACCGAAGCCGCATACCAGATTGCAATGATGGCGAGTACCACTGTTCCGATTGGCAGGATCTTGTCGTGAAGGAGACTGGGTGAGCTCATACGGCGCGCTCCCATTGCATCAGCACATCCGGCAATCGTTCCTCGTTGTCCCCCTGCGTTCGGCGGACTTCACGGAATCCCTCACGTGCGTAAAAACGTCTCGCGCCTTCATTGGCGACGAATGTCCAAAGGCTCAGTCTTTCGCGACCGGTCTTGGCATGATTGAGACGCGCGCGGCCTATGCCCATGCCGGGCGTGGCTACATAGAGTGCGGTTACCATGTCATTGGCAGGGTCCAACGCCATGAATCCCAGCACCGGATCCCCTGCCACCCAGACTTGCCGCCGCTTGAAGACGAAATCCCGATAGAAGGCCAGCACTTCTTCACGACTGTGCACCCTGGGCATCCAGATACGGTCATCCATCCAGTTGTTCAGGATTTGTGCACAGGCCCGTGCATCTTCCGCAACTGCAGGTCTGGGAGTTGCAACAGCCTCCTCAATCATCATAGCTGTGGCCCTCGCGCAAGCCTTCGCGAACCTGGTGCGCGATCCTGAGGAACTCCGGCGTCTCGCGGATGTCGAGCGGACGGTCCGTGCCGAGGTCGCAGTCGATGATTTCGTGAATGCGACCCGGACGCGGGCTCATCACCACGATCTTGGTCGACAGGAACACCGCTTCCGGGATCGAGTGGGTGACGAAGACCACGGTCTTTTTCGTCTTGGCCCAAAGCTTGAGCAACTGTTCGTTCAGATGATCGCGGACGATTTCGTCGAGCGCGCCGAAGGGTTCGTCCATCAGCAGCATGTCCGGTTCGACCGCAAGCGCGCGGGCAATCGATGCCCGCTGCTGCATGCCGCCCGAGAGCTGCCAGGGAAACTTCTTCTCGAAACCCGCCAGGTTGACCAGTTCAAGGTTTTTGCTGATGCGCTCCGCGCGGGTTTTCTGGTCCAGCCCCATGACTTCTAGCGGCAGGGCGATGTTGTCCTCGATGGTGCGCCAGGGCAGCAGCGCCGCCTGCTGAAACACATAGCCATAGGCGCGCTTGAGACGCGCCTCCTCCGGCGTCATGCCGTTGACCGACACGCTGCCCCCGGTGGGCTGCTCAAGATCGGCGATGACCCGGAGCAGGGTGGTCTTGCCGCAGCCGGACGGCCCGATCAGCGAGACGAATTCGCCCTCGGTGATGTCGAGCGTAATGTCTTTGAGCGCATGGACAGGACCATCATTGGTCTCGAAGGTGAGGTCCAGATTCTGGGCGGAGATGACGGTTTCAGGCATTGGTTGCCGCTTTTTGTTTCATTGTGTTCCCCGGATGCAGGTTTGCTCCGCCCATCAGGATTGGCGGAGCAAGGTTTATGCCATCACACGCCGGTGGCCGGAATGCCTGACCGCTCGATCTTGCGGGGCGAAGTGAGCTCCTTCCAGGTCGATAACGCCTTGTTGATGGGCGTGACCGGCGGGCGCTTGACGAATTTGCCGTGCCCCTCCTGCGCCTTGACCTCACCGTCGTCGATGGCGACATGGCCGCGGGTCAGGGTGTAGCGCGGCAGGCCCTTGACGTGCTTGCCCTCGAAGACGTTGTAGTCGATGGCCGACTGCTGGGTCTTGGCGCTGATGGTCTTTGATTTCTCCGGATCCCAGACCACCAGATCGGCGTCGGAGCCGACCAGAACCGCGCCCTTCTTCGGGTAGGTGTTCAAGATTTTGGCGATGTTTGTCGAGGTGACGGCGACAAATTCGTTCATGGTCAGCCGCCCGGTGGACACGCCATAGGTCCAGAGCATCGGCATGCGGTCCTCGAGACCGCCGGTGCCGTTCGGTATCTTGGTGAAATCGCCGACGCCGTAGCGCTTCTGCTCGGTGGAGAAGGCGCAGTGGTCGGTGGCCACCACCTGCAGCGATCCCGCAGAAAGTCCGGCCCAGAGTGAGTCCTGGTGCATCTTGTTGCGGAAGGGCGGGCTCATCACCCGGCGCGCCGCATGATCCCAATCCGGGTTGGCGTACTCGCTTTCATCAAGGGTGAGGTGCTGGATCAGTGGCTCGCCCCACACCCGCATGCCCTTCTGCCGCGCCCGGCGGATGGCCTCGTGGCTTTGTTCGCAGGATGTGTGGACGACATAGAGCGGCGTCCCGGCCATGTCGGCAATCATCACGGCGCGGTTGGTTGCCTCGCCCTCGACTTCCGCGGGCCGCGAATAGGCATGCGCTTCAGGGCCGTTGTTGCCCTCGGCCAGGAGTTTCTGCTGCAACTGCGCGACCACGTCGCCGTTTTCCGCGTGAACCATCGCAATGCCGCCCAGCTCGCCAACGCGGCTGAACGAGGCGTACATCTCGTCGTCATCCACCATCAGCGCGCCCTTGTAGGCCATGAAGTGCTTGAAGGTGGTGATGCCCTTGTCCTTGACCACCGTTTCCATCTCGTTGAACACCTGTTCGCCCCACCAGGTAATCGCCATGTGGAAGGAATAGTCGCAATGGGCGCGGGTCGACTTATTGTCCCACATGGAAATGGCTTCGAGCAGCGACTGGCCAGGCGAGGGGAGGGCGAAATCGATCACCATGGTGGTGCCGCCCGAGAGAGCCGCGCGGGTGCCACTCTCGAAATCATCGGTCGAATAGGTGCCCATGAAAGGCATTTCCAGATGGGTGTGCGGATCGATGCCGCCGGGCATGACGTAGCAGCCGGTGGCATCAAGCGTCTTGTCGCCAACCAGATTGGGGCCGATGGCGGTGATCACCCCACCCTCGATCATCACGTCCGCCTTGTAGGTCAGGTCGGCGGTGACGATGGTTCCATTCTTGATGACTGTGGTGCTCATGATGCACGTCCTCTTGCTGTTCCGGTTTTTTTCTGTTGATCGGCCGTCTTGGCGCGGCCTTTCAAAACTCAAGTCTGTTCAGTCCGCGTATCCGGGATTGTCCCGGTCGAGCACGCGCTTCATTTCCTCGAAATGCGACATCTCGGCGTCCTTGTAGACGTCCCATTCGCGCGCGACGGATTCGGCCAGTTCGTCGCTCATCACATTGAGCGGCTGCCCTGTCGAATAGGCCAGCACCATGGTGCGTGCCGCGCGCTCGAGATGGTACATGGCGTCAAACGCCTCGGCCACGGTGCGGGCCACGGTGGTCACGCCGTGATTGGCCATCATCACGTTGGAATGGTTGCCGATGGTCGCGGCAATGCGCTCGCCCTCGGCTTCCTCGGAGGCGATGCCGCCGAATTCCATGTCCGTGGCGAGACGGTTGAAGAAACGCGCCGTCACCTGGTCGATCGGCTTGATCGACGGGTCCTTGAGGCCGGCCAGTGCGGTGGCGTGCGGCGGATGCAGATGCAGCGCCACCCGCGCATGCGGCACGCGGCGGTGGATCGCCCCGTGGATCGACCACGCCGACGGATCGGGCGCATCGGGCCGTTTCATCGTGTCGGGATCGTCGGCATCGATCAGCAGCAGTTCACTGGCCTTCGCCATCGAGAAATGCTTCCAGCGCGGGTTCATCAGAAATTTCCGGCCATCGGGCGAAACGGCAGCCGAAAAATGGTTGGCGACGCCCTCGTGCCAGTCATAATAGGCGGCAAGCCTGAGCGCTGCGGCAAGATCGACGCGAAGCTGCTGCTCGTCAGTGCGGTCGATAGGGACAATTTTTGCAGATGTGGTCATGGGGCTAGCTCCGCAGGCAGTAAAGCGGTTCCCCTCCCCCTGGAGGGGAGGGGTTAGGGGTGGGGGGTACGTCAATCATATCATCAGCCCCAATTCATACAGAATCTTCTCGATACAGGCGTCAAAGGAATCTGCAAGTTCCCCGGTGTTGAAGCGGACGACGCGATAGCCGGCTTCAGCCAGCCACGTATCACGGTTTCTGTCTCGCTCTATTCCCTGCGTTGTGAAGTGATGCTCTCCGTCAATTTCTATGACAAGTTTCGCAGAGTGGATGGCGAAATCCGCTACGTAAGGACCTATCGGTGTCTGGCGACGAACGTGAATTCCATAGAGCTTTTTGAATACTCTCAGATCGCGCCAGAGCCGTTTTTCACCGTCAGTCATGCTGTGGCGAAGCTGCCGGGCCCGCGACAGGGCTTTGGGTGAATTCAAGCTTGGTGACACAATGAGCCCCCCACCCTCGATCCCTCCCCTCCAGGGGGAGGGAGGTTTGCTCAGTGCAGCATGCACCATCATTCCACCACCTGCGCCGTCTCGACCACCGCATGCATCAGCACGTCGGCTCCGGCGGCAGCCCATTCCTTGGAGATTTCCTCGGCCTCGTTGTGGCTCAGTCCGTCGACGCAGGGGCACATGACCATGGCGGTCGGCGCCACACGGTTGATCCAGCAGGCATCGTGGCCTGCGCCCGAGATGATGTCCATGTGCGAATAGCCAAGGCGCTCGGCGGCATCGCGCACGGCCTTGACGCAGTCATGGTCGAATTCCGGCGGATCGAACTGGCCGACGATCTCGGCTTCGAAGCTCACGCCGAGCGCGTCGCAGAGTTTCGGCGCTTCGGCCATCAGCCGGTCGACCATGCCATTCAACGTATCGAGCTCGTGGCTGCGGAAGTCGATGGTGAAGACCACCTTGCCGGGAATGATGTTTCGCGAGTTCGGATAAACATCGATGTGTCCGATGGCGCCCACCGCATTCGGTGCGTTGTCCATCGCGATCTCGTGCACCAGTTCGGTGATCTGGGCAAGTCCGCGGCCGGCATTGAGCCGCATCGGCATCGGGGTCGAGCCGGTGTGGCTTTCCTTGCCGGTCACCGTGCACTGGATCCAGCGCAAGCCCTGGCCGTGGGTGACGACGCCGATGTCCTTGCCCTTGGCTTCGAGAATCGGGCCCTGCTCGATATGCAGCTCGAACAGCGCATGCATCTTGCGGGCGCCAACTTCCTCGTCGCCCTTCCAGCCGATGCGCTCGAGCTCGTCACCGAAGCGCTTGCCCTTGGCGTCCGTCTTGTCATAGGCCCAGTCCTGGTCGTGCACACCGGCGAAGACGCCTGAGGCAAGCATGGCGGGCGCGAAGCGCGTGCCTTCCTCGTTGGTCCAGTTGACCACCACAATCGGGTGCTTTGTCTTGATGTCGAGATCGTTGAGGGTGCGCACCAGCTCCAGCCCGCCGAGCACTCCCAGTACACCGTCATATTTGCCGCCGGTGGGCTGGGTGTCGAGGTGGCTGCCGACATAAACGGGAAGCGCGTCCGGATCGGTGCCGGGGCGGGTCATGAACATGTTGCCCATGGTGTCGACGCCCATGGTGAGGCCGGCCTGTTCGCACCACTTGCGGAACAGGTGCCGGCCTTCGCCGTCCTCGTCGGTCAATGTCTGGCGGTTGTTGCCGCCGGCAACACCGGGCCCGATCTTGGCCATCTCCATAAGCGAATCCCACAGCCTGTCGGCGTTGATGCGAAGATTTGCAGCGGGTGTGGACATGATCGGTTCCTCTGGTCTGCTTTGTGGTCTTTCTGATCGCCCCGGATCAGTTCCGGGGCATGAAGGGTCGACGCCCGCTCAGGTCGGGAAGTTGAACACCGCCCCGGACTTGATGCCGTTGGGCCAGCGTGAGGTGATGGTCTTGAGACGGGTATAGAAGCGCACGCCTTCAGGCCCGTAGATCGAATGATCGCCGAACAGCGAGCGCTTCCAGCCGCCAAAGGAGTGGTAGGCGACCGGCACGGGGATCGGCACATTGACGCCGACCATGCCGACCTCGATGGAATCGGAGAAGGCTCGGGCTGCGTCACCGTCGCGGGTGAAGATCGCGGTGCCGTTGCCGTATTCATGCTCATTGATCATCTGTACGGCGTCATCGAAGCTATCGGCCCTGACAACCGACAGAACCGGGCCGAAAATCTCTTCCTTGTAGATCTTCATGTCGATGGTCACGCGGTCGAACAGCGTGCCGCCGACGAAATAGCCGTTTTCATAGCCCTGCAGCGAGAAGCCGCGGCCATCGACCACCAGTTCCGCGCCTTCCCTGACGCCCTGATCAATGTAGCCGAGCACTTTTTCCTGAGCCTGTTTCGTGACGACCGGACCCATCTCTGCGGCCTCGTCGGTCGATGGTCCGATCTTCAACGCCTCGACGCGGGGCTTCAATTTGGCAACCAGCGCATCGGCTGTTTTCTCGCCCACGGGGACCGCGACCGAGATCGCCATGCAGCGTTCGCCGGCGGATCCGTAGCCTGCGCCCATCAGCGCATCGGCGGCCTGGTCCATGTCGGCGTCGGGCATGATCACCATGTGGTTCTTCGCGCCGCCCAGCGCCTGGACGCGCTTGCCGTTGGCGGTGCCGCGTGAAAAGACATATTCGGCAATCGGGGTCGATCCGACAAAGCTCACCGCCTTGACGTCGGGGTGATCGAGCAGCGTGTCGACGGCGAGCTTGTCGCCATGCACGACGTTGAGCACGCCCTCGGGGAAGCCTGCCTCAACGAAGAGTTTCCAAACCAGCATCGGCGCCGACGGGTCGCGCTCGGAGGGCTTGAGCACGAAGGTGTTTCCGCAGGCAATCGCGATGGGATACATCCACATCGGCACCATGGCCGGGAAGTTGAACGGCGTGATGCCGGCGACCACACCCAGCGGCTGGCGGTCGGCGATGGAATCGACGCCCGGGCCCACATTGCGCGAGAAGTCGCCCTTCAAGAGGTTGGGAATGCCGCAGGCGAATTCCACAACTTCGATGCCGCGGGTAACTTCGCCCAAGGCATCGTCATGGGTCTTGCCGTGCTCGCGCGAGATCTCGCGGGCGATGTCGGCTGCGTGACGATCGAGCAGTTCCTTGAATTTGAACATGAACCGCGCCCGCTTCAACGGCGGCATCGCGCCCCAGGCCGGCTGTGCCGCCTTGGCGTTGGCCACGGCGGCATTGATCTCGTCGACGGTGGAAAGCGGCAACTCGGCGATCTGTTCGCCTGTCGCCGGATTGAAGACGCCCGAGCGCCGCTCGGAGGCTGAAACGGTGAGTTTGCCGCCAATGGCGTTTTCGATAATCTGCATTTCAGTCAACCTCGTTCAGAACGCTGCGCACACAGTCGATCAGTTCATCAATTTGCGATTTGGAGATGATCAGCGGCGGCGACAGCGCGATGATGTCGCCGGTGGTGCGGATCAGTGCGCCTTTTTCCCAGGCGCGGACAAAGCAGGAGAACGCCCGCTTGGTGGGCTCCCCGGCGACCGGGTCGAGCTCGATGGCGCCGATCAGGCCGATGTTTCGGATGTCGATGACATGCGGTTCGCCCTTGAGCGAATGCAACGCCTCTTGCCAGTAGGGCGCAAGCTCATTGGCGCGTTCAAACAGGCCTTCCTGCTTGTAGGTTTCCAGCGTGCCGAGTGCCGCCGCGCAGGCGATCGGATTGCCCGAATAGGTGTAGCCGTGGAAGAACTCGATCATGTGCTCGGGTCCCTGCATGAAGGCATCATGGATTTCCTGGGTTACGAACACCGCGCCCATCGGGATGACGCCGTTGGTCAGCCCCTTGGCGGTCACCATGATATCGGGCTGGACGTCGAAATGCTGGGCGCCGAAGGCGGAACCGAGCCGGCCATACCCGGTGATCACCTCGTCGAAGATCAACAGGATGCCGTGCTGGGTGCAGATTTCGCGCAGCCGCTTGAGATAGCCTTTCGGCGGGATCAGCACGCCGGTCGATCCGGCGACTGGTTCGACGATGACGGCGGCCACGGTCGACGGATCGTGCAGGGTGACGATGCGCTGCAATTCATCCGCCAGGTCGCCGCCATGTTCGGGCTCGCCGCGCGTAAACGCATTCTTTTCCGGCAGATGTGTGTGCGGCATGTGATCGACGCCGGTCAGGAGCGTACCGAACATCTTGCGGTTGGCAACGATGCCGCCTACCGAGATGCCGCCGAAATTGACCCCGTGGTAGCCGCGTTCGCGGCCAATCAGGCGGAAGCGCGAGCCATTGCCTTTGACGCGGTGATAGGCGAGCGCCACCTTGAGCGCGGTTTCCACCGACTCCGATCCGGAATTGGTGAACAGCACATTGGCCATGTTGTCCGGCGCGATGTCGATCAGGCGATTGGCCAGTTCAAAGGCCTTCGGATGGCCCATCTGGAATGCCGGCGCGTAGTCGAGTTCGCCGGCCTGCTCGCGGATCGCCTCGGTGATCAACGGACGGCAATGGCCGGCGTTCACGCACCACAGACCGGCAGTGCCGTCGAGGATCTGGCGACCGTCGGCGGCGCTGAAATGCATGTCCTTTGCGGCCACCATCATCCGCGGGTTCTGCTTGAACTGGCGGTTGGCGGTAAAGGGCATCCAGAACGCCCGAAGGTCATTCGGTGTGGTGTTGAGCCGGTTCGACATTGGTGGTGCGCCTCCTGACGCGTGGTTTCCCGATCATTCAGTCAATGGCCCGTTCGCCCCTCGGACCGTCAGTGCAAAGCCGTGTTGCGAATTCTTGACTGTTTGATAAAACTCTATCAGGGCGAACTGTCCGGTCAAGGTCAATTGTCACCGCCGAAAGGCGTCAGGCGCGGGGGATGAAACTTGAGGGCACGGGCCATGGAGACCCAGCGCAAGACGCGAATTCAGATCGAAAACCAGGAACGGATTCTTGATGCGGCGCTGGAGGTCTTCTCCGAGCGGGGATTTCGCGGCGCCACCATCGACCAGATCGCCGAGCAGGCGGGAATGTCAAAACCCAACCTGCTGTATTACTTCAGGCGCAAGAAGGACATGTATGAAGCTCTCATCACGCGTCTGCTCGACACCTGGCTCGAGCCCTTGCGGGAGCTGGATGGCAACGGAGACCCGCTGCCCGAACTGCAATCCTACATCCGGCGCAAGCTTGAAATGTCGCGTGACTTCCCGCGCGAAAGCCGCCTGTTCGCCAACGAGATCCTGCAGGGGGCGCCGCATATTCACAAGCTTCTGGAAACCGAACTCAAGCCGCTGGTCGACGACAAGGCGGAGGTGATCCGCGGCTGGGTTAAGCAGGGGGTGATCAATCCGGTCGATCCGCGGCATCTGATCTTCTCGATCTGGTCCACGACCCAACATTACGCGGATTTCGACATCCAGGTTCGCGTCATCCTGGGGCCTGATCGCGGCGGAGACGGGCGTTTCGAGGATGCTGCGAGATACCTCGAAGCGCTGTTCCTGGACGGATTGCGGCCCGCCGGGGTCGGGAAACCTCAGCCAAAGGTAACAAGCCTGTAGAGGGTTTTCCGCGTTCTCCGGCCGGCAAACGCCAGAAGGCCGCGTGATGGCTCGGGTCTACTCGATCAGTCGTCTAGCCGATCAGGCCCACGGCGCGTTTTGCCTCGTCGGTCTTGAGCGAGAAATCGTCGCCGTCATAGGGCCGTCCAGCATCGGTTGCGAGCCAGGCAATGGCTTCGCCAGCCCATTCTGCCGGGATATGCTTGGACCAGTCGAGCTGGCTCACCGGATTGACGCCTGACGTCTTGATCGAGCGTTGCATGTCGGTCGCCACGGTGCCCGGCGAAAGGCCGACGACGCGGATGTTGTCGGCGGCATATTCCTTGTGGGCGCAGCGCGTCAGCGACAGGACACCGGCCTTGGTGGCGCAATAATGGCTCCATCCTTCCAGCGCGCTTGTCGCGGCGCCCGAGGAGATGTTAATGACAACGCCGCCGCCATTGTTTTTCATGTGGGGGATCGATGCCCGAAGGCCGTGATAGACGCCCTTGAAATTGATGTCGACAACCTGACCCCACGCTTCCGGATCCGACTCGCCGATGCGTGCGATGGGATCGATGACGCCGGCATTGCTGACGAGAATGTCGAGGCTGCCGAAATGCTGCACGGCCTTGCCGATGGCGGCCTCGAAGTCGCTGTAGCGTGCGACGTCGCAGGTCACCGCCAGCGCCTTGTCGCCGATCTCCGAAGCGATACGCTCGATGTCGCCGGAAGATCTGGCGGCCAGAACGACATTGGCCCCGTATACCGCCATGATGCGGGCCGCAGCCTCGCCGATGCCACGGCTCGCGCCGGTGATGAAGGCCGTTTTGCCGCTCAGATCAATGCTCATCCTGGACTCCTTTATGCTGGTGTTCGTTTTGCGCTTGATCCCGTCCGCAATCAAGGTGAGACGCGGCGCTTCTTATCCGATGGAATGAAATCGCGAGGCGGATAACGGCGGCGTTGCATGATCCACATTTTGGGGTCACGGCGCCTCACAAATCAAGAAACCTTGATACACTGCTGGCATCAGGCGACAGCTTGCGCTAAGCCGGGGGGGAATCGAACGCCCAAGATGCAGGAGCCAAACCGTGAGCATCGTCATCCATCACAATCCGAACTGCGGCACATCCCGCAATGTGCTCGAGATCATTCGCGGCTTTGCCGGGGAGCCGACGATCATCGAGTATCTGGAAACCGGTTGGACGCGTCCGCAATTGCTTGGCCTGTTCGCGGCCGCCGGGCTGACGCCGCGCGAGGCATTGCGGGTTTCAAAATCGCCTGCCGAGGAATTGGGCCTGACCGATCCGGCGGTCGGCGACGATGCGATTCTCGATGCGATGGTCGAGCATCCGGTGCTGGTCAATCGGCCGATCGTCTGTACGCCGAGAGGCGTTGCCCTTTGCCGGCCCTCGGAGAAGGTATTTGCCCTTCTCGATGTCGCGTCCGGGACCTCTTTCACGAAGGAAGACGGAGAAGTGGTGACCGCTCCATGAGCAAGGACATGCCAAATCTCGATCGGGAAAGCTTTCACCTGCCGGACGTGAACAGGCTAGCGCTGCCGGGTGAGCCGGATCATCCGCCGCGCGTGCTGATGCTTTACGGGTCCTTGCGGAGGCGGTCCTATTCGCGGTTTCTTACCCACGAAGCAAGGCGGGTTCTGGAAGCGATGGGCGCAGAGGTCCGGCTCTTTGATCCCTCAGGCTTGCCGCTGGTTTCAGATGATGCCGACCAACATCCCAAGGTGCTGGAACTGCGTGAGTTGTCGCTCTGGTCGGAAGCCCAGGTCTGGTGCTCGCCGGAGCGGCATGGCGCCATGACCGGTGTGATGAAGACACAGATCGACTGGCTGCCGCTGGCGCCGATCGGCGGCGTTCGGCCAACACAGGGCCGGACACTGGCGCTGATGCAGGTCAGTGGCGGCTCGCAGAGCTTCAATACGCTCAATCAGTTGCGGGTCCTGGGCCGCTGGATGCGGATGATCACCATCCCCAACCAGTCCTCGGTGCCAAGGGCCTTTGCGGAGTTCGACGACGAAGGTCGGATGAAGCCATCTCCATTCTACAACCGGATGGTCGACGTCATGGAGGAGTTGATGAAGTTCACGCTTCTCACCCGCGGACGCTCGGACTACCTGGTGGACCGCTATTCCGAGCGTGTGGAGAGTGCCGAAGAACTTTCGAAACGCGTCAACCAGCGCTCGATCTGACCGGTCAGCTCCTGTAGGAGGCGCTATAGCGAAAGTCGTCCATATCGGCCTCGATCCCGCGCAACTCGGACTGCATGCGGCCGATATCCCGCTCCAGATCGCGGATCTTCCAGCGATTGTTGTCGATCAGGCGTTCGGCGCTGCGCTGGTCCGTCTGGCCATTACGTATCTGTTCTTCGTACTGACGGATTTCGCTCTCGAGGCTTCGGATCTGCGATTCCGCATTGCGGATCTCGGTTGATTTGCGATGATATGTCCTGCCGAGCTCGTAGCCGTCGCGGAAACCGAGCTCCAGATTGGGCGGGCAGACATTGGCATAGGATTTTCCCTCGCGGCCGACCGTCAACCCGTTCAGCGGCGTGCAGTAGCGGGGAAGCCCCTGCTGATAGCCCTGGTACCAGGCTGTCTGGTCGGCAAGGACCCCGGCGCGCTCGCAGGCCTTGACGTGGCGTGCAAACCGGCTCTGCGGCTCATGACCGGCGGCTCCGTCCTGTTCCCCGATGACGCGCCAGTCGGCGACCGCGCATTCTTCCTTGGACATCGTCTGGCAGGAACCCAAGACGGCACAAAAGCAGATCAGCAAAACAACGCGAAACATTCCGACACCCCCAACACGTCAGATCATCGAAACTTTCTTAGCCAGATGAAGGCCTGATTGCAATTCGGTTTGCAGGAGGCTGCTGGCGTGGGGGTGCGGTTTCCGGCCGAGGTGTATCGTCGGTCGAGACGCGGACAAAGGGCAAGAGAAGGCAGGAAGGACCGCAAAAAAAGAGAAAGGCTCCGCTTTGTGAGCGGAGCCTTTCCGCCAAATCCAAACCGAAGCTACTCAGCGGCCTGCTTGGCCATCGGATTGTTCGGGTGCGTGGTCCAGTTGGCGTAATCGTCCTGGATCGGACGACCGGTGCGCGGGTCGGTTCCCTCTGTCATTTCGACCATGGTGATGCAGTCATCCACCGGGCAGACATTGACGCAGAGATTGCAGCCGACGCATTCGTCATCCATGACCTCGAAGTGGCGCACGCCGTCCACCATCGAAGTGATCGCCTGGTGCGAGGTGTCTTCGCAGGCGATGTGGCAGCGGCCGCATTTGATGCACAGGTCCTGATCAATCCGCGCCTTGGTGATGTAGTTGAGATTGAGATACTGCCAGTCGGTGACATTGGGGACCGCGCGGCCCTGGAAGTCGGCGATCGTCTTGTAGCCCTTCTCGTCCATCCAGTCCGACAGACCGTCGGCCATCTCCTGCACGATCTTGAAGCCGTAGGTCATGGCCGCTGTGCAGACCTGCACAGTGCCGCATCCGAGCGCAATGAACTCGGCCGCGTCGCGCCAGGTTTGAACACCGCCGATGCCTGAAATGGGCAGGCCATGAGTTTCCGGGTCACGGGCGATCTCGGCCACCATGTTGAGCGCGATCGGCTTGACCGCCGGGCCGCAATAGCCGCCATGGGAGCCTTTGCCGTCGATGGTCGGCGTCGGCGCGAAATTGTCGAGGTCCACAGAAACGATCGAGGAAATGGTGTTGATCAGCGACACCGCATCGGCGCCGCCGGCCTTGGCTGCACGGGCCGGATAGCGGATGTCGGTGATGTTTGGCGTCAACTTCACGATCACCGGAAGCCGGCAATACTGCTTGCACCATTCGGCCACCATCTGGATGTATTCGGGAACCTGGCCAACGGCCGACCCCATACCACGTTCGCTCATGCCGTGCGGGCAGCCGAAATTCAGTTCAATGCCGTCCGCGCCCGTGTCTTCGACACGTGGCAGGATCGCCTTCCAGCTTGCCTCGTCGCAGGGCACCATGATCGAGACGATCATCGCCCGGTCGGGCCAGCGCTTCTTGACCTCGGTGATCTCGCGAAGATTGGTTTTGAGGTCGCGATCGGTGATCAGCTCGATGTTGTTGAGACCGAGAAGCCTCCGGTCGGGACCCCAGATGGCGCCATAGCGCGGGCCGTTGACATTGACCACCGGCGGGCCGGCTTCTCCGAGGGTCTTCCAGACCACGCCGCCCCAACCGGCCTCGAAGGCGCGCTCGACGTTGTAGGCCTTGTCGGTGGGTGGCGCGGAGGCGAGCCAGAAAGGGTTCGGGGATTTGATGCCGAGAAAGTTGGTCGAAAGATCAGCCATGTCCGTTCTCCTTAGCCCGCAAGCGTGTTGTGAATGCTCTCGGCGGCAATCTTGCCGTCCTCGACCGCCGTGACCGTAAGATCCTCGCCGCCATGGGCGCAGTCGCCACCGACCCAGACATTGTTGAAGGGTGAGAGGCTTCGGTTGCCGGCCTCCCTGCCAAGCGTGGTTCCGTCAAGTTCCAGCTCGCCGGTATCTTCCTGCATCCATTGGCCGATGGCGGCAAGCACCTGGTCGGCGGGGATTTCGAAGGTCTCGCCGGTTCCGGAAAGCTTGCCACCCTCGCTTGTCGTGTATTCGAATGTGATGCTCTCGACGGCATTGGCGCCGTTGATCCGGGAAGGCATGGCGTTGAACACCAGATGCACACCGTGGGCTGCTGCAAGATCCTGCTCGTAGCGGCTGGCCGGCATCTGTGCGCGATCCCGGCGATAGACCAGAGACACAGTCCTCGCTCCGAGGAGCTTCGATTGCACGGCGGCATCGACCGCGGTCATGCCGCCGCCAACCACCACGACATCCCGGCCCACGGGCAGTGTCGACTTGTCGTCCGTCTGGCGCAGGCGGGCGATGAAATCGATCGCGGCCTCAACGCCGGGCAAGTCACTTCCCGGAATGTTCAGCGCATAGGCCGACGGCAGGCCTATGCCAACGAATACCGCATCATACTCGTTCGCAAGGTCGTCGATCTGGAAGTTGCTGCCGAGGCGCTGTCCGAGCCTGAGTTCGATTCCACCGATCTGCATGAGCCAGTCGACCTCGCGCTGGGCGAAGTCGTTGGTCGATTTGTAGGCGGCAATGCCGTATTCGTTGAGGCCGCCCGGCTTTTCGCGTGCCTCGAAAATGGTGATGTCATGGCCTTGCATGGCAAGGCGGTGGGCGCAGGAAAGTCCGGCCGGTCCGGCGCCTACCACCGCGACCTTTTTTCCGGTCGAGGCGGCCCGCTCAAACGGGTGCGGCAGGTCGCGTCCCATATAGGTGTCGGTGGCAAAGCGCTGCAATTCGCCGATCTTGACCGGCTTGCCTTCCGCAACCTCGCGCACGCACACCTCTTCACAGAGCGTCTCCGTGGGGCAGACGCGGGCGCACATGCCGCCCAGAATGTTCTGTTCGAAAATCGTCTTCGCCGCGCCGACAGGATTGCCGGTCTGGATCTGCCGGATGAACATCGGAATGTCGATGGAGGTCGGGCAGGCATTCATGCACGGCGCATCGTAGCAGAAATAGCACCGGTCCGCTTCCACCAGCGCTTCGTGCTGATCGAGCGGCGGATGAAGATCGGAAAAGTTTTCGGCATACTCCGCGTCGGAAAGGCGACCCGGTTTGATGTCGGTAGCTGTCATTCTCTGGACCCCTCGTTGTCGAGATCATTTGCGGTCTCTTTGGCGCAACTCCTCAGTGTCGCCATCGCCGCGATTTCGAAAGAATGAAGCCGTTTTATCAAAAGGTCAATTTTTTTATCAAATGATCAAAATTTGACCTTTAAGGTCAAGATTGCGCTTCTCGTGAAGCCCGGTAAATATGCAGCAAAAGCAAGGAGCCAAACGTGACGGACTACCCGATCAGCGACTACGACGATGCCTATGCCAACGGCGCCCATATTGCCGGCGCAGAAGATTATCCACCGCGATGGTCAGCCCTTGCGGCAGATTTCCGCAGCACTCTGGAAACTGCCGGCAAGGCGCGGCTGGATCTGGCCTACGGAAGCACAGCGCGGCAGCGGGTCGATCTCTTCCTTCCCGATGGGGACCCGCGAGGCCTGGTCGTGTTCGTGCACGGCGGCTACTGGAAGGCTTTCGACAAGTCCGTCTGGTCGCATCTGGCAGCGGGTCCGCTGGCGCACGGTTTTGCCGTGGCAATGCCGAGCTACACGCTGTGCCCGGACGCGCGTATAAGCGAGATCAGCGGGGAAATCGCCACGGCAATCGCATTCTGCGCTTCCGAGATCAAAGGTCCGATTCATCTCACCGGGCATTCCGCCGGCGGGCATCTGGTCACGCGGATGATAAGTGATGACGTGCTTTTGCCGGATTCAGTGCTGGCGCGCATTTCCGGCGTGGTTTCCATTTCGGGGGTCCACGACCTGAGGCCCGTCATGCGGACCGCCATGAACGATGTTCTTTGCATCGATGCGAGCGAAGCCCTCGCGCACAGCCCGGCCTTGCTCCAGCCGGCGTTAGCAGTTCCCGTTACGGCCTGGGTCGGGGCGGACGAACGGCCGGAATTCGTTCGGCAGAACCGGATCCTCTACGAGATCTGGCGTGGTTTCCAAACGCCGATGACGATGGTCGAGGAAGCGGGCAAGCACCACTTCGACGTGATTGACGGCCTCGCCGATCCATCCCACGGCCTCTGCCGGGCGGTCGTCGGGGCAGCCTCCTGAGCATGCAGCGCGCGCGCTCGGCGCGGAATTAAGCCTTTCTTGACCCGCGACGGTCGACAATCGGGCATCAGGCCGTGATCCCGGAAGGCCTGCAGGAAATTCCCCGTGCATGACGGGGAATGCAGCATGCATTGCGGATACGCCCATGTCGAAGATGAAGCTTTTTGCCGGCCTCGCGGTCTGTCTTGCGGTTCTGGCTTCCCAGGCCGCGCCAAGGGCGGAAGAACAGATGCCCGATCCGGATTTGTCCGGCTCGGGCCTTGAAGGCGAGTGGTGGGCGACGCCCAACGTTGTTCTTGAGTACCAGCCGGGTGCGCTCTGCGCGGCCGTGCCGGGCGGGACCGTCGAGCCATGGGACGCGATCATCGGCATCAACGAGATGCGGCTTTCGAGCGGTCAAGGATACAGGTTGGGCGTCAGCGTCTCGGCTGATCCGGAGGGCCGCGTGCGTGCGCTCGCGCAGGAAGGGGTCGAACCGTGGCGGCCGGAAGGCGAACTCGTCCGAAGCCTCTCCACCGAGCGCCAGGATGCCATGGTGCTTTTCCAGCCGGGTGCAACGCGGAAGAATGCGCAGGTGGTGTTTCAACTCGGCGGGTCGGACGAGCCTTGGCGGTTCTGCCTGCATTCGGTTTCGCTGAAATCCGGCAACGAATTCCTGCCGGATATGCAAGGCAATTTCGATACGCCCATCCGGGTCAACCAGGTGGTCTACCTGCCCGACGGACCGAAGCGGGCGACGCTGGTGCGGTCGGAGAGCGAACCGGTGGGCTGGTCGCTGCTCTCGGCATCGGGGGACGAGGTTGCGTCAGGCCGGACCCGTCCCGAGGGCTGGGATGCGGCGTCCGGTCTCAACACGCACCGGATCGATTTCAGCGATTTCAACGGAACCGGCAATGACTTCGTTCTGAAGGTGGAAAACGCCCAGAGCCATCCATTCTCGATCTCGGACGGGATCTATCGCGGCCTTTATGCCGATGCGCTTTCCTATTTCTACAAGGTCCGCAGCGGCATCGAGATACGCGCAGAGTTCGCCGGTGAGGAGTATGCCCGGCCGGCAGGTCATGTAGGCAAGCGGCCCAACCGTGGAGATACGTCGGTCGGGTGCGTGGACACCCGCACCGCCCGCAAGGTCTATGGCGAGCCGTGGAGTTGCGGCTACCGGCTCGATGTCTCGGGTGGCTGGTATGATGCCGGGGATTTCGGCAAGTACGTCGTCAATGGCGGGATCGCAACAGCGCAACTGCTTGCAACCTACGAACGCGTGCTGCACCACGGCAGCGCTGGATCGGCCGCCCTGGGCGAAGCTGCTCGCCCGATCCCGGAAACGGGCAACGGCGTGCCGGACATTCTCGACGAGGCAAGATGGGAGCTCGACTTCCTCATGTCGATGATCGTGCCTGAAGGCGAACCCTATGCCGGAATGGCGCACCACAAGATGCATGGCAACACCTGGACCACCGGCGCCATCATGCCGCACCGGGACCGTGCCGAGCGCGTTCTGCACCGGCCGTCGACGGCGGCAACCCTCAATCTTGCCGCAGCTGCGGCGCAGGGCGCGCGGCTGTTTTCGAAGTTCGACCCTGCCTATGCGGACAGGCTGACCGCTGCCGCCATCCGTGCCTTTGAGGCTGCGGAAGCCCATCCCGATCTCCATGCGCCGGCCACAACCGGTCTGTTTGGCGGCGGCGACTATCAGGATGACGATGTTTCCGACGAGTTCTACTGGGCCGCGGCCGAACTTTTCATCACGACAGGCGACCGAGCCTGGCTCGACAGGTTGAAGGCCTCGCCGCATTGGGATGGAGCCGTGTTCGCGCCCGATGGTTTCAACTGGCGCAGCACCGCCGCACTGGGACGGCTTCATCTCGCCTCACTCCCGTCAAAGCTCGGTCAGGCAGATCTGGAAAGGGTCAGGTCCTCCGTGGTGGACGCCGCCGATCGCTATGTCATGCAGCAGCGCGGTGAGGCCTTTGGCGTGGTGTACAATCCGCCACAAGGCTTCGGCTGGGGTTCGAACCATTCGGTCATCCAGAACATGATCGTGGTGGCCACGGCCTATGACATCACCGGCGACCGGCGCTATCTGCAGGCAGTGCGCGAAAGCATGGACTACCTGCTCGGGCGCAACGCACTTGGGATCTCCTATGTAACCGGGTATGGCTCCTACTATGCCGAGCGCCAGTATTCGAACATCTTTTCCCATGCCACGGACCCGTCTTTCCCGCCTCCGCCCAAGGGCGTGATGGCAGGTGGCCCCAACAGCCGGCCGGCCGACGACTTTGCTATTTCCGTACTCGCAGGGTGCGCCCCGCAGGCCTGCTATGTCGATGATCCGCGGTCGTTTTCGACCAACGAAATCGCGATCAACTGGAATGCACCGCTGGTCTGGATCGCCGCGTTTCTTGCGGACACGGAGTGATCGGCCCGCGGGCGTCGGATGGACAAGAAATTCAGGCAACCGCATCTTAACGCGGCCACGCTAGTCTCGCGGTCACTTCAATCACCCGGGAAGGGGCCCATGGCCACGATTGCGTTCATTGGCACAGGTTTCGTCGCCGATTACTACATGACGACGCTCGCCAACCATCCGGGGCTGAAACTTGCCGGCGTCTGGGACCGGGATGGCGCCCGTCTCGAACAGTTTTCGGCGTATCACGGCCTGAGGGCTTATGGCTCGCTGGACGAATGCCTTTCCGATCCCGATGTCGACATTGTCGTCAACCTGACAAATCCTGAAAGCCATTTCGCGCTCAATTGTTCGGCGCTTGAGGCCGGAAAGCATGTCTATTGCGAAAAGCCGCTGGGGATGACCTATGACGAAGCGGTCAAGGTCATCGAGCTCGCCCAGGAGAAGAAGCTTACGGTGTGCGGCGCGCCCGCCAACGGGCTGTCGGATGCGCAGCAACTCACAGCGCAGCTCATCGGGGAGGGGCGGATTGGCACGCCGCGCCTTGCCTATGCCGAGATGGAGGATGGCGCGGTCTTCAAGGACAACTGGCGGGACTGGCGCTCCCGTTCGGGCGCCAAGTGGCCGGGTCTGCACGAGTTCGAGGTCGGCTGTACGCTCGAGCACGCAGGCTACGGCCTGTCCTGGCTGGTGGCGCTCTTCGGACCGGTGGCCGGCGGACAGGCGTTTTCAGCACTTGCGTTTCCCGACAAGGGTCCCGGCACCGGGGGCCTCTCGCTGGCCGCCGATTTTTCTGTCGGGTGCCTTTCCTTCGAAAGCGGCGTGACAGCGCGCCTGACCTGCGGGCTTGCGGCGCCGCGGGACAGATCGCTGACCATCGTCGGGGACGCTGGAACGATCGTGGTGCGTGATCTTTGGGATGACCGGTCGGCGGTGCATCTCAGCCGGTTTGCGGAAAAGCCGCCGCTGATCCAACGGCTTGCCGGAAGGTTCGAGCGGGAGAGGGGGCGCGTTCTGCCGATCCGGCTTACTTACGGCAAAGCGGTCCGCTATCCGTTTCCGCCATCCGCATCGGCGCTCTCGGCATTTCCGTCAAAAATCGATTTCGCGCGCGGTATCGCCACCATGGCCGAGGCGATCGGAAAAGGGGAGGCGCCGTTCTTTTCAGGCCGCCGTGCATTGCATCTGACCGAGCTGGTGCTGGCGCTCAATGACGGGATAGGCGCGTTCGAGCCAAGATCCCGCTTCTGAACGCGTCAAGTCGTACTGGTTTCTGCTCGCCGCGCGAGAACTGCATCGATCATTTCGAGCACCGCCAGCGTGTCATCGAGTGTGTTGCCCGGTTCCTCGGCCAATCCGGAGAGGATCGCCTTCGACGCCGCTTCGATTTCGAACTGCAAGCCGCTGCCTGGAAAGGGGTGCTGATGGTGCGCGACGCCGGGCAGCGGCAAATGCCGGAACAGCTTCCGCCGGATGCGCGCCTGCATGCTGCTGCCGCCGGGAACCACGAGATTGGCGATCGCTCTCGATTTGCAGATCGCGAATCCGGTCGCATTGATGAACAGCGGTCCGAGCATCAGGACGCCATCATCTCCCTCGATGACAAGCTGGTTGGTGCCGTCGCGGTCGAAGCCGCAGGTGATGGTGGCTGTCGCGTCGGCAAAGCTCAGGGAAATGAGTGCACCGATGTCGACGCCCGAGGGAGCCGCGCGCCATTTGCCTTCGACGGCCTGAGGGGGGCCCAGAACGCAACGCGCCAGCGAGAGCGGATAGACGCCGATGTCATGCAGGGCTCCGCCGCCCTGATATCTGTCGAAGAGCCGGTTTGCCGGATCATAGGGAACCCTCCAGGCAATGTCGGCCTGAAAGCGCCTGACCTTGCCGATGGCGCCGGCCCTGATGGCATTGCGGGCTGCGGTGAACGCAGGCAGATAGCGCGCCCACATCGCTTCCATGACAAAGCTCCCGGAGCTTCGGGCGGCGCTCCTGATTTCGAGCGCCTCCGGAAGGCTCGCGGTTAGCGGTTTCTCCACCAGCACTGGCATGCCGGTGCCGATGCAGGCGAGCGTCTGGTCGAGATGGACAGTGTTGGAGGTGGCCACATAGACGGCATCGACTAAGCCGGAGGCAATCATGTCATCGAGCGAGTGGAACCCGGTGACACCCTGCAGCGGGCCGATGAAAGCCTCGACTTTGTCGGCCGATCGGCCGGCAACCGCGGTCAGCCGGGCATTTGCCGCATGGCCAATGTCGGCGGCGAACTGTCTGGCTATGCTGCCCGTGCCGGAGATGCCCCAGCGGATGGTCCCGGATTTCGTCATGCGCTTTTTTAGCCTGGACAGGATGAAGGCCCGGTAAAGAGCCGCGATCCGGTTTTGAGGTGGGGCTTGCCTACCAGGGGATCGTTGCACCGCTGTAGTCGAAGAACCCGCCGGACTGATCAGCCGACAATTCGTCGATAACATCGATCAACATGGCTGCCGCCTCCGCCGGCTGTCGAACCTCAAGGCCCTGCTTGGCAAAACCACCGGACAGGCCGGTGTCGACGGTGCCGGGATGCAGGGCCACGCACAAGGATTCCGGCGCGCGGCGCTTGAGTTCGATGGCGGCGGAATGGACGAACTGGTTGAGGGCGGCCTTCGAGGCACGGTAGCTGTACCAGCCGCCGAGCCCATTGTCGCCGATCGAGCCAACACGCGCCGACAAGGTGGCGAAGACCGACTTGCCTGTCCGGGGCAGCAGGGGCAGGAAGTGTTTCATCAACAGTGCCGGTCCGGCGGCATTGATTGCAAAGGCGTGCGCCATGTGGGCGGGGTCTATCGCGGACAGCGACTTTTCAGGCCCGAAGCTGTCGCCATGCAGGAAACCGGTTGCATCGAAGACAAGGCGGAGATCCAGGCCAGTCTCTTTCGCGACGTGCGCGGCCCTCTCGATGCTCGCCTCATCAAGCAGATCTAGAGCGGGGTCGGATCGGCGGGAGAAACCAAGAACCTCCGCGAAGCTGCCGGAACCGGCCAGGGCCTGTGTCATTGCAGAGCCTATGCCGCCGCTGCTGCCGATCACGATGGCCAGTCCGCCATTGCCCAAACTCCGCATTCGCATTGTCCTTCACCCGGTTCCACATGTTGAATGCGAGGGAACCTAGCGCTCTGCGAACCGAAGTCGATGGCGGCCATGACGGGTGATCGTCAGACCGCGTGGCGTTTCATAACCGTCATGAAATCGGCGAGGACCAGCGCCGGATCGGTGTCGACCATGACCAGGTGGTCGGGCCGTCCGTCGAAAACCGCGGCGCGGCTTTTCGTGCCGCCGGGCTGGAAAATGCATTGTCCGATTGCAGGTCCGTCGGTGATCACCGCAAGCGCACCCTTCTGCAGCCGGAAGGCGCCGGGCACCGTCAGCCAGGCGATCGCCATCAGATCATGCGGCACACAGCCGCCAAGCCCCTGATGTGAGCGGTAAAATCGTGAATAGGCCGTCGCCATCTCCGAAAGGGGTTTGCCGAGCTTCGGGTTCTCGCGGGCCACCGCCTCCATGTAATCCGGCGTAAACAGGACCGGCATGGTGCAGTCGAGCGGGGCGAGAACCAGCGGCCAATCGGCTACGAGCACGGCATCGGCGGCATGAGGATCGTTCCAGAAATTGGCTTCTGCTACCGGCGTGACATTGCCCTTGCGATGCACAGCCCCGCCCATTACCACCACTGCCTTGACCCGGGAGGCAATTGCGGGATCGCGCTCGAGCGCTTGTGCCAGATTGGACAGCGGCCCGACGGCGCACAGGGTGATTTCACCGGGATGACGGCGCGTGGCTTCGATCATGTACTGGGCGGCATCGAGTTCATGAGCGGAGCGGCTCGATGCGGGAATCTCGACGCCGCCAAACCCATTGCGGCCGTGGACGAGATAACTCGGTTCATTGGCGGGGATGGCAATCGGAGCGCTCTGGCCTTCTGCGACGTCGACCGGTGTGTCCCAGTGATCGAGCAGCGCTAGCGCATTCTGGGTGGCCTCATGCGTGCGGACATTGCCGAAAATCGTTGTCAGCGCCACCAACTCGATGTCCGGGTGGGCGATGGCGTAGGCGATGGCCATCGCATCGTCGATGCCGGGATCGGTGTCGATGATGATCTTGTGCGGCATGCATACGTCTCCTGTTGCTGGCGCGGCCCCGGCACTGTGCTCCCGGAGGAAGAGAGGTCACGGCCCTGAGCGTTGGAGAATTGCTTTGCCACGCACACTGCACTGCCGCAAGGACATGCGATCTGCGCAAGGCCCAAGCAAGTTTATCCATGCATTGTCGCAATTGACCGGCGGCATGGCGGAAATTTCCGCCGTCGCTAGACGGGCGCTATCCCCGCCGGATGGCGCCCGTCATATTTTTTGAGTCCCGGCCATATTGTCCTGAAAGCGATGCCTGCCGGACATATCGGGATGACCGGTTTCACATTTCCTTGAAAACATTCGAGAAATCATATTCATGCACTGCATCGAGATGCCACGCATGGTTTCCGAAAACTAAAACTTACGGGGCATTATTGAGGATATCTGGCGAACCTATGTTAACCGCGACTTAAGTCGGAAGGGTCAGAAGTAGGATAACAATGGAGGTTATCCCATGACAATTCTTAGAACCGCGCTGGCTGCCAGTCTTCTTGCCTTCACAGTTTCCCCCGTCTTCGCCGAAATGGCGAAGCCTGATATCAACGCGTTGATCACGCCTTCGGTGATCGAAGAGATGCGTGGATGGATGGAAACCGAAATTGTACGGATTTCGGTGAAGGCACAGAACGAGCGTCTCAAGAAGCTCCCGCAGGCCGAGATCGATGCACTCGATGCGCAATGGGTCGCCGAACGCGAGAGCGACGACAAGCCGCTGATCGCGGCAACGCTTTCAAACCCGCTATCGGTCTACCTTGCGCGGCTTCAGGGTCGTTCGCTGGGCATGTATGCCGAGATCTTCGTCATGGACCAGAATGGTCTCAATGTCGGACAGAGCTCGATCACGAGCGACTTCTGGCAGGGCGACGAAGGAAAGTTCCAGAAAACCTACGGTGTCGGACCCGATGCGGTCTTCATCGACGAGGCCGAATGGGACGACGGCGCCAAGATCTGGCGTGGCCAGGTGAATTTCACCTTGACTGACAATGGCAAGCCGATTGGCGCTGTGACCATGGAAGTCAATCTCACCGAACTTCAACGCCGAACCGCCGCAGGCGCATAGGACGTTCGACGTATTGCTTCTGACCGGATCACTACGGCCGGGAGCGTCTGAGACGCAACAGGATTGAGATTATGCTCAAGAATATATCTGTCACAGCCAAGGGATTTGCGGCTTTTGCCATCCTTGCCTTCATCGCCATCGCCGCTTCGGGCCTGATTTATGTTCGGGCGACGTCGACAACCGAACTTGTCAAGCACAGCCAGACGATGGCTGAGCTCCGCGAGGAAACAACTGAACTGAGTGGAGAGGTGACCTTTTCCAACACGGCGTTCAAGAACTTCCTGCTGACCGGAAACCGCGATTATGTCGAGATCTATGATGAGAACAACGTGCTCATCGATACCCAGATGGCGAAGCTTGAGAATATGATCGCTGCGGCGGCTTCGGACCAGTCCGCAGCCTTTGCAGAGGCCAAAAAAACACTCAACACTTGGCGCAACGATGTGGTTGCAAACCAGATCAACCTGATGCGCGATCCCATGACGGTCGAACTCGCACGTGTTCTCGAACTGACTGGTGAAGGGACCATGTTGCTGAATCAGTTCAGCGACCAGCTCGGCGCCATCAACACCGTGATTCAGGAACGTTCCTCCGAGGCTGCGGAAGCGCAGACAGCGTCGCTCAATGCGGTTGAGTTCATCAGCCTTGCAGCATCGGTGATTGTTGCCTTGTTTGCCGGCCTGATGGGGCTGCTGAACTTCCAGCTTGTGTCCCGCCCGCTCACCAAGCTGGCTGATGCCACGGCGCGGCTGGCCGACGGCGATCTCGATGTCAGCATCGACGCCGGCGGCAAGGATGAAATCGGCCGCATGGCAGGTTCGATGCAGATCTTCCGCGAGGCTGCGATTGCCAACCGGCAGCTCCAGGCCGAAGCCGAGCAGAACCGCAAGCAGGCGGAAGCCGACCGCATCGCTGCCCAGGAGAAGGCGGAAGCCGATGCGGCTGCCCGTCTCAAGGAAGCCACTTCCGGTCTCGCAGTCGGCCTGAAGCGCCTCGCAGCGGGCGACCTTTCCTTCCAGCTTGAAGAGGCGTTTGCCCCTGATTTCGAGGCGCTGCGTCACGACTTCAACCAGTCTGTGCAGCAGCTCGGCGCGACCATGGCTTCGATCACCGAAAGTGTGTCGATGATGGAAACCGGCACCCGCGAAATCGCCAACGGCACCGACGATCTGTCCAAGCGGACCGAACGTCAGGCCGCGGCGCTCGAAGAAACTGCGGCGGCAGTCGAGGAAATCACGTCCAACGTCGCCAATTCGACGCAGCGGACCGAGGAAGCCCGCGGTGTCGCATCGCAGGCCAATTCGTCGGCGATTGAATCCTCCGAGGTCGTCGACCGCGCAGAGGATGCGATGCGCCGGATCGAGGAAAGCTCGAAGCAGATTTCAAACATCATCAGCGTGATCGATGAAATCGCCTTCCAGACCAACCTTCTGGCCCTTAACGCTGGTGTCGAAGCGGCGCGAGCCGGTGAGGCCGGCCGCGGGTTTGCCGTGGTCGCCCAGGAGGTCCGCGAGCTGGCCCAACGGTCCGCCAATGCGGCCAAGGAGATCAAGGATCTGATCCAGAACTCCTCGACGGAGGTCTCGAGCGGGGTGGACCTGGTTCGCAAGGCCGGCGAAGCGCTACGCACCATCGGCGGTTTCATCACTCAGATGAACACGCATATGGACGCGATCGCGACCTCTGCGAAGGAACAGTCCACCGGGCTCAACGAGGTCAATCAGGCCGTCAACTCGATGGATCAGACCACGCAGCAGAATGCGGCGATGGTGGAACAATCCAACGCAGCGTCGACCGAACTTGCCAATGAAGCAGCAAAACTGCGGGAACTGATCTCGAACTTCCAGATCAACGAGTCCGTGTCCATGCAGTCAGCCAGCCTCAGGGCAACGGCGAAGACCATGGCGACAGCCGATTCGGGTTCGCGTGCAGCGGCTCCGGCCAGGGCCAAGGCTCCCAGGCCCCAAAGCCACGGCAATGCCGCGGTGGCGCAGGACGACTGGGAAGAATTCTGATCCCAACGCAAACTGCTGAAGAAATCCGGGACGCCCGCTTCTCCAAGGAAGCGGGCGTCCTTGCATTGGGTCCGGGGGGGCGGGAGCTCGTCTTACGGCGCCGCGCATCCAATCGGATGCGCGAACCACGCTGTAAAGCTTTGAAATGATGCATCTGCGGTATCGCTCAATTGAATCCAATTGGGCGCAACATGCATCACTCCATGGCAGGCTTGGTGGAGAAGCAACTCTTCCAAACGCGCTTGGGCGTCTTGCGTGGGGCACGCCGGTTGGCGCGAAAGTCGGCCGGCCTGGTATGGCGATGCGTTCTTTGGTCGGATGCTGAAGCGCAGATCTCACACGCCGTCGAACGGCAAGTTCCTGCCAGACGGTTCAGTCGCTGTAGAGGGCTACGAGCGCCTTGAGCATTTGCCGGACTGCAGCCGATTCGAGCGTATAGTAAATCGTCTGAGCTTCACGCCGCGTCGTGACCAGATGCATGCCGCGCAGTTTGGCAAGATGCTGGGACAGTGCGGACTGACTCAGATCGACCTTTTCGGCCAGCGCCCCCACCTGCATTTCACCCTGAGCCAGATTGCACAGGATCAGAAGCCGCTTTCGGTTTGCCATGGCCGAAAGCAATTCCGAAGCCTCGCCGGAGTGGCGTTCCAAAGTGGGTGCGTCAATCATCTGGATCTTCCGAGGTTGGCCGCCTTGGGAAACGGCCGATCGTTCTGAAAATTTGAAGGTACTAAAGTTTTACCTATGAAATATGGATTGTATACCCTCATTTTTAAGAGGCGAAGCGACTCATTTCAACAAGTTTTGCGCGAAGTTGCGCGGAATCGTGGAGGGGTGCATCAAATTCAATGCGGATCAGCTCATCCCCATTGAGCAGATCCAATCCGGCGCAATCGATTCCGCAGATGGTCCAACCGGTCCGCTTCGACCTGGCATAGGCTCGCGCGTAAGCATCTGCGGCTTCGCTGTGATCGGTGTTCATGTGTTCGATGGCGCCGGTCTCCATCGTCGCCAAGCCGGCGATGGCCGGGGACCGGATGATGAGATCACCGGCTTCCAAAGCGTAGGCCTTGCCGAAGCCACCATTGAGGCTTGCCGATTCGGGCACCATCCGGAAGAAGGCAAAATCCGGAAAGTCGGCATAAAGCGCGGCCTTGGGGTGACGCCTGATGAAGCGTTCACGGAGTTGGCCGTGGCGATTATCCTCTCGGGCAATCCTGAGGGCGCGGGTGCGAAGGGTGATGCGCGGATGAGCGAGCGGATCGCCTTTGCCGGGTTCACCGAAAAGAAGCGAAGCTCTCGGGTCGGCGGTCAGGGCTGTCGTGTGTGCCGAAAGGGCGGAAATCAGAATGACCGGTGAACCGTCGGTGTCGGTTCCGGTCAGAACCCGGCTTGTGAACGGGAAGCCTGTGCCCGGTTCCAGCACGCCGATGGCCGCATAGCGCGCACCGCGAACGAGGCGCCGCGCAAGAAGCCGGGCCTCGTCATCGGTGTCACGGATTGTCTTTACGCTCTCGGCCATGGTTCTACTTGGGCGCCATCCGGATGGCGCCGTCAAGACGGATGGTCTCTCCGTTGAGCATGACATTGTCGATGATGTGCATGGCCAGCCGCGCATATTCCTCAGGTTGACCAAGGCGGGAGGGGAACGGCACCGACGCGCCGAGGCTGTCCTGAACCTCCTGCGGCATGCCCAACAGCATCGGAGTGGCAAAGATCCCCGGTGCAATCGTCATCACCCGAATGCCGAACCGTGCAAGCTCGCGGGCGATGGGCAGCGCCATGGCATGAACGCCGCCCTTGGAGGCGGAATAGGCGGCCTGCCCGATCTGTCCGTCAAATGCGGCAACCGACGCCGTCGAGATCACGATCCCGCGTTCTCCATCGGCAAGCGGGTCAAGCTTTGCCGCACGGTCCGAGAAAAGCCGCAGCATGTTGAAACTGCCGATCAGGTTGACTTCCACGACCTTTCGGAAGGCATCGAGATCATGCGGGCCTTCACGTCCGACCACGCGGCCGGCCGGTGCGATCCCGGCGCAATTGATCAGAATGCGGGCTTCGCCGAAGGCTTCTGCGGCTGAAGCCAGCGCAGCTTCCCCGTCGGTGGCCTTGGAGACATCGCAGGCAAAGGCGCGTCCGCCGATTTCCTTGGCAACCGCTTCCGCCTGGTCCAGGTTCACGTCGAGCAACGATACTTTGGCGCCGGCCGCGGCGAGGGCGCGCGCGGTCGCAGCTCCCAGCCCCGAGCCACCGCCGGTCACAATGGCTGCCTTGCCCTTCACTTCCATGGTCGGATCTCCTCGTTTGCGCTCGATCGAGCGATGTTTGTGACGGTGAAGAAAAAATTCGAGCTAGCGGCGATGCCTGGTCAATCCACGCACGATATCTTCCGCGGTGATGGAACCGGTTATCGTGCCCTTGTCGATGACGCCAATTGTCCCGTCCCGTTTCGCCAAGGCGTCCATGACCTCGGCAAGCGGCGTGTCCGGCGTGACGGATCCCGCGAGCGGGGACTGGCCGCGCTTTTCGTCCGGCTTGCCGGGGGTCATGACGTCGCGGGCCGCCAGCATGCCGATGGGGTTCATATTGGCGACAAAGTCGGCGACATATTCGTTGGTCGGCGAATTGACGATCTCGCGCGGCGTGCCGCACTGGATGATCCGGCCGCCCTCCATGATGGCAATCCGGTTGCCGAGCTTCATGGCCTCGTCGAGATCGTGGCTGACGAATAGGATTGTCTTGCCCAGGCGGGACTGAAGTTCGAGCAATTCGTCCTGCAGGCGGGTCCGGATAAGCGGGTCGAGCGCGGAGAACGGCTCGTCCATCAAAAGGATCGGAGCACCGGTGGCGAAGGCTCGCGCCAGTCCGACGCGCTGCTGCATGCCGCCGGACAGTTCCGCCGCCATGCGGTCGGCCCAGTCCGAAAGGCCGACGAGGGCCAGCTGTTCGCGCACCCGTTCCCGGCGTTCGGTGTCCGGAATGCCCGCAAGTTCCAGGCCGAAGCCGACATTGTCCGCCACCGACCGCCAGGGCAGCAGGCCGAACTGCTGGAACACCATCGACACGGTGTCCATGCGCAGTTGCATCAACCGCTTTTCATCACAGGTGCTCACGTCCACCGTCTCTTCCCCGCAATTGACGAGGAGCTGGCCGCGGCTGATCGGGTTCAGGCGGTTGACGGCGCGCAGAAGCGTTGACTTGCCGGAGCCGGAAAGACCCATCAGCACCAGGATTTCGCCTTCCTCGACGTCGACAGTGCAATTGTGCACGCCGAGCACGTCGCCCGTCTGTTCCTGGATTTCGGCGCGCGAATGGCCGGCATCCGCAAGAGCAAGGCTTTCGGCAGTCTTGTCGCCGAATATGATCGATACATTGTCGATGCGGACGGAGCCGTGATAGGTTTCGGTGCTCATGAAGCGCTTCCCATCCGCACCCGGCAGATCCTGTCGAGAATGATGGCGAGAATGACGATGGCGATGCCGGCTTCAAGCCCGAGCGGAATGTTGACCGTGTTGAGTGCGCGCACCACTGGTTTGCCGAGACCGTTGGCCCCGATCAGCGCAGCGATGACCACCATCGACAGCGACAGCATGATGCACTGGGTGAGCCCGGCCATGATCGTCGGCAGGGCTGCAGGCAGTTCCACCTTCCGGAGCAACTGGCCCGGAGACGCCCCGAAGGCCTGACCGGCCTCGATCATCGGCTTGGGGACCGAAGTGATGCCGAGATAGGTCAGACGGATGGGTGCGGGAGAGGCGAAAATGATTGTCACGAGCAGACCGGGCGCAAGCCCGAGACCGAACAGGATCAGCACCGGGATGAGATAGACGAAAGTCGGCATGGTCTGCATCAGGTCGAGGATCGGCTGGACATAGGCATAGAATCTGGGGCGGTGCGCCAGCCAGATGCCGATCGGAACGCCGATGGCCATGGAAAAGAATGCGGCGGAAATCACGAGGACCAGCGTCTCGATGGTCTCTTCCCAAAGGTCCTGATTGATGATGAAAGTCAGCCCGAGGGCGATGCCCAAGGCAAGTTTCCATGATCGCTGTATGCGCCAGCCCAGAAGTGCGATGGCGGCGACGATCAGCAGCGGCGGAAGCCAGAGAAGCCCGTCGATCATGGCGTCGAGCAGAAACTTGAGCGTATCCGCGATGGCGTCAAAAACGAATTCAAAATTGTCGGTCAGGAAGTCGAAAAAGCTCCTGCCCCATTGCCCGACCGGTATCTTCCAGGCGGTAAGAATGTCCGACAAGCCATCCATGCATCTGCCCCCGCATTGACCGTAACCCGGCGGACAAAGCGGTCCGCCGGGTCACGATGCTTTCATTACATGCCGAGCTTGGCGGAAACCGCTTCGGCTGCGTCACCGCCCTCGAAGGTGGTCACGCCGTCGATCCAGGGCTCGACCGCATCCGGATTGGCCTTGAGCCAGGTCATCGCTGCCTCGTCCGCATCCTCACCCTTGAGGATCGCGTCCATGATCTGGTTTTCCATGCTCAGCGAGAACTTGAGGTTCTTCACGAAGGTGCCGACATTGGGGCATTCCTCTGTGTAGCCCGCGCGCACATTGGTGTGCACGGTGGCCGCGCCGAACCCGGAATCGCCCATGCCGTCGAGATAGGTGATGTCCATCTCACCCATGATCGGGTGCGGGGTCCAGCCGAGGAAGGCGATCCATTCCTCGTTCTTGAGCGCGCGCTCGGCCTGGGACAGCATGCCGGCTTCCGAGCTTTCGACAAGTTCGAAACCCTCGAGGCCGTTCGCATCATCCTCGATCATCTCGAGCACGATGCGGTTGCCGTCATTGCCCGGCTCGATGCCGTAGATCTGTCCGTCGAACTCGTCCTTGAACTTTCCGATGTCGGAAAGGCTCTTGACGCCAGCTTCCGCGACATAAGTCGGCACGACGAGACCGTAGCCAGCGCCATCGAGGTTCTGCGCGACCGTTTCGACCGAGCCGTCATCGAGGAAGGGCTGCACATCGGCAGCCATCGAGGGCATCCAGTTGCCGAGGAAAACGTCGATGTCCTTGTTCTTGAGCGACTGATAGGTCACCGGCACGCTGAGTACCTGGACTTCCTGCTCGTATCCGAGTGCGTCGAGCACAACGCCTGCAACGGCGGTGGTTGCCTGGATGTCGGTCCACCCGACATCGGCGAAGCGCACGGTCTGGCATGCCTCAGGATCGGCGGCTTGCGCGGTTGCGGTTCCCGCCAGCAGCATTGCGGCAAGTGCGAAAGTGATCTTGTTTGTCATGTTCGTTATCTCCCGTGTTCCGTTCGATGAAAGAACCACCTCTGGGCGGTCAACTCAAGCGTCAAAGCAGCCGGGATGGCGCGGCGACGCAAAAACGGTTGTTGAAAGCGGCGTCTCCTGACTGGAAATCGCAGCTTTGGGTTGGCAATAGACTTCCTATCGAAGCGGAGCGGCCACGCCAACCCCGGTTCCCAATTTGATCAAGGAGCGCACAGCGCCATGGCCAAGCTCTATTTCAGCTATTCGACCATGAACGCGGGCAAGTCGACCTTGCTGCTGCAGGCGTCCTACAACTACCGCGAACGCGGCATGCGGACGGTCCTGCTGATCGCGAGCCTCGACGATCGCGCCGGCGTAGGCAGGATCGCCTCACGGATCGGGCTGGACTGTGAGGCGATCCCGTTCCGACAGGAGGACGATCTTTATGCTTCGCTCAAGGCGCTGCAGGCCGATGGCGAGATAGCCTGCGCTTTTGTCGACGAGGCCCAGTTCCTCACCGAAACCCAGGTCTGGCAACTGGCGCGCGCGGCAGACCGGCTGAAGATCCCGGTGATGACCTACGGGTTGCGCACGGATTTCCGGGGGCAGCTGTTTCCGGGTTCGCAGGCGCTGCTGGCCATTGCCGACGAGCTCAGGGAGGTGCGCACGATCTGCCATTGCGGACGCAAGGCAACCATGGTCGTCCGGACCGACGAGAAGGGCAAGGTGCTGCGTGAGGGCGCTCAGATCGAGGTCGGCGGCAACGACCGCTATGTGTCCTATTGTCGCCGACACTGGGACGAGGTGATGAACCCGGATGTGGAGACTTAGCCGGAACTCCCGGCATTCGCGGCTCTTTCGGAGCGCTGGAACCAATGCGAAAACCGGGCGTTGGGCGAGGTGATCAAAAAACAGGCGCATTGCCCTTGCCGACATGTGCGCTATAACCCTCTTATCTCAAAACGCGAACGGAGACTGTCAATGCGCATTACTCATTCCATGTTGTTCGGAGCCGTGATGGCGGCGGGACTTGCAGCGCCGACCGCAGCATTTGCCGATGGCGACGCCGTCGAAGGCGCCAAGGTGTTCAGGAAGTGCGCCGCCTGCCATGTGGTGGACGAAGCCAAGAACCGCGTTGGACCGCACCTTGTCGACATCGTGGGTCGTCCGGTCGCTTCCGTCGATGGCTACAAGTACTCCAACGCCATGACCGAGCATGCCAACGAAGTGCCCGAGTGGACTGAAGAGGCGCTCGATGCTTACCTACGCGACCCCCGCGGTGTCGTGAAAGGAACCAAGATGGCCTTTGCCGGTTTGAAGAAGGACGAAGAGGTGGCCAACGTCATCGCCTACCTCAAGGATCCGTCCGCCGCTGAATAAGCGCGACCCGGTTGCTTTGCAAAAAGGCTGCTCCATTGCGGGGCAGTCTTTTTTTTGTGTGCTGTCATGCTTACGTTGGCTGACGGGCCTTTTGGTTGCGGCCCAGGGTCCCGAAGCGAAAAACAGGTTAAAATCTGTAGGCGAGGGGCTAAGGTGTCAGAGCGCCGGCTGTCGGGCGCGATAATACGGGGAAGTCGGGCATGGCCAATATCAAGAGTTTAGACGCGGAGATCGAGAAAACACGGTCCGTGGTGGACGATATGCGTTCCAAGATCGAGGCATCTGGTGTGATGCTCGAGAAAATGTCGGAGGCCGACGCCGAACTCGGCGATCCGCAATTCGATATCGAAAACGCCCGGATACAGGATGTCCTGCGCCAGCAAAGGGTGATGGAAACCAATATCGCCGACCTGATCGTCGGTCTGGAAGACGCGACAAATGTCTTCGGCTCCGAATTCGAGAGCATGAAGGGGTACTCGGGCATGGAGAGCTTCATTGCAATCTTCTCCAAGTCCCGCGCCCAGAGGATGCGCTCCGACCGCGTGAGAAACATGTCGCTCTCGGGAAATTTGCAGGAGTTGTTGAAGAAGTCCGACACGATCACCGGAATTCTCAAGGATCAGAAGGCCATTCTCGACAGCCGTTACAAGACCTCGGAGGCGAGCCTGATCAAGGTGATCGAGCGCCGCAAGGACACGATGGCGCGGCTCGAGGCCACCCAGCAGCGTATCGAGGAAATCAACCCGCAGCTTCTCGACATCGAAAACAGGATTGCGGCGTCGACCGATCAGAAGACCCGCGCCGACCTTGAAAGCGAGCGGTCCAGGCTTGCCACCGAATACAACGAACAGCAGGCCAAGGAGCAGGAGCTCCTGGCCGAAAGCCAGACGCTGGAACGCTACACCTCGATGTTCCAGACCTTCGTGGATTCGCTCAACAACCAGATCGCGGCGCAGAACACGCTGATCAACAAGCTGACCATCGATACCGAACAGCGCATCGTGCTCTACAAGGCGCTTGAGGATTCGCTCAAGACGGCGGCGCAGCAGGATGTCGCGCACAAGATCAATACGCTCGGCAGCCGCGTCGATACTGCCGCCGAGGAGACCATGGCGGGCATTGGCGCCGCCGCCCAGAAGCACATCGGCGATCTTCTGGAGATGCACGAGAAGAACATGCTGTCGACTCAGGACATTCAGCGCCGCAAGCAACTCGCCGACGATGCCTTCGCGCGGCGTTTTTCCGAGGTTCTGGAGAAGCACAATTCTGCCAATTATGTCCAACCCTGACTTGGGCAGCGTCATGGTGAGGCTTGGTCATGCGTGCTGACACGGGCGCTGCAAGTGCATATTTCCGCTCGATCCGGGCGGCGCTCAAGGGCTTGCGGATCTACCTGGCGGACGACAAGTCGCCGCTCTATGCGCACGGCCTCGTCGGCCAGGTGATCATTCCCTATGTCGACAGGCTCGAGGCCACATTCTCGGCGTGGGAGAATCGCGTGGGGTTCATGGAGCGTTTCCGCATCAGCCGCGCCGACAGCGGTTTTCCGGTTTTCCAGAACGTGCTGACTCTGGAAAATGACCGGGCCACGGCAGAAGAACGCCTTTCGACCATGCCCGATGCTGCGACGCTGAAGGCCGAGATGGCTGATTTCATCCTGCGCCATCGCCAGTTTCCCGCGGCCCTGCAGGAGCAGATGGCGGAACGGCTCTATCTTGAGGATATCGGCCGGGACGCGGTCTTCGGCCCCTTCATTCTTCCCGAGACCATACGGGTTTCGGTCAATCCGAAAAACGGACGGCCCTTCTACGTGGTGCACTGGGGCGTCTTCGACGGAAGTCAGACGCTGCCGATGGTCTACATGGCGACCGTTGAGGATTCGAGCGAGGCGATCGCGAAGATGCTGGTGACAAAGGACGGCAAGCTCGACCCCGATGTGGATATCCCGCTTCCGGTGGGCGGCCTGCTCAATCCGGAGTTTGCCCGTGCCTTCGACGCCTCCGTGGAACGCAACGGGGCCTATTCGCTTTCACCGGTGACCATTGCGCAGAATCTCGACGAGGACTTCGAGCATCTCCATCCCAAGCAGTTGCGCCGCTTCGTGCTTGGACCGTTCTATTCCGCAGGTGTGACCGACAACAGCGACCGGATCTCCGCAATCCTGTCGAAAGTTCGAAAGGACGAAAACGCCTGGCTGCTGACCTGGACCATGCAGGAGGTGTTTTCCAAGACCGAGCGCCCGGCCAAGCATGGCCTTTGGAGTTCGGAGCCCGCCCGCGACGAGTATCATATCGACACCGACGACCTCGAGGCGACGCGTCAGGGTGTGAGCGCCTATCAGAAACATGCGCTTGTGCCGCACGATGCCTATCAGGCGCTTTATGCATCCGGCGAGGCCGAGAGCATCTTTTCAGGATTCACCGTGCATGTCGTGTCGGGCAACCAGGTGATCAGCGAGGTATGAGCGAATGAGCCAGGCGCCGGGACTGACGACGATCTCCGAGGACGACATTGCCGGGCATCGGGCCGTGGCCCAATCGATGGTGACACGCTTCGTCGTGCTTGAGCGGCAGGACGGCAAGTCGTCGACACCACTTGCGGGAACCAACCGGCGGTTCGTCTCGACGGTGTCGACCAGCGGGGTCAGGCGCACGCGCGAGGTCGAACTGGCCAGGGCGGTGCAGGCGATCCGGCCCGACGACCAGATGCTTTCGATTGCGCAGCACACATTGTTGTTCCGCGCCCGGCGCGGGGTGGCGGTGGCGCTGGCGGTGGCGGACATGTTCGGCCGGCAGACGGATCTCGAAAGCCTGCAGGCGCGCAACGCCGGCGCGCCGCTGCAGGGCGAGGACGCCGAGCGGTTCAAGCGGCTGTTGTCGGCTTCGGCCTATGTCGCCGCCTTCAGTTTCGCCGCCTACACCCTTCAGACCATCGACGGCGAGAGCGAGCCGGCCAACGATACCGATGAGCCCGACTATCTGTTCGACACGCCGCAGGATGCTTTGAAATCGATGATCGCGGGTCTCTGCGGTGCGATCGAAGGTGCGCCTGACGAAACGGCGATGACGGCTCGCGCCCGCGCGCTCATGCGCGTTGCGATCGAAGGCCTGATCAGCCGCCGCGCACGGTTCGATGCGCTTGGCGAGTTCGCGCAGATGCATTTGAGGCTCGAGGGCGACAACTTCACGCTCGACGGGTTCGACGTCGCGCCGGGCCAGCGCCGCAAGCCGCTGGTGATGACCTTCAAGAAACCGAACGAGATCATCGGCAACCATCTGGCCAAGCATCAGGCGATGCGTCTGGCGCGCATGATCGTGGCCTATGATTTCGATAGGCAGCTCAACCCGTTTGTCGAACTTGGCGGGTTTTTGTTCACCTTCATCGGCGATGGCGCGCCGGGCACCGGCAAGACCATTCTGATCCAGATGCTTGCCGGCATGATCAACGATTACTGTGAGGTTGCCGGTTACCCGTTCCACTACGAGAATTTCGGCGTCGACCAGATTTCCTCCTACCAGGGAAAATCCGGGCAGAACTGCAAGGCGTTCGTGGACAATATCGTCAATCCGCGCGCCATCGGCTTCGGCACCATCGACGATATCGACCAGGTGGCGGCCAAGCGCTCGGACGACCGGGCGTCCGCCGGCCAGCAGGAAGTCACCGCCGTGCTGATGGAAGCCTTTGCAGGCGCTTCCACCGTTATCCGCGGAAACTGCAGTTTCGGCATGTTCTCGAACTATCCGGAAAATGTCGACGATGCACTGAGGCAACGTGCGGGTGCGCGCTGGTTGGTCGACGGGCCGCAAACGCTGGATGACTATATCGATATCTTCGCGCTTCTGGCCGGCAAGAACCATTCGATCCCGCTCGGCGACCACCAGCTATACGCCAATCAGGAGATCAGGCAGGCGGTGGCGCGGTCCTATGACGGGCACGACCGGCCGCAGGAAGAGGGGCTTCTTTCGGTCTGGGAAACGTTCGAGAAGGAGAACGGCCGCGTCCGGAGCATGGCCGACATCGGCGCCTATCTGCACCGGATCAAGCTGGCCGAGCCCCGTTTTACGGGCCGGGCAATCAAGAACATCACCGACGCGATCAAGATGCGGGCGATGGACATCGATCTGCCGGACGAATGGTTCGAGACGGCGGATGCCTTCATGCACAAGCCCTATGACGAGAAGCTGGCGATGATATCGGAGCTCAGGCAGCCGTTTACGATCGAAATGGTCATGCAGGAGATCAACCGCTACGCCGATTCGGAGTTCCGCTACACCGATCGCTCCGATGCGACCGCTGTCGAGGAGATCATCCGGCGCGAGCGGCAGCGCGAGCGTGCGATCATCGAGATCGAGGCGATGAAACGGGACGGGCGCTGGCGCCAATGAAACGTCTCATTGAAAACGAACTGATCTACGGACGGCTGCTGCCGGTGCGGGAGCCGCATCTGATCGCGCGCTACAACAAGGCGCTGAAGGCGTTCGGATTGCCGGAAACGGCGCTGGATGAATTCCGCATCGACATGACCGGATTCTCGCCGGAGATCGCCCGGGAACTCGATGATGTGCAGTATCTCGATCCCAACGGGGTCAATCGCCGTTTCGTGATCCTGACGCCGGAGCAGGAAAACCTGCCGGTGGTTCACACCCAGTTTTCCAACACCGCCGGGTTGATGCACGAGTTCTTCGACGGGAACCGCCGTGTTGTGCACGCAATCACGATCAAGGATGCTCTGTTCGGCGAGATCGAGGATCCTGTCGCCGAGGTCCATGACATAGAGGATCTGTTGCGGATCGAGGAGGTTCGTTTCCGGGTTCTCTCGGCCGAGGATATTCTCGGCAAGGCCGCGCAGTTGCGCACGCTTGTCGACCGTCTGAAGACCTCGAAGGACGGTTGGCGTGACGATGCCATGCTCAACCAGATGGTGGAACTGGCCCGCCAGACCGGGGACATCAGGCAGAATGCGCTGGTGCCGGACAAGCTTGTCTTTCCGCATCAATCCTACTGGGCCAATCATTTCGGCGGCGTGTTCATCTTCCGCGACGACCGGACGACGACGGTGATCTGCGACAGCCAGGCGCCCGGGTTCAGGCGCTCACGGCCGTGGGAAGTCAGCTATATCGATGCCGGCGATCATGCCCGCATCTTCGACTACCTTTCAAAGTCCGGTCGGCTTCAGCTGCCGCGAGCCTCCTGGGTCGAGCCTTCGGGCTATTTCGAGCATCGCGCGGAAATGGCGGTCTTCGATCTGATCGGCAGGGTCGATCCCGAAGCGGGTCTGGACCGGGCCGACCGGGTGTGGCTGCAAACCTGGATGCACCGCAATGCCGGGCTGATTGCCGAGCAGCGGATCTATCCGTTCCTGCAGGAATCGATCCGCGACATTTCGGCCACCGGCCAGATAAAGATGCGCGAGGTGCGGGAAGACCGGCGACTTATGCTTTGCCGCGCGGCGCCCGATCATCCGGACCAATGGCTGGTCAACCGATTGCTGGCAAGGCTTGCCCCGTTCGACTTCGTCTCCCGTTTTGTTTTTGACAAGCAGGGATTTTATGAAGCCTATGAGGGATATTCCGAGGGTTACCGTGCGCATGTTGTGAAGGTATTGTCGGAAACCTATCTGAAGGACAAGGCTGCGCTCAGGGCGCGGCTCTACGGACTTAAAGGAAACAGAGACGATGCTTGATCCCGTGATCGCCTTCTTCGAGCGAATCTTCCACGCCATCGGACGCGGCATCGGAATCGTAATTTCGGCGTTGCTCTGGCCGTTCGTTACCATGGCCGGCTGGTATCGCAGACGCGGTTTTATCCTCAAGGCGGTTGTCGGCGCCTTCGTGCTGATCCTGGTCGGTTCCTACGGCTATTTCATCTGGCAGGCCGAGCGTTGGGTCAATTACAATCCGGATTATCCGGAAAGCTACGAATTCCTGCAGACAACCTCGGCGCCGGGAGAACCTTTGTCGGAGGCTTCGGGCTCGCAGTGCGCGGGCTCTGCGATTGTCGAGGTCACACATGATCTCATCGACTTCAACGTCAACCAGAACAGCTGGGTCCCGTCGCTTCCGCTCTCGAAGGCGGGCCTGTTCGGGATACCTTGGAAAAACACGCCGTTCCTCGACAACAAGGCCGCATTCCAGCTTGGCATCAACACGGTGATCCGCCGGACGACCATCGAACTTGCCGACCGGTTGGGACGGGTGCGCGGCACCTCTCAGATCAACCAGAATCTCCAGGATGCCAAGGAGGCGATGGCCTATAACGAAGACGCGTGGTGGCTGACCTTTTCACCGCCCTTTATTCAGCCATCTACGCCGGAACGCCACCGTGCCGCGATCAGGGCACTGGCGGAGTTCAACCAGGAACTGACGGAATGCCGGGGCGAGTTCGATGCCCGGTCGGACAATCTTCTCCAGTTTCTGGACCGCGTCACCGGTGATATCGGTTCGACATCGGATATCCTGCGCTCGCGCATGGAGGCCAGCGATCTGGGTTGGTTCGACCCGCGTGCGGATGACCGCTTCTGGTTCACCTACGGTCAGCTTTATGCCTATTACGGAATCCTGCGCGCCACCCGCTCCGATTTCCGGACCGTCTACAATGACCGGCGGGTTACCAATGTGGCGGAGATCGCGGAAGACCAGTTGCGCAGTGCTCTCGACATGACCCCGTTCATCATCTCCAATGGCAATGAATCGAGCTGGATCATGCCTTCGCACCTGGCGACGATGGGGTTCTACCTGCTGCGTGTGCGCTCCAACCTCGTGGAGATGCGTGACATTCTGGATCGTTGAGGATTGCGCTCGGGCCGGTCGCCGCGATCGGCTTCGCCGCAAGCCTTGCGGCTGTCCGGACGGATCAGCTTATCAGGTGAAGCCTGAGCGCTTTGGCGACCATTTGTGTGCGGTTCACACAGTCGAGCTTGCGCATGGCGCTGTTCATGTAGGCGTTGATCGTGTGGTCCGAGAGGGACAGGATGGCGGCGATCTCCGTCGAAGTCTTTCCGTGCGCCGCCCAGTGCAGCACTTCCAGTTCCCGCGCAGTGATGCCCTTTGACTGGCTCTTCTCCCTGTTCACAAGGTTGGAATAGGCGTCGTAGGCATGGAGGACATAGAGACCCAGTTCGCCCATTTCCGTGTGGACCAGCTGCTCCCGATCGCCGGCAAAGACCACCGCCGCACGCCGGCCGTTCGGGCCGTGCACCGGAAAATACACGCCCATGACGAGGCGATGCCTTTCATAGAGTTCCTTAAGCGGCTCGACCTCCTGCTTGGGACGTTCCCTGTAAAGCATCTCCAGATCCCAGGTTATCGGGGCTGTGGATCGCTTCAATGCGGCAAGAGTCGGAGAGTTCCTGAGAAGCTTTAGGGCATCATAATCGGAAACGAACTCGGCGGGCAGGTTGGTCAATACAATCTGGTTGCCCAACCGGTCATTGGACGCTGCGGGAATGTCAAGGATGCCATAGCAGATAAACCGGAACGCCCGTGCCAGATCGGCAAAGAAGCGTGCCAGCTCCTGCTCTGTCTGAACGGATCGCAGCCTTTCAAACAGGGTGTCCTGAGAATTCATTCAACGCAATCCGTCATCATTGTTTTTCACGCCTTACGTAGCGTCACATTATCGTCAAAGCCTGTGTTGCGCCATATGTCATTCGCAACTGAACCAGATGTCATTGTCTATCAGTAACCAAATAATTACTCAGTATGATTGTCTATACAGGTATTTTCCCTGTATTCTTTACTTCTTCCATGACCGGATAGGTATGTGTTTCGCGAACGCCGGGAAGTGAGAGGATAACATCCGCCAAAAAAGAGCGATAGGCCTCCATGCCGTTTACTCGCGCCTTGACCAGATAGTCAAATCCGCCGGCAACCATATGGCATTCCATGACATCGTCCGACTTTTGTACGGCCGCGGCAAAGGTATCGAAAACTTCAGGTGTCGTGCGGTCAAGTTTGACTTCGACGAAAACCAGCATGCCCCGGCCAAGCAAAGGGGCGGACAGGCGTGCCGTGTAGCCGGTGATGTAGCCTTCGCGGTTGAGACGTTTGAGGCGTTCGGCCGTGGCCGTGGGAGACAGGCTGATCTTCTCGGCCAGTTCCAGATTGGTCAGGCGCCCGTCATCCTGTACTGCGCGCAGGATCTTGCGATCTATGCGGTCGAGCGGTTTCATTTAATCTGCAATTCCTCTTTTTTGCAGCGAAATATAAAGGTCTTAATTCAGAATATAGTGAATAAACCGGCCCATCAAGATGTATCCTTTGATATCTACGGGAGAGATCAATGACCGACACAAACCGATCCGATGACCTTACAGCCTTTCACGCGCCACATGTGCAGGATGACGACCGGCTGGCCCGAAAATTCGGCCAGCAACTGAGTTTCACCTCGGCTCAGAACCAGTCCATTGATGATCGGGCAACCAAGCTGATCAAGGCCATTCGTTCCGATTCCGGCCAGATCGGGGGTGTCGACGATTTTCTGCGCGAGTACGGTCTTTCGACTCGTGAGGGGCTCGCCCTGATGGTTCTGGCGGAGGCGCTTTTGCGGGTGCCTGACGCTTTGACCCAGGACCGGCTTATCGAAGACAAGCTCAAGGAAGGTGGCTGGAGCGATCACGAAAGCCATGGCGACACCTGGTTCGTGTCGGCCTCCGCCTGGGCACTGGGAATGTCGGCGCGCGTGATCAAGCCCGGGGAGACGCCGGAGGGCGTCATGCGCGGCCTGGTCAAGCGGATGGGCATGCCCACCGTGCGCACCGCGACCCGACAGGCGATGCGGTTTCTCGGTCATCATTTCGTGCTTGGCGAGACGATCGGCGAGGCGCTCGAGCGGGCTGCCAAGAACGAGACCAGGGGGTACCGGCATTCCTTCGACATGCTGGGTGAGGGGGCGCGGACCCGGGCCGACGCGAAACGCTATTTCAAATCCTACGCCGACGCCATTGCCGCGATCGGCAAATCGGCCGACAAGATCTCGGCAGGGCGCAAGTTGCCGGACAGGCCAGGGATTTCGGTCAAGCTGTCGGCGCTGCATCCCCGCTATGTCCCGACGCACCGCGACGAGGTGCTCGAGGACCTGGTGCCCGATGTTGTCCGCCTGGCTCAGATGGCGAAGGCGCATGATCTCAATTTCACCATCGATGCGGAGGAGGTCGACCGTCTTGAACTGTCGCTCGACGTCATCGATCGTGCCTTTGCCGATCCGTCGCTCGCCGGCTGGGACGGGTTCGGCCTGGCAATCCAGGCCTACCAGAAGCGCGCGCCGCAGGTGATCGACCATATCGCCGGCTTATGCCGCAAGCATGGCCGCCGTATGATGGTTCGACTGGTCAAGGGCGCCTATTGGGACACCGAGATCAAGCGGGCGCAGGAGCGCGGGCTCGAGGGCTATGCCGTCTTCACCCGCAAGGCGGCGACGGACCTGTCCTATCTCGCCTGCGCACAGCAGATGCTCGATCTGCGCGATGTGATCTTTCCCCAATTCGCAACACACAACGCGCTCACCGTCGCCACCATCATCGAGATGGCGCAGGATCGCAGCGGCTTCGAATTTCAGCGGCTCCACGGAATGGGAGATGCGGTCTACAACAGCTTGAGCAAGAGCAACGACCGCGTGCCCTGCCGCATCTACGCGCCCGTTGGCGGTTATCGCGATCTGCTGGCCTATCTGGTGCGCCGTCTTCTGGAAAACGGGGCCAATTCCTCCTTTGTCGCCGTCGCCGGTGACAAGAATGTCCCGATTGCCGATCTGCTCACGCGCCCCGATGCGAAGCTGGGTCTCGCCGCAGGACAGTCCGCCCGCAACAGCCAGATTCCACTGCCCTTGAAAATCTATCCGGACCGGACCAATTCGCGCGGCATCGAATTCGGAGACCGGCTTGAGCTCGAATCGCTGATTGCCGGGATGGCCCGTTCCAACGCGCGGGTCGAGGCAGGGCCGCTGGCGCCAAGCCTTAAAGGCGGCCGGGCGCAGGACATCGCCTCGCCGTCGGATCCGACCAATGTTGTGGGCACGGTTCGCTTCACCGATCCCAAGGATGTCGACAAGGCCGTCGAAAGCGGGCTGAAGGGTTTCAGAAGCTGGTCCCGGACCGATCCCGTGCGCCGCGCGGAGGCTCTCGACAAGGCCGCAAGCATGCTCGAGGAGCGGCGCGACCGGTTCATGGCGCTGCTTTCGGCGGAAGCCGGAAAGACGCTCGACGACGGCATTGCCGAGATCCGCGAAGCGGTTGATTTCCTGCGCTACTACGCGGCGCGTTCGCGCGAGATGTTCGGCGCGATGAAGCAGATGCCGGGGCCGACCGGCGAAGAAAACCGGCTCGGCTGGCGCGGGCGCGGGGTGTTCGTCTGCATCTCGCCGTGGAATTTCCCGCTTGCCATCTTCCTGGGGCAGGTCTCCGCCGCTCTGGCGGCTGGCAATGCCGTCATTGCCAAACCGGCCGAACAGACGCCTCTCGTCGCCCATGAGGCAGTTGCCCTGCTTCACGAGGCCGGTGTGCCCGCCGACGTGCTGATGTGCCTGCCCGGAGAGGGCGATGTCGGCGCGGCGCTGACCGCACATCCGAAGATCGGCGGCGTGGCGTTTACCGGCTCGACGGAAACCGCGCATGCGATCAACCGCACACTGGCCGCGAAGGACGGGCCGATCGTTCCCTTCATTGCGGAAACCGGCGGTCTCAACGCGATGATCGTCGACGCCACTGCACTCGCCGAACAGGTGGCTGACGATGTTGTGCTGTCGGCCTTCCGGTCTGCGGGGCAGCGCTGCTCGGCGCTCAGGCTGCTGTTTGTACAGGACGATGTCGCCGACCACATGATCGAGATGATCGAGGGCGCCGCGCGGGAACTCAGGCTCGGCAATCCGGCGCATCCCTCCACCGATGTCGGACCGGTCATCGACGAGGCCCAGCGCGACATGCTGGCCGCGCACATCGCTGCGGTGAGCAAGAGCCAGAAGCTGGTCTATGCCGGTGACACGCCGAAACAGGGGATCTTCTTTGCCCCGCATATCGTCGAACTCAAGGATGCGGCCGCCCTCGACCGCGAGATCTTCGGCCCGGTCCTGCATGTGGTGCGCTACAAGGCAAAGAAGCTCGACCAGGTTCTCGACGCCATCGACGCCACCGGCTACGGCCTGACGCTCGGGGTTCATTCGCGGATCGAGGCTCTGGTCCGCAAGGTCATCGACCGGCTCGACACCGGCAATGTCTACGTCAACCGCAACATGATCGGCGCAGTCGTCGGCACCCAGCCCTTCGGCGGCTCAGGCCTCTCGGGCACCGGCTTCAAGGCCGGCGGACCGCACTACCTGATGCGCTTCGCCGTCGAGCAGGCTGTCTCCGTCAACACCGCGGCCGCGGGCGGCAATGCGGGACTGATCGCGATGGGAGACGGGTGAGGGCCATGGCTCGGGGTCTGCCCGCGACATCGGAGATGCATGATTGACGCCTGACGGGGCGCGTGTCGCAATTGGCGCATTGCGCGTCCCGTTTCATGCAAGCATGCACGGCGGTTTCGGTCTCTATTCTCCGCCATACGGCTGCACAGGGGATGCGGTCAGGATCGGGAAGAGGAATCGACAGGATGGCTGAGTTCAAGACAGATATCGAAATCGCGCGTGCGGCCAACAAGAAGCCGATCATGGAGATCGGCGGCAAGCTGGGGATTCCGCCCGAGGACCTTGTCCCCTACGGTCACGACAAGGCCAAGATCTCGGCGGATTTCATTGCCCGGCAGAGCGGCAAGCCGGACGGCAAGCTGATCCTGGTGACGGCCATCAATCCGACGCCGGCGGGCGAGGGAAAGACCACCACGACCGTGGGTCTCGGCGACGGGCTCAACCGCATCGGCAAGCGCGCGATGATCTGCATCCGCGAGGCCTCACTCGGACCGAACTTCGGAATGAAGGGCGGGGCCGCCGGCGGGGGCCAGGCACAGGTGGTGCCGATGGAGGAAATGAACCTTCATTTCACCGGCGACTTCCATGCCATCACCAGCGCCCACAATCTGCTCTCGGCGATGATCGACAATCACATCTACTGGGGCAATTCACTTGAAATCGATGCGCGCCGGGTGGTGTGGCGCCGGGTGATGGACATGAACGATCGCGCACTGCGCGACATCGTCGTCAATCTCGGCGGCGTGGCCAACGGCTTTCCGCGCCAGACCGGGTTCGACATCACGGTCGCCTCGGAAGTCATGGCGATCCTGTGTCTTGCCAAGGATCTCGACGACCTGCAGGAGCGGCTCGGCGCCATCGTCGTTGCCTATCGCCGGGACAAGTCGCCGATCTACTGCCGGGACATCAAGGCCGACGGCGCCATGACGGTTCTGCTCAAGGACGCGATGCAGCCCAACCTGGTGCAGACGCTTGAAAACAATCCCGCCTTCGTTCACGGCGGGCCGTTCGCCAACATCGCGCATGGATGCAACTCGGTGGTGGCGACGACCACGGCTCTGAAGCTCGCGGATTACGTGGTGACTGAAGCCGGTTTCGGGGCCGATCTGGGCGCGGAGAAATTCTTCGACATCAAGTGCCGCAAGGCCGGCCTCAAGCCCGATGCGGCGGTGATCGTCGCCACCGTGCGGGCCATGAAGATGAATGGCGGCGTCAAGAAGGAGGATCTCGGCGCGGAGAACATCGCCGCGGTCGAGCAGGGCTGCGCCAACCTGGGCCGCCACGTCCAGAACGTGAAGAAGTTCGGTGTGCCGGTGGTAGTCGCGATCAACCATTTCGTCACGGATACGGACGCCGAAGTTCAGGCGGTAAAGGATTATGTGGCGACGCTTGGCGCCGAGGCGATCCTGTGCAAGCACTGGGCGCAGGGCTCGGCGGGGATCGAGGAATTGGCGCACAAGGTAGTCGAACTGGCCGATTCCGGTCAGGCGCAGTTTGCTCCGCTCTACCCCGACGACATGTCCCTGTTCGAAAAGATCGAGACCATCGCGAAGTCGATCTATCACGCCGGCGAGGTGACTGCGGAGAAGTCGGTGCGCGAACAGCTCAAGCAATGGGAAGGGCAGGGCTACGGCCAGCTTCCGATCTGCATGGCCAAGACCCAGTATTCCTTTTCCACCGATCCGAACCTGCGGGGTGCGCCGGTCGATCACACGGTGGCGGTTCGTGAGGTCCGTCTGTCGGCGGGCGCGGGTTTTATCGTTGTCATCACCGGCGAGATCATGACCATGCCCGGCCTTCCCAAGACACCGTCCTCCGAGAAGATTTGCCTCAACGACGCGGGCCAGATCGAAGGCCTGTTCTAGCCGACAGGCTGTTGGCTACGCGACAAACTCCGGTTCTCAGGAAAGCCTGAGAACCGGTTCGAAATGGTTCATGTCCTGGAAGGTGCAGAACTCTGCCGGCCCGAGTTCCAGCACGGGGACTTCCTGGCGGAATGTCTCGCCCATCTCTTCGAGTTCGCGCATGTAGACCGGGGCAAGGTCGCGCGGAAGCCAGCGAATGATGTAGCCGAGCGTCAGGTGGAGCGGATAGGTGTCATGTCCGGGCTTCCGGTAGCCGAATGGCACCGTGAGTTCGTCACGGATGCGGCGGATGGTGGCTTCGTCTTCAGCGGTGGCGCCCGTCACGAGAAGGCCCAGAGGGGTTACACTTTCAAGCTTCACCGAAAACGGCGCCATGCCTGAAAACCCCGACAGCCGAGGGACCAGATACTCGGTGACCTCGGGGATCGATGCGTCGAGAGGCAGATCCGCCGGCCAATGACCGGGCTCTCTCTGGCTTTCGATCACGCCGTTGAACAGCGTCATGTGATAGCTTGAAACCGGGGTCCAGGTGAAATGCCTGCCTGCATCGAGCGCCTGCAGCCGATCGCGAAGCTTGACCATGGCGGCCTGTGTCCGCGAACCACCGCGAACGTGACAGACGATGGTGTTTCCGGGCTCCTGCAGGAAGGTTCCCCTGCGGTCGAAGCGGGTGCCGAGCATTGCGGGCGAGGCATCCTGGCCTTCGCCGCAAAATGCGCGATGGAATTCGGGGAGGGTCTTGTAGGGCATTGCGAATCCGGTCGTTTTTCCGCGCCGGAGGTATCGCGATGGTGTGAACGAATGATGACAGAGCGATCGTGATGCCAGCCAACCCCGGATAGCCAAACGGGCTTGCCCAGCGCTCGGATCGCTATTGGCAAAGCCGATAGCCGCTGCTGCGTTCGATGATATCGAGATGCAGGTGGTCGTTGTGATTGCTGTCCGAGCCCGGGCCGAGAACCGTTGTGAAATGAAGACAGGCCCCCGCACGTACAGACCGCTGAAACGCCTCTTCCATGGTGCCGTCGCCGGCTCGCGGCGAGACCGGGATCGGCTCCCGGCCTTCAAATCCGAAACTCATGATGTCGATTGCATTGCCGATCGAGTGCTCCGACATCTTGCCGGTGGGGGAATTGTTGCGGCGTCTGCAGACATAGGTCGACCCATGCCTGATCTCGCTTAGCCGGATGTCGTCCGGAAAGGCCTCGGTTGACGGCACAACAACATCGCGGACCCATCGTGCAAGGCTAAGAGCTGTCGCACAGCGCATTGACGTTGCCGGAGAAATGCTGACATTCTGCCCAACAGAAGAGACGGAATAGGGGGCGACGATGCCACAGCCGTTCTCGCCGATGATGGCTTCCTCGCGCTTGTAGACGACGTCAAGCCGTTTCAGTTCCGCTTCGCAGGTCTTCAGCTCGGCAAGTTCCGGTTCCGGGGTGGAGATCGTTGCGGGCGCCTCCTCGGTCGCGGCTTCCTCGGACGCGGTGCTTTCGGGCGAGGACCGGCTGTCCGCGTCATCGGCTTTGCGGGGGTTTTCCACTGGCACGGGGCCGTTTTCGGGGAGCTCGGAAGCTGCGAGTGTCAGCACTAGAAACGGAAGAAGAACAAGGCGTCTCACAGTATCAGTCCCTGAATTCAACCGGGACGCCGGTGCTGACCATGTGCGCAAGTTCCTTTGCATCCCAATTGGTCATGCGCACGCATCCATGGCTCGCCGTCTTGTCGATCTCCGAAGGGTCGGCGCTGCCGTGGATCCCGTAGGTCGGCTTGGACAAATCGATCCAGACGCTCCCGACAGGTCCGTTGGGCCCGGGCGGAAGGGTGAGTTGCGTCTGGTTGTCACCCTGAACGAAGTTTTCATCGGGCTTGTAGGCATAGGTGGGGTCTATCGCCACCGCCTCGACTTGATGCGTGCCGGAAGGTGAGGGTGTCTGAGAGCTTCCGATGGTAACCGGATAAACGGCGACGAGGTCGCCCGCCTCGTCGTATGCCTCAAGTCGTGCGGCCTGTTTGAGCGCTACAATGCGATCGACTTCCGCACGCATGTCCGAACCCGGGTCTGCGACGTGAATTGTCTGCCCGATTGAAAAATCACTTGTCGGATTGAGCGAACCAAGGAAATCGACATCCATGTGAAACCGCTCGGCCAGTTTCTCCTGGACGCTCGTAAACCCGAGCCAGTTCAACTCGGCCAGCTTGGCGTAGTCTTCCGGCAATGGCTCTTCGGAAAGCTTCGAGGCGTCGTCCTCGGTGATGGTGTAGGCAACGATGACATCACCACCCATCGCCTGAAGCGTGTTCCAGACTTTCTCGTCAAGAACGCCGTCGACCGGCAGACCGTTGACTTCCTCAAATCCCCGGATTGCCTTTTGGACATTCTCGCCGGCATATCCGTCTATGACGCCAGGTGATGCCCCAGCCCGGTCCAGCAGCACCTGGGTCTTGGCGGCAAGCGCGCTCTGTCCTTCGGGGAGATCCGTTCCGGCATACCGTGCAGAGTCGATCGAAGCCGGGTCGAGGGGCGCCGATCGCGCTTCGATTACCGTTGTTACGGCTGCGAGCGCCGCAGCGGTTATGAGGAGTGTGGTCTGGATCACGTCCATCGGTCGTCTTTCCGTTTGAGCCTTCATGCCGGACCAGGCCCGACGCTTGGGATCAGAACGCTCAAGACACCGAAAGGATGCATGGCAAACGGCAAATTGCCAACTTTTCGTTAAGCGTCATGGCCGCCGCCAACCGCTTTCATCCCGGCGGACGCCCTGCGGATCTTTCCTGCTGGCGGCGTTCCTGCCCGGTCACGGCCTGCCAAAATCCGGACTGACCTTGCCCCAGGTGCAATGGGGGAAATAGGGGTAGGTGTCGGTGACGAAATAGACGAAGGTTCCGTTGAGAATGCCGCCGTTGCACTCGTCCAACCGGCCCTGACCTCCAGTATACTCCCAGTCCTGAACGTAGGTGCCGTCATGTCTGCCGCCGGGTCCGCCGTTCCGGTTCCCCGGCTTGAGTGAATAGCCGGAAACTGCGCCGGCCCCGACGTAATGGATCTCGAAACCATCGGCGGCAAACCCCACCAGGCTGGATTTCGCGCCCTTCAAAAAACCCGTGGGCTTGCCGTGATAGTGATAGAGGCCACGATGGTCGACATGGGCGTTGTTCATGTCGAGCCCGAGCTTTTGTCCTGCGCCCATGCCGTCGAGTTTCCAGCCCGAAGAGCGATTGCGGCTGAAGCCGCGCGGCGAGGAGGGATCGTAATAATCGGCGGTCCCGGGCCTTATCATCACGCCGTTGAGCGCGAAGCCCGTGGCACCGCGCAAGGGTGTGGCACGCGCGGTCCGGACCGGGCTCTCCGGAACGCAGACCTCGATGTACTGGGCGGACATGCGGTGCGGATTGCCCCTGTTCGGAAAGGTCCCGGTCGGGTGGTCGGGCAGGCCGTTCGAGACCATGCAGATCTCGCCCCTGCTCTTGGTGATGGTGACCGATCCGGAAGCGGCAGCGGCGGGAAAAGCGTTCGATGCGCATGCCAAGGCTGCGGCACAGGCAAAGGTCGAGCGAATGGTTTTCCGGTTCATGGTGTTCCCCTGTTCTGTTTCCAGTTGCTTTTGACCTGCCCAATCTGGCGGGCTTTAGCTTTCCGCATCGTGACGGGTTGATTACGGTTTGGTCATGAAGCCGCATGCACCTTTCGATGGAACCCATCGATCCACGGCGGGTTGAGCTTGCAACATTTCACTGGGGGCAGACTTCGTATGACAGAAAATTCCGCTGCCAAGCGCCTGACCACCTGGCTCGCGCGCGGGCTCAAGACCGGCAATGCCAACAGGCTGCCGGTGGCCCTGTTCGCCATCGTCACGCTTGGCGTCTATGCGTTCATCGAAATTGCCGACGAACTGGCCGAGGGTGAACTGCGCAAGATTGACGAGAGCCTTTTTCTTATTCTGAGATCTCCGACTGACAGCAACATTCCCATCGGACCGGCCTGGCTTCAGGAAACCGCCGTCGAAATCACCGCGATCGGCGGGTATCCTCTCATCATCCTCACGCTCGCCGCCGTGGCGGGCTTCTTCATTGTCACCCGCCGCTACGGAGCCGCTGCCTATGCGGTGCTGTCGGTGGGCACCGGGGCGCTGCTGAGCCAGACCCTCAAGAATTACTACGGCCGTCCGCGTCCCGATCTGGTGGACCATCTCGACACCGTGCACACGATGAGCTTTCCGAGCGGTCATGCGCTGGTGACGACCGTCACCTACCTCACCCTGGCCTCGATCGTCGTCGGATTTCTCGATGACCGGCGGGCGCGGATCTACGTCCTTTCCTCCGCGGTCTTCGTGGCCGTCATCGTCGGCGTCAGCCGTGTTTATGTCGGGGTCCACTGGCCCACCGACGTGGCCGCGGGCTGGGCGCTCGGAGCAGCCTGGGCGAGCCTGTCCTGGCTGGTCGTTCACTTTATCGGTCGCAGAAAAACCGGAGCATCATCATGACATCTTCAACAATGGGCAACAAAAGCTGGAAGGAGTGGTTCAAACCCCTCGCCCGTCTCGGCTATGGCGCGCGGGGGCTGGTTTATCTCGTAATCGCCTTCTTCGTCATCAGCGCGGCATTGACCACCGGTTCCGGCGGCGATACGAAATCCGCCATCCGGTTTCTCACACAATCCCGGATCAGTGAAGTTCTGACGCCGCTGCTCATCGTCTCGCTTGCGGGCTACAGCCTCTGGCGCCTTGTGCAGGCGATTTTCGACACCGATGATCATGGCACCGGTGCGGTGGGACTGGGCACCAGGGTTGGCCTCGTCGGATCTGCGGTCTCCTATGGCTTCTTGATGCTGTACTCCTACTCGCTCTGGCAAGGGCAGGGCGGCAGCGATGGCGGCGGTGGCGGCTTCGCCCAGTACGCGGCCACGTTTCTGGGCGCTACGCCTGTTTCCCTGATCCTGGCATCGATCTTCCTTATCGTCGGCGGCGCTCATATGTACAAGGCCGCGACCCGGAAGTACCGCGATCACATCAAGGCCTCGGACAAGGCGATGGCATGGATCGACGTCGCCGCAATCGGCGGACTTGTTGCCAGGGGGCTGATCTTCTTTGTGATCGCCTTCCTGTTCTACCGGTCAGGCCTTTCCTCCGGCGATGACGGGCAGGCGAGCACCGGCGATGCGTTGGACTTTATCTCCGGGTTGCCATTCGGATCTTGGTTGCTGGGCGCCATGGGGGCGGGTCTCTTCCTGTTTTCTCTCTATTCCTTCTCTGAGGCGATTTGGCGGCGCATCAACGTCGAAGACGCCTGAGGGCGTCATCGGGCCTTGAAGAGCATGGTGTGCTGGGCTATGGAGGAACCATGATGACGCATGTTGCACAGATCAACTGGTGGTGGGCTCGCTTTTAGGCGGCCTTGACCACGCATGCGCGTCTGAGTTCAACAAGCCGCCCGGGACCGAAAAGGTCCGGCGGCTTTTTGTTTGTCCGCCGGAGCAGGTCCCCCAAGGCGGCGCAGACGGAGACGGGACATGGCTACGACGGGACTGGATGAGGGCGCGGAACATTACGTGACCCGGGGAGGGGTGGCGATCACCCGGCGAAGGCGCGAGACGCCCTATGCCGACGCCATATCCGACTATATCGATGCACTCGACAGCCGCCGCGGCGCGGTCTTTTCCTCCAACTACGAGTATCCCGGACGGTACACGCGCTGGGATACGGCCATCGTCGATCCTCCGCTCGGGATTTCCTCACGAGGCCGCAGGCTGACGATCGAAGCCTATAACGGGCGCGGCGAGGCCTTGATCGAAATCCTCAATGGACGGCTTGAGGGCCACAAGGATTTCACCATTTCCTCGCGCGGCGCGCGCCGGACCGAGATCGATGTCCATGAGCCTGACCGGGTGTTCTCGGAGGAGGAACGCTCGCGTGTGCCGACGGTGTTCTCGGTGCTGCGTGTCATCGTCGATCTGTTCTATTCCGGCGAGGACGGCAATATCGGTTTTTACGGCGCGTTCGGCTACGATCTGGCATTCCAGTTCGATTCCGTGCCGCTGAAGATAGACCGCCCGGACGATCAACGCGATCTGATGCTTTACCTGCCCGACGAGATCCTCGTCGTTGACAATCATGCCGCCAAGGCCTGGATCGACCGCTATGATTTCGAGGCCCAAGGTGTGACCACCCAAGGGCGCGATGCAGCCGTGGTCACCGAAGCGTTTCAGCCCGCCGCCGACGCTCCGGCCAAGGGAGACCACACACCCGGCGAATATGCCGAACTGGTCAAGCGCGCCAAGGAAAGCTTCAAGCGGGGAGACCTGTTCGAAGTGGTTCCTGGTCAGACCTTCTTCGAGCGCTGCGAAGCCAGGCCGTCCGAGATCAGCCGCCGCCTCAAGACCATCAACCCGTCGCCCTATTCCTTCTTCATCAATCTGGGCGATCAGGAGTATCTCATCGGGGCGTCGCCCGAGATGTTTGTCCGGGTGACCGGACGGCGGATCGAGACCTGCCCGATCTCGGGGACGATCCGGCGCGGCGAAGATGCGATCGGCGATTCGGAACAGATCCTCAAGCTGCTGAACTCGAAGAAGGACGAATCCGAGCTGACCATGTGTTCGGATGTTGACCGAAACGACAAGAGTCGGGTGTGCGAACCGGGCTCGGTCAAGGTGATCGGTCGCCGGCAGATCGAGATGTATTCGCGGCTCATCCACACCGTCGATCATATCGAAGGCCGTCTTCGCGATGACATGGATGCGTTTGACGGGTTCCTGAGCCACGCCTGGGCGGTGACCGTAACGGGCGCTCCGAAGCTCTGGGCGATGCGGTTTCTCGAAAACAACGAGAAGAGCCCGCGCGGCTGGTACGGCGGCGCAGTCGGCATGGTCGGTTTCGACGGTGACATGAACACCGGGCTGACTCTCAGGACGATCCGCGTCAAGGACGGCATTGCCGAAGTTCGCGCCGGAGCCACATTGCTGTTCGATTCAAATCCCGAGGAAGAGGAAGCCGAGACCGAACTCAAGGCCTCGGCCATGCTCTCGGCCATCCGGGATGCGCGGCTCGGCAATTCCGGATCGACGGTCCGGCAGACCGCGCGGGTCGGCGATGGCGTCTCGATCCTCTTGGTCGACCACGAGGATTCCTTCGTGCACACGCTGGCCAACTACCTGCGCCAGACCGGCGCCAAGGTGACCACGGTCCGCTCGCCGGTTCCCGACGAGGTGTTCGATCGTGTTTCGCCGGATCTCGTGGTGCTCTCACCGGGGCCGGGAAGTCCCAGTGATTTCGATTGCGCGGCGACGGTCAAGAAGATCCGCGCCCGCGAGCTCCCGGTGTTCGGCGTCTGCCTCGGACTGCAGGCGCTGGCCGAGGCCTATGGCGGGGGGCTGCGCCAACTTGCGATCCCTGTTCATGGCAAGCCGTCGCGGATCCGGGTGTCGTCCAATGGCGTGATCTTCTCGGGCCTTGCCAATGAGGTAACTGTCGGCCGTTACCATTCGATCTTTGCCGACTATGCGACGCTTCCCCAGGAATTCCGCGTCACGGCGGAAACCGATGACGGGGTGGTCATGGCCATCGAACATCAGAGCGAACCGGTTGTAGCCGTGCAATTTCATCCCGAATCGATCATGACACTGGGGCAGGACGCTGGAATGCGTATAATCGAGAACGTGGTCGCGCATTTGGCGCGCCGGGAAAGATGAGGACGCAATGAGTTCGCGGTTCGACAAGGCAAGCGGCATGCACCGCGCGGCGGTTGCCGGACCGGTGGCGGCCCTGTGTCTGATGCTTGCGGGAACGGCTGTCGCATCGGCTGAAAGCGCATTCGAAGCCGAAGGTCGCAGGCTTGTGGAGGCGAATTGCAGCGGGTGCCATGCGGTCGGCCGCGCTGACGCAAGCCCTCATCCCGATGCGCCGCCGTTCCGGACGCTGTCGCAGAGTTTCCCGATCGATGCGCTGGAAGAGGCATTTTCCGACAACCGGATCTATTCCGGCCATCCGGACATGCCCGAGTTCATTGCAACTCCCGAGCAGGTGGATGCGATCATCACCTATATCGCGTCCCTGCAGGGCTGACCGGGAATGCCCGAAAGCGCGAGAACGGTAAGGCGGCTGGCGCTCTGGTCCATTCCGCTTGCGTTCGGCGTCATGGGCCTCAAGTTTGTCGCCTATCTGCTGACGGGGTCGATCGCGCTTTATTCGGACGCACTTGAATCCACCGTCAATGTGATTGCCGCGCTCGCCGCCTTCATCGCCGTTGGCTACGCGCAGAAACCCGCCGACAGCAGCCACCCCTATGGTCACCACAAGGCGGAGTATTTCTCGGCGGTGCTTGAGGGTGTGCTGATTGTCGTTGCGGCGCTGCTGATCGTCGAGGAGGCCGTCGGAGGGCTGATAGCGCCGGTCCGGATCGATGCGCCGGCGCCGGGCCTTGCGATCAATGGTGTGGCCGCGGCGATCAATGGCTGGTGGGCCTATGTTCTCATCCGCGCCGGCCGCCGTTACCGCTCGCCTGCGCTGTCTGCGGACGGGAGCCACATCCTGTCGGATGTGGTCACGTCCGTCGGCGTGATTGCGGGTCTGGTTCTGGCGATCCTGTTCGATCAGCCCCTGATCGATCCGCTGTTGGCGCTGATTGTCGCCGTCAACGTGCTCTGGCAGGGCTGGAAGGTGATCGCATCGTCGGTCGACGGGCTGATGGACCGGGCCGTCGACCCGGCCGACGAGATCCGCATTCACGAGATCATCAAGGCGGAAGCAGGTGGCGCGATCGAAGCCCATGACATCCGGACGCGCATGGCCGGGCGGGTCTCGTTCGTCGAGTTTCACCTGGTGGTCGACGGCAGCATGACCGTCGAACAGTCGCACGCCATCTGCGACCGTCTCGAAGCCGTGCTCCGGCGCGAGGTCGAAGGCGTTCAGGTGATCATCCATGTCGAGCCCGCCCACAAGGCCAAGGACGAGGGCGTGCAGCTCGGCTGAAGCTTGGCTCTAGGCGCCGTGTCGCGCGAGCGCCATCGCGAAGACATCCGCATCCACATTGCCGCCGGAAATCGTGGCGATCACGTCGTCGCCCTCGATCTTGTCACCGTGAAACAGGGCCGCGGCGAGCGCCACCGCGCCGCCGGGCTCGGCCACCAGTTTCAGCCGCGCGAAGGCCAGCGCCATGGCGTGGAGCGCCTCGTCTTCGCTCACAACCAGCCCCGGACCTGCAAGGCGCGACAGGATCGGGAAGGTGATCTCTCCGGGCTGCGGGGTGATGATCGCATCGCAGAGCGACCCGGACCGGCTTTCGTTGCGCTCGATGCGACCCGAGGCCAGGCTGCGGGCCATGTCGTCGAAGCGTTCAGGTTCGGCCGGCCGCGCCCTGAGGCCCGGGGCGTCTGCCTCCAGTGCCAGCGCGATGCCCGAGGCAAAGCCTCCGCCGCCGCAGCACACCACAACATCGGCGCGCGCAATGCCTTGCTCTTGTGCCTGCTCGGCGATCTCGAGACCGCAGGTGCCCTGTCCGGCAATCACTTCGGGCTCGTCAAACGGCTTGATCAGGGTCAGTTGGCGTTCGGAGGAAATCCGCGCACCGATTGCGTCGCGATCCTCGTTTGCACGATCGTAAAGCACCACCTCGGCGCCGAGGGCGCGGGTGTTGTCGATTTTCATGCGCGGTGCATCCGAGGGCATGATGATGACAGCGGGAACTCCGTGCCGGGCGGCGGCAAGGGCCACGCCCTGGGCATGGTTTCCACTCGAAAACGCGATCACGCCGCGAGCGCGGACCTCCCCGTCAAGCGCCGAGACCGCCGACCAGCCGCCACGGAACTTGAAGCTTCCCGTGTGCTGGAGGCATTCGGGTTTGACCCAGACGCGCCGGCCGGCGATCTCGTCGAGGAACGGCGAGTTCAGCAATGGCGTCCGCCGGGCGTGGCCTTCAAGGCGCTTTTGCGCCGCGCGGATCATCTCGATGTTCATTCTGCCTGTTCCCGTCCAACGCCTCGTCGAGGGCTACACAACGGCAAACGCCGCGCGAAATCAATCGCGCGGCGTTCAGCGAAGCTCTGAAATTACCGGTGGTTATGCCGCCTGTGCGTAGAGCCTGCCGGTGACGGCCGGGCTGCCACGAAGCCCGCTGAAGGTCTTGGCGAGGGCCAGCACGCCGAGATCGGCGACGGGCTCGACAATGATCACCAGCATGTAGGCCGCGCCGAAGGCGGCGATCTGCGAGAGGTTCTCCGCGCCGAAGCCATGGCCGTAGAGCGCCCAGAATCCGACCCACATGACGATCCCGCCCTGGTAGCTGGTCGACAGCGCAAGCGCTTGGCTGTAGCTCACGTCCTTGTAGGCGGTGCCGGCCGGAATGATGCGTTTTGCGATCAGCGACATCGCATAAAGCGGCACCAGAAGCGTGGTGACGTTCATGCCGTATTGCGGCAGATCGAAGGGCGCGAAGGCCACGCCCTGCACCAGAAGGCCCAGCGCCAGGCCGATTGCCGCGGGGCCTCCACCGAACAGCAGATAGAGCGTCGAGCCCAAAATGAGGTGGACTTCGGAAACGCCGACTGCATGGTGCGGAAACACCTCGAAGAAGGAGAACACCAAGAGCGTGGTGAAGACGGAGCGCAGGCCAAGAGCCGCGACGCCGCCATCATTGCGGATCGTGTCCCAGGACATTTTCAGCGCAAGGCCGCCCGCTGCGGCTGCCGTTGCGTAACTCAGGACGATTTTGGCGCCGTCGACGACGCCCGGTTCAATATGCATGTTCAAGCCCTTTCTGCACCCATCGTGCAAGAGGTTGGAGTGGGTCGCCGCGGGATGCGGCGCCCATGGTCCGGGCAGGTCTCCTGGCTCGCGCTTTGTCACCGGCATCCGCCTTCCCGGGAGTGTCCCAGTGGCATTTTGGATGCGGCTCACGCTCACAGTTGCGAGGGCAGCCACGGATCAGGCCCCTTTACGGGTCGTCCCTACCGTGTTCCCTTTTCATCCCGAAGGCTTTGCCTTCATGGAACCCGAATCCTTGCACGCTACGTCTGGGGTATGGGGTTTGCAATTGTCAAAAACGACGGTTTTTGGCGTAGGGCTGGTGGCTGTGTGGGTTGCGGCGCGGGAGAAGATCGTCGGGCGGTCGGACGAGGAAGGCCGACCGCCCGAGAGCGTCTTCGACATCGTGCAGGGGATCACGGCGGTGGCACGTACGAAGCCCCAGCAAGATGCGCGGCTGGTGATGGAGGGGAAGGCGAAGGTTTTGCTGGAGAAAGCTGCCTGAGTTCACCGCTACATAGGGCTGGTTACTTCGGCGAGTGTAGTAACCAGTCCAAACAGTGAAACAAGCCGGGAAACGTCGGTCATTCGCCGCGCAATTCTCCCAAGCCGTCAAGCGCCGTACCTACACCTGTCACTGACGACACGATTGCTCCCCAAGTCTGGGTAGCTGGATCAACCGGAAGGACCAGTACTCCTGCAGCCAAACCGACATCGGCGAGAGTGAGAGCTGACCCTTGCGCAACTTTGCCGAGGCCCTTGAACCATCTTCGTTTGGGGCCCCGATCATCAGGTGAGGACTTTTGCAGTGCTATCGCATCATTGTTTTCTTCGGCGTCCGCGACGCATTTCTCGAGCCTCTCTAGGCGCTGCTCAAGAGAAAGCTCGTTCCTCGATGGACCATTAATGGAACCGGTAGCTTTGACCTTTAGAAATGCAGCAAGCAAAGCGCCCTTTGGGTTCGCTTCGCCCAATTGCTCCAAAGCCACAATGTCGTGATGCGGGATGTCGCCAATCTCCATCCCAGCAATGATCAAATCCCCATACTCTTCAAGAACCTCGATCATCCCAATTTCTCGAGCGATATCGTTGGAAATATGTAGTGTTCGGCGAACGCTTTCAACATACTCCTGATCAATACCATCTTCTGGATCCGGAAGGCGCCTAGAATGCCGAATGTAGCCCGGCGACATCTCCGAAATTAGGTGGAGTAAGTGCCCATATTCGAGGGGGTGAAATTTCCGGAAACGACCAGACTTAGAAATCCTTTGCTGCTCCAAGAATTCCATTAGTTCTTCAAATTGCTTTCTGTCCATCTCTATGCCGATCTTGTTATACCGTCTGGGTCAAAGATACGGTAGAAGCCGATCTTTCTCAATCCATCAAAGGGGATGTAGAGCGGTCAGCAGCGACTCACATTTTTGGGTTGGTATGCCGTCAACAGAGTAAGAGGCGGGCCGGGTTTTCCGTGATGGGTTTGGAGGTCGGGAGAGAGGCTCCCGGCCGGCTTGTCGCGGAGATGTCCCTCGAGATCCACGCGACAGAAAATCATCCTCAGCGCATCACGCGACCTCCCCTTCTACAAGCTGATGCTCAGCCAGTCTGAAGTGCGCTACATCTGAGACACCGATTGCCGCAGCCTCCACCGGCTGATACCCAAAGCCGATGACAGTGCGCGCTTCAGACAGGTTGGATGTTATGGGCACCGGTATTGCGACCGTCGGAATCATCATGGCGTCGGTCGGCTTAGGGCTGGTTCCGTATTTTGCGCGCGGGCTTACGTCCGAGGGCATGGCGCCGCATGCGGTTGCCTTTTTCCGGTATGCGATCGCCGCAACTGTCTTGCTGCCGTTCGTGTGGCAGGCGCGGGCAAACTGGCGCGCCCTGTTTTGGGGTCTGGTTGCCGGTGTCGCGATGGGGGTTGGCTGGATCGGCTATGTGCGGGCGGTTGAGGTGGCGCCGGTTTCGACGGTTGGCGTTCTTTACATGACCTATCCGGTGTTCACGCTGCTGATCGCCTGGCTGGTGTTTGGCGACCGGCCCGGCAGGCGGGCCATGCTTGCAGCCTTGATGATCATTGCCGCGGCGGCGCTGGCCTCGTCGCCCGCTGCGGTGCCGGCCGAGCATCTGCCTGTCCTTGTCCTTTCTCTGGCCGCACCGCTCGGGTTCGGTTTCGGGATCAATGTGCTGGTGCACAGGCTTTCGGTTCTCAGGCCGCTGGCGCGGATTTCATGCGTCAGTCTCGGTTCGGTGCTGGGGCTGTTGCCCCTGCTCGCGGCGACGCCGGTCGAGGCCTTGCAGCCGGTGAGCGTCGAAGGCTGGTGGCTGGTCGTGGGCATCGCGCTGGGTTCGGCGCTGGTGCCGCAAATGCTCTACACCGTCTGCGCCCCGGTGATTGGTACGGCGCGAACGTCGATTGCCGGAAGCTTTGAGCTGCCGACCATGTTTCTGGTTGGCTGGTTCGCCTTAGCCGAGCCTGTCGGTCTGGCTCAATGGGCTGCGTGCGCCATCGTCATTGCGGCCATCGTGCTGACGCCCGGCAAACCCATCAGGAGCATTGCCGGCAATGCCGTCGTTGGCGGTCGCGACCGGGGGCACGGGTGAGCGCATATGCTGCAATGCAGCAGAATTTCGATGCCGCGCCTTGACACGGCCGCATTTGTCAGGCCTAAGGGGTGCAACTGGATAGGGGCCCTTTCGGCCGCTGCACGCCGCCATGATGCTGAGCGTGTTCTGACTTCCCCTAAGATCCAACTTGAAATTTTCGCGTCGGCCAGCGGCGATGCGCCCAACCCGAACTCCTCCGATTGCGGATCAATCCGCGGACGGCGGAATTTTTGTTATCGGGCATGGTCCGCGCATGGCGGCGCTAAAGCGCACGCCCCGATGCCTGCCCCCATTGAAAGACATATCATGTTGTTTTCCGAACTCGGCCTGTCCAAGGCCCTTCTCGACACGCTTGACCAGTTGCACCTGACCAAGCCAACCCCGATCCAGAGCCAGGCCATCCCGGCCGTCATGGAAGGCCGTGACGTCATCGGTCTGGCGCAGACCGGCACCGGCAAGACCGCTGCCTTCTCGCTGCCGATCCTGCACCGCCTGGCGCAGGGCAAGCCTGCCGCGCCGAAAAAGGCGCGGGTGCTGATCCTGTCGCCGACGCGCGAACTGTCCGCGCAGATCGCCAAGACGATCAAGGATCTGGGCCGCAAGCTGAATCTGCGCTCGGCGGTCGTCGTCGGCGGTGTTTCGATCCGTCCGCAGATCAAGACACTTGCTTCGGGCGTCGATGTGCTGATTGCCACCCCCGGCCGGCTGATGGACCTGATCGAGCAGCGCGCGGTGTCGCTCAACGAGATCGAGGTCGTGGTCCTCGACGAGGCCGACCAGATGCTCGACATCGGGTTCATGCCGGCCATCAAGCGGATCCTGGCGATGACGCCGGCCAAGCGGCAGACGCTTCTGTTCTCGGCAACCATGCCCAAGGAAATCCGCCAGCTGTCCGACCGTCACCTGACGGACCCGATCGAGATTTCGGTGATCCCGGCCAAGAAGACAGCCGACCGCGTCGAGCATTCGGTGATGCACATGCAGCCCGGCGCCAAGATGGGCGCGCTGGCGAGCCTGATCCGCGACCGCAAGGGCGAGCGCGTGATCGTGTTCACCCGCACCAAGCGCGGCGCCGACAAGGCCGCCAAGCGGCTGGAGGCGGACGGCATTTCGGCGGCCGCCATTCACGGCAACAAGTCTCAGGGCCAGCGTGAACGCGCGCTTGCGGGCTTCCGCGCCGGCACCGTGCCGGTGCTGATCGCCACCGACATCGCCGCCCGCGGCATCGACGTGCCGGGCGTCAGCCTGGTGGTCAATTACGAACTGCCGAACGTGCCGGAGGTTTATGTCCACCGAATCGGCCGGACCGCCCGTGCCGGCGCCGAAGGCACGGCTGTCACCTTCTGCGCGCCCGACGAAAGGTCGCTTCTGCGGGACATCGAAAAGATGCTCAAGGTCGCGATCCCGGTCGAGAATGCGCCTGAAGGCACCTATGTCGATGCGCTGGCCGATCCGGATGGCGATTTCGCCCCGCTCAACCGCAGCCAGCGCCCGCGCCAGGGACAGCGCCCCCAGGGCGCCAAGCCCGCGGGACAGGGCCGCAACAAGCCGGCCAACGGCCAGGGCCGCAACCGCTCCGGCGGAAAGACTGCCGACGACCAGAAGTCCGGCAAGCCCGCGGCCAACCGGCATGCGCCGGCAGCCGCAGCGAACCGCAATGGCGATCAGCCGGCTGCCAAGCCGCGCCGTCGCCGTCGCCGCCGCAACGGTGAAGGCGGGCAGGCTCCGGCGCAGGGCGGAGCCCGCGCTGCCGCCCAGGGCTAACCAACCGGACTTGGGGCTGAACCGGATTTTCGGCAACACTGCGCCAACCACAGCACTGCACAGTCTCCCCGGCGCGGGCGTTTTTCGCCCGCGCCGGATTTCTGTTGAGCGCTTCCTTCGGGCCGCGCCATTGTTTCGCGCGCCGGTTCGTACTATCTGCGAACAAGACACACACACGGAGACTGGCTGATGAGCGACGAAGACGACAAGACAACAGAACTGCCGCTGGGCAAGGAGGCGGAAGCCAACCTTTTCAAATCGCGCTCGATCTTCATCTATGGCGGGATCACCCAGGAACTGGCGCACAAGGTCTGCGCCCAGCTCGCAGCCCTGGCAGCCGCCAGCGACGACGATATCCGCATCTTCGTCAATTCACCCGGCGGTCATGTCGAATCGGGCGATTCGATCCATGACATGATCGGCTTCATCAAGCCCAAGGTCTGGATCATCGGCACCGGCTGGGTCGCCTCCGCGGGCGCGCTGATCTACGTATCGGTGCCCAAGGAGCAGCGCCTGTGCCTGCCCAACACACGCTTCCTGCTGCATCAACCCTCGGGCGGCACACGCGGCATGGTCTCCGACATCGAGATCCAGGCCCGCGAGATCATCAAGATGAACGAGCGGCTCAACAAGATCTTCTCCAAGGCCACCGGCCAGACGGTTGAAAAGATCGCCGCCGACACCGACCGCGACTACTGGCTCTCCGCGGAGGAAGCCAAGGATTACGGCCTGGTGGGCAAGATCATTACCAGTCAGAGCGAAATCTGACCTGACTGAGTCGACTGACTTAAAAGGCCCCGCCGGTGCGAACCGGCGGGGTTTTTGTTCGGTCTGCAGCGCCGCGCACCCAATCGAGCACGACATGCATCAGCGGGATTTGTGCTTCTTGGCCTGCCTGACCATCTTGCCGAAGGCCTTGTCCCTGGAGCGGCGATGGGCAAGGCTTGCGGTGTTGTGCCGCTCTTCGGCGGCGAGCTTGCGCCAGCGGGCGAGCCGGGCCTCGTCGATGACGCCCTTGTCGAGCGCGGCGAGGATCGCGCAGCCGGGTTCGCTGATATGCGTGCAATCATTGAACCGGCACTCTCCCGCCAGCTCATCGAGATCGGAAAACACCTCGGCCACGCCGGATTCGGCGTCGGTGAGCTGAAGTTCGCGCACGCCGGGAGTGTCGAGCACGGCGCAGCGGCCGGCAATGATGTGGAGTTGCCGGTGCGAGGTGGTATGGCGGCCCTTGGAATCATCCTCGCGGATGGATTTGGTCGCCGCGACCTCGCGTGCCGACAGGGCATTTGTGAGCGTGGATTTGCCGACGCCGGAAGAGCCCAGGAAGGCCACCGTCTGGCCCGGCTTGCACCAGGGCGCGAGCAATGTCAGCGGATCGTCGCCTCTTGCATCGAGCGTGAGCACCGGCACGGCAGCGGAGATCGCTTCGGCCTCAGTGGCAAAGTACGCGACGTTGCGGCACAGATCCGCCTTGGTGAGAAGGATGACCGGGGCGACCCCGGCCTCGAAGGCGAGCGCCACGTAACGCTCGAGCCGGGCGACATTGAAATCGTCGTTGCAGGAGGTGACGATGAAGGCGGTGTCGATGTTGGCGGCGATCAGCTGGACGCTCACATCATGGCCTGCCGCGCGGCGCTTGATGACGCTCTTGCGTTCCAGCAACCGGCTCGCGCTCGGCAGTTCGTGGTCGATCAGCAGCCAGTCGCCCACCGTGGCGTCGGCGCGCGGAGGCACCACCATGTCGATCCCGTCGCCCAGCACCCGCAACCCGCTGCGGTGCACCTCGGTGACCCGCGCCGGCGGGGTGATCGCCAGTTCGTGCACGCCGGTCTGCTGGGCAAAGAAAGGCTGCCAGCCGAGTTCGAGCAAAACGGCATGGTCAGGTGCGGGCGCAGGGTTCGCCGCGTCTGGCTGGGTGAAACCGGTATCGTTGCTTGGCATCGGTCTGGCTTTCGAGAGGAGGCCCGCCCGTTGCGGCGCCCGGGTCGTCCTTAGCAGAGTTGCGGTGGGTGCGCACGCAGGATGAACGTCGGCCGGTTCGAAGGCACGCGAAATCTGCCGCGCGCGAAAAGGTTCGCCGTCGGGTTTAATGAGTGTCCGGAGGGCCGCACGCGGGCTTTGCCTTACGGAATAGGTTTTGCTGTGTGCATGCCGGCTATCGCCAACGCGGCATGCACGGGTGGCGCAGCGCGCGCACGGCCCGATTGCCGCCGGATGATGTCCGCATCCGACAGGCGGCGCCTCGCGCTCCCGGGATGTTACCCCCGTCCGGATTGCTCCGGCCGCGATCGGGACAGACCGCGGGAACGGTTTTCGAGGGACCGGCACGGACTCTGACGCGCAAATCTCGCGCGCCATGTCCGCCACAGGCCCGGACCGGACTTTCCGTCTCCCCGTCACGATGACGCGAAACCGGTTGCCGGCCCGGTGGCTGGCTTTGCACGGTCGACTATGACCGCCCGCCAGCGGACCCAGGATGGCTTCCGCCTCCTGCCGTGACCTGACGCACGTTACGCCAGATCCCGGCAGGCCTTCCTCCCGCCTGGTCCGACACGTTCGCGATCCATCCGGCAGCGGGAGTGCGCACAGTATGGCGCGGCTGGGGGATGTGTGGATGAAAACGGGCGTGGGATTTGATGAATGGCGTTGCGCCAGCCTCTCCCCCTTGGTGGAGGAGAAAGCAAAATCATGAGCTTAGCATCAGCTAAGTCATAGATTTTGCAAGAGAGGGGGCCGGCTCCGTCACCGGGAACTTCCCCTCACCTGAAAAATCTATGGCTTGGCGCTGACGCGCCAAGACCATGATTTTTCTTCCTCTCCCACAAGGGGAGAGGGGGTATCGGTGCCCACTCCGAGTTTGCGGGGTCACCGGGACCAACCTTCTGTCACAAATCGTTCTCCCAGTTCTGCCCGCCGTAAAACAGACGCAGGATGGTAACGGCTTGATCGGTTACCATGAATGCGATGGTGACGCGCCTCTCGAAGCCGACGATGCGGAGGCCGGGTCTGATGTCATCGCGGGAATGGCCGCGCTCAGATGCCAGGTCGAACCCGCTGCAATAGCGTTCGAGCCGTTCGATATAGGCTATTGCGACATGCGGGCTCGCCTTGGCGCTGATCCACTCATAGAGCGCAAACAAATCCGCGCGCGCTTCCGGCGCAAAGACAATGTCGCGGGATTTCAAGCGGACTCTTCTGTCTTTCGGGCGTGCAGGACTCGAATGTCATCAAAGACAGATTTTGCCGGAATGCCGCGTGACGGATCGGCAAGCATGGCGTCGTAGGTCGGCGCGACCTGATTGCGGAGCCAGTCTTCAACCGCGCGGTCCCGTTCCTGCAAGGCGCGAAGCCCGGCGCGAACAACTTCGCTTGCCGAGGCGTAGTCGCCAGAACTGACTTTCTGGTCGATATAGCTCGCGTGTTCCTCGGGCAGGCTGATTGTCCGCTTGTTCATGACTGATCCTTTTGAGGCAGAATATCACAGAGTATGATCAATTCATACCTATGTGCGTGACTTGCAGAATGGCAAGTCGCAATCGGGCGGGTTTCGCCCTTTCTCTGGACCCGGCCGCAAGGGGGGAGATTGCGTAGCCGTGGATGTTTCATAAAACGCGAATGAGTTAGTAGCGCTTGACACTCTTGCAAGCAATGCACGTAGTGTTTGTAATTTCGCCGACGAGTCGCTCGTCTCTTTTCTTTCAAATTGTCGGACATCGTAAGCAATGACTTCAAACAAAGCCGATGTGTGGAAAGACGACCTTCTGGGAAGAAAACAGGATGCCGAGTTCCTTTATAATTTTCTGATTGGACAGGTGGAAAAGCGCGAGACCCAGGGCCGGATTGGCTCTTATGTCATAAACATCGATTCCGACTGGGGTGGCGGAAAGACATTCTTCCTCGAACGGTTTGCCAAAGATATCGCTGGTCGAGGCCACATGGTCGTAGAGATTAACGCTTGGCGCGATGACTATGCGGAAGATCCATATATTGCGATCATGGCGGCAATTGACCGGGCCTTTGCACCATACACGAGTAAGGGTTCCAAGGTTAAGAGCGCTTGGGATACCGCAAAGAAAAGCGGCGGTGCGATTGCCGTTCGTGTGAGTGGCTCGATCCTGAAAAATCTGGCCAAGAAAACACTTGGCGTGGACGCAGATGAAATTGCCGAAGTGGTTGCTGACGAAGTTGGCGGTAGCGAATTGGTTTCCGACGTTTTGGCGGACGGACTTCAAGAAGGGGGCGTGCAGATAGAGAAGTTCTTCGATGATTCTCTTGATGCCTTGGTGGATGGCTTTAACCGCACCAACGCCGCGATGACAGATTTCCGAGGGAAGCTTGAACTGGCGGTCAAAGCGATATCCGTGGAAAAGACCGCTCCCGTCTTCATTCTCGTGGATGAGTTGGATCGGTGTCGCCCCACTTATGCCGTGCAACTTCTCGAGCGAGTCAAACACCTGTTTGACGTGCCCGGTGTCGTCTTTATATTTGGAACGAATACGAGCCAGCTTCAGCACAGCATCGCTGGCGCGTACGGAGCAAGTTTTGACGGCTTTCGCTATCTCAAGCGCTTTTTTGACCGGACATATGCCTTTGAGGCACCTTCGATCGAAGCTTATGTTGAGAGCCTTTGCCAGCATTTGCCTGAAGGAAAGATCAGGTCGCCGGAGGATAAACTATCAGAGGTCCTCACACTCGGGTTCAAGGCGTATGATTTTGATCTGCGGGCAATTTCTCAGATTATGGAAATGATTGATGCGACGGCTTCGGCATGGCGGCATAAAGTACCGATAGAAATTGCATTGCTATTTCCGCTGTGCGCACATTTTTTTAGAACTGGCCACGCTGAATGGCCAGACCAGACAATAGAAAACAATTGGTTTCCTTCGTGGAAAATGCATCGAATAAACGTTGGTTCATATAGAACAATTAATATTGATCGAACGATTGATTTGGTTGAAGTGTACAAGAATGCCACAAGATTATTTTCAAGTTTGAAAGAAATCGTAGAGTTTGAGAAAAAGAGCAAAAATCCTTCACCTACAAATGAATATACTCGGGGCATTTTCGAGCCAGAGTGGAATGGTATTAGCTTTCGGAAGAATCAACCAAGCATTCAAACGCAACTTCTAGGATTGGTCGTCAACGCCGGGAAAATACAAAAAACGCTGCAGTCGGGTGAGTAGTTGATTGGACTTGCCATCCCCCAAAACCCGCGCTATCACCCTCGCCATGAACACCAACGCGCCCAAGTCTCCATCGTCATTCGCCCGCTTTGCGGCGGCGACGGTTTTGCATGCGCGGCTTGGCGGCCTGCTTCTTCTCGCACTTAGCGGCGATCGCCGGGCCCGTTGAGGAGCGTCCGGCGGTCGAAACCGCCGCTGACGCGCGACACAGCTCCTCTCTCGACTTTACATTTTTTCCACAATGCAACATGACGGCCTGAGGCCGGTTGACGCCGCTGCCGCATGAATTTCCCGATATCGGGCTCGATTTCGGGATCAGCCATGCAGCAGCCCAGAGTGCCAAAGCGGGTCGGACGCGTGAAAACACGCGACGGACGCGGAAGGCAGGCGGCAGCCGGGGCAAGGGCCAGGAAACGAGAGATACCAATGACCGCACATTCTTCATCCGGACAGAAGGGCATGCCGACGGCGGCCGAGAAGTACCACGCCTACCCGCAGGTGAACCTCCCCGACCGGACCTGGCCCTCCAAGCAGATTACTCAGGCGCCGATCTGGTGTTCGGTCGACCTGCGCGACGGAAACCAGGCGCTGGTCGACCCGATGGGCCACGACCGCAAGGCGCGGATGTTCCAGCTGCTGCTCGACATGGGGTTCAAGGAAATCGAGATCGGGTTTCCGTCGGCCTCGCAGACGGATTTCGATTTCGCCCGCTGGTGCATCGAGGAAGGCAATGTGCCCGAGGATGTGTCGCTGCAGGTGCTGGTGCAGTGCCGGCCCGAGCTGATCACGCGCACCTTCGAGGCGCTCAAGGGCTCGCACAAGCCGATCGTGCATTTTTACAATTCGACATCCGAGCTGCAGCGCCGGGTGGTGTTCGGCAAGGATGTGGCGGGCATCAAGCAGATTGCCGTGGATGCGGCGAAGTTGGTTCGCGACATGGCCGAGAAGGCGGGCGGCGGTTACCGGTTCGAATATTCGCCGGAAAGTTTTACCGGCACCGAACTCGAGGTGGCACTGGAGATCTGCAACGCCGTGGTCGAGGTGATGCAGCCCACGCCCGACAACAAGCTGATCCTCAACCTGCCGTCGACGGTCGAGATGTCGACGCCCAACATTCATGCCGACCAGATCGAGTGGATGTGCCGCAACATCGACAAGCGCGACAGCGTGCTGATCTCGCTGCATCCGCACAATGACCGCGGCACCGGCGTGGCGGCAGCCGAGCTGGGGCTGATGGCGGGCGCCGACCGGGTGGAGGGCACGCTGTTCGGCAATGGCGAGCGCACCGGCAATGTGGATCTGGTGACCATGGCGCTGAACATGTTCACGCAAGGAGTGGACCCGAAGCTCGACTGTTCTGACATCGAGCGGATGAAGGCGGTCTACGAGTATTCCAACCAGATGGCGATCGGCGAGCGCCACCCTTATGTGGGCGAACTGGTCTACACCGCGTTTTCGGGCTCGCACCAGGATGCGATCAACAAGGGCATGAAGGCGATCCGCCAGGCCAACAAGCCGGACTGGGAGGTGCCCTATCTGCCGATCGACCCGCAGGATGTGGGCCGGACCTACGAGGCGATCATCCGCATCAACTCGCAATCGGGCAAGGGCGGCATCGCCTATATCCTGCAGGAGGATTACGGGCTCAACCTGCCGCGCGCGCTGCAAGTGGAATTCCGCGAGGAGATCCAGCGCATAACCGATGAGGAGGGGCGCGAGCTTCCGGCGGCGCGGATTTACGAGAGCTTCATGGAGATCTATGTCGAGCAGCCCGACGCGCGGCTCGGGTTCGTGGATCACCACACCCATACCGATCCGAACACCAAGGGCGTGCGCATCGTCTCGGCCGAGATCACCGACAAGGGCGAGACCAGGCGCATTGAGGGCCGGGGAACCGGCCCCATCGACGGCTTCGTCAACGCGCTTTCGACCTATCTTGGGATCGAGATGACGGTGGCCAACTATTCCGAGCACTCGATGCAGCACGGTTCCAACGCAGCGGCGATCTGCTACATGGAAATGGAGACGCCGACCGGCAAGCGTTTCGGTGTGGGGATCAACACCAACATCGTCGCTGCTTCGCTTGCGGCGGTGGTGTCGGCCGCAAACCGCGCGCTTCAGGCTTCCGGCGACTGAGCAAACAGGCCTTGCCGCCGCGCTGTGAATGGCGCGGCGGCAAGGCCGAAGCTGACGCGGTGTTTCGAGGCGTGAGAACCGGGGAGAGCGTGGCATGAGCGGACTGAACATGATCGTCTCGGGGGCTGCTTCGGGAACGCCGCTGGTGCTGCTGCACGGGTTCGGCGGCTCGATGTCGTCCTGGGACCAGGTGCTCGCGTGTCTTCCCTCCGACCTCAGGGTCATCCGCGTGGATCTTCCCGGCCATGGCGGTTCGCTCCATGCGAACGGCCGCGGCGGCGCGGGGCGGATGGCGAAGGCGATTCTGGCCGGCCTCGACGAGATCGGGATCGAGGATTTTTACATCGCCGGTCACTCGATGGGCGGCGCGGTGGCGGCGCTGATCGCCATGCGGGCCGAAGACCGCGTCAAATCGCTTAGCCTTGTTGCGCCCGGCGGCATGGCGCGCGAGATCAACGCCGATCTGCTCGCCCGATATGCCAAGGCTGAAGACGAGGCGGAGATCCGAATCTGCCTGGCGGAGATGTCGGCCCCCGGTTTCGCCGCGCCCCAGACGGTGGTTGACGAGTTCGTCGCGCAGCGTGCGCGGCCCGGCGCTATGGAAGCGCTTGCCGAGACCTATCAGGCAATGTTTCCGGACGGTCCGGAGAAAGGGCAGGGGGTGTTGCCAGCCGATGCGCTGGCGGCGCTCGACATGCCGGTGTTCGTGATCTGGGGCCTTGCGGACAAGGTGCTGCCGTGCCCGTCACCGGCGGCCTTGCCCATGTCGTTTGCGTTCAGCGTGCTGCCGGAAGCAGGCCACATGCTGCCCGAGGAGACGCCGGAGATGGTGGCCCACATGCTGATCCAGGCGGTTGCCGAGCCATACTGAGCCGAAAATCAGGCCTGTTCCGGTCCGAACGGATCTTTACCATGTGGGAAATGCGGTATCGCCTCATTGTCGCCATCAACCGTGGTCTGTGCTAAGGGATTGTTAACCAATCGAGCCCGGCTCAAACCAGCAGATACCAGCGCCATGACCGATCACACAGAACCGAAGACCCCCGACCGGCGGTTGTCCGACATCGTCCGCGACGTCAAGATTTCCGCGGCAGACCGCACCGACGTCGTCGTCGACATGCGCGATGCCGACCGGGCGCGGCTGGAACTGCTGGCCCAGGAACTCGAACCGGTGATCGCCGATATCGACCCTTCCGACGATCGCTTCGATTTCGGGCTGTCGACCGGGTTGCAGCCGAGGCTGTGGGTGGATGCGGTGGCCCATGTGCATATGGGGCACGACCGGAGGGTCTACCGGTTCGTGCGCGACACGCGGCTGGGCCGGAAGGTGGTCTCCGATACCGCCGACATGGCGGCAACCGCCGATGCGGTGGCCCGCTATATCGCCGAGCGGGTGATCGAGCGCGAGCGCATCCTTGCCGGGGATTTCGAGGCCATGCGCGAACGCGGCGAAGCCGGGGACAGCGCGTCAGGCACCGAGCAGGCGGATCACGCCAGGTCCGGTTCCGTTTCGGGCGGTGCTGCAAGGGACGCGGACTCACCCCGTCCTGCCGAAAAGTTGGCTGCGGCCGGCGGGTCGGCCAGGTCTGCCGAGGCCGGTTCGTCCGCCACGTCTCAACCGGAAACGATCGCGCCCAAGCGTGAAAGCAGCGGCGGCGGATTTGCGCTCGGGGTGTCGTGGTTCATCCTCGGATGCGTTGCCGGAGCCGCGGCCCTGGTGGGCGCTTTCTGGGACCGGCTTTCCGCGCTCATGAGTTGACGTCGACGGTTTCGACCAGTCCGACCTCAATCTCTCCCAGTCCGGCGCCGTCCTCGGCAAGCCGCATGCGCTTGTGAACGAGGCTCCAGTTGCCCGGGCCGCCGTCGATCTCGAAAAGATTGAATCCGGCTGCCGGCTTGTGCGAGCCGTGGCCCTGGCTGGCCGAGGCGATGCCCAGAACGGGCACGCGGCCATCCTTGCCGGGCAGGTAGCTCAGCGTGTCGAGATGGGTGTGTCCGTGCAGGACGAGTTCGGCGCCGTGGCGCTTGAGCATCTTGGCGAACCGGCCGATGCCTTTCATGCGCTTGTGCCAGCGGGCGGCGTTGCGCACCGGCGGATGGTGGATCATCACCACGCGAAACAACCCGTCGCGTCCCGCCTGATCGAGAAGCTTTCCCGCCGCCTTGGCCTGGGTGTTCCCGAAGGTTCCGGTGGCCATGAAGGGCAGGGTGGCGTTGGCGGTTGAAAGGCCGATCAGGGCAACGGGGCCACGCCGGCGATAGGCCGGGAACATCGCGGTCTGGCGTGATCCGGGGTCCGACAGCATCCAGGGCTGCCAGGCGGAGGTGGACCGTTCGAGCGCGCCGGGCACATAGGCGTCGTGATTGCCCGGCACCAGCGTTGTGTTGGCCGGGTCGAAATGGGTTTCGAGCCACAACCGCGCCGCCTCGATCTCGGCGCGGGTTGCCAGATTGACCAGATCTCCGGTAATGGCCACGTGATCGGGCCGGGCGTCGCGCACACCTGAGAGGACCTGTTCGAGCGTGTTGCCAAACAGATGCTTGCGGCGATTGCGCTGCCAGTTCACATAGCCGGTGATCCGCTTGGAAAACAGCTCGGCCGGGCTGACCCGGGGCATCGGCCCAAGATGGATGTCGGAAATATGCGCGAGACGAAACATCATGTGAGCCATAACGACAGCCCGGGCGGTCCGCAAGCCGCAGCGGACAAGACTTCGCCTCCGCCGGAGCTTCGCAACTGGCGGGCACGGCTGGTCACAAGGCTTATTCACGTGTGGTTCCTTATGACCCGGAGCATGACGCTGGGGGTTCGAGCCGCAGCTTTCGACGGTGAGGGAAGAGTGTTTCTGGTCCGCCATTCCTACGTGCCCGGCTGGCACATGCCCGGCGGTGGCGTGGAGCGGGGCGAGACCATGGGGCAGGCGCTCATCAAGGAACTGAGCGAGGAGGGCAATCTTGAGCTTCTCGAAGCTCCGGTGCTGTTCGCGATCTATTTCAACAACCGCACCAGCCGGCGCGACCATGTTGCCTTCTACCGCTGCTCGGTGCGCCAGACGACGCCGAAGCTTGCCGATTCGGAAATCATCGAATCGGGTTTCTTCGCGCTCGATGCGCTTCCCGTCGGCGTGACAGCGGCAACCAGACGCCGGCTCGCGGAACTCGCGGGCGCGTGCGAGGTGAGCGAACACTGGTAGACGCCGCGTTGCCGGTCGGGGCTGGAAGCGCGGACACAAAAGGCCGGCAATTCACACGGTCCGGCAGGAGGGAAACGCAGGCTCGAGCGGGATCTCCACCTATAGGAAATGAAAGGGCGATGATCCGGCGCTCTTGAATGAGCCGCGTTCGGGCTTACCTGTGCCACGTTGTCACCACATTTTCGTTTCGGCAGATGGCCGATCCAACGATTTCCGAAAAGCACATCATGTCCTCAATCGTTTCGATCCAGAACCTCTCAAAGCAATATGACGGCGGTTTTCAGGCGCTGAAAAACGTCGATCTCGAGATCAGGGAAGGCGAGATCCTGGCGCTTCTCGGTCCCAACGGCGCCGGAAAGACCACGCTCATCTCGATCATCTGCGGCCTGGTCAATGCGAGTTCCGGGTCGGTCAAGGTCGGCGGGTTCGACGTGGTCGATGAGTACCGGAAAGCCCGGTCGCTGATCGGACTGGTCCCGCAGGAGATTTCGCTGGAGCCGTTCCAGAAGGTTTATGATGCGCTCAGGTTCACCCGGGGCCTGTTCGGCAAACGCCACGATCCGGCGTTGCTTCAGAGCATTCTCGAAAAGCTGTCGCTCTGGGACAAGAAGGACGCCAAGACGATGGAGCTTTCCGGCGGCATGAAACGCCGGGTTCTGATCGCCAAGGCGCTGTGCCATGAGCCGCGGGTGCTGTTTCTCGACGAGCCGACAGCCGGCGTTGACGTGGAGTTGCGCAAGGAGATGTGGGAGGTGGTCCGGCAGCTCAAGGAGGACGGGGTCACCATCATCCTGACCACCCACTACATCGATGAGGCGGAGGCGATCGCCGACCGTGTCGGCGTCATCCGCGGCGGCGAGCTGTTGCTGGTCGAGGAGAAGAACGCGCTGATGCGGCGCATGGGCGGGCGTCAGATGCGGATCGAACTGATGGAGCCGCTCGACGCCATCCCCGAGGCGCTCTCCAAATACGATCTCGATTACAGCGCCGAGGACCAGACGCTGATCTATTCCTACGAGGCCAATGGCGAGCGGACCGGCATCTCGTCGCTGTTTGCAGACATGAGCAAGGCGGGCATCGTGCTCAGGGACGTGGAAACGCGGGAAAGCTCGCTCGAGGATATTTTCGTCGGTCTGGTGGAGGACAAGTCATGAATTTTCAGGCCGTCAAATCCATCTACTCGTTCGAGATGGCGCGGTTTTTCCGCACCTTGTCGCAAAGCCTGGTCTCGCCGGTGCTGTCGACCTCGCTCTATTTCATCGTTTTCGGAGCCGCCATCGGCTCGCGGATCGATGAAATCGGCGGTGTGAGCTACGGCGCCTTCATCGTTCCGGGCCTGATCATGCTGTCGGTGCTGACCCAGAGCATCTCCAACGCCTCGTTCGGGATCTACTTTCCGAAGTTCCTGGGATCGATCTACGAGTTGCACACCGCACCGGTGTCCTATTTCGAGATTGTCTTGGGATATGTCGGGGCGGCTGCCACAAAGTCGGCGCTGATCGGGCTGATCATTCTCGCCACGGCGGAGTTCTTCGTTGATTTCGAGATCCTGCACCCGTTCGCGATGCTGGCGTTCCTGGCGCTGACCTGCATCTCGTTTTCTCTTTTCGGCTTCATCATCGGCATCTGGTCGAAGAATTTCGAACAGTTGCAGATGGTTCCGCTGCTGGTGATCACGCCGCTGGTCTTTCTGGGCGGAAGCTTCTACTCGATCTCGATGCTGCCGCCGTTCTGGCAGACCATCACGCTGTTCAATCCTGTGCTCTATCTGATTTCCGGTTTCCGCTGGGCCTTCTACGGCATGGCGGATATCAATGTGGGCGTGAGCCTGGCGATGATCGCGGTGTTCATGTTCATCTGTCTCGGCATTATCGGCTGGACCTTCAAGACCGGCTACAAGATCAGAACCTGACAACTGCGATCACCGCGAACTGAAAAGGCGCTCCCGGTCAGAACCGAGAGCGCCCTCTTTTGTCGGGATAGATCTGTTTTTGGTCGTGCCTTCGCCCTTCAGGGGGCGTCAGGCCGCCTTTGCCAGACGATCGCGGCCATGCGGGGCCGTCAGGTCGAGTTCCGGCCCGACTGGGACGATCCCGGTTGGATTGATGTTCTTGTGGCTGCCGTAATAGTGGTGCTTGATGTGCATCATGTTCACGGTATCGGCGATGCCGGGCATCTGGAACAGTTCACGCAGGCAGCCCGAGAGCGCGGGATAATCGGCGATGCGGCGGACATTGCACTTGAAGTGTCCGACATAGACCGGATCGAACCGGATCAGTGTGGTGAACAGACGCCAGTCGGCCTCGGTCAGCGTGTCGCCCATCAGGTAGCGGTTTTCGGTCAGACGTTCTTCCAGCATGTCGAGCGTGTCGAACAACTCGGTGAGATGCTCTTCATAGGCTTCCTGGGTGGTGGCGAAGCCGGACTTGTAGACCCCGTTGTTCACATTGTCGTAAACGGGCGCATTGATCTCGTCGATGCCGTCTCGCAGCTCTTCCGGGTAGAAATCGGGCGATGGTTTCGCAATGGCGTCGAATTCCGAGTTGAACATCCGGATGATTTCGGCAGATTCGTTGGAGACGACCGTGCCGGTTTTCTTGTCCCACAGGACGGGAACGGTGACGCGCCCCGAGTAATCCGACTTGGCCGCGACATAGACCTGCCAGAGATAATCGGCATTGTGGATGTGATCGCGGGTTCCGCCGTCGCGCTCGTGGAATTCCCAGCCGTTTTCGCCCATGTGGTAATCGACGATCGAGAGCGTGATCGCGTCTTCAAGGCCTTTCAGCTTCCGGAAGATGAGGGTGCGGTGCGCCCAGGGGCAGGCGAGCGATACGTAAAGATGGTAGCGCCCCGCTTCAGCCTTGAAGCCTCCGTCGCCCGAAGGTCCGGCCGAGCCGTCCGCGGTGACCCAGTTGCGAAAGGCCGATTCCGACCGCTTGAAATGACCGCCAGTCGAGTCCGTGTCGTACCATACGTCCTTCCAGACGCCTTCAACCAACATTCCCATATCAATCTCCTTTTTCAATTGACATAGGCTTTGAACGCGCGAAAGCGAAGAAAATCACTGTGAACGGTGCGTTTTGTATTGGACGCTCATTGCCGGCTTTGCTAAAGGCAAACTGTAAAAAGGAAAATCCGGATGCCCGCAACGGCCTTGCGACGACGCTGAAAAGACTTCTCCCGCACTTTCAGTGCGCGCTTTTCCATGTCCAGTCGTTCTCATCCGGAAATTATCCATGCCCTGCCAGGATATTGTCTTTCTCACCGAAGACGCGTCTCATGACGCGGCCATCAATCTGATCAATGCCGAAGCTTTCGGACCGGGCCGTTTCGTGCGCGCCGCGGAAAGGGTTCGCGAACAGGGACCGCACGAGCGTTCGCTGTCGTTTGTGGGCAGCGACGGCGGCGAGATCATTGCCTCCGTACGGATGACGCCGGTCTTCGCCGGGCCGACAGAGGCCTATCTGCTCGGTCCGCTGGCCGTTCGGCCTTCGCACAAGAATCTCGGCATAGGCAAGGAACTGGTGCGCATCGCGCTTTCCGCCGCGCAGAAGACTTCGAGCAAGGCGGTGCTTCTGATCGGTGACGCGCCCTATTACATGCCGCTCGGTTTCGCGCGTACACGCCCGGGTGCGCTCGAGATGCCGGGACCGTTCGATCCGAACCGGATGCTGGCTGCGTGCCGCGGCGATGTCGATCCAATGCAGCTGGAAGGCATGATTCGTCATCGCAACCGCGGATAGGCGGGTGGCCGATCCGAATTTTCGGACCCGTTTCCAGCGCGTACACCGCCGCAGAAGTGGATTGCCGAACCTTTATGCTGCACTGCGGTAGAATAAAAGTTGCACTGCGGCGCAACTCGCCCTAAATACACTGCATGACATATTTGGACTCAAAAGTCGGCGATCTGTCTTCCTCTCCACTTCCTTACGCAAAAATCTGCGTTATCGGCGCGGGTTCCTGGGGGACAGCACTGGCCTCGGTGGCGCGCCGCGCCGGCCGGGAAACGGCGATCTGGGGACGGGATCAGGCGACGGTCGACGCCATCAACACCCGCAACGAAAATCCGAAATACCTTCCGGGCATCCCGCTTCCGCCCGGCATCAGGGCAACCACCGACATGGCGGAAGCGCTTGACGGCGCGGGGGCTGTGCTTCTGGTCACGCCGTCGCGGACCTTGCGGGATATCTGCATCCAGATGCGTCCGCATCTGGGTGAGAATGTTCCGGTTGCGTTGTGTGCAAAGGGCATCGAGGCCGGCTCGGGATATCTCTTGAGTGAGGTTGCCGCCGAGATCCTGACCGATCATCAGATCGGCGCGCTTTCGGGCCCGACTTTTGCCACCGAAACGGCAATGGGTCATATGACGGCGGCCACCGTCGCCTTCCAGTTTTCCTATGCTGACCGGCTCGCGCCGGAGTCGAGCCCGGCCTCGCGGCTTGCGGTCTCGCTGGGGTCGGAGTATTTCCGGCCCTATATTTCGGATGATCTCGTCGGCGTGGAAGTCTCCGGCGCGGTCAAGAACGTCATCGCCATCGCCTGCGGGATGATGACGGGGGCAGGCTTCGCCGAAAACACCCGTGCGGCCCTGATCGTGCGCGGGATGGACGAAATGAAAACGCTCGCCGATGTGTTCGGCGGCCGCCGTGAAACGGTCACGGGGCTCGCCGGTGCGGGAGACCTGACACTCACCTGCTCGTCGCAGACTTCGCGCAACATGTCGCTGGGCGTTCAGCTCGGAAAGGGCATCCCGCGCGACCAGTGCTTCGATGGAAAGCCGGTGGTCGTGGAGGGCGAGGTCAACTCGGTCTCGGTGATGGATCTGGCGCGGCGGATGAAACTCACGATGCCAATCTGTGAATGTGTCTACCGGATCCTGCACCAGGGCGCCGAGGTGAAAGAAACTTTCGCACAGTATTGGGCGCGCCCGATCGAGGGCGAGCGGCGTGGACTTTCGATCTCGATCGATCACCCCATTTCAATGGATGTGGAGGCTTCCTGATGACCATGACAGAAGCCGCGCCCGCTGATTTGAGCGCGCGCAAATTCGTGCTGGCGACCGATCTTGATGGAACATTTCTGGGCGGAAGCGAGGAAGATCGCGCGCGCCTCTACGGATGGATCGAGGACAATCGTGATACGGTGGGCCTGATCTTCGTGACGGGCCGTGATCCGAAATTCATAGGCGAACTCTGCCGCGACCGCGGCGTTCCGTGGCCCGACTACGCCGTGGGCGACGTCGGCACGACCATCGCAACGGTTTCGCCCGAGACCGGCGTGGCGCCGATTGGGCATCTGGAAGAAGAAATTTCAAAGGCTTGGGGCAATGCGGGAGACCGCGTCAAAGAGCGTCTGGACGGACATCCCGGTCTCGCCCTGCAGCCCACAGATTTCCGCTACCGGGTCAGCTACGATCTCGATTCCGCAAATTTCGATGAGTCTGCCTGCGCGATCGTTGAGGAGATGGGGCATCAATGGCTGATCTCCGACAACAAGTTTTTTGACATTCTTCCCGAGGGGGTGAGCAAGGGCCCGTCGATCCTGCGCCTTGTCAAATATCTCGACATTGAACCGAGCCGTGTCCTGTGCGCGGGCGATACGATGAACGATCTTTCCATGCTGGAATGCGGGCTTCCAGCGGTTGCAGTGGGAAATTCGGAACCTTCCCTCGTCGAGCGCGTTGCTCACCTTGAGCATGTCCACATGGCGCAAGCGCATGGCGCTGCGGGCATCATGGAAGCCATTCGCACGTTTGGCATGCACGACCTACCTGAAGGATACTGATCAATGGCCAGCGATCTCGTCATCGTTTACCACCGCCAACCCTATGAAGAGGTTGAAGAAAACGGAAAGATCGTTTTCAAGGAAAACAAGAGCCCGAACGGCATCGTGCCGACACTGAAGGGTTTCTTCGGGCGGGTGGACAAAGGTGCCTGGGTTGCATGGAAGCTTGCCGAAGATGCCGCCAACCCGGATTTCGAACGCGTCATCGAGATCGAGGACAGCTACGGAAAATATTCCGTCACCCGTCTGCCACTGACCCAGGACCAGGTTTCGAGCTTCTACCACATCACATCGAAAGAGGCGTTCTGGCCGATCCTCCATTCGTTCAAGGAACGCTACAACTACGACCCGGTCGACTGGCCGACATTTCGTGAGGTGAACTGGGCGTTTGCCGAGGCTGCCGCAGCGGAAGCGGCCCCCGGCGCGGTGGTCTGGGTGCATGACTACAATCTCTGGCTGGTGCCCGGCTACTTGCGCAAATTGCGGCCGGACGTGAAGATTTCCTTCTTCCACCACACGCCGTTTCCCTCTGCCGACATGTTCAACGTGTTGCCGTGGCGCCGCGAGATCGTCGAAAGTCTTCTGGCCTGCGATGTGGTCGGGTTTCACATCCCCCGCTACGCGGTCAACTTCGTGCATGTCTCGCAGAGTCTTCTCGAGGTCGGCCCGGTGACGCGCAAGGACGTCAATCCCGATTTCATCTGGGAAGGCACCGCGCTGTCGGACCGGCGCGTGCCGGAGGCAGTGATGTACAAGGGGCGCAAGATCCGCATTTCGAGCGCGCCCGTCGGGATCGACTGGGATTTCATCCAGGATCTCGCCGCCTCGGACCAGACCCGGGAAAACGCGAGCGCGATCCGGTCGGAACTCGGGGATTGCAAGCTGATCCTGTCGGTCGGAAGGACCGACTACACCAAGGGCGGCGTCCAGCAACTGGAAAGCTACGAGCGGCTGCTGCAATCCAACCCGGATTTGCACGGCAAGGTGCGGCTGATGCATGTCTCTGTCGGGGCGAACCGGAACATGGCGGCCTACAAGGAAATCCAGGGCGAGATTGAACAGGTCGTGGGACGGATCAACGGCACCTTCGGTTCGTTCGAATGGCAGCCTGTTGCGCTGATTTCGACGGCCGTGCCCTTCAAGGATCTGATTGCCTATTATCAGCTGGCCGATGTCTGCTGGATCACGCCGCTGGCCGACGGCATGAACTTGGTATGCAAGGAATATGCGGCGGCCCGGGTCGACGGTGACGGGGTTCTGGTGCTGTCGGAATTCGCCGGTGCTGCAGTCGAGCTGTCGTCCGCGGTTATCACCAATCCGTTCTCGCACCGGTCGATGGACATGGGCATAGAGCAGGCACTTTCCATGCCCGAGGACGAACGCCGTCAGCGGATGGCAATGATGCGCAAGACGGTTGAAAAATACGGCATCAAGGCCTGGGCGGAAGACCAGATGAGCTATTTCACCGATGGCGACGTCGGCGATGTCCTCTCCGAGGCGAGCTGAAGGCCCGCGGTTTTTTCAGCGACTGTAGAATTCAACAAAAGAGAGATCCGGGCATCGTTGGTGTCCGGATCTTTTTTGTCTTAGCGGCCTTCCCGGAACCAGGTTCCGCCCAGGGCGAGGATCAGCAGCGCGAGACCCAAGAATCCGCCGAACAACGGTATGGCGCGAACGCCCTTGAGCACGCTTTCATCGCTTGCGCGAAGACCCATGCGCTCGCCGGTTCTGGCGGCGGTTGAGCGGGTGGGCAGGATCTGCGGCAGGTTGCTCGCTTCCGCATTGACCCTTGCGACGATGCCGCCGCTTTCCTCCGATACGCCGGAAAGGATGTCCGGCGTGGAAACGGTTGCGCGAAATTCGGGCGCATCGACCGCTCCGACATGGGCGAGCACATCAAGATCTCCGGAGGTAACCTCCACCAGGCCCGGCTCGTCCAGCGTGAGTTCGGCGACGAAGAGCCCATCATCGGCCTGTCGAAGCTCGACGTCGCGCATTTCGCCCGATGGAAGCCGGACCGTGGCGGGACCCGTGGTCTCCTCCATCGTCTGGCGCTCGATCCTGAGCGTCCGGCCGACGGCCGTGGCGCGCACCGCTTCTTCCTCCAGCGAGGGTTCCTTCATCAGCCAGTGGGCGATGCGCCTGTAAAGCGCGACATGGGGGCCGCCGCCCTCGAAGCCGCGCGCCCAGAGCCAGCCATGATCGGACAGAAGCATCGCCACCCGGCCCTCTTCAAAGCGATTGAGCACCAAGAGAGGCTCGCCGTCTGCGCCCTGCATCACTGCATCGCCGGTGGTGTCGCGCACGCTCACGGTGCGGAACCAGCGGCCCCAGCCGGGCGGTTCCGCTGCGCTGCCTGGCAGGTCACGCGTGACCGGGTGCCGCCGTCCGTCCTCGGTAAGCCGGGGATAGAAGCCGGTCATGGTCACGTCGCCCGTGGGCATGGCCGGGAGCGCGGGCGCGAGCGGCGTATCGGCAATCGATTCAATTCCGGCAAGCTCGGGGCCTGCCGCGACCAGGAGCGCGCCGCCTTCTTCGACGTAGCGGGCGATGTAGTCGTAATACAGCACCGGAAGCACGCCGCGGTTTTGATAGCGGTCGAAAATGATCAGATCGAATTCGTCGATCTTCTCGACAAACAGTTCGCGTGTCGGAAAGGCGATCAGCGACAATTCCGATATCGGCGTTCCATCCTGCTTTTCCGGCGGCCTGAGAATGGTGAAGTGCACCAGGTCGACCGTCGCGTCGGACTTGAGCAGGTTGCGCCATGCCCTTTCGCCCGAGTGCGGCTCGCCGGAGACCAGCAGGACCCGCAGGTTCTCCCTGATGCCCTCCATCAGGACAACGGCCCGGTTGTTGGCGGGCGTGACCTCGCCGTCGATCACGTCGACCGACAGTTCTACGATGTTCTCGCCGCCGCGCGGCAGGTCGAGGTAGAACGAGTTTTCTTCACCCGTGGTGACGGTCTCGACCGACACTTCCTCTCCATTGACGCGGACAGTGACCGCGACGGGTCCCGAAGCGGTCCCGGCGCCATCGTCGCTGACCCGGTAAACGATTTCCTGATCCTCGCCGACAATGCCGAAGCGCGGGCTGCGGACGATGTCGACCCTGCGGTCGATTTCGTCCTCGTCGCCCACGATGAGCCCGTGAAGCGGCGCATCGAGGCCAAGCGCCGCAAGGGTGTCGGGGACATCATGGACCTGGCCGTCGGTGATCATCACGGCACCGGCAAGGCGTGAACTGGGGACGTCGCGAATGCCGGAAGCAAGCGCTTCGAACAGCCGGGTCGAAGGGGATTCGGCATCGGGATCGGTCACGGCCTCGATGATGCGGGCTTCGAAACCGGGATAGCGCGCCAACCGTTCTGTGAATGCGCTCAGCGCCGCGTCGGTGCGCGCGGTGCGGTCCATGCTCATCTGGCTGGGACTGCGGTCGACGACGATGGCGACGATGCTGCTGACGGGCTCGCGCTCCTCGAAATTGGCGACCGGATTGGCCAGCGCCAGCACGAGCGCAGCAAGCGCGAGCGCCCTGAGAAGCGCGCCGCGCATGCGCCGGAACACGGCCCAGCCGACGAGCAGCGCCGCAGCGGCGGCGAGCGCGATGATCAGGGGCAGGGGGATTAGTGGGCTGAAGGCAAGGTTCATGTCACTGCCCCAATCTTTCGAGCAGGGCGGGAATGTGCACCTGATCGGCCTTGTAGTTGCCGGTGAGCATGTACATCACGATGTTGACGCCGGCGCGGAAGGCATATTCCCGCTGCCACGGATCCGGCGGCACGGTGGAGTAAAGCGGATATCCACGCTCGTCGAGCGCCCAGGCGGCGGCCATGTCGTTTCCGGTGATCAGGATCGAGGAGACACCGTCACCGGCGCGCGCCGGGCGGGTTGCCGGGTCGTCGGTTTCCGGAATTGCCTCGACCCAGAGCGGACCGTCGGCATAGCGCCCGGCAAAGGTGTCGAGCAGGAAGAAGGACTTCGTGAGCACATGGTCGGCCGGCACCGGCTCGAGCGGCGGAATGTCGAGACCGGAAAGAATTCGCTGCATCTTGAGGGTGAGCGCGCTGGAGCCGCCACCGAGCTCGGCGATGCGGTCCCGGGTGTCGAACAGAACGGTGCCGCCGCTTTTCATGTAGGCGTCGATGCGGCTGACACCCGAGGGGGAGGGATCGCGGGCGTCTTCGCTCATCGGCCAGTAGATCAGCGGATAGAGCGAAAGCTGGTCGGTTTCGATGTCCACCCCGACGGGCGTGCCCGGTTCGAGCGCGGTGCGGCTGGCAAGAAACTCCGACAGGCTGTCGAGCCCGCGCCTGCTGGTCTCGTCGGTGGCGTCGTCGCCGGTGATCACATAGGCGAGCCGGGTTTCTTGCAGGCTTTCCAGAAGTTCGGCGTCACCGGGCTGCGAATCCTGCGCCTGAGCGGGGCTCGTACCAAAGGCTGTTCCGAGAGACAGGGCCGCAGCCAGCAGGAATGCGGCCGCAGCTGCGCCGCGCCGGGTGTTCCCGACCCTGGCGCGGCCCCTGAAACCGCCATTGAGGATCAGTACGATCAAGGTGTCGGCAATCAGGGCTGCAAGCGCGGCACCAAACAGCCATGGCCTGAAGTCCACGGCACTTTCCTGGCTCAGCGGCGCGCGGGTCACGGGTGCTTCGAATTCGGGGATCTCGATCGGTGACAGAGCGTCGCCCTCCTCAAAAAGGTTGAGCGCGACGAAGCCGTCCTCCGTGCCGTAGAGGCCGGGCGGGTTGTCATGCCCTGCGGTCGGAGTGGCGCCGCCGCTCAGGTCGAGCGGCTTGGCGTCGCCGCTGGCGGGAACGAGTGCGCCGTCCGCGGCGAGAAGCCGCCAGGGCGCGAGGATGCCGGAGCCGGCTTCGCCACCGCCCGCCGAGGCGCGGGAGAGTTGCACCACGCGCCTGAGCATGTCGACGAAGTGACCGGAAATCGGCAGCGTCGACCAACTGGCTTCGGCGGTGACATGAAACATCACGATACGGCCGCTGCCACGGTTGGCTGCAGTCACGAGCGGGGTTCCGTCGGCAAGGCTTGCCCATGTGCGCTCGGCAAGATCGGCGGAGGGTTCGGCCAGCACTTGGCGGCTCACGGTCACGTCGCGCGGGGTCGGCAAGCCGGCAAAGGGGCTGCCTGCGGGATAATTGGCCAAGGGCTGGGGCTCGACCCAGGACAACGCGCCGCCCAATTCCCGTTCGCCCTTGCGCAGGAGCACCGGCGCCAGCGGATCTTCGGCGGGGGCTGCGGCCAGCCGGGGGCCGGCAAAGCGGATGAGCGTGCCGCCGCGCTCGATCCATTCGACCAGCGGTTCGGTGACTTCGTCGGGAAGGGTGCCAATGTCGGCCATGACGATGACCGCGGGCGAGAGCCTGAGCAGTTCCGGCACGGCCGCGCTCATGTCCGCAGTTTCCGCCTCGATCAGGTCGGCATAGGGAGCGAGCGCCCGGTTGATGTAGTAGAGCGGCGAGAGCAGCGGTTGCGCGATGTCGGCCGCTTCTCCCGAGATCAGCGCCACGCGACGCCGCCGAAAGCTGTCGTCGAGCAGCTGTATGGCGGCACTCTGGCGCCCGGCGATGTCGATCCGGGCGATGTCGTTGCGAATTTCAAAGGGCGCGCTGATGGTGCCGGTGGCGGTTGTTTCGCCGGCTTCAAAGTCAAGCGGGCCTCCGGCGATCTCACGCCCCTTGCTGTCGCGCGCCACAAGCCGAAAGCTCTCGGCCGTTTCGCTTCCGAGCCGGCTGGACGTGACACGAAGCGCTTCGGCCCCGTTGTCGGCGCCGGTCAGAACCAGTTCGGAGGTGTCTTCGGCGCCGATGATCCGGATTGCGCCCGCTCCGAGATCGGAAATGCGCGCGAAAGCCGAAGTGGCGTCAGCCGTGTCGACCCCGTCGGACAGGATGGCGACCGTTCCCGGTGCGGTTTGCCCGAAAGCTGCGACGAGCGCGGTGACCGCGGAGTCGCGTTCGGGGCGAAGCGGACGCGGACCTGCGGCGCGCAACTGGTCCCTGGCGCGTTCCACGGTGTTGGGCGTGGCGTCGTGACGGCGTTCGGCGGTGAAAACGATCGAAACCGGCAGATCGCGCGATTCAGCCTCGTCGATCAGGGCTTCGGCTGCGGCGACCCGTTCCTCCCAATCGGAGGCGCTGGCCCAGGAATTGTCGATGACGAGCGCCAGCGGTCCGGACTGATTGAGCGTCTTCTCGGGCGGATTGAGAACCGGCTCGGCGAGCGCCAGGATCACCAGTGCAGCAATCAGAAGCCTGAGTGCCGTCAGCCACCAGGGGCTGCGTGACGGGGTTTCCTCCGGCTTGAGCACGCGGGCGAGGACGGCAAGCGGTGCGAACGGTTCCGCAGCCGGCCGCGGCGGGGTCAGCCGCAACAGCCACCAGATCACCGGCAGGGCCAGCAGTCCGAACAGGATTGCGGGTGCGCCGAAGGCGATGGGCAGGCCGGCGATCATGCCGAACCCGTCCTGCTTGCGGCCGGTATGCCCGACAGGCGCCCGTGCGCCGCCGCCAGCGCTTCGGATGCAAGGCGGTCGGTGCTGTGCGAAAGGAAACTCCAGCCCAGCCGACGCACACTCTGCGAGAGCACCTCCCGGCGGGCGAGCCATGCCCGGCGATAATCCGAAGCAATGGTTTCCGCCCGGCCTGCAACCAGTTTTTCGCCGGTTTCGGGATCCCTGAACTCCGTGCGGCCCGAGAAGGGAAAGCTTTCCTCGGCGGGATCGGAAACCTCGATCACGTGGCCGCGAATGCCGCGCTTGGCTGCCGGGCCGATGACGGTTTCGATGGCTTCCGCCTCGTCGAGGAAATCGCTGATCAGAACGACGTCGCTCATCCGCCCGATCCGGCCAAGGTCCGGCATGCCGGTCTTGCCGGGTTGGTGTGCCAGCGCCAGCGCCAGTCTTTCAGCGGCGTTGCGCGAGGCTACCGGTTCCATGATGCCCGGGCAGCCGATGCGCTCACCGGAGCGCGACAGGATCTCGGCCAGCGCAAGCATGATCACCAGCGCACGGCTTTCCTTGCCGACCAGCGCGGTGTCGGATTTGTAGAGCATCGAGGGCGAGCGGTCGGCCCACAGCCAGATGGTATGGGCGGCCTCCCATTCCCGGTCGCGGACATAGAGGCTGTCGTCGCGGGCCGAGCGGCGCCAGTCGATGCGGGAAAGCGATTCACCCTCGGTATAGGGCCGGAACTGCCAGAAGGTTTCACCGATGCCGCGCTTGCGGCGTCCGTGCCAGCCGGCAATCACGGTGTTGGCAACGCGGCGCGCCTCGGCAAGACAGTCGGGCAGAAGGGCGGCGCGCTGGCGTGCCCGGGCCAGTGCATCAAGCCGTGCGGTCGGTTGGGTGAGCTGGCCTACAGGCGCCATCGTCTACCCGGCCTTCGGGGCAACGAGCCCGGCGATCACGTCGCGGATGCCGATGCCTTCGGCGCGGGCGGCGAAGGTGAGCGCCATGCGATGCTGCAGAATCGGTTCGGCGAGCGCGCGCACGTCATCGACCGAGGGCGCCAGCCTGCCGTCATAGAGCGCGCGGGCGCGGCAGCACAGCATCATCGCCTGGCCGGCGCGGGGTCCGGGTCCCCAGGACACGGTTTCATCAACGCGGGCATTGCCATGGCCGGGACGGGCAGACCGCACCAATTCGAGGATGGCATCGACAACGGTTTCCGGCACCGGCATCTTGCGGATGAGCGCCTGGATGTCGGCGAGCCGTTCCATGGTGATCGCCGCACGCGGCGCCGCCTCGGCAGCGCCTGTGGTATCGAGCAGGATCTGCCGTTCGGCGGCCATTTCGGGGTAGGGGACGTTGACCTGGAGAAGAAAGCGGTCGAGCTGGGCTTCGGGAAGCGGATAGGTCCCCTCCTGCTCGAGCGGGTTCTGCGTGGCGAGAACGTGGAACGGCCGCGGCAGGTCGTGGGCGGCGCCGGCGACGGTGACGTGATATTCCTGCATCGCCTGCAGCAGCGCCGACTGGGTGCGGGGCGAGGCGCGGTTGATCTCATCGGCCATCAGCAGTTGCGTGAACACCGGTCCCGGCAGAAAACGGAAGGACCGCCGGTTGCTTTCGTCCTGGTCCATCACCTCCGAGCCGAGAATGTCCGAGGGCATCAGGTCCGGTGTGAACTGGATGCGATTGGAAGAAAGCCCCAGAACCGCGCCCAGTGTCGTCACCAGCTTGGTCTTGGCCAGCCCGGGAACGCCCACCAGCAATGCGTGGCCGCCTGAAAGTACGGCGAGAAGCGTCTGCTCGACCACACTCTCCTGGCCGAAGATGACCTCGGAGACAGCCTTTTTGACCTCTGAAATGTCGGCCAGTGCCTGTTCGGCTGAAGCGATCACGGCCTTTTCGTCAAACGGCTCTGCGCTGGTGTCGATGCGTCCCATGGGAATCTCCGCTTTGTCGTTGTCGGCCTTACTAGATAGCTTATTGCAGGCTGAGAGGCTGACAAGGGCCACCGTGTTGACTATCTGGTTACCTGACTTCACAACTGGACAGGACAATGGCAAAAACAAGGACCAACGCGAAAACAGATGCACCCGGCAGCGCGGCTGACCTGGCGGCTCTGATTTCTCGCGCGCAGGCCGACCGGAATGCCGGAAAAGACGGTTTGCCCTCTGTTGAGCGCTGGAATCCCGAGTATTGCGGCGATATTGACATGGAAATCAGGGCGGACGGCACCTGGTTCTACATGGGCACCCCGATCGGCCGGCCGGCTCTGGTGCGACTTTTTTCCACGGTTCTTCGCCGGGATGAGGACGGAAACACCTATCTCGTCACGCCTGTGGAAAAGATCGGAATTCGTGTCGTCGACGCGCCCTTCCTGGCTGTCGAGATGACCGCGGGCGAGGACGAGAGCGGTCAGGTTCTCACATTTCGGACCAATGTCGGCGATGTGGTGAGCGCCGGAAAGGACCATCCGCTTCGCTTCGAGAGGATGGGCGAGACGGATCAGCTCAAGCCCTACATTCTTATTCGCGGTCGGCTCGAGGCGCTGGTCAACCGGGCCGTAACCTACGATCTGCTGGCGCTCGGCGGACCCGTGGAGATCAATGGCGAAGAGATGTTTGCGATCCGCTCCGGCGGCGAGGTGTTTCCCGTCATGCCGATGGCTGAACTTGAGGCCGGGATTTGACCGGGGACATGGCCGGCACGGCGCCGCTGCCAGGAGTTTTCGACGCGCGCGACTTCAAGACGCGGGCGCAGGGGCATGACCCGCTGCGCACATCCGGATCTCTTCCCGCCCATCTGGCCCATGGTGATCATGTGCTCAATCGGGATCTGGTTTCGGGATTGGAAAGCGTCAGGCTGCGCGAGGCGGCGGTGCTGGTGCCGGTGACCGATGACGGGCCCGAGGCGCGCGTCATCCTGACCCGGCGCACGGCCAAGATGCGCAAGCATTCGGGGCAGGTGGCGTTTCCCGGCGGATCGATCGACCCGGAGGATGGGAGCCCGGAGATCGCGGCGATGCGCGAGGCCGAGGAGGAAATCGGGCTGGACCGCAGTTTCGTCGAAACCGTGGGACGGCTGCCTGTCTACCTGACCACCACCGGGTTCCGGATCACGCCCGTGCTGGCCCTGGTCAAGCCCGGCTATCATCTGGTGGCCAATCCCGACGAGGTTGATGCGGTGTTCGAAACGCCGCTGTCGTTCCTGATGAACCCGGCAAACCATCGGCAGGAAAGCCGGGTCTGGGAGAATGTCGAGCGGCATTATTTCGTCATGCCGTTCGGGGAGCACCAGATCTGGGGCGTGACCGCGGGCATTATCAGAACAATGTATGAAAGGCTCTATGCATGAGCGCTCCGGCAAGCGTTGCGGACGAGGACTGGTTTCAGGCGCCGGCTCTCACGCGCATATTCGAACTCCTGAACCGGGACGGTGGCGAGGTTCGCGTGGTGGGCGGCGCGGTGCGCAACGCGCTGATGGGAATTGCTGTCACCGATGTCGACATGGCTACGACATGGGCGCCGGAAGAGGTTGTCGAAATGGCGCAGGCCGCAGGAATTCGCGCCGTTCCGACCGGGATCGATCACGGCACGGTGACGCTTGTGGTCGAAGGCCAGGGGTTTGAGGTGACCACCTTGCGCCATGACGCTGAAACCGACGGCCGACGCGCCGTTGTCGCCTTCGGCGCCGATTGGCAGGTGGATGCCGAACGCCGCGATTTCACGGTCAATGCGCTCTACGCCGACCGGGACGGGGCGATCATCGATCTCGTGGGCGGGCTCAAGGATCTGGAAACAGGGACGATCCGGTTCATCGGCGAGGCTGACGAAAGGGTGGCCGAGGATTACCTCAGGGTGCTTCGCTACTTCCGCTTCTATGCCCATTATGGCGCGGGCCGCCCGGATGCGGCTGCCCTGAAAGCGTGCACCCGGGCGCGCGACAAGTTGTCGACGCTTTCGGCGGAACGGATCTGGAAGGAAATCAAGCTGCTGCTGTCGGCGTCCGATCCGGGCCGGGCGTTGTTGTGGATGCGCCAGACCGGGGTGCTGACGGCGGTGCTGCCGGAAACCGAGAAATGGGGCATCGATTCGATCTCCGGCCTGGTCGCGACGGAAACAGCGCTGGACTGGACGCCCGATCCGATGCTGCGGCTGATGGCGATCATCCCTCCCGATCCCGAGCGGGTGCGGGCGCTCGGCGAACGCTTGCGGATGTCGCGCGCGGAGGCAGGAAGGCTCAGGCAGTGGGCCGAGGCGCCGGCGCTCAAGCCGACGGCCGCGACCACCATCCTCGACCGGCTGTTGTACCGCCATGGCGTGACACCGGTCTGCGACCGGATCCGGCTGGCTCTCGTCTCGGCGCGAGGGCGCGCGGAAGCGGATCCGGCGGCGCTCACGGAATCTGCGGGCCACAGCCGTCATCTCGCCCATGCCCAGGGGTGGTCGCGGCCCGAGTTTCCCGTTGCAGGCGCCGACTTACTTGCCAGTGGCATGGAACCCGGCCCGGCTGTGGGCGAGCGGTTGCAGGCGCTCGAGGAGCGGTGGATCGAGAGCAATTTCACGCTTTCGAAGACCGCTCTGCTCGAAGCCGGTTCCGATTGATTTCAGGTTCGGTGTGCGGCCGGGCCGGACAGGCCGGGCAGCCCCGGTTTTCATGTCGTCCGGCCAGGCCGCCGAGCAAGCGCTGATGTCTCAGGCGGCGGGCTGCTCATCCATGATGCGCTGCTTGATCTGCTCGACGATCGAGGGCCGGATGTGAGTTTCGCCGTGGGTTTCGCGCAGATGATCGACGGCGCGTGAGACGATTTCAGCTTCGCTTTCCGCCCGGGTGTGCCATTGGCAGCCCGGTACGAGGGATCCGCAATAAAATGTCTTCATGGCTTTCTCCTCTTGCTTGAAACCGAAAGCCGGAGGTCCAGACCTGTCGGCACTCCGGCCAACGGATGCGAAGCATATCACAAACCACCCCCTGCTGCCCACCAGCGGCGCGCCCATCTCTGAACCCGGTACGACTCCGGCGGGCGATCCGAACTTGTTAACCATTTCAGCCCTACCATGAGCGGTGTAACCGACTGCGGGCGCATTGCGCGAGGCTGATCCGGTTTCGGGCAAGTGCGGGACGAAACGATGATCATGGGCGCGAGCCTCTTCGATACGGTTCTCGAACGGGTCGGCCGGGAGAGGCCCCCTGGCTCCGAACCAGCGGCTGCGCCGCGCATGAGCCTGCGCAGCTTGGGAGGCCTGTTTGCGGCTCCCGCGTCCCGCAATCCTGCCTTCGGCCGGGCCGGAAACGATCCCGATGCGGACGCGCAGGACTATTTCAATGAAACCTATTTCGCGTTCCTGCATGACCCGGAGGCGCTGGTTCCGGATCGTGATCCGGAACCGCCAGTGGCAGAAGCCAAGGCTGCGCCCGAGCCCGAGCCTCACCCAACGATATTTCAAAGGCTGTCGGCCGAAGAGATCCGCGCCGATCTGAACCTTGAGCGCTCGGACACGCCGGTCGAGATCAGGGCCAAGCGGCGCGCCTTTGCCCGCCTCAATCATCCCGACCGGGTTCCGGATCAGTGGCGGACGGCTGCAACAGTCCGGATGAAGACCGCCAACCGGCTGGCCGATGACGCACTCCGGGCGGCAGCACTCAACCGCCGTTGAACCGCAGGCCCGTTTTCGGCGCGCCCGCAGCGCTTGTCCGGCGTCTGCCGGTCTCTCTCAGGGATACATGACCACGGGTGGCAGCGACGACAGGATCGAGGCGACGTTGCCGCCGGTCTTCAGCCCGAAAATGGTGCCGCGGTCATAGAGCAGGTTGAACTCCACGTAGCGGCCGCGGCGGATCAGCTGCTCGGTCCGCTCATCCTCGGTCCATGTCTTGAGAAAGTTGGACCGGACGATCTTCGGATAGACGACATTGAAGGCACGGCCGACATCCTGGGTGAAGGCGAAGTCGGCCTGCCAGCCGCCCTCCTCATCCGGCGTGTGCAGCCAGTCATAGAAGATGCCGCCGATGCCGCGGGGTTCGTCACGGTGCGGCAGGTAGAAATACTCCTCGCACCATTCCTTGTAGCGGGGATAGTCAGCCACCGCATGGCGATCGCAGGCAATTTCCATGGCGCGGTGAAACAGAAGCGTGTCCGGGTCGGTCTGGGTGCGGCGGTTGTCGAGCACCGGCGTCAGATCCGCGCCGCCGCCGAACCACTGGCTCGACGTGACCACCATTCGGGTGTTCATGTGCACGGTCGGAACATGCGGGTTGACCGGGTGCGCGATCAGGGAAATGCCCGAGGCCCAGAAATTCGGATCCTCTTCCGCGCCCGGGATCTGCTTGCGGAATTCTGGCGAAAACTCGCCATGCACGGTGGATGTGTGAACGCCAACCTTTTCAAACAGCCTGCCCTTCATGATCGACATCGTGCCGCCGCCGCCAGCGCCCTCGTCGCGCTGCCAGGGGGTGCGTTCGAACCGTCCGGCCGGCCCCTCCGACTGGGGGTGTTCGGCTTCGTCTTCCAGGGTTTCGAAATTCGCACAGATCTGGTCACGCAGGTGTTCGAACCATTCTCTGGCCTTCGTCTTTTTCTCTTCGATGTCGTCAGGCAGGCCGACGGGCAGGCTGGGGCGTTCCATAAGCAATCCTCATTCAATGCGTTCGATTGTCATAACAGCACTGACAGGCTGATGTAACCTCGTGTTTTTGGTGTGGCAGACGCGGAAACCAATGGTGTTCTGGCGCGTTTGGGCAAGGCCGAGCCTGCGGCGCGCTGCGGTTTTCCTGCAAAACCGAAAGACTCGCCGGGCGGGAGGAAATGCGCTAAATTCTCGAGTGGAAGGCCCGTCTGGAAGGAAAGAGCCGTGAGCCGTTTCAAACAACCACCGCCGCTTGAAGGCCTGCGCCGCGAGATCGCCCGGGCGCGCGACCGCAAGGCGCAAGGCCAGCCGGGCGGCTTCGTGCGCGAGACCTACAGGCTGAACCGCGACGAGGCGCGCGCCAAGGCGAAAGAGTGGTTTTCCACCTGGCCGAAAGCGGCCTACTGGACCGAAGTGGAAAGCTGGCGGGCGCTGCCCGGCAAGGACGACACGATCGAGTTCACCATGCGGCGGCTGCCCAGCGCCGACTGACGCGCCCGCCCTCCGGCTAACCTTCCGCGGGTTCTATGGATTGCTGTACCACCAGCCTTGGCCCCGCGCCGGTTCGTGCTGCGCGGTCATCGGGATTGTAGAGCTTGCAGGTCTGAAGCGACAGGCAGCCGCACCCGATGCAGCCGTCGAGCCTGTCGCGCAGCCGCTCGAGCATGCCGATGCGGGCGTCGAGCTGGGCGCGAAAGCCGCGGCTGATCTTTTCCCAGTCCCGTTTGTTGGGTGTGCGTTCGAGCGGCAATTCCTTGAGTTGCGCACGGATCTCTTCGAGTGAAAAGCCCATCTGCTGGGCAATCAGGATGAAGGACAGCCGCCTGATGTCCGAGCGGATGAACATCCGGCGTCCGCCGGAGGTGCGCCGCGCCGAGACCAGGCCCTCATCGTCATAGTAGCGGATCGCGGAGACGGCGAGGCCTGTCCGCCTTGCCACCTCACCGATGGTGAGCAGCTTGCCGGAGGCTGAAACGGGCATGGTGAAAAAAACCTCTTGATCTCAAGTTTACTTGAGAAAGTAACATGGTCTCATCGGAAATCAAAAAGAGACAGAGAGGTAATCGACAATGGCTGCATCAGGCCTCGAACATGTCAATTTCACGGTCGCCGACCCAGCCAAGACCGCCCGGGTCATTTGCGACATCTATGGCTGGTCGATCCGCTGGGAGGGCCCGGCGCTGGCTGGCGGATATGCGGTTCATGTGGGCAATGACGACGCCTATCTGGCGCTCTATTCCCCCGCGGAGACCCGCACGCGGGATCTCACGGACCGCTCCGCGATCGGCAATCTCAATCATGTCGGTTTCGTTGTCGACGATCTCGACGCCATCGAGGCAAAAGTGAAGGCACATGGTTTCAAGACCCACAGCCACGCGGACTACGAGCCGGGCCGGCGGTTTTACTACAATGACGATGACGGGATCGAATACGAGGTCGCCAGCTATGACTGACTCGATCATGGAACTGCGGGCCTACAGCCCGAACCGGCGGTTGATCTCGCCGGCCACCATGGCGACACTCATTGCGAGATTGAGGCTGCGCCGTCCTTCGACCATGGGAATGGTAAGGCGGAGATCGGCTGCGTCGTGGACCCTTTGCGGCGCACCGACGCTTTCGCGGCCGAACAGCACCACGTCCTGGACGTTGAGAGTCTGGACCGTGTCGTCGGTATAGGAGATGTCGGATTTGGTCGTCATCAGCACCAGACGGAGACCCATCGACGCGCGCCATTGCTCGAACTCCTCCCAGCCGTCATGACGGGTCAGGGTTGCCATTTCGATATAGTCCATGCCGGCGCGCTTGAGCGCCCTGTCGGACAGATCGAAACCGGCAGGTCCGATGATGTGGATGCCCAGTCCCATGCAGGCGCCGAGCCTGAGGATGGAACCGGTGTTGCCGGGAATGTCGGGTTGGTAAAGGGCGATCAGCGGTTTGGTCATCGTCACTGTCTGTGGTCTTTTTACCACTGGTTCAAGCCTGAAACAGCTGATGGTGGCGAAAACAGAACGTGGCGGTCTGGCTGTTCGCGCCATTCTGGTCTAAAAAAGGTGATCTTCAACGCGAACCCAACGGAGGCTGCAATGCACATCATTCCCGACAGCTTTCGACCGGCGGCCATCGGCCACTGAGTCCCAAGGGTTTTTCGCGGCTCCTGTCTTTCGGTTCGGCTTGCAAGCCCTCGTTATCTAGCGGCGCGTGATCGCGCGGCTGTCATGTCTTCACAGCTCCGGTGCGCGCATCGCGAATGAGCGAACCGGCTGCCCAGTTTCAGGAGTCATCCATGTTCGGATGGTTTGAACGTCGGCTCAATCCCTATCCTCCGACCCGGCCTTCCGCGCCACCGGAAGGTCTGATTGCCTTTTGCTGGCATTATTCCCGCGACGCCGCCCCCTGGCTGATCGCGATGGGCATCCTGACCGCGCTGATTTCGATCGGTGAGGTTCTGCTGTTCGGGTTTCTGGGCTCGATCGTCGACTGGCTGGCCAACTCGGATCCGGAAGGGTTCCTCGTTCGGGAAGCCGGCAAGCTCGCCTGGATGGGCGGCCTGGTTCTTATCGGGCTTCCGGCCATCGTTCTGATCCATTCATTGCTGATCCACCAGACGCTTCTTGGCAACTATCCGATGATCGCGCGCTGGCAGATGCACCGCTATCTGCTGCGCCAGAGCCTGAGCTTCTTCTCGGACGAGTTTGCCGGCCGGGTTGCAACGAAGGTGATGCAGACCTCGTTGTCGATCCGCGAGGCGGTGATGAAGATCCTAGACGTGTTCGTCTATGTCACCGTCTATTTCATCGCCATGATCGGCATGGTGGCGAGCGCCGACTGGCGGCTGGTGCTGCCGCTTCTTGTCTGGATCGCGATCTATGTCGGACTGATCAGCTACTTCGTGCCGCGGCTCAAGCGCATCTCGGCCGACCAGGCGGATGCCCGTTCCGCCATGACCGGCCGGGTGGTCGACAGCTACACCAACATCTCCACCGTGAAACTGTTCTCCCATGCCGGACGGGAAGAGGCCTATGCGCGTGAAAGCATGGACATGTTCCTTGAGACCGTGCACCGGCAGATGCGCCTGGTGACGATGTTCCAGTCGCTGATCTACTTTAACAACTCGGTTCTGGTCTTCGTCGTCGCTGCGATGTCGATCGGATTCTGGATTACCGGCATCGTCTCGGTGGGGTCCATCGCCGTCGTCATCGGGCTTTCGCTCAGGATCAACGGCATGTCGCAATGGATCATGTGGGAGGTTTCCGGCTTCTTCGAAAACATCGGCGTCGTGCAGGACGGCATGGGCATGATGATCAAGCCGCATGACGTGGTCGACCGGCCGGATGCGAGCGAGATCGCCACATCGAAGGGGGCGATCCGGTTCGAAAATGTCCGCTTCCACTACGGCAAGCAGAGCGGGGTGATCGAGGATCTTTCGCTCGCCATCGAGCCGGGTGAAAAGATCGGCCTGGTCGGCCGTTCCGGGGCCGGCAAGACCACGCTCGTCAATCTGCTGCTCAGATTCTACAATCTGGAATCGGGGCGCGTGCTCATCGACGGTCAGGACATTGCCAAGGTCAGTCAGGACAGTCTGCGCGCCCAGATCGGCATGGTCAGCCAGGATACGTCGCTGCTGCATCGCTCGGTGCGCGACAACATCGCCTATGGCCGCCCGGACGCCAGCGACGAGGAGATCATCGAGGCGGCGCGCAAGGCCAATGCACTCGATTTCATCGACGGTCTCGAGGATCTGGCCGGGCGCACCGGGTTCGATGCCCATGTCGGCGAACGCGGGGTGAAGCTTTCCGGCGGTCAACGCCAACGGATCGCCATCGCGCGGGTGTTCCTCAAGGACGCCCCGATCCTGGTGCTCGACGAGGCAACTTCGGCGCTGGATTCAGAAGTGGAGGCGGCGATCCAGGAAAACCTGTTCGCGCTGATGGAAAACAAGACCGTAATCGCTATCGCCCACCGCCTGTCGACCATTGCGCAGATGGACCGACTGGTGGTGCTCGATGCCGGTGAAATCGTCGAAACCGGGGTGCATGACGACCTGATCGGTTCGGGCGGCATTTATGCCGATCTGTGGTCGCGGCAGTCCGGCGGGTTCATCGATGCGCCGCTCGAAGAGACGACGGCGGCGGAGTAGGGCCGAATGCCGTTGCCAAACGGCCGGCCGGCCCTATTCTTGCGATCATGATTTTTCGCCCCGTTGTCGCGCTGTTCGAACGCTGGATCGATCCGTTTGTCCGGCGTTCGGACTACCGTCCTCCCGCGGCCACGCTGGGGTTCCTGACGCATTATGTCCGGCAGGCCAAGGGCGCCTTTGCGGCCATGCTGGCGCTTGGCGGTCTGGTGGCGCTGCTCGAAGCGGCGTTGTTCTATTTTGTCGGGCAACTGGTTGACGTGCTCGATTCGGCCGAACCATCCGCGGGGTGGGACGGCCTGATCGCAGCCCACGGCCCGACGCTTGCCTTCATGCTGTTCGTGGTGGTGCTGGCGCGGTTTCTCGTCGTCACGCTGGCGGCCCTGGTGGAAGAGCAGACGGTGGTGCCCGGTTTCTTCAACCTGGTGCGGTGGCAGGCGCATGCCCATGTCTCGCGCCAGGACCTGAGCTTTTTCCAGAACGATTTCGCCGGGCGGATCGTCAACAAGGTGTGGACCGCCGGGCAGGCGACCGGCGATTTCATGGTCTCGCTGCTGCAGGTCGCCTGGTTCATCTTCATTTACACCCTGACCACGATGGCGCTGGTCGCCCAGCTCGATTGGCGGCTGTCGGCGCTGGTTCTCGTCTGGGTGACGCTGTTCGGAATTCTGGCGCGGTACTTCGTGCCGAGAATCCGCCGCTACGCCCGGGCCAGCGCGGAAGCCTCGGCGATGCTGACCGGGCGGTTGACCGACAGCTACTCCAATATCCAGACGGTCAAGCTCTATGCGCGCGCGGCCGACAATGACCGCTATATCCGCGAGGGTTTCGACCAGTTCATCGCCGCGATCGTGCCGTTCACCCGGCATCTGACCGGCGTGCGGGCCTCGCTGGCGGCGCTTTCGGGCATCATGATCGCGGTCATTGCCACATTCTCGATCAATCTCTGGCTCGCAGGCGCGATCTCGGTGGGCTCGGTTGCCTTCACCCTGTCGCTGGTTCTCAGGCTCAACATGCTGCTGGGACGGATGATGACCCAGCTCAACAGCCTGATGCGCAATCTCGGCACGGTTCAGAATTCGGCGGAAATGGTGGCGCGTCCGGTGGGTCTGAATGACCGCGAGGACGCCAGGCCACTGACGGTCGACAGGGCCGGGATCCGTTTCGAGAATGCATCTTTTGCCTATGATCCGGCGCTTCCGGTGATCCGCGATCTCACGCTCTCCATCGCCCCCGGGGAAAAGATCGGACTGGTCGGACGTTCGGGCGCCGGCAAATCGACTTTCGTCAATCTGCTTTTGAGATTTTACGATCTGCAATCGGGCCGGATCGAGATCGACGGGCAGGACATCTCCGAAGTGACCCAGGAATCGCTGCGCCAGGCCATCGGCATGGTGACCCAGGACACATCGCTGCTGCACCGCTCTATCCGCGACAACATCGTCTTCGGGCGTCCCGAGGCCGATGAACAGGCCGTGCGGGAGGCCGCGCGCCGCGCCGAAGCGCTCGAATTCATCGAGGGTCTTTCGGATCAGCGGGGCCGCAAGGGCTTCGACGCCCATGTCGGCGACCGCGGCGTCAAGCTCTCTGGCGGGCAGCGGCAACGCATCGCGATCGCCCGTTTGATGCTCAAGGACGCGCCGGTTCTGGTGCTCGACGAGGCCACATCGGCGCTTGATTCGGAGGTCGAGGCGGCGATTCAGGAAAACCTCGAGGAACTGATGCGGGGCAAGACCGTGATTGCGATTGCCCATCGGCTGTCGACCATTGCCAGGATGGACCGCTTGATCGTGATGGATCAGGGCCGGATTCTCGAGGCCGGCAGCCATGCCGAACTCATTGCAAAGGGCGGTTTATACGCCGAATTGTGGGCCCGGCAGTCCGGTGGTTTTCTTGGTGTCGAGGATGCTGCCGAATAGGCAAACGTTTTTACCGCGACATTGTGCCCTTCTCCCCCTGTCCGGTCTGGACTTTACCTTCCATCCCGCATAGAAACCGCGCGATTGACAGAATTCCGCCGCATTGTCGGCACCGTCAAAATTTGTCCAAGCGGCGAAACCTGGCGGATCTGCCATGGGCGGTGGGACGGAATGCTGGTCCAGACGCAGCTTGAGAGGATATTGAGCCGTGAGTGAGCCAATGACACAGAGCGAAGGCGCGGGCGAACCTACCCGCCGCGATTTCCTTTACATCGCCACCGGAATGGCCGGCGTGGTCGGCGCGGGCAGCTTTGCCTGGCCGTTCATCGACCAGATGCGTCCGGATGCATCGACGCTGGCGCTTGCCTCCATTGATGTCGATGTCGGGAATCTCGAGCGGGGCATGTCGCTAACCGTGAAATGGCGCGGCAAGCCGGTGTTCATCCGCAACCGGACGGAAGAGGAAGTCGCCGAGGCGCAGGAAGTGCCGATCGCGGAGCTCAAGGACCCGATCGCGCGCAACGCCAATGTGGATGGTACGGCACAGGCAACAGACCTGGCACGCTCTGCCGGCGAAGGTCTCGAAAACTGGATCGTCATGATCGGTTCGTGCACCCATCTGGGTTGCGTGCCACTGGGTCAGGCGGGCGAGTTTGGCGGATGGTTCTGCCCCTGCCACGGCTCGCACTACGATACGGCCGGCCGCATTCGCAAGGGCCCGGCTCCGGAGAACCTCCCGGTGCCGCCGTTCGCCTTTACGTCTGACACCGTCATCACAATCGGCTGAGGGGGCTTTTACCATGAGCAGCGATCACTCGACCTACCAGCCCACTTCCGGTTTTGGAAAATGGGTCGATTCGCGCCTGCCGCTGCCGCGGCTGGTGCATGACAGTTTCGTCTCCTATCCGGTTCCGCGGAACCTGAACTACGCCTACACCTTCGGCGGCATCCTGATGGTGATGCTGGTTGTCCAGATCCTCACCGGTGTCGTGCTCGCCATGCACTACGCGGCCGACACGGCAATCGCCTTCCAGTCGGTCGAAAAGATCATGCGCGACGTCAACTCCGGCTGGCTGTTGCGTTACATGCACGCCAACGGCGCGTCGTTCTTCTTCGTCGCGGTCTATCTGCACATTGCCCGTGGCATGTATTACGGCTCCTACAAGGCGCCGCGCGAGATCCTCTGGATCCTCGGCGTGGTCATCCTGCTTCTGATGATGGCAACCGCATTCATGGGATACGTTCTGCCCTGGGGTCAGATGTCCTTCTGGGGCGCGACCGTGATCACCGGGTTCTTCACCGCCTTCCCGGGGATCGGCGAACCGATCCAGCAGCTTCTGCTCGGCGGCTTCGCGGTGGACAATCCGACGCTCAACCGCTTCTTCTCGCTGCACTACCTGCTGCCGTTCATGATCGCGGGCGTCGTGATCCTGCACGTCTGGGCGCTGCACGTGACTGGCCAGACCAACCCGACCGGCGTCGAAGTGAAGAGCAAGACCGACACCGTGCCCTTCACGCCCTATGCGACGGTGAAGGACGCGCTGGCGATGAGCATCTTCCTCATCGTGTTCGCCTACTTCATCTTCTTCATGCCGAACTATCTCGGTCACGCCGACAACTACATCATGGCCGATCCGCTGAAGACGCCTTCGCACATCGTGCCTGAATGGTACTTCCTGCCGTTCTACGCGATCCTTCGCGCCATCACCTTCAACATCGGCCCGATCGACTCCAAACTCGGCGGTGTTCTGGCGATGTTCGGCGCGATCGCGGTGCTGTTCGTGCTGCCCTGGCTCGACACCTCGAAGGTGCGTTCGGCGGTCTACCGGCCTTGGTACAAGCTGTTCTACTGGATCTTCGTGGCCAACGCGATCTTCCTGGGCTGGCTCGGCGCCAAGCCGGCAGAGGGGATCTACACCCCGTTGTCGCAGATTTCCACGCTCTACTACTTTGCGTTCTTCCTGATCATCCTGCCGGTGCTGGGACTGGTCGAAAAACCGAGGCGCTTGCCAAACTCCATCACCGAAGCCGTGCTTGCCAAAAAGGCCGGCAGTGGCGGAACTGCGGCAACAGCGGCCGCGTCGCCAGAAACCCGCGGCTGAGCGGCGAGACGGAAAGGATCCGAGATATGAAAAAGCTTCTTGAAAGCATCATTCCGCTCGCCGTGGCGGTGTTCATCGGTGCGGGACCCGCCTTTGCGGCGGGATCCTACCCGATCAAAAAGCCGCATGAGCTCGACTGGTCGTTTGCCGGAATCTTCGGCACCTACGACAAGGCTCAGCTTCAGCGTGGCCTTAAGGTCTATGTCGAGGCGTGCTCAGTCTGCCATTCGATGGATCTGGTGGCGTTCCGCACGCTTGAGGACCTCGGATACAGCGAAGACCAGGTCAAGGCGCTGGCGGCCAACTACGAGGTTGAGGACGGGCCCGACGCCGACGGCGAAATGTTCTTCCGTACCGCAGTGGCGACAGACTACTTCCCGTCGCCTTACCCGAACCCTGAAGCCGCTGCCGCAGTGAACAACGGCGCGGCTCCGCCTGACTTTTCGCTTCTGGCCAAGGCCCGCTATGTCGAACGCGGTTTCCCGCAGTTCATCTTCGACATCTTTACCGCCTACAACGAGAGCGGCCCGAACTACATCTATTCGTTGCTGACGGGTTATGAGGAGCCGCCGGAAGGCGTCGATGTCGCTGACGGCAACTATTATAATCCGTATTTTATCAGCGGATCGGCGCTTGCGATGGCCCAGCCGATCTACGATGAGCAGGTTGCCTATGACGACGGGACGCCGGAGACGGTCGACCAGTATGCCCGCGACGTAGCCGCCTTCATGATGTGGGCCGCAGAGCCGCACATGGAAGAGCGCAAGCAGACAGGCTTCATGGTGATCCTGTTCCTGCTGATCTTCACGGCACTCCTGTATCTGACGAAAAAGTCGATCTTCGCGAACAAGGACTGAGGACACTCCGGCGTGGTCCGGGACCTTTATGAAGCGCCGCCTCCGGGCGGCGTTTTCATGTCCACCACAATCACGCTTGCGCGGCAGCTGGCGACATCGCACAGTGCGCGCAAGAGCCTTGCCAACCGGGACTCAAAAGCCCACGGGAACCACCTGATGTCCAGTATGACCGACGAACTCCAGGCCTCGATCCGAACGATCAGGGACTATCCGAAGCCGGGCATCCTGTTCCGCGACATCACCACGCTGTTGGGGGCGCCGCGCGCCTTCCGGCGGGCGGTCGATGAACTGGTGCATCCCTATGCGGGCCAGAGGATCTCCAAGATCGCCGGTATAGAGGCGAGGGGATTTATTCTCGGCGGCGCAATGGCCCATCAGCTCTCTGCCGGTTTCGTGCCGATCCGCAAGAAGGGGAAACTGCCGCATGAAACCGTGCGGGTGGCCTACAGCCTGGAATATGGCGTTGATGAAATGGAGATGCACAAGGACGCCGTCAGCAAGGGTGAAAGCGTCATCCTCGTCGATGATCTGATCGCGACCGGCGGCACTGCCGAGGGCGCGGTCAAGCTGTTGAGGCAGATGGGCGCAGACATCGTGGCGGCGTGTTTCGTCATCGACCTGCCGGATCTGGGCGGGCGCAAGAAGCTCGAGGATCTGGGCGTCCAGGTGCGCACGCTGATCGAGTATCCCGGGCACTGACGGGCGTTCCGGGGGCAGTCTGATCCGCTCCCGGAAGCGTATTCGAATTGCCCTTGTCAGGGCATCTTCACCATGACCGCCGATTGAAAGCTCATGACCGGTTCACCCGCCTGATTGTGTGCTTCCGCGTCGCCCTCCAGGATTGACCAGCCCGGACGGGATGCCATCGGGAGAATGCCCGTCATGGTGTGGCCGTAACGGATCTCGTCTCCGGCGAAGACCGGCTTGAGCCATTTGAGATTTCGAAAGCCCGGTGAAGGGCCGAATTCGGGAAGCGAATGTCCCTGTTCCCGCATCTGGTCGAGCAGGCGGGTCATTGCGGCGACATTCAGCTTCATCCAGACAGAGGCTGTGTGCCAGCCGGAAGCGCAGAGCCCGCCGAATACGCTCTCGCGGGCGGCCTCGGCATCGACATGAAAACGCTGCGGATCGAAGCGGCTGGCGAATTCGATGATATCCTCGGCGGTGAACAGATGGCTGCCCATCTCGATCCGGAACCCCGGGCTGAAAGGTGTGTCTGCAGCCATTTTTCAGCTTTCCTGTTTGGCCCGAAGGCGCATCATGACGGGATTTTCGGACAGGAGGACGGTCTCCCCGCGCTGGTTGCGCAATTCGTGACGCAGGCTGACGATGCCGATCGAGGGCCTCGATTTCGACTGCCGCCGGTCGAGCACGCGGGTCTCTCCGGACAGGACGTCACCGGCGAGGACTGGGCGTTTCCATTTTACATAATCAATTCCGGGCGCACCCTCGGCGGCCGCACGCAGCAGATAGCTGTCGGTCATCATCCGCATCATCATGGCGCAGCTGTGCCATCCGGATGCGGCAAGCCCGCCCAGAATGGTGGCTTCGCCGGCGCTCGCATCAAGGTGCATGGGCTGCGGATCGTATTCGCTGGCGAACTCGACGATTTCGTCCGCCGTGACCTGTTTCGGTCCGAGCGGGAATTCGGTTCCCGGGCTCATGTCCTCGAAATGGATGAGGTCCTGTTGTGCTGTCATGTCGAAATGGATTCCTGAAGTCTGGGCGTCCTGGATATGTTCCGCGCCAATCTAGTCGAGTTCCTTTAAGTATGAAAGAAAATCCGTCCCCGACTTGATGCCGATCAAATCAGCCGGCTTTATATGGAGTATTGTGAATATGTTCCGGCCGCACGGCCAGTTGTCTTTCACAGGAGCCCCGCATGTTCAAAACAAATGTCGGCGGTATCGACCGCATCCTTCGCATCGTCGCAGGCCTCGTGCTGCTTGCGATGTTTTTCGTCTATCCCGATGCGTCATGGCGCTACTTTACGCTGATCGGTGTCGTGCCGCTGCTGACGGGTCTGCTCTCGACCTGTCCGCTTTATTCGATCCTCGGGCTGTCGACCTGCCCGGCAAAACGGGCCTGAAGCGCGCGCTCGTCCAGCAGGCTTCCATGCCGGTTCCATCAGTCCGGCTTCCGGGCGCAAGTGTGCGGCGCCCGGCTGGCCGCGACCATTGAGAGGCCCGGATTGAGGATCAGGTGTTGAAGCGGAAATGCAGGACGTCACCGTCCTGGACCACATATTCCTTGCCTTCGTCGCGTGATTTTCCGGCTTCCTTGGCCGGAACCTCGCCGCCGAGTTCCACGTAGTCGCCAAAGGCAATGGTCTGGGCGCGGATGAAGCCGCGCTCGAAATCGGTATGAATGACACCGGCGGCCTGCGGAGCCTTGGCGCCGCGGACGACTGTCCAGGCGCGCGTCTCCTTCGGGCCGACGGTGAAATAGGTGATCAGGTCGAGCAATTCGTAGCCGGCGCGGATAAGGCGGTCCAGGCCCGGCTCTTCAAGTCCCATCGATTCGAGGAATTCCGCCGCTTCCTCATCGGGCAATTGCGAGACCTCGGCTTCGATCGCGGCAGAAATCGTCACCGCGCCGGCGCCCTGCGCCTCGGCCATCGCCTGCACCGACCGGGTGTGTTCGTTGCCTTCCGCGGCATCGCCTTCCGCAACGTTGCAGACATAAAGCACCGGCTTGGAGGTCAGTAGATTGAGCGTACGCAGGATCTTCAGGTCCTCGGCGGCAATGCCATTGAGCAGATGGCGAACCGGCTTGCCGTCCTGCAGCAGCTTGAGCGATTCTTCCATCATCGGAAGTAGTGTCTGGGCTTCCTTGTCCTTGCCGGTGGCGCGCTTGCGCATCTGTTCGGTGCGGCGCTCAAGGCTTTCGAGATCGGAGAGCATCAGTTCGGTTTCGATGGTCTCTGCATCGGCGACCGGATCAATCCGTCCCTCGACATGGGTGATGTCGTCATCCTCGAAGCAGCGCAGCACGTGAACGATGGCGTCCACTTCGCGAATGTTGGCCAGGAACTGGTTGCCCAGACCTTCGCCCTTGGACGCGCCGCGCACGAGGCCTGCGATGTCGACAAACGAAATTCGCGTCGGGATGATTTCCTTCGAGCCTGCGATCGCCGCCAGCTTCTTCAGGCGCCCATCGGGAACAGCGACCTCACCGGTGTTGGGTTCGATCGTGCAGAACGGATAGTTCGCCGCCTGAGCCGCGGCGGTCCGCGTGAGCGCGTTGAACAAGGTGGACTTGCCGACATTCGGCAGGCCGACGATACCGCATTTGAAACCCATGAATACTCTCGTCTCGTGTCTGATCAGGAATTGTGCTGGCTATGCGGGAAAGGGCCTGCATGGTCAAGCCCTGCACTGATTTGCCGCAATCAACCGGTTGGAAAGCTTTGGGTGGGATGGTGTGGGAGCAGCAAGATGCGGGAGATCTCATGGAAACCGAGTTAGCGACATGGCATTTCGTCGTTGCCGGGATCGTCTTCGCGTTCCTGGGGCTCATCGCGCATATCTGCCGGGCGGTGTTCAACGTGTTTCCCGACAAACTCTCCGATACCCCGGCGGTCAATATTCTCGTGTCCGGCGACTACAGCTGGGGTGACTACATATGGGGTGTCGAGTTTGACGATGCCGGTTATTACCGCCTCGACAGCCTCAAGAACCTGAGGCTTTATGTGGTCTCGTTCGTGCTGGGCGGACTTGCCGTGATGCTGTTTTCGGCCGAGGCGGCGCAGGTCTTCGCCTACTGGATCGAACTGGGTATTACAGGCTTCATCGACCTGTTCTGGCAGCGTGTGGCCGACCTCAGGACCTGACGCGCTGAGCTGCCCCTGGCGGGCGTTACTGCCCCTTCCACCAGGCATCGGCCTTGTCGATGTAGCCGGCGGTATCCTTGATCCAGGTGCTTTGAACCTGCCCGTTGTAATTCAGATACAGCTTGCCATCGACAATCGAGAACTTGTCCACCTCGACAGGGGCCTTGTAGCCCTTGGCCGCGCCATAGGCGCAGTAGCCGCCATATTGGGGTGCGTATTTTGCCGGATCGGCTTCGAACAACGCCCGGTTTTTCTCCGACGAGAAACGGTAGACCGCGCCGTCATGGGTCGCGGTGATGGCAGCGTCGCCCGGAACGGGCTTGTTCATGGTGAAATAGGCCACCGGATCATGCCCCTCTATGGCGACCCCGGATTCGGAAGTGTTTACCGTGGCGGCAACCGCCGGAGCGGACTTGATCAGCATCAGGGTCGCAAACCCGATGCCAAGACCCAAGACGGCTCTACGGGTGTAAATTGCTTCTTGCATGCCTGCCTCCTTGATTCCGGACGCGGCGTCCGGCTGCAGTGCCGCGGCGCCAATTGGTTGAGGAGCGCATTCTGCCCTGCTCGGTGATCAAGAGCGAATGACGATGGCGTGAAACGGTCGCGATTGCGGGATCGTTGTCCGGCAATGTTTCCGGGCGGCGGATCAGAAGAACCCGCGTGGCGCGCGGGCGCTGTTACTTGTTGCCGTCGCCAAACAGCTTCTTCAGCATGTCGGCCATGGGGCCGGAAGGGGGAAGTTTGCCGGGTTGCTGCGAGTTCCGCGCCTGGCGGATATGGGATTTGCCCGTGGCTCCGGGCTTGCCGCCGGGAGCCTTCGCTGCGGAGGTTTTTTCGGGCTTGGCGGCCTCGGACGTGCCGGTTGCCAGCGCGATCCTGTTCAGAAATCCGGCATCATCGGCCTTGGCGATCAGGTCGGCGTTGTCGGCGATGGCGTCAAGCAGCGGGTCCAGCCATTGCTGATCGGCCTTGGCGAAATCGCCCAGCACATGTGGATTGACGCGGTCCTTGTGGCCCGGATGGCCGATGCCGATCCTCAGACGCTTGTAGTCCTTGCCGCAATGGGCATCGATGGATTTCAGACCGTTATGGCCGCCATTGCCGCCGCCGGTCTTCAGCTTGAGCTTGCCCGGTGCGAGATCGAGCTCGTCGTGGATGACGATGATGTCGGAAGGCGAAAGCTTGTAGAACCTCATGGCTTCGCCGACGCTGTCGCCCGACAGGTTCATGAAGGTCATGGGCTTGAGGATCAGGGCCTTCTCGCCGGCCAGCGTGCCTTCGGCGATCTCGCCGCGGAATTTCTTCGAAAATCCGGAAAACGAATGGCGGCGGGCAATTGCGTCCGCCGCCATGAAACCGACATTGTGCCTGTTCCTTGCGTATTGAGGGCCGGGATTTCCAAGTCCTGCGATGAGCAACATGGAGCCGGGCCCTCAACAATAATCCGCAAAGCGCCTTATTCTTCGCTGTCGCCTTCAGCCTCTACTGCCTCTTCTGCATCATCCTCGTCGGCATCTTCAGAAGCGGCGTTGTCGTCGCTCTTGAGGCCGGCAGGCGATGCAACGGTGGCGATGGTGAAGTCGCGATCGGTGATCGTCGGCTCCACGCCCTCGGGCAGCGTGATATTCGAAATATGGATGCCGTCGCCGATTTCCAGACCGGTAAGGTCAGCAATAAATGCATCGGGGATCGCGTTGGCCGGGCAGTTGCACTCGACCGTGTGACGCACGACGTTGAGAACGCCGCCGCGCTTGATGCCGGGGGACTTTTCTTCGTTTTCGAAGTGCACCGGGATTTCGACGGTCACCTGGGTGTTCTTCGAAATCCGCAGGAAGTCGACATGCATCACAAAGTCGCGGACCGGATCAAGCTGGTAGTCCTTGGGCAGGACGCGGTGCTTGGTTCCATCGACGTCGATCGTGGCGATCGTCGTCATGAAGCCACCGCCGTAGATCTTCAGCGTGACGTCCTTGCGGGACAGCGTGATCGAGACAGGGTCTTTCTTGTCACCATAGATGACAGCGGGAATCAAACCGTTGCGGCGAAGTTCACGGGCGGACCCCTTACCGACCTGTGCGCGCGCCTCGGCCTTGAGCTCATATGTGTTGCTCATGGCATTTCCTTTCGAGGTTCTAATAAAGGCTGCTTGCCGGGCTCGTTTGCATCGGTCCCGAGAAACATCAAACGCCGCCTACTGCGAGAGATCGGCGGCGCCTCATCCGTGTTGCCTCCAAGGGTGTCTGCACGGACGTGGCCGCTATAGCCGAGCAACCGCGGGATTGCAAGGCTTTGGGCGCAGGGAAGCCCGGTGTTTCGGGCGTTCATGCGGTTCCACCAGACGCGGACGCAAGGACAGCCTTTAAGCCTTGGCCGCTCGTGCATTCATCAGGCCCTCGCCTCATGGCTTGATTGACGCGCACGCCAACCCCGCATAGTCTTTCCGGACGGGGAATTCCGAACCTCCCGTCGAGAGCCCACCACCCAGTGAACCGGCTCCAAGCTCCGCGAAAAACGCAACAACCTTGCGGAGCAAAACCATGTCACAAATCGACAATGAAACGTCTATATCGCCGCTTGAAATGGTTGCCGAGGGGGAGGCCATCGTGATTGTTGATGTGCGCAAGCCGGCGGCCCGGGCAAGCTCCGGCCTGCAAATTCCAGGTTCGACCTGGCGGCATCCTTTCGATGCGGTGAACTGGGCCAGCGCCTTCGAGGGCAGACGGGTTGCGGTGTATTGCGTGCACGGCCATGAGGTGAGCCGTGCGGTGCGGGGATTTCTTGAAGAGTGCGGGGTAGAGGCGCGCTTGATCGAGGGTGGTTTCGAGGCGTGGCGGAGCGCGGGGCTTCCGGTCGCACCGGTGGAGCCATCGGATGACTGATCGTCATGACGCACAGCCCTCCTTCAGTGAATTGTTCCGCGTCTTCGGGCGGATCGGACTTCTGTCCTTTGGCGGACCGGCAGGTCAGATCGCGCTGATGCACCGGGAACTGGTGGAGGCGCGGCCCTGGCTCGACGAGGCGCGGTTCCTGCATGCGCTCAATTTCTGCATGCTGCTGCCCGGGCCCGAAGCGATGCAGCTCGCAACCTATTCCGGCTGGCTGATGCGCGGTGTTGCGGGCGGATTGCTGGCGGGGCTGCTGTTTGTGCTGCCGGGCTTTGCCGTGATCATGGGCCTGTCGGCGCTCTACTTCCACCTGGGTGACCTTCCGGTGGTCGGCGGCATTCTGTTCGGCCTGAAGGCCGCGGTGCTGGCCATCGTGGTCGAGGCGCTGATCAAGGTGTCGAAGCGGGCGCTCAAATCCCGCTTCGCCTGGGGGCTCGCCATGGCCGCATTCGTGGCGATCGCGTTCCTCAAACTGCCTTTTCCGCTCATCGTGCTCGCCGCGGGCCTCGCCGGCATTGTCCGGTCCGCACTTGACCGGAGCCCGGCCGGAGATTGCGCAGAAACGTCCGAAACCGCAATTGCCCTGCCATCGCTTGCCGGACCTACACTTCGGACCCTCCTGATCTGGGGAGCGGTGTGGCTTGTGCCGCTGGCACTGATGCTAGTGACGCCCGGGATTCCCGATGCACTCGCCGCAATGGCGCTGTTTTTTTCGAAGGCGGCAATCGTGACCTTCGGCGGCGCCTACGCGGTTCTTGCCTATGTCGGGCAGCAGGCGGTCGAAGTGCATGGCTGGCTGGTGCCGGGTGACATGCTCGCGGGTCTCGGGCTGGCCGAAACCACGCCGGGGCCGCTGATCCTGGTTCTGGTCTTCGTGGGCTTTCTGGGTGGTGCGCGTGACGCCGGGCTCGATCCGACACTTGGCGGGATCGCGGGCGCGTCCGTGGCGCTGTTCTTCACCTTCGCGCCCTGTTTCCTGTGGATCTTTGCCGGCGCGCCGCATATCGAGCGGCTGCGTTCGGTCGCCTGGCTTTCGGCGGGGCTGGCCGCGATCACCGCAGCCGTGGTCGGCGTCATCGCCAATCTGGCTGTCTGGTTTGCGCTCAATGTGCTGTTTGCGAAGGTCGGCTCGTGGGAGGCCGGAATCCTGACGCTGCCGGTTCCCGATGTGGCAACGCTGAATGTCGCGGCGCTTGTGATCGCGCTTGGCGCGGGCGTGGCGCTGCTGCGCTTTCGCCTCAACCTGTTCTGGCTGCTGGGCGGTGCGACGCTTACAGGCGTTGCGGTCACGCTTCTGGTATAAGGCGGATCAGTCGAAAAGGCTGGAAACGGACTGCTCGGCCGCGGTCCTGTTGATGGCTTCACCGATCAGCGTGTCGGTGGAAATGACCCGGATGTTGGGGGCGCTGAGCACTTCCTGCGTTGGCTGGATGGAATCGGTGATCACCAGTTCCTTGAGCTTCGAGGAGACAACGCGTGCCACGGCGCCGCCGGACAGCACGCCGTGGGTGATATAGGCTGTCACACTGGTTGCGCCCTTGTCGAGCAGTGCTTCGGCGGCGTTGCAGAGCGTGCCCCCGGAATCGACGATGTCGTCGATGAGCAGGCAATCCTTGCCCTCGATGTCGCCGATCACATTCATGACCTCGGATTCGCCGGGGCGCTCGCGCCGCTTGTCGACGATGGCGAGGGTGGACTGCGGGTCAATGCGTTTGGACAGCGCCCGCGCGCGGACCACGCCGCCAACATCGGGCGACACCACCATCAGCGATCCCTTGGCGTAACGATCCTTGACGTCACGGGCCAGAAGCGGAACGGCAAACAGGTTGTCGGTGGGAATGTCGAAGAAGCCCTGGATCTGACCCGCATGGAGATCCAGCGTCAGCACGCGGTCGGCGCCGGCCTCGGTGATCAGGTTGGCGACCAGCTTGGCCGAGATCGGTGTGCGGCCCGAGGCGCGCCGATCCTGACGGGCGTAGCCGAAATAGGGGATGACCGCGGTGATGCGCTTGGCTGACGAGCGACGGAAGGCGTCGATCATGATCAGCAATTCCATCAGGTTGTCATTTGTCGGGTAAGAGGTCGACTGCACCACGAAGACATCTTCGCCGCGGACGTTCTCCTGGATTTCGACAAAAATCTCCTGGTCGGCGAAGCGGCGGACGCTTGCCTTGCCCAGTGGCAGGTTGAGGTAGTTGCAAATGGATTCAGCCAAACGCCGGTTCGAGTTTCCCGCGAAAACCTTCATTTGGGACCGCCTGTTTTTCCGGCCGCGTCGCGGCATGCGCACCAGTGCCCATGCGGACGGGGCGCCAACCCGTTGGCCCGCGTTTTAGCGGCGCGTGTGATGAATGCAAGGGCGCATCTGCGGGGCGGTTAATTTTTCTGTTGACCGGCGGCTGTTTTCACAGCCGGCAAACCACTGCTGCGAAGTTCTTGTGCCCGTTACAGGCCGCGCCAGGCGACGTAATCGGCGATCGATTGGGCGGCGATGCGCTCCATGACATCGGCCGGAACGGACGCCCACGGATCGCCGCCGCCACCGCCGGCAAACGCCTCCTGACCCTGGATGCGGTGCAGCCGCGCGCCGGAGGCATCGAGGATATCCCAGACATAGAACACCGTCGTTCTGCCATCGAAGGTCTCGGCGGAGAAATAGCCCTTGAGAACATGGTCGCCGCCGGGGTCTGCGGCGCTGAGGATCGCCAGGCCGCGGTTGCGCGCTTCGGCAGCCAATTGCCGGGAGAGTGGCGTGACTGCGTTTACCGGAGCGCCGATGACCGGCATGAAGCGGATCCGGCCGCGGATCTCGCCGGCGGGCAGCACGGCCCGGCCCGAGCTCGCGGCGGATGGTTGATTTGCGGAGGGCTGGCCAAAGGACGGCTGGGATCCCGGATCGGACGCGGTCCCTTGCCCAAGGCCGTTGAAGATCGCAGCGGCACTGTTCTCTGTCGCGGTCGAACCGTCGCCGGGGATCGGCGCCAGGGTCTGTTCGGTGCTGTTGCAGCCGACAACGAACAACGCCGCCAGGCCCATTGCGCCGATGATCTTGATGCCATGCGTCATGTATTTCGCCCGATTGTTCCCCGTTGTTATGAAATCTTGAGGCAGGAGCTGTCAATCTTCTGCCCCGTATAAGGGGAGGCGGGCGGCGGCGCGGCGATCAGCCCTTTCCGCCGGGGACGGCAATCAGATCGAGTGATTTGCCGGACAGCGAAACCGGTTCGTCATCGGTCGTCAGGTAGGTTTGCCCCAAGGTCATCGCAGCGCCCGCTTCCGAATCCATGATGATCATGTGAACGAACAAGGTCATGTCGGGTGCGATTTCGAGCGGATTGCCGGCGTGAAACATCTGGTGTTCCATCCAGCTCGGAGTGAAGCGTGCGCCGAGTGAATAACCGCAGGCATTGAGACGGTGACGGGTCAGGCCGTGATCGTCCATGATATCCGCATGTGCGTCGAACACGGCACCGAACGTGGTGCCCGGTTTCAGGATCGCGGTGATCGCGTCCATGGCCTCGCGGGCTGCGGCATAGAGCTCCATGTGCCGGTCGGATGGTTCGCCGATGATGATGGTGCGCATCATGGCTGCGTGATAATGCGCGTAGGCGCCGGCCCATTCGAGAGTCAGCTGGTCGTTGCCGGAGAGTTGGCGGCGGCCTGACTTGTAGCGGCACAGCAGCGCATCTTCAGCGGAGCCGATGATGAACTCGTTGGCCGGATAGTCGCCGCCGCCGGCAAAGACCGCGCCCTGCATCGCTGCGAGGATTTCCGCCTCGTCCGCGCCTGGCTTGATCAGCGGCAGGGCCGCATCGAGGGCGGCATCGGCAAGTTCGGCGGCACGGCGGACATGGGCGATTTCGGCGGGGCTTTTGACAAGTCGCAGCCGGCTGACCAGGTAGGAAGCGTCGATCAGTTCCGCGAAGCTTTGCAATTGATTGTCGAGCTTGCGGCAGTTGGCGCCGGTCAGACCGTGCGTGTCATACTCGACCCCAATCCGCGCTCCCAGAAGGTCGAGTTCGGAAAGCAGGTCCTTCAGGTCCATCGTGGGATCGGCCTTGCTGCGGTCGGTCCACACCACGATGTTCTCGATCGTGGAGGTATGCCGCGCCTGGCGAAGGTCGGCGGAACGGGTCAGAAGCGTTATCTCGCCGTCGGACGTGACCACCAGGCATTGAAAGAAACAGAAGCCGAAGGTGTCGTAGCCGGTCAGCCAGTACATGCTTTCCTGCGCAAACAGCAGCATGGCGTCGAGTTTTTCTTCCTGCATGCTCGCAGTCAGCTTGCTCAAACGGGCGGCGTATTCCTCGCGTTCAAAATGCAGGGCCATGGGCGTCCTCCTTGATGGCGATGGCGGAGATCTGTCGTCCGTAGTCGGGTTCGTTGCGGTGGGTGGCGCGACGATAGGAGAACCAGGCATTCTCGTCGGCATAGGTGCAATCCCTGACCATGCCGGCCCTGACGCCGCTTTGGCTCAACCGGTCGAGCGTGAAGCGCCTGAGGTCGAACATTGCGTGACCTGGCTTTTCGGAGGGGACAAAATAGATCTGGTTGCCGGGATCTCGCGCGACGAGCCGATCGACGAACTCCGGCCCGACCTCGTAATTCTCCTGGCTGATCGACGGCCCGAGGACCGCGGCGATGTTCTGGCGGGCCGCGCCTATATTCTCCATGGCGGCGATGGTGGCTTCGAGCACACCGTCGATCGCACCTCGCCAGCCGGCATGCGCTGCACCGATTATGCCCGCCTGGGGATCTGCAAAGAGCACCGGTCCGCAATCGGCCGTCAGCACACCAATGACCAGGCCCGGTGTGCGGGTGACGATGGCATCGGCTTTCGGGCGTTCGCCCATGTTGTCGGCCGTGGCAATATGGACCTCCGGTGAATGCACCTGATGCACCGTGACCAGCCGGTCGGGCGTTTGCGAAAACCAGCCCGAAACAAGGGCGCGGTTTTCCATGACGTGATCGCGGTTGTCCCGAGATCCGAGGCCGACATTCAGGCCGCGGTACATGCCTTCCGACACCCCGCCCGCCCGGCTGAAGAAACCATGGGCGATCCGCCCGCCCGCAGAGGCGTCGTCCAGCATCGAGCTTCGGACCGGCTCGGGTCCGTGACGGTCAAGCGTCATGATGTGATCCTCCCGTCGGTTGCATGGGATGCCGAATTCCGCAACCTGATCCTCGTTCGTGGACAAATGGTGGCCATCAGAGACGCGTCTGTCAAATCGGGCAGCTACGGCGTCGCCGAATCAAACGGTTCGATCCTAACCTCTGTGCCGCTGATGGCGAGCACTTTGAACAGGGCGCCCATGCGGCCTTCGCCCTCTCCGGCGAGCCGGTTGACCGCATCGCGGATGGCCGCCTGCGTCAATGCATCGCGGCCCGAGCCAAGCGCGCCGGCGCGTTCGACCAGCCCCAGTCCGACGAGGAATTCGCCCTGGGTCAGGGGGCGGTGGAGATGTGCGCCAATCGCGACCGCGGCTTCGGCCAGAGCCTGGAAATCCACATGGCTTGTAAGGTCGGCTTCGCCGGGACGCACCAGCGGATGATCATATTCATGCCTGTAGACCGCCTGAAGCGTATCGCCGAAATTGGTGACGAGATGGCCGTAGTCGATGACAAGCGCGGTGCCGCCATCGCGCACGAGTTTCGCAGCGACCGTCTGCATTACCGCAGACCGGCCCGGGGCGAGTTCGAATATCTCGCCATCGGGGATCTTGGTCTCGTCGACGGGGAGGAGCGATGGGTCGAAGCTCCCCGCGCCGATGCCGAACGCAAGCCGGCCTTCCGGATCCAGCCCGACGATCCGCTCGCGGAATCCCTGCGGCGTCTTGACGAACTGGTGGATCGGGATCGCGTCGAACAGCTCGTTGGCCACCATCAGCGTAAAGCCTTCCGGGATGTCCTCGAAAGACTGGTGCCAGGATATCCGGTCCTTGATCCGCACCAGCGTCTGGCGCTGAACGTTGCGCAGCCGTTCGCTGGTCTCCACCATATGAATGCTGGCGTCGGTGTAGAGCTCCGGCGCGAGCTTCGAGACGACCCGCAGGGCATCGGACATCAGGGTTCCGCGGCCGGGGCCGATCTCGGCAATGCGCACCTTTTCGGGCGCGCCATGGGCCTGCCATGCATGAACCAGGAACACGCCGATCAGTTCGCCGAAGAATTGCGACACCTCGGGCGCGGTGATGAAATCACCGGACCGGCCGAACGGCTCGCGGCTCTGGTAGTAGCCGTGCTCGGGGTCGGCCAGGCAAAGGGCGAAGAAATCCGAGATCTTGAGAGGACCGGCTTCCTCGATGATGCGCGCCATTTTCCGCGCCAGCGGGGTCATCGGCGGAACACTCATGGGATTGGGGGGCAGGGTCATGGCGCTGGCCTTCCTTTCGCTCAGGCCCGGGACCGGGCCGAGGCCACGGCCCACAGGCCGACGGCGATCATGGGAAGCGACAGCACCATTCCCATGGTCAGCCATCCGCCAAGGAGGTAGCCGATATGAGCGTCGGGTTCGCGGTAGAACTCCACCAGAATGCGTGCCAGCGCGTAGCCGATCAGGAAACAGCCCGACACCAGCCCCGGATAGGCCAGCGCCCGCCGTTTGTAGATCAGCACCGCAAGCACGGCCAGAAGCACAAGCCCTTCCAGGGCGGCTTCGTAAAGCTGAGTCGGATGGCGCGGAAACGGCCCGCCGGTCGGAAACACAACGGCCCAGGGCACATCCGCAAGCCTGCCCCACAATTCGGAGTTGATGAAATTGGCAATGCGGCCGAAGAAGATGCCGATCGGCACCACGGCGCAGACGATGTCGAAGAGGCTGAAGACCGGAATGCCGCGGCTGCGCGCAAACAGAATCATGGCGACGAGCGTTCCGAGCAAGCCGCCGTGAAACGACATGCCTCCATTCCAGATTTCGAAGGCGCGCAGCGGATTGGCGGCGACGGCGGTGAAGTCGTAAAACAGGATGTAGCCGATGCGTCCGCCGGCAACGATGCCCACCGTCGCCCAGAGCAGAAAATCGTCAAGGTCGAGCGGCGTCATGGGGGATCGGCCGTCCCGCCAAAGCCGGTCGTTGCCGGCAAGCCGCCGGGCGTACCGCCAGCCAAGCAGGATACCGGCAACATAGGCGATGCCGTACCACCGGACCTGCAGCGGACCCAGCGTGATCAGAACCGGATCGATGTCCGGAAAGCTGATCAATGACAGCAAAGCAGCCATGTAATCCAATGCGCGGTCCTCCCTGTCAGGTCAGCCGCACGCGGCCTTGATCCGGTTTTTCGGCGCGCGAGGGCGGCGGCAACGTCCCGGACTCGCTTCGCACGCGTGCGTGCCCCTGTTGCATGGCATATAGGCTTTGCGCAAGCCTTGCGCCACTGCTGCGGCAATGGGCAGCTTGCAACATGGCGCGGCAACACTTACCTGAAGTGAAGAACCATCGCTTCCAACTGTGCGAATGCAGGGATCAGGATCATGACCAGCGGACCCAACCGACTACTTGATGAACTCGCCAAGCTTATGACCGACGCCGCCGGCGCGGCGCAGGGGGTGAGGCGCGAGGCCGAAACCGCGATCCAGGCGCAGCTCGAGCGGTTGCTGAACTCGATGGACCTGGTCAAGCGCGAGGAATTCGAGGCCGTTCGCGAGATGGCGGCGAAGGCGCGTGACGAGAATGATGCGCTTTCGGCCAGGCTAGACGAGCTTGAGAAAAAGCTGGCTGCAAAACCTGCGGCAAAGACCGCCTCCAAGGCGGGCTCCAAGGCCGGTTCGAAGTCCGGAACAGCGACCAAATCCCCGGCATCCTGACCGGCGTCGCCGAAGCAGGCCCCCGGGCCGGTTTTGCAGAATTTTTTTTGCACAGGTTGTCCACCGCCGGCCGGATCTCAAAAAGCCTTTTGAGTGAGTCAGTTATGAGTCACGGCGGAATCATTTTCGCAGCTTGGTCCACAGGCCCCGCCTGACAAAATGCGCCGAGGGGACTGGCGCTCAGACTCTGCATTTATACACTGATTCTAAATGATGATTCGGATCGGGCAACGAACAGCCCCGGTGGGAGTCGCCAAGGCGAGCGCCCATCGGCAGCGGGCCATCCGTATGAAATTTCCATCCCGGGACGCACCATCAGGCGCGGCTTCGAGGATGCTCAAGCAGACCAGGTGGGGCATGAATCTTAGCAATTTCGAATTCGACCGGCAGTCCAATCCAGTGGACATGATCGAATTCGTCGCAGCCGCGAACGACTGGACATTCGAACGTTCCGGCGAGCATGAAATCGCGATGACGGTCGAGGGTCACTGGACCGACTACCATGTCTCGTTCTCCTGGATGGAGGACTGCGAGGCCCTGCATATTGCCAGCGCTTTCGACATCAAGGTGCCCGACGTTCGTGTCACCGAGGTCATGCGGCTTTTGTCCCATGTCAACGGACAGGTTCTGATGGGGCATTTCGATCTCTGGCAGCAGGAAAGCGTGATCATCTTCCGGCAATCGCTGCTGCTCGCGGGCGGTGCGGAGCCGACCAACCGCCAGGTCGAAGTGCTTTTGTCGAACGCGCTCGATTCCTGCGAGGCCTATTTCCAGGCGTTCCAGTTCGTCGTCTGGTCGGGCATGGATGCGCGTTCGGCAATCGAGGCCGTTATGTTCGAAACCCGCGGCGAGGCCTGATGTGATTTCTGCTTCCAACCCGCTTGTTCTCGTCGGCGCCGGCAACATGGGCGGCGCGATGCTCAATGGCTGGCTGGATGCGAAAACGGACCCGTCGGCAATTGTCGTCATCGATCCCAAATTGTCCGAGGCCATGGCCGCCCGTCTCAAGGACGCCGGCGTGCGCCATGAGGCTTCGGCCCCCAAGGACGTAACGGCGGGCATTCTCATGCTCGCGGTCAAGCCTCAGGTCATGGAGGCTGTCGCCGGCGGACTTCGCGGGCTGGTGGGTCCCGGCACCGTCACGCTCTCGGTGGCGGCGGGCAAGACGATTGCATTCTTCGAAGAGCTTCTCGGCGGGGCGGTGGTTCGAACCATCCCCAACACGCCAGCGATGGTGGGGCGCGGGATCACCGGTGCGGTGGCCAATGCGGTCGTGAGCGCCGAGGCAAAAGCGGAAATCGACCGGCTGTTGTCGGTTTGCGGTCCGGTTGAATGGCTTGAGGATGAAGCCATGATCGACGCGGTGACCGCGGTTTCGGGCAGCGGCCCGGCGTATGTGTTTTATCTCGTCGAGTGCATGGCAGAGGCAGGCCGTAAACTTGGCCTGCCGGCGGACCTCGCCATGCGACTTGCGCGCGCGACCGTCACGGGGGCCGGTGAACTGATGCACCGGTCCCCTGACGGCGCGGGGAAGCTTCGCGAGAACGTGACCTCGCCCAACGGGACCACCGCCGCAGCACTTGATGTGCTGATGGCCGACGAGGCCCTGCAGCCGATCTTCGACGAGGCGCTTGCAGCGGCAGCCGCCCGGTCGCGCGAACTCGCAGGCTGACCGGCGCTGCACTTGCTCCGGTGTGAGCTATTCTCAAGCACTTCCACCGAAAGCGGGGTCAGGTTTTTCCTCCGGAAATGCTTCACTTTCGCTTCCACCGAAAATGAATTCCTATGTCGCGGTTGCGCGCCGGGGTTCCCGCGAGCGCTGCGGGGCGGTAAACCTGCCGGATTACGCAAAACGGGAATTCAACATGAGCACTACCATCACCTGGGATGATTTCGAGAAGGTCGACATTCGCATCGGGACCGTGGTTTCGGCGGAGCCGTTCCCGCAGGCGCGAAAGCCCGCCTACAAGATGGTTATCGATTTCGGACCCGAGATCGGCCAGAAAAAATCATCCGCCCAGATCACCGTGCATTACACGGCGGAGGAACTCACCGGACGCAAGGTCATGGCGGTCGTCAACTTTCTGCCGCGCCAGATCGGCCCGTTCATGTCGGAAGTGCTGACGCTCGGCTTTGCCGATGAGGACGGCGCGATCGTGCTTGCCGGCATCGACAAGCCGGCACCGAATGGCGCGCGGCTGATGTAATTGAGCGGCCGCCCGCCGGCTCAGGCGGGCAGGCGCACGGTTGCGCGAAGTCCGCCCATTTCGCTGTCGGAAAGGGTCACGTCGCCGCCATGGCTGCGGGCGATGTCGCGCACGATGGCCAGGCCAAGACCCGATCCGGTCTCATCCTGGTTGCGCGCCGCATCCAGCCGGTAGAACGGACGGAACACGTCCTCGCGTGCGTCCTCGGGAATTCCCGGACCGTCATCGTCAATGGCGATGGTCAGCCATTTGCCCCTGTTCTGCGCGTGAATGGCCACTTCATCCGCGTGGCGGCTGGCATTGGACACCAGATTGGTCATCAGGCGCTCAAAGGCATTGGGCCGGACATTGATGTCATCATCGCCTTCAACGGCAACGGCGACATTGGCGCCCCGCAGCCGGCCGTCGGTCGCAACCTTTTCCATGATCGATCTCAAGCTCATGACCCCGACATCCTCTTCCGCCTCGCCACGGGCAAAGGAGAGGTAGCTGTCGAGCATCGACTGCATGTCGTCGATGTCCTTGTTGAGCGCATCGAGCTCCGGTCCGTCACTGGCCAGCGCCAGTTGCAGGCGGAACCGGGTCAGAATGGTGCGCAGGTCATGGCTGACACCCGACAGCATCGCCGTGCGCTGCTCGATCTGGCGTTCGATTCGTTCGCGCATCTTGATGAAGGCAACCCCGGCGCGCCGCACCTCGTCGGCTCCGCGCGGCCGGAAGTCGTCGGGCATGCGCTGACCCTTGCCGAAGCTTTCCGCGGCCTGCGTGAGCTTGAGGATCGGGCGGATCTGACCGCGCAGGAACAGGATCGCGATGACCAGCAGCACCATCGAGGTGCCCACCATCCACAAAAGGAAGATGTGGGTGTTGGAGGCATAGGCCTGGCTGCGCTTGGCGAAGACGCGCAGGATGCTGTCCTCGAGCTTGATGCGAATTTCGACGATGTTGGAGTTGCCCACCGTATCGATCCAGAACGGCAGCTGGATCTGGCGCGTGATTTCCTCGGACAAGGTTTGATCCAGGATCGAGAAGAACGGTTTCGGCCGCGGCGGCGGCAGTTCCCCCGCGGGCTCGACGGCGATCGACAGATCCAGCCGTTCACGGGCAATGCGGATCATTTCCTCGCGTTCGGCGGGCTCGGGGAAGGTGCTGAGAATGTCGATGGTGGCGGCGATGTCCCGGGTCACCGCCATCGACAGCCGCTGGGTGACCATTTGCCAGTGCCGTTCCATGAACACGAATGCGATCACCGACTGCAGCAGCACCATCGGAATGATGATGATCAGCAGGGCCCGGGCATAAAGGCGCGTCGGCATGCGTTTGGCAAACCAGCGCGTGAAGCGTCGAAAGCCTCCCGGGGGGTAGCGCTCGTATTCGCGCCGGATGGACTCCATGCTTGCCATGCTCTCAGCCTCCCGTGCTGAGCGGTCATCGGTGTTCGCGACCGGTTATAAACAAGCTGAAACAGAATGGATAGCGGAGCTGCCGTTGATCGGGCCAAGTGGCCGGGCCAAGTGGTCGGCATGTGATCGAGCCGGCGATCTGGCAGGTGCTCGGTATGCTCCATAAAGAACGGCCGGGGCGTTCTTGTCACATGTCGGTGGGGTTAGGCGCGATCGCTCAGGCCGACGGTCTGGTGGTTGGTCACATTGACCAGCTTCAAACCGCCTGAGACCCCTTCGACGGATTTGAGTGAAGTTGGCCTAAGCCGGTACAACCGGTTCAAGACAGGCGTTTCCTGCAGTGCTTTGCTTGCTAGTTTGTGGCTTCGACGCTCAAGCGGTAGCCGATGCCACGGACGGTTTGCAGCCAGACAGGGTTTGCGGGGTCTTCCTCGATCTTGCGCCGAAGACGGTTGATCTGAACGTCGATGGTGCGTTCGCCGATCTCCGTGTCGCCGCCCGCCAGTTCGTGGCGCGGCACGGTCTCCCCAGCCTTTTCGGCGAAGGTGACCATGATTTCGCGTTCGCGGTCGGTGAGGCGGATCAGTTCGCCTGTCTTCTTGAGTTCGCGGCGCGCGATGACAAAGGTGTAGGGACCGAACACGACCTGCTCGATTTTCGGAATGCCGGGCTGGCCGCCGCGCTTGAGAATGTTGTTGATTCTGAGCACCAGTTCGCGCGGATTGAACGGTTTTGCCAGATAGTCGTCTGCTCCGGCCTCAAGCCCGTCGATCCGGGCTTCGCCCTCGGCCAGTGCCGTCAGCATCAGTATCGGCACGGTCTTGAGTTCACGCAGCGAGCGGGTCAGCGACAGGCCGCTTTCTCCCGGCATCATGATGTCGACGATCAGCAGGTCGAAATCTATGCCTTCGAGCTTTCTCCGAGCCTCGTCGGCGTCCGCCGCGATGGTGACCCGAAAGCCCTGTTCGGAAAGATAGCGGGACAGCAGATCACGAATTCGCGTATCATCATCGACAACCAGGAGATGGGCGGCGTCGTCGCCGGGCAATTGCGTTGTCATGGTTTCGTTCCCTCCTGCCGGCCATTCCGCCGGCCGATTTCGCTTCCTGTCTCCGGATCTATCATGCCGTTCAGGAATGCCACCACAGCCTTGCGCCCCCCGGCGTCGAGATTTGCAAGTGCATCGGCGATGCGGCGAGACTGTGGCCGGGCCAGCGCCAGCGCCAGTTCACGTCCCTGCTCGGTCGGGTACAGCTTGCGCTGACGCCGGTCCTCCGGTCCCGCCACCTGGGTGATATAGCCTGAATCGACGAGTTGCTTGAGCACGCGGGCCAGGGACTGCTTGGTGATGTTGAGCGTGTCGAGCAGGGCTGCGACGGTCAGGCCGGGTTCACGGTTGACGAAATGGACCACGCGATGGTGGGCGCGGCCGAAGCCCGACCTCGTCAGGATCGCGTCGGGATCGGAAATGAAATCGCGATAGGCAAAGAACAGAAGCTCGATGATCTCGAAGTCGATCCCCTGATCGTCTCCCATGGGGGTTTCGAGCACGCCGTCGGAGACGGTGTGAATTGCGCCGGGTCGGCTCATTGCGACTTTTCCTTTCGAATATGTCAGTTATGTTGACATAAATTGGCGCGATTGCTAGCGTTGAATTGCGCGCGCGGCAAATTTGCCCCGCCCGCCGGCTTGCCTTTGCCCGTCTCCGGCGCTCGCATGAGCGTCAGGCCACGCGGTCACCGACACCGGCTTGAGACAACCAAGACAATGGCGGACAGCCGCCTGGAGGAGACCCGATGGCGTCCGTGCCCTTTGATCAGCTTGAAGGCGAAATCTGGTACAATGGCGAGTTCGTGCCGTGGAAGGATGCCAAGGTTCATGTGCTGACCCATGGCCTGCATTACGCCAGCGCCGTGTTCGAGGGCGAGCGGGCCTATGGCGGCGAAATCTTCAAGCTGACCGAGCATACCGAGCGGCTGCACACTTCCGGTGAAATCCTCGGTTTCAAGATCCCATACAGCGTCGGCGAAATCGATCAGGCCTGCATCGAGTTGCTCAGCCGTCAGGGGTTCGAGGACGCCTATGTCCGCCCGATTGCCTGGCGCGGTTCGGAGATGATGGGGGTTTCGGCTCAGAACAACCGCATCAACCTCGCCATCGCGATCTGGCAGTGGCCGAGCTATTTCGATCCCGAGCAGCGGATGAAGGGCATTCGCCTCGACATGGCCGAGTATCGCCGCCCCGATCCGATGACGGCGCCCTCGCGCTCCAAGGCCGCCGGTCTCTACATGATCTGCACGCTGTCCAAGCATCGCGCCGAAGCGCGCGGCTATGCCGATGCGCTGATGCTCGACTGGCGCGGGCGCGTCGCCGAAGCCACCGGCGCCAACGTGTTTTTTGTCCAGGACGGAAAGATCCACACGCCGACCCCGGACTGTTTCCTTGACGGCATTACCCGCCGCACGGTGATCGGCCTTGCCAAGAAGCGCGGCTACGAGGTCATCGAGCGGGCGATCATGCCAGAGGAACTCGAGGGATTCGAGCAGTGCTTCCTTACCGGCACCGCAGCCGAGGTCACCCCGGTTTCTGAAATCGGCCCGTATTCGTTCATGGTCGGGGAGATCGCGAAGAACCTCGTCAATGACTACATGGCCGAGGTGCAACCAAAGAAGGCGGCTGCCGAGTAACGCCGCGATTGTCCTGAAACACAAAACCGCCGGCGTCATGGTCTGTGACGCCGGCGGTTTTCGTTTCGGAATGACTGCTTATTCGGCGGCGTCGTTGAACACGCCGCGGCGGATCTGGTCTTCCTCGATGGATTCGAACAGGGCCCGGAAATTGCCCTCGCCGAACCCTTCGTCGCCCTTGCGCTGGATGAACTCGAAGAAGATCGGTCCGATGACGGTCTTGGAGAAGACCTGCAGCAGGATCTTGGTCATGCCGCCATCGATCACGCCTTCGCCGTCGATCAGGATGCCATGCTTCTTCATCCGCTCGATCGGCTCGTCATGGCCGGACACGCGGGCCTTGGACTGCTCGTAATAGGTTTCGGGCGGCCCGGGCATGAACCTGACGCCTTGGTCGGCAATGCGGTCGGTGGCCGCGTAGATGTCGTCGGTGCCGACTGCGATGTGCTGGATGCCTTCGCCGTTGTATTTGCGCAGGAATTCCTCGATCTGGCTCTTGTCGTCGGTGGATTCGTTGAGCGGAATCCGGATCCGGCCGCAGGGCGACGTGATGGCGCGCGAAACGAGGCCCGTAAGCTTTCCTTCAATGTCGAAGAAATGGATCTGCTTGAAGTTGAACAGGTCCCGGTAGAAATCCCACCACTTGTCCATGTTGCCGCGGATCACGTTGTGAGTGAGGTGGTCGAGATAGTAGAAGCCCGCGCCTTCGGGTTTCGGGTCGCGCTCGCCCAGCCATTCGAATTCCGCGTCATAGGCCGATCCCTCGTCACCCCAGGTGTCGATGAAATAGAGCAGCGATCCGCCAATGCCGACGATGGCCGGGACATCCAGCGTCTTGTCATCGCCGGTGTATTCTTCGGCGCCCTTGGCGACCGCATGCGCCAGCGCCTTGCGGGCGTCAGCGACGCGCCAGGCCATCGAAGGCGCGCAGGGGCCGTGAGCGGCGACGAAACGGTCGGCGAAGGAGCCTTTTTCCGCATTGACGATGTAGTTGATGTCGCCCTGGCGCCAGACCGTGATTGCCTTGCTGCGATGGCGGGCGACGGGAGCGTAGCCCATGCGCTCGAACAGCGCCTCGAGCGCTTCAGGTTCGGGATGTGCGAACTCGACAAATTCGAAGCCGTTGGTGCCGGCGGGATTGTCGGCCGAGATCTCGGCGCGCGGCGCATCGTGCGGAAACGGTCCCATCCTGTCTCTCCTCTGTTGGTGTCCGCGCGGATCCTGCTTGCCCACGACGGTTGACTGTTGCGCATGATGGAGCATATTCGGCACAAGGTGCGTGCATATGTAACGCTTGAATCAATCTGTATGCACGATCTGTGCATCAATTCATTTTGAAGGTGGAAATTCGTGCATCTCGATGAGTTTGATCGGAAGCTGCTCAGGCTCCTGCAGAAAGACGGCAGGCTGACCAACAATGACCTGTCGCAGAGGATCAATCTGTCTGCCTCTCAATGCTCACGCCGCCGCAGCCGTCTTGAGCAGGAAGGCTTCATCAGGGGGTACCGGGCCGATCTCGACCGGGAAAAGCTTGGCGTCGGCATCGTCAACCTCATCACGGTGACGCTGGCAACGCACAACCGCGACAACGCCCAGCGGTTTGCCCGCTTGATCGGCGGTCTTCCGGAAGTGCTTGAGGCTTACTCGCTGACAGGCGAAATGGACTATATCCTCAAGGTGGTCACGCCGGACCTGCGCGGGCTTTCGGCTTTCGTCAGCGATGTGCTGCTGCCGCACGAATCCGTGCAGCATGTCAAAACGGCCATCGTGCTCGACACCCTCAAGGAGGGCGGGGGGCTTCCCGTGTGAGACAATTTGCAGGCCCGCGGCTGCGGGAAGAGGGAACCCAGGCTGCGGACAGCCGTTCAGGTCTGAAACCAATTTGGGGATTCGCCCGTACCCGGGACGGGCTGGCTGTGTTAAGCCCCGCCTGAATTCTCGCCAGAATGCAATCAAGACAGAATGGAATAGAAGATGGAAAATCAACCCACCTCCGGACTCGCACAGATGCTGGGGCCCTGGGCCAATGCCTTCGAGGGACTTCAAGCTCTCATTGTGACCTATGCCTTCTCCGTGATCGGCGCGATCCTGATCCTGATTGTCGGCTGGATTGTCTCGCGGGTTGTGGGCAACTGGGTGAAAAGTGCCCTGAAGCGCTCGAGCCGGGTCGATCCGACCGTGACCGGATTTTTCTCCGTCTTTGTCCGCTACGCGATTCTCATTGTCGTCGTCATCATGGTGCTCGGCCAGTTCGGCGTGCAGACCGCGTCGATCATCACAGCGCTCGGCGCCGCCGGTCTTGCGATCGGTCTGGCCTTGCAGGGCACGCTCCAGAACATTGCCGCGGGCATCATGCTGATGGTTCTCAGACCCTTCCGGGTGGGTGAATATATCGATGCCGGCGGTATCACCGGGACGGTCGAGGAAATCGGGCTGTTTGCGACTGAGCTGAAGACTTTGGACGGTTTGTACCGGATGGCACCCAACTCGGAGCTCTGGAATGTGGAGGTGACCAACTACTCGCGGCTTCCGGAACGCCGTTACGACCTCGTCATCGGCATCGGATACGAGGACGACATCGAAAAGGCACAGTCCGTTCTCATGGATCTGGCACGTTCGGATGACCGCGTTCTTGCCGAACCCGCGCCCTGGGCCTACGTCTCGGAGCTGGGCGACAGCGCGGTTTCGGTAACCTTGCGTTACTGGACCAAGTCATCGGACTGGTGGAACACCAGCCGTGAAATGACAAAGGCCGCCAAGATCGCCTTTGACGAGAACGGGATCTCCATTCCCTTCCCGCAGGTCACCTATTCGGGATCGCTGGCCGTGGAAAAGGAAACGGAAGACACCTGAACCGGCTTCATGCCGGATGGGGCTCGATCCTGTCGGGCATCTCGCCTGGCGGAACCGGCAAGCGTCGGGAAGCCGCCATGCGGGCCAATCCGAACAAATGCGTGGCTCCCCGCTCGTGACATTGAGGGGCCGCGCGTTCACTCTTGAAGCAGCGAGTCGACAAACGGAAAGAAAGATCATGGGAAATTTGCGTGCGGGAATCATCCCGGTCACCCCCTTCCAGCAGAACTGCACGGTGCTGTTTGACGAGGACACCAAGTCCGGTGTCGTGGTCGATCCCGGTGGCGATGTCGACGTGATCCTGCAGACGGTCAAGGAGAACGGGCTTACGATCGAAGCGATCTGGCTCACCCACGGCCACATCGATCATGCCGGTGGTGCAGATGAATTGCGCGAGCGGCTCAACGTGAAGATCATCGGGCCGCACAAGGATGATCTGCCCCTGCTTTCAGGGCTTGAGGAACAGGCGCGGATGTTCGGACTGGACATGGAGGTGCGCAATGTCACGCCTGACCAGTTGCTTGAGGACGGCGATACCGTGTCCTTCGGCACATCGACCTTCGAGGTCTTTCACGCGCCCGGACATGCACCGGGTCACGTGATCTTCTTCAACCGGGAGGAGGGCTTCGCACATCTTGGCGACGTCCTGTTTGCCGGATCGATCGGACGGACCGACCTTCCGGGCGGGGATCACCAGACCCTGCTGAACTCGATCCGTGACAAGGTTCTGCCGCTAGGGGACGAGATCGGCTTCATCTGCGGTCACGGGCCTGGCAGCAAGATCGGCGACGAGAGGCGCAGCAATCCGTTCCTGAAGGGCCTTTGAACGGGGCCTGGGCGCTCGAGTGAACCTTGTCGGGCAAGCAATATTGAAGACAAAAAAACCAGCTGCCGCTTGCGCGGAGCCGGTTTTCTGTTTCCGTTCAGATCCGATCAGCGGACCACGCAGAAGTGGTCGCGTCCGTCATACCCCCGGAAGGTGCCGGTCGAAGCGTTGAACGAGCGGTACTTGTTCGAGCAGTAGCGGTACCAGGACTTGGTCCAGGGCTCGAAGCTGCCGCCACCGCTGTTGACGCGGTGCTGGCGATAGGGACGCGGGGCCGGTGCGGGACGGTGGATCACGCGCGAGTTGTTGTGGCTGTTGGCAATCGCGCCGCCGATGATCGCGCCGACGCCAAGACCAATGATGGCCGCGGCGGCTGCATTGTTGTTGTTGCGATGGCCGCGATACACATGCCGCGGTACGCGGTGATGCCTTTGTCCACGATAGTGCCGCGGCTGGTAGACTTGGGACCCTGAAATGACATTGTTCGGATTATGACGATACTGGGTGTCGCTGTCGCCGCCCGCGTAGGCCGTTGTGGTCATGGGCGCGATGGCGGTGGCGGCGGTAAGCAGCGTGATCCCGAGTGTCTTGGCAAAGGCATTCATCTGCAAGTCCTTTCCGGTTTTCCGAATGGGTTGAGCCGTCAAACCGGCCATGTCAGTACCCTATCGCTTTGAAGCTGAACCGTAGCTGAACAAAACCATAAGGCGATTTTCGGGCCGAACCAACCGCATTGCGGCCGTCGCGCTGGCTTGTAACGAAAAGGCCCGGCGACCAGGGTCGCCGGGCCTTCATTCAATTGAAAGCCAAGGGCGATCAGGCCAGACGAAGGTTCACTGCTTTCGGGCCCTTGCCGCGGCGATCGGGCTCGGTGTCGAAGGAAACCTTCTGGTTTTCCTCCAGTCCGGTCATGCCTGAAGCCTGTACTGCGGAGATGTGCACGAAGATGTCTGCGCCGCCGTTGTCGGGCTTGATAAAGCCAAAGCCCTTGTCGACATTGAAGAATTTTACGGTACCAGTTTCGGCCATGCTGTCAGGTCCTTTGATTGCCTTCCGGGGTCCGCACGGAAAATCCGGTCGGCGAGCGTCATGTCATATCCCGCATTGGCGCGGGGGTTATGGCAGGCAGTTCTTGAAGTGTGTGGAAAGGTCCTGATTTTATCGGCTTTGCGCCAGCATATCTCTTGGATAAGCGGTTATCATCCCAGCCGCCCGAAGTTTTTTGTGCGCCTTCGGCTCGCATGTTTCTGGTCTTCCCGTGTTCGCAAATTGCCCGAACGTGCCAAGAATGCTTGTTTTGTCTGAAATTGGCAAGCAAAACTTTGCTGGTGCCTCAGCCCGACTGGCCGGGACGTTTGCGGGCGTCCCGGCCAGGGAGTGCGATTATTCGACGATCGCGATTTCGTTGGCGACGTTGGTGTCGTCCTCGAACATGATCATCACGGTCTTGCCGGCTTCGACGCCTTCCAGGGATACGCCGTCTGCAACGGTGAAGGTTTCACCGCTTTCGAGCGAGATGGCCGGGGTGGAAGCGTCCACGGTGCTGACAATGCCTTCGATTTCGCCGGCAAAGGCCGAGGAGATCATGGCGGTGGATGCAAATGCGAGTGCAACGAACTTGTTCATCGGTTTTTCCATTGGTTGTTCACTCAAAGCCGCCGGCCGGCAGGATTGCCGGGCAATGTCGGAGACTGCTGAGCGGCTGTGATATGCGCTTGCGCAATTGGCCGCGCAAGCGGTGAAAAGATATATTTTTCAAGGCTGAAACTGGCGCAATTCCGCCATGATCGGGTCGGATCTGTGATGGTTTTTGCGCTTGAATCAGCCGGTGACAACGGACCGTTTCTGCCTGGTGGTTCTGCCGGCAACGGTCCGTTGAGACGTGTCCGGCGTCCGGTCTACTCCATCACTGCAACGGAGGTGGCGTCGGTGGTGCCGTCGTCAAAGGTGATGGTCACCTTGCCGCCTGGCTGCAGACCGTCGAGTTCGACCCCGTCGGCAAGGCGAAAGGCTTCGCCGCTTTCAAGCACGATCATTCTGGTGGCGGGATCGTAGTTGGTGACGATGCCCTCGACTTCGCCTGCGAAGGCCGTTCCGGCCAGCGTCAACAGCGAAGCAGCCGTGATAAGTGACTTGAACATTGGATTGTCTCCCTTTTTGCACCAGCGCCGGAAGTGGCGCTTGCCGGAAAAAGCTATGCGCACGCTGCCCCGCCAGCAAATCACTTGCTGTGAATAAATTGAACAATATCAATGACATAATTACGCCATAATGCGCGCCGTCAGCCTTTCATTCGGCCTCTGAGTGGCGCTTGAGGAAAAGCGAATGACCGGATTTACAACGACATTTCGCGCGCCGCCTTGCCGCCATGATTGGGGCGGTCCCGGGGCAGCGCCCGATCCGGTCGATCACATCCGGGTTGCGGGGATCAGTGGGTGGCCGAATTGGCCGGGGTCTTTCGCCAGCGCATCGGACCGATTTCGGCCAGTAGGATCGCCAGGAATATCAGCAGTCCGCCCGCATATCCGATCGCGGGGATCCGCTCGCCGAGGAAGAGTGCGCCGAAGAGGGCCGCAAAAAGAGATTCGGTCGAAAGGAAAATCGCGGTCTGGGGGGCCGTCGTGTAGCGCTGTCCGATCACCTGAAGCGTGAAGGCGAGGCCCGTCGCCATCACGCCCGCGAACAGGATCTCGGGCAATGCGGCAATGATCTGTCCGACGATGACCAGCTCACGAACGATGCCAATCGCAAGGCCGAGCACCGCCGCAAGCGCGAACTGGACGAAGGAGAGGGTGAGCGGTCTCCCGCTTGGCTCGACATAAAGCCCGACCAGGATCACCTGAACGGCATACATGGCCGCGCATCCGATTGTCAGCAGATCGCCGTGGTTGAGCGCCGAGAGGCTGCCGCCCGCGAGCATCGAGATGCCGGCGAAGGTCATCAGGACAGCAGGCCAGATGACCGGATGCGGTTTCTGTCTCAGTGCGAGCAGCGAGATGAAAGGCACGAAGACCACATAGAGGCCGGTGAGGAAGCCCGAATTTGTGACGGTCGTGATTGTCAGGCCCACCTGTTGCAGCGCCATGGCCGAAAACAGCGCAAGACCTATCAGCAGGAACCCGCGCATGTGCGGTGCTGATACCGGGCTGTCGGCCCGGCGGGTTTCGCGCCAGGCAAAGGGCGCGAGCACCAGCGCCGCCACCAGAAACCGGAGCCCGATAAACAGGAACGGCCCGATGTTGTCCATTGCGGTGGATTGCGCGACGAAGCCCATGCCCCAGATGGCGCCGGCGAGGAGCAGCAGAAGATTGGCGATGGGGCGTGGCATGAAAAAATCCGGGAGCGCATGCGGCAGGCTTGAGGCCCGACGGCTAGCAGGTGCGGCACTTTCGGGCAAGCATCAAGGGCGACCCCGGCGAGCGATGCACAGGCCGCTTCCGGCAAGCGTTCTTCCCAGCCTCCGGCGGTGTCGGTCAGGACCCGGCAAAAAGAGCTTCGAGCCGCTCGCGGTTCTTTCCGAGATCCTTCTTGCCCAGTTGCGCGCGGGCATAGGCCATGAGCCCGGTGCGGCCATCGGGAAGTTTCCGTGCGGCAAGATCAATCGTGTCGGGAAACCGCATGACCGGCGAATAGGTGACGAAGCGGGCCCTAGACGGGTCGTTCCCGTCATCTACGCGCCGCGCCAGCTTGTCGGTGGACAGAAGCTTCTGCGTGAACCGCTCGATCACGGCTTCGGGGGAGTCCTCGAATGGGGAGATTGTGAAATCCGGCTCTGCGCACAGGCCTTCGCTGCAGGCCAGCGCGTCATTGCTGGCCGGGCTTCGCCTGGCCTGGGCAAAATCATAGGGCCCGCGATCGGGCTTTCCGGCGACGATTTCCCAGGTCCGCTCCCGGCCGATCACGACGACAAACAGCAGGGCCGCAACCGCCAGGACTGCAAGAAGGGACAGGAGTGTGGTCTTGAGCATTGCTTCCATTCCGGGTCAGGCCTTGTCAGGTCACCAGGCCAGTTGGCGCGCCTGCGGCGCCGGCTGATACCTTGAGGGGCCGCATGACCCGGCCTGCCGATTGCTTATCGCACCTGAACGGTCAGTCGATGGCCTCGGGCGTCCGCGACATCCGGAGCACCATGCCGTCGTCCTCATCGGTGAGCATCAGCACGGCGCCGTCCGGTGCGACGATGACGTCACGGATGCGACCGTAATCGCCCTTGAGCATGCGTTCCTCGCCGATCACTTCGCGGGTTTCGGCATCGAGGTCAAGCCTCACCAGCAATTGGTACTTGAGCGCGGCAACCAGCAGGTCGCCGTCCCACTTGGGAAACATCTCGCCACGGTAGACGGCCATTCCGCCCGGTGCGATGGAGGGATCCCAGTAATGGATGGGTTGCTCGTAGCCTTCGGCGGCGGTGCCGATTCCGATTTCTCCTCCGGAATAATGCCGTCCGTAAGAGATCACCGGCCAGCCATAGTTCAGACCGGGCTGCGGGCGATTGACCTCGTCGCCGCCGCGCGCGCCATGTTCGACCGCGTAAAGCACGCCGGTCTCGGGATCGAAATCCATGCCTTGCGGGTTGCGATGGCCTGCCGACCAGATTTCCGGCGCGCCTCCGCCATCAGCAAACGGATTGTCTTCCGGGACCGATCCGTCGGGGTTGATCCGCAGCACGGACCCGGCATGGTCGCCCAGGTCCTGAGCGCGTTCCGAATCGCCGCGATCGCCGATGCTGAAGTAAATGGTCCCGTCCTCCGCCACGGCGATACGCGAACCGAAGTGGCGGCCCACCCCGGTGAAACGGTTCATGCGGAAGATTTCCTCCACATCGGTCAAGGTGCTGCCATCCTCGGACAACTGTGCGCGGGCGATCGCCGTGCCGAGCCCGTTCGGTCCATCGGTGCTGTAGCTCAAGAACAAGGTGCGGGTGTCGGCGAAATCGCGTGCCAGCGCCACGTCGAGAAGGCCGCCCTGGCCCCTGGCCGCGATCTGCGGCAGGCCACCGACCGGTTCTGACACCGATCCATCCCGCACCAGTCGCAATGCGCCGCTGCGCTCGGTGACGATCAGCGTGCCGTCCGGCAAAACCTCGACACCCCAGGGATGATCGAGGCCGCTGGCCAGAACTTCCACATCAACACGAACCTCCTGGGTGGGAATGGTGTCGCGCGCGATGGACGGCGCGGCGAAACCTGCAAGCGCCAGTGCCGTGCACAGGCCAAGGATATGTCTGCTGTGGCGCTTGGACGTTTGGATGCGTGAAGCGTTGGGCATGGGACACCTCTTTGTTGACGCGATTGATATGGTGCGTCTTCAGCGCGGGAAAAGGGGTCTACCGATTTCCCCGGAGCATGAACGAGGAACTCCGGCCGCTGTTGAAGGACCCGGGCAACGCAATCTCTGCAGTCTTTACGGGCAGTGGTCGCGGGAGTGTCGAGCCGATGATCAACGGTCCCCGGTGACCTGGGTTGCCGGCGCTGGTTGTTTGACGTCGAGCGGGTGCTTCTGGGCTGCGGGCGCCTGAACCACCAGTGCTCCAAGCAGAGCCAGACAGCCCATCAGGGCCATCAAAGCGATCCTGCGGGTTGCCTTGTGCTCGGCGCGTGCCGGTCTGAGCCACAGATCATCGTCTTCGGGAAGCATCTCGTAACCCCTTTGATTGCATCGGGATTACTTAGACCGTTCAAAGCGACGCCATTCGGACAACATTGTGGCGCGGTGAGGTATTTGTCATGGCAACAATGTGTTTCGGATTAACGGGACCGCTTGCCGAAAGCCGCAGCGCGACGAGGCCTGGCGAACGTCGGTACGGCATGCTCGGGATCGGGAGCAACGGCGGGCTTCGGTGACGGTGCCGGTGCGGCGATCGCGCCCGGAGCTTGCGGTGTGTCGCGTGTTTCGGGAAACCGCTCGCCGAAGGTGGTCGGCACGATTTCAGGCCGGGCCAGTGCATAGCCCTGCATCAGCTGTACGCCGACCCGGTTGCAGAACTCGACCTGATGATCCTCCTCAAGCCCTTCAAACAGAACTGTAATGCCCTTGTCGATGAACTGGTCGACCATCAGTTTCAAAAGTCCCATGCCGGCGCTGGTCTCGGTGAACCGGCGCACCCAGGCGGCATCGAATTTGAGAACGTCCGGATTGAGTTCGGTCACGCGCTGGATGTCGGAATCGTCGGCCCCGAAATCATCGACGGCAATCCTGAAATTGCGTGCCCTCAGGCTGGAAACCAGCTTGTGCAGCACCGCGTTGTCGCCGCTGCCCTGTTCGGTGATCTCGCAGACGATGCGGCTTGGCCTCAGGCCCGCCTCGATCGTCACTTCGACCATGCGGTCGGCTTCGTCCTCGATGTCGGCCACCGCATCGAAGAGTGAGGGATTGAAATTGACAAACAGCCGCGCTTTCCCGCGCCCGAGTGCGCCCATGTTGAGAATGTGCAATTCCCGGCAAGCTGTATCGACAAAGACCGCGTCTTCGGGCTCAACCATCGAAAAGAAATGCCAGGGCGATACCGGTTTACCATTGCTGCTGGGCCGGATCAGCGCCTCGAAAGCCTCAATGGTCAGGCGGCCATTCAGATCCTGGCTGAAGATCGGTTGAAATGCCGAGCGCAGGACAAAGGGACCGTAGGAGGTCGTGTAAAACCCCTTTTCATCCTTAAGAAAATGCGGCTTGCGACGCCCTGCCATGGTGTTCGGGTCTCCGGGTCTGGCGCTTCGTCATCGCGCATATTAGCGGCCAGAGCTTTCTCCGGCCTTGTGCCGATAATGGGTCAAAGCCTGGCGGACGGGCGCCTTGGCGGCTTGCATCGCCAGCGGTGTTGCGACATAGAAAGTGCCGGACGCCTGACGCGTCCGTCCGTTTCATCCGCAGCACTGGAGTGCAGTTCCATGGCCTTTCTCGCCGACGCCCTTTCCAGGGTCAAACCCTCAGCCACCATCGCCGTCAGCCAGAAGGCGCGTGAACTGAAAGCCAAAGGCCGTGATGTCATCGGTCTGGGTGCGGGCGAGCCGGACTTCGACACGCCTGACAACATCAAGGCCGCAGCGGTGGATGCGATCAATCGCGGCGAAACCAAATACACGCCGGTCTCGGGTATTCCCGAATTGCGCAAGGCGATTGCCGCCAAGTTCAAGCGCGAGAACAATCTCGACTACGACTGGCAGCAGACCATTGTCGGCACCGGCGGAAAGCAGATCCTGTTCAACGCCTTCATGGCGACGCTGAACGCGGGCGACGAAGTTGTCATCCCCGCGCCCTACTGGGTGAGCTATCCGGAAATGGTGGCGATTTGCGGCGGTACGCCGGTTTTCGTTTCGACCACCATCGAGAACGACTTCAAGCTGACGCCAGCGGATCTGGAAGCGGCGATCACGCCGAAGACCAAGTGGCTGATCTTCAATTCGCCGTCAAACCCCTCCGGGGCTGCCTATTCCGAGGCCGAGCTCAAGGCGCTGACCGATGTGCTGATGCGTCATCCGCAGGTCTGGGTGCTGACTGACGACATGTACGAGCACCTGACCTATGGCGACTTCAAGTTCACCACCCCGGCCCAGATCGAGCCCGCGCTGAAGGACCGGACGCTGACCATGAACGGCGTTTCGAAAGCCTATGCCATGACCGGCTGGCGCATCGGCTATGCGGCCGGCCCGATTGAACTGATCAAGGCGATGGATATGATCCAGGGCCAGCAAACCTCGGGCGCCTGCTCGATTGCCCAGTGGGCAGCCGTCGAGGCGCTCAACGGAACGCAGGATTTCATTCCGGCCAACAAGGAAATCTTTCGCGGCCGCCGCGATCTCGTTGTCTCGATGCTCAACCAGGCCTCGGGCATAAAATGCCCGACCCCGGAAGGCGCGTTCTATGTCTACCCGTCTTGCGAAGGCTGCGTCGGCAAGACCGCGCCATCGGGCAAGGTGATCGAGACCGACGAGGATTTCGTCACCGAACTTCTCGAAAGCGAAGGCGTCGCCGTGGTGCATGGTTCGGCCTTCGGCCTCGGCCCCAACTTCCGGATTTCCTACGCGACGTCGGAACAGCAGCTTGAGGAAGCCTGCAAGCGCATCCAGCGCTTCTGCGCCGCGCTGCGCTGACGCCGGAGCCGGAACACCGGCTCAACCAATGACAGGAAGCGGCCGTCCTTCAGGGCGGCCGTTTTTGTTGGGGGCAACGGCCGGGATTACAGACCGCCCACACGATAGGCCCTGAGGCCCTCGAACAGCCCATCGAAGGCTGCGCGGCAGCGGGGTGAATGCCGAAGATCCTCGTGCATCACAAGATAGGTCGGCAGTTCCAGGTGGAAGTGCTTCTCGAGCAGCGGGACCAGCTCCGGATTTCGCGCGGCCAGCGCCGTCTGGCACATTCCGATGCCGCCGCCCGCCCGGATCATCGCCAGCTGCGCGACATTGCTGTCGGTGCGGAAGTCGAAGCGCAGCCGTGAGAAGTCCGGAACGCCCTTCGCCAGGTCCCGGACATAGGCGAGGTCGTGGTCATAGCCGATCAGCCGGTGCTCTGTGAGATCATCGGGCGTTTCGGGGATGCCGTGGCGGTCGAGATAGCGGCGGTGGGCGAACATGCCGAGCGGAATGCCGCCGACCTTGCGGCTTACCAGAGCGTCCTGGGTCGGTTCGACCATACGGACTGCGATGTCCGCTTCCTGATGCAGCAGATCCTCGACGGCGTCTGAGAGCGAAAGCTCGATGACAAGCCGCGGATGGCGATCCTGCAGATCTGCCAGGATCGGCGGCAGGACCTCAAGTCCGATCACTTCGCTCACGCTGACGCGCACGGTCCCTGCCGGCTCGTCGCCGTCACCGGATGCTGCCCGGGCCAGGGCGGTTGCACTGGCTGCCATGGCTTCGGCATGGCCGCGCATGCTCAGCGCGGTCGCCGTCGGCAGCAGCCCTTGGTGAGAGCGCAGGAACAAGGGCTGACCACAGGCGGATTCCAGCGCCGCGACATGCCTGCCGACGGTGGGCTGGGTCAGGCCGAGCGCGCGCGCAGCCGCCGACTGCGACCCGTGATCAAGCAGCGCGAGAAAGGTCCGGTAGTGATCCCAGCTCAGAGGGTCAGCGCTCATGCAAAAATGTATAGCAGATGAAAGATATTAGGCAATTACGTTTATCGGCTGTGTCCCTCATCTTGAGGTCAGTGGAACTCAAGGAGATGGCAGATGACACATTCACATGAAAACAGGACTGAAAACGGCGACCTTGTAGCGCTGGTGCTGGGCGCAACCGGCGGGGTCGGGGGCGCAGTGGCGCGCAAGCTTCACGAGCGTGGATACACAGTCCGGGCCATGCACCGGAACGCTCGGGAACAGGCGCGCAAGACACCCGAATATGACTGGGTTGACGGTGACGCGATGGTTGCGGCCGATGTGCTCAACGCGGCCCAGGGTGCGGGCCTTATCGTACACGCCGTCAATCCGCCCGGCTACCGCAACTGGCAGACGCTGGTCCTGCCGATGATCGACAACACAATCGCGGCGGCCGAAGCGACCGGCGCCCGCATCCTCATGCCCGGCACGATCTACAATTACGCCCCTGAATCTTTCGCGAGGATCAACGAGGACAGTCCGCAGCTGTCCACCACCCGCAAGGGCCGGATCCGCGTCGCGCTCGAAGAGCGTCTCGAGGGCGCGGCAGGGCGGGGGACGCCGGTGCTGATAGTCCGCGCGGGAGATTTCTTCGGCCCCGGCGCCGGGAACAACTGGTTTGCCCAGGCGGTCGTCAAGCCTGGCAAGCCGGTCAGGGCGGTCACCAATCCTGCCGCTCCCGGGGTCGGCCATCAATGGGCCTATCTGCCTGATGTGGCCGAAACCATGGTTCGGTTTGTCGAACGGGCGGACGAGTTGCCGGTCTTCGCGCGGTTTCACATGGAAGGCTTCTGGGACCATGACGGCCTGCAGCTTGCCGAGGCGATCAGGCGTGTGACCGGAAAGCCGGATCTGCCGGTCAAGGGATTTCCCTGGTGGATGGTGAAGCTTGCCGCACCGTTCAACGAGACATTCCGGGAAATCATGGAGATGCGCTACCTGTGGAGCGAGCCGCTGCACCTGCGCAATGACAGGCTCGTGGCCTTTCTCGGGGCCGAGCCGCACACGCCTATCGACACAGCCGTCGCGGAAACGCTGACCGGCCTCGGGTGCCTGGAGAACCGATAGGGTGGGGCCTCTCAGCTGGCGGTTTCCCGGGACGGCGAAAATTCGATGGTCTGATCCGGAACGCCTCCCTGAGATTTGTCATTGCGGCAATCCAGTCGTCTCCGCCCCACTGATTGGAGAAAGCATAGGTCCGGCCGTCCCGTACCAGCAGGTCGGCGTCATCACAATAATAGCGTTTCGGATCAAAGCGCCGACCTTCGGCCGCACGGGCTTCGGATGCAAGCCGGATGAATTCATACCGGTTCGCTTCTCCCTCTACAGAAACAAGGGCGCGGTTGGCGCGGGGACCGCAATGGCTGGCTATGTGTTCGGGCGCGATTCCCTGCTCTGCCAGGTAACGGAAGGCGAGGTAGATCGCGCGGCGCTTGGGCTCCGCCTCAAACCGGCGATCACCGAGGGTGATGTCGAAACGGGAGTGGTCTGCACCACCGGATCGGGCCTCTCGCTCCTTGCGCGCCTTTTCGCGCAATTGCACCTGGTACTCCGCAGCTTCCGGCAGCGGAATGATCTGCTGCACATCGACCAGCACTTTCCCGTCCATGTCGTAGGGCTGCAGGCGAACGCACCGGATGTCGACGCCCTGCTTCCCGAGCCACAAGGCGGCCGTGGTGAGTTCGGGATGAAAGTTCGCAGAGACCAGCACGATCTGGACACCCTGTGCGAACGCGTCTTCGTCGGGCTCTGCCCAGTCGAGAAAGTCGAGGAGTTCTGTTGCTGCATCCAGATCAGGCCTGCCGATGGACGCGAGGTAACGCGAAAAGGCGTTGACGGCCTTGTCAAAAGTCATTGTCGAGACCATCGCGGCATAGCGGATGGCCTGCAGGTCCATGTGCCCGCCGTCTTCCGTGCGCTTGAGTTCGATCACGACCAGATTGGCATCGCGGTCAACCGCCAGAAGATCGATGCGGCGCCGCGAGTCGTCCCAGTCGCCGAATTCCTCCGCGATGACGAGCAGGCCGGGGGCAACAACATCAATGGATTCACGCAGGAGCCGCTGGAGATCATCCCGTTCACGCAATTGCATCTGGGCGAAGGTGGTCGGGCGCAGAGGGCGGATCGTGTCGCTGGTCAACTCGAATATCGGCATCTGCATTCCAGTCTTGGCGCGATCCAGGGCTTGCCGCGGGACAAGATGTTCCGGGGCACGGGGAAGTTGTACGATCATGTGGAGGATTTGGCAAAGCCGGTACGCGGCGCGGTTTTAAACGCGCGCGCGTCATCAAAGCAAAAAAAATGGGCCGCGAGATTGCTCTCGGGCCCAATAGGTATGAAGGTCAAAAACCTCCAGAGGGGAACAGCTCATGCGGCGGCACTGGGAGGAGTAGGCCGCCAAAGGTGCATCAGCTGTAATCGATATGATGCTTTCTTAAGCATTCGGCAAGTGGGGTGTTCGCATGTCAGCCATGCATTTTGCGCATATCGGTTGAAAAAACAGGCTTTCGCTATTCGCCGGGCGCTGGTCTGCCCATCCAGACGGCACTTCCGGGGATTTTTTTGCCCGCGTCGTTTCGGTCTTCGCGGACGGTGGACCGGTCCTGCTCAGAAACTCCAGTTGCGGGCCTTGGAGATCAGGAAATCCCTGAATGCCTTGAGTTTGGCGGCGTTTCTCATTTCCTCGGCATAGCAGAAATAGGTGTCGAAGGACGGAATGTCGGCGGCAATGTTGAGCTGGACCAGCGCCAGATCGCGGTTGATCATGTAGTCGGGCAGCAATGAGATGCCGGCGCCGTTGAGCGTGGCCCGACGGACCGCAGGCATGTTGTTGATCTGCAACTGCGCAGTTCTCGGATTGTCCGGGCTGCGCCCCGCCACTTCAAGCCAGTTCACGTCACGCAGATAATTCGGCGCGGGCTCGCCGAAGGTGATGATGCGATGATTGTCCAGATCCTCGAGTGTCTTCGGTTCTCCATGACGCGCTAGGTAGGATGGCGCGGCGTAGATGTGGAAATGCACAGTGAACAGGCGGCGCTGGATCAGATCCGGCTGCTGCGGCTGGCGCAGGCGGATGGCGCAGTCGGCCTGGCGCATGTTCACATCCAGCTCTTCGTTGTCGAGAAGCAGTTGCACCTGGACTTCCGGATAGAGCGACTGGAACTCCTGGACCTTTTCGGTCAGCCAGCCCTGGCCAAAGCCGACCGTCGTCGTCACCCGCAATTTGCCTGTCGGCCGTTCGCGGGTTTCGGTCAGCTGGTTCTTCACCGCCTCCAGTTTCATCAGCACTTCGTGGGCCGTGTGGTAGAGGATCTCGCCCTGCTCGGAGAGGATCAGCCCGCGCGCATGACGGTGAAACAGCTTGGCGCCGATGTCCATTTCGAGCGACGACACCTGGCGGCTGATCGCCGATTGCGACAGGTGCAGCTTTTCAGCCGCATGGGTGAACGAACCGGCCTCGGCGGCGGCGTGAAATATGCGCAGTTTGTCCCAGTCGAGCGGCATCATGGCGATCCTCGTCCCCTCTGACCGGTTGTCCGGTCTTGTGCCGATGCCGGTTCTTGCTTGGCATCGATGTGGCGCGTTCGCACCTTATTCCGCGGCTTCCGCGTGGCGGATCACTCCCGCAAGATAGCGTTCGGCCTCAAGCGCGGCCATGCAGCCCATGCCGGCGGCCGTGACCGCCTGCCGGTAGATGTCGTCGGTCACGTCTCCGGCGGCAAAGACCCCGGGCACATCGGTGGCCGTCGAATCCGGCGCTGTCCAAAGGTAGCCGTTCGGCTTGTGCTTGAGCTTGTCCTTGAAGAGGCTGACCGCGGGCGCATGACCAATGGCGACGAACACGCCGTCGATGGCCATTTCGGTGATGTCGCCGGTCTTGCGGTTCTTCAGCTTCACGCCGTTGACCGAGGCGGGCATCGGCGGCTGGGCCGGTGCGCCGAGATACTCGACCACTTCTGTGTCCCAGATCACATTGATGTTGGACTTTTCGAACAGCCGCTGCTGCAGGATCTTCTCGGAGCGGAATTCATCGCGGCGGTGAACCACGGTTACCTGGCTCGCGAGATTGGAGAGATACAGCGCTTCCTCGACAGCCGAGTTGCCGCCACCGACAACGATCACGTGCTTGCCGCGATAGAAGAAACCGTCGCAGGTGGCACAGGCCGAGACGCCGAAACCCATGAAATCCTTTTCGGTCGGGATGCCGAGCCATTTTGCCTGGGCGCCGGTGGCGATGATAAGCGAATCGCAGGTCCAGACCGCGCCGGAATCGGTCTTGACGGTAAAGGGCGGCTGGGAGAGTTCGACATCGGTCACCAGGTCGTTGACGATCTCGGCCCCCACATGCTGGGCCTGCTTGAGCATCTGCTCCATCATCCACGGACCCTGAACCGGATCGGCGTAACCGGGGTAGTTCTCCACATCGGTGGTGATCATCAACTGACCGCCCTGTTCCATGCCGGCGATCAGAACCGGTTTGAGCAGCGCCCGCGCGGCATAAATCGCAGCCGTATAGCCGGCCGGACCGGAACCGATGATGAGGACGGGAGCGTGGCGGTCGGTCATGGCATAATCCTCGAAGGCGATTTTCAGGCGCAGATCTTTCAGGCGCAGTCTGGTTCAACAATGCCGGCGCGGCAACGCCAAGAGTTGACAGGTGTCCGCCGAGCATGCGGCGCGCGGCAGCAAATGCCATTTAGGGTTGGCGCGTACCGTGTTTCAAGCTCGCAGGTGCGGTTACGCACAGAACTTCGACATGCGGACGGCCTCTTGCGTCTTTACAGCAACGTTGTGTGTGCGCAATAAAGTTTCGTCGCAGGCTCGGGTCGAACCGATTCCGCGACGGGGCGGGTTCCGCAACAGGAAACATGAGATGACCACCAAGGCCGAGCTCGACACGATCGATTTCAAGATCCTCAGGGAGTTGCAACGGGACGGGCGCATCACCAATGTCGAACTGTCCGAGCGGGTCGGGATCTCCGCGCCGCCCTGCCTGCGGCGTGTCCGCAAGCTCGAACAGGCCGGGTTCATCCGCGGTTACCGCGCCATGCTGCATGCGCCGAGCCTGGGATTCGATATCGTGGCGTTCTGCATGATCGGGCTCAAGCACCAGTCGGACGCAAACCTCAAGGCCTTCGCGGCGATGACGAAGGAGTGGCCGATCGTGCGCGAAACCTGGATGGTGTCGGGCGAAAGCGATTTTCTGCTGCACTGCGTGGCCCGCGATCTGACCCAATTCCAGGATTTTGTCATCGAACAACTGACCTCAGCGGACAATGTCGATACGGTCCGCACCATGCTGACCATCCGTCAGGTCAAGGACGAGGGGCTGGTGGCGATCTGATCTTGCGGACCGGCAGGCCCGGGTCCGGGATCAGGCGCGCGCCTGCGCGGCCTCGGACCAGAGCGTTTCATAGATCCGGTTGATGGCCTCCGCTTCGGCGGAGACGCTGAAATGTTCGACTGCCCGCAGGCGTGCCGCCGCGGCCAGATCGGCGTGACGGCGCGTGTCTGAGAGGATCGCGACCGTGGCACGGGCCGCGGCTTCGGGATTGCCGTCCGTGATGATGTCGCCGCACGCGCCTTCCCCGGAGAAGGTCTCGAACCAGCCTTCGTCACTTGCGACAAAAGGCACGCCGGAGGCCATGGCCTCGAGCGGAGTGACGCCATAGCCTTCATAGCGCGGCAGCACCACCAGCAGGCCGAGGCCGCGGATAAGGCCGGGCATCGTTTCCGCCGGCACTTCTCCGGGAAACAGGATGCGGTCGTCCAGCCCCGCCTCGGTCACGTTCTGTTTGAGCCGTTCGAGAAACCCGGCATGCTCCTTCGTCGCCTTTCCGATCACCAGCGCCGTGTGGCCAGGCAGGTGCGGCAAGGCGCGGATCATCGTCTCGACGAAGCGATCGGTGCCCTTCTCGGGGCGGATGCGTCCGATCGTGGCGATTCCGGCAGTTCCCGGATAGCCTGAGGCAGCCCATGCCTTTGCCCGGTCTTCGGCCGGATGAAAACGCTCGATGTCGACGCCATGGGGCACGACCGCGTGCACATTGGGAACGAAATCGGCCGCGGCCGGTGTGGTCGCGACGATGGCGTCCATCCTGGCGATCAGCCAGCGCGGCAGCAGGCTGTGGCGGCGTTGGGCCGATGAGGTGAAGACCAGCTTCACCGGGAGCCGCAACACATCGCGCGCGAAGATGCCGGCCCGCATTTCGGGATTGCGGCGCACGTGCCAGATGTGGAACGGCCGGCCCGGCGGCGGGGTTCGCGTGAGCCTGACCGCCTCCCGGAAACCGATGGGCTCCGGGCAGCCGGGCAGGGGGCCACCGACAAGTTTCAGGGCGTATTGCTCCTGCTGCTTGCTGGTCACGGCGGCGGCCGTGGCGGAGACGCCGGTGAAATTCCGGTGCATGTTGAGCACGAACAGCGGATCCCGCCGGTCCGCACCAGCGGGATGGCGGGCGTCTGGGCCTGTGCTCATGAAGCGCTCCGGATCTTGAGGCCGAGTGCCGTCAGCCCCACTTCACCTCGAGGATTTCGTAGGCCTTGGAGCCGCCCGGTGCGACAACCTCGATGGAATCACCCACCGATTTTCCTATCAGGGCGCGCGAGATCGGCGAGGAGATCGAGATCCGGCCTGCCTTCACGTCGGCTTCCTGGTCGCCGACGATCTGGTAGGTCTTTTCCTCTTCGGTGTCCTCATCGACAAGCTTGACGGTGGCGCCGAATTTTACGGTGTCGCCGGACATCTTCGATACGTCGATGATATCGGCGCGCGAGGTGTAGTCCTCAAGCTCGCCGATGCGGCCTTCATTGTGGCTCTGAGCCTCTTTGGCCGCATGATACTCGGCGTTCTCTGACAAATCGCCATGAGCGCGTGCTTCGGAGATCGCTTCGATGATACGCGGACGTTCGGTCTGCTGGCGCCAGCGCAGTTCTTCCTGCAGTTTGGCGTAGCCTCCTTGCGTCATCGGAACCTTCTCAACCATCAGTCTTTTCCTTGTCCAATTTTGCTGCCCTGCGCTTCCGGCCCGCGCTGTCGAATCGGGGCAAGACACAATAGTGAAACGCACCCCGAAGCGGACACTTCGGAGGCGTTCCAATGTTTCCCGCAATCAGACTTATCAAATCCCCCGGAAAAATTCACCAGAAAAAAATCTTCCGACCATGTGTGCGCTTTCGCGGCATGGTTGCCGGGTTTCTTGCGGATTGCAAATTTGATGTCATGATGAGCGGGTATTGTTCCGGCTTCTGAGGAGAGGGCTATGACCATCATTCGGGCCGCCACGTTCAATCTTTACCATTTCGCCGCGCCGGGCATCTACTGGCATCAGCGAAACCACGGCTCCACCTATTCAGTCCCCGAATGGGAGGCGAAGAAGGCCTGGATTGCGGCCATGCTCGGCGAGATGAATGCCGATGTCATCGGCTTCCAGGAAGTGGTCTCCCAGGACGAACTCGCAGCGCTTCTGGCCGCAAACGGCTATCCGCATGTGTTCTTTCCCGCAAGGCCCGATTTCGATGACGACGATCCGGAGATCTATGTCAACGCCACCGTGGCGATCGCCTCGCGCTTTCCCTTTGTCCGGGCCGAAGCGTTGCAGGGCCTCGCGGGCGTTCCGGGCGATACGGTAATCGATGAGGATTTCCGGTTTTCGCGCATGCCGGTCGACGCGACGATCGACCTGCCCGGCATTGGCGAGGCCCGCATCATCGTGTGTCATTTCAAGTCCCAGGGCGCATTTGTCGACGAGGACGAGATCGATGCGCTGGAGGATTGGGGTGACAAGATCCGCGCCACCTACATGCGCCGCGCCATGGAAGGCGTGAACCAGGTGGCCAAACGCGCCGCGGAGGCCGGCGTCATCTATCGCGTCTTCCGGCAGAGCATCGATGCCGATCCGGAAGCCGCGGTGGTTTTGCTGGGCGACCTCAACGAGGACCCGGCCTCTCACACGATCTCGATCCTGACCCAGGCCGACCGCGTCTGGTCCTGGGGCAGTGTTGCAAGCAACGGCGTTCCGCAGGATCTCGCCTATCTGAAGCATGTCTACAAGCTCTATGACGCCTTCAATCTCGTCCCGATGCAGGGGCTGGTCCGGCCCAACACCCATGGCGGCGTCGGTTCAGGCTCGACGCTCGATTACGTGGTCGTCTCGAACGGGCTCAATCCGAAAAATCCCCGCCGGCGGGGCGAGGTGGCCAAGCTCGAAGTCTATGACGATCATTTCGCCGACGGCCTGGCCAAGGATCGTTCATCGGACCATGCGCCGGTGATCGCGACCATCGGCAGCGTCGCCGGGTAGTGTTCCGGCTTGTTCGATGATGAAGAGGAGAGCCCCGTGCGCCGAACGATTTTGGTCCTGATGCTCGCCGCGATGGCGGCAATGCCCGTGAGCCAGGTGTCCGCATTGCAGAAATTCGAGCAGTACAGAATCCTTGGCAGTGAAATCCTGGCGGTCCGGATGGGACCGCAGCAGGTCGAGGACCCGGCCTTGCTGGTCATTGAGCTGGGCGGTGACGGACCGGATCCGCAGACCATCGAATTCGAATCCGACGGTTTCCTCGACGAGTGCCGGATGACCATCGAGAACATGATCGGCGACGCGTCGAGCTATGTCCAGATCACGGTTCACACGACTGCCGATACCATGAACGGCATGTTGGTGACCGAGTGCGCGCGCATCTCAATCCCCGGCTATTGATCCGGGCGCTTCAGGCCAATCGCGGCCCAGGCACTTGCGAACCCGAACCGGTGGCCTAGCTTTAACCAGTGAAATCGGTGCGTGCGATGAGCGATGCATGCGGTGCATGCATCGCGGTCAACGGTCGTGAAAATCTGCTGGCCGCGGAATACTGGCGGAATTCCGGTCCAGGGAACCGGCATATGAAAGCCAGGCCGTAAGGCATGCACCGTCAGATCCGCCAGGATGCAATTCGACGCGGCGTGAAAACGCGGCACATCTCAAAGGGAGACCATCATGACGACCAGACGCAATTTCATGATCGGCGGCGCGGCCGCTTTCGGAGCCGTCACCATCCTGCCCTCGATTTCGATGGCAGCGGCGCACGGGGCGACCTTCACCCTGATGGACGGCAAGATCACCATTCATCCGGTGTCCCACGCGTCCTTCGTCATGGAGACGCCGGCCGGTGTGGTCTATGTCGACACCGTCGGTGAGGCCAGCCAGTATGAGGGCATGCCCGATCCGGACCTGATCCTGATCACCCACCGGCATGGCGACCACTACAATGCCGACCTTCTCGCAGCACTCCCGGAAGCGCCGATCCTCACCAACGCGGATGTGAAGGGCATGATGCCGGAAGGGTTACAGGCCCGTACGGAAGTCATCGCGCCCGGCGAGGGCACGGAAATGATGGGGCTCGGCATCGAGGCAATCCCCTCCTACAACATCACCGAAGGCCGGACGGACTTTCACCCGAAGGACCGCGGCGATCTGGGCTTTGTGCTGACCATCGACGGCACACGGGTCTACGTGTCGGGCGATACCGAAGCGACGCCGGAAATGCGGGCGCTTGAGAACATCGACCTTGCCTTCGTGTGCATGAACCTGCCCTTCACCATGACCGCCGAGCAGGCGGCCGACGGGGTTGCCGAATTCGCGCCGGCCATGGTGATGCCGTACCATTATCGCGGCCGCGACGGCGGCACCCAGGATCCGCAGGAATTTGCGCGCCTGCTTGAGGAAGCCGGCGCCTCCACCGAGGTGTGGTTTCACGACTGGTACAATGGCGCGCTCGGCTGAAACAGGGTAGAGATTCAGGCTGATCCTTCAGCCTGAGTCCATCTGTTTCCGGAGCAATCATGACACCACATCCTGCGGGGCCGGTTACCGAGGCCACCCCGATCCGGTTTTCCGACCCGCTGCCCGAAGCTGTCGATGTCGTCGTCGTTGGCGGCGGCGTCGTGGGCATCATGAGTGCGCTCTACCTCAACCGGTTGGGGCTATCCGCCTTCGTGGTCGAGAAGGGCCGCATTGCCGGCGAACAGTCGTCGCGCAACTGGGGCTGGATCCGCCAGCTCGGTCGCGACGAGGCGGAGCTGCCGGTGATGATGGAAGCCTCCCGGCTTTGGGAAGACATCGACGCCAAGACCGGGCGCCGCACCGGCTTCAAGCGCACCGGCATCATGTATATGGCCAGTTCCGAGAAGGACATGGAGGAGCGGCTGCGCTGGCTCGATGTCGCCAAACGGCATCAGCTCGACGTGCGGGCGATCGATGGCCACAAGGTTGCCGAACTCGTCGACACCGGGCCGGGCGGCAAGCGCTGGGTGGGGGCGATCTGGTCGCCCAACGACGCGCGCGGCGAGCCCTGGATCGCGGTCCCTGCGGTAGCCGAACTTGTGCGCGACGAGGGTGTCGGCATTCGCGAAAACTGCGCGGTCAGAACCTTCGAGACCAAGGCAGGGAAGCTGTCCGGCGTTCACACCGAGCACGGCTTCATTGCCGCGAACCAGGTGGTGGTTGCCGGCGGCGCATGGACGTCGCTTTTGTTGCGCAATCACGGCATCTCGCTGCCGCAGCTTTCGGTGCGCTCGACCGTGATGCGCACGGGCCCGATGCCTGAAATGCACACCGGCGCGGCCCTTGACGAGCAACTGGCATTCCGGCGGCGCGAGGACGGCTGCTACACGGTATCCGCGCTCGACGCGCATGATCTCATGATCGGACCGGATTCATTCCGTCATCTCGCCACCTGGCTTCCGATCGCCTCCAAGGTGCTCGGCCAGACGCGCTTCCTGCCCGCGGCCCCCAAGGGCTATCCCGACGCCTGGGGCACAAGGCGGTCCTGGACCAAGGACGACGAGACACCCTTCGAACGCTGCCGCGTGCTCGATCCCAAACCCAATTCCAACCGGATGGGCGTTCTCAAACGCCGCTTCGCAGACCGGTTCCCGACGCTCGGCGAGCCGGACATCACCCATTCCTGGGCGGGCATGATCGACGCAATGCCCGATGTGGTGCCGGTGGTCGACCGGGTACCCGGGCATGACGGCATCATCGTTGCCACCGGCATGAGCGGCCACGGTTTCGGCATCGCGCCGGGCTTCGGCAAGGTCGTCGCCAACATCGCCGCAGGACGGCCCACCGGATACGATCTGAGCCGCTTCCGCTTTTCGCGCTTTACCGATGGCAGCAAGCTTGAGCCGGGCCCGGCGCTCTGAGGTCTGACGACCGGGCTCAGGGCTCGTTTGGTCCGGCCTCATTCGCCGGAGGTTGGGCGCGCGTTTTCACCACCTCGTAGGCTCCCGGCAGATTGGGCGGCTTGTAATCCGGGCGCTTGTTCAGCCGTTCGATCACCGCCTCGTGGAGCTTGGCTCCCTCCGGGATCCTGCGATGGTCGAACAGCGGAAGGTAGACCTTGCCAAGCCTGAAGCGGATGCGGAATGCGGTGGCGGGTATCTTGCGCGGCAGGAATTCGGCGATCGGCCAGGCGCCGCGCATCGACTGGTTGATGTCGGCCAGCGGATCGGGCGCGCCATAATCCTTTGAGCGTTTGGCGGCTTCGTCGCGAGCCAGATCCGGATCCGGTGCGGCATCGCCGGTCAGCGGCTTGCCGTGAACGAGAAGGTCGAACACCTCCTCGTTTCCGATCACCCCGGCGGCCTGGGCCTCGCGGTAGAGCCATTCGAGCGGGATCTTTGCAAGCCCGCTTTTTTCATCGGGGTAGCCGCCGCCGACATCTCCATGGCAGCCGGCGAACCAGACCTCCTCGAAGTCCTGCGGCTTCTTGACAAAGCTCTTCCTGCGCCGCGACCATTCCTCGTAATCCTGCCCGGGTTCCCACAATGACGGCTGGAAATAGGTGCGTTGCTCGTCGATGGCGACCGCGTGGCGGACAATTTTCACCCGGTCGTTCCGGTTGGTATAGGCCTTCTGGGTGGTGGTGAGCCATGGAAACCCGGATTTCGCATCGAACACCGAGGCGACGGTGTCCCACAGCCCGAGAAATTCGATGCGCACACCGTGCCCGCCCAGTACCTTCTGGAAATGGCCGATCTCGGCGGAAAAATCCTCGCTGCCGGGCTGGCCCAGCCGGGTGTAGGCGCGCCAGGCAAAGCGCAGCAGGTGAAGTTGCTCGCGCCGCACCAGCCCGAAAATGCGAATGAAGCCGGCCAAGAGCCGCGCGGTGTAGGCCCCGCGCGAAAAGCCCAGAATATGGACTTTGTCGCCATAGGACCAGTTTTCGACCAGAAACTCGTAGGCCTCCATCACATTGTCGGAAATGCCCGCGCCGGTGGCGAGCCCCATGAAGATGCGGACGTTCGAGCGCCATTGCCGCCACCAGCCTGTCAGCCCGAAGGTGCCTACGCCGGGCTGGTAGAACACAAGCTGCTCCTTCGAGCGCTCCAGGGAGCCATAGAGCCTGAGCACGTTTGTGCGGTCGCCGGAGATCTGGTTCAACGTGCCATCAAGCAGGACGACAATGTTCTTGGCCATCGCGCGGCCCTCCAAAGGTGGAAGGATACGCGAAACGGGGAGAGGCGGCAATCAGAGGGAGAGGTCTTGCGTATGCGAAAGCAGGTTCGTGCCTTGGCGGGAGACCTTTATAGCTTGCCCTCCTCCTGGTCGAGCAGCCGTTCCAGCCGGTCGAAATTCTGCTCATTGGCTGCGTGCAGGAACTTTTCAAGCAATTCGGTTTCTTCGGTCCGGTCGAACAGCATGCGCCAGGACAGGCGTGCGCCGCGGAGCTCGGCGGCAAAACGCATGTCGAGCGTGAAGACGTGGAGCGGCTCATGATGCGTCATCCTGACCATCTCGCCTTCGACCACGCTGTCGAATGTCCAGCGGTTGTGGAAGTCGGTTCCGTTGTCGGCTGTCATGGTGATCAGCCAGTGCCCTCCGGTTTTCAGATCAAACCCGGTGATCGTGTTGGTGAAGCCTTCCGGTCCCCACCACAATGCCAGCTTTTCGGAGTCGGCGAACGCGTCGAAAAGTGTTGCCCGGTCGGTGGGAAACACACGCTCGTTGCGGATTTCAAGTTTGTCGTTCACGTCCAGCTCCCGATATTTGCCGCCAATTCCCGGGTCATGCCGCGTTGCCGCCGGATGATCCGGGAGGCTGGATACATCAACACGGCCGGTTTGGCACGTCATCCGGGACATGGCCTGCACGGCAAATCTGGCGTGGGACCCGGAAAGGTGGTTTCATGCAGGCAACGGATTGAACCGGGTCCGGGTGCGCACAATCACCTGATTGTCGTGTCCCGCCCGTTCAATGCCGTTCGAATTCGAAAGCGACTTTAGGTGTGGTCCATTGGATAGGCTCGACAGGTTTCTGCCCCGGATATTGCTCGCCATTTCGGTCGCCCTCTTGTGCTGGGGCATTCTGGGGCTTCTTGAATATGTGTTTCCCGCCCTGGGTCTCGGCCTGCAGAACGAGAGTTTTCCCGCCGGCCTGCAATTCCTGCATTTCCTGGCGCTCGTGCTGACCGGCGCGATTTACGTGTTCGGCTATCTCGGACGCTGGCCCCCTACGCCGCACGCGACCATCACGATGTATGCGGTTCTGGCCACACTCTGCTTCGTAGAGACAATCGATTTCGGCGCCTTTGGCGGCGGTGCGACGGGCGTGGTGATCATGCTCGGCGAATTCGCCCTTTATATTGCGCTGTCAGCCTATCTGCTGCGTTCGGCGGCCATAAGGCATCGCTTCGGTGCGAGTGGATAGGACCCTTGTTGTGACTCTGACGAACAGGCCCTTGGCTGCCTGAGACCTGGGAGCGCAGCTGTTGCCTTACGCTGCGTCGGCCAAATTCCCGGCGGGTGCCACGGCAGCCACCACGGCGTCAGCTGAGCGTTCAAGGAATTCGGGGTCCTGCCGCAAAGCATCGAGCGTGCGCGGCGCGGGAAGTGCCTCTTCCCAATCTTCAAAGGCGAAGCCTAAAACCGTCGCGGCTTCCTGCATCGCCTCGTCAAGCGTATCAGCCACAGCGGTAACGCCCGGCACATCCGGAAAGGAAATGCCGTAGCCGCTGTCGGGCTCCTTGTGGATCAGGGCAATGTAGTAAGCCATGGTTTCAGTCCTTCGGCCAACGTGCCTGCGCATAGATCGAGCGAACGGTCCCTGCCGGGATATCCTTGCGCGGATGGGTGACCATCACGATCCTGCCGTCCGAAGGATGACGGAACTTGTGATGAGATCCACGCGTCGAGACCAGCACGAAACCATCAGACTTCAATCGTCGGATGATATCGCGGCTGTCTTTCAGCATCAACTCACCTCAGGCCGCCCTCAGAAATAACTCTGCAGCGGGTGCACCTCGAGGTTTCCTGCCCTGAGTGCGGCGATGGCCCTGGCGGCGGAGAGGCTGCCGGCCATGGTGGTGAAATAGGGCACCTTCTGCATCAGCGCCGCGCGGCGGAGCGATTTGGAATCCGAGATCGTCTTGGCGCCCTCTGTGGTGTTGAGCACCATCTGGACCTGGCGGTTGCGGATCGCATCCTCGATATGCGGGCGGCCTTCCATCACCTTGTTGACGCGCTCGACCCCGAAGCCCTGTTCGCCGAGATAATCGGCGGTGCCGGCGGTGGCCATGACCTTGAAGCCATTGTCGGTGAGGATCCGGACCGCCTCGACCACGCGCGGCTTGTCCTCGTCGCGCACCGAGACGAACACCGTGCCCGAGCGCGGAAGCTCGTTGCCGGCGCCGAGCTGCGCCTTGGCGAAGGCCAGCGCATAGTCGCGGTCGAGCCCCATCACCTCTCCGGTCGAGCGCATTTCCGGGCCGAGCAGGGTGTCGACGCCGGGGAACTTCGCAAAGGGGAAGACGGCTTCCTTGACGGCGATGTGGTTGAGCTTGCGGTGATCGGGGACATCGCCATAGGCGGCGAAGGCCGTTGCCAGGTTTTCGCCCGCCATCACCCGGGCCGCGACCTTGGCTATCGGCGAGCCCACGGTCTTTGCGACGAAGGGCACCGTGCGCGAGGCGCGCGGATTGACCTCGAGCACGTAGATGACATCATCCTTGATGGCGTATTGCACGTTCATAAGCCCGCCCACATTCAGGGCCCGTGCGAGCGCGATGGTCTGCTCTTCAAGTCGGTCGACCATCCCGGCAGAAAGGCTGTGTACCGGCAGCGAGCAGGCACTGTCGCCCGAGTGGATGCCGGCTTCCTCGATGTGCTCCATGATGCCGGTGACATTGACGTCGGTGCCGTCGCACAGACAGTCGACATCCACCTCGATGGCATTGGTCAGGTAGCTGTCGAACAGCAGCGGATTGGTGCCGAGCAACGTGTTGATCTGGCCGGTCTTGTCGTTCGGGTAGCGCGCCTTGATGTCCTCGGGCACCAGTTCCGGCACGGTGCCGAGCAGGTAGTTCGAAAGGCCGGTTTCGTCGCGGATGATCTGCATGGCGCGGCCGCCGAGCACGTAGGAGGGGCGGACGACGAGCGGGAAGCCGATGTCGGTCGCCACCAGCCGCGCCTGCTCGACCGAGAACGCGATGCCGTTGTTGGGCTGGATCAGGTCGAGCTTGTGCAGAAGCTTCTGGAACCGGTCGCGATCCTCGGCGAGGTCGATCATGTCCGGCGCGGTGCCCAGAATCGGGATGCCGGCCTTTTCCAGCGCGTCGGCGAGCTTCAGCGGGGTCTGGCCGCCGAACTGCACGATGACGCCGAGAAGCTTGCCGGCCTCCTGCTCCTTGGTCAGGATCTCGAGCACGTCCTCATCGGTCAGCGGGTCGAAATAGAGCCGGTCGGAGGTGTCGTAATCGGTCGACACGGTCTCCGGGTTGCAGTTGACCATGATCGCCTCATAGCCCGCATCCTTCAAGGCGAAGGCGGCGTGACAGCAGCAATAGTCGAACTCGATGCCCTGGCCGATGCGGTTCGGGCCACCGCCGAGGATCACCACCTTGGTCCGGTCGGAGACGCGCGCCTCGCAGGCGGGCGCGCCTGCGAACGGCATCTCGTAGCTTGAATACATGTAGGCCGTGGGCGAAGCGAATTCGGCCGCACAGGTGTCGATCCGCTTGTAGACCGGGCGCACGCCGAGTTCGCGGCGGGCCCTGGCGATGTCGGCAGACCGCTTGCCGGTGAGCGAGCCGAGCCGGGCGTCGGAGAATCCCATCGACTTGATCTTGCGCATGTTCTCGGCGTCGGCCGGCAATCCGTGTTCGCGGATGCGGGCTTCCATGGCGAGGATTTCCTCGATCTGGGCGAGGAACCAGGGATCGATCTTGCAGATCGCGTGCACTTCCTCCGCGCTCATGCCAAGCCGCATGGCCTGCGCCACCATCCTGAGCCGGTCCGGCGTCGGCGTGCCGATCGCGGCCTTGATGGCGTTGTCGTCGTCGCCTTCGCCAAGCCCGGGGATCTCGATCTCGTCAAGACCGGTCAACCCGGTCTCAAGCCCGCGCAGCGCCTTCTGCAGGCTTTCCGCGAATGTCCGGCCGATGGCCATGACTTCGCCGACCGATTTCATCGCCGTGGTCAGCAGCGGCTCGGCGCCGGGGAATTTCTCGAAGGCAAAGCGCGGAATCTTGGTGACCACGTAATCGATCGAGGGTTCGAACGAGGCGGGCGTGGCGCCCTGCGTGATGTCGTTTTCAAGTTCGTCGAGCGTGTAGCCGACGGCGAGCTTGGCCGCGACCTTGGCGATCGGGAAGCCGGTGGCTTTTGACGCCAGGGCAGACGAGCGCGAGACGCGCGGGTTCATCTCGATGACCACCAGGCGACCATCCTTGGGGTTGACGGCGAACTGCACGTTGGAGCCGCCGGTCTCCACCCCGATCTCGCGCAGCACCGCGATCGAGGCGTTGCGCATGATCTGGTATTCCTTGTCGGTCAAGGTCAGCGCCGGCGCCACCGTGATCGAATCGCCCGTGTGCACGCCCATCGGGTCGAGGTTCTCGATCGAGCAGATGATGATGCAGTTGTCGGCGGTGTCGCGCACCACCTCCATCTCGTATTCCTTCCAGCCGAGCACCGATTCCTCGATCAGCACTTCGGTGGTCGGCGAGGCATCGAGCCCGTTTTCGATGATGTCGAAGAATTCCGAGCGGTTGTAGGCAATGCCGCCGCCGGTGCCGCCCATGGTGAAGGAGGGGCGGATGATGGCGGGCACGCCGATCTCGTCGAGCGCCTTGGCGGCCTGGGCCATGGCATGGCTCATATAGCGCTGCTTGCGGTCGGATTCGCCGAGATTCCAGGTGTTTTCGAGCGCGTCGAGCGCCGCGTCCAGCTCGTCGCCCTTGAGTTCGCCGCGCAGCCGGGCGCGTTCGGCCTCGTGCAGCTTGCGGTCGGTGTCCTTTATCTCGGTGGCATTGGCGAGGAACGAGCGCGGCGTCTCGAGCCCGATGCGCGCCATCGCCTCGCGGAACAGCGCGCGGTCCTCGGCCATGTCGATGGCGGCGGGCTTGGCGCCGATCATCTCGACATTGTAGCGCTCCAGCACGCCCATCCGCTTCAATGACAATGCCGTGTTGAGCGCGGTCTGGCCGCCCATGGTCGGCAGCAGCGCGTCGGGGCGCTCGCGGGCGATGATCTTGGCCACAACCTCGGGCGTGATCGGCTCGATATAGGTCGCATCCGCCAGACCCGGGTCGGTCATGATGGTGGCCGGGTTGGAATTGACCAGGATAACCCGGTAGCCTTCTTCCTTCAGCGCCTTGACGGCCTGGGTGCCGGAATAGTCGAACTCGCAGGCCTGCCCGATGACAATCGGTCCCGCACCGATGATGAGGATCGACTTGATATCGGTGCGTTTTGGCATGGTCCGGGTCCCTTGTAGGCGAGGGTCTGTGTGCAGGCTTCGCGCCAAAAATCCCCCGTCGGAACCACCGTCCGGGAGACGCCACGCGCGCGATATGAGGCTAGAGGCGGCTTATAGGGAAATCTTGGATGCGGCGAAACCCCAAAACGGGCGTTGTGCAGGGGAAAGTGGGGCGATCCTGCCCGGCAGTCGCCCCTTCATGGGATCACCCATCCGTGACGCCCTCGTTGCAACTCAATTCGGCGATGATGGAAACCTGGGCGGCGTCGCACAGCGTGGAACCGGCGCTGGGAGTTGAATATGGCATTTGACGGAAGACATCGCGCAGGGGCGTGAGGCAAATCCCCCATCCGAAACCCTATCTTAAACTTGTGGCGGCAGGGTGGGCGCGGGTCTTTTAACTGCCGGTGTGACCATGACTGTTCAGATCTCCCCTCTTGGATTGGAAGGTCCGGTTCTTTCGGGCGTGCGGGCGCGGCTGCAGCGTGATGCGTGGCTCTATTATGCGGTGCTGGGTTACACTGTGCTTGGCATGCTGTTCCTGCTGGTTGCAGGCGATCTGCGCGGGTCGTCGCATGCGGTCTACATCCTGCCGGCGATCAAGGGTTTCCTGATCTTCATGCCGCTTGTGGCGCTCGGTTATGACGCGTCACGGGTGGTGATCCGGGTTGACCGGCGGCGGCGGCTTGCCTTCAGCCGGGTGCTTACGCCCGAGCGCTTCGCAGGCCTTGCGGCGGGGATCCTCCTGATGGCCGGGCTTACGGTGTTTCAGGGCACGTTCACCACCATCAAGACCGCCCTGCCGCAGCTTTGGGGCGGTTTTCCCTATGACCGGGCGCAGGCGGATATCGATGCGATGCTGTTCTTCGGCACCGATCCCTGGCGCGTGTTTCATGCGTTTGGCGGCAATTGGGTGGTGCGCACGATTGTCGAGTTCAACTACAATGTGGTGTGGTTCGCGGCCTGTTACGGCGCGCTGTTTTTCGTGGCGACATCGCCGCTGGCGGACAGAATTCGCACGCGCTACGTCGCGATGTTCCTGTTCACCTGGATTGTCTGCGGCAACATTCTTGCCGGCATTTTCCTCTCGGCGGGTCCTGCATTCTATGGCGAGGTCACCGGCGATCATCTGCGCTTTGCCGACCAATTGGCGTTTCTCGCCGAAAGCCAGTGGCGCAATTCGGCGGCCTCCTACCAGTCCTATCTGTGGAGCCTGCACGACAGCGGCAGGCTCGGCATCGGCGGCGGCATTTCCGCCTTCCCGAGCGTGCATGTGGCGCTGGTGACGATGAACGCGCTGTTCGTGCTGGAGATATCCCGGCGCTGGGGCCTTGTGGCAATTGCCTATGTGGCGTTCATCGTGTTCAGTTCGGTCTATCTCGGGTGGCATTACGCCATTGACGGTCTTGCCTCGATCGTTGTGGTCACGGCGGGGCATCTGGTCATGCGCCGGCTGTTGCGCGGCCCGTCGGCTGCGCCCGAGCCACGCGCCCGGACGGTCTGAGGCTGCTAATTCCCGCGTTTCTGCAGGTCGAGCAGCCATTCCACCACATCGGCCTTTTCGTTTTCAAAAAGGCGGAAGGTCGTCATCGGAAAGTGATCCTCGTGCAGGAACTTTTCGAACCAGGCCCGGTCGCGGCCGGGCACGGCGACGATCATCTCGTAGGGCGGGGCCATGTCGGCGCTCAGTTCCTCGCCGTCGCGGACGTGGCAGTCGCGGCACCATTCCTCCACCACTTGCTCACCACGCTGAACGGCGGCCTGATCGGCATTGGCCGGGGCAACCGAGAGACCGATCGGCATCACCGTGCCGATCACGGCCAAAAGGACATGGAGGTGGACTGACCGGTGGTTCAGGCTGCGCTTCGGGTTGATGGTCTTCATGCTGGCATTGTCCCCGTTGCACTGGTCGATGCCGACCAGCATGGGGGATGCGGAGGCGGTCTGCCATGACACCGATCAATGCGTCATGCCGGACTTCATGCCGGCGCTTTTGAAATCCGGTCGCCCCAGCGGCTGCGCACATCGGAAGTGAAGCTGCGGCTGACCGGTATGGTGGCGCCGTCGACCGTCGTGATTTCGAGCCGCGGGTTGCTGCCGCCGTGGCGGACGATCCTGTCCACCGCCTCGTCGGCCACCCAATGCGACCGGTGCACCCTGACGCCGCTGTCCGGCGCGGTCTCGGCAATCGCATCGCCAAGCCGCATAAGCAGCAGCTCGCTCGCCCGGGCCGTCACCACCAGCACATAATGGTCCTGGACTTCCAGCCTGAGGATCGGGCCGCGCTTTTCCACCGGCAGCCGGTCGATGAGGGCCGCGCGCGGAGCGGGGTGTTGGGTATTCTCCGTCTCACCCGTTGAAGGCATGTCGGTGCCGTCGCCGGTCGATGGGGCGTCTGCTTCGGGACCGGACATCCCGGAACTCCGGCCGGATCCGTGCGTCGGCGTGCCGCTCAGGCTCAGCCATGTCAGCAGGCAGAATGCAAGCGCGATGGGAGCTGCGATCAGGATGTTGTCGCCGATCCTTGCCAACGTAAGCGGTGTTTCACGGATCGCCGCGTTGATCAGGGTGATGGCCAGGCCGATTGGAGCCGACGCGATGACGGCGCCGAGCAGCATGCGGCCAAGCCGGTTCGTCATCCTGTTTGCCAGCGCCACGTCGAAAAGCGCCACGAACACCAATGCGGTGGTCCAGGTCGTGGCGTGCAGGATCAGCCAGTAGCCGAGCCGGGTCGGCAGGGCGAGACGCTCATAGGTTCCGAAAGGCCCGGTCAACACGAACAGGCCGACCACGACGGCGAACACCGCCCACAGTCTCGGATTGAGCAGCAGCGTGCGCAGTTCACGAAGCGTGGATTGCAACATCGTGTCGCTCACGAAGTTCTCCGGTTCAAAGGCGCATCGGGCATTGAGGATCGGTGGCGACCATGGCCGATGGAGGCATCTTTTGCAATCCGGTCGCCGGGTTCGGGGCTCCTCCCGAAGGCGATCGAAACAAGACGGATCCGATCCCATGACCCTTGAGCCGCTCCTTCATGCAAGTCCCGCAATCCAGATCCATGTCCTTGCCGTCATTCCGGCCGCGCTGATCGGCGGATATGTGCTTTGGGCCAGGAAGGGAACGGCAACCCACCGTCTGCTCGGCAGGATCTGGCTGTGTCTCATGGTGATCACGGCGCTTTCGTCCTTCTTCATTCACTCCATCAACCTCATCGGCGGCTTCTCCCCCATCCACATCCTTTCGGTGGTGGTTCTGGTGGCCGCGCTCGAAGTGGTCCGCTCGGCCCGGCGGCGCAATTTCGTTCGTCATCAGCGGGTGGTGAAATCGCTCTATTTCGGCGCGGTCGGCATTGCCGGGGCGTTCGCGCTGCTGCCGGGACGGATCACGCACGAAACGCTTTTCGCCCAAGCCTCGGTCGACCCTGCAGTGGCCGCAGAGGTTTCATCCACTGCGGCGAACGCAGCCGGAATCCCGGCCTGGATCTGGCCATTGCTGGTGGTGCTTGTTGCGCTCGGGATCAGCCGCATGCGCGACCGGGAGATGGCGGTCTGGCGGTTGCTGCTGCTCCCGTCGATCCTGAGCTCGGTTTCACTGATCACCGCCGTCTTCGGCGGGCTGGATGCAGCCGCCCTGCTGGCGTTGACCGCGGGCATGGCCCTTGGCGCAATGACTGGCTGGTGGACGATGCGCGATGTCGAGGCGGACCGGCTTCCCGGCAACCGGGTCAGGGTGAGGGGCGAATTTGTCTCGCTCATTGCCATTCTGGCGGTCTTCGCCGCCCGCTTTGCTGCCGGCATGCTTGAGGCAACCCGCTCCTCTCTTGCTGACTTTCCGGGCGTGGCGGAACTTTTGGTGTTGATCCCGGTTTTCTTCGCGGCGCTGATGGCCGCCCGTGCCCTGGCGCAAGCCGGTTTCAATCCGTTTCGTCTCAAGGCCCGGCAATTGACCGGCGAGACGCAGTGTTGAAAACTGGTTGCAGCGGTCCGCAAAAACGCTGCATAAGCATGGGTTGAAGCCGCCGGGGAGTTGAAAGCATGGATTGGAAGGGCCGCCGCCAGAGCGACAATATCGAGGACCGGCGCGGCCGGGCTCCACGCGGCGGCAATCCCTTCGGACGCGGCGGCATGCGATTGCCCAGCGGGCGCATGCGCGGCGGTCCGCGTCTGAGCTTCAAGACCATCCTGATCATTGGAGTGGTCTTTCTCGTTCTCAAGCTGATCGGCATAGATCCGCTGCAATTGTTGAGCGGCGGTCCGGGCACCGTGCTGACCGGTGGACCTTCGGCGCCGGCGAGCCAGGTGTCGGAGACCCGCAAGGACGAGATGACCCAGTTTGTGGCCACCGTGCTGGCCGAGACCGAGGATGTGTGGAACGGCATCATGCAGTCACAGGGACGGACCTATCCGGAGCCGACCCTGGTGCTGTTTTCGGGTGCGGTGCACTCGGCCTGCGGCAATGCCAGCGCCGCTTCCGGGCCGTTCTACTGCCCGGCTGATCAGAAGGTCTATATCGACCTGTCCTTCTTCGACGAACTGGCCCAGCGCTTCAAGGCCTCCGGAGATTTTGCCCAGGCCTATGTGCTGGCCCACGAGGTGGGACACCATGTCCAGAACCTGATCGGCGTTCTGCCGGAGTTCAACCGCCGCCGCCCGTCGATGAGCCAGACCGAGCAGAACCGGATGTCGATCAGGGTCGAATTGCAGGCCGATTGCTTTGCCGGCATCTGGGGACATTACACCGCCCAGCGCGGGCTTCTCGAACGTGGCGATCTCGAGGAAGCGCTGAACGCCGCGCAGCAGATCGGCGATGACACGATCCAGCGCCGCACGCAGGGCTTCATCGTCCCGGAGAGCTTCAGTCACGGCACTTCGGCGCAGCGCAAGGAATGGTTCGCCCGCGGCTTCGAAAGCGGCCGGCTGGAATCCTGCGACACGTTCAACAATCCGGTCTGATTGCTGCAGCTTGCTCTCAAATGTGATCGCTGTCGCCTGCTCACCTTTGCTCCGGCTCCTAACGGGCGCGACACACAGGTCCTGCAAATAATCACCCTGTACAAATGCGGGGTGGGATTAACGCATCCTGAAGGCATCCGGTGAGAACTGGTAACCGAACCGGCAGGATCGGCACTCCTGTTGCGTCGCAGCATGAGATCTGCACACCGGCCGATGAACGGTCCCCCGTTGAATTTTACAGACAGGCTCTCCGGATGACGCTCAAGACACGTATTTTTCTGCTGGCCCCGCTAGCGGTGATCGGCATGCTGCTGGTCGGATCGATTTTCTATTTCGGCAACACCGTCGAACAGCAGCATCGTGCGGAACTGGCGACGATCCAGGAACTCTATGCGCTTGACCAGGATATCGAGTTGTCGCTCTTGCAGGCCCGCCGGGCCGAGAAGGACTTTCTGCTGCGCAGCAGCGAGAGCGACGCCTTGCGTCATGCCGAGGTGACCGAAACCGTCGCCGCCCGCATAGAGTTGTTACAGCGCCTGGCGGCGGAATCCTACCCGTCCGAGCTCGACAGCCAGATCACGACGCTGAAAAGCGGCTTTGCCGATTACGTGTCGGGCTTCACGGCTCTTGCGGACAAGAACCGTCAGCTTGGTCTCGACGAAAACAGCGGCCTTCAGGGTTCGCTGAGATCCGCGGTCAAGGAGGCCGAAGAGGTCATCAACACGCTCGGTCAGCCCGAACTCACGGTCAAGATGCTGATGATGCGGCGCCACGAGAAGGACTTCATCATGCGTGTCGACGAGAAATATGTCGGCCGCCTGAATGATCGTGTTGCCGAGTTCAAGCAGTTTCCGCTGAGCTATTTCGGATCCGCTGGGAACCAGGCCGCGATTTTCGGTCTGATGGACACCTACCAGTCGGATTTCCAGGCTTTCGCCGAGGCCACCCTGGAAGAGCGCGCGCTTCGTGCCGAACTGTCCGAGACCTACGCCGGTATCGAGCCCGCGCTCGCTGATATCCAGGCCTTCGTTTTCGAAAGCCGTGACGCCACGGCGGCAAACCTTGCCGCGGCACAGGCGGACATCTTCAGGATGGTGGTGCTGGTCACTCTCGGCGCCATCATTGTCATCGCCGTCGTTGCGGTGATGGTTGCACGTTCGGTCGGCAAGCCGCTTGCCTCCACCGTCGCAGCGCTTCAGGCGCTCGCGCGCGACGAGACCGGCGTTGAAATCGAGGGCCGGGACAGGAAAGACGAGATCGGCGAGATCGCCCGCGCGTTCAAGGCATGCCAGCAGCTTGCCGTCGACAAGGCCCGCCGCGAGCAGGAGGAAGCGGATGCCCGCGAAGCCGGCGAACGGCAAAGACTTGCCGAAGAGGCGCGCCGTGACGCCGAGCAGAAGCGGAATCTCGAAACGGCAATTTCCGCGCTCGGTGATGCGCTCGGCAGGCTGTCCGATGGCGATCTGACCGCGAAGATTTCCGAGCCCTTTGTCGGCGAACTCGACACCCTGCGCGCCTCCTTCAACACCTCCATCTTGAAGCTTGCCGAAGCCATGACAGCGGTGCGGGAAAGCACCGACGGGATCCAGTCGAATTCGGACGAGATGCGCAGCGCGGTCTCCGAACTCTCAAGCCGGACCGAGCGCCAGGCGGCTGCGCTGGAAGAAAGCTCTGCGGCACTGGAGCAGATCAACTCCACGGTCGCCAATTCCTCGAACCGGGCCCAGGAAGCATCGCGGAAGATGGCGGAAGCGAAATCGGCCAGCGATGCTTCCGCACGCATCGTGTCCGATACCGTCAATGCCATGGGCAACATCAAGGAAGCTTCGGATGCGATTTCCAAGATCATCGGCGTGATCGACGAAATCGCCTTCCAGACCAACCTTCTGGCCCTCAACGCCGGTGTCGAGGCGGCGCGTGCCGGTGAGGCAGGCAAGGGCTTTGCCGTCGTCGCCCAGGAGGTTCGTGAACTCGCCCAGCGCTCGGCCACCGCGGCGCGCGAGATCAAGGAGCTTATCGGCAAGTCCTCCGGTGCCGTCGAAAACGGCGTCGATCTGGTCAAGGCCACCGGCGAGGCGCTGACGACAATTGCCGGTCACGTCACCGACATCAACGAGCATATCCGCTCGATTGCAACGGCCGCCAAGGAACAGTCGTCCGGTCTTCAGGAGGTCAGTTCAGCGGTCAGCCAGATGGACCAGGTGACACAGCAGAATGCAGCCATGGTGGAAGAAGCAACCGCGCTCACCCACCGTCTTTCCGAGGAAAGCAACCAGTTGGCATCCATGGTCCAGCGGTTCCGGCTTTCGGGATCGGCCACGGTTGCCATGGGTTCAAGAGGGTCCGTTGCAAACGCTCCGCGCGCTGTGGCGAAGGATGCGCCTGCATCGAGCCGGCCTTCGCCTGCGAAGTCGATGATCAACAAGGTCCGTCAGGCATTCACCAGCAACGGGTCTGCCGCGGTCGAGGAGAACTGGTCGGAGTTCTGATCGGGTTCGGGCAATCGCCCCTGACGGGGCGGGTACAGCAAAAAAAATGCCGGTAGCCTTTACGGGCTTCCGGCATTTCCGTTGTCAGGGTGCTTAATCTGCCTCCGGTGCGTCACGCGAGACCACCTCGACCGGGGTTCGCATGAGGATCTCGCGGTGCGGGAAGGGGATCTTGACGCCGTTTTCCTTGAACACATCCCACAGCGCGATCAGCACCTGGCCGCGCACATTGGTCAGCCCGGCTTGCGGATCGGTGATCCAGAACCGCAATTTGAAATCCAGGGATGATGCGCCGAACTCGGTCATCCAGCACACCGGCGGCCGGGTGGAGAGCACACGGTTCACGGATGTCGCGGCCTCGATGGCGAGTTTGGTTACCTGGTGCGGATCGCTGTCATAGGAGACGCCGAAATCCACATCGAGGCGCACCAGCTTGTCCGAGAACGACCAGTTGACGACCTGCTGGGTGATGAAATCCTCGTTCGGGATCAGGAACTCGCGGCCGTCGCGGGTGATGACCGAGACGAAGCGCGCGCGCAATTCGCGTATCCAGCCGAACGTGTCGCCAAGCGCGATGGTGTCGCCCGGCTTGATCGAGCGGTCGACCAGGATGATGACGCCCGAGATGAAGTTCGAGACGACCTTCTGCAGACCGAAGCCCAGCCCGACGCCCACCGCGCCGGAAAACACCGTCAGTGCGGTCAGGTCGATGCCTGTCGAACTCAGCGCGATCAGGATGGCGATGCCAATCAGGCTGATCTTGGCGACCTTGCCCGCGAGCACCCGGAACGATGGCGAGAGATCGTCGATCGACTGGATGCGGCTGTCGAAGAAATTGCCCAGCAGGTTGGCGAGCCACAGAAAGACTGCGGTGATGCCGACGGTGCGCAGCACGAACAGCGCTGATATTCTCAGGTCGCCGACCTGTAATGCGGCCCTATCGAGAAACAGCGCGGTTTCATCGCGCAGATCAAGGATGCCGAGTGCGGCATAGGTGAAGACAGCGAGCGCGATCAGCCTGGCGATGGTGCGGTTGTGGATGATGCGGCTCGATACCGAAATTGTCAGCCACGCAAAGCCCAGCGCCAGCGCCAGTGTCAGCAGGTAGGTCCTCGACGGCCACGTCATTTCCAGCGCTACGGTCCGCGCAACGCCCAGCAGCAGTAGGAAAATGATCCAGTTGGTGCGGCGCATCACCGCCACGATCACCCGCAGCACCCCCGGCGCGCCCTTGATCGAACGGGCCCAGTTCTCGAGCCGCGGCTCGACCCGGCCTCCGATCACCCGCCCGGCGATGAAGCAAACCGCGATGATGCCGATCTGGTAGAAGGTCCAGGGCTGTGCGAGGTAGGCTTTTGCCCAGACCCATTGATCGGTCAGTGATTGCCACAGGTCCGGAATGTCGATCTCGTTCATGCTCGCATTATGGAAGGCGAGACCGGGCTTGAGAAGGGCCGAATGCAACAGTTGCGACCGGAATCCCGGCAGGGCTTCCGCCGCCGGCCACACGCACCTTGCCATCTCAAGGACCCCGGCGCATAAGCGTGCCTCCTGAACAAGAGGTTCGAACAGGGTGAAAGCGATGAGTGCGGGTGCAATGATTGCCAGGAACGGACAGAGCTGGAACGCGCATATCCGCGCGACACTGACGCTCGGGCTGCCCCTGGTCGGCACCCAGATCGCGCAGATCGCGATCGCGACCACCGACGTGGTGATGCTCGGATGGTACGGGACCGAGGAGCTGGCGGCGACCGTGCTCGGCTCGCAGGCGTTTTTCGTCTTCTACATTTTCGGCGCCGGTTTCGCCAATGCCGTGCTTCCGCTTGCCGCCCAGGCGGAGGGGCGCAACGACGCCACCCATGTGCGCCGTTCCGTGCGCATGGGGTTGTGGATCCTCCTGCTGTACTCGGCTGCGGTGTTGCCTATCCTCTGGCATCTCGAAACGTTGCTGATTGTGCTCGGCCAGAAGCCCGAACTGGCGGCACTTGCGAGCGACTACATCCGGATTGCGCAGTGGGGCATGTTCCCGGCGCTGATGGTGATGGGGCTGAGGTCGTTCTTTGCGGCGCGCTCCAAGACCAGCGTAGTCCTCTGGTCGGCGCTGGTGGGCACGGTCGTCAATGCGATGTTCAACTATGTGCTGATCTTCGGTAATTTCGGAGCGCCGGAGATGGGCGTGCGCGGCGCGGCGGTCGCGTCGGTCGGCAGTGCGACCGTTATGTTCCTGATCATGGCGGGATGGGGCGCGCTGCATCCCGATCACGTCGAATACCGGATCTTCCAGCGGTTCTGGCGTCCCGAATGGCCCGCCTTTTTCGAGGTCTTCCGGCTGGGTCTGCCGATCGGGTTCACGATCCTGGCCGAGGTCGGTCTGTTCATGGCCGCCTCGGTGATGATGGGCTGGCTCGGCACCCTGCCGCTGGCCGCGCACGGGATCGCCATCCAGCTCGCCTCGATCAGCTTCATGATCCCGCTCGGGCTGTCACATGCGGCCACCGTCCGCATAGGCCAGGCCTATGGCCGCGGCGACATGGAGGGGCTTGCGCGCGCATCCCATGCGGTGATGGGGCTTGCTGCGGTCTTTGCGCTCGCTTCGGGTGCGGTGTTCTGGCTGTTTCCCGAACAGCTGATCAGACTGTTTCTCGACGAGACCAATGCCGATTCGGATGAACTCCTGCGGGTGGCGGTACCGCTTCTGCTGGTCGCTGCGGCGTTTCAGCTCGTTGATGCGATCCAGGCGATCGGGGCCGGGCTGCTGCGCGGCATCAAGGATACGCGGGTGCCGATGGTCTACGCGATCTTCAGCTACTGGGCGATCGGCCTGTCGGCAGCCTATGGACTCGGCTTCGGGCTCGGATTTGGCGGGCCTGGGATCTGGGGAGGGCTGGCGCTCGGTCTCGGCGTTGCGGCGGTGCTGCTCAACCTGCGCTTTGCCCGGCGGGACAGGTTTCTGGAGCGGACCGAAGCTGCGGGTTGATCCCGATCATGACTGAGGCAGTGATCCGACACTTGCGCCACTGCCTCTCGACCCGGATGGCCTCCCGATTGGAACATTCGCGCCATCGGCTGGTTGAACAGGATCAGGCCGGGCCCGCCCACCCCCTGTTTGGCACATTGAACCGATAAGCATGTTTGTGACGTGCGGGTCCGGCGTTCATTCCAACCAGGAGGAACGCGAAAAATGCCAGTTCACCTCAAATCCGCTGCGGGCTTGATTGCCACTTTTTCTGTCGCGCTGCTTGCTTCGACCGACGCCAGGGCACAAAGCCCCTGCGCCGGAACCTATGTCATGCAGCCGGGAGACACTCTCTACGAAGTCACTCAGCAGTGCCGGGTACGTCTTCCCGATCTGATGGCGGCAAATCCGCAGATCGATGACATCGACAGCATCCCGGTCGGTACCCGGCTTGATATTCCGGGAGCGTCCGGAGCACGAGCCGTCGCGCCGGAACCAAACGGCACCCATGTGATTTCACCGGGCGATACACTGTTTTCGCTGGCCGAGGATTATGGAACCACGGTCGATGCCCTGTTGCAGGACAATCCCGGGCTCGACATGAATGACCTGAGCGTGGGGCTTTCGATCCGGATTCCCGGGATTGCGCCCTATGACGACTACGGAACCATCGCTCCGCCGCGCACCATTGCGGTGGCGCCGCGCGCTGCCGGTCCCGGTGCGCCGGTCACGGTCAGCGGCGCCAATTATGTTCCCGGGCGTTTCGTCGAGATCGGTGTCGGTCCGCCGGAATCGGAATGGCGCAGCCTCGAACGGACCCGGGTCAGGGCCGATGGCGAGGTCGAAACCATCGTTCGGGTCCCCGCTTCCGCCGTTCCGGGTGAGGAGCTTGTCTACGTCATCCAAAGCCGGGACGGTCATACCGAGGTAAGCCGGCCCATCGAGGTGGTGGACCGCAGGAGGCCGGGGTCGCCTGATGAGGGCGAAGGCGTGCGAACCGAGACAGGACGGCTCGAAGCCGGAACCGAGTGCATGCAGCTTGCAACACCCGACGGCCTTTCCTTCAGCCTTGTGGGGCTTTCGGACCGCTTTATGCCCGGAGACCATGTCCGTGTGACCGGGGAAACGGCGGACATGTCGTTTTGCATGCAGGGCGCTGCCACCATCGAGGTGGAGAACGCGAGGCGGGTCGCGCCGGACGAGCGCCTCTGATCGACGTGACGGCTCCCAGTGTCGGCCGGTTCCTGCCACTCCGGCCGACAGCGGAGACCGTCAGGCCATGTCCGCTGCCAGGGAGGCGATCACTTGGCGCGTCGCATCGTCCGCGGGGAAAAGTTGCTCGATCTTCCAGTCTGCCAGCGCAATGTCCTCGACGCTTGAAAACTGGCTGATGGTGGAGAAGAAGGAGAGGGTGGTTTCACCCAGCCTGTAGCGCGTCGGAATGACGGCCTGGCCGCCGGCCGGGCTTTCGCCCAAATCGTCGCCCAGATGTGCCGAAAGCCGGGCTGCCATTTCGTCGAGATACGGCTCGCCGCCCAGATGCGCCGATTCGGCGCGAAGGCGGTGAAGCAGATGCCGCGCCACTTCCTGCCAGTTCTCGATGATCGAAGGCAGCCGCTCCTCTCCGATCAGCGCCTCGATCAGGTTTGCGTTTTCGGAAAGCCCGAGCTGGCCAAGCATCATCTGCGCCATCGGATTGGCCCGGACGATGCTCCAGCGGCGATCGAGAATCATAGCCGGGTAGGGCATGTGCCGCGTGAGCATCCACTCAAGCGCCGTCGTGATCGGGCCCATCTCGGCCTCGTCCATCGCTCTTGCGCGATAGCTCGGAGCGAAGCCCGCCGCATGCAGCATCGCATTGCGCGAGCCCAGAGCGACGTCAAGGACATCGCCCAGGTTGAGCACCATCTGCCGGCTGGGCCGCGCCCGCCCGGTCTCCAGAAACGAGATGTGACGTGCCGAGACATTGGCGTTCAGGCCGAGCTCAAGCTGGCTGAGCTTTCGCGTTTCGCGCCAGTGCCTGAGCAAATCACCGAATTGCGCCGTCATCGCCGTCTCCCTCGCCGCCTCGTCCGTCGCATTCCGAACGGCCGGAGGCCACGCCCATCATAGAGCGGCGGCTCGGCCTGTCACTTACCTTGCAGGTAATTGCGGCGCGCCGCGCGGAAGGCTCTTATGGGGCGGTCAACAAGGGAGTTTCGACATGGACATCGCATTTGCACAAACCTGGCCGAAGGCCGCTTCAGCCGTCGTCATCGGCGTCGGCCTGCTTCTGGCGGTTGGAGCCTGGCCGCCGCTGGCCGGACCGATTGTGTTCTTGGCCGACCTGATCATCTGGCCTCTCGACGGAGTGCAAACGCTTGGCGCGCCGGAGACCCGCGTCTTCATGGCGATATCCGGCGGCGTCATGGTCGGCTGGGGCGTGACGCTGTGGAAAATGACGGAGCATCTGCTGGCCGAACACCCGAATGCCGTCCGTTCGATCGCCATGACCGGGCTGTACTGCTGGTTCACGGTGGATTCCATCGCTTCGGTCGCAGCCGGCGTGCCGATCAATGCGGTCTTCAATATGAGCTTTGTGGCCCTGTTCCTGTTTGCGTTCCGGCAGCGGCGCGAGGTCCAGGCCTGAGCGCCACTCCGAAAACCAAGGCCGCGGCGGCCGGTGGCTGCCGCGGCCTTGTCGTCAAATCCGGGGCGGGAGCGGGCGCGCCGGCGGCACTCAGTCCGGTCGCCCGGGTTCGCTGCGGCTGCTGCAGTAGAGCGCGATCTTGTTGCCCTGGGGATCGCGGAGGTAGCCCACATAGAAATGGGCGCTGTAGTCCGCGCGAAAGCCCGGTGCGCCTTCGTCTCGCCCGCCGGCCGCGAGTGCGCTCGCATGCAGGTCACGGACCATCGCCTGCGTCGGCACCTCGAACGCCACCATGGCGCCGTTGCCGGTGGAGGCGGGGCCGCCGTCATAAGGTGGCTTTACGTAGAAATCGGGCGGCGGGACATCGCTGTCGTCCGCCACGGGGATCGAGTAGCTCAAGCCTTCATGGGAGACCTCGAGCCGATAGCCGAGGCCTGGCAGGAATGCCGAGTAGAATTTTTCGGCCATCGCCAGATCATCGGCGCCGACAGTGACATAGCCGATCATTGCGCCCCTCCGGCTTTCGATGCCGCGACCATCAGCCGGGCCCCGTCGTCAATATCCCGACCGGGTCGGCCAGCCATGGTCCGGGTCGGGTGCAATCCCGGCACTGGATCTTCAGCGTTCGGCGAGCGCCGGCTGGCCCTGACGCTCGCGCACCAGATTGATGAAACGGCGGAACAGGTAGTGGCTGTCCTGCGGGCCGGGCGAGGCCTCGGGGTGATGCTGGACCGAGAACACCGGCTTTCCGACCAGGCGCAGGCCGCAATTGGAGCCGTCGAAAAGCGAAACATGGGTTTCCTCGACGCCCTCGGGCAGGCTGTCCGAATCGACCGCAAAGCCATGGTTCATCGACACGATTTCCACCTTGCCGGTGGTGTGGTCCTTGACCGGATGGTTGGCGCCGTGGTGACCCTGATGCATCTTGGTGGTGCGTCCGCCAAGCGCCAGCGCCAGGATCTGGTGTCCCAGGCAGATGCCGAACACCGGCAGGCCGCTGTCGACGAGCTTGCGGATCTCGGGGACAGCGTATTCACCGGTCGCGGCCGGATCGCCGGGACCGTTCGACAGGAAGATGCCGTCGGGCGACATGGCCAGAATGTCATCGGCGGCCATGGTTGCGGGCACCACCGTGACCTTGCAGCCGAGACCCGAGAACAGCCTCAGGATATTGCGCTTGACGCCATAATCGATGGCAACGATGTGGGCTGCCTTGCCGTCGCCGTCGGAATAGCCCTGGTCCCACACCCAGGGACCCTGGGTCCAGTTCGAGGATTGTCCGGAACTTGCGTCCTTGGCGAGGTCGAGGCCTTCGAGCCCGCTCCAGTCCGCGGCCAGCGCCTTGAGCGCGGCGATGTCGAAATTGCCGTCCGGGTCATGGGCGATCACCGCGTTGGGCATGCCCTTCTCGCGGATCCATGCGGTCAGCGCACGGGTATCGATGCCCGACAGGCCGATGATGCCACGCGCTTTCAGCCAGGCATCGAAGTGACCGGCGGAACGATAGTTTGACGGCTTGGTGATGTCGGCCTTGAAGATCGCGCCCACCGCGCCGATCCGGGCCGCCGGCGTCAGATCCTCGGTGTCGTCGTCATTGGCGCCAATGTTGCCGATATGGGGGAAGGTGAAAGTGACGATCTGACCCATGTAGGACGGATCGGTCAGAATTTCCTGATAGCCGGTCAGCGCGGTGTTGAAACAGACCTCGGCCTGGGCCTTGCCGGTGGCGCCGACGCCCTGGCCCTCGATCACTGTGCCGTCCGCGAAAACCAGAACGGCGGTCGGCTTGGTCTTGGTCCAGGGACTTGCGGTCATGTCCACTCCATCGGCTTGGCCCGTTCGGCTGGGAAGGGCTGTCAGTGTCTTCATGGGCGTCTTCCGGACGCACCCTTGATATTGGCCATGGCCATAGCCATTTCACGCAGGATCAGGACCCGACGCGGAAAACGGTTCCCGCGTTCACAGAGGTCACTGTCCTGTCTTGCAGATGCCGGTAGATAGACAACATGCTGCCTGTGGTCAATCAGGCCGTCTGCGGGATACAGGCAATAATTCGCTTGAACAGACTGCGGGGCTGGGAGTAATCCTGTGCGCTCGTGGAGGCGGGGCCCCTCAGACGGGCGCCTTCAAGTGGCTGCAAGAACCGCCGGAGAAAATGCTATCATGCGTGAATGTTTTTCTGAAACGCTCAAGAACGCCATTCGCAGCAAGGACACCGTCCGTGTTTCCACGGTTCGGCTGATTCAGGCGGCGATCAAGGATCGTGACATCGCCAATCGCGGCGCCGGCAAGGATCCCGTCAGTGACGACGAGATTCTGCAGATCCTGACCAAGATGATCAAGCAGCGTGAGGAATCTGCTGCGATCTATGAAGAAAACGCGCGCCTTGAGCTTGCCGAGCAGGAGCGTGAGGAAATTGCCGTGATACGCGAGTTTCTCCCCAAGCAGCTTCCGGAGGAGGAAGTGCGTGAATTGTGTGCATCGGTGATCAACGAGACCGGCGCACAGGGGCTGCGGGATATGGGCAAGTGCATGAACGTGCTCAAGGAACGCTATCCGGGGCAGATGGATTTCTCCAAGGCCAGCGGAATGGTCAAGGGACTTCTGCAATAGAGCCGATCTGACTCTGGCGAGGGTGGGGGCTGTTTCGGCTTTGCCGGGCAGCACCCCGTTTCCCACCATGCTTTTCGCCGTCGTTCGGCCTAATCGGCCATAGCGCTGCCATATTTCTCTGTTGGAAGGCGGCTCGATGTGGTTCCCGACATCCCGGACACCGGGTGTGCCGTCAGGTTGTCGGTGAACACTATCTTTTCTCAAGATGGACCACTGCATGCGTTTTTCTGCAGGCGAACCAGGCCGGATGGTGGCTGGTTTTTGTGGTTCCGGGCCAAAAGGCTAATTTAGAATTCAATTTTTCAACGAAATTCTAAAAAAGATCCCGAACTGCAGTGCATGCACCAAAATCTGGTGTATGTTTTGCTATTGGACTCCGGTTCAAAACCCCTGGCGGGCTTTTGCCTCCTTGCTACGAAAGTGGTGACAGTATTGATGACGGTGAAGCCAGACATGTTGCCGGTAACCTTGGCCGCAGACCCATTCTTTGAGCCCATCGGTCTTATCCGGACCGTGTTCGATGCCATGCAGGTGATGCGCAAGGCCTGTAATCTCTATGGATTTTCGATCTTTTCGGTTCTCAGCCTGCCGAATGCGAAACCGGGTGCGCCAGAGCTTCTGTCGCGGATGGCGATCATCTCGAGCTGGCCGCCCGAATTGATCGGGGATTACGACCGGCTCGGGCTCGGCAACGACAGCCCCGTTTTAAAGCGCCTGCGAACCCGGATCGCGCCGCTGGTGTTTCAGGTCGATGACATCAACAATATGCGTTCGACCACGGATTCGGTGAAAAACGCATCCGAGCTGTTCGGCAGATTCGGGCTTACCATGGGTGTCTATTACCCGGTCTATGACAGCCGCGGACACAGGTTTTCCGTATCCTTCATGGGCGACCGGGACCCCATGACGTCGGAAGAAGTCCTCACGCTGGCAATGTTCTCGACCCTGATGGTAGAACAGCTATCGAAGATTTCCGCCACCGAAAACTCAAGCAAGACCGATCTCAACTCCCGGGAAATCGAGGTGTTGCAGTGGATCGCGGAAGGCAAGACGAGTGCGGAAATTGCACAGATCACCGGCCTTTCGGAACACACGGTCAATCACTACGCGACCATTGCCACGCAGAAGCTGGGTTGTTCCAACCGGACCCAAACGGTCGTTCGTGCCGTAAGGCTTGGCGTATTCGAGTGAAGCCCCGGGCCGGGGCGCCCGGCTGCTCAACTTCCAGTTTGCTCCCAGGCAGCAGTTGTCGCCAGTTCCGGACCGGCCTGGCCATTCGTCAAGCAGGGGACCGGATTGCTGTTGCGTAGATCGCGGCAGCTTTCGAATTCAGCCCGGCTGAGCGGGCGCGAAAAGTGGCCCCCCTGAATCTCGTCGCAACCGAGCCTTGACGCGATGGCCGCCTGTCCCGCGTTTCGGTCCTTAGGGCGACAAACCTGCAGCGAGATTGCGGTCGAGCTGAATGATCGCCCGCGAGACTTCCCGTGCGGCGCCCTCGTTCTGGATGGTGCAATTGAACGAGCGACCAACCTTGAGAATGTCGAATTTCAGGCCGGTCAACTGCATCAGGTTGGAGTACCCGGTGCCGAAGTCGTCGATCGCGGTCCGAATCCCGGCCGCGCGAAGGGCTGCGATATGCCGCGCCACTTCGGCGACATCGGTTGTTGCGAAAAGACGGGAGAGACCCTCAATCCCTTTGCCAGTCCGCATCGCGCATCCTATATAAAGGGATCGCTCAGCAACCATGACACCGGCGCCGGAGGCCTATCGGATCTTGCGGTTTTCACCGTCCTTTCTCGACGAAATCCGAGAGCGCGTCCCGATCTCGGACGTGATCGGCCGTCATGTCACCTGGGACCGCAAGAAAACCAACACCTCGCGCGGGGACTGGTGGGCGTGCTGCCCGTTTCACGGCGAAAAATCCCCGAGTTTTCACTGCGAGGACCGCAAGGGCCGCTACCATTGCTTCGGATGCGGCGTATCTGGCGATCACTTCCGGTTTCTGAGCGAACTTGAAAGCCTGAGTTTCCCTGAGGCCGTGGAGCGGATTGCCGGCATGGCCGGTGTTCCGATGCCAGCGCCCGATCCGGAGGCCGCGCGACGCGAACAAAAGCGCGCCAGCCTCGAGGACGTGATGGAGATGGCTGCTGAATTTTTCGAAAGCCGGCTTCAGGGCCCCGACGGGGCGAAGGCGCGCGCCTATCTGCGCGAGCGCGGCCTGTCGGGCCGGACGATCTCTGGCTTCCGCCTCGGCTACAGTCCCGACAGCCGCAGCGCGCTCAAGGAGCATCTGGCTACGCGAGGCGTCGACAAGGACCAGATCGAGGCTTGCGGGCTTGTCGTTCACGGTCCCGATATCCCGGTGTCCTACGACCGTTTCCGCGACCGGATCATGTTTCCGATACTGTCCTCGCGTGAGCGGGTGATCGCATTCGGCGGGCGGGCGCTGTCTCCCACGGCGCCGGCCAAGTACTTGAACTCCAATGAGACAGAGCTGTTTCACAAGGGCAACGTTCTTTACAATTTCGCCCGTGCCCGTCGGGCCAGCGGTCAGGACGGAACGCTGGTGGTGGTCGAGGGCTACATGGATGTGATCGCGCTGGCCCAGGCCGGCGTCGAAAATGCGGTCGCGCCGCTCGGCACGGCGCTTACCGAAAACCAGATGAAGCTGATCTGGCGGGTCACGCCGCAGCCGGTGCTGTGCTTCGATGGTGACGAGGCCGGGCAGCGCGCGGCCAACCGGTCGGCCGACATGGCGCTGCCGCTGATCGGCCCGGGCCGGTCGCTTCGATTTGCGGTGCTGCCGCCGGGCAAGGATCCGGACGATCTGGTGCGCCAGGATGGCCGGGCGCCTTTCGACCAACTGATAGCGCAGGCGCGCGGCCTCGCCGATGTGGTGTGGGCGCGCGAGGCCGGGTCGGGCGTTTTCGAAACGCCCGAAAGCCGCGCCGAGCTCGAGGCGCGGCTCAAACAGGTGACCGCGCAGATCGGCGACGAAAGCGTGCGCTGGCATTACCAGCAGGACATGCGCGAGCGCATGCATGCCTTCTTCGGCGGCGGCTTCTCGCGATCGCGCAGCAACGGCCAGCCCCGTGGAGGGCAGCGGGGTGGGCAGGAGCGCGGCGGGTTTGCACGCGGTGGAACCGGTGCGCGCGCAGGTCCGCAATCGGCAAGCAACGTCGCTGTCTCCGAACGGCTGACCCGGTCCGGCATTGTCCGCGGTCACGGCGAGATGCCGTCGCTGCGGGAAACGGTGCTGGTGATGACGGTCGCCAATCACCCGCAAATGCTGCACGATGACTTCGACGAACTGTCCGCGCTGGAATTCGAGAACAAGGGGCTGATGCGGGTCTGGCAGGTGATGCTCGACGCCGCCTCCCGCGGCGGACGGTTCGACCGCGAGCGGCTTCATGCGGCCCTGGAGGAAAACGGGCAGGGGCCGCTGATCGAGCGGCTTGAAGGCCAAGTCCGGAACGCGCGGATATGGACCGCGACCGTCGAGGCTGCCGCCGAGGATGCCCGCGAGGGGTATCAGCAGGCGCTTGCCCTGCACAAGCGGACCCGCGATCTCAAATGGCAGAAGGCCGAACTGGAGCGTGACATCATCGAGTGCGACGATCCCGAGGCGAGCTACCCGATCATGGCGGCGCTGCAGCAGGTGCAACTCGAAATCGCCCGGCTCGAGAATCAGGAGGCCATCATCGACGGCTTCGGGGTCCTGTCGGGACGGGTCAAGGGCGGCCGGGGACCTGCAGGCTGAACCTGCCAGGTCAGATTCATTGCCGCTGCACTTGTGCGGGCGGTTCGCGCGCCTACATAGTGGCATCGGACCCACATATGAACCAATCGGACAGGAATCGCCGCCACGGCTTGGTTTTTGCCCGTTAAGCCTTGACGGATAGGTTTTTTGTGGGAATCACCTAGTGCGTGTCGCGCTTGGCAGGTTTGACAAATTCATCGGGTGGCAGATCGGGGGATCGTGCCGGGTCTCCCGCGGAAATTTCTGCCAGTGCGTCACGAAAAAGGCCGGACGTTGCAGGCGCGCGAGCGCGGAGCCTGAAAGGCGGAAGGTTGGGCATCGCCGTGCGGTCATCCAGAGGATGGCAGGCTCACATGGGCCGGCATGGTTAACAGGGTTTTAAGCATCCGCACGCCACAACAAGCCGGATGATTCGCGATAGGCGCGTGGTGTCGCCGGGAAAAAGGCGCCAGTCAGCTGGCGCAAGGCCGACATCAACAGATCGAGAGCCGGGGAAAGTGACCGTTCATGGCAAGCAAGGTTAAAGAAGCAGCAGACGACACCGAGAATGAACGCGAGTCCGGTGGGCCGGACAGTCCATTGCTCGACCTGTCGGATGATGCCGTCAAGAAAATGATCAAGACCTCGAAGAAACGGGGTTATGTGACGATGGACGAGCTCAATGCGGTGCTGCCGTCCGAGGAGGTGACCTCCGAGCAGATCGAGGACATTCTCTCGATGCTCTCGGACATGGGCATCAATGTGGTCGAGGAAGACGAGGCCGGCGAGGACAAGGAAGCCGATGACGATTCCGAGTCCGAGAGCGAGGGTGGCGAAGTCGCCACCGCCAGCGGCACCGCCGTTGCCGCCACCAAGAAGAAAGAGCCGACCGACCGCACCGACGACCCGGTGCGCATGTATCTGCGCGAAATGGGCTCGGTGGAGCTTCTGTCGCGCGAGGGCGAGATCGCCATAGCCAAGCGCATCGAGGCCGGCCGCGAGACCATGATCGCGGGCCTTTGCGAAAGCCCGCTGACCTTCCAGGCCATCATCATCTGGCGCGAGGAACTCAACGAGGGCGCGACGCTTCTGCGCGAGATCATCGATCTGGAAACCACCTATTCCGGCCCGGAAGCCAAGGCCGCGCCGCAGTTCCAGAGCCCGGAGAAGATCGAGGCCGACCGCAAGGCCGCCGAGGAAAAGGAAAAGGCCCGCAAGGAGCGTGCCGCCTCCGACGACATCACCAATGTCGGCGGCGAAGGGCAGTCCTACGAAGAAGATGACGAGGATGACGACGAGAACAATCTCTCGCTTGCCGCGATGGAGGCCGAACTCCGTCCGCAGGTGATGGAGACGCTCGACACCATCGCCGAAACCTACAAGAAGCTCCGCAAGCTCCAGGACCAGCAGGTCGAGGCGCGCCTTGCCGCCACCGGCACGCTGTCGCCCGCCCAGGAGCGGCGCTACAAGGAACTCAAGGAAGCGCTGATCGCGGCGGTCAAGTCGCTGTCGCTCAACCAGAACCGCATCGACAGCCTGGTCGAGCAGCTTTACGACATCAACAAGCGCCTGGTTCAGAACGAAGGACGCCTGTTGCGCCTGGCCGAGAGCTATGGCGTGAAGCGCGAAGACTTCCTGCAGCAGTATTCCGGCGCCGAGCTCGATCCGAACTGGATGAAGTCGATCTCCAATCTTTCCGCCAAGGGCTGGAAGGAATTCGCCAAGACCGAATCGGGCAGCATCCGCGACCTGCGCGCCGAGATCCAGAATCTGGCGCAGGAAACCGGCATCTCGATTTCCGAGTTCCGCCGCATCGTGCAGATGGTTCAGAAGGGCGAGCGCGAGGCCCGCATCGCCAAGAAGGAAATGGTCGAGGCCAACCTGCGTCTGGTGATTTCGATTGCCAAGAAATACACCAATCGGGGCCTGCAGTTCCTCGATCTCATCCAGGAAGGCAATATCGGCCTGATGAAGGCGGTGGACAAGTTCGAATACCGCCGCGGCTACAAGTTCTCGACCTACGCCACATGGTGGATCCGGCAGGCCATCACCCGGTCGATCGCCGACCAGGCGCGGACCATCCGCATTCCCGTCCACATGATCGAGACGATCAACAAGATCGTGCGGACCTCGCGCCAGATGCTCCACGAGATCGGCCGCGAGCCGACCCCGGAGGAACTCGCCGAGAAGCTCGCCATGCCGCTCGAAAAGGTGCGCAAGGTGCTGAAGATTGCCAAGGAGCCGATCAGCCTCGAAACGCCGGTGGGCGACGAGGAGGATTCACACCTGGGCGATTTCATCGAGGACAAGAACGCGGTCCTTCCGATCGACGCGGCGATTCAGGCGAACTTGCGCGAAACCACCACCCGCGTGCTCGCCTCGCTCACCCCGCGTGAAGAGCGCGTGCTTCGCATGCGCTTCGGCATCGGCATGAACACCGACCACACGCTCGAGGAAGTCGGCCAGCAGTTCTCGGTCACCCGCGAACGCATCCGCCAGATCGAGGCGAAAGCCTTGCGGAAGCTCAAGCACCCGAGCCGCTCGCGGAAGCTTCGAAGCTTCCTGGACAGCTAGGCGTCCATCGAGATTATCGAAATTGAAAAACCCGGCCATCGTGCCGGGTTTTTGTTGCGCGGGTTCACCGTCTCGCAAAATGTCCACCCATCCCGTCATTCCGGCCATCGGGCCGGACTCCAGCCACAACGCGTCCGCGTCTTGAACGAATCTTCGGCTCGCGGATGCTCGCCGCTGTATGCCGGATCAAGCCCGGCGTGACGGTGAGGGCCTTCAAAGGCGCGGTTTCTTCATGTCCTTTGCTGCGGGGGCTCAGCCTTCGCTTTCGGCCTGGCATGCATCAGCGGCAGCGTGTTCATTTGCGGCCGGGAACCTGGTCCCTGCGCCCCGCCGTTCAATCGTTCGGCATCAGGAACACTTCGCGCACGGCGTTGCGCGGATCGGCGTTGAGCGCGAACATCGCCGCGTCGGCCACGTCCTCGGGCTGCAGCTTGTCGGGCTTCTCCTCGTCGAAGAAATCGGTGTTGACCATGCCCGGCGCAATCACCGTGCAGCGGCCGCCCCATTCCTTCATCTCCTCGGCCAGATTGCCGCCGAAGCCGTGAACGAACCATTTCGAGGCGCCATAGACCGAGCCCGGAATATGCACCCGGCCGGCGGCCGATCCGGTCATCAGGAAGTGGCCCTTGCGCTGGCGCAGATGCGGGATCGCGGCCTTGGCGGTGTGCAAGAGGCCCAGAATGTTGACGTGGACCATCTCATGCCATTCCTCCGGGTCGCCGCCTTCCGTGCCCGGGTTCTCCAGCCCCATTCCGGCATTGGCGAATGCCGCGTCGACGCCGCCAAAGGTGTGGCGCAGATTGGCGAGCGCCTTGTTCTGCTCGTCGAGGCTGGTCACGTCGCCCTTGAACGCCATGGCCCGGTCGCCCAGTTCATCGGACAGCGATCTCATCTTGTGTTCGGACCGGGCGAACAGGCCGACATTCCAGCCCGCCGCAATGGCGGCCCTTGCGGTGGCCGCGCCGATACCGCTTGAGGCGCCGGTGATGAAAAGAGTTTTGGCAGTCATGAAACGAAACTCCGTGATGTTGAGTTTGAAACCGGATGGGGTTTCTTCGTTGAATTCCTCCAAGCCAACGTCTCAATACAGATCGTGTTCCATCCGCAATTGACGGCCGATTGGGGAAAAACATCAATGTGATCGCCCGGCCATGCTGCACCGCCCTCAAAGCCGCGCATTTGCTGTTATGGATTGCGCCATGGAAATGCTGCGCAAAATCCGCGAGAGGCCGTTTGCAAGGGGATTGCTGATCTCGCTTGGCATTCATGGTCTCGTGGTCGCAGCACTGCTTTTGGATGTTCCCTGGCCGGACCGCCCTGAAGAGCCGGAACCGGAGGTGGTCGAGGTCACGCTGGTTCCGCCGCCGCCCGAACCCGAGCCTGCAGAGCAGCCAGCGGAAGAAGAGCAAGCCCCTGAGGACGAGGAGGAAGCCCCGGAACAACCCACCGGGGAAGAGGCCCCGGAACCGCCCGGCGAGGAAACGCAAGCGCCGGAGCCTGAACCCGAACCGGCTCCCGAACCCGAAGCGGAACAGCCGGAGGCTGCCGAACCGGCCCCGGCAGAGCCGAGCCCTGAAGAAGAGCAGGCTGACGCGGATGCGGCGGAACCCGGACCCGGCGAGGCCGCGCCGATCCCGGCGCTGAGGCCGGTGTTCGAATTCGGCGAGGAGGATCGCGGGCCGGACCAGTCCCTTGATGGCGGCCGGATATCTTCGGAGGCCGAGCCCCGGGCGGATGAACCGCAAACCCCGCCGGAGGGCGGCGCTCCCGTATCAGAGGAGGCCGCGGAGACAACAGAGACGCCCGCTGCCGAGCAAGCCGGGACCGAACCGGACACGGCCGGCGCACCGACTGAAACCGGACCCGTGGAAGCTCAGGAGCCAGCGCTCGACCTGCCGGAACTTGCGCTGCCGGAAAATACCCTTGTGCCGGACTCCGGGGAACCCGATGGCGACGCCGTGGCCGGGCTGCCGCTCGCCGAAACCGAACCGATCGACGGGACGCCGCCGCCACCCGGGGAGGATCCTGAAGTCGACCCAGTGCCCGACACCGTGCCCGACACCGCGGAAGAACCCGACGCCGCCGAGACCGTGGACCTTGCCGCGTCAGGCGATCCGGCCCCGGTCGATCTCGCGGAAGCCGACCGGCTGTTCTCGCCTGACCTGACACAAGACCGCGCGGCGATGAGCGCGATGGGCGACCTGCCGCGCGAACTGCGCGCCAGCCAGCTTTGCACCACCGAACTGCGCGAGCAATTGCGGTATGGAACTCCGGCCTACCGGCCCGAAATGCTGCCCGCCTACCGGCTCGACGCGGGCAATGTGCTTGCGGTGCCCGATGCGGCCTTCCGCGCCGAGGGCGCGTGGTACAATCTCAGTTTCCGCTGCACCGTGGACGACGGCGCGCTCCGCGTCATCGGTTTCGCACTGACGGTGGGCGAGCCCATCCCGCGCGAGGACTGGGCGGCACGAGGGTTTCCCGAGTTTTGAGGGGATGCGCGCGGCGGCCCCCTCTGCCCTGGTGGGAGAGGACGAAAAATCACGGTCCTGGCGCACGAGAGCCAAGTCGTCGATTTTTCAGGTGAGGGGGAAATTCGGGGCCCTGAACCCGGCCCCTCTCTTGCAAAATCGAACGTTCGGCCTGCGGCCAAGCCGTTGATTTTGCTTTCTCCCCCACCAAGGGGGAGAGGGGCTCCGCGATGGCCGCTGGTGAAATTTTCCCCCATTTCATCCCCACTCCGGCAGCCCGTGCCATCATGCCCGCACTCCCGCTGCCGGATGGATCGCAAACGTTTCGAGCCAGGCGGGAGGAAGGCCTCTCGGATCTCGCCGTAACGTGCGGCGAGGCTTGGGGGGAGGCGGTGACCAGTGTGGCTCCGCCGGCGTTCCTGGCTGTCGCGCGGGCGGGATCTCCCGCACGCGGACAAGCCGGCTTCAGTCGGCCACCGGGCCGCCCTCGCATCCGGGTTTCGCGCAAGCGAAACAAGCGGATGGACGGCGGAACGGGCCTGTGGCGGAGGTTGCGTCCCGTGACCGGGGCGCGGTGCTTCGTGCCGGAAACCACCGAGACATGTTTCGCTCGCGGCCCTTGTCCGGGGCCGTTGAGCGAAGCGGTGACTGCCTGTCGGATGCGGGACACCATCCGGCGAATTTCGGGCCCGCGCGCAACCTGCGCCACCCTTCGCATGTTCCGTTTCATACGGGGCATGCACATCAACCCACTTCCGAACGGCACGGCTTGCGCGCGGCCTTCCGGATTGTTCTTTGCAAAACTCCGGCGTCGACACGCGCGGAGGGTCTTCGTGCGCCGCTCTGAAGCGGAACCGGATCACCCGTTCCGGCGTTACAGCCCGAGTTGGCCACCGTACTCGCGGCAAACCGCTTGCTGCCTTCGCCGCTTGCCTCTCGCCCTTGCCTCTTGCTGCCCGGCTGTGGCACCAGTGCTGCAACCGAAATTCCCTTCCGGAGACCCGCCATGAGCCGAGACGACACCATCGCCCTTGTCCGCCGCTATCTCGATGCTTTCAACGCCAAGGATTCCGATGGCATGCTCGCCTGCCTCACCGAGGACGTGGCCCATGACATCAACCAGGGCGAACGCGAAATCGGCAAGGAGAAGTTCCGCTGGTTCAACGCCAGGATGTCGCGCCATTACGACGAGGAACTGGGCGACATCGCCATCATGGTCAATGAGGGCGGCAACCGGGCCGCGGCAGAGTTCACCGTGCGCGGCACCTATCTCTCCACCGACGAGGGGCTGCCTGAGGCCAACGGACAGCGCTATTCGCTGCCGGCCGGCATATTCTTCGAGGTCGACGACGCGCTGATCAGCCGCGTGACGATGTGCTACAATCTCACCGACTGGATCGCACAGGTCAAAGCCGGCTGAGGCAGGATGCGATGAGCGGCGGCGAACTCTCCTACAGCGTTCTGGGGGGCGGTGATCTGGAAGCCGCGCTCGACGATCTGGCGCGGCTCAGGATCGCGGTGTTCGCCGACTGGCCCTATCTCTATGACGGAGATCTTGGCTACGAGCGGCGCTATCTCGGGGCTTTCGCGGCGTCACCGGGTGCGGTGATCGTGGCGGCGCGCGCGCCGGACGGGCACATGGTGGGCGCTGCGACCGCAGCACCACTTGCAGATCACGCCGACGAATTTGCCGAGCCGTTCGCGCGTGCCGGCCTCGATCCGCAAGACTATTTCTATCTCGCCGAATCGGTGCTGCTGAGCGATTGGCGCGGGCAGGGCGCGGGACGCGTCTTCTTCGAGATGCGCGAGCAGGCGGGCCGGGCGCAGGGGTTTGGCAAGGCAGTCTTTGCTTCGGTGATCCGTCCTGCCGATCATCCGGCGCGGCCGGATGACTATGTGCCGCTGGATCCATTCTGGCAGCGGCTCGGCTACCGGCCGGTCGAGGGGCTGACGGCGGAGTTTTCCTGGCGCGACAAGGGCGATGACGCGGAAACCGTGAAGGCCCTGCAGGTCTGGGGCCGCGATCTTTGAACCTGAATGAGGGCGGTGCCGGCAAGGCCGGACTGCCTGAATGCAGGATGAATGGAGGGTTCCGCTTCGGTTCAGGCGGACGGTTCTAGGGTGGTCTCCATCGATCGGGTCAACCGGTCGGGACAGCAGCCCACAAAGGATCAACGCTCAGGCTCGTGAGAAGCCGAACCAGGAGAACCGCCATGAAAACCGCCATCCGCAATGCATTCGCAGCCATCATCGTCGCAGCAGCCGGTCTTACGGCATCCGCGCCCGCAGCCACCGCCGGCGATGTCGGCTTCTCGCTGTCCATTGGCGGCGGCGGCGGCGGGATCGTCATCGGCAACAGAGGCCATCGCGGCGGCTGGGACCGTTTCGAACGTCATCGCGGCTACCGCGATGTCTGCCGCCCCCACCGCGCGGTCCGCAAGGCCCGCCACATGGGCGTCCGCCATGCGGATGTGGTTCGCGCGGGCCGCGGCCGCGTGGTCGTCGCAGGCTTCAAGCATCGCCGCCCGGTGCGCGTGGTCTTCGCCAATGAGCGCCGCTGCCCGGTGATCGCCGTCCGCCGCCGCTAAGCCGGCAGCATCCATCGGCACCATTCAAAAGCCCCGGAGACAGATGGTCTCCGGGGCTTTGCTGTGGTCACTGTCCCGGCTCGCGGCGGGAGCATTGACGAAAGGCGTTACTGGTCGATTTCCCAGGTCACGCTGACGGTGACGCGGTATTCGCTCTCGCCGGACGCCACCGGCACCGAGTCGGCGCCCTTCGCGGACATCGCGGCCATCTCGGCGCGCATCATCGGCACCGGCTGTCCCGAACGCTGGTTTTCCGAAATCTCGGTGATGCGGCCGAGACCGACACCCAGCGCCTCGGTCATCTGCGCGGCCTTGGCGCGGGCCCGGGAAATGGCGTCGACGCGGGCCTGATCCCGGATCGATTCCGGATCGTCATTGGTGAACACGATATTGCCGCCCTGGTTGACGCCGAGGCTGACGGAGGTGTCGAGAATGGCGCCGAGGCGGTCGAGATTGCGTACCCGCACGGTGAGCGTGTTCTGCACCTGATAGCCGACGATCGACGGGGCCTCGCGCGGTGTGGTGTTGCTGTCGGGATAGACCCAGCGTGGCTGAATCGAGAACCCGCCGGTCTGAAGATCGCGTTCTGCGATGCCCTCTTCCTTCATGGCCGAGAGAACCTCGTTCATGGCGGCATTGTTGGCATCGAGCGCCTCGCGCGCGGTTTCGGCCTCACGCAGGACGGTGAGCGAGATGACCGCCATATCGGGCGCGATTGCCGTCATGCCCTCTGCCGAGACGGTGATCACACCCGGCTTGGTGGCGGTGGCATCATCGGCGCGGGCGGAGGCAAGCGGCGCGATGAGGCCTGCCGCAAAGACGCTGGCGGCGAAGGCGCCGGTAACGAGGGCGCGGCGGCGGGAAGGCAAGGGCAAGGTCATGAAAATCTCCGGTTCAGTGTCAATTTCGCGATCTCCTGTCTGGCGCGAGATTGTGGGCGCATTGGGGCGGAGTATCGACCTTGAGGCGGCGGAGGATCCATCCTCGGGTTTGTTGATCCGGCCATGAAACCCGTGAGGTGGTCTGACGGCCGGACACGATTGCGGCTCTCCCCGGCACGCGGGCTGCAGCCGATTTCCCCCCCCCGGAGGCGCGCGGTGCGATGGCTCTGTCGCGATGCTTGTGAAGCAACCTGATTTGGTCTAAACGCCTCTTGTCGGGATGCGCTGTCCGTTCCGGCCTGAACGCGGGCTTCGCCCGTACCCGTCGGGCCGGTTACGCCGCAGGCGAATCCCCGGCGAAGGCCTGTAGCTCAATGGTTAGAGCCGGCGGCTCATAACCGCTTGGTTGGGGGTTCGAATCCCTCCAGGCCTACCAGTCTCTCCCGAATGCACGCAGACGCGGTTACGGCCCGCGTTCTTGGTGTAGCGTGACGCGCGGTTTTGCAATTTTTGTCGCCGGGTTTTGCCACAACTGAAAAGTCCACCAGTAGAAGCTGGGGGTTGCCGAGCTTTCTGACATTCAAATCAGACCGTAATAGTCGAATCGTCGTAGAATGGCCGCTCTCGCTTTTTAGGGAAGGGTGATCGACTTGAGATTTTCCGATGACTACCTGCTCCAGACCGACCTTAGAATTCAGGATCCAGAGGCCGAGCAATCGCTGCTGGAAGCCGTGCCGGATAATGGCGAGGTTCCCTCCATTGTTGCCTGGTACAATGTTAGACCCGAAGGGGGAAAGCGGAACCCGGATTATAGTGACACTTTTGTGTGGTGTGCGCATTGCCGAGGTAGGAGGCACTGGGCTGGATACCTAGCACGTTATAGCGATGGGACTGGAATACTCATCGGGAACGTCTGCGGTAACAAGCAATACGGCGTGGATTTCGATCGAGTTGAGAACGAATTTATCAGCAAGAAGAACCGCCAAACCTACCTACGCCAGTTCGTGGCCCTAAAGGCGAGCATCGCGCCGATAGTCGCTGAACTGCACGCCGCGATCAATTCCGATGTAGTCCGCCGCTTTCATGATCTTAGGAGGTATCTTGCCTACCATTACCGCGAACCGCTAGGACCCCGTCAGGAAGACGAAATCGACACACCAGACCCCGCAGATAGAGCCCTGTTTCCGTTTCTGTCGGTTACCATGGGACAGGTGGTCATGAAGAATGAAAACCAACTTTTTCGCACGGTAAAGGAGCGGGATTTCGAGGCCGAAGAGAGAGAGCGAGAGCGGCTCCAAGAGAAGTACACGGAGTATGACAGCCTTACCGTTTCAGCGAAGAAACGATGGCACCAATTGAATGGGCGGCCCAAGCGAGATGTGCCGAAAATCTTCCGACCAACACCGCGAAATTTTGCTGCTTTGAGGGGAAGTGATTTGTTTCGCTTTGTGGTCAAACCCAAGCCGCAACTCGAAGCTCTCTGGGAGCAGGCCAAGGGCATGTATGCCGAAGACTTGAGAGCATCCACGGACTCTTATTCCACTTCAGAGCTTAAACGGATCGTGCTGGCATTCCGCGAAATTGCAGACACCGCATTTGAGATCAGAGAACAGTTAACGGCCCCCGATGCGTTCTTTGAGCCAAGGAATCTAGCCAACGTTGTAGAGTGCATGAATTCAGTGCTGGAGTACGAAAACAAGCCGGGTAGATATAGTTCGGACGGAAACGAGATTCGGTTTATCGATAGCAGTGGACAGGCTGTGGACGCGACCAACAATAGGTGTCAGCCACTCGAACTCCATCATCTTGAGGAGTTCCGTCATGCGGTTTCGCCAGATTAGCCTGCCGCCAATTGAGAGCGAGCTATAGAATGGACACGTGGTTGAAGATACTTATTGGAGCAGCGTGCTGCGTCATCATTGTCGCCGGTGGAGCCTATGGCTGGGGCGAGTGGTCACAAAACCGGCAGGATAAAACGGCAACCGAGCAAATCGAGAGGGTACGCGCAGAACTCTTCCGATATGCCCAGGCGGCACCCCACGAGATTGATGAGGTGAGGGACTACTGCGAGGATATCCATACTTGGCTCCGCGGGGCAAAGGATTCGGACCATAAGCAGGTCATTCAGCAGCTTGATCGCAACTGCTCGATCCTCGGATACCGGTAGCTCAACCCGACACAATCACCTCCCGTACCTTCTTGCCTGCGCCCCCCGCGATCGAGTAGGTGCAGTCGACCGCTTCGATCTCGAACACTCTGAAGACTTCGCGAACTTCTGGAAGGTCATTTAAAGACAGTATGAAACCGCCTTTAAGGCCCTTCAAAGCGGTTGCCATCTCGTCGAAATCGTCCCTTGCGAACATGCCCACACCGTAATCGGACTCGTTTCCGTAGTAGGGTGGATCTAGATAAAACAGCATGCCCGGACGGTCCCAGCGTCTAAGCAATTCCCGCCAATCAAGTTGCTCGATGACGACGCCTGCCATCCGCTCGTGGATGTCTTCAAGAACCGGCGCCAGGCGCGTCACGTTAAACCGGCCGCCGCCATCCTTGTCGACCCCGAAGTTTCGACGGTGAACCTTTCCACCGAAGCTCAGACGCTGGAGATAGAGGAACCGAGCCGCCCGTTCGAGATCGGTCAACGTCGAGGCTTCACAGGCCACGAGGCGCTGGAACTCCCGGCGCGAGGTAATCTGGAATTTGAGCGTCTCCATGAACTGCGGATAATGCCGCTGGAGGATCCTGAAGAGATTGGCGACCTCGCCGTTGAGGTCATTGATCACCTCAGTCTTGGGCTTTCGTGTGCGCCTCAGAAACACGCCACCCATGCCGACGAATGGCTCGGCATAGCCTGTGTGCGGAATCGAGTTGATGCGCTCGATGATCGCCTTCGCAAGGATACGCTTGCCGCCAATATAGGCTGCAGGCGGCCAAACGGGATTAACTGGTTCCAACATGCCTTGTGCTCCCTGATCGACGCTCCTGGCGTTCGGTCACGGGCTCGGCTGGCCTCAAATGATTGATGGTACCGCAGCGGCGGCACTTGATCTCGATATCGTTTGCGATCGCGTTCTGTCCAGCCTTGAAAAGCAGGGCAGAACACTTCCCGCACCTTATGTCCTTCATATCGTGTTCCGAGAGAATCAGTCACCATGCCTGTGCTTGTGAAAGCAGGCCGGGTGAGATGTTGTCTCGTTGCGCATCTGACGGGTCCCGACGCCAATCTAGGCCCGTCGCTTGGAGCGGTCACACGCTCTGGCCACCCGGAAGCTAAACGGCCCCTATGGATTTTGTTGGGCGTCTAGAATCACGAGACGCAGGATGTGGGCGCTAAAGACTGAGAAATCTACTATCTGAGCGGCTCGAATAATTTTCTTTCGGGACCGCATTCACCGTCATGCGCCATAGCAACCAACAACTTGCTATCGGTCATTGCACAGGCCCACTCGCCATCATCCTCCGCTGTGAAGCGGCACCCATTGCAAGGGTGTTCATACACCGGAAAATCTGGTTCTGGGCTATCACCAGATACATCAGCATGCAGTCTCAAATGACAGGGCCTACAAACCGCGACCAATTCAAACAGAAACTCGTTCATATGATTGTTGTAATGCAGGTGATGAACTTCGACCGCCTCCGCAACACCACACCCCTCGCAAATGCCGCCAGCCCTTTTGAGCACCAGCCTTCTTTTTGACTTCCACTCATCGGACTGCAGATAAGTACGATGTTCTTCATGCCATGAGGTCTCTCGATCGTATTGTAATCGAGCGTGCCGTTGTTGGATCTCCTCCCGTTCTGCTTCGATTCTCTGCGTGTAATCCTCGTATGCATTGCGGTCAGCGAGCGGCAACTCTGCGTCGTCGGGTTGATGCTTTCTTGCTTGGCCAGTGATATATCCACACTTTGAGCATTGGCGCCTGATCTGCACTGTGCTGCCAGCCGTTGGAACCCTTACCCAATTCGATTCTGAATGGTCCGTGCAACGGCGTTGGCGCCATCCCTCCATATCAGCTGACAACTCAGGTGTTGGCATGAGGAAAACGGTTTTCCCTATGTCCTTGAGCTCCACTTTGGTCATTGAACTCCTCCAGAATCATGCGTCAATTGGAGATTACTTGGTTCAGATCGGCGGTTCCAGTTGGGAAGGATTGGCCGGAAACCCGGTCGGAATGTATGTTCCACCAGATCAAGCATTCACAATGTCAAAGATCTCAAGCCGATGGCTTGTCAGGTGCCGGGAAGCGGCACCTGTGTCATTTCTGCTTTTTCTTGCCTCTCCGCCATCCTTCGCCGGGCAGAAGCTCGCCGGGCTCGACCGAGTGTTTGAAGTCGGGACATTTGGTGACGCGGCCCTGGGCGATCGCCTGGTCTATCAGCGCCCGGTCCCCGTCCGAGATCGCGCCTGGTCTCTCCCATTTCCCTTTGGCCTTGTTGAAGCGTTTCTGCGGCCGGACTGTCGCGGGTTCGGCTGCAGCGGCCGGCTTTTCATCGAGTATCGATCGGCGGTCCGATCGCGATTTTGACGGCTGCTCGCATTTCGTCTCCGGAGCGGGTTCGGGAAGCCTTTCTCGTCGAACGACTGGCAGAATTGCGATCGTGTTGTCCCCAGGCTCGCGCGGGTTCTCTTGCGCATCCCTATCGGTCGTACTCACGGCGTCGGAAGCGACGTCCTTCTCTTGCCCGTCGCCGTCAGCGGGCTTGCAAACTTGTCGGCGGCCAAGCCGGTTCCAGGCTTCCAGATCATTCGGCTCCGGATCCGGTTCGACCTCTGCGGGTCCGCCCTGGAGCGTATCGCCGAACGCGATCATCGGCATTCCCATCACCGTCCGCTCGCCGATCCGCCGGCCTTCGCTAAGTGCCTGGTCGAGCAATTCCTCTGCCTCGAAGGGATCGAGGATCAGCGTCACGACACGCTTTTCGGGATATATCTCGTTCCAGCCCGGCATGAGTCAGCCCCGGCCGGCGCGGATCGCCTCGGCGGCGTCGAACACGGCGGAGAGATCGATATCGAGCGCGGCCGCAATCGCTTTGACGTCCGCGTCCTGGTCGTTGAACTCAGTCGCAGTGTTGA